>Ga0335073_10000007_pt1 | contig 401805 bp, 358 predicted proteins | sample Lox_Sample_22_FD_207093 | JGI IMG/M metagenome (GOLD analysis project Ga0335073, IMG submission 207093) | Soil microbial communities from Loxahatchee National Wildlife Refuge, Florida, United States - Lox_Sample_2.2 | ecosystem: Environmental > Terrestrial > Soil > Wetlands | place: USA... | reverse complement strand
CCATCGTTTACAGCGTGGACTACCAGGGTATCTAATCCTGTTTGCTCCCCACGCTTTCGCGTCTCAGCGTCAGTCACGTCCCAGCGAGCTGCCTTCGCCATTGGTGTTCCTCCTGATATCTGCGCATTTCACCGCTACACCAGGAATTCCACTCGCCCCTTCCGGACTCTAGCCCGACAGTATCCACCGGCATTCCAGGGTTGAGCCCTGGACTTTCACAGCGGACTGGTAGGGCCGCCTACACGCTCTTTACGCCCAATGATTCCGGACAACGCTTGCACCCTACGTATTACCGCGGCTGCTGGCACGTAGTTAGCCGGTGCTTCTTGTGAAGGTACCGTCACCCCAAACGGCTGTTCACCGCCGGAGCTTCGTCCCAACTGAAAGGGGTTTACAACCCGAAAGCCGTCTTCCCCCACGCGGCGTTGCTGCGTCACGCTTTCGCGCATTGCGCAAGATTCCCCACTGCTGCCTCCCGTAGGAGTCTGGGCCGTGTCTCAGTCCCAGTGTGGCTGATCGTCCTCTCAGACCAGCTACCCATCGGAGCCTTGGTGAGCCGTTACCTCACCAACAAGCTAATGGGCCGCGGGCCCATCTCGATGCGGAGGCCGAAGCTTCCTTTCCCCTTGCGGGCACATTCGGTATTAGCCCGAGTTTCCTCGGGTTGTCCCGATCATCGAGGCAGGTAACCCACGTGTTACTCACCCGTTCGCGGCTTGGCCCCAGGGCAAGCCCTGGTTCGTCGCTCCACTTGCATGTGTTAGGCACGCCGCCAGCGTTCGTCCTGAGCCAGGATCAAACTCTCCGTGAAGAACTTCACGAAAAGCTGTCACAGCTGGTGCCGGCGCGGACGCCGGCTGTCGGAGCCCATACACAGAGGCTCCGGGCTATGACGGGGTACTTCTCTACTTGACTCTTTGCCGTCGCGCGAGCGCCGTGGCGCCTGCGCGACAGATCGAACCTGGACGCACACCGCGATCGGTCGATCGCAGGTGCGCATGCTGTTGAGTTTTCAAAGACCGCCAAGCCTCTCCTGGGTGTCTCCCTGCGGAGGACAGCTCGTTCGCCAGCGCCCGAAGACGCTTTTGAGGCGACCACCGACTATAGCAATCTGCAGGGGGTCGCATCCTCCAGGCAGCCGACCGATCCCGCAAGAACGGGACGGATTCGGCCCGCCGGGACGTTAGCAGCGCCGGCGGCGCGTCAGGCGTCGCGCCGCAGGCGTACGAAGCGGCGCTTGCCTGCCTTGAGCACGGCGCCGTCGGCGAGCTCGCAAGGCACGTCGTGTTCCGCGGCGGCGAGCGGGCGCTCGTCGAGCGTCACGGCGCCCTGGTCGATGAGACGCCGGGCATCCGAGCGTGACATGCCGAACGCGTCGCCGATGAGCCCGGGGACGTGGACCGTGCCGCCATCGCAGCGAAAGGCGTGCTCGGGCATCTCCTCGGGCGCCTCTTTGTCGACGATCACGCGGTCGAAGTGGCGCTCGGCCGCGGCGGCGGCGTCCTCGTCGTAGAGCCACGTGACAAGCGAGCGTGCAAGCTCGCGCTTGGCGTCTCGCGGCGGCAGGTCCGGGACGCCGCGCCGCAGCAGCAGGCGGTAGTAATCGGGCATCACGGCGTCGGGAATGCTCATCGTGCGCCCGTATATCTCCTGCGGCGGGTCGGTGATCGAGATCTGGTTGTTGAGCGTCTTTGACATCTTGCGCGTGCCGTCGGTGCCGACGAGCAGCGGCATGGTGAGGATCGCCTGCTCGGGACGGCCGTAGGCGCGCTGGATGTCGCGCCCGAGCAGGAGGTTGAACTTCTGGTCGGTGCCGCCGAGCTCGACGTCGGCGTCGATCGCGACGGAGTCGTAGCCCTGCAGCAGCGGGTAGAGCAGCTCGAGGATCGAGATCGGCTCGCGCTCACGCCAGCGCTGGGAGAAGTCCTCGCGCTCGAGGAGCTGCGCGACCGTGGTGGTCCGCGTGAGGGCGAGCAGGTCGGTCATCGGCATGTCGAGCCATTCGCTGTTGCGTCGCACCTCAAGACGCCCGGCGCTCGGGTCCAGGATCCGCGTCGCCTGCTCCTGGAACGTGCCCGCGTTGCGCTCGATCTCCTTCTCGGAGAGGATCGGCCGCAGGCTCGAGCGGCCCGAGGGGTCTCCGACCCGCGCCGTGTAGTCGCCGATGATCAGGACGACCGTGTGACCGGCGTCCTGGAACTCGCGCAGCTTGCTCAGTACCACGGCATGACCGACGTGGATGTCCGGCGCCGTCGGGTCGATCCCGAGCTTCACGCGCAGCGGCCGCGCTTCCTTTGCGGCCTGCTCGATGCGTTCCGCGAGCGCCCCGGACGGCAGGCTGTCGACGGCGTTGCGCTCGAGCTTGTGCGCCTCGGCGGCGGCCGCGTTGGTGGCGATTGGCATGGGCGGCCAATGCTAGACTCTCGCCCTTCGGAGGGCCCGATCGCTCAGGCACCGCGAGGTGCGGCACGGACGCCCCATTCGCCGGCGAACAGCTCTGCCGGCTCGCCATGATCGTCGCCGACCGGATCGACAATCCGACTCCGCCGAGGACGCGCCTGAAGCGGCTGCGTCTTGTACTGCTGCTCTGCGCGGTCCTGCTGCTGGGCGCGGTCTCGTTCGCGTTCGGCATGTTCGTCTCGATCGTCTCGGGGCTGCCGTCGCTTACGCGCTTCGCGCAGTACAAGGAAGAGCGCAGCTCGGTGCTCCTGGACAACCGCGGCCAGGAGATCGGCGTTCTCAGTCAGTCGAGCCGCGTGATCGTCACGCCGGCGCAGATCCCGCCGATCGTCAAGGAGGCGGTGATCTCGATCGAGGACAAGCGCTTCATGACCGAGGGCGGCGTCGACCTGCGCGGCATCGCGCGCGCGCTCCTCGCCGACGTCACGCACGGCAGCAACGTCCAGGGCGGCTCGACGATCGAGGAGCAGTTCATCAAGAACGCCCTTCAGGCCCAGTCGCACCGCACGATCTTCGAGAAGCTCCGCGAGGCGGCGCTGGCGTACCAGCTCTCGCGCAAGTGGTCCAAGCAGAAGATCCTCGCCGCGTACCTCAACACCATCTATTTCGGCAACGGGGCGTACGGCATCGAGGCGGCCGCGCAGACTTACTTCGGCCACGAAGTCAACCACCTCGACTGCGGCACGACCGGCCACAAGCTGTGCGTCGAAGAACTCGCGCCGTGGGAAGCCGCGCTGCTCGCGGGCATCATCCAGGACCCCGTCGCATACAACCCCGTCTACTTCCCGGCGAACGCCTTGCAGCGGCGCAACACGGTGCTCGAACAGATGTACCAGCAGGGGTACATCACCAAGCAGGTCTACCAGTACAGCCTGCACCAGGCGCTTCCCGCGCCGAAGGAGATCCAGGCACCGCAGCTGCAGACCGTCGAAGGCGTCGATGCGGGCTACTTCACGGGCTGGGTCCAGCAGCAGGTCGTCGAACAGTACGGCGCGCCGCGAGCCTACTCCGGCGGGTTGCGCGTCAGGACGACGCTCGATCTGCCGCTGCAGCGCGCCGCGGAACAGGCGGTGCAGAGCTACCTCCCCGACCAGGAAGACCCCGATGCGGCGATGGTCGTGATCGAAAACGCGACGGGGGCGGTGCGCGCCATGGTCGGCGGGCGAAGTTACGAACACGAACCGTTCAACCTGGCAACCGAGGGTGAGCGCCAGCCGGGATCGTCGTTCAAGGCATTCGACCTCGCCACCGCGCTCGAGCACGGCATCTCGCTGGAATCGGTGTGGCCCTCGCACGTCAAGGAATTCCTCGTCCACGGCGAAAACGGTCGCGAACGTTTCGTCGTGCACAACGACGAAGGCTCCTACTCGGGCACCAATACGCTGCTCGGTGCGACCGCGGTTTCCGACAACTCGATCTACGCCGAAGTCGGCTTGAAGGTCGGCACGCGGAACATCGCCCGCATCGCTCACCGCATGGGCATCACCACCCCGATCTCGACCAATGCCGCCATGACGATCGGCGGCCTGAAGATCGGTGTCACGCCCCTCGACATGGCCCACGCGTACGAGACGATCGCCCACAACGGGCAGCGCGTCAGCGGCACCCTCGCGGCCCCGGGAAGCCCGGTCGGCATCGAAGAAGTCACGGACGAACACGCCGCGCTGCCCGACGGGTCGCACCGCGACGCCAACCGCGTGCGCCTGCAGCGCGTGCTCCCGCAGTGGGTCGCGGAAGAGGAGACGCGGGCCCTCGAAGCGGTGATCCAGTACGGCACCGGGACCGCCGCGCAGCTCGGCCAGTTCGCGGCCGGCAAGACCGGCACGACGAGCAACTACGGCGACGCGTGGTTCGTCGGCTGGGATTCCAAGTACACGGCTGCCGTCTGGGTCGGCTTCCCCAACAAGCTGGTCCCGATGACGACCGAGTACAACGGCAGCCCCGTCTACGGCGGCACGTTCCCGGCGCTGATCTGGCACGACTTCATGGCGACCGCGCTTCGGATCGAAGCCGAACGCGCCCGCAGCCGCGCCGAACACCGCGCCTACCACGAACCGAGCACGTTCACGCCCAGCGAACCGCAGGGCTCGACGACCGGCCGCGGCTCGAAGCAGTCGGCACCCCAGGGCGAAACGCACCAGACGCCGCAGGCGAAGAACTCGCCCGCGCCGTCGGCGCCGTCGAACCCGGCGCCGTCCACGCCGACGCCGCCCAGCAACGCCCCGACGCAGCCATCCAGCGGCGGCACGAGCCCCGATACCGGCGGCGCCTCCGCCCCCGGCTAGAGCCGCGGCCGCGAAACGAACGGGTTCCCGGCCGCCGCGAAGCGCCAGGGCAACTCGGTCGCGCGCGTGATCCCGATCCGCGGCCCCGACCGTATCTGCGGATCGGCCCAGTCGCCGGGCCGGGGACCGATCGCGAGCTCGGGCCCCTGCAGCGCCGCGCCGTCCAGCGCGAGCGTGACGTCGAGCGCCTCGCACAGCCGGCCCGGGCCCGCGCACAGCAGGCGTTCGGCGACGCCGCGCCGTTCGCTCATGAGGTCGACCCCTGACCGCGGTTCGAGGGCCCTGATGAGCACTCCCGCGCCGACCCCCTCCCGCTCGCAGACCGCGTTGAGCATCGCGTGGATGCCGTAGGAGCGGTACACGTAAGCGTGTCCCGGCGGTCCGAACAGCGTCCGCGTCCGCGGCGTCTGGCCGCGGTAGCCGTGCGACGCGCCCTCGCTGTCGTGGTACGCCTCGGCCTCGACGATCACGCCGCCGGTCGCGCCATGAGCGAGCGTGCAGCCGATCAACTCGCGCGCGACCTCCACGACCGGACGGTCGTAGAAGTCAGGTGGAAGGCTCTTCATCGAGCGCCCGCCCGGCCTGCGCGAGCTGCTCGGCCAGGCGAGCCCCGGCGGTGCCACCGGCGGAGATCTTCGTCTCGAGCACGGCGTCGCGCGCGAGCAGCGCGCGCAGCTCGTCCGCGTGTTCGCCGAGCACGGCGCTCGCTGCCGCCACCTGAGCGTCGCTCAGGGCGGAGAGCGGGACGCCCTCGTCGATCGCGGCGCGCACGAGGCCCGCGACGATCCCGTGCGCGCGCCGGAACGGCACGCCGAGACGGACGAGGAGGTCCGCGATGTCGGTCGCAGCGAGCGACTCGTCCGCCGCCGCCGCGGCCATCTGCTCGCGCTGGAAGCTGACGCCCTGGATCATCGCGCTCGCGGCCCGCAGCGCGGCCTCCAGCGAGTCGGTGCTGTCGAAGAGGTGCTCCTTGTCCTCCTGCAGGTCCTTGCTGTACGTGAGCGGGAGCGCGTGGATGACGCCGTGAAGCGCGGCGAGGTGTGCGACGACGCGCGGCGCCTTCGCGCGCAGCAGCTCGGCCGCGTCGGGATTCTTCTTCTGCGGCATGATCGACGAGCCCGAGCTCCACGCGTCGGGCAGCTCGGCGAAACCGAACTCCGCGGTCGACCACAGCACGAGCTCGCTGCCGAAGCGCGAAAGGTGCGTCGCGCACGTCGCGGCGGCCGCGAGGTAATCGAGCGCGAAGTCGCGCCCGGAGACCGCGTCGACGGAGTTCGCGCTGACCCCCGCGAAGCCGAGCTCCCGTGCGACGAGGCCGCGGTCGATGTCGAAGTTGACGCCCGCGAGGGCGCCGGACCCGAGCGGTAGGAGCGCGCACGCCTCTTCCACGGCGGCGAAGCGGCGGCTGTCGCGGCGCGCCATCCAGAAGTAGGCGAGCAGGTGGTGGCCGAGATAGACGGGCTGGGCGCGCTGCAGATGCGTGTAACCGGGCAGCGGCCAGTCCGCGTGCTCGCGCGCCCGCTCGAGCAGCGAGCGCATGAGCGCGGCGAGCTCCGTGCGCGCCGTGCGCGCGTGCTCGCGCGTGAAGAGCATGAGGTCGGTGACGACTTGGTCGTTGCGCGAGCGCGCCGTGTGCAGTCGCGCGCCGGCGTCGCCCCCGATCTCGGTCACGCGGCGCTCGATCGCCATGTGGATGTCTTCGTCGGCGGGCAGGAATTCGAACTCGCCGGCGTCGAGCTCGCGCTCGACCGCCGCGAGCGCGTCGAGCAGCGTGGCGAGGTCGTCGCCGCCGATGATCTGGCCGGCGGCGAGCATCTTCGCGTGCGCACGCGACTGCGCGATGTCGTACGGATAAAGGCGCCGGTCGAATGAGACGGAGCTGTTGAGCTGCGCGAACAGCGGGTCCTGGGGTTCGCGGAAACGCGACATCGGCGGCAGTCTACGAGCGGGCCGCGGTGGCGCTCAGTTCGCGCACGGCCTCGGCGACGCGCTCCACCTGTGGCTGCGTGATGTCCGGGAAGAACGGCAGCGCGAGCGAACGCGCCGCGACGCGCTCGCAGACGGGGAACTGGCCTTCGCGGTAGCCGTACCGCTCGCGGTAGAAGCTCATCAGGTGAATCGCCGGCAGATACGGCTTGCTTTGGATGCCGCGTTCGGCGAGCTGGCCCACCGTCGCGTCGCGGTCGACGTGCTCTGGCAGCTGCACGACGTACACGAACCAGCCGCGCCGGTTCCCGTCGCTGTCCGGGCACGGCAGCTCGAGCCCGTCGACGTCGGCGAGGGCGTCGCCGTACCAGCCTGCGGCGCGGGCGCGCGCACCGAGCATCGCGTCCATATGGGTGAGCTGCGCCGTGCCGAGCGCGCACGCGACATCGGACAGGCGGTAGTTGAAGCCGAGACGGTCGTGGTCGAGCCAGCCCATGTCGGGGGCGCGCCCCTGGTTTCGCTCGCTGTCGATGCGCTCCTTGAGCCCCGCGTCGGCGAGGGTGATCATGCCGCCCTCGCCCGTCGTCAGCTGCTTGTTCGCGTAGAAGCCGAACGCCGCGGGATTGCCGCGCGCGCCGACGGCGGCGCCGTCCGCGTGCCGGGCGCCGAGCGCCTCGCAGGCATCCTCGACGATCGCGAGGTCGTGCCGGGCCGCGATCCGCTCGAAGGCCGGCAGGTCAGCGGGGTAACCGAAGATGTGGACCGGCAGCAGCGCGCGCGTGCGCTCGCTCACGGCGGCGGCGGCCGCGTCGGGGTCGAGGTTGAGGGTCACCGGGTCGATGTCGGCGAAGACCGGGGTCGCGCGCTCGTAAAGCGCGACGTTCGCGGAGGCGACGAACGAGAAGGGGCTGGTGACGACCTCGTCGCCGTCTTCGACTCCGACGGCGCGCAGCGCGAGGTGCAGCGCCGCCGTGCCGCTCGCGACGGCGCTCGCCAACGGTGCGCCGACGTAGGCGGCGAATCGCTCCTCGAACTGGGCGAGCTGCGGTCCGAGCGAGAGCCTTCCGCTGTCGAGCACGGCGCGCACGGCATCCTGCTCGGCCTGCCCGATGACGGGTCGGGCGAGCGGGATCGTTTCGTCTGTCACTACGCCTCGCCGGAGCTCTCGCCGGCGCGGCCGGCGTGCTCTGCTCCGGCCTGCATGCCGTACTCGAGCGAGTCGACGAGCGCGTCCCAGGAAGCGGCGATGAGGTTCTCCGACACGCCGATCGTGCCCCACTCGCCGTGGCCGTCGGACGCGTCGATGAGTACGCGCGTGACGGCATCGGTGCCCTTGCTCTCGTCGAGGATGCGGACCTTGAAGTTGACGAGTTCGATGTCGCGCAGGTGCGGGTAGATCTCGCCTATCGCGGCGCGGAGCGCCGCGTCGAGCGCGTTCACGGGACCGTTGCCCTCGGCGCTTGAGACGTAGCGTTGCTCGCCGACCCAGATCTTGACCGTCGCTTCGGTCTCGGCGCGACCGTCACGGCGCTGCTCGACGATGACGCGCCAGGACTCGAGCGTGAAGAGCGGCTCGTAGTCGCCGGACTCGCGGCGCATCAACAGCTCGAACGAGCCGTCGGCGGCCTCGAACTGGAAGCCGTCGTGCTCGAGCTCCTTGACGCGCCTGACGATGCGCTCGGCGAAGTCCTCGTCGGCGTCGATGCCGGCGGCGGCGGCCTTCTCGGCGACGGTGCCGCGCCCGGAGAGCTCGGAGATCAGGACCTCGCGGTCGTTGCCGACGAGCGCCGGGTCGACGTGCTCGAAGGTGCCCGTGTCGGCGCGGATGCCCGCGGCGTGCAGGCCGGCCTTGTGCGCGAACGCGTGCTTGCCGACGTAGGGCTGCGCCGGGTTCGGCGCGCGGTTGAGAAGCTCGTCGACGAGGTGCGCCGTCTCCGTGAGCCGCGGGAGTTGATCTGGCGGCAGCACGGCCAGGCCCATCTTCAGCTGCAGGTCCGCGATGATCGTGATCAGGTTGGCGTTGCCGGTGCGCTCGCCGATGCCGTTCACGGTGCCCTGCACCTGCGTGGCGCCTGCCTGCACCGCGACGAGGGTGTTCGCGACGGCGCAGCCGCTGTCGTCGTGAGTGTGGATGCCGAGCGGGACGCCGGCCGCCGCCTCGCTCGCCGCGAGGACCCCGGCCGTGATGTCGGCGGGCAGCGAGCCGCCGTTGGTGTCGCAGAGCACGACGCGCTCGGCGCCGGCGCCGGCCGCGGCACGCACGCATTCCAGCGCGTAGGAGCGGTCGAGCGCCAGCCCGTCGAAGTAGTGCTCGGCGTCGAGCAGCACACGCTTGCCCTGCGCGACCAGGAAGGCGACGGAGTCGGCGATCATCGCCAGGTTCTCCTCGGCGCTGACGCGTACGACCTTCTCGACGTGCAGGATCGACGCCTTGCCGACGATCGTGCAGATCGGCGCGAAGCTCTGCGCGAGGACGGCGAGCCCCTCGTCCGCGTCGGCGCTCGCTTCGCGGCGCCTGGTCATCCCGAACGCAGCGACCTCGACGTGCTCGAGCGTCTCCCCCTCGAGCATCGCGAAGAGTTCCGCCTCCTTCGGGTTGCTCGCGGGGAACCCGGCCTCGACGATGTCGATGCCGAGGCGGTCGAGCGCGCGCACGACGCGCAGGCGCTCGTGCGCGGTCAGCGACATGCCGCCGCCGCCGAGACCGTCGCGCAGCGTCGCGTCGTATAGCTGTATGTCTGCCACGCGCTAGCCCGCCGCGGCTGCGGTCGCGTCGCCGCCGGCGGCGCTTGTGGCGGGCACGACGTCGAGCCACTCGCGGTAGCGCTCGCTGCGTCCGTAGAGCGCGTCGTCGAACGCGCGCTGGAGCTGCTGCGTGATCTCGCCGGGGGACCCGTCGGCGATCACGTGGTCGTCGATTTCGCGCACGGGCACGAGCTCCGCCGCGGTGCCCGAGAGGAACAGCTCGTCGGCGAGGTACATCTCGGCGCGCGCGATCGAGCGCTCCTGGACCTCGTAGCCGAGATCGCGGGCGATCTGCAGGATCGCGTTCCGCGAGACGCCTTCGAGGATCGCGTTGTGGAAACCGGGCGTGGCGATCACCCCGTCGCGTACCACGTAGACGTTCTCGCCCGTGCCCTCGCACACGAATCCGGCGTCGTCGAGGAGGATCGCCTCGTCGTAGCCGCTCTGGACCGACTCGATCTTCGCGAGCACGCTGTTCAGATACTGGCCGGAGGCCTTCGCCTGGGGGATCAGCGAGTCGCTGCCGATGCGTCGCCAGGATGAGACCTTCGCGCGCACGCCGCGCGCCTTGCCGTCGTCACCGAGGTAGCTGCCCCACTCCCAGCAGGCGATCGAGACCTCGACCGGCGCCTCGAGCGGGTTGAGGCCCATCTGCCCGTAGCCGCGGTGGATCAGCGGCCGGATGTAACAGGAGCGCAGGCCGTTGCGCGAGACGACCTCGAGGGTCGCGCTGCGCAGCTGCTCCGCCGAGTAGGGGACGGGCATGTAGTAGAGCTCGGCGGAGCGCAGGAGGCGCTGCACGTGGTCCGCGTTGCGGAAGACGGCAGGCCCGAGCTCGGTGTCGTAGCAGCGAACGCCCTCGAAAACGCCGGTGCCGTAGTGCAAGCCGTGCGAGAGCACGTGGATCTTCGCGTCCTCCCAGGGGAGGAACTCGCCGTTCATCCAGATCACGTCGGTGGGCTGCACGTTCACCTGCTCCTACTTTAGATTCGCGAGCACGACCCGGTAAGCCTCGTCCGTTCCTGCGGAACCCCCCAGGTCGGGCGTTCTGAGCCCACCGTCAAGCGCCCCTTGAACAGCCGATTCTACTGCCGCGGCCTGCTGCTGCATACCGAGTCCGTGGCGCAGCATTAGCGCCGCGGAGAGGAACATCGCAAGCGGGTTCGCGATGCCGCGCCCGGCGATATCGGGCGCGGACCCGTGCACCGGCTCGAAGAGGCCGGGGCCGCCGTCGCCGAGCGACGCGCTCGGCAGCATGCCGATCGAGCCGCTGATCATCGCGGCCTCGTCGGAGAGGATGTCGCCGAACATGTTCTCGGTCAGGATCACGTCGAACGTCGCCGGCGCCGAAACGAGCTGCATCGCGGCGTTGTCGACGAGCACGTGTTCGAGTTCGACGTCCGCGAACTCGCGGCCGTGCACCTCACTGACGACGTGGCGCCACAGGCGCGAGGTCTCGAGCACGTTTGCCTTGTCGACCGACGCGACGGCGCGGCGCGCCGAGCTGAAGGCGACGCGCGCGATGCGTTCGATCTCCTCGCGCGTGTAGAGACAGAGGTCGCTGGCGCTGTCGTCGGTGCGCGTCTTCTCGCCGAAGTAGATCCCGCCGGTGAGCTCGCGCACGACGAGAAGGTCGGTGCCGGCGATCCTGTCGGCGCGCAGCGGCGAAGCGTCCGCGAGCGCCGGGATCGCCTTGACGGGCCGCAGGTTGGCGAAGAGCCCGAGTGCCTTGCGCAGCCCGAGCAGGCCCTGCTCGGGCCGCGGGCGCGAGGGATCGGTCGTGTCCCACTTCGGTCCGCCGACGGCTGCCAGCAGGACGGCGTCGGCGCACCGGCAGGCGTCGGTGACCTCGTCGGTGAGCGCGACGCCGTACAGGTCGATGCTCGCGCCGCCAAACGGGAGCTCCTGAAACTCGAAGTCGCCGAGGCGCGCGAGCAGCTCGACGGTCGGCGCCATGATCTCCCCGCCGATGCCGTCGCCCGGCAGCGTCACGATCGTGTGCGTCATGGCGGCAAGCTAGCAGCCGTCGCGAGCCGGGCGACCGTCGCCGCGCACGGCGGAGACGTTCAGACGCACGTAATCCAAAGGCGCCTGGAGTCGTTCGCAAACGGCGTTCGCGAAGCGCTCTGAATCGTCGGGCGCGAGCCGCTCCAGGTGCGCGGGCAGGATCGACGTGCGCACGAACTCGTCGACGTCGTCGGGGTAGGTGGGGCGCTCTTCGAGCCAGCAGCGCGCCCCGACGAAGCCCGCTTCGCGCAGTCGCGTTTCGGTCTCCTCGGGCGTCGCGAAGCACCAGGGCGACCATTCGAGAAGCTGCGGCGCGGTCTCGCGCGCCGCTTCGTCGATGGCGACGCGCACCCGCGCGATGTTGCCCGCGCCGCCGCACTGCGCCTCCAGGCGCCCGCCGCGCCTGAGGGCCGCTGCGAGGCGCCGCCAGAGCCGGTCGTGGTCGCTCACCCAGTGCAGCGTCGCGGTCGAAAGGATGGCGTCGACGGGCTCGTCGAGCGCGAGGTCCAGCACGTCCTCGCACCAGACGCTCGCGCGGCTCCCGAGCCGGCGGCGCGCGAGCTGCACCATCTCGTCGGACGCGTCGATCGCGAGCACGGTGCCGCGCGGCACGAGCCGCGCGAGCTCCTCGGTGACGCGACCGGTGCCGCAGCCGACGTCCAGGACCGTGGCGTCGTCCGCGAGGCCCTCGAGCCGGCGCACCACGTCGGCGGCCCACGACTGCTGCGGGCCGCTCGAACGGTCGTACGTGCCGGCGTCCCAGCTCGTCGCGCGGCGCGTCACGTCAGAGCGCCGTGGTGACCGGTCCGCTTCGCTCGCGCTCGGACTCGTAGCGCGCGATGAGGTCCTCCTCGCCGAGCGTCACGCCGATGTCGTCGAGGCCGGCGAGCAGCCGGCGGCGGATCTCGTCGTCGATCGCGAACGGCACTTCGCGGCCCGCGAAGCGGACCTCGCAGCGCTCGAGGTCCACGGCACCGTCTCCGGCGGCCGCGAGCGCGGCACAGTCCTCCGCCGCGAGGGCGACGGGCAGCAGGCCGATCTTGGTGCAGTTGGAGTAGAAGATGTCCGCGAAGCTCGGCGCGACGATGGCCTTGAAGCCGTAGTCCTGGAGCCCCCACGGCGCGTGCTCGCGCGATGATCCGCAGCCGAAGTTCTCCCCGGCGACGAGTATCGGGTTCGGCGGCAGGTCCCAACCGTCCTCCTTGGCCCAGTCGTAGAACAGGAACTCGCCGAAACCTGTGCGCTCGACGCGCTTGAGGAACTGCTTGGGCATGATCTGGTCGGTGTCGACGTTCGCCCGGTCGAGGTGGCTGACGGGGCCCGCGATGATCGTTATCGGTTCCAAGTCTCTCTCCTAGTTCCAGCTGCGGATGTCGACGAAGTGGCCGGCGACCGCGGCGGCCGCCGCCATCTGCGGCGAGACGAGGTGCGTGCGGCCGCCCCGCCCCTGGCGACCCTCGAAGTTGCGGTTCGACGTCGATGCGCAGCGCTCGCCGGGAGCGAGGATGTCGGGGTTCATGCCGAGGCACATCGAGCAGCCGGCGCTGCGCCATTCGAAGCCCGCGCCGGCGAAGACCTCGTCGAGCCCCTCGGCCTCGGCCTGTGCCTTGACCTGCGCGGAGCCCGGCACGACCATGGCGCTCACGCCGTCGGCGACGCGGCGGCCGGCGACGATCTCGGCGGCGGCGCGCAGGTCGCCGATGCGCGAGTTGGTGCACGAGCCGATGAAGACGCGGTCGAGCTCGATCTCCTCGATCGGCGTCCCTGCGTCGAGGCCCATGTAGCTGAGGGCGCGCTCGGCCTCCTCGCGCTCGGGCGCCGTGGCGAAGTCCCCGGGGGCCGGGACCGCGTCCGTGACGGCGCACACCATGCCCGGGTTCGTGCCCCAGGTCACCTGCGGCGAGATCGCCGTCGCGTCGATCGCGTGCTCGGCGTCGAAGTGGGCGCCGTCGTCGGTTCGCAGCTCGCGCCAGGACTGCACTGCCGCGTCTAGGTCCGCGCCGCGCGGCGCGGCTGCCCGCTCGGCCGTCTGGAACCACGCGAACGTGGTGTCGTCGGGAGCGATCATCCCGGCGCGGCCGCCGCCCTCGATCGTCATGTTGCAGACGGTCATGCGTCCTTCCATCGACAGCGCCTCGATCGGCTCGCCGGCGTACTCGACGACGTGACCGGTCAGCCCGCCGACGCCGAGCTGGCCGAGCGTCGCGAGGATCAGGTCCTTCGCCGTGACGCCGTAGCCGAGCGCGCCCTCGTACAGCACGCGCATCGAGCGCGGCCGCTGCTGCACCATGCACTGTGTCGCGAGCACGTGCTCGACCTCGCTCGTGCCGATGCCGAACGCGAGCGCGCCGAAGGCGCCGTGCGTCGAGGTGTGCGAGTCGCCGCAGACGATCGTCATCCCGGGCTGGGTCACGCCCAGCTCGGGCCCGATCACGTGCACGATCCCCTGACGGTCGCTGCCGAGCGAGTAGATCGGTACGCCGAACTGCTCGCAGTTTCGTTCGAGCGTCTGCACCTGCACGCGCGAGAGCTGGTCGGCGATCAGCGCCGCCGCGCGCGTCCCGTCCGTCGGCGTGTTGTGGTCGGCGGTGGCGAGCGTGCGGTCCGGGCGGCGCACGCGGCGGCCTGCGAGGCGCAGGCCGTCGAACGCCTGCGGGCTCGTCACCTCGTGGACGAGGTGCAGGTCGATGTAGATCAGCCCGGGAGCGACCTCGTGCGCGTCCCAGATCTTGTCGAACATCGTCTTCGCCATTGCTCCCTTTCGGTCCGGCGGCTCAGCTGCGCCTCAGGCCGGCGGTGACGACGGCCAGCAGCGAAGCCTCCTCCGCGCTGTTGTTCTTGAAGCGGTGCGGCAGGTCCGCGTCGAACGTGACGCAGTCTCCTGCCTGCAGGTCGTACTCGGCGCCGTCGCAGTAGAGCACGACGCTGCCGCGCTCTACGAGCGCGCTCTCGCGGCTGCCGGGCTCGTGCATCGGCGGGTCGTCGGCGCCGCCGGTCGAACCACCCGGCGCGAGCGTGTGGCGCGAGAGCTCGGCGCGCTGGCCGGGCTCCTCGGCGGTGAGCACCTCGACGCGGTGCCCGCGGCGTGCGTTGCCCGCGCGCCGGCGTGCGGCCGGCCGCGTGACGGTCACGGCGCCCTGCTCGTCGAGTCGCAAGAGCTGTGACAGGCGCAGGTCAAGGCCCGCCGCGATGCGCGCGGCGACCGTGAGGGTGGGGCTTGTCGTTCCGCGCTCGACCTGCGAGAGCATCGGCGCGCTGACGCCGCTTCGTTCGGCGAGTTCGCGCAGCGAGAGCCCGCAGGCCTCGCGCAGCGCCTTGACGCGGGCGCCGATCGCGGCCGGTGACAGCGCGTCGCCGGGGCCGCTTGCGATTGTCACTGACTCGCCCGCCATCATACGTACGTACGTTATCACGTACAGCAGGTCGTGTGATGCGGGGGCTGCGGCGCCCGCCGCCGACGTTCAGTCGGCGGCGGGTGACACGGCCTGTTCGCGGCTCGCGCGCGCCATCGCGACGGAGATCGCGCGCAGGTACGCGCGCGCGGCGGCGTCGATGATGTCGGTCGAGAGCGCCTGGCCCGCGCCGCTCGAGCCTTCGATCTCGACCACGACCGAGACCTCGCCGAGGGCGTCCTGCCCCTCCGTCACCGCGCCGATCGTGAAGTCGCTGAGCCGCGGGTTGAGGCCGGTGGCAACGTCGATCGCGCGCATCATCGCGTCGATCGGCCCGTCGCCGCCGAAGCTCCCGTCCGCGGTGGAGCCGTCCGGCAACCGCACCGAGACGCGGGCGTGCGGCGGCCGCGCCGTCGAAGCCTCGACGGCGAAGCTCTCGAGCGTGTAGCCGGGGACCTCCTCGCGCAGCTCGTCGGTCACGAGCGCCTCGAGGTCCATCGCCGTGACGCGCTGCTTGCGGTCCGCGAGCTCCTTGAAGCGCGCGAACGCCGTGTTGAGCGCCTGGCCGTCGAGCGTGAAGCCCATCTCCTCGAGCGCTTTGCGCAGCGCGTGGCGGCCGGAGTGCTTGCCGAGCACGATCGAGTTGCTGTCCAGCCCGACGGACGTCGCGTCCATGATCTCGTAGGTCGCTCGCTCCTTCAGCACGCCGTCCTGGTGGATGCCGGCCTCGTGCGCGAACGCGTTGCGGCCCACGATCGCCTTGTTCGGCTGCACCGGGTAGCCCGTGAGGCGCGATACGAGGCGGCTTGTGCGCGCGATCTCGGTCGTGTCGATGCCGGTCCAAAGGCCCAGGCGCGGCTCGCGCGTGCGCAGCAGCATCACGATCTCCTCGAGCGACGCGTTGCCGGCCCGCTCGCCGATGCCGTTCACGGCGCACTCGACCTGGCGGCACCCTGCTTCGAGCCCCGCGAGCGAGTTGGCGACCGCGAGGCCGAGGTCGTCGTGGCAGTGGACGGAGACCGTGACGTTGCTCAGATCGGGCACGAGCCGGTAGAGCTCGGTGAACATGTGCGCGTACTCGCCCGGCAGCGCGTAGCCGACGGTGTCGGGGACGTTGATCGTGGTCGCACCCTCGTCGAGCGCGATCTGGATCACCTCCGCCATGAACTCGATTTCCGAGCGCGAGCCGTCCTCGGGCGAGAACTCGACGTCGTCGGTGAACTCGCGCGCCTGCGCGACGGCCGCGCGCGTCTGGCCCTTCACGTCCTCGCGCGTCGTCTGCAGCTTGTGCTCGATGTGCAGGTCGCTCGTGGCGATGAAGGTGTGGATCCGCGCGCGCTGCGCGTCGCGCACCGCGTTCCCGGCCGCCTCGATGTCGCGGCTCGCCGTGCGCGCGAGGGCGCAGACGACGGGGCCCTCGACCTCGCGGGCGATCGCCTGGACCGCGTCGAAGTCCCCGGGCGAGGTGATCGGGAAGCCGGCCTCGATGATGTCGACGCCGAGGCGCGCTAGCTGGTGCGCGATCTCGAGCTTTTCCTGCCGGTTCAGGGAGATGCCGGGCGACTGCTCGCCGTCGCGGAGCGTCGTGTCGAAGATCAGCACCCGCTCGGAGTCGCTGCGCTGCCGTTCGTCGTTCATCTGGTCGTCCTCCTTTGGATTCTCGCTGTCACGTCCTCTCTGCTGGGTTCGCGGCTCAGCGGCCGCCACGCACTATTCCCCCCGGAGGGGGAGGAGCAGAGAGAGCGCGAGAAACGAGAACGACCTGTGCATCTAAGCGCGGAGAGTAGCAGTGCCGGGCGCGCGCGTCAGCCGAGGTCGACCGACCATCCGTCGACGAAGTCGCCGCTGGCGAGGATCTCACGGACGACGGCCTCGCCGACCGGCGCGTCCGTAGTGACGACCATCGCGGCGAGCTTCTCGCCCTCACCGTTCGCCGGCGCGTGCCCGACCGCCGCCGACGACACGTTGATGCCGTGCGCGCCGAAGACCGTGCCGACCCGGCCGATCATCCCCGGCAGGTCCTCGTAGCGGAAGATCGTCACGTAGCGCTCGAGCTCGATCGTCAGGCGCCGGCCCTGCACCTCGACGAGGTGCGGGACGCGGCTCGGGCCGATGCCCGTTCCGGCGACGGCGACGCGCCGGTCGCCGGCGGTCACCGTGACGCGGATTAGCTCGTGGAAGTCCTGCGCCTCGGAGACCGCCTTCTCCTCGACGACGATGCCGCGCTGCTGTGCGACCGACGGCGCGCTGACGAGGTTCACGGGCTCCTCGCTGCGCCCCTGCAGCGCGCCGACGATGACGGCGAGCCCGAGCAGGCGCGTGTCGAAGTCCGCGATGCGACCCATGAACGCCGCCTCGATCCGCTCCACCGAGCTGCCCTCGGCGAGCGTCATCGCGAGGCGCCCAAGCTGCGTGGCGAGCGGCAGGAACGGCCCGAGCACGTCCATGTCCTCGGCACCGACCGCGGGGATGTTCACGGCCGTGGAGACGACGCCGCCGTCGAGCGCGGCGACGACCTGCTCCGCGGACTGGTAGCCCGCGCGGTCCGTCGCCTCGGCGGTGGAGGCGCCGAGGTGGGGCGTGACGATCACGTTCGTGTAGGCGAACAGGGGGCTCTCGGTGACCGGCTCGTTCTGGAAGACGTCGATCGCGGCGCCCGCCACCTTGCCGCTGTCGAGCGCCTCGATGAGCGCCTGCTCGTCGATCAGGCCGCCGCGCGCCACGTTCAGCAGCCGCACACCGTCCTTCATCGCGGCGATCGCCTCGCTCGAGACGAAGCCTTCGGTCTCCGGTGTTTTCGGCAGGTGGATCGTGACGAAGTCGGCCTGCTCGTATAGCTCCTCGGGGCTCTCGGCCTTCTCGACGCCGTGCTCGCGGAAGCGCTCCGCGCTCACGAACGGATCGAACGCGACGACGCGCATCGCGAAGCCGCGGGCGCGCTGCGCGACGAGCTGGCCGATGCGGCCGAAGCCGAGGATGCCGAGCGTCTTCTCGTACAGCTCGACGCCGGAGTACTTGGAGCGTTCCCAGCGGCCATCGACGAGCGCGCCGTACGCCTGCGGGATGTTGCGCGCGAGCGCGAGCAGCAGCGCCATCGTGTGCTCGGCGGCGGTGACGACGTTCGACTCGGGGGCGTTGGCGACGACGATGCCGCGCCGCGTTGCCGCGGCGACGTCGACGTTGTCGACGCCGACGCCGGCGCGCCCGATCACCTTCAGATTCGCGGCGCGGTCGATAAGGTCGGCGTTCATCTTCGTCGCCGAGCGGATGACGATGCCGTCGTACTGGCCGATGCGCTCCGTGAGCTCGTCGTCGCTCCAGTCGACGCCGAGGTCGACGTCGAAGTGCTCGCGCAGCAGGTCGACGCCGGAGTCGCCGATCTTCTCCTTGACGAGGACGCGCGGCCGCGTCGCCTGCGCGCTCACGAGAGACGCTCCACGACCCACTCCACGCACGCGGTGAGCGCCTGGACGTCGGCGGTCTCGACGGCGGGGAACATGCCGACGCGCAGCTGGTTGCGACCTAGCTTGCGGTACGGCTCGACGTCGACGACGCCGTTCGCGCGCAGCGTCGCGGCGAGCCGGGCGGCGTCGACCTCCTCGTCGAAGTCGATCGTTCCGACGACGTTCGAGCGCTTCGCCGGGTCGCTCACGAAGGGCGTCGTGTACGGCGTGCGCTCGGCCCAGCCGTAGAGCGCCTCGGCGTTGGAGCGGCTGCGCTCGGCGCAGGCGGCGAGGCCGCCGAGGGAGAGCATCCAGTCGATCTGGTCGGCGAGCAGGAAGAGCGTCGCGACGGCGGGCGTGTTGTACGTCTGGTCTTTGCGCGAGTTCTCGAGCGCCGTGTGCAGCGAAAGGAACTCGGGGATCCAGCGCTCGCACTCGTGGAGCTCCACGACGCGTGCGAGAGCCGCCGGGCTGAGGATGGCGATCCAGAGCCCGCCGTCGGAGCCGAAGCTCTTCTGCGGCGCGAAGTAGTAGGCGTCGGCCTGGGCGATGTCGACCGGCAGCCCCCCGGCGCCGGACGTCGCGTCGATCGCGACGAGCGCGTCGCCGGCCTGCGGCGGGCGCACGACGGGCAGGGCGACCCCCGTCGAGGTCTCGTTGTGGGCCCAGGCGATGATGTCGGCGCCCTCGGCGGTGGCGGCGGCGCCGGACGCCGCCGCATCCGGGGCGTCGCCGGGGTCGGCGGTGACGATGATGCTCGGCGCGAGGAACGGCGCGCCGTCCGTTACGGAGGCGAACTTGCGCGAGAACTCGCCGTAGGCGAGGTGGAGCGCCCTTTCGCGGACGAGACCGAACGCGGCGGCGTCCCAGAAGGCGGTCGTGCCGCCGTTGCCGAGCAGCACCTCGTAGCCGTCGGGCAGCGCGAAGAGCTCGCGCAGCCCGCTCCGCACTCGCCCGACGAGGTCCTTGACGGGCTTTTGGCGGTGCGAGGTGCCGAGCAGCGCGCGGCCGGGGCCGGCGAGATGGTCGACGGCCTCGTCGCGGACCTTCGACGGGCCGCAGCCGAAGCGGCCGTCTGCTGGGAGCAGCTCTCGGGGGATCGTCGGGTGTTCCTGGGCTGTGGCCGGCGCGGACGACATCGTGAAGCTCCTTTTCTCTGGAGGCTCGGGGGATGGGCGCCCAGGCGCGCGGCGGGGTCCTGCTCGTCGCTTCCCGGTGGTGTACTCCACCCTTTGCGCCAGTCGCGACGACAGCGCGAGTGTAGCGCGCGCCGCGCGCCCCGGTCAGCCTCCCCGGCGCGCCGGCTCGTCCCAGTCGTAGCCGGGCCCGATGGGAATGATGCGCTTCGGGTTCAGCTCGTCGTGGGTCGTGTAGTAGTGCGTCTTGATCTGCTTCATGGCGACGGTGCGCGCCACGCCGGGTTGCTGGTAGAGGTCGCGGGCGTAGGCCCACGTGTTCTCGTAGTCGACGATGCGGCGCCGGTTGCAGCGGAAGTGGGTCACGTAGACCTCGTCGAAGCGGACGAGAGCCGGGAACAGCCGCCAGTCGGCCTCGGTGATGCGGTCGCCGAGCAGAAAGCGGCGCGCCGCGAGCAGGTCGTCGAGCCACTCGAGGTTCTCGAACAGCTCGGTGACGGCGTGGTCGTAGGCGCGCTGGCTGCGCGCGAAGCCGGCGCGGTAGACGGCGTTCGAGATCTTCGCGAACGTGCGCTCGTTGGTGCGGTCGATTTCCTCGCGCAGTTCCCGCGGGTACAGGTCGAGATCGGCGCCGGCGCCGAGGCCGCCGAGCGAGTCGCCCTGACCCATCATGCGCACGATGTCGGCCGACTCGTTGTTGACGATGCGCCGGCGCTCGGCGTCCCAGAGGACCGGGGCCGTGACGCGCGCCTCGTAGCCCGGGTCGCTCGCGGCGTAAGCCTGCGCGAGAAAGTCCCAGCCGTTCAGGCCGTCGACGTAGCGCCCGCCGGGTCCGTCGTCGAACGACTCGGCGGTGAACGCCCACCCCCTCTCGTCCCGGTACGGCGCCGCGTACCAGACCGGGATCGCGTCGGCGAGGGCGGCGAGCTCCCTGACGATCACGGTGCGGTGACACCACGGGCACGCGAGCGAGACGTACAGGTGGTAGCGGCCGGCCTCGGCCGCGAGCGCTTCGCCGCCGCCGGGTCGCGGATCCACGCCGACCCAGTCGCGAAAGCTCGAGACCTGGCGCTGGAACTCGCCGTCGTGGACCTCGGCGTCGATCAGTGTCACGGGGCCTCCCTCGTTGCGGTGAACGTTCGCCAGCCGTCCGGCGCGGCCGGCGCAAAGTTCGCGTCGTGCAGGACGCAGAGCTCCGGCGCGGGGCCGAGCACGAGCGCGCGGCGCCAGAGTCCCGCTCGAAAGGGGCCGTCCGCGCCGCTAAAGAGGTCGGCGAGCGCGGGGTAGCGCGCGCCCGGCGGGCGCTCGACCCACGTGGCGTGCGTCGCGTGCGCGACGCCCCCGTCGCCGTCGAGGTGCTCGTAAAGGCCCGCGGTGCCTTCCGCGAGCATCCCGGCGGCCCGCCCGTGCGGGTCTGCGTGCGCGCCCGTCGCCGCGGCGGCGGCGAGTTCGCCGAGCCCGGCGTAGCCGGGCACGACGTACCAGTCCTCGTAGCCGCCGCCCTTGAGCCGGGGAAGCTCTCCGACGCGCGCCGTCGCGGACTCGATCAGCCCACCGGCTCGCTCCCGCTGCAGCGAGCGGTGCAGGTCCGCGTCGGCGCGCTCATAGGCGCCGGTGTCGGCATCGTCGCGCGGGCGGTGCCAGAACACGTACGCGAGCACGGGGCGCTCAGAACGCCGGCTTGAGCCAATCCATGCTCGAGCGCAGCTCTTCGCCGACGCGCTCGATCTGGGTGCCTTCCTGCTCCTCGCGCATGCGCTTGAAGTTCTCCTGGCCGGCGCGGTTCTCCGCGATCCACTCGCGGGCGAAGTCGCCGGACTGGATCTCGCCGAGGATCCTGCGCATCTGGTCCCGCGTCTCTTCGGTGATGACGCGCTTGCCGCGCGTGTAGTCGCCGTACTCGGCGGTGTTCGAGATCGAGTAGCGCATCCCGGCGAGCCCCTTCTCGTACATCAGGTCGACGATCAGCTTGACCTCGTGCAGGCACTCGAAGTACGCCATCTGAGGGTCGTAGCCAGCGTCGACGAGGGTCTCGAAGCCGGCCTGGACGAGCTCCGAAACGCCGCCGCAGAGCACCGCCTGCTCCCCGAAAAGGTCCGTCTCGGTCTCGTCCTTGAATGTCGTCTCGATCACGCCGCCGCGCGTGCAGCCGATGCCCTTCGCGTACGCCAGCGCCAGGGCGCGCGCGTTGCCGGTGGCGTCCTGCGCGATGGCGACGAGGCCCGGCACGCCGCTGCCTTCAGTGAACTGGCGGCGCACGAGGTGACCCGGCCCCTTCGGCGCGACCATCGCCACGTCCACGCCGGCGGGCGGATCGACCTCGCCGTAATGGATCGAGAAGCCGTGCCCGAAGAGCAGCATGTTGCCGGGGGCGATGCCGTCGCGGATCTCCTCCCACACTTCGCGGTGCAGCTCGTCGGGGACGAGGATCATGACGAGGTCGCCGCGGCTCGCGGCGTCGACGACGGAGAGCACCTCGAGTCCCTCGCCGCGCGCCTTCTCCGCCGACGCCGAGTCGGCGCGCAGGCCGACGACGACGGACACGCCGGAGTCGCGGAGGTTCAGCGCGTGGGCGTGGCCCTGTGAGCCGTAGCCGATGATTGCGACGGTCTTGCCGTCCAGGAGCGAGAGGTCTGCGTCGTCGTCGTAGATCATGTTCGGCAGGCTAGCCGATGTCCGTGGCGCCGCTAGGCCGACGCCGCGGCGACGAGCGTGCGCCCCGGCAGCGAGAGCGAGCCGTCAGGCGCGGTGAAGGGTGCGAGGCGCCGAGCGAGCGACGCGCGCAGCTCGTCGATCTGCTCCGACGGCAGCGCCATCACGGCGTCGTGGACGAAAGCCGAGAAGTCGAGCGTGCTCTCCCAGAACTCGTCGAAGTCGGGGTGGCGCCGCTCGATGTCGACCGCCTCGACGACGACGCCGGTGAAGCCCGTGGCGTGCAGGAGCTCGCTGAGCTTCGTAGCGTCGCTGAGCGCGAAGGGGCCCGGCGCGCCTGCGGGCGGCGGTTTGATGAGCCCGCGCTCCACGAGCTCCAGCGCGGGCGCCGCGAACCACGGGTTCGCCGCGATGTCGTCCCACGCCGCGAGGGCGACCCGCCGACCGGGTGCGAGTACCCGCCGCGTCTCGCGCAGCGCGGTCTCGGCGTCGACCATCAGCATGTACCCCCAGCGGCAGAGGACGCCGTCGACGGACGCCGTGGGCAGGTCGATCCATTCGGCGTTGATCTGGCGGAACTCGACGTTCGTGAGGCCGAGCTCCGCGGCGCGCTCGCGGGCCGCGTCGAGCATCGCCTGCGCCTGGTCGCTGATCAGCACGCTGCCGTCGGGGGCGACGCGCGAGGCCGCGAGCAGCCCCGTCTCGCCGACACCGGCGGCGAGCTCGAGGATCCGCTCGCCGGGCTGCGGGTCGAGCGCGTCGAGCATCCAGCTCGACACGGGCGCGGAGAGCTCGCGCATCATCTCCTGGCGCCGGCGCCAGCCCGAGGCTGCCGCCTCCCAGCTCTCGATGCTCGCCTGCCGCTGTTCGTCGGGGTCGCTCATACGATCTGCCGCCGCAGCAGCTTCCCAGATCCGGTCCGCGGGAGCGGCTCGTGCGTGACGCGCACGAGCTTGGGCATCTTGAAACGCGCGAGCCGCCCGGCGCAGAACGCGAGCAGCGCGTCGGCGTCGAGTTCCTCTCCGGGGCGCGCGACGACGAGCGCGCAGACCGCCTCCCCCCACTCCGCGTCGGGCATGGCGTAGACCGCTGCCTCGACGACGTCCGGGTGCGATTCGAGCACGGCCTCGACCTCGCCGGGGGCGACGTTCTCGCCTCCGCTCACGATCGTGTCCGCGGCCCGTCCCGTGACCGTCAGGTTGCCGTCGCCGTCGAGTTCGCCGACGTCGCCCGTGTGAAGCCAGCCGTCGTCGGCCACGCACGGCGCGCTCACGGTCGGCGAGCGCACGAGGATCTCGCGGTCGTCCGCTATCCGCACGGTCGTGCAGAAGAGCGGCGGCCCGGCGTCGCTCGCGCCCGCGGCGACGCGCGCATAGGGCGTCGTCGTGACCTGCGACGCGGCCTCCGTGAGGCCGTACGTGAGCGCAACGGGCACGCCGGCGGCAGCGGCGCGTTCGCGTAGCGGGAGCGGCACGGGCCCGCCACCGGTCAGCGCGAGGCGCAGCCCGCCGCCTCCCTCCAGGCCCGCATCGAGCAGCCGCGCGAGGGTCGTCGCGACGAGGCTCACGACCGTCACGCCGTCGCCCGCGAGCGCCGCGAGGACGCGCTCGGTGTCAAAGCGCTCGTGCAGGACCGCGCCCGTGCCGTAGATCGCGGCGCGCACGAGGATCGAGAGCCCGCCGACGTGCGTGAGCGGCAGCGCACAAAGCCAGCGCTCACGCTCGTTGACGCCGAGCGCGACGGCGGAGGCGAGGGCGCTCCAGAGCAGGTTGCCGTACGTGAGCTCGACGTGCTTCGGGTCAGAGCTCGTGCCGGACGTGTAGAGGACCACCGCGACGGCGCCGAGGTCGTGCCCGGGGGTGGCCGGCTGCCACTCGCGGCCCGCGCCGAGGCCCTCGCCCACGACCGCGGCGCAGCCGCGGCGCCGCGCAGCCCGTTCGCTCTCCGCGAGGCGCAGGTCGATCGGCACCGCGGCGGCCCCGAGCAGCATGCAGCCATGCAGCACGCGCGCGAACTCGAGTCCCGCCGGCAGCTCAATCGCCACGCGGTCACCGGCCGCCACGCCGCGCGCCGCGAGCGCGCCGGCGGCTGTGCGCGCCTCCGCGCCGAGGCGCGCGTTCGTCCATGTCCCCTGCGCGCAGACGAGCGCGACGCCGCCGGGCCGGCGCTCTGCGGTGCGCTCCAGCCAGCGCGGGACGATCACGGCGCACAGGCTAGCCTTCGCGGCGTGAGCACCGCCTGGAACGCCGTAGCCGACGCGCAGGTCGCGGATTTCACCGACGTCCTCTACGAGCATTCTGCGGGACAGGACGCCGGTATCGCGAAGATCACGATCGACCGTCCCGAGGTGCGCAACGCGTTCCGCCCGCGCACGGTGATGGAGCTTTCGCGTGCCTTCGAACACGCGCGCGAGGACCCGGCGATCGGCGCGATCATCCTCACCGGGAGCGGCCCCGACGCCTTCTGCTCCGGCGGCGATCAGCGCGTGCGTGGCGACACCGGCTACCTGGAGGAGGGCGCCACGGTCGGCCGCTTCCACGTCACGGACCTGCATGTCCAGATCCGCCGGCTGCCCAAGCCGGTCGTGGCCATGGTCGCCGGCTACGCGATCGGCGGCGGCCACGTGCTGCACCTCGTCTGCGACCTCACCATCGCAGCCGACAACGCGCGCTTCGGCCAGGTCGGGCCCCGCGTCGGCTCGTTCGACGGCGGGTACGGCGCGAGCGTGCTCGCCGAGCTCGTCGGCCCGAAGAAGGCGAAGGAGATCTGGTTCCTGTGCCGCCAGTACGACGCCGCGGCGGCGCGCGAGATGGGTCTGGTCAACACCGTCGTCCCGCTCGCCGACCTCGAGAGCGAAACGGTCGCCTGGTGCCGCGAGATGCTCGCGCTCTCACCGTTCGCACTGCGGCTGCTGAAGGCCAGCTTCAACGCCGGCGAGGACGGCATGGCGGGACTGCAGCAGCTCGCGCACGACGCGAACCTCCTCTTCTACGCGAGCGAGGAGGCCCGCGAGGGGCGGGACGCGTACCGCGAGAAGCGCCCACCCGACTTCTCGCGCTTCCCCAAGCGGGCCTGACCGGCGTGCGAACGGTCCGCATCTGGGTCATGGCGGCCCGCGTGCGCACGCTGCCCGCGGCGGTCGCGCCGGTCCTCGTCGGCACGTCACTGGCGCTCGGCGCCGGGCACTTCAAAGCGGCGGCGTTCGTCGCGGCGCTGCTCGGCGCGATCTTCATCCAGGTCGGCACCAACCTGTCGAACGACTACTCCGACGCGCGGCGCGGCGCGGACGCCGAGGACCGCCTCGGGCCGGTGCGCGTCACGGCCGGCGGGCTGGTCCCCCCGAGCCAGGTGCTCGCCGCGACCTACATCTCGTTCGCCCTCGCGTGCCTGTGCGGCGCCTACCTCGTCTACGTCGCCGGCTGGGCGCTCCTGGCGATCGGCGCCGCGTCGATCCTCGCCGGCGTGCTCTACACCGGCGGCCCGCGGCCCTACGGCTACGAGGGTCTCGGCGAGGTTTTCGTCTTCCTCTTCTTCGGCGTCGTCGCGGTCGCGGGCTCCTACTACGTGCAGACGCAGCAGTGGGCGTGGCAGGCGTTCCTGTGCGCGATCCCGGTGGGCCTTCTCGCGAGCGCGATCCTCGTCGTCAACAACGTGCGCGACCTTGAGACCGACCGGCGCGCCGGCAAGCGCACGCTCGCCGTGCGCCTCGGCCGCGAGCGGACGAGGACGCTGTACGGCGCGATGCTCACGCTCGCGTTCCTGACCGCGCCGCTGCCGTGGGTGTTCGGCTCGATGACCGCCTGGCTCCTGCTCCCCTGGGCCGCGATCCCGATCGCGCTGCGCCTGACCGATGTTGTTCGCACGCGGACCGACGGCCCCTCGCTCAACGTCGCGCTGGCCGGCACCGGCATGCTGCAGCTGCTCTTCTGCCTGCTCTTTGCCGCGGGCATCCTCGCGAGCGGCGGGATCTCGTGAAGCTGGAGCTGGAGCGCCGCAGCTTCAGCTTCTCGAGCGAGGCACAGGCGTCTTACGGGACGCTCGGCGAGCGCGAGGTCATCCAGGTGCGCCTCTCGGGGCGTGACGGGGAGGCCGGCTTCGGCGAAGCCGCGCCGCTCGCGGCCTACGACGGCGTCTCGCTCGCCCGGGTCGAGCGCGTGCTGCAGGGCTATGCGGCGGCCCTCGACGGCATCGACGGCGGCGCGCCGGCGATCGAATCGTGCCGCGCGGTCGACCCGCTGCCGCAGGCGCTCGCGGCCGTCGACATCGCGCTCTGGGACATGGCCGGCCGGCGCGAGGGGCGCCCGGTGTGCGAGCTGCTCGCAGATCCGCCGGCCCGCTCGGTCGCGGTCAACGCGACGATCGCCGACGCGGACCGCGCGGGGGCCGCGCGCAGCGCCGCGAGCGCCGTGGCGGACGGCTTCGGCTGCCTGAAGGTGAAGGTCGGCCTCGGCGATGACGCGGCGCGCGTCGCGGCGGTTCGCGCCGCCGCCGGCAACGACGTGCTGCTGCGGCTCGACGCGAACGGCGCGTGGGACGTGGCGACCGCCGTCGCGATGATCGGCGCGCTCGAAGGCGCCGGGCTCGAGCTCGTCGAGGAGCCCGTCCACGGCGTCGACGCGATCCGCTCAGTCCGCGACCGTGTCGCGGTCCGCGTCGCGATCGACGAGACGGCCTCCGAGGCGGGGGCGCTCGCCGCGGGCTGCGCCGACGCCGTGTGCCTGAAGGTGTCGGCCTGCGGCGGCATCACGCCGCTCCTCGCCGCCGCGTCCCTCGTGCGCGCCGGCGGCGGCGACGTGTACCTCGCCTCAACGTTCGACGGCCCGCTCGGCGTCGCCGCGGCGCTGCACGCCGCCGCGGCGCTCGCGTCGACCGGCCCGGTGGCGCACTGCGGCCTTGCCACGCTCGCGCTCTTCAGCGACGCGCCACCGGTGCTCGCCGCGGAGCGCGGCCGCATCGAGGTGCCGCGCTCAGCGGGGCTCGGCGTCGAGCCCGTCTAGCGCGGCGACGACGGCGCGCGGCGACTCGAGCGGAACGCGGTGGCCGCCGGGCGCTGTCAGCGCGCTGCCCGACGGTGCCGTCCGCGCGAGGCGCAGGGCGAGGTCGCGGTAGCGCTCGTCGCGCTCTCCCGCGACGGCGACGAGCGGCGCCGCGAGGGTGCCGAGCTGCGCCCAGGCGGGCTCGAACGCGCCGGGGCCGAGGCCGCGCAGCGCCGCGGCGAGCGAGCGCGGCCGCTGGCGCAGCAGGTCCTCTCGCGCTGCGGCGAGCACCGCGGGCGGGTCGGACGCGAAGAGCGGCTGCGCGTTCCACGCGTCGGCGAGCTCCCCGGGCGTCATCCCCTCGAGACGACCGGCGAGCTCCTCGTCGCTCGCCCTGCGCGCGGCCCGCTCCGCCGGATCCTCGATTCCGGCGTGCCCGGACACGAGCACCAGGGCATCGGCGCGTGCGGGATCCGCGAGCGCCGCCGCGAGCGCGACGCGGGCGCCCATCGAGTAGCCGCACAGGACCAGCGGGCCCGGCGCGGCGGCGAGGGTGAGGTCCACCGCGCGCGCGTAGCTGGCGGGCATGACGTCGGCGGACGTGCCGTGCCCCGGGAGGTCGACGGTGACCGACCGGTAGCGTGATGCGTCCAGATGAGAGATGACAGCGTCCCAGCTGCGCGCGCTCGAGCCGAAGCCATGCAGGAACACGACGGTTCGCACCGGCGCATCGTATGAGCGGACCGGACCGCACGTACGGTCTGCTCGCGGCGTTCGTCGACGAGCTCGCGCGCTGCGGCGTGCGGCACGCGTGCACGTCCCCCGGGTCGCGGTCGGCGCCGCTGGTGATCTCGCTCGCGCGCGATGAGCGCATCGCCTGCCATTCGCACATCGACGAGCGCGGCGCGTCCTTCTTCGCGCTCGGCGTCGCGAAGGCCACGGGCGTACCGGCGGTGGTGGCGTGCACGTCGGGTACCGCGGCGGCGGAGATGCACCCCGCCGTGGTGGAGGCCCACGAGGCGCGCGTGCCGCTGCTCGTGCTCACCGCCGACCGGCCCGCCGAGCTGCGCGAGAACGGCGCGGGGCAGGCGATCGACCAGCTGAAGCTCTACGGCGACGCGGCGAAGTGGTTCTTCGAGGTCGAGCTCGGCGGCGAGGATGGCCCCGGGCTGCGCTGGGTCAGGACGCTCGCGTGCCGCGCCTTCGCGGCGACCCTCTCCGGCTCACCGGGCGCGGTGCACCTGAACTTCCCGCTGCGCGAGCCGCTCGTCACGGACGTGGTGCCGGACCGCGCGGCGGGCGGACGGCCCGACGGGCGCCCGCTCGTGACGGTGCACCTGCGCCGCGACGCGCCCCCTGAGGAGGGACGGGCCGCGGTGCTCGCGCGTGCGCGCCGGCCGCTGCTCGTCGCGGGCCGCGATGAGCGCGGCGCCCTCGGCGCCGCGGCGGCGGGTTTCGCGGCGCACGCCGCCTGGCCGCTTCTGGCCGACCCGCTCTCCGGGGCGCGGCGCCCGCCGGCCGCGGTGGCGCACTACGACGCGCTGCTGCGCGACGCGGGCTTTCGCGAGACCGCGCGGCCCGATCTCGTGCTGCGCGTCGGCGATCTGCCGGTCTCCAAGCCGCTGCGCCAGTGGCTCGCCGCGATGCCTGACGTGCCGCAGGTCCAGGTCGGCGCCGAGGACGCGTGGCAGGATCCGGACGCGGCGCTCTGCTCCTATTGGCAGGACGACGCCGCGGCGACGCTCAGCCAGCTCGCCGAAGTGGACGGTTGGGATTGCGACCCCGGCTGGCTCGCGCTGTGGCGCAGCGCCGACGAAGCGGCGGGCGGCGCCATCGCGCGCGCCGTCGGCGGCGAGCTCAGCGAGGTCGCGGTGGCGGCGGTGCTCGGCGAGCAGCTGCCCGCCGACGCGACCCTGTTTGTCGCGTCCTCGATGCCGGTCCGTGACATCGAGGCGACGTGGCGCCCGCGCGAGGCGCCTCCGCGCGTCCTTTGCAACCGTGGCGCGAGCGGCATCGACGGGACGCTCGCGAGCGCATTCGGCGTCGCCGCCGCCGACGAGGGGCCGGTCGTCGCGCTGATCGGCGACGTGGCGTTCACGCACGACATCGGCGCGCTCGTCTGCGCCCGCCGGCTCGGCCTCGCGCTGACCGTCGTCCTGCTCAACAACGGCGGCGGCGGCATCTTCGACTTCCTGCCGGTCGCGCACAGCGCGCTCGCCGGCGACGGGCTCTACGAGCGGCACGTCGCGACGGCGCCGGAGCTCGACTTCGCTGCGGTCACGGCCGCCTTCGGCCTCGACCACGCTCTCGCGCACGACGCGGCCGACGCCGCCCGGCTCGTGCTCGAGTCCATCTCGTCGGGCGCGAGCCGCGTCGTCGAGGTGCGCAGTGGGCGCGCGGCGAACGTCGCGCTGCACGAGCGGATGTGGGCGGACGTGGCCGGCGCGCTCAGCCGCTGAGCAGCGGCAGGAGAGCCTGCAGCTTGATCTCGGTCTCGGCGAGCTCGCTCGCCGGCACCGAGCCGCGCACGATCCCGCCGCCGGCGAAGCAGCGCGCGAGCGGCCCGGCGAGGAGCGCGCAGCGCAGCGCGACACAGAACTCGCCGTCGCCGACCGCGTCGGTCCAGCCGACCGGGCCGAGGTACCAGCCGCGGTCGAGCCCCTCGAGCGCCGGGATCAGCGGCAGCGCGTCGGCGACGGGCTCGCCCGCGACCGCGGGCGTAGGGTGCAGCAGGCCGGCGAGCTCGAGCGCGTCGATCGGCGTCGCGAGCTGCGCGCGGATCGGCGTCGCGAGATGCTGGATGTTCGCGATGCGGACGATCTCCGGTTCGCGCGCGGCGGCGACCCACACGGCGTGCGGCTCGAGCAGCCGTTCGATGCGCCGCGCGACGATGGCGTGCTCCTCGCGGTAGCTCGCGTCGCGCAGCATCTGCTCGCCGAGGTGATCGTCGACGGCGGGGTCGGCGCTGCGCCGCGTGGACGCTGCCAGCGCGACGGTGCTCACGCGGTGCCCTTCGCGGCGCAGCAGGAGCTCCGGGCTCGCCGCCACGAACGCGCTCGCGCCGCGGGCGACGCAGAACACGAAGCAGGATGGGAACTCCTCTCGCAGCACGCCGAACACCGCTGCCGGATCGTGGTCGGCGGGCGCGTGGACGTGCACTTCGCGCGCGAGCACGATCTTCGCGAAGCGGCCGGCGGCGATCAGTTCGGTGGCGCGCGCGACGGCGAGTTCGTGGTGCTCGGGCGGCATCGCACCGACGACGCGGTAGCGGCCCGCCGGCGCCGGGTCCAGCAGCGGCAGCTGCCCGGCGTGAAGCTCCTCCGCGCGCCGCAGGAGGCGCTCCGTCAGCTCGGCGGCGGTGTCGTCCGGGCCGACGTTCGCGGCGAGCGTCGCGCGGACGCTCGCGCCGCGCCGCACGACGGCGAGCTCGGGGACGTCGAGCGACGCCGGGGCGTAGCCGTGCCAGTGGGGCGCCTGGCCGCCGTCGGGGGCGAACGCGAAACCGCCCACCGCGAGCGGCCCGCCGTCGCCGGAGCTCACGGCGCCGGCCGCGACGCCGCGCCAGCGGCCCGCGGCGTCGGCGAAACGGCCCGGGCCCGCGCTCTCGATCCGCGTCGCGCGGCCGAGACCCGCGATCGCCGAAGCGCCGCGGGCGGGCTGCTCGAAGAGGAACCAGTCCTCGCCGGGCCGGCGTGACGCGTGCACCCACGCCGACGGGTCGGCGTGCGACGGCAGCGCGAACGTGTGGCACGCGAGCACCGGCTCGCCGCGTTCGCGCGCCCGCGCCAGCGCGCGCGTGAGCGTCGCCGCCAGCGCGGTGCCGTCGACGGCCTGAGCCGCGACGCGGCTGGCGGGGGCCATCAGGTCTCGCTGCGTCCGCGGGCGATCGCGATCTCGCCGGTGCGCATCATCTCGATCAGGCCGAACGGGCGGACCATCGCCTCGAACGCCTCGATCTTCTCGGACGTGCCGGTGATCTCGATGATCATCGCGCGCTTCGTGACGTCCACTACCTTGCCGCGGAAGATGTCGGCGACCTGGACGAGCTCGCCGCGCTGAACGCCGTCGGCGTTGACCTTGAACAGCGCGAGCTCGCGCGAGACCGTTTCGGCGGGCTCCAGGTCGCGGATCTTCAGCACGTTGACGAGCTTGTGTAGCTGCTTCGTGACCTGGTCGATCGGGTGCAGCGCGCCGTCGACGGTCAGCGTGACGCGTGAGATGCGCTCGTCCTCCGTCGGGCCGACGGTGAGCGTGTCGATGTTGAAGCCGCGGCGGGCGAACAGGCCCGCGATGCGCGTGAGGACACCCGCCTTGTCTTCGACGAGGATCGACAGGACGTGCTTGCGACCCGTGCGCAGGCTCGCCGCGGCCTCGAGCTCCTCGAGGCTCAGCGGCTCCTTGGTGCCCGGTTCCCCCATCGCCGCCGCCTTCAGCCGACCATCTCGCGCGCGGCGTGGCCGGCGGGGATCATCGGGTACGTGTTCTCCTCGCGCGTGACGCGCACGTCGACGAGCACGGGGCCCTCGATCGCGAGGGCGTCGCGCATGTCCTGCACGAGCGTCGTCTTGTCGCTGAGACGCAGGCCCGTGACGCCGTACGCCTCGGCGAGCTTCACGAAGTCGGGGAACTCGCCCATCTCGACGTGGCTGTAGCGACGGTCCCAGAAGAGCTCCTGCCACTGGCGGACCATGCCGAGATAGCCGTTGTTCATCACGAACACCTTCACCGGGATCCGCTCCTGCGCGCAGGTCGCGAGCTCCTGCGAGTTCATCTGGATCGAGCCGTCACCGGCGACGCAGACGACGGTGCGGTCGGGGTTGCCGACGGCGGCGCCCATCGCGGACGGCAGGCCGAAGCCCATCGTGCCCAGGCCTCCCGAGTTGATCCAGCGCCGCGGCTCGGGGAAGTCGTAGTACTGGGCCGTCCACATCTGGTGCTGGCCGACGTCGCTCGTGACGATCGCCTGGCCGTCGGTGGCTTCGTACAGCGCGCGGATCATGTACTGGGGCTTGATCTCGCTGTCGGAGCTTTCCTCCCAGCCGAGCGGGTATGTCTTGCGCCACTGCTCGATGCGCTCCCACCACGGCTCAAGGCGCGCCGGGTCGGCGTCGAGGTCGCGGTACTCCTTGACGAGCCGCGTGAGCACGTTGCGGGCGTCGCCGACGATCGGGATGTGGGCGGGCACGTTCTTCGAGATCTCGGCGGGGTCGACGTCGATGTGGATGAACTTGGCGCGCGGGGCGAACTCGGAGAGCTTGCCCGTGACGCGGTCGTCGAAGCGGGCGCCCACGGCGCAGATGAGGTCGGCCTCGTCCATCGCGTAGTTCGCGGTGCGGGTGCCGTGCATGCCGAGCATGCCGAGCCACTGCGGGTGCGGCGCGGGGAACGCGCCGAGCCCCATGAGCGTGCACGTCACGGGGAAGCGGTCCGACAGCGCGAGCTCGCGCAGCTCGGCCGCGCCGTTCGCGTTGACGACGCCGCCGCCGGCGTAGATCACGGGGCGGCGGGCAGCGGCGAACGCCTTCGCGGCCTGGCGGATCTGCTTCTGGTTGCCCTCGACGCGCGGCTGGTAGCCCGGCAGGCGCACGTCCTTCACCTCCTCGTACGTGATCTCGGTGCGCGAGACGTCCATGGGGATGTCGACGACGACCGGACCGGGACGGCCGCTGCGGGCGATGTGGAACGCCTCGTGCACGGCGCGCGCGATCTCCTGCGCGTCCTGGACCATGAACGAGTGCTTGACGACCGGCATCGTGATGCCGATCGTGTCGGCCTCCTGGAATCCGTCGGTGCCGAGCAGCTCCGTGCGGACCTGGCCCGTGATGAAGACCACCGGCACGGAGTCCATCATCGCGTCGCAGATCGGCGTCACGAGGTTCGTCGCTCCCGGGCCGCTCGTCGCGAACGCGACGCCGACGCGTCCCGTCGACTTCGCGTAACCCTCGGCCGCGTGCCCGCCGCCGGCCTCGTGGCGCACGAGGATGTGGCGGATGCCGGCGTCGACGAAAGCGTCGTAGGTGGGGAGGTTCGCGCCGCCGGGCAGCCCGAAAACGACGTCCACGCCCTCGGCCTTCAGGCATTCCATAAGGGCGTCGACGGCCCGCATGCGCGTTTCCCCTTCCTTCGTCCGGCGGTTTTGACGGAAATCCGAGTCTACCAGTGGGATTACGCCGCTCAGGCGGACCCGATGGAGACGCCGATCGCGAGCACGATCGCCCCTCCCGCGGTCACGACGAGCAGCGACTCGCGCATCGAAACGTGCAGGAACCGTTTGCGCACCCACGCGATCACGAAGAGCTCGACGGCGACGACGCCGCCCGCGACGAGCAGCGCCGTGTGGACGTTCGAGATCAGGAACGGCAGCGTGTGGAAGAGCCCGCCGAGCGCCGTCATCGCGCCGGTGATCGTGCCGCGCACGACAGCCGAGCCGCGTCCGGTCTGCACGCCCGTGTCGGACAGCGCCTCCGACCACCCCATCGAGACGCCCGCGCCGAGCGCCGTCGCGAGTCCCACGAGGAAGGCCGTGTGCGAGTCCGAGGAGATCGCGGCGGCGAAGATCGGCGCGATCGAGGAGACGGTGCCGTCGATCATGCCGACGAGCGCGGGCTGGACGACGCGCAGCACGAACTGCCGCTCGTCCGCGAAGCCGAAGCGGTGGATCACGCGTGCGATGAAGCGCTCGTGGATCGCGGTCGACCGTGTCGCAGGGGCCTCCACGAGGGCTAGCGTACGTCAGGGTCCCGCTTAGGGACGCCTAAACTTTGCGCTAGCCCTGCTCGGCCGGCGGGCCCCACGACTGCGGCGCGATCGCCTCGTCGGGGAAGTCGAGCTCCGTGCCGCAGCGGGTGCAGATCGCGTCGTAGATCTTGGTCACGCGGCCGCAGTTCGGGCAGCGCCTGCGCAGCTCGTCGTGCTCGGAGCGGTAGAAGATCGCGGCGAGCAGGCCGAAGAACGGGATCAAGCCCGAGATCAGGAACCAGAGCCAGAACGAGCTGCCCTTCGCGCGTCCGATGATGCCCCCGGACAGCCCGAAGCAGAGCGCGATGACGAGGTAGCCCATGGCGGAGCCGCGTCTACAGCAGGATGCGCAGCGCCCAGATCACGGCGATGATCGCCACGACGACGAGGACCGTGCTGAAGAGGAACGACAGCACGTGCCCGATGACGCCGAGCAGCAGCCAGGCTGCGATCAGCAGCACAAGCACCGCGAGGGCCGTACGCCCGAAGGATCCAGAGCGCTTCTCGGTTTCCATGGCGCAAGCTTAGCGCCGCCGCGTCGCTAGACGCCGAGCTGCTCGTTGACGAGCCGGGCGACCTCGGCGCCGTCGGCTCGCCCGCGGCTCTCGCGCATGACGTGACCGACGATCGGGCCGATCGCCTTCGCGTTGCCGGAGCGGATGCGCTCCGCGGCGTCGGGGTTGGCGTCGATCGCCGCGGCGACGAGCGCGGCGAGTTCGTCGTCCGAGCCGATCGCCGCGAGGCCCTGCGCCGCCACGACCGCGCGCGGCTCGCCGCCCTCTCGCACGAGCACGTCGAGGACCTGCCGCCCGCCGGCGGTCGTGATCTCGCCGCCCTCGACGAGGGCGACGAGTTCGGCGAGCGCGGCCGGCGTGACGCTGGACTCGGCCGGCGTCCGCTCGTCGCCCAGCCGGCCGACGAGGTCGCTGAGCCAGTTGGCGAGCGCGCGGGCGTCGACCTCGGCGGCGGCGAGCGCCCGGTCGTAGTAGTCGCCGAGCTCGGCGTTGAACGCGAGCGTGCGCGCCGCCTCGGCGCTGAGGCCGAGTTCCCGCTCGAGCCGGTCGGCGCGTGCGGCGGGCAGCTCGACCATCGCCTCGCGCGCCGCGGCGAGCATCGCCTCGTCGATCGCGACGGGCAGCAGATCCGGCTCGGGGAAGTAGCGGTAGTCCTGCGCCTGCTCCTTGGAGCGCAGCGCCGTGAGGCTCGCGGTCGCGGGGTCGAAGTGGAGCGTCTCCTGGACGACCTCGCCGCCCGCTTCGAGGATCTCCCGCTGACGGTCGATCTCGGCGCGGATGCCGCGTTCCAGGAAGCGGAACGAGTTCATGTTCTTGAGCTCCGTCTTGGTGCCGAGCGCGTCGCTCCCGGAGGGCCGCAGCGAGATGTTCGCGTCGCAGCGCAGCGAGCCCTCCTCCATGTTGACGTCGCTCACGCCGAGCTGACGCAGCGTGGTGCGCAGCAGGCGCAGCCATTCGCCGGCCTGCTCGGCGCTGCGCAGGTCGGGCTCGGTGACGATCTCGGCGAGCGGCGTGCCGCCGCGGTTGAAGTCGACGATGCTCGCGTCGGAGCCGTGGATGCGCCCGCTCGCGCCGACGTGGATCAGCTTGGCGGCGTCCTCCTCGAGGTGCACGCGGTGGATGCGGATCTCGCCGAGGTGCCCGCCGCGGCACAGCGGCTGGTCGTACTGCGAGATCTGGTAGCCCTTCGGCAGGTCCGGGTAGAAGTAGTTCTTGCGGTGGAAGACCGACCGTGGCGCGAGCTCGGAGCCGAGTGCCATGCCGATCATCAGGCCGAGTTCGATGGCGCGCGCGTTGGCGACGGGCAGGGCGCCGGGCAGGCCGAGGCAGACGGCGCACGTGCGGGTGTTCGGCTCCTCCCCGAACGAGAGCTCGCAGCCGCAGAACATCTTCGTGCGCGTCGACAGCTGGACGTGGATCTCCAGGCCGATCACGGCCTCGTAGCGGGCGGCGTCAGACATACGCGGCGCTCCCGTCGAACGCGAGCGCGAGCTCCAGGGCGCGCGCCGCGTCGAGCAGCTCGTTCTCCTTGAACGCCGGCGCTGCGAGCTGCAGCCCGGCGGGCAGGCCGTCGACGAGGCCGGCGGGGATCGAGATCGCGGGGATGCCGGCGAGCGACATCGGCACCGTGCAGTAGTCGCTGAGGTACATCGCGAGGGGGTCGGCGGTCTTCTCGCCGAGCCGGAACGCGACGGTCGGCGTCGTCGGCGTCGCGACGATGTCGACGGAGGCGAAGACGCGCGCGAAGTCCTCTGCGATGAGCGTCCGCACGCGCTGCGCGCGGTCATAGAACGCGTCGTAGTAGCCCGACGAGAGCGCGTATGTGCCGAGCATGACGCGCCTGCGGACCTCGCGCCCGAAGCCGTCGTGGCGCGTGCGCGTGTACATCTCCGTGAGGTCGGCGCCTTCCACGCGGTGGCCGTAGCGCACGCCGTCGAAGCGCGCGAGGTTCGACGAGCACTCCGCCGGCGCGAGCACGTAGTAGGCGGCGAGCCCGTGCGGCGCCGTCGGCAGCGTCACTTGCTCGATCGTCGCGCCGAGGCCCTCGGCGAGCGCGAGGGCCTCGCTGAAGCGCGCCAGCACGCCGGCTTCGATGCCGTCGGCCGTGAGCTCGGCCGGCACGCCGATGCGCACGCCCGCGAGATCCTCGCGGGCCGGCAGGCGGATCTCGAGCGGATAGTCCAGCGATGTCGCGTCGCACTCGTCGCGGCCGACCATGTGGCGCAGCATGAGGGCCGCGTCGCGGACGTTGCGCGTCAGCGGGCCGGCCTGGTCGAGCGAGGAGGCGAACGCGATCATGCCGTAGCGCGACACCGAGCCGTACGTCGGTTTCAGACCGACGATGCCGCACAGCGCGGCGGGCTGGCGGATCGAGCCGCCGGTGTCGGTGCCGAGCGCCCACGGCGCGAGGCCGGCCGCGACGGCCGCGGCGCTGCCGCCCGACGAGCCGCCGGGGACCCGCTCTCGGTCCCACGGGTTGCGCGAGGGACCGAACGCCGAGTTCTCAGTCGACGAACCCATGGCGAACTCGTCCTGGTTGGTCTTCGCGTGCGACGTCGCGCCGGCGTCTTCGAGGCGCCGCACCGCGGTCGCGGTGTACGGCGGCAGGTACCCCTCGAGCAGCCGCGAGCCGGCCTGGCTCGGCACCCCCGCCGTGCAGAAGAGGTCCTTCACCGCGACGGGCACCCCGGCGAGCGGCCCCGCGCGGTGGTCGCCGACGCTGTCGGCGACCCACGTGAAGCAGTTGAGCCCGTCGTCGGCGGCGGCGCGGTCCGCCGCGGCGCGCGCACGGTACGCCTCGGCGTACTCGGCGGCGGGCAGGCTGCCGTCGGCGATCCTGGCGGCGGCGGCCTCCGCCGTCAGCGCGATCAGCGCGCCGTCGCTCATGCCTGCGGGCTCGGTACCAGGAAGCCGTCGTCGGCGACGGCCGGCGCCTGCGAGAGCGCGACGTCGCGGGGCAGGCACGAGCGCGGCTCGTCGGCGCGCAGCGCGCCGGTGACGGCGACGACGTGCGAAGTCGGCTCGACGCCGTCGATGTCGAGCTCCGACATTTTCTCGATGTGGCCGACGACGGCGGAAAGCTCGGCCGCCATCGGCTCGATCTCGTCCTCGCGCAGTTCGAGCCGCGCGAGCGCGGCTACGTAAAGGACCTCGTCACGTCCGATCACGGTGGCGGCATTGTATGGCGCCCCGGCTGGGCGCCGGGCGTGGCCGTCAGCCGCCGGGCGGCGCCTCGCGGCCCGCCTGTGGCGGCGGTGCGGCGTCGTCGCGCGCGGGCGCAGGCGGCGCGACGGCGGCTGACACGCGCGAGCGCACGCCGTCGATCCTGACGCCCTCCCCGGCGAGCTCCAGGTAGGCGCCGCAGACGATCGCGAGCGCACCGGCGAGCGCGAGCCAGATGCCGACTTTGATCCCCGCGGACGCCGTGTAGCCGAAGCCGAGCAGCTCGCCTGTCGAGCCGCCGCGGTGGTCCAGGATCCGGTAGAGGATGAGGACGCTCGAGAGGGACGCGGCGGCGCCGATCACGGCCGCCGGGGGGACCGACCAAGCGGGCGGCCGGCCCGACGCGCGGCGCACGAGGTGCACGGCGACGCCGACGATCGTCGCGAGCCACAGCCAGCGGCTGTCGACGAACATGTGCCAGCCGTTCGCGCTCGATCCGAGCGTGCCGTCCGGCGTCGTCGTCGTGATCCCCCACCAGGGCAGGAAGAAGAGGGACACGAAGAGCACGAGGGCTCCGGCGCCCTGGAGCCGCTCGCCGCGGCCGAGACGCGCGATGGCGACGCTCACGGCCGGTGCCCGTCAGGGGCGCGGCCGCGGGTTCGGCTTCGCCGGCGTGTAGAGCGGCGTGTGTTCATCGCGCACGACGATCCATGAGCCGATCAGGATTGCGCAGCTGCCCGCCAGCGCGAGCCACACCCCCACGGCGGGCGCGGTGGCGTGCCCGGGGAGCTCGAGCGCCCTGATGACGGACGCGATCGTCGCGAGCAACGCCAGCGGCACGCACCACACGGCGGTGGCGACGGAGTGGGCGGGGCTTTCGCGCTCGGTGAGGGCCGCGACGATCATCGCGAGCGCGGCGCACGCCGCCGCCAGCTGGAGCGTGACGCTCGCACCGAACGTTTCCCACGCGCTCAGGTCGCCGCCCGCGGACGTGTAGCTCGGCGTCAGGAGCGAGGCGACGATGAGCGCGACGCCGACGAGCGCGGTGCTCTCCCCCGCCCGCATGCGGCGCAGCATCAGCTCTTCACCGCCGCGCGCGCCGCCTGCAGCGTGTTGCTGAGCAGCATCGCGATCGTCATCGGCCCGACCCCGCCGGGCACGGGCGAAATCGCCGCGGCTCGCTCGCTCACGGCGGCGAAGTCGACGTCGCCGACGATGCCGCTCTTGTTGCCCGCCTCGGCGGGGTCGATGCGGCTGATGCCCACGTCGATGACGACCGCCCCCTCACGGACGTAGTCGGCGGTCACCATCCGCGGCCGCCCGGTTGCCGCGATGAGAAGGTCGGCGCGCGAGCAGACGGCCGCCAGGTCGCGCGTGCGCGAGTGGCATACCGTGACGGTCGCGTTGGCCTGCAGCAGCAGCTGCGCCATCGGCTTGCCGAAGAGGTTCGAGCGCCCGATCACGACGGCTTCCATGCCCGCGGGGTCGATGTCGCTGGCGCGGAGCATCTCCATCACGCCCGCGGGCGTGCAGGGCCGCAGTCCCGGGCGGCCGAGCGCGAGCAGGCCCGCGTTCTGCGGCGTGAGGCCGTCGACGTCCTTCGCCGGCGCGACGAGCGCCGTGAGCGTGTCCCCGTCGAGCTGGTCCGGCAGCGGGAGCTGCACGAGGATGCCGCTCACCGCGGCGTCGGCGCCGAGCCGTTCGACCTCGGCGGCAACCTGCTGCTGGGTCGCGTCGGCCCCGATGCGCACGTCGAAGGCTTGCATGCCGACCTCCTCGCACGCGCGCTGCTTGCCCGCGACGTAGACGGCGGATGCCGGATCGTCGCCCACGAGCACGGTCGCGAGCCCCGGCGTCCGGTGGCCTTCCGCCACGAACGCCGCGACGCCCTCGGCGACGCGCGCGCGCACGGCCGCGGCTATCTCCTTGCCGCTGATCAGCCGTGCGCTCACGCCCGCAATGCTATTTGCCGCCGTGGCGGCCGCGTGCGACGGGTCGCGGGGCGCGCGTCAAGGGCGCGAGAGGGGCGCGTAGTCGGCCATCAGCTTGCGCTCGCTGCCGTCGCCCGCGAAGCGCACGACGATCACGCCGCCGGGCTCGAGCGCCGTGACCACGCCCTCACCGAAGGCGGCGTGCAGAACGTCCTCGCCGAGGCGGTAGGCGGCGGCGCTCGCCTGCGCGCCGTCGCCCGCTCCGCTCGACCAGCTGGTCGGGCTCGAGCGTCGCGCGGGCACGTCGAGCAGGTGCGCCGGCACCTCGTCGACGAAGCGGCTGCGCATCGCCACCGACGGGCTGCCGAAGACGGCGCGGCGGCGCGCGTGCGTGAGGTAGAGGGTGCGCATCGCGCGCGTCACGCCGACGTAGAACAGGCGCCGCTCCTCCTCGAGCGCGCCCTCGTCGATGGACCGCGAGTGCGGGAACATGCCGTCCTCGAGGCCGGCGATGAAGACGACGGGGAACTCCAGGCCCTTCGCGTTGTGGAGCGTCATGAGCGTCACCAGGCCGCTGTCCGAACGCCGCGTGTCGGCGTCGGCGACGAGCGCGAGTTCCTGCAGGAAGAGCTCGAGCGACGCCTCCTCGCCGTGCTCGTCGTCGAACTCGTGCGCGACCGCGACGAGCTGCTCGAGGTTTTCGATGCGCCCCTCGGCCTCGATCGTGCGTTCGTCCTCGAGCGCCGCGATCAGGCCGCTGCGCTCGAGCACGGCCTGCAGCAGTTCGGCGACGCCGAGGCCTTCGCGCGCGAGCTCGCGCAGCTCGGCCATCGTCTCCATGAAGCGCGTGAGCGCCTTCGTCGCCGCGGCGGCGAGGCCGGGGACGCTCGCGGCGTCGGCGGCGACGTCCCATACGTCCGTGCCGAGCGTCTGCGCCTGCGCGGTGATCCGCGCCAGCGACGTCTGCCCGATACCGCGGCGCGGCGAGTTGATGATGCGCGAGAAGGCGACGACGTCCGCGCCGTTGACCAGGAACGTGAGGTAGGCGATCGCGTCCTTGATCTCCGCCCGCTCGTAGAACTTCGTGCCGCCGATGACCTGGTAGGCGATGTCGCCGCGGACGAGCTGGTCCTCGATCGCGCGCGACATCGCGTTCGTGCGGTAAAGGACGCTGACGTCGGCCGCGGCCGCGCCCTCGTCGAGCAGGCGGCGGATCTCACCGACGATCATGCGCGCCTCGGCGTGCTCGTCGTCGAGTTCGCGCAGCTGAACCTGCTCGCCGGTGCCGAGGTCGCTCCACAGCTCCTTGGCGATCGCGCCGCGGTTGTTCGCGATGACGGCGTTCGCGACGGCGAGGATCGTCTCGGTGGAGCGGTAGTTCTGCTCGAGCTTGACGACGTGCGCCTCGGGGAAATCGCGCTCGAAGTCCAGGATGTTGCGCACGTCGGCGCCGCGGAAGCCGTAGATCGATTGCGCGTCGTCGCCGACGACGGTGATGTTGCGCGGCCCGTCGCTGCCGTCGCCGACGAGCAGCTGCAGCAGCCTGTACTGGGCGCGGTTGGTGTCCTGGTACTCGTCGACGAGCACGTAGCGGAAGCTCGCCTGGTAGCGGGCGCGTACGTCGTCGTACCGTTCGAGCAGTTCGACGGTGCGCAGCAGCAGGTCGTCGAAGTCCATCGCGTTCATCGCGTGTATCTGCCGCTGGTAGGAGGCGTAGACGTCGGCCATCATCTCGTCGAAGGGGTCCTGCGCCTCGCGGCGGTAGGCGTCGACGTCGAGCAGGCGGTTCTTGGCGTCGGAGATGCGGGCCTGGATCGCGGCGGGCTTGTAGCGCGTCATGTCGACACCGACGGCTTCGGCGCTGCGCTTCGCCAGACGCCGCGAGTCGGCCTGGTCGTAGATCGTGAAGGCGCGCGTGTAGCCGAGGCGGTCCGCCTCGCTGCGCAGGATCCGCGCGCAGGCCGAGTGGAACGTCGAGAGCCACATCGAGCGTGTGCTGTGGCCGAGGAGGCGCTCGACGCGTTCGCGCATCTCGCCCGCCGCCTTGTTCGTGAACGTGATGGCGAGGATCTCGCCGGGGCGGGCCCGGCGCGTGTAGATGAGGTGCGCGATGCGGTGGGTGAGCACGCGCGTCTTGCCCGAGCCCGCGCCGGCGAGCACGAGCAACGGGCCCTCGCCCCACGTGACCGCCTCGCGCTGCGGGCCGTTGAGCCCCTCGAGCAGCGCCTCGGCGGGCTCGACTGACCGCAGATCGCTCATCCAGACTCAGGATAGATGTGCGCCCGGGCGGCGCGAGCGCGCTATCCGCCGGCGGGATTGGGGCCGCGCACGGTCCGCAGGGGCCGCACCTCGGCCTCCTGGTGGTCGCGGCCGGACAGCTCGGCGAGCTGTTCTTCCTGCGCGGCGATGCGGCGTGAGAGCTCCTGCAGGGCCTCCGCGATCGGGTCGGGGAGGTGGATCCAGTCGGCGTCGGGGCCCTCCGGGCGCCGGCCGTCGACGCGGACCGGGTGACCCGGGTTGCCGACGACGGTGCAGTTCGCTTCGACATCGGTGATGACGACGCTGTTCGCGCCGATCTTCGCCCCGTGGCCGATCGTGATCGGCCCGAGGAGCTTCGCGCCCGAGCCGATCGTGACGTTGTCCTGGACCGTCGGGTGGCGCTTGCCGACGGCGAAGCCGGTGCCGCCGAGCGTCACCCCCTGGTAGAGCGTCACGTCTTCGCCGATCTCGGCTGTCTCGCCGATCACGACGCCGGTGCCGTGGTCGATGAAGAGTCCCGCGCCGATCCGCGCGGCGGGGTGGATCTCGATCCCGGTGAGGGAGCGCGTGAGCGTCGCGATCAGGCGCGGCAGCAGCGGCACTTCGGCGCGGTGCAGGCGGTGCGCGACGCGGTGCGAGAGCAGAGCGTGGATGCCGGGCCAGGCGAGGAGGATCTCAAGGCGCGATACGCCGCGCGCGGCGGGGTCGCGCTCGCGCGCCGCCTCGACGTCGCGCCGCACCTCCTTCGTCACCCCCGCGAACGGGCCGAGGAGCGCCATTCGTCAACTGTAGCGGTGGTCCGCGGCGGATCTACGGGGCGAAGAAGGCCTGCGAGACATACCTCTCGCCCGAGTCGGGCATCACGACGAGGATGCGCCGGCCGGCGTTCTCGGGGCGCGCAGCGACGGCCAGCGCGGCGTGCAGCGCGGCGCCGCACGAGATGCCGGCGAGCAGACCGGCGCGGCGCGCGCACGCCCAGGCGGCGTGGATGGCGTCGTCGTCGCTGACGGCGATCACCTCGTCGAGCAGCGCGCGGTTGAGGACGGGCGGCACGAAACCCGCGCCGATCCCCTGGATGCGGTGCGGGCCGGGCGCGCCCCCGGAGAGGACGGGCGAGCCGGCGGGCTCGACGGCGACGATCCGCAGGTCGGGGTTGCAGTGCTCGCGCAGGTATTCGCCCGCGCCGGTGATCGTGCCGCCGGTGCCGACGCCCGCGACGAGCACGTCGATGTCGCCGTCGAGGGCGCGCTCGATCTCCGGCCCGGTGGTGCGCCGGTGCGCCGCCGGGTTCGCGGGGTTGGAGAACTGGTCGGGGAGGAACGCGTCGGCGCCGGACGCAAGCGCGCGTGCCGCCGCGACCGCCTCGTCCATCCCCCCCATCGACTCGGTGACCTCGACGCGCGCGCCGAAGAGGCGCAGCAGCGCCTCTCGCTCGCGGCTCATGCCCTGCGGCAGCGTCAGCACGAGCTCATACCCCTTCGCGGCGCAGACGAACGCGAGCGCGATCCCGGTGTTGCCGCTCGTCGCCTCGACGATCGTCGTGCGGCCCGGCTCGATGCGTCCTTCGGCCTCGGCGGCCTCGATCATCGCGATACCGATGCGGTCCTTGACGCTGCCGCCTGGGTTGTACGCCTCGAGCTTCGCGAAGAGCCGCACGCCGTCGCGCGCCGCGGCGCTGCCCGCGATCAGCTCGCCAAGCTCGACGACCGGCGTGTCACCGACGAGCTGCGCGAGGTTGTCGGCGATCCGGCCCACGCGGGCGACTCTAAAGGAGCGGCCGGGAGCCGCGGCGTTCAGATGTGGTACATCACGCCGCCAGCGTCGCGGCGCTCGCGGTCAAGGACCTCAGCGATGCTCATCGAGCCGAGCACGGCGCGGGCGGCCTGCGCCGCGTCGGCGAAGATGCCCTCGGTGCCCTGCCCGACGGGGCCGTCGAGAAGCTCGACGATCTCGAGCACCGTGACGTCGGCGGGGTCGCGGGCGAACGTGTAGCCGCCCTTGACGCCGCGCTGCGAGGCGATGATGCCGGCGCGGCGCAGGACCGCGAAGAGCTGCTCGAGGAACTGCGGCGGAATGTTGCGCCGGCGCGCGATCTCGCCGAGCGGCACGGGCGCGCTGTCGCCGGCGCAGCAGAGCTCGGCGAGGGCCTGGACGGCGTACGGCGACTTCGTTGTGATCGAGATCATGCGATCCCGATCCTAGTGGCGGCTCTTAGAGCCAGCCGCGCTCGGTTGCCGTCAGCACGGCCTGGGCGCGGTCGACGGCGCCGATCTTGCCGTAGATGTTGTGCAGGTGCGTGCGGATCGTGCTCGTCGAGAGCCCGAGCTCGTGCGCGATCTGCTTGTAGACCTTGCCTTCGGCGAGGGGCCTGAGGACGGCGAGCTCGCGCGCGGAGAGGGGGCACGGTTCGCTGCGCCGCTGGCGCGTTCCGCCGGCGCTCGGCAGTTCGTAGAGCACGGCGCGCAGCTGTGTCGCGTCGAGGCCGACGGTGCGCGCGCACTTCATCATCGCGGAGGAGTTCACGCTGCCGCCGCGGGCGTAGTGGGCAAGCATGTCGGCGAGGCGGATGACGGCGGCTTCGCCTTCGGCGTCGTCGTGGTGGTGGCGCTCGATGGGCGCCGCGAGCGAGTTCGGCAGCGCCCAGCGGCGCATCAGCACGCCGCCGACGACGGCGTGGTCGACGCCGAGCTCCAGCCGCTCGCGGCGCACCCGTTCCTCGGGCGTGCGGGCGTCGCGGTGGACCTGCGCCGGGTAACCGGGGTAGGCGTGCAGCAGGATGAGCTTGCCGACGTCGTGCAGGAGGCTCGTGACGGTCAGGCGGTCGCGCTCCTCGTAGCCGATTTCGGAGGCGATCATCGCCGCCGCCTTCTGCGTCGCGAGGGCGTGCAGGCGGAAACGCTCGGGCACGGTCTCCCAGATACCCGAGCGCTCGAAGAAGTCGAAGGTGCGGACGCGCACGGCGAGCGTCTGCACCGTGTGCGGACCGAGGACGGTGACGGCCTCGTGCACCGTCTCGACGCGCGGCCCGGCGTGCGGCGCGCGGTTCGCGAGCCGCAGCAGCGGGATCAGCAGCGCGACGTCGGACTCGACCGCGGCGACCACGTCGCCGATCGGTGGCTGGTCCTGGCCGACGAGGGAGAGCAGCCGGTCGCGCGACTCGACGAGCGCGGGGAAGGCCTCGATCGCGTCGAAGGCCTTCGTCAGGCGGCGGCCGTGCCCCTCGCCGCCGTCGCGCTCCTTGGCGGTCGCGACTTTGCGCGTCGGGGCACGTTCAGACGAAGCGGTGCGGCGGGCCTTGATCTCGTCGGTCGTGGCTGTGGTTTCGGTCGTTTCGGTGCGCATCTAGGGGTATTGCCGTCCGTGGCGGGCCGTCCGGCCGCCTCACAGACCCCCTATCGGCACCGTGTGGCCGGATGTTGAGCTAGCGCCGGGCGCTCAGAGATTCGTCCAGGCGCCGCAGAGTCTCGTCGCGGCCGAGCAGCGCGATGCTCTCGAAGATGCCGGGCGAGACCGTGCTTCCGGTGAGCGCGACGCGCAGCGGCTGGTAGAGGTCACGGGGCTTGCCGCCGCGCTCTGCGACGAGGGCCACGAGCGCCCGTTCGACGTGCTCCTCGTCGAACGGCTCGGTCTGCGCGAGCGCCGCCCTCGCCTTCGCGACAGCGTCGAGCCCCTCGCCTGTGAGCCAGCGCTCGCGCGCCGCCTCATCCACCTGCGCGCCGTCGAGCAGCGCGCCGGCGAGCGGCATCAGGTCGGCGAGCGTGTGGATCTTCTCCTGGCTGATGCGCACGATCCCGGCCAGCCCCTCGCGGCCGGTGAACGCTTCGGCGCGCGCCGTCAGATCGGCCGGGTCCATCGCGCGGATGTAGACGCCGTTCAGCCAGCCGAGCTTCACCTCGTCGAAGCGCGCCGGGTTGCGGCTGATGCGCTCGAGCGTGAAGCGCCGCACGAGCTCCCCGGTGGAGAGCACCGTCTCGTCGTCGCCGGCGCCCCAGCCGAGCAGGGCGAGGTAGTTGCGCACCGCCTCGGGCAGGTAGCCGGCGTCGCGCAGCTCCTGCACGGACGCGGCGCCGTGGCGCTTGGAGAGCTTCTTGCCGTCGGGGCCGTGCAGCAGCGGCAGGTGCGCGTAGAGCGGGTCGGGCGCGTCGTGGAAGCCGACGGCGCGCAGCGCCTGCAGCACGAGCAGCTGCTTCGGCGTGTTGGAGACGTGGTCCTCGCCGCGGACGACGTGCGTGATGTCGGCGTCGAGGTCGTCGACGGCGACCGCGAAGTTGTAGAGGACCGAATCGTCGGCGCGCGCGATGACGGGGTCGTCGAGGTGCTCGTGGCGAAAGACGTTCGGGCCGCGCACCGCGTCGTGGACGACGGTCTCTCCCTCGTCGCCGACGCGCAGGCGGACGGCGCCCTCGCCTTCATCGGCGCCGCGGAAGCCGCGCTCGCTGCCGTGCTCCTCCTTGTAGCGGCGCACGTCATCGGCGGTCGCGCGCGAACGGTAGGCGTGGCCGGCGTCGAGCAGCGCGGCGAGGGCCTCGCGGTGGCGCTCCGCGCGCTCGCTCTGCATCACCGGGCCCTCGTCCCAGTCGAGTTCGAGCCAGCGGAGCGCGTCGATGATCTGCGCGACATTCTCGGGCGTGGAGCGCTCGCGGTCGGTGTCCTCGATGCGCAGCACGAGCACGCCGCCGTCGTGGCGTGCGAGCAGCCAGTTGAAAAGCGCGGTGCGCGCGCCGCCGATGTGCAGCGCGCCGGTCGGCGACGGCGCGAAACGAACCCTCATAATCGGCCGCAATGCTAATCGGGGCCCACGTGTCGCCCGCCGGCGGCCTGCCGAAGGCGATCGAACGCGGCGTCGAGCGCGGCTGCCGCGCGATCCAGATCTTCAACCAGTCGCCGCGCATGTGGCGGCCGACGGAGTACGACGACGACGCCGTGGCGGAGTTCCGCGCGGCGATGGACGCGAGCCCGATAGGCGCCGTCATGATCCACGCCGTCTACCTCTTGAACTGCGCGAGCGAGGACGCGGACATCCGCGCGAAGTCGCTCACGTCGCTGGCGGCTTCGCTGCGTGTCGGGGCACGCATCGGCGCCGTCGGCGTGGTCCTGCACCCCGGCTCGGCGAAGGGCGGCGACCCCGCGGCGGCGATCAAGCGTGCGGGCAAGACGATCGCGCACGCGCTCGCCGAGAGCGAGGGCTGCCCGCTGCACCTGGAGAACACCGCCGGGGCCGGCGGCACGCTGGGGCGCACGATCGACGAGCTCGCGGCGCTCTTCGAAGCGGCCGGCGGCGACGAGCGGCTCGGCATGTGCCTGGACTCCTGCCACCTGCTGGCATCCGGTTACGACGTGCGCACGGCGGCGGGCGTCGACGCCGTCGTCGCGGAGGTCGAGAGCAAGGTCGGCCTGGGGCGCCTGGGCACGCTGCACCTGAACGACTCGCAGAACCCGCTCGGCTCGCAGCGCGACCGGCACGCCAACCTCGGCGACGGCGAGCTCGGGCTCACGGGCTGCGCGGCGTTCCTGTCCGCGCCTCAGTTCGAGGACCTCGCGTGCGTCCTGGAGACGCCGGGCGAGGAGCGAAAGGGCGCCGGCCCGGAGGAAGTGTCGCTCGCGATGTCGCTGCGCGAGCGCGGCCTCGCCGAACGCGCCGCGGCGCGTTAGCCGCCTCTTTCAGGCGGCCTGGGCGCGCGCCGCGAGCGTCTGCGCGAGCTCGGCGCGCAGCGCGGGCGTGTTGAGCACGCGGAACGCGTCGCCGAGGCGCAGGCGGCGCGTGCCGCCGCTCGTGCGGATGTCGATCACGACCTCGGCCTGGCCCGCGAAGTCGCCGATCGTCTGCTTGAGGTCCTCGATCCGCGTCGCCGAGAGCTCGTCGGCGCTGACGGTGAGGTGCACAGTCTGTGCCGCCGCCGCGGCGGCGCGCTCCGCGGCGCGGGCGGCGGCGCGGGCGCGCTCGACCTCCTCCTCGCTCGGCGCGAACGGCACGACGGACTGCACGACGATCGTCGTGCGGTTGCGCGGCCCTTCTTCGCCGCGCCCCGCGGGGCGGTCGGCCTCGCGGTGCTCGAGGCGCCCGCGCACGAGCACGACGGCGTCGAGCGCGAGCGCGGCACGCTGCTCCTCGGGCGCCCGGTCGGGGAAGAACGTCAGCTCGACGGTGCCCGTGAGGTCGTCGAGCGTCGCGAAGACGATGTTTTGCCCCGAGCGCGCCTTGACGCGGCGGTATTGGCTGACGATGCCGCCGACGAGCACCTGTTCGCCGTCGGGCCTCGCCTCGAGCTCGGCGACGGGCCTGTCGACCTTCGCGCGCATCGCCTCGCGCAGCGGCTTCAGCGGGTGGGCGGAGATGAACAGGCCGATCGCCTCCTTCTCGGCAGCGAGCAGCTCGGGCTGCTCGAACTCCTCGCCGTCGATCATGGGGTGCGCGGGGCGGGCGAAGGCGGCGGGCTGCCCGGCGGACTGCTCTTCGGCGAAGTCGAAGATCGAGCCCTGGCCGATCTGCGCGTCCTGCTGCGCCTTCTGGCCCGCGGACTGGGCCTGCTCGAGCACGGCGAGCATGCCCTTGCGCGTCGCCCCGGTGGAGCCGAACGCGCCGCACTTGATGAGCGCCTCGATCGCCGCGCGGTTGACGGCGCGCGCGTCGACGCGTTCGCAGAAATCCCACAGCGAGCTGAACTCGCCGCCCTCGTCGCGCGCGCGCTTGATCGCCTCGACGGCCTGGAAGCCGAGTCCCTTGACGGCGTCGAGGCCGAAGCGGATGTTGCCGTCGACGACGGTGAACTCGTGCTCGGAGCTGTTGACGTCGGGGGCGAGGATCTCGATGCCCATCTCCTCGCAGCGCGCCGCGAAGAACGGGACGCGGTCCTTCGTCGACATCACCGAGGAGATCAGCGCCGCCATGTACTCGGCGGGGTAGTTGGCCTTCAGGTACGCGGTGCGGTAGGAGAGCATCCCGTAGCACGCGGCATGGCTCTTGTTGAACGAGTAGTCGGCGGAGCGCTCGTTCGTCTCCCAGAGGTACTCGATGACCTCCTCGCGCGTTCCCGAGGCGCGGCAGCCGGCGAAGAACTCGGGCTTCAGCGCCGCCATCGCGTCGCGCTTCTTCTTGCCGATCGCCTTGCGCAGGTCGTCCGCCTTGGCGCCGGAGAAGCCCGCGAGCTCCTTGGCGATCTGCATCGCCTGCTCCTGGTAGAGGATCACGCCCATCGTCGGTTCGAGGATCGGCCGCAGGCGCTCGTCGTGGTAGGTGATCGACTCGGGGTTGTGCTTGCCGCGAGCGTACGTCGGGATCTGGTCCATCGCGCCGGGCCGGTAGAGCGCGTTCAGCGCGATGACGTCGTTGAACTCGTCGGGGCGGACCTTCTTCAGCGCGTCGCGCATGCCCTCGGACTCGAACTGGAACACGCCCACGGAGTCGCCGCGCGAGAGCATCTCGAAGGTCTTGGCGTCGTCGAGCGGCAGGCTGGACATGTCGATGCGACGGCCCGTGTTGCGCTCGATCAGCGCGAGCGCGTTGTCGATCACGTCGAGGTTCCGCAGGCCGAGGAAGTCCATCTTCAGAAGCCCGATCTCCTCGATCTGGGTGCCCGCGAACTGCGTCACGGTCTTCTGCTGGCGCTGCCCGTTCTCGTCGGGACCGGCGTCCGCGAGCTGCAGCGGCACGACCTCGGTGAGCGGCCGGTCGGCGATCACGACGGCGGCGGCGTGGATCGAGCTGTTGCGCACGATCCCCTCCATGCCCTGCGCGAGCTCGACTATGCGGCGCGCCTGCGGATCCGCATCGACGGCCTTGCGCAGTTCCTGGCCATTTTTCAGGCACTCCTCGAAGGACGGCGCGCGCCCCATCACGGGGTCGGGGATCAGCTTCGCCAGGCGGTCGCCGGTGGCGTAGTCGAGTCCGAGGACGCGCGCGGCGTCGCGCGTGGCCTGGCGCGGCGCCATGCGGTTGAAGGTGCCGATCTGCGCGACGCACTCGCGGCCGTACTTCTCGGTCACGTAGCGGATGACGCGCTCGCGGCCGCGGACCGAGAAGTCGATGTCGATGTCTGGCATCGACACGCGCTCGGGGTTCAGGAAGCGCTCGAAGAGGAGCTCGTAGCGCAGCGGCTCGATGTCGGTGATGCGCAGGCAGTAGGAGACGAGCGAGCCGGCCGCCGAGCCGCGCCCCGGTCCGACGGCGATCTCGTTCTCGCGCGCGAACTTGACGAAATCCCAGACGATGAGGAAGTAGGCGTTGAAGCCCATCCTGTCGATGACGCCGAGCTCCATGTCGGCGCGTTCGCGGACCTCGGCCGGGACCGGGTCGCCGTAGCGTTCGCGCATGCCTTCGTGCACGAGCGCGCGCAGGTACTCGCGCTCGTCGACGCCGCCGGGCGTCGGGAAGCGCGGGATCAGCTGTCCGCCGAGCGCGAGCTCGACCTCGCAGCGCTCGGCGATCTCGACGGTGTTCGCGAGCGCATCGGGCCACGCCGCGAACGCGCCGGCCATCTCGCCGCTGTCGCGCAGGTAGAACTCGTTGGTGTCGAAGCGCAGGCGCCGCGGGTCGTCGAGCGTCGTCTTCGTCTGGACGCACAGCAGCGCCGCGTGCCGGTCGTAGTCCTCGCGGCGCAGGTAGTGAACGTCGCCGGTGCCGACGAGCGCGCCGCCCATCTCCCGCGCGATCGCGACGATGCCCTCGTTGCAGCGGTCCTGCAGCTCGATGCCGTTGCGCTGGACCTCGAAGTAGACGTTGCCGGCACCGAAGATCTGGCGCAGGTCGTCGGCGTGGGCGCGCGCGTCGTCGGGTCGCTCTTCAGCCAGGCGCTTGCAGAAACGCGACGCAAGGCACCCCGTGAGCGCGATCACGCCGTCGCTGTGGTCGGCGAGCCGTGCCAGGTCGACGGTCGGCTTGCCGCGCTGCAGGCCCTCGAGGAAGCCGGCCGAGGAGAGCGCCATCAGGTTGCGGTAACCGGTCTCGTTCTCGGCCAGCAGCGTCAGGTGGTTGTGCTCCACCTTGCCGCTGCCGGGGATGAGCTCGTCGCCGGAGAGGTAGATCTCGCAGCCGAATATCGGCTTGATGCCGTGGCGGCGGCAGGCCTTGTAGTGCTCGATGGAACCGCTCATCACGCCGTGGTCGGTCAGCGCGAGCGCGCCCTGTTCGAAGGTCGCGGCGCGCTCGGCGAGGGCGTCGATGTTGCACGCGCCGTCGAGCAGCGAGTACTCGGAGTGGACGTGCAGATGGACGCAGGAAGAGCCGCTCACGCCTGCGAATCGTATGCCGGGCGGCGGCGGAGGATCAGGCGGCCGGGCGCTGTTTGCGGCGCATCCGCAGGCGCCCGATGAGCGACGTCGCGTGCTTGTGCTGGACCCGTGGCGGCGCGGGCGCCGTCTCTCCGGCGTCGGCCGCGGCCGCGTCGGCGGCACGCGCGTCGGCCGCGGGCGCCTCGGCGGCGCGGGCGCGCAGGCGCTCGGCGGCCGCCTCGAGCGCCGCGGAGATCTCCGGCCCGTCGCCCGGCGCGGCTGCCGTGGCGGCGGCGCCGCCGCGCAGCTGCTCCTGCAGGCGGACGACGAGGCCGCGCAGCTCGCCGATCAGCCGCACGGCGCCGGCGCTCGCATCGTGCAGCTGGTGGATCAGCGCTTCGAGTCGTTCGCGCGCGCGGCGCTCGCTCGCGATCTCCTGCGCCGCGGCGGCGCTGCGCCGCTCGAGATCCGCGAGCCGCCTTTCCAGGGCGCCATCGGCCGCCGCCTCCGGGCGCCGTTCGAGCTCCGCGACGCGCCGCTCGAGCGCGGCGTCCGCCGCCACGGGCGCCGCGGCACGGCGTTCGAGCTCGGCGACGCGCCGCTCGAGGGCGGCGTCCGCCGCGACGGGCGCCGCGGCGCGCCGTTCGAGCTCCGCGAGGCGCCGCTCGAGCGCGGCGTCGGCGGGCTGCGGTGCCTGACGCGAGCGTTCGAGCGCCTGAAGCCGGGCGGCGAGGCTCTGCAGCTGGGCGTGGAGCTCGCGCGCCGCGCCCTCGCCGGCACGGACGCGGGCCTCAAGCCAGCCCGTGTCTGGCGCGAGCGGCGCGGGCGCGGTGAAGCCGAGGCGGCTCTCGGCCTCGGCGCGCAGCTGCTGCTCGGCGTACTCGCGCTGGCGGATGCGGCGCAGCTCGCGCTCGCGCTCGGCGGCGAGCGCCCGCTCCTCGTCGAGCAGCTCTGCGGCGCGCTCGTTCTCGTCCTCGAGTTCGCGCAGGCGGCGCTGGAGACTCGCGACGTGCCGTTCGAGGGTCTCGACGGTCGCCTCCGCCGCGGCGGTGCGCCGCGCGAGGGCGTCCTCGCCCTCGCCGGCGGCGCGCATCGCGCGGCGCCGCGCGAGCAGGTCACGTTCCAGGCCGCCTCCGTAGGGCGGGCCGGCGCCCGAGTCCTCGCCGTCGGGGGCGGCCAGAGTCATGGCCGAAGGCTAGGCCAGCTTCCGGACAGGCGTCCGCTCAGCGGATGCTGTTGTGCAGCTGCCAGGCCAGCCGCGACTGCAGCGTGAACAGTTCGATGAAGCCGGGCGAGGAGCTCTGGCTGAAGAGGCCGCCGGACTCGGAGAAGGTCGCGAGCTGCGGGTCGTACACGGCGTGCGGCGACTCGCGTGTCGTGACGCGCACCGACCCCTTGTAGAGCTCGAGGCCTATCGTGCCGGCGACGCGTTCGTTGACGTGCGTCATGAACGCGTCGAGGTCGTCGCGCAGCGGCTCCCACCAGAGCCCCGCGTAGACGAGGTAGGCCCAGTGGCGGTCGAGGTCCGGCTTCATCTGGTTCTGGTGGATCGTGCAGACCAGGCGCTCGAGCTCGCGGTGGGCGGCGAGGATCACGCTCGCGGCGGGTGTCTCGTAGATGTCCCTCACCTTCAGGCCGACGATGCGGTCCTCGATGTGGTCGAGGATGCCGACGCCGTGGCGCGCCGCGATCGCCGAGACGCGTTCGATGAGCGCGACGAGCTCGAGCTGTTCGCCGTCGAGCGCTATCGGCAGGCCGCGCTCGAACTCGAGCCTTATCGTCTGCGGCTCGTCGGGCGCCAGGCGCGGCGGCGTGACGAGCTGGAAGACGTCCTCGTCGGGTGCGTGGTCGAGCTCCTCGATCCAGCGTCCCTCGGAGGAGCGGCCCCACAGGTTCTCGTCGATCGAGTAGGGCGCGGTCTCGGTGCCGCCCTTGACCGGGATGCCGTGCTCGCGGGCGTACGCGATCTCCTCGTCGCGCCCCATGCTCCACTGGCGGACGGGCGCGAGGACGCGCAGCTCCGGCGCGAGCGTCTGCACCGTCCCGTCGATGCGTACCTGGTCGTTGCCCTTGCCGGTGCAGCCGTGCGCGATCGTGTCGCAGCCGCTGGCGCGCGCCTGCTCGACGGCGAGCTTGCCGATCAGCGGGCGGCCGAGTGCGGTGAAGAGCGGGTAGCCGTTCCCGTACACGGCGTTCGCGTGGATCGCGGGAGCGATGAAGTCGTAGGCGAACTCTTCGCGAGCGTCCACGACGTGGCACTCGACGGCGCCGAGCTCCAGGGCCTTGCCGCGTACGACGTCCCAGTCCTCACCCTCCTGGCCGAGGTTGACCGTGAGGCAGACGACCTCCGCGTCGTAGCGTTCCTGGATCCACTTCACCATGACGCTCGTGTCCAGGCCGCCGGAGTAGAGCAAGAGGACCCGGCCGACGTGCTCGGGGTCGGCCTCGTAGGCCGCGGTTTTGGGGCTCTCGGCCTGCTCGCTCACGCGCGCAACCCTAGTGGCTCGGACGCGCCGCCGCGCTCACGCGGCGAGCAGGCGCGCGAGGCGGCCGGCGGCGTCCTCGAGCTGCGCCGCGGTCGCCGTGAGCGGCGGCAGCAGGCGGATCGTGGCGGGCCCCGTCGCGTTGATCACGAGCCGCTCCTCGAGCAGCGCACGGCGCGCCAGGGCCGGCGCGGGCACGTCCACGTCGGCGGCGAGCATCAGCCCGCGGCCGCGCACCGCGGTGACGCCCTCGAGCTCGGACAGGCGCGCCGTGAGCAGCTCGCCGCCCGCGCGCACGCCGGCGAGCAGCTCCTCGTCGTCGGTGACGGCGAGCGCCGCGAGCGCGGCGCGCGCCACGAGCGGGCCGCCGGCGAACGTCGAGCCGTGGTCGCCGGGCTGCAGGACGTCGGCGAGGCGCGGGCCGGTGATGAGCGCGCCGATCGGCAGCCCGCCGCCGAGCGCCTTGGCGCTCGTGATCGCGTCGGGCACGACGGGCGTGGCCTGGTAGGCCCACAGGCGGCCGGTGCGCCCCATGCCGGTCTGGACCTCGTCGAAGATCAGCGCGGCGCCGTGGCGGTCGCACGCCGCGCGGGCGGCGAGCAGCACGTCGTCGGTGATTACGTGGATGCCGCTCTCGCCCTGGATGGGCTCGAGCAGCACGGCGGCGGTCCGCGGGCCGACGGCGCCCGCGACGGCGTCGGCTTCGGCGGGTACCGCGACGAAGCCGGGGACGAGCGGCGCGAACGGCGCCTGCTTGGTCTCCTGCACGGTGGCGGAGAGCGCGCCGTACGTGCGGCCATGAAAGCCGCCGTGCAGGACGACGATCTCACCGCCCGCCTTGGCGCGGCGCGCGAGCTTGATCGCGGCCTCGTTGGCCTCGGCGCCGGAGTTGCAGAAGAACACCTTCCCGCCGAGGCTCGAGCGCGAGAGGGCGCGCGCGAGGAGCATCGCGGGCTCGGTGTAGAAGAGGTTCGACACGTGCATCAGCTCCCCGGCCTGCTCGCGGACGGCGGCGACGACCCGGGGGTGGCAGTGGCCGAGGCTCGTCACGGAGATTCCGCAGAGCATGTCGAGGTACTCGTTGCCCTCCTCGTCGTAGAGCAGCGCGCCGGCGCCGCGCACGAACTCGACGGGCTGGCGCGCGTAGGTGCCGACGACGAACTCGCCCTCGAGCCCGCGCAGCTCGGCGACCGTCACGGCGCGGCCTCGATCTTGGTGCCGACGCCGGCGTCGGTGAAGAGCTCGAGCAGCAGCGAGTGCGGCGTGCGCCCATCGAGGATGTGCGCGGCGCCGACGCCGCCGCCGATCGCGTCGACGCACGCTTCGAGCTTGGGCCGCATCCCCCCCTGCGGGAGCGCGGCCTCGACGTCCTGCACCGAGGCGGCGTGGATCAGGCTCGCGGGGTCGGCGGCGTCGCGCAGCCAGCCGGCCACGTCGGTGAGGAAGATGACGCGGTGCGCGCCGAGCGCCGCGGCGACCGCGCCGGCCGCCTCGTCGGCGTTGACGTTGTAGGAGTTGCCGTCGCGGTCGGCGCCGACGGAGGCGATGACGGGGATGTAGTCGCGCGCGACGTGTTCGATCACGCCGGCGTTGACGCGCTCGATCGTGCCGACGAAGCCGATGTCCTGGCCGTCGGGTGCGCTGCGCCGCCCGACGCGGAAGAGCGCGCCGTCGTCGCCGCTGAGGCCGACGGCGGGCTGGCCGTGGCGCGAGATGCGCAGCACGATCTCCTTGTTGACCTTGCCGACGAGCACCATCTTCGCGACCTCGACGGTCTGCTCGTCGGATACGCGCAGGCCTTCGACGAAGCGCACCGGCAGGCCGAGCCGCTCCATGTAGCCGGTGATCTCGGGGCCCCCGCCGTGCACGACGATCGGGTTCATGCCGACGTACTTGAGGAGCACGACGTCGCGCGCGAACTCCTCGCGTAGCGCCTCGTCGACCATCGCGGCGCCGCCGTACTTGATGACGATCGTCTTGCCGTGGAACTGCCGGATGTACGGCAGCGCCTCGAGCAGCGTCGCGACCGCGGGCGGCGTGGGCTTCTCGCCGGCGCTCATGTCGTGTACTCCGCGTTGACCGTGACGTACTCGTGCGAGAGGTCGGAGAAGAAGAGCTCGCATTCGGCGCCCTGGCCCGGCAGGCCGACCTCGTACTCGACCTCGGCGCGCCTGACCGCGGCGGCCAGCGCGTCCTCGTCGTAGCGCACCGCCGCGCCCTCGCGGCACACCGCGACGCCCTCGACGGTGACGTCGACGGGCACGGCGCCGCGGTGCGCGAGCGCGCCGCCGACGGCCTGCACGATGCGGCCCCAGTTGGGGTCCGCGCCGTGCAGCGCGCTCTTCACGAGCGGCGAGTTGCCGACCGCGCGCGCCGCGGCCTCGACGTCCTCGCCGACGCCGCCGTACACGACCACGCGCCCGACGCGGGCCGCGCCCTCGCCGTCCGCGACGATGCGCAGCGCGAGCTCGCGCAGCAGCGCGTCGAGCGCCTCGCCGAACGCGCGCTCGTCCTCGCTTTCGGGCGCGACGCGCACGCCGCTCGCGCCCGAGCACATCAGGATCACCGTGTCGTTCGTGGAGAGCTGGCCGTCGACCGTGATCCGCTCGAACGAGCGTTTGACGCACACGTCGAGCAGCAGCGCTGCGTGGTCGGCGTCGAGCTCCGCGTCGCTCTGCACGAAGCACAGCATCGTCGCGAAGTCGGGCGAGATCATCCCGGCTCCCTTGCACTGCGCGGCGAGGCGGACGCTGCCGGCGGAGAGCGCGACCTCGAGGGTCGCCCGCTTCTCGCCCGAGTCGGTCGTCTGGATCGCCTGCTGCAGGTCGGCGTCGCCGTCGCGGCGCAGCGCGGCGCGGGCCGCGAGCACGCCGCGCAGGATCGCGTCGACGGGAAGCTCGTGCGCGATCGCCCCGGTCGACGCGAGCGCGACGAGCTCGGCGTCCACGCCGGTTGCGGCGGCCGCCGCGCCCTGGCACTTCGCGGCGTCTTCCAGGCCCCGTTTGCCCGTCGCGGCGTTGGCGCAGCCGCTGTTGGCGAGGATCACGCGCAGCGCGTCCAGGCGGCAGCGCTGCGAGGTCAGGAGCACCGGCGCGGCGGGCGCCGAGCTCGCGGTGAAGCGCGCCGCGCTCGCGGCGCGCGGGCCGTCGCAGACGAGCAGGCCGACGTCGGGCCGCGCGGAGTCCTTGATGCCTGCGGCGACGCCGGCGGCCCTGAAGCCCTCGGGCAGTCCACCGTGGCCCTGCAGGTCGCGGACGTGCGCGGGCGCCGGCACCCAGCGCGAGCGGAAGAACGCGTCGCTCACGTGAGCCCCCGCTCCTCGCCGAGGCCGAACATCACGTTGAGGTTCTGGATCGCCTGCGAGCTCGTGCCCTTCCAGAGGTTGTCGATCGCGGCGAAGATGATCAGTCGTCCGCTTCTCTGATCGACGGCGGCGTGCAGGCGGCAGAAGTTCGTCTCGCGGACCTCGCGCACGCCGGGCGCCTGCGCGGCGATCTCGACGAACGGCTCGTCGCGGTAGGCGTCGAGATAGAGCTCGGCGAGCTCACCTCCCGTCATGGGGCGCGTCGGCGCGACGTAGCAGCTGACGAGCTCGCCCTGGTCGAGCGGGACCAGGTGCGCCTGGAAGAGGACGCCACCGTCGTAGCCGAGCGCCGCGAGCTGCTCCTCGATCTCGGGGGCGTGGCGGTGCGCGCCGACGCTGTACGGGACGATGTTCTCGCCGGCGTAGGAGAGGTGCGTGCGCTCGTCGAACGCGCGGCCGGCGCCGGATATGCCCTGCTTCGCGTCGATCACGGCGTCGGCGACGAGTCCCGCGCGGGCGAGCGGCGCGAGCGCGAGCAGCGCCGCCGTCGGGTAGCAGCCGGGGTTGCCGACGATGCGCGCGGCGGCGATGCGCTCGCGGTGGAGCTCGGTGAGGCCGTAGACGGCCTCGCCGAGCAGCTCCGGGTGGGGGTGCTCGCCGTACCACTCGCGGTACGTGTCCGCCGAGCGCAGGCGCATGTCGGCCGAGAGGTCGACGATGCGCAGGCCGCGCTCGGCGAGCGCGGCGACGGTCTCGCCGGAGGCGCCGTGCGGGTAGGCGACCACGGCGGCGTCGGCGTCGACGGCGCCCGTGTCGAGCTCGGAGAGCACGAGCGGGACGCGGTAGCGCGGGTAGAGGTCGAGCAGGCGCGCGCCGGCGCCCGAGCGCGCCGTCACGGCGGCGAGCTCGAAGTCGGGGTGGTGCCACAGGAGCTGCGCCGCGAGCGCGCCCGCGAAGCCGGACGCTCCGGCGACGAGCACGCGCGGCGCGCCGTCGGCGTGGGGCTGGGCGGCGACGTCAGCCACGCAGGGTGCCTCCGAGCTCCGCGAGCGCGGCGACGATGCGCTCGACGGCGGGGTCGACGTCGCTGTCGGCGAGCGTCCTGTCGGGCGCCGCGAACGTCAGCGCGATCGCCAGCGAACGGTGTCCGCGGCCGACCTGCTCGCCTTCGTAGACGTCGAAGACGCGCGCGTCCTTGAGCGCGTCGCCGGCGGCGCCGCGGATCGCCGCGAGCGCGTCGCCGGCGCTCGTGCCGGAGTCGAGCACGACGGCGATGTCGCGCCGCAGCGGCGGATAGGGCGAGAAGGGGACGAACTGCAGATCGCGCGGCACGGCGACGGCGAGCGCGTCGAGGTCGAGCGCGAAGCCGGCGGCGCCGGGGAGGTCCCAGGCGCCCGCGACGAGCGGGTGGACCTCGCCGATCCAGCCGAGCCGCGCGTCGGCGACCTCGATCGCGGCGCTGCGGCCGGGGTGCAGGAACGGCCACTCTTCGCGGCTGAGGGTGAAGCTCAGGTGAAGCGCGCCGAAGAGGCCTTCGAGCAGCGCCTTTGCGCTGTAGAAGTCCGCGCCGCCCGCCTGGCCGCGCCAGCTCGCCGGCGCGAGCGCGCCGCAGAGCAGCGCCGCGAGCTCGTGGTATTCCTCGGCGAGGCCGGCGGCCGTGGCGCGGAAGACGGTGCCCGATTCGAAGAGCGCGAGGTCCGGGCCGGTGCGCGCGGCGTTGTGCGCGGCGCTGTCGAGCAGCGAGGAGAGCAGCGTCGGGCGCAGGATCGACTGGCTCTCGGAGAGCGGGTTGCGCAACGTCACGACGTCGCGCAGCGGGTCGCCCGGCGCGAGGCGCAGGCGGTCGAGCACCGCGGGGTCGGCGAAGCTCCAGCCGACGGCCTCGTGCAGCCCGCGGCCCGCGAGCTCGTCCTCGGCGCGCCGCTTGACGCGCTGCCCGTGCGTCAGGCGGCCGGCCGCCCCGCGCCGTGCCGGCAGGCGCGCGGGCAGGTCTTCGAGTCCGTCGATCCGCGCGACCTCCTCGATCAGGTCGACCTCGCGCGTGACGTCGTTGCGCCGCTCCGGCGGGACGGTGACCAGGAGCCCCTCGGCGACGGGCTCGCTCGCGAAGCCGAGCGCCGCGAGGATCTCGGCCTGGCGCCCACGCTCGACGTCGACGCCGAGGATCGCGCTGACGCGCTGCTCGCGCAGCGTGATCGGCGCCGGTGCCGGGCGCTGCGCGTCGATGTCGACCGTGCCGGGCAAAAGGCGGGCGCCGCACAGCTCGATCAGCAGGGCGCAGGCGACGGCCTGCGCCCAGTCGCACTGCTCCGGCGCGAGCCCCTTCTCGAAGCGGCTCGAGGCCTCGCTGCGCAGGCCGAGCGCCGACGAGGCGCGGTGGATCGCCGGGCCGTCCCAGTTCGCGACCTCGAGCACCACGCGCGTCGTCCGCGCGTGGACCTCGGAGCGCTCGCCGCCCATGATCGCCGCGATCGACGTGGGCCCGGCGTCGTCGTCGATCACGACCATGCCCGCGTCGAGCGTGCGGGTCTGCCCGTCGAGTGTCGTGACCTGCTCGCCGTCGGCGGCCCGGCGGACCGTCAGCTCGGCGCCCTCGACGCGGTCGAGGTCGAAGGCGTGCAGCGGCTGCCCTGTCAGCAGCATCGCGTAGTTCGTCACGTCGACGACGTTGCTGATGGGGCGCTGGCCGGCGGCGATCAGGCGCGCCTGGAGCCAGAGCGGCGACGGCGCGACCGTGACGTCCTCGAGCACCCTTGCCGTGAAGCGCGGGCACAGGTCGGGGCAGCGCACGGTCACGTCGACGGCGTCGAGCGGCCCGGCGGAGCCCGGGTCCGCGAGCCACGGTGCGGGCGCGAGCGGCGCTCCGGTCGCGGCGTGCAGCTCGCGCGCGACGCCGTAGAGCCCGAGGCAGTCGGGGCGGTTGGGTGTCACCTCGAGCTCGAGTACGTCGGCGGCGATCGCGAGCAGCTCCGAGAGCGGCGTGCCGGGCGCGGCGTTCTCGGCGAGCACGATGATCCCCTCGTCGCCGGCGCCGACCTCGATCTCGGTCTCGGACAGGATCATCCCTTCGGAGACGATCCCGCGGAGCTTCGCCGGGCGCAGCGTGGTGCCGTCGGGCAGTACGGCGCCGGGCAGCGCGACGGCGACGGTCTGGCCCGCGGCGACGTTCGGCGCGCCGCAGACGATCGTCGCCGGGTGCGCGGCGCCGACGTCGACGGCGCATACGCGCAGGCGGTCGGCGTCGGGGTGCGCGTCGCACGCCTCGACGTGCCCGACGACGAAGTTCGCGACGTCCGCGACGCCGTGGTGGTGGACGGCCTCGACCTTCGTTCCGGTCATCGTCAGGCGGCGCTCGACGTCGGCTGTCGAGAGCGGCGGGTCGCAGTATTCGCGCAGCCAGGGAAGCGGGACGCGCATCAGAACTGCTCCAGCAGGCGCACGTCGTTTTCGAACATCAGGCGCAGGTCGGGGATGCCGTGGCGCAGCATGGCGATGCGCTCGACCCCCAGCCCCCACGCGAAGCCCTGGATCCGCTCGGGGTCGTAGCCCGGCGCGTTCGCGTCGGTGTCGGGTACGGCCGCGAAGACGTTCGGGTCGACCTCGCCGGCGCCGAGCACCTCGAGCCAGCCCTCGCCCTTGCAGAGCGGACAACGCGCGCCGTCGCGCAGCGTGCCGCGACCCTCGCAGTTGAAGCAGGAGACGTCGACCTCGACGCTCGGCTCGGTGAAGGGGAAGAAGTGGGGCCGCAGGCGCACCTCGCGGCGGTCGCCGAAGACGGCGCGCGCGAACTCGAGCAGCGTCCCCTTCAGGTCGGCGAGCGTGATGTCCTCGTCGACGGCGAGGCCCTCTATCTGGTGGAACTGGGGCGTGTGCGTCGCATCGGAGTCGGGGCGGTAGACGCGGCCCGGGATGACGACGTAGAGCGGCGGCGGGTGCGCCTGCATCGCGCGTATCTGCATCGGCGAGGTGTGCGTCCGCAGCACCGTGTCCTCGGAGACGTAGAAGGTGTCGGTGAGGGCGCGCGCGGGGTGCGTCGGCGCGTGGTTCAGCGCGTCGAAGTTGTAGTGGACCGTCTCCACCTGCGGCCCTTCGAGCACCGTGAAGCCGAGGCCGAGGAAGATGTCCTCGAGCTCGCGGCGCGTGCGCGTGATGACGTGCAGCGACCCGGCGTTGAGCGGCGGCGCCCCGGGCAGCGTGATGTCCGCCGCGCCCTGCTCGATGCTCGCCTCGAGCTCGCGCGCCGCGAGCTCGCTGGCGCGCGCGTCGAGCAGCGCCTCCAGTTCGCGGCGCGCCTCGTTCGCGGCGCGCCCGACGGGACCGCGTTCCTCGGGCGGCAGCTCGCCGACGGAGCGCAGGAGGAGCGGCAGCTCGGCGCGGCGGCCGAGCCACGCGACGCGCAGACGCTCGAGCTCGGCGCTGTCGCCCGCGGCGGCTATCTGCTCGCGCGCTTCGCCGCGAAGCTGCTCGATGCGCTCGATCATGCGCCCGGCACCCTAAATGACTCGCGCGTCGCCTCGTACATCGCGACCGTCGCCGCCATCGCCGCGTTCAGCGAGTCGCCGCGGATCGCGATGCGCGCCGTCCTCTCGCAGCCGTCCGCGAGCGCGGCGGGCAGGCCGCCGCGCTCGGCGCCGACGAGGAGCGTCAGCTCGCGGGCACCGCGGACCGCGGCGGCGAGCTCCTCGCCCGCCGCGGCGCTCAGCGCGACGGTGCGCCCCGGCAGCGCGCCGGGGTCGCCGGCGCGCGCGAGGTTGACGGCGAAGATGGCGCCCATGCTCGCGCGCACCGCCTTCGGCCCGTGCGGGTCTGCGCAGCCGGGGCCGAGCGCCACGCAGTCGACGCCGAAGGCCGTTGCGCCGCGCAGCACGGTGCCGACGTTGCCGGGGTCGGCGACGGCGTGCAGGTAGACGCAGCGCGGCCCCGTGAGCTCCGCCCAGCGCTGCTCGTAGACGCCGATCACGCGCGTCGATGAGCCGAGCGAGGACGCCGCCGCGAGCGCGGCCGGCGCGGCGGGCGCGAAGTCCGCGCCGCAGCCCTCGCAGTCCGCGGCCCGCAGCCCGAAAACGGCACGGCGTCCGGCGGCTTCGGCGGCCCGCACGAGGTCCTCCCCCTCGGCGGCGAAGAGCCCCGTGCGGGCGCGCTCGCGGCGCGTCGCGAGGCGGCGGATCTGCTTGACGTGCGCGTTCTGGGGGGAGCTGATCGTTGTGGTCATAGTTTCGGCCCGGGAAAGAGAAAGGGCGCCCTCCCCGTGTGGGGAGCGACGCCCGGAAGGTTCTCGCGACCTGGCCTTAGCGGTTCGCTCAGGCGGTCGCCTCCCGGGCGATCTCGGTAAAGCGTCGGAATGCGTCGGCGTCGCGCACGGCGATGTCGGCGAGGATCTTGCGGTCCACCTCGACGCCGGCCTGCGAGAGGCCGTGCATCAGCTGCGAGTAGCTCATGCCGTTGGCGCGCGCGGCGGCGTTGATGCGCGTGATCCACAGGCGACGGAAGTCGCGCTTGCGGTTGCGGCGGTCGCGGTACGCGTACGCGTCGGCCTTGTAGAGCGCCTCCTTGGCGCGGCGGTAGTTCGAGTGCGCCTCGCCGCGGAAGCCCTTCGTCTGCTGCAGCGTCGCGCGGCGCTTCTTGCGCGCGTGCAGGGAGCGCTTGACGCGGGTCACCTTCCGCCTCCGCCGAGCATGCGCTTGACGCGCGGCGTGTCGTCCGGCGAGAGCGCGGCGGGAGCGCCGAGGTGGCGCTTTCGTTTCGGCGACTTCTTCTCGAGCACGTGGCTCGTGAAGGCGTGGCGGCCGAGGACCTTGCCTTTGGCCGTCACCTTGAAGCGCTTCTTGGCGCCCGAGTGGCTCTTCATCTTCGGCATCGCCGAGCGATTATGACACGGCGCCGTCGGCCTCACGGACGACGGGTGCGGTGCCGGGCGTGGCGGCGACGCCGTTGTCCGCGGCGGGCGGCTCGCCGTCGGGCGCCGCCTGCGCGCCGGCGGGGGCCGGCGTCTGCTCGGCTGCCGGCGGGGCGTCGCCGTCGGGCGCCGCCTGCGCGGCCGGGGGCGGCGTCTCCTCGGCCGCCGGCGGCGCGTCGCCGTCGACCTGGCCGGCGAGGACCGCCTTGGACGGCGCCATCAGCATCGTCATGTTGCGCCCTTCCTGCATCGGGCGCTGCTCGACGACGCCGTAGGCGGCGAGTTCCTCCGCGAGCCGGTCGAGGATCGCGATGCCGCGCTCGGGGTGCGTCACCTCGCGGCCGCGGAACATGATCGTGACCTTGACCTTGTCCTTGTGGCGCAGGAAGCGCTCGACGTGCGCCTTCTTCGTGGCGTAGTCGTGCTCGGCGATCTTGGGGCGGAACTTGATCTCGCGCACCGTGATCTGCTGCTGGTGCTTGCGCGCCGCCTTCACCTTCTGTGCCTGCTCGTACTTGTACTTCGAGTAGTCGAGCACGCGGCAGACGGGCGGTTTGGCCTCGGGCGCGACCTCGACGAGGTCGAGTTCGCGCTCCTGCGCGAACGCGAGCGCGTCGGCGGTCGCCATGACGCCGACCTGGTTGCCCTCGTCGTCGATCAGGCGCACCTCGGGTACGCGTATGCGCTCGTTGGTCCGTGTCGTGTCCCGCTCGGGCGGGCGCCGGTCGAGCCTGCGCGGAACCGGCACTAGGTGTGGGCGACGGCCGTCAAGCTGACGTCAGTCGCGGAACTCAGGGCTCTGGGCGGTATCCAACGCGGGCGAGTATAGCTCGCCCCGCAAGCGCGCGGCGAAGTCCGCGACGGTGCTCGCGCCCGCATCTCCGGCGCGGTGCTCGCGTACGGCGACGGTGCCGTCGGCGCTCTCGCGCTCGCCGACGACGAGCATGTACGGGATCTTGCGCAGCTCGGCGTCGCGGATCTTGCGCCCGATCGACTCGGATCGCGCGTCGACCTCGACGCGCGCGCCGAGCTCGCGCAGCTGCGCCGCGACGTCCTCGGCGTAGCCGTTGTGGGGGTCCGAGACCGGCAGGACGACGGCCTGGACGGGCGCGAGCCACGACGGCAGCTCGCCCGCGAGGTGCTCGAGCATGATCCCGATGAAGCGCTCGTAGGAGCCGAAGAGCGCGCGGTGGATCATCACGGGGCGGTGCTCGGCGTTGTCGGCGCCGGTGTATGAGAGCGCGAAGCGCTCGGGCATCGAGTAGTCGAGCTGGACGGTGCCGAGCTGCCACGAGCGGCCGAGCGAGTCGGTCATGTGCATGTCGATCTTCGGGCCGTAGAACGCTCCCTCGCCCTCGCTGATCCGGTAGTCGAGGTCGAGCTCGGCGAGCACCGCTTTGAGCTTTCGCTCCGCGCGGTCCCACATCGCGTCGTCGCCGACGCGCTCGTCGGGCCGCGTCGAAAGCTCGAGTTCGACCTCGAAGCCGAAGAGTCGGTACGTGTCGAACGCCATTTCGATGCAGCCGCGCACCTCCTGCTCGACCTGCTCCTCGGTGCAGAAGATGTGCGCGTCGTCCTGCGCGAAGAGGCGCGCCCGCAAAAGGCCATGGAGCACGCCGGAGGACTCGTTGCGGTGCAGCAGGCCGGGCTCGAAGTAGCGCACGGGCAGCTCGCGGTAGGAGTGGCGCGTCGCGGCGAAGAGGTGGGCGTGGCCGGGGCAGTTCATCGGCTTGACGGCCATCTCGCGCTCCTCCACCGAGAGCTGGAACATGTGCTCGCGGTACTTGCCCCAGTGGCCCGAGGTCTTCCACAGCTCGCTGTCGAAGATGAGCGGCGTCTTGACCTCGCTGTAGCCGCGCTCGGCGCCCATGCGGCGCGAGAGGCCGACGAGAGCGTTGAAGACGGCGGTGCCGCCGGGCAGCCAGAAAGCGGCGCCCGGCGAGACGTCGGAGAACGTGAAGAGGCCGAGCTCGCGGCCCAGGCGCCGGTGGTCGAGTTCGCGCGCACGTTCGAGGCGCACGAGGTGCTCGTCGAGTTCGGCGCGCTTGAAGAACGCGGTGCCGTAGATCCGCGTCAGCATCGTCCGGCTCGAGTCGCCGCGCCAGTAAGCGCCCGCGACCGAGGAGAGCGCGAAGGCGCCGATGCTCGCGGTCGACGGTGCGTGCGGCCCGCGGCAGAGGTCCGTGAACGGTCCGTTCGTGTACAGCGACACCGTCTGCAGCGACGGGTCGGCCGCGGCGAGGTCGTCGATCAGCTCGACCTTGTAGTCCTGGCCGGCCTCGGCGAAGCGCGCGCGCGCCCCAGCGACGGGCACGTCGGCGCGGACGAACGGCTCGCCGGCGCGGACGTGCTCGCGCATGCGCTCTTCGATCGCGGCGAAGTCCTCCTCGCTGACGCTGACGCCTTCGGGGAACTCGAAGTCGTAGTAGAAGCCGTCGGCGATCGCGGGCCCGATCGAGATCTTCACGCCCGGATAGAGCTCGAGTACCGCTGTGGCGAGCACGTGCGCGGCGTCGTGGCGGATCAGGGCGAGCGCCGCGTCGCCGGTCCGCGCCGTGACGATCGAGATTACGGCGCCGTCGGGCAGCTCGCGCGCGAGGTCGCGCAGTTCGCCGGCCTCGCCGTCGCCGACCCTCACCGCGAGCGCGTCGCGCGCGAGCGCGGGCCCGATGGCGGCGGCCGCGTCGGCGCCGGTGGCCCCGCCGTCGAGGGCCAGCGGCTTGCCGTCGGGCAGCGTGACCGTGACGGTCACAGGCACCTCCGCGCTCGCGCGTTCACGCGATGCGCCAGAGCGCGTCGTCGCCGAGCGGCGTGCGCGTCACGCTACCGTCGCCGGCGGCCTCGATCAGCTGCGTCTCGGCCGCGTACCTGTCGACCGGCATGTTGTTGTGCGTCATCACCGCCGCGACCTCCTGCGTGACGAGCCCGCCGGGGAAGGCCGCGAGCGCGGCGACGGCGCTCTCCGCGGGCGCGCGCCGGTCGAGCGTGGTGTCGAGGTTCGCGACGCAGACGTCGTAAGCCTCGATCGTCTGGAAGCCGCCGGCCTCCAGCACGCGCCCGTCCTGGGCTTCGAAGATCAGCGACGGCGCCGAGTAGCGCACCGGGCCGTCGGTCTGGCGCGCCTTGCCCTGGAACTCGGTGGGGCCGCCCTCGGCGCGGCGCGTCTCCTCGCGGTCCGCGGCGAACGCCGCTTCGACCTCGGGCGTGTCGATCGCGGCGACGACGCGCTCGACGTCGAGCCCGTCGACGGCGCGCAGCGCCTGCGCGATCTGGTCGGGTTCGTCGAGCAGCAGCGTGGTGTTGAACCAGGCGAACTGCAGCGCCCTGAGGACGTCGCGCTCGCGCTCGGGGAAGAGGATGCGCGTCGCGATGACGGCGCGGCACCCCGGGTAGGTGGCGAGCACGCGCGCGCGCGGCTCCGCGGCGAACGGCATGCCGTAGCGTTTGAAGGACAGCACGCCGACCGCGGCGCGCGTCGTGGTGTAGCCCCGCTCGACGTACACCTGCGGGTCGTCGGCGAGGCCGATCATCACGGTCCGCCATTCGAGCTGCGCGCCGTACCGCCAGCGCAGCACGGCGAGCGCCGGGCTCGCCGAGTACGCCCACGGGCAGCCGGAGTCTGTGAACTCGGTGACCGCAAGGCCCGCCATCGCCACCATCGTAGGCGACGCGCGCCGCACCGTAGACTGCGCCCCATGCGCAGGGCCGCGATCGTGTGCGCGTCGGGCGCGCTCTGCGCCGCGGTCGCCGCGCTCTCGCCCGCTCCGGGAGCGGCGCTGCCGCGCGCAGCCGCGGCGGGCTCGCCCGCGCTGAGCTACTCGCACGACAGCTCCCGCGTCGTCCAGCGCCAGCCGCCCGCCGGCAGCTGCCACGCGCGCGGGCGGGGCCTGTTCGCGCTCCCCGACGCGCGCTGCACACCCGGCGCACTTGACCCCGCGGTACGCCAGCGCACGATCTACGCGACGATCTGCCGCCCCGGCTGGACCGAAACGGTGCGCCCGCCGGAGTCGGTCAGCGAGCGCGAGAAGTACGCGAGCATGGCGGCGTATGGCGTCCGCGGCAGCGCGTCGCGCTACGAGTACGACCACCTCGTGCCGCTCGAGCTCGGCGGCGCCCCGAACGACCCGCGCAACCTGTGGCCGGAGCTCGACTACGCGCGCCGCGAGGGGTACGACCTGAACCCCAAGGACCAGCTCGAGTACAACCTGAACCGCCGCGTCTGCGCCGGCACGATGACGCTCGCGCGCGCCCAGCTGCTGATCGCGCGCGACTGGGTCGCGGCGTGGCGCCGCTACGGCTGACGCTCGAGCTCCGCTTTGACGGCCGAAGCCGCCGGCGCGAGGTCGGCCGGCAGCCGCTCGAGCAGCACGAGCCAGCTGTCCTTGACGGCGACGGCGCGCCGCACGAGCTCCAGGCCGCGCTCCATGTCGCTGCCGGCGACGCCGATCCCGGCCCAGAACGCGAGCTCGTCGGCCTCGGGCGCGAGCTCCGCCGCGCGCAGGTAGAGCGCGTTCGCGCTCTCGCCCTCGCCCTCGGCGAGGAGCTCGTCCGCGGCGCCCGCGAGCTCGTATGCGCGCGCGAGACGCACGAGCCGCGCGAGCTCGTCGAGCGGCTGGGGCGAGTCGTCGACGCGCACCTCGACGCGGGTGCGCCACGGCTCGCCCGACACCGGCGCCACGACGAGCGCGGCGGACTGGCGCCCGCGCACGTCGCCGCCGGCCTGCTCCGCGGCCCGCAGCGCCGCGAGCAGGCGCTCGGCGAGTTCGCCGTCGGCGTGGCGGAACGCGCCCGCCATCGCCTCGGGAACCCCCTCCCGGGCCATCATGTTCGCCTGGCAAGCAAAGCCCTCGCCGACGACGTCGCCGGCGTACGGGATGCAGTCGGGCCCGGTGTAGGAGGCGGCGTGGCCGTGCGCGTCGACGATGCCGAGCTGGCGGTAGCGCGCGAGGTCGTCGTGCTCGAGCACGGCTGCGATCGCGGACGGCGCGTCGTGGCCTTCGGCGAGCTTCTGCAGCATCCCGGGCCCGTGCGCGGTCTCCGCGACCGACTGGGTCGCGGCCGCCCCCACCCCGGGGCGCGCCCACGAGACGACGCTGCCGACCGAGAACCAGTGCGACTGCACCGCGACCCCGAGCTCGCCGCTGCCCGGGTCGCGCGCGACGATCGAGTAGGTACCGCGCCGCATGAAGGGGGCTTCTAGCAGAGTCCGGCTCCGGGCGCATAACATCGGCGGCCGCGGCGCACGAGCAAAGGCGGACAACGATGGCACGGCAGGCACCGGCTTACGCCGGCAACTCGTTCGGGACTGTGGAGACGGTGGGCGCCGCCGGCGTCTTCGGCCAGGTGATGGGCCTCGTCGCGGTGACGCTCTGCTTCTTCACCGCCGGCGCGTACCTGATGCGCAGCGCGACGGGCGCCGGCGGGATCCTGTTCTTCCTTCTCGGCTTCGCGTGCATCGTCGGGCTCAACTTCGTGCGCAGCGAGGGCATCGCGGTGACGCTGCTGTTCGCGGCCGGCCTCTTCCTCGGGCTGGGGATCGGCGGCGCGCTCCACTCGTACGCGGAATCGCAGCCCGACGCCGTGTGGAACGCGGCGGCCGCGACGGCGCTCTTCATCGGCGCGCTCGGTTCGGTGGGCTACGCGATCCGGCGCGACCTGTCGTTCCTCTACCGCTTCCTCTTCTTCGCCCTGCTGGCGCTGATCGTGTTCGGGATCGTGACGCTCTTCGCGTCGATGCCCGCCGGCAACGTCGTGTACGCCGTCGGCGGCCTGGTCATCTTCGGCGGCTACACCATCGTCGACTTCAACCGCATGCGCCGCGCGGGACGCGGCGAAGTCGTTTCGCTCGCCGCCGGCATCTTCCTCGACGTCGTCAACGTCTTCCTCTTCTTCCTCGAGCTGTTCGGGCGCAATTAGGCCGGCGCGGCCGATGTAGGATTCCTCGCGGCCCCGTCGGGGTCGCGAGGAGCGGGAGGTACAGATGCAGCAGTCGCCACAGGGCACGAGCGCGGGCCCCGACATCTCCAAAGGCGAGGCCTGGGAGCACGGCCCGCCGCTCGACGCGTTCCGCGAGATGCGGCGCAGCTGCCCGGTCCACTGGACGGGCGGGGTCGAGGAATTCCCGCAGGAGGCCGGCTTCTGGTCGGTCACGACCGCTGAGGACATCCACACCGTCAGCCGCGACTGGGAGACGTTCTCCTCCGAACTCGGCGGCATCACCGTGTTCGCGGAGACGTTCCCGATCGAGCTCGCGCGGGCGATGTTCATCGGCATGGACCCGCCGCGCCACGACCGCATCAAGGCGCTCTTCCAGCGCGGTTTCACGCCCAAGCGCATCGCCGAGCACGAGGACGCCATCCGCGCGATCACGTGCCGCGTGCTGGACCGTCTCGAGGGCCGCGAGCGCTGCGACCTCGTCCGCGACGTGGCGCAGCCCGTCGTCTCGCGCGTGATCGGCAGCTTCCTCGGCCTGCCCGAGGAGGAGGACGCGGTGTGGGCGCGCATCGTCAACGCCGTGCTCGCGCCCGACGACGAGGACCTCAGCCCCGAGGGCATGCGCGGCGTGCTGGAGAAAGAGATCCCCGAGGTCTTCCGCCGCGTCGGCGCGATGGTCGAGGAGAGACGTGCGCACCCCACGGACGACCTCACGAGCGTGCTCGTGCACGCCGAGGTCGACGGCCAGAAACTCGACGAAGCCGACATCGCGATGGGCTTCTTCCTGCTCGCGGCGGCCGGCAACGACTCGACGAAGGCCACGTACTGCAGCGCGATGCGCGCGCTGATGGAAGACGACGAGCAGCGCCGCCTGCTGATCGACGACCCGCGGCTCATTCCCGGCGCCGTCGAGGAGGCGCTGCGCATGTTCCCGGCGTTCGCCCATTTCCGGCGCACCGCGACACGCGACACGGAGCTGCACGGCCAGCCGATCAGGCGGGGCGAGAAGGTCGTCATGTGGTACGTCTCTTCGGGACGCGACGAGACGCTGTACGAGGACCCCGACCGTTTCGACGTGCGGCGCAACCCCGAGCACCAGGCGTTCGGCGCCGGCGGCAGGCACTTCTGCCTCGGCACGGCGCTCGCGCGTCTCGAGCTGCGGATCCTGATCGAGGAGACGCTCGCGCGCTACCCGCGCGTGGCGCTGGACGGCGAGCCCGAGCCCGCCCAGGCGATGTTCGTGAACCAGCTGAAGACGCTCCCGGTCCGTCTCACCGGCTGATGGACGACGCCGGGGCGGCCGACACCGGCGCCGTGCTGGTGATCGGCGAAACGGGCGGGCTCGCGGCGGCGGTGCTGCGCCGGCTCGAGCTCGCGGGGACCCCGGCGCGCGCAGCGGGAACGCCGAGCGATAGCGAGCTGTCGGCGGAGCTCTGTTCCGGCGACTGGCGCGCGGTCGCGATCGTCACCCGCGACGACGTGCTCGCGCTGCGCCTGACGCTGCTGTGCGCCCACGTGAGGCCCCAGCTGCCGTTGTGGGTGACGATGTTCGACCGCACGGTGATGCGCGGCCTGCAGCACGACCTGCCGGCGCTGCACATCGTCTCGCCGTCCGAACTCGTCGCGCGCGAGCTCGCCGACGCGTGTTACGAGCTCGCGGCGGGGCGCATCGCGCGGCGCGCCGGGGTGCGGATCGTCGACGACGCGCTGCGCCTGATGGCCTACGCCGGCGTCGGGCTCGCGCTCGCGCTCGCGGTCGACGCGGCGAGCGGCGCGATCGCGCTGCACGAGGGCGTCGTCAACGCGTTTTTCTACTCGACGCGGTCGGTCGCGACGGTCGCGGGCACCCCCGGCGTCGGCCACGCGCCGCTCTGGTACAAGATCGTCAGCGTGCTCGACGTCATCGCGGCGTTGCTGCTCGTCGCGGTCTTCACGGCGGCCCTCGTGCGCCGCCTCAGCCGCCCGCGCCTGACGACGCTCTTCGGCCCGCGCGCGGCCCCCGGGCGCGGCCACTTGCTGCTCGTCGGCTTCGGGCAGGTCGGCTTTCGCCTCGCGCAGGCGCTGCGTGAGCGCGGCGCGCCGGTGCTCGCCATCGAGCGTGACCCGGAGGCGCCGTGCGTGCGTCTCGCGCGGCGCGCCGGGATCCCCGTCTCGGTCGGCCGCGGCGACGACCGCGAGGTCCTCGAACGCGCCGGCATCCGCCGCTGCGCCGCCGTCGCCGCTGTCACGTCGGCGGATCTCGTCAACGTCGAGGTGTGCCTGGCTGCCGCGGAGCTCTCGCCGCAGACGGCCCTGGTGATGCGCCTGGGCGACGGCGACGTCGCGGCGGAGACCGACTCGCTGCTGCACCTGGGGCGGATCTGTGACGCGCACCGCATCGCAGCGGACACGCTCGCGGCGGGCCTGACCGTCTAGCGCTCGGCGCTGCACTCCTCGCTCGCGCCTGGCGCAAGGCGCGAGAACACCTCGGCGAGCGTCGCGATCTCGTCCTCCTGCAGGCGGCCGAAGAACCGCTCCTGGACGGCTGCGACGTGCAGCGCCTGCGCTTCGCGCGCGAGCGCGAGGCCCGCCCCCGTCAGCTCCGCTTCGACCGAGCGCGCGTCGCTCGGGCACTGGCGCCGCGTCAGCAGCGCGCGTCCCTCGAGCGCGTCGACGATGCGCGAGACGCGGCTGAGGCTGAGGTTCGCGGCGGCGGCGAGCGAGGAGAGCTGCATGCGCCGCTCCGGCGCCGCGGCGAGGCGGCCGAGCAGCTCGAGCGAACTGAGACCGATCCCGTAGGCCGCCTCGAGCTCGCCGTCGAGCTCGCGCGACATGCGTTTCGCGACCTCGAGCAGCCCGATCCACGCCGCCGTGTACTCCTCGGGCAGCCGTGCCAGACCCTCGTCGCCGATCACGTACTTGCACGTGCCGGCGCCCGCTTTTTCGCTCGTCGCTGCCATGGTTCTCTCCCTCGATTCTAGTTGCCGCCCTGCGGCGCCCGCGCGCAGGCCGCACCGCCGTCGGGCGCGAGCGCGAAGACGTGCTCCAGGCCGGCGTGCATGATCCGGCCTTCTTCGCGCATCGCCAGGCGCCCCACGACCGCCCGCGAGGCCGCGTTGTCCACGCGCGCGATCGCGACGACGCGCCTCAGCTCGAGCTCGCGTGCGAGCGCGAGGGCCCGTGCGCCGATCGCGCTGGCGATGCCGCGCCGCCAGTGCTCGGCGGCGACCGCCCACGCGACCTCGACCTCGGCGCGGCCGTCGATCACTTTCACCGCGAGGCCCCCGTGAGCGACGGGGCTCCCGGCCTCGCTGACGAGCCACGGGCCGAAGCCGTGCGCCGTCCAGCGTGCCGCCCCCGCCGCCGCCATCCGCTCGCACTCGGTCGCCGTGAAGGGGCCCTCGCCGCCCGCGGGCCGCAGCCACGCCGCGACGCGCACGTCGCCGAAGATGGCGGCCAGGAGCGCGCCGTCGCCGGCGCCGACCGGCTGGAACGCGAGTGCCCGTGGCGGCGGGGCCATCGCCCCCATTCTCGTCGCCGGCGCGGCGCGAGCGCGTCCCGCGGCGCGCGACATAATCAGGCGCGTGACAGCGGCAGCCGCGGACGGCGACGTCTCCCCCGCACACCCGCGCCGCCGAAGCCGCCGGTGAGCGCGGCGGCGCCGAACGAGCGCGGCGGCGAGAGGCGGCGCGCCGCGGGCGCGATCGACCCGCAGCTCGTCCGCTACGCGCGCGCCACGCGACCCTTCATCGCCGCGAGCGTCGCGCTCGGCTTCGCCCTCGCGCTCCTTCTGATCGCGCAGGCGTGGCTGATCGCGACGATCGTCTGCGCCGCCTTCCAGAACGGGCGCTCGCTCGCCGACGAGGCGGCGCCGCTCGCGGCGCTGCTCGGTCTCGTCATCGCGCGCGGCGTCGTGGCGTGGGGCTCTGAACTCACCGCGGCACGCGCGTCTGCCCGCGCAAAGTCCGAGCTCCGCATGTCGCTGCTCGCGGCGGCGGCGCGGGACGCCGCCGATCCCCGCATGCGGACGCGCTCGGGCGAGGTCGCGATCCTCGCGACGCGCGGCATCGATGCTCTCGACGGCTATTTCTCGCTGTATCTGCCGCAGCTCGTGCTCGCCGTCCTGGTCCCGGTCACGGTCGTCGTCGCCGTCGCCCCCGACGACTGGGTGTCGGCCGCGATCATCGCGGTCACCGTCCCGCTGGTGCCGCTCTTCATGGCGCTCGTGGGCCTCGCAACGAGGGAGCGCACGGACGCGGAGCTGCACACGCTCGAGCGCCTCGCGGGCCACTTCCTCGATGCCGTCGCCGGCCTGGCGACGCTGAAGGTGTTCGGTCGGGCGCGCGCGCAGGGCGAGGAGATCGCGCGCATCACGGACCTGTACCGGCGCCGTGCGCTCGCGACGCTCCGCGTCACGTTCCTCTCGGGCTTGACGCTCGAACTCGTCGCGAGCGTCTCCGTCGCGCTCGTCGCCGTCGCGATCGGCCTGCGGCTGCTCGACGGCACGATCGCCCTGAAGGCGGGCCTCTTCGCGCTGATCCTCGCTCCCGAGGCGTACGCTCCGCTGCGGCGCCTCGGCGCCAACTACCACGCGAGCGCCGAGGGCCTCGCCGCCGCCCACCAGGCGATCGCCGTGATCGAGGACGCGGAAGCGGCGCCGCGCGGCGTCGTTGCCGCTCCCGACGCCGCCACGTCCGTGATCGCGTTCGACGGCGTGACGTTCACCTACCCGGGCCGCGCGGAGCCCGCGGTGCGCGACGTGAGCTTCACGGTCGAGCCGGGCGAGCACGTCGCGCTCGTCGGCCCCACGGGCTGCGGCAAGTCAACGCTGCTCGCGCTGCTGCTCGGCCTCGTCGCGCCCGACGAGGGGGACGTCACGGTCGCGGGCCTGCCGGTCGCGAGCCTTGACCTGGAGGGCTGGCACCACGAGCTCGCATGGGTGCCGCAGCGTCCGCACATGTTCCACGCCTCGCTCGCCGACAACGTGCGGCTCGGCACGCCGGGAGCGACCGACGGGCAGGTCCGCGCCGTGCTCGCCGAGGCCGGCCTCGCGGACGTCGTCGCGCGCCTGCCCGACGGCGCTGCGACGATGCTCGGCGAGCGCGGCGCCGGCCTTTCGGCGGGCGAGCGCCAGCGCGTCGCGCTCGCCCGCGCGCTGCTGCGCGACGCGCCCCTGTTGCTGCTCGACGAGCCGACGGCAGCGCTCGACGGCGAGAGCGAGCGCGCAGTCCTGGACGCCGTTGCGCGTGCCACGGCGGAGCGCACCGTGCTGCTCGTGGCGCACCGCCCGGCGCTCGTGGAGCTCGCCGACCGCACCGTCGAGGTCGGCGCCTGCGGGGTCAGGACGTGAGCGCGCGGGCCTCCGGCGAGCCGTCGGCGCGGGCGCTCGCGCGCACGCTCGGCCTCGACCGCCGTTCGGCAAGGCCGTTCGTGGCCGCGACGCTGCTCGGCGCGGGCTCGCTCGCGTGCGCGATCGGCCTGATCGCGACCTCGGCGTGGCTGATCTCGCGCTCCTCGCAGCGCCCGCCCGAGTCGGCGCTCGCCGTCGCGACGGCGGGCGTGCAGTTCTTCGCGCTCGGCCGCGGGCTCTTGCGCTACGGCGAACGCCTCGCGGGGCACGACGCGGCGCTGCGACTGCTCGCGGGGCTGCGCGTGCGCGTCTACCGCCACCTCGAGATCCTCGCGCCCGCCGGTCTGCCCGCGTTCCGCAGCGGCGACCTGCTCGGGCGGCTCGTCCAGGACGTCGACTCGTTGCAGGAGCTCGTGCTGCGCGTCTGGCCGCCGTTCGCGATCGCGGCGCTCGTCGGCGCGGGCGTCGTCGTCTTGCTCGCGACGATGCTGCCCGCGGCGGCGGTGATCGTCGCGGCGGCGCTGCTGGCATCGTGCGCGGCGGTCCCGTGGCTCGTGCGCCGGCACGCGGCGCGTTTCGCCGGGGCGCGCGCGGCCGCGCGCGGCGAGCTCTCGGCGACGACCGTGGACGTACTCGCCGGCGCGGGCGAGCTGACCGTGTACGGCGCGATCGACGGCGCGCTCGCCGAGGCCGGCAGCGCCGACAGCGAGCTGACGAGGGTCTCGCTGGCGGCGGCCCGTGGCGCGGGCGCCGCGCAGGGCGTGGCGACCGTCCTGATGGGCCTGGCCATGTGGGGGTCGCTCGCCGTCGGTGTCGCGGCGGTCGCGTCCGGCGAGCTCGCGGGGGTGCTGCTCGCCGGTCTGGCGCTGATCCCGCTGGCCGCGTTCGAACTCGTCGCGCCGCTGCCGGCGGCCGCGCAGAACCGCGAGCACGTGGCGCGCTCGGCCGCGCGCGTCGACGCCGTGCTCGCGGCGCCCGCGCCGGTGCGCGAGCCCGACCGTCCGCGCCCGGTTCCCGCCGGGCCGCACGCGCTGGCGGCGCGCGGACTGCGCTGCACATACCCCGGCAGCGCTCGCCGTGCGCTGGACGGCGTGGATCTGGACATCGCGCCGGGCCGGCACGTCGCGGTGGTCGGACCGAGCGGCGCGGGCAAGACGACGCTCGCGTGGGCACTCGCGCGCCTCATCGAATACGAGGGGTTGCTGACGCTCGACGGCGCCGAGCTGTCCGCGCTCGAGGGCGTCGAGCTGCGCCGCGTCGTCGGCATCGCGGAGCAGCAGGCGCACGTGTTCGCAACCACCGTCGCCGAGAACCTGCTGCTGGCGCGCCGCGAGGCGAGCGACGACGAGCTCTTCGCCGCGCTCGAGGACGTGCGCCTCGCCGGCTGGGTGCGTGCGCTGCCAGAGGGCCTGAAGACCGATCTCGGCGAGCGCGGCAGCTTGATGTCGGGCGGCCAGCGCCAGCGCCTCGGGCTCGCCCGCGCGCTGCTCGCCGACTTCCCGGTCCTCATCCTGGACGAGCCTGGCGAGCACCTCGACGGTCCCACCGCGGACGCGGTCGTCGGCCGGATCCTCGCGCGCCGGCGCGGGCGCACCACGGTCCTGATCACGCACCGCCTCGCGGGCCTTGAGGAGCTCGACGAGATCCTCGTCCTTGACGGCGGCCGCGTCACCGAACGCGGGTCGCAGGCGGCGCTGCTGCGCGCCGGCGGGCGCTACACGGCGCTGCGCCGCAGCGCGGACTAGCCCGGCGTGACGGGCGCGTCGGGCGGCGCGACGGCAGGCGGCGCGCTCGGCGCGGCGGGCTCGTCGGGGACGACGACGCGGGCGCGGAACACCCAGAACGACCAGCCCTGGTAGGCCAGTACAACGGGCAGCAGGATGACGGCGACGATCGTCATGACCTTCAGCGCGTACTCGCCGGAGGCGGCGCCGCTCACGGTGAGGCTGTAGGCGCCGCTGGTACTCGAAACCATTACCCTCGGGTAGAGGTCGATGAAGAGGGATCCGACGGTCGCTGCGATCGCGACGGCGGAGCTCGTGAACGCCCAGCCGACGCCCTCCGTGAAAGCGAGGCGCGCGGCGAAGATGACGGCGATGATCGCGAGCACCTGCACGGGCTCCGGGACCTGCGTGTGGCCGACGACCACGCGCGTGAAGACGACGAAGCCGACGACGAGCGCGATCGCGGCCCAGCCGAGCGGCCGCGTGAGCGCCCTCGCGCGCTCGGCGACCGCGCCCGTGGTCCGCATGCGCAGGAAGATCGCGCCGTGCAGCAGACACAGGCACGTGAGCGTCACGCCCGTCCACAGGCCGTACGGCGTCAGCAGGTCGAAGAAGTTGCCGGTGTACACGCCGTTGGCGTTTATCGGCAGGCCGTTCAACAGGTCGCCGAGCGCGGTGCCCACGAGCAGCGGGATCAGCAGCGAGCCGACCGACATCAGCCACATCCAGGTCTCGCGCCAGGTCGCGTTGTCGTATTTGCTGCGGAACTCGAACGCCACGCCGCGCGCGATGAGCGCGGCGAGGACCAGCAGCAGCGCGAGGTAAAGGGACGAGAACATCGTCGCGTACCACGCCGGGAACGCCGCGAACGTGCCGGCGCCGGCGACGATCAGCCACACCTCGTTGCCGTCCCACCACGGGCCGACCGTGTTGAGCGCCGCGCGCCGCTCGACCTCGGTGCGCCCGACGATGGCGTGCAGCATGCCGACGCCGAGGTCGAAGCCCTCGAGCACGAAGAAACCGACCCAGAGGATCGCGAGCAGGATGAACCAGAGCGTGTGCAGCGACATCAGTACGCGAACCCCGGTATCGCCGTCTTGTCGGCGCCGCCGCCCTCTTCCTCACCCTGCGCCGGCAGCCCTTTGCGGGCGTAGCGCAGCATCAGGTACACGTCGGCGGCCGCGAGCGCCGCGTAGATCAGCACGAACGCGACGAGGCTGATCCACACTTCGGCGGACGTGACGTTCGGTGAGTTCGCGTTGATCGTCTTCATCAGGCCCTGGACGATCCACGGCTGACGGCCGTTCTCGGTCAGCATCCAGCCGGCGGTGTTCATCAGGAACGGCGTCACGACGGCGTAGATCGAAAGCCGCAGGAAACGCTTTGAGGTCGCGAACGTGCCGCGGTGCAGCAACCATCCCGCCCACAGGGCGAGCAGCAGGACCAGCCCGGCCAGGTAGGCCATGATCCGCATCGACCAGTACTGGATGAAGACGTCGGGCACGTAGTTGCCGGGCCCGTATTTCTTTTCGTATTCGGCCTGCAGCTGATTGAGCCCCTTCACTTCGCCGTTCCAGGAGTTCGTGGCGAGCAGCGAAAGCAGGTGCGGGATTTCGATGATCTGCGAGGGCGTCTTGTCTTCGGCGCCGCCGCCGACCTGGATGAGCGAGAACCCGCACGGCTTGCACGTTTCCCACTGCGCCTCGGCGGCGGCGATCTTCATCGGCTGATATTTCGCCTCGATGACGCCGAGCTCGCTGCCGACGAACATCGTCAGCACGGTCGCCGGCACGAGCACGAAGATCGAAAGCTTCGCGGTGAGCGTGAACGCCTCCTGGCTCTTGCCGCGCAGGATCTGCCAGGCGGAAACGGCCAGCATGACCAGCGCGCCGGTGATGAACGCGGCGAGAATCACGTGGACATAGCCCCAGAGGAACGTCGGGTTCGTGAAGACCGCGCCGATGTTGTTCAGTTCCGGCTTGCCGTTGTGCATGGCGTAGCCGACGGGGTGCTGCATCCAGGAGTTGGCGGCCATGATGAAAGCGGCGGACAGGATCGTTCCCGCTGCGACGCACCAGATCGTCGCGAGGTGGACCGCCTTGGGCAGGCGGTCCCAGCCGAACAGCCAGGCGCCCAGGAACGTCGACTCGAGGAAGAATGCCGCCAGGCCCTCCATCGCCAGCGGCCCGCCGAACACGTCGCCGACGTAGCGCGCGTACGCCGACCAGTTCATCCCGAACTCGAACTCCTGGACCAGGCCGCTGACCACTCCGACGGCGACGTTGATCAGCAGCAGGACGCCGAAGAAGCGGCAGAGCGAGCGGTACTCGGGGCGCCCGTTGCGGTACCAGGCGGTCTGCAGGATCGCGACGAGGAACGCGAGGCCGATCGTGACCGGGACGAAGAGGAAGTGGTAGATGCTCGTGGTGGCGAACTGCCACCTTGCTAGTTCGTTGGCCATAAGGCCTCCCGTACCGCCGGTTTGGCTTACCGTGCTCCCCTCGCCGGGGACCATATAAGGCGGCCAAGATGAACGCGTTCAGTGCCGCGCAGAGAGACCCGCGAGCGGGTAGTCTCGCCGCATGGCCGACGGCGGTCCGGAACAGCGCGAGGACGTCAGCTTCCTCGTGTTCGCCGCTTCGCTGCGCGCCGCGTCGCTGAACGGGCGCCTCGCAGAGCTCGCCGCGCAGACGATCGAACGCAACGGCGGTCATGTGCGGCGCGCGGAGATGCGCGAGTTCGACACGCCCTCCTACGACCAGGACCTGCAGGACGAGGGCGAGATTCCCCCCGGCGCGGTCGCGCTGCGCGACTGCATCGAACGGTGCGACGCGTTCGTGATCTGCTCGCCGGAGTACAACGCGTCGATGCCCGGCATGCTCAAGAACACGATCGACTGGGTCTCGCGTTTCGCGCCGCAGCCCTTCAACGAGGTCGACGGCCTTTTGATGTCCGCGTCGCCGTCGATGGTCGGGGGCAACCGCGGCCTCTGGGCGCTGCGGGTGCCGCTCGAGCACCTCGGCGCGCACCTCTACCCGAACATGTTCTCGCTCGCGCAGGCCGGCGACGCGTTCACGGACGAGCAGACGATCGCCGACGAGCAGCTGCAGGCGCGCTTCGACGCGACGATCGTCGGCTTCATGGACACCGTCGAGGCGCGCAAGCACTACCCGTGCGCCAAGCGCGCCTGGTACGAGTACCTCGGCGAGCGGCTCGTGCCGGCGACGGCGCGCGCCGAGTAGCGGGCGCCGGTGCGCCTCGTCAGCTACCGGAGCGGCTCCGGCGCCGCCGCGGGGGTGCTCGTCGACGAGCGCATCGTCCCGCTCCAGGCGCTCGGCGCGCCCGCGCCGGGCGTGCGTGGCCTTCTCGCGGTACTCGACGCGACGGCCCTGGCCGCTCTCGGCGAGCGCGCCGCCGGCGCCGCCGACGCGATCGCGCTCGCCGACGTCGAGCTGCTCGCGCCGGTGCCGGACCCGCAGAAGATCATCTGCATGGGCCTGAACTACCGCGACCACGCCGAAGAGACGGGCCAGGAGATCCCCCACGCGCCGATGTGGTTCGCGAAGTTCGCGAACTCGCTCGTCGGTTCGGGGCAGGCCGTGATCCTGCCGCGCGCGCACCCCGACTACGTCGACTACGAGGCGGAGCTCGCGGTCGTGATCGGGCGCACCGCGCAGCGCGTCGCGGTCGAGGACGCGCTCTCGCACGTCGCCGGCGCGATGCCCTTCAACGACGTGAGCGCGCGCGACCTGCAGTTCGAGAACCCGCTCTGGGCGAGCGGCAAGGCGATCGACACGTTCGCGCCGTGCGGCCCGGCCCTGGTGACGCTCGACGAGTGCGGCGACCTCGACGCGCTCGGCCTGCGCGCCCGCATCGACGGCCGCGTCGTGCAGGACGGCACGACGGCGAACATGATCTTCAGCGTCGCGGAGATGGTCGCGTGGCTGTCGCGGACGATCACGCTCGAAGCGGGCGACATCATCGCCACGGGGACGCCCGCCGGCGTCGGCGCGCCGCAGGGCATCTTCCTGCGCGACGGCGACACCGTCGAAGTCGAAGTCGACGGCCTCGGGGCCGTCGTCAGTCACGTCAAAGCCGCCTGAGCCGGGGCGCCGGTGCGCTACGCGATGCTGATGCGCGGCGTGAACGTCGGCGGGGTGCGCGTGCCGATGGCCGAGCTCGCGGAGCTCTTGCGCTCGCTCGGCGTCACCGAAGTGAAGACGGTGCTGCAGAGCGGCAACGCCGCCTTCGACTCGGACGCCGACGCCGCGCAGCTCAAGCGCACCATCGAGCCGGCGCTCAGCGAGCGCTTCGGCTACGACGCCGTCGTGCACGTCTACCCGCGCGAGGACGTCGCCGCCGTGCTCGCCGCGTACCCGTTCGCGCCTGCGCCGGGCCGCCACAGCTACGTCGTGTTCTGCGCCGACGCCGAGACCGCGCGCGAGCTCGCCGGCGCGCCGGTCGACGCGGACGCCGAGACGCTCGCCGCCGGCACCGGCGTCGTCTACTGGCAGGTCGAGCGGGGCGCGACGCTGAAGACGCCGTTCGCGAAGCTGCTCGCGCGGCCGCGCTACAGGGCCGTCACGACGAACCGCAACGTCAACACGCTCGCGAAGCTCGCCGGCGCCTGAGCGGCCGTCACGCCGGGTCGCCGGCGCGCACCTCGGCAGCGCGTGAGAGATCCTTTACGAACCTTGTACTGAGTGGACGGATGTGTGACGCTCCGGCGACTCGGTCGCGTTGACAGGGCGCACCATCGCGGTGTAAAGCCCGACAACGCGGGACAAACCGGGCACGGCAAGAAAGTCGGCAGGGCCCCCGGCGGGCCCGGAGGTGCAAAGCATGGAGGCAGTCCGGAACGTCATGGCGGCGCGTAGCGACGCCGTCGCCAGCCACGTCCGCATCGCGAAGCGCATGATCTGCGTGCTCGCGCTGACACCCGCCCTGCTGCTCGTGCCCTCCCTCACCGCCACGGCGGCCGCCTCCGGCGGCCAGACGGGCTGCCCGAGCAGCTCGTCGCTCGGCTCGCTCAAGGAAGACCCCGAACTCTACGCGTCGTACACGGAATGGAACGGGACCGCCGACTACTCGTTCGCGTCGACGAACAGGAACCCCGTCGGCGACGACCCCGGCCTGATGGACTACTGCGTGTACCCGTCGAGCGAGCCGCATGAAAGCGGCATCTCCTACTCGAACATCAACGGCGCCTGGTCGACCTCCTCCGGCAGCGGCTACTTCGACCTCGGCAGCGGCGACGGCGGCTGGAACAACGCCCCCTTCGACGGCAGCACGCAGACGATCGGCTGGGGCAACTGGCATGGCCAGATACCCGGCGGCCAGAAGATCGTGCTGCACATCGACGACTCCCACGAGTGCAGCCAGCTCTACGGCGGCGACGAGCAGTCCTGTTACGTCAACCCGTGCAAGGAACAGGAACACAAAGCCAGCGGCATCACGGCGACCGTCACCGCAAACCCGGCGCTGACGCGCAAGTACACGTGGGGCATCTCTAAGTCGGTGAAGACCGCGCAGGTCGACAACTCGGGCCCCGCCAGCGCCAGCTACACCGTCACGGTGACGCACAGCGGCGCGAGCGAAAGCGGCTGGACGGTGACCGGTGAAATCGCCGTCACGAACCCGACCGGCAACCAGATCAGCGGCGTCGAAGTCACGGACTCGATCAACGACAAAAACGCGACGTGCACCGTCGCGGGCGGCACGAACCTCACGGTCGACGCCAACTCGACGGTGAAAGTGCACTACACGTGCACCTACTCGGCCGCCCCCGCGAGCGGCTCGCAGACCGACACCGCGGAAGTGAAGTGGCCCGGCCAGGGACCCTGTCGCGGCTCACTCCAGGGCGCAGGCACGACGACGGCGACGGCGCCCGTCACCTGGTCAGGCGCCGCCGCGACCGTGATCGACGGCGCCGTCACGGTCAAGGACTCCATGCAGGGCAACCTCGGCAGCGCCGCGGCCACGGAAGCGGGCGCCAAGACATTCGAATACACGCGCGAATTCACGGGTGACGCCGCCGGCACGTGCACGACGCACGAAAACACGGCGACGTTCACGACCAACACGACCGGCACCACGGGCAGCGCGAGCGCCTCCTTCAAGCACTGCGTCGGCGCGAACCTGACGATCGCGAAAACGTCAGCGACGTCGTTCACGCGCACCTACAAATGGGGCGTCACGAAGAGCGCCACGCCGACCGAATCGTCGACGGCGGCCGGCTCCGCGAGCTACCGCTACACGGTCAGCGTCACGCACGACGGCGGCACCGACTCCGCCTGGATCGTCACCGGCACGATCACCGTGACCAACCCCAACAACTGGGAGTCCGTGACGCTCACCGGCGTCAGCGACGAAGTCAGCAACGGCGGCACCTGCCACATCACGAGCGGCAACGCGAAAGCGACGATCGCGGCGGGCGGCAGGGTCGAACTCGGCTACGAATGCACGTACGCGAAAGCGCCGAGCAGCTACTCCTTCACGAACAGCGCCACGGCGAGCTGGGAAAAGAACCCCGCGAGCACACCCGAAGGCTCCGTTTCGACGAGCTCCCCGGCGGCCTTCGCGAGCCCCGCGAAAATCATCGACGGCAGCGTGAGCGTCAAAGACACGATCGCCGGCATACTCGGCACCGTCGGCTACGAAGAAGCGAGCCCCAAGAAGTTCGAATACAGCCACGAATTCACGGGTGACGCCGCCGGCACGTGCACCACGCACGAAAACACCGCCACGATCAAGACCAGCACGACAGGCACAGAAGCGTCCGCCAGCCAGCCGGTGAAGCACTGCGTCGGCGCGAACCTCACGGTCACGAACACCGCCGGCGCGGCGTTCACGCGCACGTACAAATGGGGCGTCACCAAGAGCGCCGAACCGGCACAGGTCAACAACTCCAGCGCCAGCGCCTCCACGGGCTACAAGGTCACCGTCACGCACGACGCCGGCACCGACTCCGCCTGGACCGTGAGCGGCGAAATCACCGTCAAGAACCCCAACAGCTGGGAGGCCGTGACGCTCACCGGCGTCAGCGACGAAGTCAGCAACGGCGGCAGCTGCCACATCACCAGCGGCAACCCCGAAGCCACCATCCCCGCGCACGGCGAAACGAAGCTCGCGTACGAATGCACGTACGCCCACGCGCCGAGCAAAGCCGCCTTCACCAGCAAGGCGACCGCGACCTGGAACAAGACGGCCGCCAGCACGCCCGAAGGCAGCGCCGCGGGCGAAAGCAGCGGTGAATTCGGCGCGCCGACGAAAATCGTCGACGGCAGCGTGAGCGTCAGAGACACGATCGCCGGGCTCCTCGGCACCGTCACCTCCGGCGAACCGTCACCGAAGACGTTCGAATACGGCCACAGCTTCTCGGGCGATAGCGCCGGCAGGTGCACCACGCACGAAAACACCGCCACGATCAAGACCAGCACGACAGGCACCGAAACGTCCGCCAGCCAGCCCTTCAAGCACTGCGTCGGCGCCAACCTCACGGTCACGAACACCGCCGGCGCGGCGTTCACGCGCACGTACAAATGGGGCGTCGCCAAGAGCGCCGAACCGGCGCAGGTCAACAACTCCGGCGCCAGCGCCTCCACGGGCTACAAGGTCACCGTCACGCACGACGCCGGCACCGACTCCGCCTGGACCGTGAGCGGCGAAATCACCGTCAAGAACCCCAACAGCTGGGAGGCCGTGACGCTCACCGGCGTCAGCGACGAAGTCAGCAACGGCGGCAGCTGCCACATCACCAGCGGCAACCCCGAAGCCACCATCCCCGCCGAAGGCGAAGCGACGCTGGCCTACGAATGCACGTACGCCCACGCCCCGAGCAAAGCCGCCTTCACCAGCAAGGCGACCGCGACCTGGAACGAAAACACGGCGAGCACGCCGGAAGGCAGCGCCTCCGGCAAAGCAAGCGGCGAATTCGCCGCGCCGACGAAGATCGTCGACGGCAGCGTGGACGTCAGCGACACGCTCGCGGGCAACCTCGGCACCGTCACGTACAGCGAACCGTCACCGACGACGTTCGAATACGGGCACGAATTCACCGGCGACCCGGCCGGCACGTGCACGACGCACGAAAACACCGCCACGATCAAGACCAGCACGACCGGCACCGAAACGTCCGCCAGCCAGCCCTTCAAGCACTGCGTCGGCGCCAACCTCACGGTCACAAACACCGCCAGCGCGGCGTTCAGCCGCACGTACAGGTGGGGCATCCACAAGAGCGTCGACGCGAGCGAAGTGAAGAGCGCGAGCGCAAACGCGACGAGCGACTACACCGTGACCGTCACGCACGACGCCGGCACCGACGGCGGCTGGGCCGTGACCGGCGAGATCACCGTCAAGAACCCCAACGGCTGGGAGCCCGTGACCCTCACCGGCGTCAGCGACGAAGTCAGCAACGGCGGCAGCTGCCACATCACGAGCGGGAACCCCGACGGGACCATCCCGGCCGGCGGCGAAGCGACGATCGACTATGAATGCACGTACGCCGAAGCGCCCACCGGCAAGGCGTTCACCGACACCGCCACGGCGACATGGAGCAAGACGGCGGCGAACACGCCGAACGGCTCCGCCTCAAACGAAGCCGCGGGCGAATTCTCCGGCCCGACGAAGATCGTCGACGGCTCGGTCACGGCGACCGACAGCCTCGCCGGAACGCTCGGCACCGTGACGGCGGAAGAAGAAAGCCCGAAGGTCTTCGAATACAGCCACGAATTCAGCGGCGACCCGTCGGGCGCGTGCACCACGCACGAAAACACCGCGACGATCACCACCGACACGACGCACACCGAACTGACCGCGAGCCAGCCGGTGAGGCACTGCGTCGGCGCGAACCTCACGGTCAGCAACAGCGCGAACGCGGCGTTCACACGCACCTACAAGTGGGGCATCGAAAAGAGCGCCGAACCGGCACGCGTCGACAACCAAAGCCCCGACGCCTCGACGAACTACACCGTCACCGTGACGCACGACGCCGGCACCGACTCGGCCTGGACGGTGTCGGGCGACGTCACCGTCAAGAACCCCAACAGCTGGGAGGCCGTCACGCTGACCGGGGTCAGCGACGAAGTCAGCAACGGCGGCAGCTGCCACATCACGAGCGGCAACCCCGAAGCGACGATCCCCGCCGAAGGCGAAGTGACGCTCGGCTACGAATGCACGTACGCCCACGACCCGGGCAATGGCGCGTTCACCAGCAAGGCGACCGCGACGTGGGAAGAAGCCGCCGCGAGCACCTCTGCGGGTAGCGCCTCGAGCGAAAGCGGCGCCGAATTCAGCGGCCCCGCGAAAGTAATCGACGGCAGCGTCACGGTCAACGACACGGTCGCGGGCGACCTCGGCACCGTGAGCGCCGAAGAAGAAAGCCCGAAGACGTTCGAATACGGCCACCGCTTCAGCGGCGATCCCGCCGGCACGTGCACCACGCACGAAAACGTCGCCACGCTGACGACGGACACGACCGGCACCGAAGTCTCCGCGCGCCAGCCGTTCACCCACTGCGTGGGCGCCGACCTCTCGGTCAAGAAGACGGCGACCCCGGCCTTCACGCGCAGCTACCGCTGGAGCATCGCCAAGACGGCGAGCCCGAGCGAAATCACCAACTCGAGCGGCTCCGCAACGTTCGACTACGCCGTCCATGTCTCCCACACGGCCGGCGTCGACAGCGCCTGGGCGGTGACCGGCACGATCACGGTCACGAACCCCAACGACTGGGAGGCCGTGACGCTCACCGGCGTCAGCGACGCGATCAACAACGGCGGCAGCTGCCAGATCACCAGCGGCAACCCCGAAGCCACGATCCCCGCCGAAGGCGAACTGACGCTCGGCTACGAATGCGCGTACGGCGAAGCGCCGACGCACGCGGGATTCGTGAACACGGCGACCGCGACCTGGGACGCGTCCGCCGCGAGCACCGCGAACGCGAGCGCGAGCGGAACCGCGACGGGCGAATTCGCCGCGCCGACGAAGGTCATCGACGGCAGCGTCGACGTCACCGACTCGCTCGCCGGGAGCCTCGGCACCGTCTCCGCGGACGAAGCCAGCCCCAAGACCTTCGAATACAGCCACGAATTCACGGGCGACCCCGAAGGAACCTGCACGACGCACGAAAACGTCGCGACGTTCGTGACCGACACGACGGCCACCGAAGGCTCGGCGAGCCGCTCCGTCAAGCACTGCGTCGAAACGCACATCGAAACGTGCACGACCGCGATCGGACTCGGCCACGAAGTCGGTGGCGGCGAAAAGATCACGTTCGACAACAACCTGTCGACGATCCAGCCGACGCCCAAAAAGAAGCAGTTCGAATACAGCTGGGGCAACCGCGCCTACCACGTGCGCCTCACCAAGCTGACGTCGGCGACCTGCGAAGTGCACGGCAACTTCAAGGTGTTCCACGGCGAAGGCGAAGCGACGCTCAACAAGGTGAAGGGCTACACGGTCTCCTTCACCATCACCGTCGGCGAAGGCAAAACGTACATCAGCGTCACGGTGCGCCTCGGCAACACCGTCGTCTACTCCGTGAACGAACTCGGTCCGGTCAAGAAGTCGACCGAGAAGATCGCCTGAGCGCCAGGGACGGCCGGGTGCCCGCGCGCCGCTGAGAGGCGCGCGGGCACCCTCCCCTTTCGGCCGCCTGCGCGCGACGCCAGAAGGCGTGCACGGCGGCGCGGAAACTCCCCGCTTGACATTCCTCATCGTCTTGGTAGACTTAGCAGTGATTTGAGGTCCAGCGCCCCCCGGACAGCCCTCCCTGCTCCCCTGACCGAGCGACGGAGCTCCGCGCGGTGATCGTCGCGATCGCCGCAGCGATTGCGCTCCTCTGGCTCGTCGCGGGCCTCGGCGTCGTCACGCTGTGCGTCGCGGCGGCCCGCGGCGACCGCCAATCCGCGCCCCACGCAGTCGCCCCGGGCGCCGAGATCGCGCCAGCGGACGCGAGCGTCGACGGCGCGCGCCGCCCGCGCGCGCACGCCGCGGACCGCCGGCCCGCGCCCGCCGGCTCGGCGGCGGCCGCGTAGCGCTGCGCGCGCGGGCCGCGTAAGCTGCCCGCATGGCGGATATCGCAGGCGGCCCCTTCAATCGCGGCCAGGAGGTCTGGGTGGTCCAGTCCGACGGCTCGCGCCGCGCCGCCGAGTACGTCGGCGAGGCAGACATGAGCGCGTGGTTCGGCGGTGCGCCGATGGCGATCGTCGTCTTCCCCGACGATCACTCGGGCGCCGAGGTCGAGATGGACCGCGTCCTGCCGCGCGACTGACGGCACGCCGCGCCCCACCCCCGGTCGGCGCTGGAAGCGGCGCGCCCGGGCCTGTACCATTCGTCGGATCGCACGGAGGCGTGCGTCGCCGCAGGATCAGTCAATCACGGAGGATCGGGAGGCAGAAGTGGACAGCCGGCGCCGTCACACGTATGCGGCACGCGCGCACGTCGCGATGCTTGCCGCGGCCGTCGCGCTCGCCGGCGGCGCGCTCGCGCCCGCAGCCGCCCAGGCCAAACCGCCAAAGCCGATCATCAGCGAATTCCAGTCGAGCTCGAGCGAGGTCGACGGCGCCGGCGGCACGCTGACGCTCACGGCGACCGTCACGGACGCCACCGAATGCGTCTTCACGAGCAACCACGCGGTCAGCGGCCTGCCCGCGTCGGACACGTGCATCGGCGAACCGATCGAACAGACCGTCACCTTCCCGGCCAACACGAAACACACGTCGCTGACGTACAAGCTGTCGCTGGTCGCAAAGGGCCACGGCTCCGCGAAGGCGACACTCGACGTCGTGCAGCCGAGCGACACCGTCTGCATCCCCGGCCCCGGCGCGGACCTCAAGAACTGCGTCCTGGACGGCGCGGACCTCGAAGGCGACGACCTGGAAAACGCGGACCTCGAAGGCGCGCAGCTCGCCCACGCGAAGGTCGGCGGCACGAACTTCACCGGCGCGAACCTGAACAACGTCTCGTCGGGGCTCCTGTCCGGCACGCCCGCGGCGCTGCCACCCGAATGGGAGGTGCGCCACGGCTACCTGATCGGTCCGGGCGCAGACCTCTTCCGCGCCCAGCTGCACCACCAGAACCTCGACGGCGTCAACCTCGAAGGCGCCGACCTCGAAGAGGCGGACCTCGCGAACGGGTTCATCGAAAAAACGAACCTGCAGCACGCGAACCTCAACTACGCCGAGCTCGAACTCGTCCGCGGCCGCGAAGCGGAGCTGGAGGGCGCCGAGATGAACATCGGCGACGGCGGCACGGGCGCGGAATTCAGCTACGCGAACTTCGAAGGGGCAGAACTGACGAACGCCAACTTCGAAGATGCCGGCCTCGTCGGCGCGAACCTCGCATCCACAAACGCGGAACGCGCAAACTTCTTCCGCGCGAACCTCAACGGCGCGAGCTTCGAAGGTTCAGTCCTGACGCACGCCGACCTCTCCGAAGCGATCCTCCTGCGCCTGGATCTCGCGGGTGCCGAAGCGGCCGACGCGAACCTCGACGCGGCGGAACTCACGGGCGCCGTCGTCGAAGGGCTCGACCTCGAAGAGGCCAAACTCGCCGGCGTGATCTCGGGCGGCCTGGTCGGCGACCCGGCGCTGCTCCCCTCCGCCTGGAAAGTCGTCGACGGTTACCTCGCGGGGCCGGACGCGCACCTCGCCGTCGCCGAACTCGGCGGAGCGGACTTCGAATTCGCCGACCTCGCCGGCGCCGACATCGAAGACTCGAACCTCGAGCGCGCGAACTTCGACGGCGGCTCGCTGGAAGGCGCCCAGCTGAACGGCTCCGATCTCTTCGAAGCTCAGATGGAAGGAACCAACCTCGAAGGCGTCGAGTGGGGCAGCGTCATCTGCCCCGACGGCACACAGAGCAAACAGGACGGCGGCACCTGCGAAGGCCACACCGGCTGACGCGCCGGGCGCTCAGTGCGCCTCGATCGCGCCCGAGACGATGAGCAGGGTGCCGAGGGCGAGGCAGATGACCACGACGGCGGCGCGGCCGTGCGCGTCAGTCCAGGCGCGCAGCGCCCCGACGGCGTCGCGGGCTCGCGCCGGGTCGAAGATGCACAGCGCGAACACCCCCAGCGGGATCGCGAACCAGACCACGTTGTAGACGCCCAGCGCGGCCAATCCGGCGATGATGCGCGGCTGGCTCGCGACGATCACGTTGAGCGCGAGCAGATAGAAGAGCCCGGGGATGTGCGTCGCGGGGCCGGCCACGGCAGCGGTGCGCGGCGTCAGGTGCCGGCCGAGCGCTTCCTGGATACGACTGCCGCCCCCCAGCGTGTCGTCGCCGCGCTTGCCGCCGACGCGGCCGCTCATCACGCCCAGCCCGAACGCGACCGCGAGGATTCCCGCGGCGATCTGCGCGACGGCCTTGGTGTGCGACGCGCCGGCGTGCAGCGGCACGCCGTGGAACGCCGTCAGGATGATCAGGCCCACCGCGACCGTGAACACGAGGCCGCTCGCGACGTAGATCCCCATCAGCCGTCGCGGCCCGTCGCTCCCGCTGAGGATCGCGTACACGGCCGCGAGACTCGTCGGGCGGATGGTGCTGGCGAGCGCCAGCAGGATGATCTCGATCGTCACGTCACAGCGCCGCGTGGCACGTCAGGTGGCTCGCCGGATCGTATTCGGCGCCCCAGCGGCCCGACGCGGCCCGCGCGCGGACGGCGGCGCCTTCGGAAGCTATAGATTCCCGGGCGACAGGCGCACGGTTGCTGCGCCCGACTCAAGCGCAGGAGGCCCACGATGGACACAGTCGAAGACGAGCAATCCGAGCGCAGGGACGCGGGCGGCCCGATCTTCTGGCTGACCCTCGGCCTCGCGATCATGGTCGTCACGATCGTCGGCCTCGCCCTCGAACCGTCGGCGGGAATCCTCGTCATCGCGGCGATCGTGATGTGCCTGACGACGGCGTGGGTCGTGTGGATGATCGGCCGCCTCATTGGCGACGAGGAGAACGCCTCCCACCCCGACGAGTGACGGTCAGGCGCGCAGCTCGGAGGGATCCAGGTCGGCGGGGGCCGGTACCTCCTGCGGCGGCGCGCCGCGCTCCTGGTCCCATGACGCGAACGCCTCGCCGTCGCGGCCTTCGTGCTCGCCGGCACCGCCGAGCGCGACCACGACCACCCTGTCGGGCCCGCGGTTGATCAGCTGGCGGCGCAGCCCCGGGGCAACGCGCACCAGCTCGCCGGCACCGACGTCGATCTCCTCGTCCTCGATCCGCAGCGTCAGCGTGCCGCTCCAGACGAGGTAGAGCTCCTCCTGAGCGGCGTGCCGGTGGATCCTTCCCCGCTGGCCCGGGCCCATCGCTATCTGGTTGATGCCGAACGTGCTGATGCCCAGCTCGTGACGCAGCCGCACGAAACGCTCCGGGCTGTCCGGGACGAGCGACGCGCGCGTGAACCCCTGCTCCACGGCGCGATCATCGCACGCGCGCGGGCCCGGCGGCGCGCCCTTCAATCGCCGCCCGGACCCGCGTCACGCAGGCGGGCGACAGGCCTGAAGACGAGCGCCCCGCTCGCGGCGCGGCGGAGCGCTGCGCGCAGCGGGTGCTCGCGCCCCAGGGCACCGTCGAGCTCGACCTCGAGCTCGACGACGCCGCCGCCGGCGCGCGACCGGTTGACCTTGCCGAGCGTTTCGAGCAGGCGGATCGCCGGCACGTTGTCGGCCAGGGAGGTCGCGCGCAGGCGCTCGACGCCCTCTTCGGCGGCGCGTTCGGCGAGCAGGCCGACGAGCGCGCTGCCGACGCCGCGCCCCTGCCAGCCGTCGACCACCGCCACGGCCGCCTCGGCCACCACCGGCTCGTCTGCGAGGCGGATGAAGCGCGCGACGCCGACCGGCTCGCCGCTCTCCGCGGCGCTCGCGACGAGCGCCTCGTGGTCGTGATGGTCGACCTCGGTGAGGTACGTCAGCCAGCCGTCGGTGAGGCGGTCGACCGGGGCGAGAAAGCGCCGGTAGCGCGAGGTCGTCGAGAGCGAGTCGAAGCCATCAGCGAGGGCCGCCCGGTCCGACGCGGCGATCGGGCGGACGCGGATCGAGCTGCCGTCGGCGAGCGACACGACGCTCTCACCGGCGCCGGCGCTTGAGCTCGCCCGGTTCGCGTCCACGGCGAGATCGTAGGCGCTGCGCGGCGCGCTGCGCCTTGCCATACTCGGCTCATGGACGGCGCGCGGATTGTGGGCGGACTGGCGTCCCGCCCCGGCGACGGCGAACGCGACCTCGCGCTCGAGGGCCTGAAGGTCGGGTACGCGACGGGGCGCCTGACGTGCGACGAGTTCGAGGCGCGCGCCGAAAGAGTGCTGCGCGCGAGGAGCCGGGGCGAGCTCGCACTCGGCGCCGGCGCGGCCCCGCTCGGCTTCGCGGCGCGCCACTGGCTGATCCGCCTCGCGCGGCGCGCCCAGCGGGCGCTGCTGCGCGCCCACGCCGCGCTCTACGCCACCTTCAGCGCCGCCGTCGTCGCGGTCTGGGCGCTCACCGGCGCGGGAGCGTTCTGGCCGGCATGGCTCGTCGTTCCCGGCGCCGCGATCCTCGGCTGGCACGCCCTCGTGTCGCGGAAGATCTCGCGCGCACTCGACCGGCGCGAGCTACCGCGGCCCCTAGGGCGCTGAGCGCTCGCCGGCCGCCGCGGCGATGTCCGCCGGGCCCGGCGTGCCGCGCTCCGTGAGGACGCGGTCGAACTCGGCGATCCGCGCCGTGTCCTCGTAGAAATCACGCTGTTCGACGATCTTGCCGCGGCGCGTGCGGGCGACGAGAACGGTCCGGTTCGCGTACACGCGGCGGCCGTCGCGCGGGTCGTCGGCCCAGTCGTCGAAACGGCAGATGAGCGTCAGCGCCCACGGCGGTCCGGCGGTCCACAGGTCGACGATCTCGCCCTGGATCCCGGCGGCCGTGAAGGAGCCGAGGAACGACTCGATCGCAGAGCGGCCGCGGTACTCGCCTGCCCAGCGGTGCGGGCCGTCGTTGAAGTAGAGGACCGCGTCGTCAGCGAACGCCGCCAGCAGCGGTGCGTAATCGCCGGCGTTGAGCCGCGCGACGTCGCCGCGGAGCCGCGCGAGGAGCGCCCGTCGCATCGCCTCGCGCCCCGCGACGGCCATCGCCGCCCCGAGCATCAGCCAGCGTCCGGCCTTCATCGTCTCGACGATACAGGTGCGCCGGCGCGGCCGTACTCGCGACCGCGCCGCTCGCCCCTCGACCCGCGGGTGCCGACATCCGAAACCGCACGAACCGGCGCAAGACCGAGTATCTCGCTTACCTCGCGCGACGAGCGGCGTGGCCCGGCTCGGCCGGCCCGGCCGGCCCGGCCGAGCCGGCGAGCGCCGCCATTGCGGCGTTGTGCCCGGCGATGCCGCTGACGCCGCCGCCGCGTCGCGCGCCGGCGCCGCACAAAAGGATCGCCGGGTGCCCGGTCTTGACACCCCACGTTCCGGCGTCCGCGTCGTCCTCCGCGTAGGGCCACTGCAATGGACGGTGGAAGATGTTCCCTCCCGGCAGCGCGAGCTCGCGCTCGAGATCGAGCGGCGAGCAGGCCTCGATGCACGCTGAGCCGTCCGGCGCTTCGAGCACGCAGTCCTCGATCGGCTCGGCGAGCACGCCGTTGAGCGAGTCGAGCACGCCGCGCAGCGCCTGCTCGCGCGCGCCCGCCGGGTCGGCGCGGAAGAGCCGTGCGGGCATGTGCAGCGCGAACAGCGTGAGCGTCTGGACGCCGGCGCGGCTCTCGGCGTCACCGAGAATCGAGCGGTCGGTCAGCGAATGGCAGTACACCTCGCACGGAACCGGGTCGGGCATCCTGCCGTCGCGCGCGGCCTCGAACGCGGCCTGAAGCTGGCACGCGCCCTCGTTCACGTGGAACGTCCCGGCGAACGCGGCCCGCGGGTCGACCGCCTCGTCGCGCAGCCGGGGTAGGCGCGACAGAACCATGTTCACCTTCAGCTGCGCACCCTCGACGGGAGCGACGCTCCCGTCGGCGCCTAGCAGCTGCTCGAGAACGGCCGGGGCCGCGTTCACGAGGACGCGCCGCGCCCCGACCTCGCGCCGGCCGCCGCCGCATTCGAACGCTACGGCGGCGCCGTCGCCGTCGGGGTCGATCGCCACGACGTTCGCCCCGGTCCTGAGCTCCGCGCCGGCGGCGCGAGCGGCCTGCGCGAGCGCACGTGTGACGTGTCCCATGCCGCCGACCGGCACGAGCCAGTCGCCGCTGCCGCGGCCGATCACGTGGTACAAAAAGCAGCGGTTCTGCGCGAGGCTCTCGTCGCGCGCGCAGGCGAACGTCCCGATCAGGGCGTCCGTCAGCGCGACGCCGGCGACGAGGTCGTCGGCGAGCAGCGACGCGATCGTGTCGCCGAGCGGCTGCTCGAAGAACATCTCCCACGCGCGCCGGCCGATGCGCTCGATGAACTCGGCTCGCGGGAGCAGCGGCTCGGTCATCGTCGGGAAGGCCCGCTGTGCGAGTGCGCGCGTCTGCGCATACAGCCGGCACCAGCCGTCGTAGGCGCGTTCGTCGCCCGTGACAGCCGCGAACGAGGCGCGCGTGGTCATCTCGTCGTCACCTACGAGCAGACCCGTGCGCGCACCCGTGCGCGGGTCGGGTGTGTAGGAGGAGACGGCGCGGCGTACGAGGCGCACGTCCAGCGCGAGGTCGTCCACGATCTTCTCGGGCAGCAGGCTCACCAGGTATGCGTAGCGCGAGACGTTGGCGTCGACGCCGGGAAAGATGCGCTCCGAGCGCGCAGCGCCGCCGAGCTCGGTGGCGCGCTCGAGCAGCAGACACGACGCTCCCGCTCGCGCGAGATACGCGGCTGCGGTCAGGCCGTTGTGCCCGCCGCCGACGATCACGGCGTCGAAGCGGTCGCCTCGCTCTCTCACGCCGTGACAGTATCTCGGCGCCGGCGCTAGCCTTGGCGGTGATGGCGCTTGCGGACGAGCGTTACGTGCTGCTCACCACCTTCCGCCGCGACGGCACACCCGTCGCGACGCCGGTGTGGGTCACGCCGTACGGCGAGGGCAGCATCGCGTTCTGGACCAGCTCGGGGTCGGGAAAGGCGAAGCGGCTCGCACACACCTCGCGCGTGACGGTGCAGCCGTCCGACGCTCGCGGGCGCGTGAAGAGCGGGAGCGAGCCGGTCGAGGCGACCGCGCGAGTAGTGACCGGGCCCGAGTACGAGGAGATCCAGCGGAACGTCGTCGCCAAGTACGGCTTCCAGACGAAACTGACGAAGGTCGTCGGGACCGCGATCGGGATGCTGAAAGGCAAACGCATTCCCTACGGCGACCGCGGCGTCATCGTGACGCCGACGCCACCTGCGGCAAGCAGCGACAGCGAGAGCTGACGCGGGCGCGCCGCGGCGGGCTCTGCGTGGTCTGTGTGAGCGGCTCGCTCTCGGCCGCGCTCAAGCGCGCGCTCACAAGTTGAAAGCACCGCGCTCCGCGCAGCGGGTATAGCCTCAAGTGGCGGCGATCCCTGACGACGATTGGAGCTGAAGATGGCTGGCGCGACGCTTGAACCGTACATCTACTTCAAAGGCAACTGCCGCGACGCGATGGAGTTCTACCGCGGCATTTTCGGCGGCGAGCTCGACACCGTGACGTACGCCGACGGGCCCGGCGGGACCGAGGCCGGCGACGCGGACCCGGCGTGGCTGATGCACGCGAGCCTTCACGACGGCCTCGTGAACCTGATGGCCTCGGACACGCAGGGCGCGTCGGAGACGGCGAAGAAGATCCAGCTCAGCATCTCCGGCACTGACGAGGCCGCCCTCAGGGGCGCCTTCGATGGGCTCGCCGACGGCGGCGACGTGCGCATGCCTCTCGCCGAGGCGCCGTGGGGCGCGACGTTCGGCTCGCTCACGGACCGCTACGGCGTCGAATGGATGGTCAACATCTTCGACGGCGAGCGACCCGCCTAGCACGCCTAGGGCGGCGCGGGCAGCCCTAGCAACTGGACGACGGAGAAGAGCAGCATCACGCCCGCGACGGCGAGCAGGCCGTAGCGGGCCTGGCGCAGCGCGAAGTGGCTCGATATCCCGACCAGGAAGAGCACCGTCGCGAGGAAGACGGTGTCGCGGACGTACTTGTCGGAGGTGGCGCCGGCGCTCGCGCCGCGCGCGAACGAGACGTTCGCGGCGCCGTCGTACGCCTTCGAGGCCGTTTCCTGGGGCACGACGTACTGCGGCATGTACGCGGGACCCGGCGGAGAGTGCGGGTTGGTCGCGGGGTCGGTAGCGAGCCACGCACGGAACGCCGGCCGGTAGCCCGGGCGCAGGCGGCGTTCGGCGACGCGCTCCGCGGCGGCGTCCTTGTTGACGTATGCGGTGAACCAGGCGTTGAACGACACCGAGTCGTACGTCCGCGTGGCGATCGCCTCGAGATCGGCCCGGTTGGCCTTGGTACGGTCGGCGGAGGCGCGCGCGAGTTCGACGGAGGACTCGGTCGACCACTTCGCCGCCGCGAAGCCCGAGTAGGCCGCGATCACGGCGACGACGGACAGCATCGCCGCCTCGAGGATCGACAGCATGCGGTCGCGGCGGTCCGCGCCCACGGCCGCGTGCTCCCCGTGGTGGGAGATCTCGCTGCCGACCTCCGACGGTGAGAGGCCCTCAGGCACGGCCGGCCGGCCCCGCGCTCGGATCGGATCGGCTCACGAGCGCATCATCGCCGAGGCGGCGGCGCCAAATGACGCGACGGTGGCGGGTCGCCGGAGTCAGGATGTTGCTGGCGCGACGTGTCCTTTTCGCGGCCGCCCGTTCGTCGTATGGGTGGAAGTTCCATCCATGACCGGAGGTGATCGACGTGAAGTACCTGATGATGGTCTGCAGCGACGGCGAGGCGAGCGCCGAGAGCGGCGAGGTGATCCGCCGCGAGATCCCGAACTGGCTCGCGGAGACCGAACGGCGCGGCGTGCGCCTCGCCGGCCATCCCCTCGACGAACCCGAGTCCGGTGTCGCCGTCAGGGTGCGCGACAGCGAGACCCTCGTGACCGACGGCCCGTTCGCCGAGACGAAGGAGCTCGCGGGCTTCGACGTGATCGACTGCGAGAACCTCGACGAGGCGATCGATATCGCGGCGAAACACCCCGTCGCGTGGTTCCACGCGATCGAGGTGCGGCCGTTCGCGCCGTGCGGCGCCGTCGACGCGCAGGCGGATGACCTGAGTGACGTGCTCGCTCCCGTCAACTCCGCGGCGCCCGCGGGAACCTCGCGCCACATGCTGCTCATGCACGTCGACGGCATCCCGGCGAGCGACGCCGAGGAGGCTGCGATCGTCCGCGACGGCGACTCTTGGCACGACGAGCGCAAGCGCACGGGCGAGCTCATCTTCGCGCACGCTCTCGCGCCTCCGGAGGCGGCCACGACGGTGCGCGTGCGCGACGGCGAGACGCTGCTCAGCGACGGGCCGTTCGCGGAGAGCAAGGAGTTCATCGCGGGCTTCGCGATCGTGGACGTGCCCGACCGCGACGCCGCAATCTCGGCCGCTGCGGCGCACCCGCTCGCGAGCTACCACTACATCGACGTGCGACCGTTCGCGGAGTATCCGTCCGGGGATGACACGGTCGGCGAGTGACACCGCCCTCGCGGCGGCATTCCGCGACGAGTGGGGACGCGTGGTCGCAGCGCTGATCCGCCGCACGGGCGACTGGGACCTCGCGGAAGAGTGCGCCCAGGAGGCCTTCGCGCGCGCGGCGCAGCGCTGGCCGCGCGACGGGACCCCGGCGCGCCCGGGCGCCTGGCTCACGACGGTCGCCGCGAACGGTGCCGTCGACAGGCTGCGCCGCGCGCGGCGCGGCGCCGAACTGCTGGAGCGCGCGGGCCGCGAGCCCGGCGCCGGCGCGGGCGCGGCGATCGACGATCTCGTCTTCGGCGAGGAGGAGATCGAGGACGACCGGCTGCGCCTCATCTTCACGTGCTGCCACCCCGCGCTCGCGCTCGAGGCCCGTGTCGCGCTGACCCTGCGAACGCTCACGGGGCTCAGCACGGCCGACATCGCACGCGCCTTTCTCGTGTCCGAGCAGACGATGGCAAAGCGGCTCACGCGCGCCAAGGGCAAGATCGCCGCCGCCGGCATCCCCTATCGCGTGCCGCCCACTGCCGCCCTGCCCGAAAGGACGAGCGGCGTCCTCGCCGTCATCTACCTGCTTTTCAACACGGGCTACACCCCGGGCGCGTCCGATCCGCTGCGCCCGCTGCTCTGCGATGAGGCGATCCGCCTAGCGCGGGCGCTCGTGCAGCTGATGCCCGGCGAGAGCGAGGTCGAGGGCCTGCTCGCGCTGATGCTGCTCCAGCATTCACGGCGCAGCGCGCGCGTCGACGGTGCCGGCGAGCTCGTGAGCCTCGAAGACCAGGACCGCGCGCAGTGGCGACACGAGGAGATCCGCGAGGCCACCGACCTGCTTGAACACTCGGTCCGCGCGGGACGCGTCGGTCCGTATCAGCTGCAGGCCGCGATCGCCGCGTGCCACGCGCAGGCGCCGCACTTCGACCTCACGGACTGGCAGACGGTCGCGGGCCTCTACGGCCTGCTCGAGGCGATGACGCCCTCGCCCGTGATCGGCCTGAACCGGGCGGTCGCGGTCGCGATGGCCGGCGACCTGGACGGGGCGCTCGCGATCGTCGACGACCTCGCCGCGTCGCATGCCCTCGACGACTACTACCTGCTCGAGGCGACACGTGCCGACCTTCTGCGACGAGCCGGGCGGCGAGGCGCCGCGAGCGCCGCTTACGAGCGCGCGCTCTGCCTCGCACCGTCCGCCGCGGAGCAACGCTTCCTCGAGCGGCGCATGTCGGAGTTGAGCGGGCCCCCCGGCGTCCCTCGGGGCCGGCGCGACGAGTCTTCCAGGTAGCGCTGGCGGGCGACTCGCTCTCGGATGAGCCGGGGCGGCTCGAGCCCTCGTTTGAGTCAGGCGCGGGCGCCCGACGGTGACGCGTACATGTCGGCTGTTTCGAGTGCGCTCTCGTGCGCGTCGGCGTGCCCGGTGACGGTCAGCAGGAACTGTTCACGGTCGATCGCCAGGAGGTCGGCCGCCTCGCGCGCGCGCACGGTCGCCGTCCGCGGCACGTCGCGCAGCAGCGCGATCTCGCCGAACCCCTCGCCGGCGCCCATCGTACGGCGCCGTACGCCGTCCTCGAAGACCTCGACCGTCCCGGACGCGATGAGAAAGAACGCGTCGGCGTCGTCGCCCTGGACCACGACGTCGGTGCCCGCGGCGACCGAGAGCGGCACCATCCGTGCCGCGAGGTTCTCCATCGCGGCGAGCGGCAGGGCCGCGAAGACCGGGCAGCCCCGGACGAGTGCGAATGCGAGCGGCGGCGGCGGTTCGGCGATCGCTTCGCCCCTGAGCGACCGTCGCCGCAGAAGCGTCAGCAGCGGCAGGAACGCCCCGACCGCGAGAAGCGTCCCCCGCAAGCCGAGCAGGGCGACGAGCGCCGACGCCATCAGGGCGCCGATGCCGGTCAGCGCGACGTAGCTCGTCTCCATCACGGCGAGCACGCGCGCGAGCACGCGATCGCCGGCCAGGCGCTGTGCGAGCGTGACGCTCGCGACGCGGATCAGGACGAGGCCCGCACCGGCGCCCGCCCACGCGACGATGCCGACGCCCAGGCGCGGGAAGACGCCGAGCGCGAGCATCGGCACTCCCAGCACGACGGACCCCGCCGCGATCGCGCTCGCGAGCCGCGCGCGGTTCAGCAGGCGATAGGCCGCCGCGCCGGCACATATGCCGCCGACGCCGCGCGCGATGTTCAGGTAGCCGATGCCGGCGGCACCGATGTGCAGGAGGTCGATCGAGGCTGCGATGACGAGCACCCCGAGGAGGCCTTCGACGATCGACTGGGCGGCGAAGAAAGTGGCCGCGAGGCGAAGCTTGCCCTCGGACAGGATCGTGCGCGCGCCCGCCGCGATCGCCGTCCGGCGTCGCTCGCCGGCGCGGCGCGGCGGCCGCTCGTCCCGCGGCACGAGCCACATCACGGCGCTCGCGAGCGCGTACGTGAGACAGCAGAGGGCGACTACGAAGGGGATCGTCGTGCTCGCGAGAACGAGCGCGCCGACGCCGGCGCCGAGAAGGAAGCCGAGCGTGTCTGCGGCGGCCGTCAGCGACGTCGCGGTCGCCACCTCACCCGCGGAGCGCGCGAGCGCGGGAATGAGCGCGCTGCGGGCGGGCTGGCTGGCCGTCGAGACGACGCTGAAGACCGCCGCGAGCACATACACCGCGAGCGGCGGGACGGACGACGCCATCGCCGCCGCGACGGCTCCGAGGAGCGCCGCGCGAGCGAGGTTCGTGAACAGCAGTATCTGGCGCCGCGAGTAGCGATCCGCCGCGAGACCGAGCGCGGGGGCGCCCGCCGCGGCGGGCGCGGCCATCGCGAACGCGACCACGCCGACCGCAGTGGTCCCCCCATGACGGAAGGCGAAGACGCCGAGCGCGAGCTGGAACGCCCACTTGCCGAGCGACGTCAGGCCCGTCGCGGCCTGCAGGCGTCGCAACGGGACGTTGACGGCGTCATGCGCGTTGAACGTGTGCGCGGCCTGCCGCATCCGCGCAGCGTACGAGGGCCGCGTCCGCCGCGCCCCGCCGCCCGACGCCACCGCGCCCCGGGCGTACGATCTGGCCGTGTCGGAGATGGCGCAGGACGCCGGCGAAGAGTCCGGGGCGCGCGCGGCAGTCGAGGAGGTCGCGGCGTTCCTGGGCGCGCACCCTCCGTTCTCGACGCTCGCGGCAGCCGATCTCGAGCGCGTCGCGGGCGCGAGCGAGGTCGAGTTCTTCGCCGCCGGCGAGACGATCTTCGCCGAGGATGGCCGCACCGTCGAGCACCTGCGGGTGATTCGCGCGGGCGTCGTCGAAATCGCGCTCGCCGGACGCGTGCTCGATCTCCTCGGCCCCGGCGAGCTCGTGGGCCAAGCCTCGATGCTGTCCGGACTGCCGCCCGGGTTCTCGGCTCGCGCCGAGGAGGACGTGCTCTGCTACCGCATCCCCGAGCCGGTCGCCCGTGACGTTCTCGCGCGACCCGAGACGGTGCAGTTCGTCGCGCGCTCGCTGCTGGACATGCACGCCAGGGCCCCGCTGCTCCTCGCCGGCGCCGGCGCCGTTCCCGACCCCGCCAACAGGGCGGTGCGCATGCTGCTGCGCGGCGTCCCCGTGATCTGCGCGCCCGACGAGGCTCTGAGGGACGTAGCGGCCCGCATGACCGCCGCGGGCGCGAGCGCCGCGGTGGTGCGTCTCGAGAGCTCGCTGGGCATCATCACGGACCGCGACCTGCGCGCGCGCGTCGTCGCCGACGGGCTGTCGTACGACGCACCGGCCGAGCGCGCGATGAGCGCTCCCGCGTACACCGTGGCCGCAGACGCGCTCGGCGGCGACGTGCTGCTCGAGATGCTCGACCGTGGCGTGCGCCACTTCCCCGTACTGTCCCCCGCCGGCGAGGTGCTGGGCGTCATCGAAGCCGCGGACATCCAAGCGGCCGAGATGGTCTCCTCCTTCAACCTGCGCACGGAGATCGGGCGTGCGGACACGTTCGCCGCGCTCCGCCAGGCTTCACAGGGACTGCGCCCCGCCGTCGTCGCGCTCCACGACACGGGCCTTGCGGCGCAGAGCATCGCCTGGATGTACTCGGCGCTGCTCGACGCTCTCACGCGCCGTGCGATCGAGCTCGCGCTCGCCGCGGCGGGGCCGGCGCCCGGCGAGTTCGCCTGGTTCGCGCTCGGTAGCCAGGCGCGGCGCGAGGCCGTGCCCGCGTCGGACCTCGACAGCGCGCTCGCCTGGTACGGCAGCTCGGACGAGGCGGAGCTGCGCGTGTACCTCGAGCGTCTCGGGCGGACCGTGTCGGACGAGCTCGCAAAGTGCGGCCTGCAGGTCGACAGCCACGGCGCGACCGCGTCGGACGCACTCTTCGTCCGCTCCGTCGAGTCATGGCGGCGGCTCGCGCTGAGCTGGATCGAACGGCCGACGCAGGAGAAGGCGCTGATCCTCACGTCGCTGCTGGTTGACAGCCGGCCGGTGTGGGGTGTCCATCTCGGCGCGGCGCTGTCGGACGCGTTCCGTTCGGCGCGCGAGCGCACGCGCCTGATGCGCCTGCTCGCGCGGCTGGCCCTGGCGCACCGGCCGCCGACGGGATTCATGCGCGGCATCGTCGTCGAGCACAACGGCGAGCACCGCGGCCTGCTCGACATCAAGCGCGGCGGGCTGCTTCCAGTCGCCGATCTCGCCCGCTGGGCGGCGATGAACGCCGGCATCACGAGCGCTTCGACCGGGGAACGCCTGCGCGCCGCGCGCGACGCCGGCGCGCTGTCCGCGCAGGACGCGCGCACGCTCGAGGACGCATACGAGCTCTTCACCGACCTGCGCCTCGAGCACCAGGTCGGGCAGCTGCGGGCCGGACGCGAGCCCGACGACTTCGTCGACCTCGGCCGGCACAGTCCGCTCACGCGCCGCCACCTGAAGGACGCGTTTCGCGCCGTCGCGTCGGTGCAGCGCGGCATCGCGAGCGAACTGAACTTCGCGGTCCGATGAAGAGCGAGGCCGCGGCGGCCTACCGTGCGGCGGCGCGGCCCGCCGCGAGCACGCCCTGGCGCGCGGCCCGCTTCTGCGCCATCGACCTCGAGCTCACGGGACTCAGCGCCACGCGCGACGAGATCATCTCGTACGCCGCGATCCCGATCGAGGGCGGGCGCGTCGTCATGTCGGGCGCGGTCGAGGGGCGCGTACGACCCGTTGGCGAGCTGCACCGCACCTCGATCGTCGTGCATGGACTGCGCCCCCGCGACCTGCGCGATGCGCCCGGCCTCGACGCGGCCCTCGATCCGCTGCTCGCGGCGCTGGCCGGCGCGGTTCCTGTGGTGCACTTCGCGGAGATCGAGCGCCCCTTTCTGAAGCGCGCTTTGCGGCGCAAGGGCGTGCGCCTACGCCGCCCGTTCGTCGACACGAGCGTGCTCGGAGCGCTCTGGCTGAGCGAGCGCGACGGCGCGCCACCGAAGCGGCTCGCGCTCGCGGAGCTCGCGGCCCGGCTCGCTCTGCCGAGCCAGCGACCCCACGACGCGGGCGGCGACGCGCTCACGACGGCGCAGCTCTTCATCGCCCTCGCGACGCACCTCGACGCCATCGAGAGCCAGACCGTCCGGCGTCTGACGACGGCCTCGAGGCGCCTCAGCGCGCTTCGGGTCTACGACACTTCGCGCGGCTAGGCGATCCGGGCGCGAAGCAGATCAGCGGCCGAGGCAGCTCGCTTCGAAGGCGGCCGTGCCCGGTTGCAGTGCCTCGCCGGAGCCCGGTTCGATCATCAGGCATGACTCGTCCACCGCTTCGAATTCGCCGGCGGGGATCTGCTTGAGCTGGTCGACGTCCGCTTCGCTCCAGCGGCTGTCGGAGGTGCCGGTGAAGAACCAGTTGCTGCCGTTGTCGGCCAGGATCAGGCCGTAGGTCTTCATCGTCGCGAGAACCGTCTGGCATACGGCGGAGCAGCTCGCCGTCGGCAGCGTGAACGACGAGCGCAGACGGAAACGCGCGCCCATCGGCGGGCAGTCGGGGTTCGCCTGACCCGCCTCGTGACGGGCTGGCCACAGGTACGACTGCTGGGTGCACACCGCCGTGAAGCGGATGGCGTGGTCCATCGCGCCGGAGCTGACCTCGTCGTAGTTGACGAGCAGCGGCAGGATCGGGAGTCCCGCGGCGTCCGCGGATGTCCAGCCTTCGGGCCGCAGCGCGTTCGATTCGAGGTTCCAGATCGCCCCCGAGCCGGCCCGCGAGCGCCCTTCGGCCCGGTAGTGGGTGGCGAACGTCTCGTAGAGGGTGCACGTCGCGGGGTTGACCATGAGCGCGTGCCGGTCCGACCCCTTCTCGATCGGCGTCGACGCGGAGAGCGGGTACGGTCCCGGGTCGCTTTCGCTCGCGTAGCGGAACCTGACAGGCACGAGCGGCTGGCTCGGCGAGACGATCTGCCACGGGATGCCGTACGGCTGCTTCTTCTTGCCGGCAGGACCGAAGTCCGGGTGCAGGTACGTCGTCGACGAATCCATCGCCGCGAGCCACGTGGCGCTCTCCGGATCGACGGGAAGTTCGTTGACCGGCGTGTTGAGGACGTTGTCCGCCGGGAACGCGTGGCATTGCGTCCCCGGCAGCACCGTCGTGTCGGCCCGCGCCGCCGCGGGACCCCAGGCGCACCAAACTCCCGCAAACGCGGCGGCGGCGGCGGAGAGCGCGCGCCGGCGCCAGACGGCCTGCGTCGCTATTCCGCCGCGTCCCACGTGTCGCTGAACGAAGAGCCGCCGCTGCCGAGCGGCCCGACTGTCGCGAGCAGCTTCGTGCCCGCTTCGTTGACCATGTCGAGCGCCGTGTTCGTGAAGGAGGAGATCGCGAGCACCTTCTTGCTCGTCGACGCGCTGTCGGACCCGAGCGTCAACGTCCCCCAGTCGGGGAGGTACGCGAGCCCCGTTTCGTAGCTCGGGCGCTCGACGATCCACTCCGCCGACGAGCGCAGACACTTGGAGCCCTTGCCGCAGCGCTGCACGGACGTGTAGGACGCGCCGGTGGTCACATCGCGGACCGTCATCGTGAAGTTGCGCTGCGCGAAGGTGACCGACGCCGTGATCGTGTTGCCGGGCGCGACGTCGAACGTTGGTTGCACGTCGTTGGTCGGATACATCTCCCACCACGCGGCATATTCCGGCGTCTTGCCGTTGCAGTAGGCGAGCGTGCCGTCCTGCTCGACCGTTTCGCTTCTTTCTTCGTAGCCGTCGAGGCCGTCCCAGAAGGCGGCGAGCGCTTCGTTCTTGGTGCACGTGACGGCCGGCTGCACGTACGTGGTGGAGACGGTCTTGAACTTCTTCGCGGACTGGGCGACGTAGCCCGACCAGTTGGTCGAGTATTCGGTCGTCGCGGACGTCGCGCGCGCGCCGCTCGGCGCGGTGGCATGGTCCGGTCTGATCCGCAGGCGCGCGCCGCGCAGATTCGCGGACGCCGCCGCGGGCGCCAGCAGCGCCGCGGCACAGACGCTTGTGCAGAGCAACAGTACCCGCCGGTGCACGCTAGCCCTCTCCCCTCTTAGGACGGACGCCGCCGATGGCGGCCAGCACCGAACGTACCACCCTCGGGCTCGATGGCGCGCCGGACCGGACGGATGAGCCGTCGGATCTGGATCATCGGCGGCAGCTCGGGTCTTCGCCACCTACCTGTTCGAGCGTGAAGGCGGAGCTCACCGTGACGTGCTCGGCCGTCGGCGCGCTGACGCGCGTCCAGTCGCCGGGCGCCTGTGTCACGCAACCCGCGCCGGACCCGAGTTCCCACGACGGCGTGTAGCGGACCCGCACGGTGTAGCTGCCGGCGCGTGGCAGCGACAGCGAGAAGAAGCTCGCGCCGAGGGCGGTCATCCTCGCGCCACCGCTCACGAGCGGCCCGGGATCGCGCACCGCGAACAGGCGCCAGTCCTGCGAGTGCCACACTTCGCGCAGGTACGGCAGTCCGCGCCGGATGAGGTTCGCCTCGGCCAGGGCGCTTTCGTCGAGCGGCGCCGCCGGCAGCGCGACGAAGCTCACGGCGTTTTCGACGAGCCAGCCACGGTAGGTGCCCGCGTCGATCGTCCCGCCGTAGAAGATCGGGTTGAAGCGGACGTCGAGCTGGCGCTCCCAGCCGCGCGCGAGCGAGACGTACGGCGCCACCCAGGCCGCTTCCCAGTGCCCCCTCGTAAAGGGGATCTCGATCCGCATCGGCGTATCCGTCGACCACGGCCGTGGGCCGAGGAGCCGCTTCACGAGCGGCGTGTAGTAACTCTGGGCGGACGAGGGTGCGTCTCCGGTGGCGGCGACCAGGTCACCTGACGCTTCGCCGACGAGCACCACGACGAGGAACGGCGCGAGCAGGATGAGTAGCCGGCGTCGATGCTCCCAGAGCGCCGCAACGACGAGCGGCCCCGCGAACAGCGTGCCGAGCCGCAGCGCGTTGCCGCCGAGCGGCGTCGCGATCGCGTACGCGAGCACGCACCCCACGGCGTACAGTGCCGCGCCGATGCGAAGCGCCCGGTGCTCGCGCGGGATCACGGCGACTATGACGGCGAGGAGTGCGACCGCATAGAGCGCGTTTGCGGTCGGGAACGGCTCTGCGCCGCCTTCGGGGAAGAGGAGCGCCATGATGCCGACGGGCGCGAGGGCGCACGCCGCGAGCGCGAGGCCCTGCGCGCGACGGCGGCCCGTGGCGGCGACGAGCGCGACCGTGACGCCCGCGAGGGCAAGGAAGGCCCCCGCGACGGGCGACGACACGCTGCATATCACGGCGAGGATGAGGGCCGCCGTAACGCGGTTGAGCTGCCAGGCGGCGAGCCCCGCCATCCCGATCGCGAGGCCGAGCTCGTACGCGACCTGCCCGGCGAGCAGACCGACCGCGACTGCGACGCCCATCCACACCGCGCCGACCCGCACCGCGGCGGGCGGGAACCAGCGCCGCGCGAGCACATAGAAGAGCAGCGCCACGAGAACACCGCAGAGAGCGAGCAGCACACGGGGTCCGAGGAGCGCCCCGAGCGCCGGGCTGAGCAGTGAGTACGCGGGCAGGTAATGCCCGCCGTACCAGTGGTTGTCCCAGATCAGGAAGCCTTCGGCCGCGAAGAGCTGCGAGCGGTACGTCGCGGCGGCGAGGTCGCCGCTGGGCGGGGCAACGAGGAGGTAGACGGCCGCCAGCGGCAGCACGATCGGCCAGCCCGCGCGCGCGACGTGCGCACTCCACGCCCGGGGCGCCGCGGCGAGGCCGCCATGCGCCGTCGCGGGCTCGACCGAGGGAGTTCCGCGTCCGCGCAGGACGCGAAACCGCGCCGGAGCGGAGCGCCGCGAGGTATCGCGTTCAGGAGTGCGCATCGATCTTGGGGGAACGGCTCGCTTGCGTCATGTGGGCCAGACGTCGGCTTGGGCACAGGCTGCGCCCGCAGGAGTGTCGGGCGACGGCGAACACCCACCGCCGTCATCCACCATGCGATGGGCCCGGTGGCGGCTCTCGCGATCTCGCGCGCGAGCCCGCCGCCCTCGGGTGTTGCCGGCTCTGAGCTTACATGCCGTGTCCGCGGAAGGGCGAGCCCGCCCCGCGACGGGCGAGAGGGGTGCGCTGCCGCCGCGAAGCAGGTACGCGCACGGCGACAGAGCGGAAAGGCCGTCCTTCGGGCGGCGGTCTCGGCGCACCGCGAGAGAGCGACGAATCCGCGGTGTGTGCGCGCCAGGCGCCGGTGCTGCCGACGCCACCGCCGGCCAGCGGCGATAATTGCTCCGTGAGGCGCTGGTGGCACCGGCACAAGTGGGGCGAGTGGGAACGCGCCTGGGGCAAAGGCGACCCGAAACACTACATTCTCGAGCGTAAATGTTTGATTTGTGGGCGCACCCAATCGAAAGTAATCCGCTGACGCTCGTCAGCGGCAGAAGCGAGCGGGCGACGGCGCGCGCCGGCCGCGGCAGGGCCTAGCGCCGAGCCGGCCGAGCGCCTCGAACCGCGGGGGCCGGCGCGGGCCCTCACAAAGCGCGGCGGCGCCGAAAACGGACGTCGGGTCGCGGGCGGCCGTCTCGGCGAAGCGCCCGTGTGGCGGCCGGCGGACGATAAAGTGGTCGTGCGTCTTGTGAGCCTGGCCCCTCTCGCTTTCCGGACACCGTCGTCGCTCAGAGGGGCAGAGAGGCGGTCCGCAATGGGCACCGCTGTCGGGAAGGATCGGATCGCGCCGCCGGCGAGCCAGGCCGCGAGGCACCGTGCGGGTCGACCGGGCCCGGACCTCGCCTGGCTCGGGCGAAGACGCGCGGTGACAGCGTGATGTCCGCGGGCCACCTCGGCTGCGGTTGGTGTCGAATCCGCGTCCCGGCGAGCGCTCCGGCGATCGACCTGCTGGAGGCCCTTTGCCCGATCTGCGAAGCCCCGCTGGCGCGCGTCCCGGCCACGAGCGTGGTCGGGTTTCGCCTCTTCGATCTGGACCCGTTCTCGCCACCCGAAGCCACGGCCGCCCCGGACGAGCCGGCCGCACCGGCGCATCCCGTTGTGCGAGCCGCGACGTTCTCAGCGAGGCGCGACGGCGCCGCTAATCATCCGCGCCGGCTGCCATGAGCAGCTCCGATCGCGTCGAGGTCCTGGAGGTGGAGGCCCGTTATGCCCGCGAGCGCGTGGAGCTCTATCGGGCGAAGATGTACGGCCAGCGGCCAACGACCATGTCACGGCTCAGGGAACTCGAGCGGATCCACCAGGGCGCCGAGGCCCGCCTCGGGGCCGCCCGGCTGGAACGCGCCGCATCGCCGCCCACCTGATCACCCGCCAATCACTGCGAGGCTGCCGGCGACTGACGATCACGCGGGTTTGCCGGCGTTCAGCCCCAGCTCGCCGAACGGTCAGGCTCCGTGCCCGGGGTGATCGCGCTGGGCCTGTCGCATCTCCTGCTCGCTTGCACCCGCCTCGAGCGCGTCGTCACGAAGCCTGCCCTCGAACACCGCCAGCTCCTCGTCGGACGTCTCGCGCAACCGTATGAGCGCGACTTCCTTCGTGCGCGGATCGCTGGGCGCGACCTCGACGTCCAAGAAGGCGCGTACCGCCTCGTCCGAGGATGGGCCCTGCTCGTCCTGGGCAGCCGCAGACGGGCCCGGCTCCGGGGCCGCGTCCGGGACCGTCTCCTCCGGCGCGGTTTTCTCGTCCGACGCCGCCCGCTTGCGTGCGTCCTTCCTGGCCTGCTTGTCCACCCGGCGTTCTCGAAGTCTGTTCTCCCGGGCGAGCTTCGCCATCGTCGTCTTCCGCTTTCCACCTGAAGCCATCTCGTCACACCTTTCTTTGGATTTTGGCGCGCATCGCGGGCGAGCAGGACGCGCGACGCCCACGGCCCGGCGTCCGTTCGGCCATCTACGCGTCGCCGGTCCGGGACACGGTCATCGGGGCGCCGCCTTCCTTCCGGAAGCGAGCGCAACGCCGCGCCGGCGCGCGACGTGATCGACCGCGGGCACTCGTAGCTGACCCTCGCGCGCAAAGGCCGTTGGCCCGTCCCGCTGAGTGGCTCGACGGCACCGGCTGCCCATTCCTTTTCCTCCTGCGTTCGTAGTGCGGCGAACGCGGAGATTGCTGAGCAATGGCTACGAGCGCGGACACTCTGTGCCGGACGCGCTGTCCGACCTGGTCTTCAGACGCTAGCAGTATGTGCCTCATGCAGCGCTCTGCCTGCTGGCGCCCTCGTTGCACGTGGCGTGTCATGTACGGACACGCTCGTGGGCGTCCCTGCTACGGTCTGGGAGTTAGGCTGGGCGATCGCCCAGCAAGGAAGTGCCCGCGTTACGTAGCCTTTGCATCAGCAATCTCCGCGTTCGCTGCACTATCAACGCCGGAGGAAATACGAATGGCTACAGGAACAGTCAAGTGGTTCAGCGACGACAAGGGCTTCGGGTTCATCACGCCTGACGACGAGTCGAAGGACCTCTTCGTTCACCACACAGCGATCGTCGGCGAGGGCTACCGCTCGCTCGCCGAAGGCGCCAAGGTCACCTACGACGCCGAACCGGGCGACAAGGGACCCAAGGCGGCCAACGTCCAGGTCGTCTAGTACCTGGGCGCGGCCCCCGCGCCAGAACAGCACCTAAAGCCGGTCGCGGCCACATCCGCGGCCGGCGGCGAACAACCGCTCGGGTTTCGCCCGAGCGGTTGTTGCGCTTGCTACTGGAAATCGGTGACGGTGTACACGTCGGCCCGTTGCAGTACGAGCGGCTCGGGCGGCTGCCGATTGTCGGCGGCGATGTGGTGCACGGTGTAGGTGCCTCGGCCGAGCTGGATTATCGCCGCTACCGTCCGGCCGTTGCCGGTGTCGATCTGGCCGACCCGCAGCTCGTAGTCGCGTCCGCTGCGCCGGCACAGGACGCCTTCGATGCGACGCTCGCTTGAGACGGCACCGGTGCACGCCTCGGCCTCGTCCCGTAGCTCCCGGTACATGCGCTCGGCGTCCCCCGCGCCCCCCTGCAGCGACGGTACGAAGAAAGTGGCCATCAGCGTCGCCTCTCGCGGCCGCGGCTCGCGGCCGGCTCACCCGGCGGGAACCGCTTGCGCTCGGCCGCCGTCATCTGGCGTATGACGAGCTTCCCGCTCGCCACCTGCGCTCGGATCTCCTCGAGCTTGCGCTCGCGCTGCTCCTGCTGGCGGAGCTGACTGGGAGTCGGCACGTGCTTCTCCTTGCACTGACGCGTTAGAGCTGGCCCGTGCTCCGGCGCTGGTTGAAGCGGGCACACGCGAGCGAAGGAACCTGCCCTCAGCCGCAGGTTTCGATCCTGCGCGGGCTGCGTAGCCACATGAACGATTCGATACAAGCGTACCGCGCCTGCCGTCGGACCCCGCCGCTCGGCCCTGTGCACGCCTCGGCCTCTGTTACCGTCTGATTTGGCGGTCGAGACTTTCGGCCGTGGGTTTTTGCTCGCTTGAGTGCCGCCAAGGGCGGTTCGGGTCGGCCGGAGCCTCTGAACCGCAGGCACCATCGGGGTGCCGTCAGGAGCAGTGCTAGATGTCTCAGCAGTCCTTCGCCGATCTCGGCGTTTCCGGCGCGGTGTGCCGTGCCCTATCCCGGCGCGCGATAACGGCGCCCTTCCCAGTCCAGCGACTCGTGCTCGAGGACGCGCTCGCCGGGCGCGATGTGCTCGTCAAGGCTCCCACGGGCTCGGGCAAGACGCTCGCGTTCGCGATCCCGCTCGTCGAGCGCATCGAGGCAGGGCCGGCTCCCACCGCGCTGGTGCTGGCTCCCACCCGCGAGCTCGCTGTCCAGATCGTGGCCGAGGTCGAGGACCTCGCTCGCGCGAAGGGGCTGCGCGTCGCCGCCGTCTATGGCGGCGTCGGGATCGCAGCGCAGGCCAAGAAGAGCAAGGCTGCTCACATCCTGGTGGCCACGCCAGGCCGTCTGGAGGACCTCCTGGCCCGACGGACGTTCGGCCTCGACCGGATCCGGATGCTCGTACTCGACGAGGCCGACCGCATGCTCGACATGGGGTTCCGGCCGGCAATCGACCGGATCGTCGGCGCCTGCCCGCAGGTGCGGCAGACGATGTTCTTCTCGGCAACGTTGGACGGCGTCGCGGGCGACGTCGCGGCGCGCTTCACGAACGCCGCGATCGTGCACGAGCACCGCGACCCCGAACGAGACGCCGAGCCGCTGGTGGAGCACCGCTTCGTCGGGGTCCACGACGAGCAGCGCCTCGAGGCTCTGATCGAGGAGCTGGAGTCCGAGCGCGACAGGGCAATCGTCTTCGTGCGCACGAAGCGGGGAGCCGACCGCCTGGTCAAGCGCCTCGGCACGCGCGGCCTCGGCGCCGTGGCGATCCACGGCAACAGAACGCAGGGGCAGCGTGATCGGGCGCTGCGGGACTTCCACTCCGGACGCGTCGACACGCTCGTCGCGACCGATGTGGCGGCACGCGGGATCGACGTCGAAGGCGTCTCGCACGTGATCAACTTCGACCCGCCCGCAGACCACCACACCTACATCCACCGCGTTGGGCGCACCGGGCGCGCCGGCAACCGCGGCGTCGGAGTGACGCTCGTCGGCGCCGACGAGCGTCACGAGATGCGCCAGCTCGCCCGCCATCTGGGGCTCGCGCACGATCTCGGCAACGACGAGCGCCCGCACACGGCTCGCTCCCAGAACCGGCCCCGCAGAGCACCCCGCCGCCGCCCGCGAAACTCGGCTCGATGAGCCCGGCCCGCACGCCCGCGCGCGGTGCCGCGTCACTCGGACACGGCACGGATGCGCGCTACTGGCGCGGGCAACTCGCGCCGTACGCGACACCGGACACACGCCGCGCGAGCCTTTGCCTCGCGACGTCGGTCGTCCCCTACCTCGCCCTCTCGACGGCCCTCTACGTCCTACTGCGGGACTCGTGGCTTGCGCTGGTGCTCGCGATCCCGGCGGCGGCCTTCCTGGTCCGCTCGTTCATCGTCTTCCACGACTGCTCGCACGGCTCGTTCCTGGCGTCCCGGCGCGCGAACCTGTGGCTCGGCCGCACGATCGGGCTGCTGCTGTACTCGCCGTTTCACCGCTGGCGCCACGACCACGCCGTCCACCACGCGACCGCGGGCGACCTTGACCGCCGCGGCACGGGCGATCTCTACACGCTGACCGTCGCTGAGTACGAGGCCCTCACGCCGAAAGCGAAGATGGGCTACCGGCTGCAGCGCAACCCGCTGATCATGTTCGGACTCGGACCGATCGTCGCGATGATCATCGGCCCCCGTATAGTCGCCAAGGGCGCGCGGCCGAGGATGCGGCGGAGCGTCATCGCCACCGACGGCGCGCTATTGCTGATCGTCGGGCTGCTCGTCTGGCTGATCGGCTGGCGGGACTACCTGCTGGTGCTCGGCCTGCCGGCGCTGCTCGCAGGCTCGATCGGGATCTGGCTCTTCTACGTGCAGCACCAGTTCGAGGACGCCTACTGGACAGACGGAGAGAGCTGGAGCTTCACCGACGCCGCCCTGCGAGGCAGCTCGTTCCTGGACCTGCCGCCCCTGCTCCGCTTCTGCACCGGAAACATCGGTTACCACCACGTCCATCACCTCAACGCTTCGATCCCCAACTACAACCTCAGACGCGCCCACGATCGGACGCCGGCGCTGCACGACGTGCCCACCCTCACTCTCGCCGACGGCATCCGCGCGACGCGGTTCAAGCTCTACGACCCCCGACGCCGACGCCTCGTCAGCTTTCGCGACGCACGCGCATCTGCCGCGACACGCCCCCGCGAGGACTGATCTCAACTAGACGCTGCGCGCGGGAGCCCGTTGCAAAGCGCTCCACAAACGCTGCAACGGCCACCGGCGATCGGCCAGGCCGGCCGGTTTTGAAGGCATCGCGCAGAGCGGGCGGACCCACCGCTCCGTTCAACGTTCATGGCGCGGCGAATGGCCGCCTGTCGTTCGGCTTGACGTTGCGGCACCTGTGCGGTTAGCGTGACCGGCGCATGAGTGGTGCGCCCCGTTCATCGGGGGCAGTGGGGCGCTAGCTGTCACTCGAGTCCCTCGCAGACAAGGGAGAAGGTTCCATGCTCGGAAGGACCGCATTGCGCTTCGCGCCCGTCTTGGCGGTCGCAGCGGTTGCATTCAGCCCAGCGGTCGCCCACGCGACCGAACCGCACTGGTACCTGAACAACGTCCGTTTGCCGGAAGGCAAACACAAAGCATTTAAGACCAGCGGCACGTTCACGTTCACGAACACCAACACCGGCGTGAGCGTCACGTGCAACGTCGCGGACGCCGAGGTCGTCGAAAACCCGATCGGTGGCGGGGCCGGCATAGACGCAATGAAGTCCTTCAAGGTCTCCAACTGCACTCCGGATCCCTGCCCAGCCGGCAAAACCGGAACGCTGGAGCCGCTTGTCATCAAGGCGCTGAATCTGCCGTGGCCCACGAAGCTCGTCGAAGTCCCACCGATCGCCGACGAAATCTCGGGCATGGAACTGAAGTTCTCATGTAAAGGTTCGACCGTTTCGCAGACTTACTCCGGCACGCTGCGGCCTTGGGTGCTTCTCGGAGCCCTCGAATTCGATTCGCCGACGACGGGCATGCTCGGCGTGCTTGCCGTCAACGGAATCGATAATTTCGCGCCTCCCGGACTCACGGCTAAAAACCCGTAGCCCGAGGCTCAGAGCCCGCTCTTCGAGCGGGAGTCGCGTGCGCACGACCGGCGCGGTTGGCTCAGACCAATCGCGCCGGCGGCGCCCGCCGGCCGCCGCAGTCGATGTGCGCGCGGTTCCGGCGCCGCGGCCGAGGGCTTGTGCGACGGCGGAGCTGACGGCGCCACGCGCCCTAAGTACTCGCGGACGGCCACACGCTCGGCTCCCTCGATGGGCGGTTGACCCGCCAACTGCGCCCGTGCGACATGGTCCCCGGCGCCAACGAGGCACTTTGATGGTCGGCTGGCCGCTGCCTAGTGGCGGTGGCCGGCGATTTCGCTCATGCGCCGGTATTCGTCGGCGGTGATTGGCCGGCCGCGGATGGTGCTGAGCGCCGGGTCGTGGCTGAGGTAGGAGTCCTCGTTCCGCAGCCACACTGCGATGTACCTGTGGAACGGGACGACGGGGTGCAGGTGGTGTACGAGGTGGTAGTTCTGGTAAAGCAGCAGCGGCGACACTAGACGCTCGAGGCCGATGCGGTTGCGCGTCGTTTTGAATCGATCCTGGCTAGCGGTGAGATTCAGGCCGTTGTGGGGCAGGTAGTCAAACGCGAACCCGAGCCAGAGCGTGGCAAGGCGGGCCGGGACGACGAGCAGCAGGATGAGATCCCAGAAGTGGCCGGTGAAAGCGACCGCCACGACGAGGCCTGCGAACAGCAGCCACACGACGGCCAGTTCGATGCGCTCGGCGCGCGGGCGGCTTGGCAGCTTGGGGATGTAGTAGAGCATGTAGTTAAGGTCGAGTGTCATCCACCGCAGCGGTTTCTGCCAGCGCGGGCCACGGCTGGCGTACTCGTCTGGGTCTTGCGCCTCGTCGTTGGTGAAGCGGTGGTGCTGCATGTGAATGAAGCGGAACGTGCGGAAGGTCGCCAGGGACGAGAAGAAGATCGCCGATACGCGCCCGATCCAGAGATTCACTGCCGGGATCGAAGAGAGCGAGTTGTGGCTCGCGTCGTGCAGCACGGTGAAGAAAAGGTAAGTCGCGACGGCGTTGACCGGGATCGACAGGATAAGCGGCCAGGTATTGGTAAGGGCGAGAGCGCTGGAGCCTGTCCACAGGCAGAGGGCCGCGAGAAACAGCGCGAACGCGGGCAACGACAGTCGCGGAACCGGCTCCCGCGGGTCGGGTATGCGCGTCACGCTGACTGGTGGCGTGGTGGAGTCTGAGGCGGCGCTCACGGTGGCTTCCTTTCAGGTTTGCTCGGTTGTCCGTGCGTCCGACACGCACGTAGCTGCTCTGGTGATGTGCGAGTGGCGTGGTGCGCGCTGAGCGCCCCTGGCGGGCAACCAGACCGTGAGGTCTGAGTGCCCGCCCGGCCGCTTCGTTTACTTGATGGTGATGCGCGTCGTGTGGGCGGTCCCGTCGCTCACGTTCACGCGGAGCGTGTAGCTGCCTTTGGCCAGGCCCGTCGTTGACAGGCTGTAGCTGTAAAGGCCTCGCCTCATGTTCGCGAACTTGTCGCCGCTGTCCGTCGCTGAGGTTGCGGGTGTGAAGCTTCCGCCTTCCGGCGCGATTTCCAGCGTGGCCGAGCCGTCGGTGACATACCCGAGCGCGTCGCCGAGGTGGAACGACACCGCGACAGCCTTGCCGACTTTGAACTCCTTCCCGTTCACCGGTTTGAGCTTCGAGAACGCGTACACCACGTCGGTGGCGCAGGACCTGGTCGTTTCATTGCCGACGTTGTCCGACGCCGTCTCGCTCACCGACTGCTCGCCGAGGCTTCCGGTCGGAATCGCGATTCTGCCCGCCGGGCTGCTCGCCAGGCCCGACTGGCCGTCGGAGGCGCTGTAGCTGGCCGTTGCGCCGGAGGCGTCCAGTTCGGCGGTTGCGGGACAGCTCACCGTCAGCGTCGGCGGTGTTGCGTCGACTTTGACGGTGGTGCACCCTTCGCCCGACGTCTCACCCAGGACGTTCTCGATCGTCCCGCACACGGTGTGCGTCCCGGTCGTCGAAACCGTGCTCTTTTCCGTCAGCGACGACGGTTGCAGCGCGGCCCCTTCGCTTTCATCGGGAAGCGTGCCCGCGCCGTTGGCGCTGAATTCGACTTCGGCGCTGTCCCTGTACCAACCCTCGTAGACGGGCGAGCCCACCGTGGTCGCGGTCGGGGCCGGCGGTCCGGCCCGCTCGACCTTCACTTCGCCCGATTCGCCGGAGTAAGCGCTTTCGCTTTCTCCCGAGGCCTTGACCCGGTAGGTCCAGGTGCCTTCCGCCTCCGGTGAGCCTTCCGTGAAGGTGTATTCGGGCTTCGTCAGGCCGGCGGCAACCGTTGCCCAGCCGCCGTTGTGGTCCTTGTGCTGCAGCGTGAACGTCACGCCTTCAACGGATTCCGCTTCTCCGCCCGCGCTCCACGCGAGCGTGAACGCACCCTTGTTCGGCGAGCTGCCCGACATCAGGTGCGGCGACCCCGGCGTCGCCGGGGCGCACGTGTAGTTCGCTTCGAATTCCTGCTGGGTCTCGTACGTTCCGTGGGGGTAGTATTCGCCCATCACGGCTTCCTCTTCGCCGGGGTGCTGCACCTTTTCGATGCTCTGCGCGAACGACGGGCTGGACAGCTGGTTGCGCACGATCAGTGCGTCCAGGTCCGGGCGCCCTTCGCCGTCACCCCGGGTGCCCCAGTTCATCCATGCCACCCCACAGCCCGGACGCGCGTTCGCGGGGCGGTCTTGGGAAAGGCTGATCACGACCGTGTAGTAGCCCGAGCTGTTGGTCGGGACCTCCTGGTCGAACAGGCACGCCGAGTTCGGTTCCAGCAGCGCCCCTTTGGAGATTCCCGTGTAGTTGCAAAGCGACCAGTAGCGAACCTGCGTCGCTCCGTCTTCGCTGACGGTGTTGCCTTCGTAGGTATCCGGGTGCGTCGGCATCTTGGCGTGCAGCACCAAGATGTTCTGGCCTTCGGGGTTCGGACCGAAGAGGCGGCTCGCGTACGCGAGCGCGTAGGCGTTCGCCGGCGTCGCATACAGGCCGGACGTGGCTTCCGTGGAGAGCCCCGCTATTAGCGGTTCGTAAGCGGTGCCACGGTAGAACGGCGCGACCAGGTACCCCTGGTTGAAGAACTTTTCCCAGTGGATCGGGTTCACCGCGGGGTGCGTCGCGGGTTCTTTGGTGCCCGGGAGCCCCGAGCGAAGCGCTTTGTACTGCGCGGGCGAGACGCCGAATTTCGACTCGTTCAGCGCGGTCGGTCCACTCGCGACCGACAGGTCGCTGCAGACTTCCGATTCGCCGCTCACCGGACCACCCGACGCCGGGTTGTAGGTCGGCGCGGGCAGCGGCACGCCGCCGCCGGCTTCAAAACCGCGGTCGGTGCTGTAGACGCGCTCGATCACTTCGACCGTTTGCGTTTCTCCCGTGAGACCTTCCTGTCCGGCGTAAAGCGTGTTCGGCGCCGGCGATGCGGGCTCGATTTCGCCGCTGATCGTGATCGTGAACGAGCGGTTCGGCGCGTTTCGCGATTCGCCGTTGACGAACGGGTTGACGGAGCCGGCGTCGGGCGCGATGTCTTCGTCTATGAGCGAGTTGCCGGGAATCCCGTTCTGGCCGGCGACGTTCTTGTAAGCCGTGAACGACATGAAGCGAGCATGCGGGAACTGCCCGTGCAAGGTCACCGTCGCACCCGCTGGCAGCTGGAACACGCTGACGTAGTAATCCGTGTCGGTGTCGGGAGCGAGCCCCAGTGCCGGGTAGGTCTCGTTCGCTTCCGTAAGCGGCCCAACGCTCGCCTCCGGCCGACCCCAGAAGCACGTCGCCGCGGGCCCTTCGCCCTGCGAGCCCGTGATCACCGCCTGACCCTGACCGAGCGCCTGAGTCGCTGGGAGCCCGATCAGCGCCAGCGCGGCGATCGCTCCTCCTCCAAGTGCGCGCCACAGCAACCCGCGGCGTGTCTGATGCCTCTTGTTCATATCTAACTGCCCCCATCCCTGGTTGATCTCGCTGTCGAGCGGGCAACGTAGCACCTCAGCGACGCATCGTCAATGACTATCTGTCAATGACTCCGAGTGGGCGACGCGCTACGATGCGCCCATGTCCGCGCAAGCCCCACCTAAAAGCGCCCGCCGCCGGCCGAAGCACGATCCGAAGGACAGTGAACGGGAGATCCTCCAGGCCGCCGAGGAGCTGATCCGAGAACGCCCGCTGCGCGAGGTCACGGTCGCGAGCATCATGCTGAGGACCGGGCTCAAGCGCCCCGCGTTCTGGACCCACTTCCGCGATCGCAACGACGTGATCCTCCGTATCGCCGAGCGGATCAGCAAAGAGCTCGTCACGGCGTCCAACACATGGCTCGAAGGCGATCTGCCCACCGGGACGGACCTCACCCACGCGATCGAACGTGCGACCATGGTCTACGCCGAGCACTCAGCCGTGCTCAGGGCGCTAGCCGACGCTGCCCCGACCGACGAACAGGCCGAGGCCGCCTACCGCGGGATCGTCGAGAGCCTCGTCGATGCGGGGACAAGGAGAATTCGAGCGGAACAGTCAAACGGCACCATCTCGCGCCAGATAGACGCCGAGGAGACCACCCGAGCGCTCCTGTGGATGAACGAGCGCTACCTCTACCAATCAATGGGGCGCAGCCCTCGGCCGCATGTCGCCAAGATGACGGCGGTGCTGTCGCACATCTGGTTGGCGGCGCTCTACGGCGCAGGTCCCCCGGCCAAGGCGCAAGTCCAGACCGGGACCGTGCCCGACGGCGTCAGCTAGCTCAGTCGGGCGGGCAGGTATCTGCTTCGGGCTCCCGGGTAACCGGGCGCGGCGAGGCGGGGGAGCGGCCTACTCGCGCGCGATCATCGCGGCCGCAGCGCGCTCGAGGTCAACGTAGGGCTCACCACTCACGTCGACGGCGACCCCCTTGACCTTGCCGCCCGTGAAACGCCAGGGGCGCTGGCCCGGGTAGTCGTCGGTGATCCTCGCGATGCTCCGACCCACCGTCAGGTCGGTGCCGGAGAGTCCGAATGCCCCGGGCTGCGTCTTGATCCTGGTTTCGGCCACCTGCCGGTCGCCCTGGAACAGCGAAAGGATCCCCGTTGACACCCCGGGCGGATCCTCGCCGTCCTTGACAAAAGAAGCCGACAGGATCTGGTCGTCGCCGGTCAGGATGTCCTCTGTCGCGATGACGAGCTGCTCGAGCATGCCGACGAAGTTGTAGACGTAGCGGAGGCGGCCGTCCCGGATGTACAGAGCGTGCCCGCCGAAGGGCGATCCCTGCGCGAACAGGACTCCCTCCGCGCCGCGCTCGGCGATGTCGACGCGCGCTCCGACGATGTAGTTGCGGTTGCGGATGTTGACCGCCTGCGCCTCGGGGACGCCGGCCGTCTCCGGGAAGTAGAGGTAACGGTCGCGGGGGCTCGTCAGCTGGGGGCGCGGAGTATTGAGGATCTCGACTGCAGAGCGGTCATCCAGCGGGAACGCCCCGTTCGCGCCCGCCTCGGCGAACCATAGGTTGACGAGTTCGCGCACCTTGTCCGGCTGCTCGCCGGAGAGGTCATTGAGCTCGGCGCGGTCGGCGTCGAGGTGGTAGAGCTCCCACGTGTCGGCGTTGAAGTTGCTCCAGCCGCTGATCGTCGGGTGGGTGCTGACCGCCTTCCAGCCTTCGTGCCAGATCGCCCGCGATCCGAGCATCGAGTAGAACTGCGTCTTGCGGCGGCTGGGTGCTTCGGCGTCCTCGAAGCTGTAGCGCATGCTGACGCCGTCGAAGGTGCTCTGGACGTGGCCCTTGATCGTCTCGGGTGGCTCGACGCCGAGGCAGTCGAGGATCGTCGGCACGATGTCGATCGCGTGGTGGTATTGATCGCGGATCGCGCCGGCTGAGTTGATTGCCCGCGGCCAGCAGATGATGCAAGGGTCGCTTGTGCCGCCGTTGAACTCGTAGCGCTTCCACATCTTGAACGGCGTGTTGAACGCCATCGCCCAGCCGTTCGGGTAGTGGTTGTAGGTCTTCTCGCTTCCCAAGTCGTCCAGCAGCGCGAGGTTGGCCTCGATGTCGTCGGGCACGCCGTTGAAGAACTTGTTCTCGTTGACCGAGCCGTTAGGCCCTCCCTCGCCGCTGGCGCCGTTGTCGGATACGAGCACGATCAGGGTGTCCTCGATCTGCTCGGTCTCCTCGAGGTAGGTCAACAGCCGACCGATCTGATCGTCCGTGTGGGCGAGAAAGCCCGCGTACACCTCAGCCATGCGCGAGAACAGCCGCCGCTCGTCTTCGGACAGCGACTCCCAAGGCCGGGTCGTGTCCACCGCCGGGAACGGCTGACCCTCGGGGCCGGTGCGCGTCTCGGGGGTGCCGATCGGGTTGAGCGGCGGAAGCTCCGTGTCCTGCGGGACTATGCCGAGTTGCTTCTGGCGCGCCAGCGTCTGCTCGCGCATCGCCTCGTACCCGTCGTCGAAGCGGCCGCGGTACCTCTCGATCCACTCGCGCGGCGCCTGGTGCGGGGCGTGACAGGCGCCCGGCGCGTAGTACAGGAAGAAGGGCTTGTCTGGCGCTACCGCCTTGGCGTCCTTGATGAACTCAAGCGCCTTGTCCGTCAGATCCTCCGACAGGTGATAGCCCTCCTCGGGCTGGCGCGGCTGCTCGACGGGGTGGTTGTCGTAGACGAGGTCCGGGTGCCACTGATCCGTCTCGGCGCCGAGGAACCCATAGAAGCGCTCGAACCCGCGCCCGCTGGGCCAGTTGCGCCGCGTAGATGCGAGATGCATCTCATCGGTCGGGCACAGGTGCCACTTGCCGGTCATGTAGGTGTTCCATCCCCGCTCGCCGAGGATCTCGGGCAGCATCCCGTTCTCCGGCGGGATCATCCCGCTCGCGTTCGGGAAGCCGATCGCGGCCTCGGTGATGCACGCCATGCTGTTGCGTGTGTGATTGCGACCGGTGAGAAGGCAGGAGCGGGTCGGCGAGCACAGCGCCGTCGTGTGCCATTGCGTGTAGCGGACCCCCCGCGCCGCGATCCGATCGATGTTCGGCGTCTCGACCGGACCGCCATAGCAGCTGATCGCCGAGAACCCCACGTCGTCGAGCACCATGTACAGCACGCTCGGTGCCCCCTGCGGAGCGCGAGGAGGCTCGAAGGGGGCCCAGTCGGGCTCCGAATCGCGGATGTCCACATTGATCGTGCCTCTGAACTGCTCGGGCATGGCTGCTCCTCCGTCGCGCTCACTGCGGATCCCCGAGGGTCTGCTCGTCCTCGACTCTATGCGATCGCCCACCGCTCTCTACGCTGGCGTGGTAGGCGTCGCGGACATGGTCACCGCCCGTGGCGGAACACCGGCCGCGTGGCTGGAGGGAACCTCCCCCGTCGGCCCTCGGAAGTGGGCGATACTGGGCTCGAACCAGTGACCTCCGCCTTGTCGAGGCGGCGCTCTCCCAGCTGAGCTAATCGCCCTGGGACCGGCTCAGCGTATCAGCGGGACGGTAGGCTTTACGGACCTGGCGACGTGGCGGAGTGGCTACGCAACGGCCTGCAAAGCCGTCTACACCGGTTCGATTCCGGTCGTCGCCTTGAGGGGATTTCCAGCCGTTTGCAGCACCCCTAGAAGGTTTGGATTCCGTAGCTCGCGCCGGCTACCGCCGCCCGAAGCTCGTCGAGCCTCGGCATTACCCCAAGTAGGTGTCCGTGGTCGACAGGTGAGCGCGCCCAGGCAGGTGCTGCGCAACGTGCATCTCGCCGTGCGCGCTATGTGATCGGCGTACGCGTGGCGTAGAGCGTCCCCTGCGGGCTACGCGATCCACTCCCAGATAGCGACTACCAGCTCGTCCCGACCTCAGCGGCGCGGAACTCGAATCCAACGTTCCCACACGCTCCCGCCTGCTGGCGCCCATTCGTCGCCAAAGTCGACAACGACGTGACGGCGGCCGAGTCGCTTCCAGCGGCGACTCACGGAGCACCTAAACGACCGTCCTGACCCCGTAATCTTGCCCGCGACCCAGGGCACTCCGCCCCAGATCACAATTACGTGCAGTTCGCTTATCTTCCGCGGTTCGCCTGTCCTGATCGACACGCTTAGGCGCGTGGTCTTCGGCGCCACATCCGTCACCGATACGGTCACGCGATCAGGAGCCGCGGAGTCGACGCGGACGCCTTGCGACGACGTGACCTGGGTGTCGGACGTCGTGTCGGTACCGGTCAGCACGGCTTCGTATCTGCCTACGTGGTCATACGTGTGCATCGGTGAAGCTTCCGCTTGATACCACCCAGGGCACTCGGCGCTGAGCCGCACTGCAACCGGTTCGCTCGTCCCGTCCCCCCACGACACGTTCCAGCCCGAGTATTCGTCACCCGCCGGCAGCCCACGAACGCGGAAGCGGAACTCTTCGACCTTGCCAACCGTTGCCGGTTCCTTATGGAGAAGCTGTTCTTCTTCCTCTTCTACGCAGGGCGGGTACGGCCCGCCGGTCGCCTGAGCCACCTGGGACGCGAACGCTCCACAGGACACCACAGCCACAAGCGCCGCGGTGGCGAATAGGTGACCACGGCACTTCATGTCGCGAGGGTACCGCGCGAGCCCGGCGGGCGCGAAGGACCCGCGAACCCAATCTGCTTTACAGAGGTCGAATCAGGCGACGTGGGCGCCCTCGCGCCGCGAAGTCGCAGCGCGACCACGCGGGCGCGCCTACCCGATTCGCAGCCGAGGCGGACCGAGCCCCTCGAACACCACCCTGGCACGCGCCGCCGCCTCGGTGAACAGCGACGCGTCTACCGGTGTCCGCGTCACCCCGATTCCGACGCCGGGCCACTCACAAACGAACGTGATGGCGCCATCCTCGGGAAGCGGCCAAAGCCAGTACGACTGGCGCGCGTAGTTGTTGCTCCCGCTACCGCCGCTCTCGCTCAACACCGGCCCTCTTGGAGGCGGTTCGTCACCCTCGTCATCCGCTGCCGGATCGATCCGCATGCGATGCCCGTCGCCCCACGCGCCAATCGTCCCTGCGGTGTTAGTGACAGTGGAGCCGTCCGCAAATTCGACGCCAATTCGAAGCATCTCTGGGGGAGGAGGCGCGCCGTCCGACCGATCGAAGAAGCGCCGCCGATCTCGGCCGTCGAACGCATCAAACGCGTCAACGTCCGCCCCAGGCCGCAGCAACGACACGACGTCGAACGTGATCCCCTCCGGGAACGCGTCGACGCGTGAGAGACACACCGCGACGTCGTCAGTACTGGCAAGCACGGTGTCTACTGCCACTGCGCTCGGGAGAACGCCGCGCGGCGGCCCCATCCACACGGGAGAAGGCCGTTCCTCCCGTGGTCGCTCGGGCTCGCGCCGCGGCGGTCGGAAGAATTCGCCCACAGCCCCGGCAGGGTACCGCTGCACGCGCGGCAAGGTAGTCCTGCGGGCGGGCGCATTACGACGGCGGCAGGGGCGCTGAGGCGCGTGCGGCGGCCGCGCTGCCGCGCTCGCTCCCGCCTGCTCCCCCGCCGCACCACCACCACCTCACGTCAGCTTCGCCGTGCCTTGGACCGCGCAGCTCTTCGGCAGTGATCACAACGTCGACGCGAGCGACACGCTCTCGTTTAGGGGCGACGGTCGATGGTCGCCGGCAAGCGCAGCACGCAGGGAGAACGCGCTGCGGAAGAGCAGTCTGGACCGCCCGCTCCGGTAGTCTCGCCCTCGTGGACGCCGGGCGCAGCTGCAGGCGAGCGAGCCGACGGATAGCGAGCGCTCGTAGACGTGCTCTGAGCAGCCCCGTCCACTAAGTAATGCGTCGTGCCAGGGAGCATGCGGACGAGCCGCGCGGCGTTCGCGGGCGCGAGCGCACGCGGCGCCCGTCCCTCCCGGGTGGGGCCGGCCCTCGGCGACCGTGACTGAAGAAGCTAATTCCGAGCAGCGGCGCACCGATGCGCGGCGGCGGAATGGTCGCGCGGGCGCGGCGTCGGCCGTCGCGAAGCCTGCCGATCGGCGTCGCCGGGCCGCAACCTCTCGCGGCGCCGCCCCGCGGGCCTCGCGCCGGCTCGGCCGGGTGGTCGGCCCCTTCCCCTCGTGGACCTGGGCGCTCGTTTTTTACCTCCTGCTCGCCACCGTGACGATCGGCTGGTTTGCCGTCTCGCACCTCGGCAGCGTCTGCGCGTGCGATGGCACCCCGGATCCGGCGATCTACATGTGGTCTCTGGAGTGGTGGCCGCACGCGATCGCCCACGGCCTCAACCCGTTCGTCACCCACTACGTGTGGCACCCCGTGGGCTTGAACCTGGCCCAGAGCACGGCGATCCCCACGGCCGCGATCGCGATGGCCCCCGTCACGGCTCTGTTCGGTCCGATCGTCTCGTACAACGTCCTGGCGATCACGGCTCCGGCGCTGGCGGCCTTCACTGCGTACCTGCTCTGCAGGCGCCTGGTTAAGCGGGAGCTCCCGGCGTTCGTCGGCGGGTTCCTTTTCGGCTTCTCCTCGTACGAGTTCGGCCAACTCCTCGCCCACCTCGTGCTCGTGATGACGTTCCTGATCCCGGTCATGGTGCTTCTCGCGCTCAGGAGGATCGACCGCGAGATCTCGCGGCGGGCGTACCTGCTGTGGATGGCGGTGGTTTTCGTGTTGCAGCTGGGGCTTTCGGCCGAACTGCTCGCCGAGTCGGTGATGCTGGGCGCGGTGCTGCTCGTGGTGGCGCGCTTTCTGGCCCAGCAGCCGCAGCGTGCGCGCATGAACAGCCTTATCTTGGAGACGGCCGCCGCGGGCGTGATCGCGATCGCCGTCGCTTCACCATTCCTCTACTACGCGGTCGTCGTGAGCTTCCTGCCGGGGAACCCGATGCTGTCGAACGCGTTCGGGCTCGACCTTGCCAATCTAATTTTCCCGACGATCACGACGTGGCTCGGCCACCACGATTTCCTGCCGCTGAGCACGACATTCGAGCGAGGCAACCAGGTCGAGACCAACGGATACTTGAGCATCGCGATCGTGATCGCGTTCTCGGTCTGGTTCTTCACAGAAGGGCGGCGCAGCGTGCTCGGCAAGCTGCTCGCCGTAACGATCGTGCTGAGCATCGTCGTGGCGTTGGGCGACCACCTGCACTTCGCCGGCGTTGAAACGGTGACGCTGCCGTACCAGTGGCTCAAGCACGTGAGGATCTTCGACAACCTCGTTCCCTCGAGGGTGATGATCTTCTGCTCCTTGGCGGTCTCGATCGGCGTTGCCGCGTGGCTCGCCAAGACCGGCGGCCACGCCGCCGGTCGCTGGCTGCTCGTCCTGGTCGGCGTCGTCATGCTGTTTCCCAACGTCAGCCAGCCCCTGTACGGCGAACGGTTCTACCGCCCCAAGTTCTTCACGACGAGCCTGTACCGCAGTTATCTGACTCGTGGCGAGAACGTGCTGGTGCTGCCGTATGGGTTCCTCGACATCTCGACGCTGTGGCAGGCCGAAACGGGGTTTTATTTCGACATGCCCGAGGGGTATCTGGGGCAGTTCAACCCACCATCGTTCGAAAATGAGCCCGGGGTGTGGGACATGTTTAGGAACGAAGCACCTCCCCCGCGGACGCTGGACGCGTTCATCCGCAGGCGTGGGGTGCGGCATGTGATCGTCGATCCGACTAAAGCGGGGCCGTGGCCCGCCGCGCTTGCCCGGCTTGGCCTGCGCGGTCGGCCGGTCGGAGGGGTGCTCCTCTATTCGGTTCCCGGAGCGCGGGCCTGAACATCCCGAATCACAGGGAGCCCGCACTCACGCAGATCGCCGCCGCGCGACGGTTCCTGGGGCATCCGGATGGATGTCCCAGGATTCGCCTCGAGGCTACGCCGCATTATTCCCAGCCGATTGAACCGTCGTGAATCGACGCTTCGAGTGAGCCGGTAAAGACGCCCGACTTCATTTCTGTCTTCGGCAGGGTTTCGCAGAACGGCCCTTCGAGCGTGTACGGCAGTTTGCCCAGTTCGGTCGAGATTTCGAGTTTCCCGACGGTCCGTTCGTGCTTGCCGCTGCCGAGCGTTTCTTCGTTGTCGCTGAACGTGGCGGCTTCGAATTCTCCCTGCGGGCGTTTGCCGTAGCCGGCGGGGTAGGCGCCCGCCGCGAGCGAGATCGTGCACTTGACCGCACCGGTCATTGACACCTTGATCGGCCCGGCGCCGACGAGCTTGCCGCCTTCTATCGTGCCGCCACTGCCCATTTCGAGCGCGCCGTTGGCGTGGTAGTTGACAGTGATCGCCGAGACGCGCGCCTCAAGTTCGTATTCGGTTTTTGCGATGGTCCCCGTCGCCGTGCATTCGCCGAACTTGACGACCGCTGCGAGGTTCGATGAGGGGAAGCTCGCCGCCGGCGTCGCCTTCGTCGACTTCGCCTTTTCGCACGTCACGACGAACGGCTTCAGCGTCAGTTCCTGTTCTTCGCCCACGAACCTCGGCGCGACAGCCGCGGTGCCGGTGAACCTGTGCGGGTTCGGCGTTTCGGTCTTGTGCGCGATTGCGGGCGCAGCAGCCAGAGCCGCGGCGGTGAGGAAGGCCGCCGCTCCGATAACTCCCCTCATACCCCTGTCCTCCTTGCAGTCGGGTGTGCGTGTTGATCGATCGATGCGCGCTGTTCCGTGCGCTGCATCCGCCAGCCAAAAGGCTAACAGCGCTCCGCTCGCCGGATAGCCGTTTGATCGGGAGGAGCGAACCTACCGCGGGGACGCGTGCGCCTCGGCGAGGAACGACAGTACGGCTGTGCGGAACTCGTCGGGCTGCTCCAGCGGCGGCAGGTGGCCCGCCCCGTCGATCGTGACAAGCCGCGCGTCGGGGAGCGCGGCCGCGAGCACGTCGGCGCAGACGCGGAAATCCTCCCAGTCCTGCGCCCCGGACATCACGAGCGTCGGCGCCGTGATACCGATCAGGAGGGCGGGATCATCGTCGAGCGGGTCGTCGGGGTCGGTCTCCTCGACGAGCGACTGCAGCTCGAAGGCGCGTCGCTGCATCACGGCGACCTTCTCGCGCACAGCGGGAGCGTCCTCCCGCGTCCAGGTGTCGAGCACCGCCGCGAGCGCGCCGTCGAGATCGTCGGCCTCGAAGGCCTCGACCTCGCGGTCCTGTGCCGCCACGAGCTCGTCGGAGAAGGCGTGGCCGGGCGCGGCCGCAGACACGAGGACGAGCGCGGTGACACGCTGCGGGTACACGTACGCGAAACGCTCGGCAATCACGCCGCCGAAGGAGACCCCGACCACGGCGGCGTCGGCGAGGCCCAGCGCGTCCATGGTCTCCGCGATGTCGACCCACGGGCCGGCGGGGGAGCCGGCGGCGTCGGCGTCGCCGAAGCCGGGCAGGTCGACGGCGACCACGCGGTATCCCGCTTGCGCGAGGGGTGCGAGCAGGTCGCTCCACATACGGCGGTCGGCGACACCCGCGTGCAGCAGGATGAGCGCGGGCCCGTCGCCCACGACGTCGCAAGGAAGCTCCACGCAGGCGAGTGTCCCAGCGCGCGGTGCGATGGTCAAACGCAGCCGCTGAGGCCGGAGCCGTGTCAGCCGCTCTGCAGCGCTTGCATCAAGGAGGTCTCTGTCTGCGGGCCGCGCAGCTCGTCGGCGATGTGACCCGACGAGTCGACGACGAACGTCGTCGGCAGGCCCGTGAGGCCGTACGCGTAGCCCACGGCCCCTTCCGGGTCGCGCAGCACGGGCATCGTCCAGCCGTAGCGACGCACGAACGCGCGCGCGCCCGGCAGCGAGTCGCTCCAGTCGACGGTGACGATACGGCCGGCGCCGGGGCCGCGCGCGAAGCGCTCCACGGCCGCAGCCTCACGCTGGCACGGTTCGCACCAGCTCGCCCAGAAGAGCACGATCGCGGACCGCCCGCGCGTGAGAGCCGCGAGCGTCGTTGGCGCGCCGGCGATGCGCTCCCGCGGCAGCCCGGGAGCGCGCCGGCCCTGCTTCGTGCCGGCGGACGACAGGCCGACGGCGAGCAGCACGCCGGCGATCACGGCGGCGAGAACGAAGAGCACTGCGCGGCGAGGCACGTCGTCAGCGCGCCGCGGGATCCTTGACGCGCGGCGACCGCGGCGCATCGCGCGAGGTGAGCACGCGCCCTGCCAAGCCTTGCCCGGGCATCGCAGCGAACTTAGCATTCACCCTTCGCCGCGCGCTGTCGCCGCGTCGGCAAGATCGCTTGCATTCCTTCAACTGGTGGACAGTTTGCAGGGGTTTTGCTAGGTTGGCGCCCGATCGCGCCGAGTTCCGCCCCCACCGGGGGTGGGATCGGGGGACCCACAGCGGCCACGGCCGCGGGGGCGAATCGCCACAACTGTGGCGTAGCGTGAGTCGTTCACGCGAGCCCGACAGCTAACCCCGTAGGCGCCCGGAAACGAAGACGAAAGGACGCCCCATGTCGGGATCACCGCGTGATCTTGCCGATGTGCATCATTGGACAGCCTCGCTCGAACGTTCGCGCGCGAGGCGCACCGCCCCCAAGCGCGCCAGGACGGCGTCGTCGAAGCGGTCCGCAAACGCGACCCCGCGTGACCTCACGCGGATGGAACCCTGGGAACGCTCTCTCGGGCTCTCCCGTGCGCGCCGCCGCGCAGCAGAGACACGGCTCGCCATCTCGCAGCCGTCGCGGGCAAGGCAGGCGTCGGCCGGCGCGCTGGCAGTCGTGGCGCTCGGAACGGCGGCCGTGGTCACCAACGCCGAGACGTCCTCGCGCTCGGTCGCACGGCCCGCGCGGCGCAGCGCCGGCACAAGGAGGGGCGCGGGGGCGACAGCGACGCCGGTGGCGCTGCCGCACGGCATCGTGGCGCGATCCGCGACGGAGGTCGCCTACCACCCGCTCTCGCAGACCCAGCGCGCGGAACGCGGCATGGTCAGCGTCGCCGTCAAGCGCCTGCAGGCCGCGCTCGGCGTCGAACAGGACGGCGTCTTCGGCCCGATCACCGAGGGTGCGGTGCGCCGCTACCAGGCCGCGCACGGTCTGACGGTCGACGGCATCGTCGGCCCCGAGACGTGGGGCGCACTCGGCGTGCACGGCCAGCCGACGCTCAATCCCCCGTCGGCCTCGCTCGCCTCCGCCATCGAAAGCGAACACGCTGCCGCGCGGGCGCGGCGCCGCGCAAGGCGGCCCCGCATCGTCGCGGTCGCTGCGGCGCATCGCGTTTCGGCGCGCACCGCCATCGAGCAGCTGCAGACCGCGCTGCACGTCGGCGTCGACGGTGAATTCGGCCCCGAAACAGAGGCCGCGGTGCGGCGCTTCCAGTCCGAGCACGGCCTCGACGTCGACGGCGTCGTCGGCCCGCAGACGTGGGAGGCGCTCGGCCTGAAGGGAGAGCCGATCCTTCGCCCGCCGGCGTGGGCGCTGCCGCACCACCACGACGCGACCACGACCACCACGAGCACGCCATCGAGCGGCGCGCCCGCGGGCAACGCGCAGGCGACGGTCGACGCGGTGATCGCGGCGGCGAACGAAATAGCGACGCGCCCGTACGTGTGGGGTGGCGGCCACGGCTCCTTCGTGTCGTACGGCTACGACTGCTCGGGTTCGGTCAGCTACGCGCTGCACGGCGGCGGCCTGCTGAGCTCGCCCGAGGACTCGAGCGAACTGGAGTCCTACGGCGAAGCGGGTCCCGGCCGTTACATCACTATCTACGCGAACGCGGAACACGCGTGGATGACGATCGACGGCCGGCGTTTCGACACGGTCGCGCTCGCGGAGGACGGCAGCCGCTGGTCGGACACCATGGCACCGACCGCCGGCTACGTCGTTCGCCACCCCGACGGGCTCTAGCAGCTGATCGGGCGGCGCCGCTCGGCGCCGCCCGCTGCCGGGCCTCACGGCCCGGAAGGTCTGTAGGTCGCTGCTAGGAGCCGCGCGCTTTCGCGACGAAGATCCGCACGACCGGCGGGCGCGTGAAGAACCAGAGCTCAGCGCCCACGAGCACGAGCATCATGAGAAGCGCCACTGTCAAGGCGGCCGACGGGGCGCTCGAAGCCTGCGATTCGGGGCGTGCAAGCGACGGCACGACGGCGACCTCGCCTCCTTCCGCGGAGCGCGCTTCGCTCAGCTGGGCGCGCACGCCCGGTGCCCCGGACGTCACGCCTGCGCGAGCGGGCCGCGCACGCTGTTCCCCCCCGCCAAGGACGATCGCCGCTACCGCGACGAGAGCGAGGGCCACCGCGCCGAAGCCGACGAAGAGCGACCGGGCGCGCTCGCTGCGTCGCATCATTCCGGCGCCTGCGGCCGCATCGGCGAGCGCAATCGCCACCGCGAGCGCGACCGGCACGGGCGCGCCGAGGGTGAACGCCGCGCCGAGCGCGAAGAGCGACGTGGCGACGACGAGCGCGCCGAAGACGACGATCGCGGGCGACAGGCTCCAGACGTCGGATACGCCGACATAGAGCGACCTCGACTCGACGGTGTGGTCCATCACCGGCGCTATCGGCAGCGGGGCAGCCGACCATTAGCGGCGCAGCGCCCCATCGGGCGATGGTTCGGCGGGCGACGCTAGGCGAACACGCGCTTTACACGGAAGCGCGTGAAGAAGAACAGCGCGAAGATGCTGAGCAGGAAACTCGTCAGAGCGAACTCGGTCATCCCCTGCGAGCTCGCCGCGCCGGGCGTACCCGCTTCAGTCCGCGCGAGTTCCGACCGCAGCGCGTTCACCCGCGTTTCGCGTTGCGGCGAGCTGAGCGCCGTCGACTGTTCGTCGGCGGCGATCTGAGAGCGCAGGTTCGCCGCGACGACCGTCTGGTTCGACGCGGTGGTCACACCCTTCGCCGCCGCCGAGCTCAGGTTGGAGCCGGATGCAAGCGCGACGACGATCGCCACGACGCCGAGAACGATGCCGATCGAGGTCAGCACGACGTAGAGCTGCCGGGCGAGGTCGACCCGGAGCGTGATGCCGAGCCCGAGCATTAGCTCCCCGCACTCGACGACCGTGAAGAGCGCTTTGCCCCCGGTCGCCGAGTACGAGGGAGTCGTGATCGTTCCGAGCAGCGCGAGCAGCGAGGAACCAGCGATCACGAGGCCGAGCAGCATGACGCCCAGGACGATCGCGCCATCGTCGTTCTGGTAGATGCTGTGAGCTTGCAGTCCGTGTGTTGCCCTTGAGGAGGTCATTCGCGGCTGCATCGTCGCGGCGCGGCCGACGCTTGAGATGACAGACCTCTCACTCGACTAAGCGTTAACTAACTGAACGTCTGTACTAGTACCGACGGCCAGGACACCCCGCCGAATGGGCGTTTTCGGCGCTGGGCGAGCGTCCAGAGAGCCCCGCCGCGCGCTCCGGAGGGCGGGCGGCAGTTGGATCCGATTGCCCGCGATCCAGCCCGTCGAACCGTGCGACACCTGATGCCAACATTGGCTATCTGAACGAGAAAACCCCCGCTCTCGCAGGGGTTTTGTCGAAGCGGATGAAGGGATTCGAACCCTCGACCTTCGCCATGGCAAGGCGACGCTCTAGCCAACTGAGCTACATCCGCGGGAGTGTCGATTCTAGCCACGGCCGCGCACGTCCGTCGCGCCGGTTCAGCCTTTCCGCGTCGAGAGGCCCGCGTCACCGAACGGCTCGTCGCGGTCGCGCACGGCGGCTCGGAATCCGTCCTCGGCAGCGCGACGCTGGAAGTCATACCCCTCGGGTGTGTGGCGCGCAGCGCCGTCGAGCATGGTGCCGATCACCTGCGCTGCGTGCAGGCCCTGCGCGAACAGCGTCTGGTTGATCAGCAGCTTCATCATCGCGAGCTGGTTCACGGGCATGCTGGCGATGCGCTGCACCAGAGCCTCGGTCCGCTCGCGCAGCTTCGCGGCGGGTGGAGCCTCCGCGGCGAGACCCCATTCGGCTGCCTCGCGGCCGGACAGGCTGTCGCCGGTGAAGAGCAGCCGCGCCGCGCGCTGCGGCCCGAGCCGGTATGTCCACAGCGACGTCGTGGGCGATCCCCAGACGCGCGCCGGCGGGTAGCCGATCTTCGCGTCCTCGGCGATCACCAATAGATCCGAGCACAGAGCGAGGTCCGTGCCACCTGCGACGCAGAAGCCGTGGACCATGCAAACGACGGGCTTGCTCGCGTGCAGCAGGCTCATGAAGCCGCGCACGTTGCGGCGCATCATGGCGTAGTCGACCATCGGGTCCCACGTGCGCGCCGGGTCGTGGTTAGCCGCGATCACGCGCGGATCGAGCGGCGATCCGGTGGGCGCGGCGCCCTGCTCGGCGGCGCGCCCCATCCCCTCGGCGCTCTCGACGAGGTCGTAGCCGCCGCAGAAGCCCGTGCCTTCACCGGCGAGCAGCATCAAGTGGACGTCAGGGTCGAGGTCCGCGCGCTCGACACAGTCGACGAGTTGGCGGATGAGCGCCCCGGTGAGGCCGTTGCCGCGCTCGGGGCGATTGAGCGTCAGGCGCGCAACGCGCCCGGTGACCTCGTAAAGGACGTCGCTCATCGCCGGAGGACCCGCGATTCACGTTCTCGGGTGCGCCGCCCGCGCTCGGCCCGCCGCGCGCGGCGCCGCGCGAGCAGGGCCCAGGCTGCGATCGCCGCGAGCACGACGATCGCAGCTGCGCCCGAGATCGCGGCTCCTGGTGCGAGCAGCAGAACCGCCCCGGCGAGGAGGACGGCGGCCGCGATGTCCACACGCGCTGCGCGGCTGCGGGCGCGCGCGCGCCGGCGGGCGTCAGTGCCTGCGCTCACAGGGAGAGCCTCCTGAAGAGCGTACGCGGCAGATGGGCGGCGACGGCGGCCGCCGGCCTCAACCAGCGTGGCGCCCACACCGTGTGCGCCTCGCGCTCGACGGCGTCCACGGTGATACGAGCCACCGTCGAGGCGTCGGTGGCGCCGGGAGGCGGCGCCAGGTGCGCGGTCATTTTCGTGCGGACGAACCCGGGGCGCACGACAAGCATCCTTACACCCCGGCTGCGCAGATCGTCGCCGATCGCCTGCGCGAGAGCGTCGAGCGCGGCCTTGGAGGCGCCGTACGTAGCGAGCGCCCGTCGCGGGCGCTCGACGGCCACCGACGAGAGGACGATGACTTGCCCCGCGCTCTGCTCCTTCATATACGCGCAGACCCGCATGAGCAGCGACGCCGCGCCGACGGCGTTGACCTCCAGAACCGAGAGCGCGGCCGCGACGTCCTGCGGCTGACCGCCACGCTCACCAAGCACACCGACAGCGAGGATCGCAACGTCGATGCCGCCGAGCCGCTCGGCCGCGCTGGCTATGAAGCCGGCGTGGGAGGTCGTGTCGAGCGCGTCGATCAGCGCGCTGTCGACCGCGATCACTCCGGGCTGCCGGCGCAAATCTGCGCACGCCAGCTCGAGTGCTTCGAGATCGCGTCCCGCGAGGAGGAGCTCGCGTGGCGTGCGCGCACACAGCTCGCGCGCGATGGCGATCCCGATCTCCGAGGTTCCGCCGAGCAGGAGCACCCGGCGCCCGGCGCTCACGCCACCACCGGCTCGCTCAGGCCGAGCCGCGCACCGAGGTCCGAGCGCAGGATCCCATCCGGGTCGACCTTCTGTCGCACGCGGCTGAATTCGCCCAGCCGCGGATACATCGCCGCGAGGTGTTCGCGCCGAAGACGTGCGTCCTTGGAGAGGTAGACGCGCCCGCCGGCGCCGGCGACTAGCTCATCAAGTTCGTCGAGCAGCCCCGTCACGCCCTCGGCCGCGGGCAGGTCCACGGCGAGCGTCCAGCCCGCGAGGGGGAACGAAAGCGGGCCGCCGAAGGCGGGCCCGAAGCGCTTGAACACCGCGAGGTAGACGGGCGCGCCGCGGAGCATCTCGAAGAGGGCGGTGAGCTCGCGCTCGCAACCGCTGGGAATCACGGCCTGATACTGCAACAGTCCCGCGCTTCCGTACAGCCGGTTCCAGCAGGCGACGAAGTCGAGCGGGAAAAGGAAGTTCGGGAACGGTGCGCAGCGGACGCGGCGCCGTGGTGCCGCGCGCCAGCGGGCAGCGTTGAACGCCCTCACGGCACTCGGCGCGAGCACCCCGTTCGGTACGTGGCTTGGAACGCGCAGTCGCGCGGGCGCAACGTACGAGGCGCCGTCCGTCACCGCGCGGCGACCGGCGCGACTGCCGTCGCTGAGGTTCGCGCGGCTGACGATCGCGCGCCCGTAGCTCCGTCCGGTGGCGAGCATGTCGAGCCACGCGACGCAGTACCGGTGTCCGGCGTCCGCCGTCACAAGCGCGAGCGTTTCGTCGAGGTCACCGGTGCGCTCGACGTCCTCGTCGACTGACTGTGCGGCGGCGGGGACGACCGCGAGCGTCGCCTCCAACACGACCCCTGTCAGCCCCATCCCGCCGAGCGTCGCGTAGAACAGCTCAGCGTCCCGGTCCGCGTCGATCTCGACGATTCCGCCGGCGGGCGTGTAGATCGTGATCGACGAGACGTGACGCGAGAAACCCCCGTCGCGGTGATGGTTCTTGCCGTGCACGTCGCTTGCGAGCGCGCCGGCGAGCGTGACGTGACGGGTACCCGGCACCACGGGGAGAGTCAGACCGTGATCGCAGAGCGCGGCCATCATCCGGTCGATTGTCGCTCCCGCCTGCGCACGCACGAGCAGGCGCTCGGCGTCCACCTCGACGATGCGATCGAGCCTGGTCATGTCGAGAACCACCCCGCCCGAAAGCTGCGCCGCGTCACCGTAGCTGCGACCCGCCCCCCTTGCGATCAGACCGTGCGGCGCGCTCGCGACGACGGCCTCCGCGGCCTCGTCGAACGACTCTGGCGTCACGACGCGAGCGCGCACGGGTCGGGTCCTCCCCCAACCGGACAGTTCGCGCTCGACGCCGGGCATCGCCGGCAGCGGCCGCTCAGACACCCGCATATATGCCGATGGCGCAGCCGACGGCCCACAGGGCGCCGAGGGCCAGCAACCCCACGTCGCGTAGGACGAGATCCTCCGGGGCTTGCCCGCGCCCGTCGCCGACCAGCGAGCCGTAGCGCACGAGCCAGAGAAGCAGCGGCAGCGCCGAGAGCGTGAACAGCCACGCGTCGTCGGACCGCGTCAGCGCCCAACCGACGTACGAGGCGAACGCCCCGAGCGCCGCCAGCACGATCGCGGCGTGAAGTCGCCGCGGCGTGTAGGCGCGCAGCGTTCGCCGCGTGGCGGGCCGACCCGCGCTCGCGCGGACCTCGGCGTAGCGCTTGCATGCCACGAGAAACATCGCCCCGAATCCCGTGACGAGGATGAACCAGCGCGAGAGGCGCACGTCGGTTGCCGCTCCGCCGGCGACGGATCGCAGCACGAAGCCGGCGGCGATCGCAGCGATGTCGGCGAGCGGGACGTGGCGCAGCTTGATCGAGTAGAGGGCGGTGAGGGCGAGGTAGGCAAGCACAACGCCGGCGAGCGCCGGCGCCGCGGCCGCCGCTAGAGCGAGGGCCGCGGACGCCAGGAAGCCTGCCGCGACAAGCGCTGCGCGGGGGCTGAGCTCTCCCGACGCGATCGGCCGCAGTCGCTTGCGCGGGTGGAGCCGGTCGTGGGCAACATCGCGAACGTCGTTGACGAGATAGGTCGCGCTGGACGCCATGCACATCGCTGCAAAGGCCATGAACAGCTCCCGCAAGACTTGCGGGCGTCCCAGGAGCCCCGCCGCGGCCGGGGCGGCAAGCACCAACAGGTTCTTGGCCCATTGCCGCGGCCGGCAAGCCGCGAGCAAGACCAGGCCTTTGCGGCGCCCGGGGCTGGCCGCCGACGTCGGCACGGTGCCCGCGGCAGTGCGCGGCGGGCGGGACGGCTCGGTGTCGATCATGTGCGAGGCGCCCATAGCTGATCCCGAGCGGCCTCCGTCAAGCCGAACTGGCCGCCGACTGAGCTTCGCACAGGCCCACGCCGCTACGGGGCCGTTCGCGTAAGACCGGCGTAAGAATCCGGCGCGGCGCGGGTTGAGCGTCGGCGGCGCTCGTAACGTGACGAGGCGATGGGTTCGACGACCCCGCCGCGCGAGCGACCTCGCCGCGCCCGCACGCCGCGAGCGCGCGATGTTCCGGCGACCTCGCGCGGCGTGCGCTTGCGCAGAATCGCCGCGGGAGCCGCGATCCTGGTCCTCATCCCAGCGTTCGTGTCGTTCGCTTCGATGGCGACGAGGCCGTCGAACACGGCGCTGGGCATTCGCACCGTCGAGTGGCTCAGGGAAAACGGAGCCGGGGAAATCGTCGCCGACGTCGAGTCGGTCTATTACTCCCTGACGGCGCCGAGCAAGGGCGGCCCTGCGCTCCGTGCGCTTCCGAGCGTCGGCTTCGCGGCGCACCCGAACGCCGGCGCGGCTCGAAGCGACATCGGCCGCCCGCCGGACGTGAGGCCGATGCTGCATCCGGCGCTGCGCGGCGAGGGCGTGTGGCGCGCGACGCGGCCGGGTTTCCAGGGACCGCCGCCCGTGTTCATCACAACCATCCGCGACCAGCCCGAATACCCGCGCGTCGTCGCAGGGCTCGCGTGGATCGACCCGCATCGGACGAGCGTCGTTCTTTATCCGGGGCGCGAAGAGCCGGCCGTCGAACTGCCGTCGCGCGGACCGCTGGAGGTTCCGGACGCGCTCCGCCCACGGCTCTTGGCAACGTTCAACAGCGCATTCAAGCTCACCGACTCCGGCGGCGGGTTCATCTACCACGGACACGAGTACGCGCCGATGCGCGACGGGGGCGCGACGTTTGTCGGCTACCGGAACGGTGCGGTGAACGTCGTCGCCTGGGATCACGGCAGCGCGGTGCCCCATGACGTCTGGTACGCGCGCCAGAACCTCGACCTAACCGTGAACCAGGGCCGCCTCGCTCCGAACATCGAAAACAGCTCGGCGTGGGGGGCGACGATCGGAAACGCTGTCCTGACCTGGCGATCCGCCGCCGGCATCACGGCGCACGGCGACCTTCTGTACGCCGCCGGTGAAGACCAGTCAGCCGGCAGCCTCGCCCGCGCGCTCATCCGCGCAGGCGCTGTTCGGGCGATGTCGCTCGACATCAATCCGTACTGGACCAGCTTCATCTCCTACGGGTCGCCGGGAGCCCGCGCGCCACGGAACCTGCTGCCGAACATGGAACGCTCGCCGTACCGCTATCTCGAACCCGACGACCGTGATTTCTTCGCGGTCTATGAACGCTGAAGCGGCTCGTCTACGCTTAGCCGATGGGGTTCTTCACACGTCGCTCCCCGGAGATGGTCGGAGCAGCCGACGCGCTCCCCGGACGCGCCGACCCGATGGCGCTCGAGGATCGTCACGCCGTTCTCGGCACGCCGCTGCGACCACCGTTCCCCGACGGCGTCGAGACAGCGGTGTTCGGTCTCGGCTGCTTCTGGGGCGCCGAGCGGATCTTCTGGGAAGCGGACGGCGTCTACACGACGGCCGTTGGCTATGCGGGCGGCTTCACGCCGAACCCGACGTACGAGGAGGTCTGCAGCGGCCGGACCGGCCACGCCGAGGTCGTTCTCGTCGCCTTCAAGTCGCAGGAGACGAGCTACGCCAACATGCTGCGCCTCTTCTGGGAGGGCCACGACCCGACACAGGGGATGCGCCAGGGCAACGACGTCGGCACGCAGTACCGCTCGATCATCCTTTACGCAAGCGACGTCCAGCACAATGAGGCGCTCGCGTCACGCGATGCGTACCAGCAGCAGTTGGATGCGGCCGGCTACGGGCGTATCACGACCGAGATCGAGCCGCTCGGCGAGTTCTACTACGCGGAGGACTACCACCAGCAGTACCTCGCGAAGAACCCCAACGGCTATTGCGGCCTCGGTGGCACGGGCGTGAGCTGCCCCGTGGGCCTCGGCACTTCGGCGCCCCCCGCCCAAAGCTCGTAGCGCGGGTGGGTTTTCAGGCGCGCGACGACATCCGCGCTCGTCGCGGTTACCGTCTGCTCGATGCCGCGCAACGCGACGGACGACGATGACGCGCTGCCGCCGGTAATCGGGCCGAGCCCGCCGCGGTCGGGGCTCTGCATCCGCGGCGCGGATCTTGTCGTCGAGGATTGGACCACCGGCGAGGACCGCGACTTCGTCGCGCCGTTGCACGTTCACCACGCGGACGACGAGGCGTGGCACGTCATATCGGGGGCGCTGAGGTTTCGCTTCAAGGGCGAGCGCGAACTTGTCGCAGTCGCCGGCACAACCGTGCTCGTCCCCGCCGGCATGCCGCACACGTTCGGCAACGCCGGGCCCGGAGCGGCGCGCTACCTGATCATTCTTCCTGCGCGGCTGCACGAGCTGATCCGCGCGCTCCACGCGGCGCCTGCGAATGAACACGCAGCGATCTTCCTGGCGCATGAATCGGAGCTCGTCGACTAAGCGGATACCCGTCGACCGTTCACGGTCGCGCCGAAGAGGCCCCGGGCGCCGTAGCCCGCGGGGACGTCTACGGCCGGCGCACGTGGAAGCCTCGTTCGTTGCCGCGGCGCAGCGGACGCCAGCGCGGACCCGGCAGGCCACCGGGGTCGTCGGCGGGCACCGTGTCGAAGCGAACACCGGCGACCGTCATGTAGACGTGTTCCGTGTCCGTGAAGAGCGTGATCCACGTGCCGACGCCTCGTTCGCCGTAGCGCTCGAAGAGCGTCGAGTCGTATGGGTATTCGAGCAGGCCCGCTGCGTGGAGCGCGTAGGAGACCGAACCCGAGCAGTCGTACCCGGGGGCGTGCCACGACTGGTGCCCTCCGCCCCACAGGTAGGGCTTGCCGACGAGTTCGTTGCCCGCCCAGAGAACCTCTTTGACGACCTTCGGCGCGGCCATCGGCGCCGCGGCGAGGACACGGTTCGTGTTGACCGTGATCAACTGTGCGATGACGCCGGGGACGAGCAGGTGGGGCTGCGGTCCCGGCCGCGATTTGGCGGGTGCCGTCGGATTGCGCGGGCGGTAGCGCCGTAGCCGCCCGCCTGGGCCGCGGAGGTACACGGGGCCTTCGTACGTGTAGCGAAACGGTTCCCACGCGTTTTCCGGTGCGGGCCGTTCGTCGACTTCCAGACCACCTTCCTCTTGCTGGTCGAGGTTGCCCGGCTCGTGGTAGGCCGCGAGTTCGCTCGTCGTGACCGGCGCGTACCAGTGGCGCGGATAGAAGGGTCGCTGCGCATCGGCGACGGCTGCGGGCAGGAGCACGGCGAGCATCAGCAGAACGCACAAAGCGCACAAGGCGTCGCTTCGCCTCAGGCGGGGTGGGTCGGCGCAGCCGACTGCGGGTGTTGCTGCGGTCACCGGGTGCCTCCTCGCGTGGGTAACGAACATGCCTTGCTGGATTAGTCGACGCTGCCGTGCGCGGCGATTACCGTGGCAGCGGCCCTTGCGCCAGCGCGAGTCATCGAGCGGGCTTGAGCCGACGGGTCGCGCTCGCGTGCGCGCGGACCTCGAGGCATTCGAGCCGCGCAGGCGAAGACCTCCACGCGCACGGCGCCCGAGCTCACTGCCCGCAGGGGCGCGGTGGGGGCGCCTGCCCGACCGTGACCCGGCAGCGCGGCCGCCGGCGTTGTCGGGCAAACCCGAGTGCGGTCATCCGGGAACCCCGGTGGCGCCCGGCCTGCGCGCCGGCGAAATTGTCGGCACCCCCGATCCGAAAGGAACGCCCCCATATGCGACTGACCCCAACCCTGACTGCCGGCGCCTTCGCCGCGACCTGCACCTGCCTTCTCGCCACGAGCGTGGCATTCGCGGCGCCGCCGCGGCATGTGCTCATCCTGCGGGACCCGGAGCTCGCCGAACCGCTCAAGCTCGGCGTCCCGACGTCCGACTTCGAAACCTTCGGCGTCGGCGACGGCTACGAAGCGAGCTGCAGCCAGACCGCGCTCGGCGCCCTCGTGACGAACGACCGGCCGACCGACTTCGTCGACTTCCTCGGAACCGAGGAAGCGGCGCGCTGCGGCGACGAACTGAAGCTCCTGTCGGGTTCGGCGAAGCGCCTGGCGTTCTCGCGCTCCGGCGTGATCAAGGAGTTCGCCAACTGGCGACTGGAACTTCCCGACGGCTGCGTCTACTCGCTCAGGAACACGTCCGGCTACGTGCCGATCGGCGAGGAAGTCCTCGACCGCGAACTGCGCGGCGCCGCGAGGCTGCTGACGAAGAGGAGTGCGTCCGGCTGCGCAGCGAGCGAGCCGGCTTACTCCGTGATCGATCCCTCCGAGACCGAATACGGCTCGATCCCTTACGCCACCGAAGTGAGCTGATCCCGCAGGCGCGCGGCCGGCGACCTTCCCCCGGGTCGTCGGCGCGCGCAACCGCGCGGTTGCGACGCCGACGGGTGCTCGCCGCGAGCCGGGCCGTAGAGCGATTGGGGGAGGGCGGCCCCGACAGCCGCCCTCCCCCAGTTGACCGAGCTTTTACGCTCCCGCAGGCGCCGCGGCCGGTCCGCCCGCGAGCCCCCCTTCGCGGCTGTGGGGCCCGCCGAGCGTCGGAACGTCCGACGGGTAGACCTCGTTGCCGTGGATGGCGTGGTCTCCGATCTCGAGCTCCTCGTCACTGAGACGCAGTGGCAGGAAGATCCCGACCAGCTTCAGCAGGATGAATGTCATCACGCCGCTGAACACGATCACCCAGAGGGCCGCCTCGGCCTGCCATCTGATCAATGTCCAGCTGCCGAAGAAGACCCCCGCCTCGCCCGGCAGGTTCGCGGCGCCGCCGCCGTGGCCTATGTACTCGACTATTCCCGGATCGGCGAATAAGCCGACACATAAGCCGCCGACCAATCCGGCGACGCCGTGCGTATATATGACCCCGAGCGTGTCGTCCACGCTGCGGAATATCGGTGCCCGGCTCAGGTAGCGGATCGCGAACCACACAATCGTGGAGTCGATGACACCGATGGCGATGGCGCCCCACCCGTTCACGAAACCTGCGGCGGGCGTGATGCCCACGAGGCCCGTGATCATGCCGTTGACGGCGCCCAGCATCGTCGGCTTTTCGCGGAAGATGTAGTCCCAGGCGATCCACACAAGCATCGCGACGGCCGTCGTGACGTTCGTGTTGAGCACCGCTGCGGACGCATCTGCCCCGGCGTAGTAGGAGTCGCCGCCGTTGAAGCCGTTCCAGCCGAGCCAGAGCAAGCCGGCCCCGCACGCGACCATCAACAGGTTGTTCGGCGCGTCCACCTCGCGATCTCGCTGCAACCTCGGCCCGATCACAGCGGCCGCGACGAAGCCGGAGATGCCGGCCGTCAGGTGGATCACGTACCCACCCGAGTAGTCGAGGGCGCCGTGCGCGGCGAAGTAGCCGCCGCCCCAGAGCAGGAACGCGTTCACCGTGTAGACGAACGTGATCCAGAGCAGCACGAACGGAATCCACGCCTTGAAGCTGATGCGCCCCAGAACGGACCCGAGCATCAGGATCGGCGTGATCGCCGCGAACACGAACTGGAAGTAGACGAGCGATGAGAGCGGGAAATGGAACGACGGACCCGTCGACACCGAGGGTATGTATGCGATGCCCTCCAGGTCGTGCGGCCCGACGACCGTCCCCGACCGTCCCCACATCGTTTCGAAGAAGCTGTGACCGTGTCCGAGCGGTGCGCCGAAGCCCATCTTGTAGGCCCACAGCACCCACGCGACAAGGACGAGCCCGAATGCGGCGAACGTGAGCATCATGCTGTTGACCGACCAGCGCTTCTGCATCACGCCGCCATATAGGACGGCCAAGCCGGGAAGACTCATGAAACCGACGAACGTGGCCGCCGTCAGCTGCCACGCGTTATCGCCGGATACGAGCCAGCTTGGATATGACAGCCAGGATGCCATCTGCCTCCCTTGGTTGTGTAGGGGCGCCCGCGCGCAGGGGGAGCGCGCGGACGCCGATTGCGAAAGAGATGTAATCGCGGCCCGCAGCACGCGGGTAGGGGCACATTGGCCAAGACTTGGCCCCTGCGTTTGGACAGTTGTCGATACGCCCTCAGGCCAGGCCGGCGCGCCGGCAGGCCACTTCTACCTGCGCGCGCAGGTGCGGCAAGCGACCGGGGTGCGCGCAGAGCGCGCGTGCTTTGGCGCCGCACTGTTCGATGCGCGCCGCGCCGAGCGTGCTCGCGAACGTCACTTCGACGCAGCGCCCGCGGTGCGTCGTCGACCCGGTCGTGAGCGCGAGGACGACGGCGACTGCGATCAGCACGGCGAGCACGCCGGAGACTACGGAGCGCTCGCGCCAGCCCCACTGCATGGGTTCGGACAGGCGTTTCTGCTGGCCGACCAGGATCATCGCGGCCGACGCGACTGGCTCAGGAGCTCTCGTCGCCCTGCTCGGGCATGAACTGCAGTGCGGCGGAGTTGATGCAGTACCGCTGGCCCCCTGGGCCGGGGCCGTCATCGAAGACGTGGCCGAGATGGCCGCCGCAGTTGCGGCAAACGACCTCGGTGCGGCGCATGAAGAGGCTGTTGTCGGGGCGCAGCTCGACGGCGGCCGCGACGGCGGGCTCGGTGAAGCTCGGCCAGCCGGTGCCGGAGTCGAATTTGGTGCCGCTCGTGAAGAGGAGGGTGTCGCAGGCGGCGCAGCGGTACTCGCCCGAGTCCGTGTTGTACGTGTACTCGCCCGTGAACGGCGGCTCGGTGCCCGCCTCGCGCAGGACGCGGTACTGCTCGGGGGTGAGGCGGCTGCGCCACTCCTCCTCGCTCACATCGACCGCAGGCTTCTGCTCGCTGGCCATGGAACTGTTCTAGCACCCGGCGATAGGAGGCGCAATGCGCTATTCTAATCCTTACGCAAGCGTAAGATTCAGTGGAGAGGGGCTCCTTGGCGACGACAACGACGAGACCGCGCGGCACCGGGCAGCGCTTCGGCGTCGCCGGCGAGCATCCCCACTACCGCTGGTGGGCCCTCTCCTGCACGAGCCTCGGGATGCTGCTCGCCGCGACGAACTCGGGCACGCTGATCATCGCGCTCCCGAACCTGGAGCGTTCGCTTCACGCGAGCCTGCTGGCCCTCGTCTGGGTGATCCTCGCCTACCTGATCGCGGCGACGGTGCTCGTGCTCACCGCGGGGCGCCTCAGCGACCTGTTCGGGCGCAAGCGCGCCTACGTGGGCGGCTTCATCCTCTTCGCCGCCGCGTCACTCGGGGCCGGCCTTGCGACGAGCGCAGACGTCCTCATCATCTGGCGGGTCCTGCAGGGCGTCGCGTCCGCCTTCCTCTTCGCCAACGCCGCGGCCCTCGTCACGGACGCGTTCCCGCGCGAGCAGCTCGGCCTGGCGATGGGGGCCAACACGATGGTCGCCGCGGTCGGTCTCGTGCTCGGGCCGGTGCTGGGCGGCCTGCTCGTATCGCTCAGCTGGCACTGGGTCTTCTGGTTCAACGTGCCGCTCGCGTTGCTCGGCGCGGCCTGGGGCGCACTCGTGTTGCACGAGCTCGCCAAGCCCGACACGGTGCGCGGCTTCGACCCCTACGGCACCGGCGCCTTCGTTCTCGGCCTCACGGGCCTCGTGCTCGCGATCTCGCGCGGCGGGCTGACCGGCTGGAACGACGTCGTGGTCGTCGCGGGCTTCGCCGCCGCCGTCGTGCTGCTGCCGGTCTGGATCCTGATCGAGACGCGCTCGCGCGCGCCGATGCTCGACCTCTCGATCTTCCGCAACCGCCTCTTCGCGGCGGCGGGCGCCGCGGCCTTCATCAACGGTCTCGCGCGCTTCGCGCTGATGTTCCTCTTCGTCTTCTACTTCCAGGGCGCGCAGGGCGACTCGCCGATCGAAGCCGGCATCAAGCTCGCGCCGCTCGCAATCGGCATGCTCATCGCCTCGCCGCCGGCGGGCATGTGGGCGGACCGTCACGGCTCGCGTGGCCTCGCGGCGCTCGGCATGCTCCTGAGCGCCGCCGGCCTCGCCGGCATGACGACGCTCCAGGTGCACACCCCGTACGCGGTCGCCGCGGCGCTGCTCGCCACGGTCGGCGTCGGCTCGGGCCTCTTCAACAGCCCGAACACCGCGGCGATGATGGGGGTCGTGCCGCCCTACCGGCGCGGCGTGGCGGCGGGCGCGCGGACACTTCTCCAGAACACCGGCGCGGTGCTCTCAATCGCGTTCGTGATGGCCGTCGTGACCGCCGCCGTGCCGAAGTCGACGCTGTTCGCCGTCTTCTCCGGCGTCGCTGCCGGGCTCTCCGAAGCTACGCTCGCGCCGTTCATCGCGAACATGCACGCCGCGCTCTGGTGCCTGGCGGCGGTTTCGTTCATCGGCATGTTCGTCTGCCTGCTGCGCCCCAAGCACGCTGCCCTCGCAGCCGAAGCCGCATGAGCCAGACGCGTCAGAGCCTGCGCATCGGCGACGTCGCGCGCGAGCTCTCGATCACGCCGCGCACGATCCGCTACTACGAGGAGCTCGGCCTGCTCGCGGCCGAGCCCGGCCGTCGCTCGGGCAGCCACCGCACCTATGCGCCGGCGGACGTCGACCGCCTGCGCGAGGTGCTGCGCCTGAAACAGCTGCTCGGCGTGAGCGTCGAGGAGCTGCGCACGCTGCTCACCGCCGAACAGACGCGAGCTGAGGTGCGCGCCGAGCTTCGCCGCGAGGACGTCACCGACGACAGGCGTCGCGAGCTGCTCACCCAGTCGGCGACGCACCTGGACCGCCAGCTGGAGCTCGTGCGGCGACGGCGCGACGAGCTCGAGCGCCTCTACTCTGAGCTCACCGACACGCGCCGCAAGGTGCGCCGGCGGCTGCGCGAGCTCGAAGCGCGCGCGACCGGCGACGCGGCCGCGGACGACATCGAGCTCGTGGGAGGCGGAACATGACCGAAGCGCGCATCGAGCCAAGCCCGGACGGGGTTCCGGGCGCAGTCACGGACCCCGCGACGCTACGCGGCGAAGAGCTCACCTATCCCGGCTACGCGGGCGACGCGGTGAACGCCTTCCTCGCGCGCCCGGCTGAGACGGGCGCGCTGCCGGGCATGGTCGTCATCCACGAGGCGGGCGGCCTGAACGAGCACATCCGCGACGTCGTCGCGCGGATCGCGCAGCTCGGATACGTGACGATCGGCGTCGACCTCTACACGCGCGAAGGCGGCCCGCCTGAGCCCGGGAACATGAACGCGATCATGGAGCGGATCTTCAGCCTCCCCGACGAGCGCGTGCTGGAGGACCTCACCGGCGCAATCGACGTGCTCCGCGGCCGCCGCGACGCGCGCGGCCCGGTCGGCATCATCGGCTTCTGCATGGGTGGCCGCTACAGCCTGCTGGCCGCCTGCTCGCTGACGGGTCTCGACGCCGCCGTCGACTGCTGGGGCGGCTTCATCGACCGCTCGACGCCGGATGAGGTCACGACGCCGGAGCGCCCGCGCCCGCCGCTCGACCTCGTCGCGGGCCTCGGCTGCCCGCTGATGGCAGCCGTCGGAGCCGAGGACCAGAACCCCTCCCCCGCGCTCGGCGAGCTGCTCGCCGAGCGCGCGATCGCCGCGGGCAAGGACATCACCGTCGATGTCTACGACGGAGCCGGGCACGCCTTCTTCGCCGACTACCGGCCCAGTTACCGGCCCGGTCCGGCCCACGAACTGTGGTCGCGCGTCGTGCCGTTCCTCCATCGCCATCTCCAGGGCGACACGGGGTGATACGCGCCAGCTTCATATAGTTCGCTGGGAAACTATTTGGGCGGCGGGCAGCCGTAAAAACGTCGAGCGCGGAGGAGGCGAACGGTGGATCGCAAGTGGTGGACTCTCATCGCGGTCTCGCTCGCGATCTTCATGTTGCTGCTCGACATCACTGTCGTGAACGTCGCGCTGCCCGACATCCAGCACGACCTTCACTCGAGCTTCCAGGACCTGCAGTGGGTCGTCGACGCCTACGCGCTGACGCTCGCCGCGTTCCTGCTGACCGCCGGCTCGGCGGCTGACATCCGCGGCCGGCGATTGGTGTTCGTCACGGGGCTGGTCGTCTTCACGACGTCCTCGGCGGTCTGCGGCCTGTCGTCGAGCGCGTTGATGCTGAACATCGCGCGCGCGGTGCAGGGGACCGGCGGCGCGATGATGTTCGCGACCTCGCTCGCGCTGATCGCGCAGGCCTTCTCGGGCCGCGAGCGCGCCACCGCGTTCGGCGTCTTCGGCGCGGTCACGGGCGCCGCCGTCGCCGTCGGCCCGCTCATCGGCGGCATCATCACGACGGGGATCGGCTGGCAGTGGATCTTCTACGTCAACGTGCCGATCGGCATCGCCGCCGTGATCGTGTCGCTCACGCGCGTCGAGGAGTCGTTCGATCCCACGTGCACCGGGATCGACTGGCCCGGCTTCGTGACCTTCTCCGGCTCGCTCTTTCTGCTCGTGTTCGCGCTCGTGCGCGGCAACGACGTCGGCTGGGGTTCCACGGAGATAGTCGCGATGCTCGCCGGCGCGCTCGCCCTGATGGTCGCGTTCGTCGTGATCGAGCGGCGCAGCAGCTGCGCGATGTTCGAGCTCGCGCTGTTCCGCCGCCCCACGTTCACGGGCGCGAACATCGTCGCCTTCACGCTCTCATCCTCGATCTTCTCGATGTTCCTCTACCTCACCCTCTACATCCAGGACGTCCTCGGCTTCAGCCCGCTGCAGGCGGGGCTGCGCTTCCTGCCGATCACGCTGCTCTCGTTCGCCGTCGCGCCGTTCGCCGGCCGCCTGATCGTGCGCGTCCCCGTGCGCCTTCTGCTCGGCTGCGGCCTGGTCCTCGTCTCCGCCGGCCTCTTTCTCATGACGGGCGTAAGCAACACGAGCGAATGGACGGTGCTGATCCCCGGCTTCATCGCGGCCGGCGCGGGGATCGGCCTGATCAACCCGCCGCTCGCCGCCACCGCGATCGGGGTCGTGCCGCCGAACCGCAGCGGCATGGCGTCGGGTATCAACAGCACGTTCCGCCAGGTCGGAATCGCGACGGGCATCGCCGCGCTCGGCGCGATCTTCCAGCACTCGATCATCAAGCAGGCGAGCAGCGCACTCGCCGCCTCTGGGCACGCGCCGCAGGTCGTCGCGGCCGCGCACGGCAATCTCGGCACGGTGCTCGAGTCCGGCGGCGTGCGCACGTTCGCACAGCACCTGCCGACCGCGGCGCGCACGGCGCTCATCGGCGCCTACCACGGCGCATTCACCACCGCGCTCGACGACATCCTCGTGATCGCGGCCTGCGTCGCACTGGTCGGCGCGCTCTGCGCCTTCTGGCTGATCCGGGCCGCCGACTTCCAGGCCGGCTCGCACGCCGCGCCGGCCGAGGCGCCGGAGGCAGCCGCCGGGGTCGCGGCCTGACGTGCCTCAGCGGCCGTCGGGCTCGGGCTCGAACCCCGGGCACGAGAGCACGGGCTGGCGCGGGTACCGCGGGTACTCGGGTTCCGTGCGCGAGCGTTCGCAGAGCAGGAACACCGAGCCGCGCGTGTTGCGCACCTCACGGCGGTGCGCACACGCCGGGCAGAGGCCGCCGTACCGCGGCTCGCGCATCGCGTCCACACCGCAACTGTCGCACGCGCGGGGGGCGCTGAGCCGGTGAACACCTTCGTCCGTCTGCTCGGCTTCTTGCGCCCGTACCGTCGCGCCGTCACGGCCGCGGCCCTGCTCGCGTGCGTCGCGATGGTGATGACCGTCCTCGTCCCCGCGCTGACGGGCGCCGCCGTCAACGCGCTGCAGCACGGCGCGGAAGCGAGCAAGGCGCACGACTACAGCGAACGAGACCACTACCAGCACCAGCTGGAACTGTTCGCGCTCGCGATCGCGGTCGCGGTGCTCATCCGTTGGGGTCTGACGTACATGCGCCGGCTGATCGCGGGCCGCGTGTCGCTCGCGATCGAATACGACCTGCGCGAGCGCCTCTACGCGCGCCTGCAGGCGCTCGAGCTCGCCTTCTTCGACCGCCAGCAGACGGGACAGCTGATGTCGCGCGTAACGGTCGACCTGCAGGCCGTGCGCTTCTTCCTCGGCTACGGCCTGGTCTTCATCCTTCAGTCCGCGATCACGATCGTCCTCGCCGCGATCGCGATGCTGATCATCAACCCCAAGCTCGGCGCGATCTCGATCATCCCCGTCCCGTTCGTCGTCGTGATCTCGCAGCGCTACGGGCGCCGGGCGCGGCCCGCGATCCAGGAGGTCCAGCAGCGCATCGCCGAACTGACCGCGAACGCGGAGGAGAACATCGCCGGCGTGCGCGTCGTCAAGAGCTTCGCGCGCGAGCCGCTGCAGCTGCAGCGGTTCCGCGCCTCGGTCACGCGCGTGTTCGAGCAGTCGATGATCGCGACGCGCCTGGAGGCCCTTTTCAACCCGATCATCGGCTTTCTGCCGCAGCTCGGCCTCGCGGCCGTGCTGCTCGTCGGCGGCAACGAGGTGATCGACGCCAAGCTCTCGCTCGGCGCGTTCACGTCCTTCTACTTCTACCTGAACATGCTGATCAACCCGATGCGCACGCTCGGCGTGACGCTCGGTCTCGCGCAGCGCGCGACCGCGTCCGGGGCGCGCGTGTTCCAGCTGCTCGACCGCGAGCCGCGCCTGACGTCGCCCCCCGAAGCGCCTGCGCTCCCGCCGGGCAAAGGCGAAGTCGTCTTCGACCACGTCTCGCTCACCTACGACGCCGGCGACGAGCCCGAACTCGTGGAAGGGGCCGCGCCGGCGGCCGGAACCGGGCGCCACGTGCTGAGTGACATCGACCTCACGATCGCCGCCGGGAGCACGGTCGCGCTCGTCGGCGCGACCGGCGCGGGCAAGACGAGCCTCGTCTCGCTCATCCCGCGCCTTTACGACGTCAGCGAGGGAGCCGTGCTGATCGACGGTGCCGACGTGCGCAGCGTCGACCTGCGCTCGCTGCGCTCGCAGATCGCGATCGTCAGCGACGACCCGTTCCTCTTCTCGGCGACGATCGCCGAGAACATCGCCTACGCCCGGCCGGAGGCGAGCGAACAGGAAGTGATCGACGCGGCCCGCCGCGCCGAGGCGCACGAGTTCATCGAGCGCCTGCCCGACGGCTACCGCACCCAGGTCGGGGAGCGCGGCCTCACGCTCTCCGGCGGCCAGCGCCAGCGCCTGGCGATCGCCCGTGCCCTCGTCGCCGACCCGCGCATCCTCGTGCTCGACGACGCGACGAGCTCGGTCGACTCGTCGACCGAGCGCAAGATCAAGCTCGCCCTCGACGCGGCGATGGAGGGGCGCACGACGCTGATAATCGCCCACCGCCTCTCGACGATCGCGCTCGCCGACGAAATCATCGTGCTCGAGCGCGGCGAGGTGCTCGCGCGCGGGAGCCACGGCGCCCTGCTTGAGCGCTCCGAGCTGTACCGCGAAATCGTCGCCAAGGGCCTGCCCGACCAGGTCTTCCTGACGCGCGAGACGCGGCCCGCGGAGGTGAGCGGCCTGTGAGCCCGGGGGTCGCGCGCGGCGGCGCCGGCGGGGGCGGAGGCGGCGGAGGCCGCTGGGGTTCGACGTGGACCGGCGAGAAACCGAGCAGGGGCACCCGCGGACGGAACCTGCGCGGCCTGATCCAAATGATCCGGCCGTACCGCTGGCGCGCCGTCGCGACCGCGGCCGCGCTCGTCGTCGGCACCGCCGCGGCGCTCGCTCCGCCGCTGCTCGCGAAAGTAGCGATCGACGAAGGCATCGACAAGCACGACACGGAAACCCTCGTCCTCGTGGTGATCGCCTTCCTGTTCGCCGCGGTGCTCGTGCTCGTGACGACGTACGCGCAGACCTACCTCGTCGGCTGGATCGGCCAGCGCACGCTCGCGGACCTGCGCATCCGGATCTTCTGCCACCTGCAGCAGATGCCGATCGGGTTCTACGAGTCGCGGCCCGCGGGCGTGCTGATCAGCCGCATCACCAACGACGTCGAAGCGCTCGAAAGCCTCGTCACCGACTCCGTCGTCACGCTCTTCCAGGCCGGCCTCACGCTCGCCGGCACGGTGGTGATCCTGCTCGTCCTCGACGTGAAGCTCGCGCTTATCACGTTCCTCGTGTTCCCCTTCCTGATCGCCGGCTCGATGTGGTTCCGCTTCGCGTCGGCGACCGCGTTCCGCCGCACGAGGGAGACGATCGGCGCCGTCACGGCCTACCTGCAGGAGACGCTGTCGGGCATCCGCATCGTGCGCACATTCGGGCAGGAGCGGCACCACGAAGCGGCGTTCGCGGCGCTGAACGACGACAACCGCGAGGCGAACATGAAGACGGTGTACCTCAACGCCGCCTACTTCCCAGCGGTCGAAATGCTCTCCGGGATCGCGATCGCCGTGATCGTCTTCTACGGCGGCAGCCAGGCGATCGACGGCGTCATCACGCTCGGCACGGTCGTCGCGTTCGTCGGCACGCTCTCGAACGTGTTCGAACCGATCCAGCAGCTCTCGCAGCTGTACACGACGTACCAGTCCGGGATGGCGGCGCTCGAGAAGATCTTCCAGCTGCTCGACGAGGAACCGAACCTCACGGACGCCGAGGACGCGCTAGAGCTGCCGCGGCTCGAGGGTGAGATCACGTTCCAGGGCACTACGTTCGCCTACGCGCGGCGCCGCGGCGCCGCGGCCGACCCCGCTCCGGCGCTCGACCACATTGACCTCGATGTCGCGCCCGGGGAAACCATTGCGCTCGTCGGTGCTACCGGAGCCGGCAAGTCGACGATGGCAAAGCTGGTCGCGCGCTTCTACGATCCGACCTCGGGTCGCGTGCTCGTCGACGGCCATGACCTGCGAACGGTCTCGAGCCACTCGCTGCGCTCGCAGATGGGCATCGTGCCGCAGGAGGCCTTCCTCTTCGCCGGCACCATCGCCGAGAACGTGCGCTTCGGGCGCCCAGACGCGACCGACGCGGAAGTGCACGCGGCGATAGAAGCCGTCGGCGCCGACGCGTTCGTCGCCGACCTGCCCGCCGGCATCGACGCACAGGTCGGCGAGCGCGGCTCGCAGCTCTCCGCGGGGCAGCGTCAGCTGATCGCGTTCGCCAGGGCGCTGATCGCCGACCCGCGCATCCTCGTGCTCGACGAGGCGACCTCGAACGTCGACCTGCACACCGAGACCAGGATCGAGGAGGCACTGAAGCGCCTGCTCACGGGCCGCACGTCGATCGTGATCGCGCACCGCCTTTCAACGATCCGTCAGGCGGCGAGGATCATCGTGCTCGAACACGGCCGCATCGCCGAGCAGGGCTCGCACGACGAACTAATCGCGGCCCGCGGCAGGTACTTCGAGCTGTACAGGGACTGGGCAGAGCAGGCCGCCGTCTGACGGCCCCCGCGCCGAGCGTCAGAGCTTTGTGAACGTTTCGCTGACCTGCGTCAGGGTGATCGTCGTGTGTTCGTGCACGTCGAACGCGCCGCCGAAGGCGCCGACGTCGCGTTTGAACTCGTTTTCGTCGTTGAATTCGCCGAAGGTTTCGCCGGACCCGCCTTCCAGTTCGAATTCGAACTGGCCGCCGCCGAGACTGGGTTGACCCACCTCTTCGTGTTCGACGCCCCAGTCCAGCCACCACCAGGTCAACGGCAGCACGTATTCCGGCGGTTCCATTCCATTGCAGGTCGCGGTGGCGAAGAACTTGTAGTTCTCTGACGGGGCTTCTATTTCCAGCTTCAGCGTCGGTGGCGAACCGCCCGCTCCCGCAAAGCCATGCGGCACCACCAGGTTCCCAATCTTCATCGCCGCGCCCGTGGCTTCCTGCTCTTCCCAGATGTTGTTGAACGCGGGGCCGCCCTCGCATTCTTCTTCCTTGACGATTTCACCTTCGTGGATTTCGTATTTGCCTTTCCCTTCGCCCTTCAGGGAGAACGTCGACGAGTCTGCTGTTTCCGGTTTGACTTTGAAGCGGGCGACGTATTGGTTCGTCAGCGAACCGTGTCCGTGGCCGGTGAATTCGTCGAACATCGTCGATTCGAACTTCAGCGAGAAGGTCTCGCAGGAAAGAAGGTTTTCCCAGGACTGTTCTTCACCGCCGATCAGGGCGTATTCGCGGGCCCGTTCGAGAATTTTTTCGATTTCGGTCAGGTTGTGTTCGTTACGGCATGCTTCCTGGTGGCGATCGTACGATTTACCGATGAATTTCATAGCGGGTTCGAAGACCTTTTTTTGTTCCCATTCGGATCCGAACACTTCGCCCATCCCGGTCCATTTCTCTTCGTAGTTGTTGACGCCGCCGATCAAGGTGTGGCCGTCGCCGATGAGGAGCGCGCTCGTGCGAGCCCAGGTCAGCAGTTCCTGAATCGTTGCTTCTGCCGCTTCGTCCGAGTTTTCGGCTTCCCCGAACGTTTCTTTGATCTGTTCGTACCATTCCTTGATTATTTCCACCGCTGTTTTGCGGAAACTCGAGGATGGATTGTCCATTTCGTCGTAGGTGTCCGGGCCGAGTTCCTGGATGAGTTCCGCGAGGTGTTCCTGGTAGCCTTCGGCTTTCGCTGACGTAGACTCCAGCGGGCGGTTTCGGCTCCCGCGGCGCGACGCCATTTTGATTTTCGCTCCCCCGATCAGGGCGTACTCCCCCCCACCGGCGACCGGCAGGACTATCGGGGAGCTCTGCGGCGCGAGCGGTATGAAGTGCTCGTTTTCACCTTCCCCCGTGAACTTGACGGCCTCCCGTTCCTCGTCGCCGGGCGCCGTGGTCGGCGCGATCACCAGGTAGGTGTCGCGGTAAAATCGCGCGCTCGCCGGCGAGATTCGAACGGCGCCCAGGAGTTTCCCGCCGTGCAGATTCAGCTTCGGCACTTCTGTGAGGGGGGTCACGGTGATCTTCGTTTCCGGGATTACCGCGCCCGCCGAGTATGCGAGCGTGAATTCGGTGCCTTCGGGCCCCTTGCTCGCGAAGCTCCCCCCGCATTTGCTGACTTCCGAGCCAGAGCTCCCCGCGACCGGTTCGCAACCGGGGTGCTGTTTTTCTTCTTCTTGTTCCGACGGTTTTTCCGTCGGTTTTTCGCTTGCGCGGGTCACGGTGGTCTTGTGATGCGACGCGGTGCACTTGCGGTGGGCGCCGCGGCCGACGCACAGTACGACGTAGTAGGAGCCGGCTTTGACGCGCGAGCTGACCTTGAGCGTCACCTTGCCGTGCTTCACGCGGACGGTGCCGAGCGAGTAGTCGCCGCGGACCGGCTTTCGCGCCGGACTCAGGTACGCACTGGCCTTGCCCGAGATGCCTTTCACCTTGACGGTGATCGAGCTGCCGGCGTGGGCGGGCGGGTTGCCGACGCTCGCGCCCGATGCCACCTGGACGAGCAGGAGCGTCGCGAAGCACGCCGCCATGACCGCGGCAAGCGCCCCCCTCGTCGAGATGCGGCGAAACCCCGACATCGCGTGAATGTACACCACGCGCCGTGCGGCTGCGCCGCTGCAGGACGGCCGTTCGGCCCCCGCCCCCCGGCGTCACGCCGGAATCGCGGGCCTGGTCCGCGGCCTCGCGCGGCCGCTAGCGGACGCGGAGTTTGAGCTGCTCGATCGAGACGCGTCCGGCGTTTTCGGCCTTGACGAGCACCGTGTAGGTCCCTCGCCTGATCGGCCTGCGCAGCAGCTTGATCGTGTTCGCGCCGTGCTTGCCGCTTGCGTGCACGGTCCTCACGGCGCGCGACCCTTTCTTGACGGTCGCGGTGATGGTGGCGGCCTCGCTGAGCGTGAACGAGAGCTTGGCGCCGGCGTGGCGGCCCGCTCCGAGGAGCTTCGCGCGGGTGATCTTCGGCGGCAGGCTGGAAGCGGGGACGAGTTCCGGCGATGGGTTCCAGGCGGTGGTGAGCGTCTCCTTTTTGCCGTCGCCGAACGTCGCGGTGTAGCCGGCGGGGACGGACTCCTTCGTGCCGCCGGGAGGGCGGTAGTAGCCGGCGCCCTTGATGACGTGGAATTCAGTTGGCTTGTCGTGCTTCACGGACAGCGTGAAGCCCGAGCCACGCACCCCGACGGCGTTCCACTGCTGTTCTTCGGCCGGGACTTCGATGCCGAATTCGTGCTCGACGCCCTGGACGGCTTTCGTCGTTTCCGCCCACACTGCGCCGAGCTTCTGCCTCCAGGTGTCGTTCTGTTCCTGCGACGTTTCGTTGTGGCCGACTTCTTCGAGCGTCGTTTCGGGACCGAGCCGGACTTTGGAGCCGTCCTGCAGTTCGATTTCGGCCCGGCCGCCTGCGCCCACGGAGATCGTTTCGCCTTCGCAGATCGTGGTGCCGACGGCCGGCGCGGGCCCCTTGGAGTAGGTCACGGTGCCCCACTCGCTCCCTTTCTGGCATGCCGCCGTCAAAGTGATCGTCCCACTCCACGAGAACGAGGCGCTGCACTGGTCGCCTTCGGGCATATAGCCGTCCACGAGGCACGACACCGAGGCACTGTTGCCTTCGCCGGAGCTGACGCTCTTCGTGAAGCCTTCCTGTATTTCGCGCGGCATCGGGTGGATGACGGCGAGCGTCGCGCCGCCGATGCCTTCGGGCTCGAACGCGGAGAGGTCCCGCTCGGCGAAAGACGCGCCAGCTTTGCCGGCGCACGATTCCGGCGCACCGACGAAGGCGTCAGTAGATATCGCCCGGACGCTGATCCCGCCGCCGGTGGAGCCCGGCTCGATGGCGATCCCCTTGTCTGGGGCGTCCAGTTCGCCCGAGCACGCAATCCCGCCTTCCGGTTCTTTCGGGGTGCATTTTCCGGACAGGTTCATCGAGCCGATGCCTTCCTTCAGCAGGCCGCTGGCGAGTTTCAGAGCGCCGTTTTCGACCGTTCCTGTGTATTCGGTCTTCCAGTTCAGTTCAACCGTGTCGTTGGTCGAGCATTCGTTTTCTTCTTCTTCTCCGCGCGACGGATACGTGTTTTCCATCGAGAGGGTGCCGGAGCCTTCGAACGTGAGCGTGACGTGGTGGCTGGCCTCGGCCGCAGACGCGGGAACGAGAAGCGCCAGGACGACGAGGCTCGCGAGGAACACGAGCCCCCGCCGGCTCGATGCGGCGTGCTGCACAAGGCGTTTCATGCGGACACTCCCCCTGTGTTCACGGAGATCGCGGGAGCGTAACAGACGAACCCGGGCGCCCGCAGCACACGTTCGTGGCTCTCATCTGCGCCGCGTGCGGCCGCCGAGAAGCCCGTTGACCGGGAGATCGGTGCACCCCGGCGCCTGTCGCCGACGCCCGCGCCCTCAGCGGCCTTCGAGGTTCGAGCCTTCCGCTTCTTCCTTGTGTTTTTCGACGTACGATTTCGCGACGGCCGCTTCGGCCTTGGACTGCGCGCTTTCGAGCTGGTGTTCTTCTTTCGCGCTCTCTTCGGTCCGTGGCGCGGGCCCGCCGCACGCGGTGAGGCTGAGCGAGGCTGCGAGCGCGAGGAGTGCGCGCCCCTTCCGCGCCCGCGGGAAGCCGACGCGATGTAACGGGCCGCGTCGGCCCGCTACGACCCGAGTTCGCCCGCGATCCGCGCTTCGCTTTCCGGCGTGTGTACCCACCAGTTCGTTAAGTCGACCGTGTAGTCGGCGGTCTTAGGGCAGCCACGGGAATTGCCGGCGGCGAGCTTCAGCTTCTGTTTGGCGAACGTCACCGAGAGGTAGCCCGGGAACGCGGACTCGCTGCCCTTGAGCTTCGCGACTTCCCACGTGCACGTCGTGGCGGGGAATTCGCCACGCCATTCGACCTTGACGGCGTATTCGAGGTGCCCGGAGGACTTGAGTTCCGCCTTGCCGTTGGCGCCGAGCGAGAACGTCCCGCGCGCTTCGTCGCTGCCGTTGTTCCCGTTCTCGTTGAACGCGACGGCGGGGCCGGCGAAGGGCAGCGAGTTCTCGCATTCGGACTCGTAAAAGCCGTCCTCGCTACTGCCGACGGTGATCTTGTCCGCCTTTTCGCCGTTCGAGAGGTCGGTTCCGTACGTGCCGTCGTACGAGGAGTTGGCGACGCACGACACCGAGCCGGCGGATGTTTCGAGCGTCCAGCTCTGCGCGTCGGCTTCGACCTGGTCCCCGGGTTCGACCTGCCCCAGCACCGAGTGGAGCTTGAGTGTCGTCGCCGCAGCCGCCGATTGCGGGGCGGCGAGCAGAACGGTGGTCGCGGCGCAGAGCGCCGCTCGGGAGAGCCGCGATTTCATGTCTTCTCCGGTTTCCGTGCTGGAGGTTGATCTCCGCCCGCGCGCCGTGAGCCGGGCGAGCGAAGCTGCTGCACCATCGGCGCACGCGGCGCTTTCTGTTAGCGGCGGGCCGCGGCCGTCCACAGGTGTCCGACGGGGGCGCAAACGGCGCTTTCGCGCGGCCGTTGTGCAACGATCCCCGGATTTTCCGCGCTCAGCAAGCAGTGCACGACGATGCCGCAGACGTTCAACGCGGGGGACCGCGTCGCGATGCAGGACTGGGTACCCACGCGCCACGATCGCGCGGGGACCGTCGATCACGTCGACGTTGAAGGCGCCGTCTGGGTCCGCTGGGACGGCGACGGCGACGGCGAGCCGATGAAGCGCTACCCGCCGCGCGCGCTCAAGCCCGCCGACGCCTAAACATTGCGCGAGACACCGTCGGTAGGCTCCGGCGGTGCGGTTCGTCTCGGTAGAGGACCACGACGGCGTGCTCGTCCTGACGATCGACCGGCCGCCGGCGAACGCCATGGACCTCGCGCTGCTCGAGGAGATCACCGAGTGCGTCGGCGGCGTCGCGGACGCGCCGCCCGCCGCGCTCGTCCTCGCAGGGACGCCCGGGGTGTTCTCGGCCGGAGTCGACCTGAAGTCCGCGCCGACCTGGGACGACGAGGAGCGGCGCCGCATGGCGGCGTTGATCAGCTCGATGGCGTTTGCTGTTTACGGGCTGCCGTGTCCCGTCGTCGCGGCGGTCACCGGCCACGCCATCGCCGGGGGCCTGGTGCTCGCCCTCTGCGCCGACTTCCGTGTCGCTTCAAGCGAGGGGCGCTACGGCCTCACAGAGGTGAAGGTGGACATCGCCTTTCCGCGCGTCGCTATCGGAGTCGTCGCGGCCGAGCTGTCGGCGGGGGCGGCACGCCGCCTGGCTCTCGGCGCCGAGCTCTGCGGCGCGCAGGAGTGCCTGCGCGAAGGAGTGTTCGACGAGCTGACCGCACCCGATGCGGTCCTCGCGCGGGCGACCGGCCTTGCGGCACAGCTCGGCGGCTACCCGGCGCCCACCTACGCAAAGACCAAGCGCGACCTGCGCGGCGCGACCATCGAGCGACTGCGGCTCGCGGCGCACGAGGACGGCTTTGCGCTCTCGTGACCGGCGCGGCGTCGCGCTGGCCGACGACGTTGCCTGCCGCCGGGCGCCGCCGGCTCGGGCGCCGCTTCACCCCTGCCGCTTGCGGCGCCGCGTGCTGCTCTGCGTGGTTGTCGGCAGCAGCGATCCTTCCTGCGAGCGCCTGTAGCGCGCCACTTCTTCGGCGTCGGGCCGGGAGGCCTGTTTCTGCGGCGGCCGCGTGGACCCGCACGCCGACACGGTGAGGGCGAGCGCCGCCGCGGCGGCTGCCAGGCAGCGCCGCGCGCTCACCGCGCCACCGCCGCCCGGGGCACACGGTCCCTCAGCGGCACCTTCGCCCTGCTGGAGGAAGAACCCCCGGCACGCTCAAAGCGCCCGCGGCGCGGGCGTTCGTGAGGCTCCGGGACAGGGACTCGAACCCCAAATTCGACATCCAGAGTGTCGCGTGTTGCCAATTACACCATCCCGGAACGCGCCGGTCGAAGAATAGACGAGGCCTGCAGGGCGCTCAGGCGGCCGAGCTGTTCATGGAGGGCGCGAACATGCCCGTGATGTCGGCCTCGAGGTCCGTGTCGAGGACGATGAGAACCTCGTCGCCGGCTTGGATCTCGGTGTCGGCGCGCGGCACGAGGCCCTTGTTTTCGCGCAGGATCGTGATGATCAGCGACCCTTCGGGCATCTCGATGTCGCTGACGCGGCGGCCCGCCGCGGGCGCGTCGTCGCTGACGACGAGCTCGACGATCTCCATGTGCTCCTCTTCGAGCTCGAGCAGGTGGACGAAGCCGTAGCGCGGCACCTCGTGCTCGATGAGACGCATGATCACCTCGGTGGCGGAGACCGCGGGCTGGATGCCGAGCAGGCGGAAGTACTCGTGGTTGCGGGGGTTGTTGACGCGCGCGATCACGCGGCCGCAGAGGTACTTCTCGCGCGCCATCTGGCAGATCAGGACGTTGTCCTCGTCGTCGCCGGTCACTGCGATCACGAGGTCGGCGCGCTGGATGCCGGCGCGCTCGAGCACCCAGAGCTCGGTCGCGTCGCCGTACTGGATGCAGTAGCCGAACTCGTCTTCGGAGGCCAGGTAGCGCGCGCGTTCGGCCTCGATCAGCGTGACTTCGTGGCCCTTGGCTTTGAGCTCGCGGCCGAGGTTGCGGCCGACCTTGCCCGCTCCGGCGATGATCGCGTACATCAGGCGATCTCCTGCTGGAGCGCGTCGGTGAACATTTCGATCGCGGTGCGCGTCGGCGAGATCGTGTGCATCCCCTGGCTGCCGTACCACTCGGCGCGCGCGGGGTCGCTGACGCGCACGATGACGCGCTCGACGCCGTAGCGCTTCTGCGCGATCTGGCCGATCAGGATGTTGGTGTTGTCGCCCCTGGTGGAGGCGATCACGACGTCGGCGCCCTGGATGCCGGCCTCCTCCAGCGCCGTGAACTCGAGCGCCGCGCCGAGCGTGAACTGCCCGCCCGACGCCTCCCAGGAGCTCGGCTGCCCGACGTCGAGCCGCTCGTGCGAGAGGGGGTCCGAGTCGAGCACCGAAACCTGGTGCCCTTCGCTGAGGGCGGTCTTGGCGACCGCTGAGCCGACGCGTCCGACGCCGATTATGAGAACGAACATCCTGTCTGTGTTGCCTCCACGGCCACCTTAGACGATAGGCGTCTCGGCCTGTCTGCCGCGCCGCGCGAGCTCGACGGGAGCGTCCTCGGCGGCCGGCGCCGTGACGATGACGCGGCACTCCGCCTTCGCGATGACGTAGCGCGCGACCTCGCCGAGCGAGCTCTCGCGCGGCCCGCCGAGACCGCCGAACATGCTGCCGCCGCGGATCCGCGACGGCTCTTCGGCGGCGAGCACGATCGCCTCGACACCGCGCCGCTTGGCCTCGTCGACGATCGCGTAGCCCGCGCGGCGCGTGCGGACCATCGCGGTCGCGACGTGGATGCCGCTGAATTCCTCGCCGATCGCCTTGGCGCGGGCGAGGACGCCGCGCGCGCGGCGCAGCTGGTCAGCGGGCAGGCTCGCGTCGAGCGGCAGCGCCATCGGGATCACGCTGATCCAGAGCGCCTCGATCGTCGCGGAGTCGATCGCGGCGCTGTCCTGCTGCTCGCCGGCGGCGAGCAGGGCGGCGGTTTGCATGATGTCGTCGTCGAGCTGCGTGCCGGTCAGCGGAACGAGCACCGAGCCGTACTCGTGCGAGGCGTGCTGGTCGCGGACGAGCACGGAGGCCGGCACGGAGATCTCCTCGAGCAGCGGCAGCCCGGAGACGCGCCGGTAGACGGCGTAGAGCGCGATCCCGACGATCATCCAGCCGAGGCCGACGTAGCGCGCGGGCGCGTGGACGACCATCACGATGATCCAGCCGGCGAAGCTGATGAGCGCGCCGAAGACCGCCGGCAGCGGCAGGCTCGCGCCGCGGAACTCGACGGAGAGGGGGACGCGGTACGCGCGGTCGCGGCCCGGCTCCTTGTAGCGCAGGCGGATCACCGACAGGTGCGCGATCGTGAAGGCGACCATCGCGCCGAAGGCGTAGGCGCCGATCAGAAGTTCCAGGTCCTCGGGGATCACGAGCAGCGCGGCGGCGGCGCCGGCGATGCCGATGAGCACGAACGGGGTCGAGCGGCGCGGGTGAAGGCGCCCGAGTCCAGTGGGGATCTGGCGCTTCGTCGATAGCGAGTACGCGAGCCGCGACAGACCCAGCATCGCGGAGTTCGCGGCCGCGACGAGCGTCACGGTCGCGAGCGCGGCGACCGTGTAGAGCAGGATCTGCTCGAGCCAATGGGGGTGCATCTGTTCGACGACGCCGATCATCGGCGCGTTGCGGTAGCGCTCCGCGAGCGCCGTCGTGCCGTCGTGGACGGGCAGCGCGCTGATCGCGACGATCGCGATGCCGACGTAGAGGAACGCGACCGTCGCGGTCGTCGAGGCGACGAGGCGCTTCAGCCCCGCGCGGCCGACGCGGACCTCTCCCGCGAGCCCCGACGCGGACTCGAGGCTCGTGAACGCGACGACGGTGATCGTGGCGGCGAACAGGAGCCCGGTCCAGGTGGGCGCCGTGCCGAGGTCGATCGTCGAGGTGATCTTATGCGGTTCCAGGAAGAGCACGAGCCCGACGACGACGATCAGCGCCTGCAGCGCAAGGTCGCCGGCGAGCAGCGCCCCGACGCGGAGCGTGCGACGCGGGCTGAAGCCGCGGATGTTGAGCAGCACGACCAGCGCGATCACGGCGAGCGCGATGGCCAGCGCGGGCCCCTTTTCGGCGAGCGGCGCCCAGAACGTGCCGGCGTACTGCGTCGCGGTGAACGCCGTCACGGCGATCAGGATCGTGTAGTCGAGCAGGATCGCCCAGCCCGCCGCGAAGCTGACGAGCTCGTTGAAGGCGTAGCGGGCGAAGACGGTTGAGCCGCCGCGCTCCTGGTGCAGCGACGCGGCCTCCACGTACGTCATCGCCGTGAGGGCGTACATGCCCGCGGCGATCAGGAAGACGAGCGGCGTCAGGCCGAGCGCGTGCCCGGCGACCACGCCGAGCGTGAAGTAGATCGCGCTCGCGAGCGACGAGTAGACGATCGTGAACAGCAGCGGCGAGCCGACGCTGCGCTTGAGCAGCTCGCCGCTGCGCGAGGGCCCTTGCTCCTGGCCGGCATCGTCGGCCGCCGCGTCGGCGGCCATCACGACTCCCCGCGGCGGCGCTGCATCCGCAGGCGCAGCACACCCGCGGCGACGAAGAGCACGCCGAGCAGGGCGCGCGGCGAGATCACGCCGTCGTGCGCGAACGCCTCGACGATCAGCGCGACGCCCAGCAGCACCATGATCGCCGAGAGGACTGCGGTGCCGGTCCTGTGCGCGTCTCGCCCGGTCATCCTGACCTGATCCTAGGGCCGAGCGAGGCGCGCCGCAGCGGCCGTCAGGTGATCAGCGGGATGATCAGGATGGCCACGATGTTGGCGACCTTGATCATCGGGTTGATGGCCGGCCCGGCCGTGTCCTTGAACGGGTCGCCGACGGTGTCGCCGGTCACGGCGGCGGCGTGGGCGTCGGAGCCCTTGCCGCCGTACTCGCCGTCCTCGATGAGCTTCTTGGCGTTGTCCCAGGCGCCGCCGCCGGCGGTCATCATGATCGCGAAGAAGAAGCCGACGACGATGACGCCGATCAGCATGCCGCCGAGCGCCTGCGTCGAGATCAGGCCCACGATCACTGTCATCGCGATCGGCAGCAGCGAGGGCAGGATCATCTCGCGCTGCGCGGTGCGCGTCACGATGTCCACGCAGGTCGCGTAGTCGGCTTCTTCGGTGCCCTCCATGATCCCGGGGTGCTCGCGGAACTGGCGGCGCACCTCCTCGACGACGGCGCCGCCGGCACGCCCGACCGCTTCGATCGACAGCGACGCGAAGAGGCAGACCATGAGGCCGCCGAGCAACAGGCCGATGAGGACGGCCGGTTCGTTGATCGAGAAGACCCCGGTGATCGATTCGCTGTGGTTGAGGAGTTCCTGGCGGAACGCGGCGAAGAGGACGACGGCGGCCATCACGGCCGAGCCGATTGCGTAGCCCTTGGTGACGGCCTTCGTCGTGTTGCCGACCGCGTCGAGGGGGTCGGTGACGTTGCGCACCTCTTCGGGCAGGTCCGCCATCTCGGCGATGCCGCCGGCGTTGTCGGTGATCGGCCCGAAGGCGTCGAGCGCGACGATCAGCCCGGTCAGCGAGAGCTGGCCCATCACGGCGACACCGACGCCGTAGATGCCGACCGTGCCGCCGCCGGCGATCTTCCACGCCGCGAGGATGCCGAGCACGAGCACGAGGGCCGGCAGCGCGGTCGCCTGCAGACCCGAGCCGAAGCCCTGGATGATGTTGGTGGCGTGACCGGTGACCGACGCGCGCGCCGTCTTCTTGACCGGCGGGAAGCGCGTCGAGGTGTAGAAGTCCGTGATCACGAACAGCAGCGCCGTGACGACGATGCCGATGATCGAGCAGAGGTAAAGCTTGCCCCACGCCGGGCCGCCGACCGAGAAGGTGCGGCCGATGTACGTGAGGTGGCGCATCATCCAGTAGGTGATCGGCGCGAACGCCGCCGCGGCGATCACGCCCGACGCGATCAGGCCCTGGTAGAGCGCGCGCTCGACGTTGCCGTGCTCGGTGCGGACGAAGAACGTGCCGATGATCGAGGCGATGATCGCGACGCCGCCGAGGACCAGCGGGTAGAGCACGACGCGGTCGGCGATGTGGAAGGTGAGCACGCCGAGCAGCATCACGGCGACGGCGGTGACGGCGTAGGTCTCGAAGAGGTCCGCGGCCATGCCGGCGCAGTCGCCGACGTTGTCGCCGACGTTGTCGGCGATCGTCGCGGGGTTGCGCGGGTCGTCCTCGGGGATGCCGGCCTCGATCTTGCCGACCAGGTCCGCGCCGACGTCGGCGGCCTTGGTGAAGATGCCGCCGCCGAGCCTCGCGAAGACGGAGATCAGCGAACCTCCGAAGCCGAGGCCGACGAGCGCGTCGACGGCGTGCTTCTGGGTTTCGCCGAACACGGCGGTGAGCAGCCCGTAGTAGCCCGCGACGCCGAACAGCGCGAGGCCGACGACGAGCAGGCCCGTGATGGCGCCGCCGCGGAACGCGACCGTGAGCGCGGGCGGGACGCCACCGCGCGCGGCCTCCGCGACGCGGGCGTTAGCGCGCACCGACACGTTCATGCCGATGAAGCCCGCGGAGCCCGAGAGGACGGCGCCGATCAGGAAGCCGCACGCCACGGCGATGTTCTGGATGAAGATGAGGGCCACGAACACGACCACGCCGACGGCGGCGATCGTCGTGTACTGGCGCGTGAGGTACGCGCTCGCGCCTTCCTGGACGGCGCGCGAGATCGACTGCATCCGCTCGTTGCCCGCGGGCAGCGCCAGTAGCGAGCGCGCGGTCAGGACGCCGTAGACGATGGCGCACGCGGCGCAGACGAGGGCGACTATCACCCCATGGTTCGACAGAAAGCTGCTCAAGGAAGATCCTCCGCGGTATTTTTCAGGTGCCGCGCGAGCAGTCTTCGCGCGAGCGAACGCGGCCCCCGCATGCCGATCGGCGGCGGGAACCGCTGCAACGGTCGCGCAGTCTAGCGTGCCGCGGGGAACTTGCGGGCCGCAGGCGGCTCAGCTGCCTGGGACCCAGAGGCGCCCGCTCGCCTGCGCGGGCCCCGGGCCCTCGCGTTTCGCCTCGCCCTCCGCGCCGCCGCCGGCGTCCGCGTCATCCGCGTCCGCGCCGGCGCCCGCGCCTGCTTCGCGCGCGTACGCCATCTGCAGCTGCGCGAGCGCGCTTCGCAGGCGCTGCGCGTCCTGCGGGCGACGCCGCTCGAGCGCCTCGAGCAGCCCGCGCACGGCGTCGATCGCTTCGCGGGCCTGTTCGAGGTCCTGCGGCGGCCCGTCGCCGGCCGCCGGAGCGAGTCGCAGCGCGCCGAGGTTCAGCAGCGAAACCGCCGCCTGGAGGATCATCTCGCCGGCGTCGATGCGCGCGAGTTCGGCTTCGTACGCGGCGCGCAGCTGCTCCTCGGCCTGCGCGTCCTCGGGGGTCTGGCTCTCGCTCACTGCCCCCGCCCGTAGCTCTCGGTCGTCTGGCGCACCGCATCAGCGTAGACATCCGGCGGCTCCTGTCCCTGCTCGATCAGCTGGCGCTGACGCTGGGCTCCATTGCGTGGCGGCAGGGTCACGGCGATCGCGAGCTCCTCGCGCAGCGGCGCCGTCCATTCGAGCAGGCGGTCCACCGCCTCCCGTGCCGGGTACTGCGCGCCGGCGGCGAAGTCGATCAGCTGGCCGTCCATGCCGTAGCGGATCGCGCGCCACATGTTCTCCTCGACCAGGCGCGGCGCGAGCGCCGTGTAGGGCCGGCCCTCATCGACTTCGCGCGCGGCCTGCGCGACACACGCGACGATCAGCGACGCGAGCCCGTCGGACTCGGCCGCCGTCATCTGGACGTCGCAAATGCGCACCTCGACGGTGCCGAAGCGAAAGTGCGGACGCACCGACCACCAGACCTGCGTGAACTCGATGATCGAGCCGACGCGCTCAAGCGTTTCGATGTAGCTGCGGTACTGCGGCCAGCCGCCGAAGTCGTCCGGGATGCCGCAGCGCGGGAAGCTCTTCGTGAAGATCTGCGTGCGCGCGGAGTGCAGCCCGCTGTCGCAGCCGTCGACGTACGGCGAGTTGGCGGAGATCGCGAGCAGCTGCGGCAGCACACCCCGCAGGCGGTCGCAGACCCGGACGGCCCTGTCGATACCGCGCACGCCGACGTGCACGTGCAGGCTGAACGTGTTGTTGCGCCGCGCGACGTAACAGAGGTCCGCGGCCACGCGCCGGTAGTGCTCGGTGTCGATGACCTGCTGCTCGCGGTAGTCGGCCCACGGGTGCGTGCCCGTCGCGCCGAGCAGCACCTCGTGCTCGGCGGCGAGCGCGAAGAGACGGCGGCGGCGCTCGCGCTGTGACTCGAGCGCGCCGGCGAGGTGTTCGCCGCGCCCGGAGATGATCTCGATCTCGGATGAGATCAGCTCGCCTGTCACGTACGGACCGAGCTCCTCGTCGGCGTCGGCGGCGTCGCGCAGGCGCTCGAACAGCGGCAGCATTTCCAGCGAGCCGGGCGCGAGGATCGCGAACTCCTCCTCGACGCCGACGGTCAGGTCCTCCGCCTCGTCGAACGTCGCCTGGGCCTGGTCAAGGTCGATCGTCACGGGGATCTGGGGTCTGCGCGCGATCGCGGTCGCCGGCGCGCTACGTGAGATAGAAGTAGAGCGCGTAGAGCAGATCGACCGCCGGGCTCGACGTGTGGACCGTCACCTCGGGCGGCACGTCAAGCAGCGTCCCGGCGTAGTTGAAGATGATCTTCACGCCGCTGTCGACGAGCTCGTCGGCGAGCGGCTGCGCCGCCTCCGAGGGCACCGCGAGCACGCCGACGACGATGTCCTCGTCCTCGACGACGTCGCGCAGCTCGGCGACGTCGCGCACGTGCTGGCTGCCGACGCGCTTGCCGATCTTCGCGGGGTCGCGGTCGAAGATGGCGACGACGCGGAAGCCGTGGTCGGCGAAGATCTCGGAGGAGGCGATCGCCTTGCCGAGGTGGCCCGCGCCGAGCAGCGCGATGTTGTGCTGGCCGGCGGTGCGCAGGATCTTGCGGATCTCCGAGACGAGCGCTTCGACGTTGTAGCCGACGCCGCGCTTGCCGAACTTGCCGAAACCGGAGAAGTCGCGGCGGATCTGGGTCGGGTTGACGTGGGTGTAGTCGGAGAGCTCCTTGGAGGAAATCGTCTCCTTGCCCATCTTGCGCGCCTGCGTGAGGACCTGCAGGTAGCGCGAGAGGCGTGCCGCGACGCCGAGCGAAAGCCGCTCGCCGGGCCCCTGCTGGCCGCCCCGCGGCAGGTGCACCGTGGCGGGCGTGAAGTGCTCGTCAACCATCGACGGCCCCGGACTCTAGTCGCTCGCGCAGGAGCGCCTCGTCGAGCTCGTATTCGCAGAGCTCCTCGCCGTCGAGGACGATCACCGGGATGCGCTCGAAGTAGGCGCGGTGCAGCTCCTCGTCGCGGCTGATGTCGAGCTCGCGCAGCGCGAAGGCGCCGTCGGCGCCGATCTCGCGCAGCCGTTCGACCGCGATCTCGCACAGATGGCAGCCCGGCCTGGAGTACACGACCACCTGCCTCATGCGGCCCTTTCCCCCGTCGCGTAAGCGTCCAGGCCGAGGTAGTCGGGGTACGCGAGCGGCGCCTGGTAGCGCGCGGCGCTCGCGATCATCGCGGCGTTGTCGGTGCACAGCGCCATCGACGGGGCGTGCAGCTCGGCGCCGAGGCCCGCGAGGCGCGCGCGCAGCACCCCGTTCGCGGCGACGCCGCCGCCGATCGCCAGGCGAGCGAGCCCCTCGGCTTCCAGCGCCCGCTCGCAACGGCCCGCGAGGCTGTCGACGATCGCGCGCTGGTAGGAGGCGGCGAGGTCCGCGCGGACGGCGCCGGCGCCGTCGCCGAGGTCGCGCAGCGTGTACAGCAGGCTCGTCTTCAGGCCCGCGAACGAGAAGTCGAGCGTCCCGGCGAGCGCGCCGCGGCGCCCGCCGCGAGCCCGCCCGGCGTCCGAGCCGGGGAAGGCGAAGGCCTCGTCGTCGCCGTCGGCGGCGAGGCGCTCCAGCGCGGGCCCGCCGGGGAAACCGAGGCCGAGCATCCGCGCGCCCTTGTCGAACGCCTCGCCGGCCGCGTCGTCGAGCGTCTGGCCGAGCACCGCGAAGCCGGCGTGTTCGTCGACGCGCGCGAGCAGCGTGTGCCCGCCGCTCGCGACGAGGCAGATGAACGGCGGCTCGAACGGGCCGCCGGCGTCGCGCAGGAAGTTCGCCGCGACGTGCCCGTCGAGGTGGTCGACGGGCACGAAGGGCAGGCCCCGCGCGGCGGCGAGCGCCTTGGCGTGCGAGAAACCGACGAGCAGCGCCCCGATCAGCCCGGGCCCGCGGGTCGCCGCCACGAGCTCCACGTCGTCCAGGCCGGCGTCGGCTTCGGCAAGAGCGTGCGCGACGACGGCGTCGAGGACCTGGAGGTGCTGGCGCGCCGCGATCTCCGGCACGACGCCGCCGAAGCGGTCGTGCGTGTGCTGCGAGGAGATGACGTTCGCGCGGATCGTGCCGTCCTCGTCGACGACGGCGGCGCAGGTGTCGTCGCAGCTCGTCTCGACTGCGAGGATCGTCACAGCCGCAGCGGTTCGGGGACGTCGTCGAGGTTCCCCGCGAGCGTGCCGGGAGTGCGCCACATGACCACCGCGTCCTCCCCGTTGTCGCGGTAGTAGCGCCGCCGCCGCCCCGCCGCGCGGAACCCCTCGCGCTCGTAGATGTGGATCGCGACGGCGTTCGACGGACGCACCTCGAGCGTGTACCGCGCCGCGGGGTCGTCGACCTCGCGGAACAGCTCCTCGAGCATCGCCGAGGCGATGCCGCGGTTCTGCCGCTCGGGCGCGACGGAGATGTTCATCACGTGCCACACCTCGTCGTACCGCGCGCAGATCAGGTAGCCGGCGAGCTCGTCGTCCTCGACCGCGGCCAGGCAGATGCCCGATTTCTTTGAGAGCTCGAGCACGAACATCGCCATCGACCACGGCGTCGGGAAGATCCGGCGCTCGATCTGCAGCACGGCGGGCAGGTCGCCGTAGTCAAGGCGCCGCAGCTGCAGGCGCTGGGACGCCCACTTCACGGCGCCGTCACCTTCGCCTCGGCGTCGGGGCGGCGCACGTAGTCGGGCAGCGCGCCTTCCACCGCGCCGGCGGCCGCGAGGCGGCAGAGCGCGGCGGCGCGCACGACCTGCAGCCCGGAGTCGGCGGGCAGCAGCGCTGCGCCGCTGCGCGTGAGCTCCTGCGCGTAGCGCACAGCGCCGTCGCCGACGGCGACGGTCCCGGGCGACGCGTCAGCGACGGCGTGCGGCTGCTGGGCGCAGGGCACGTCGAGTGGCACGGGCAGCTCGCCGCGGCGCTCGAAGAGCTGCGTGAAGACCTCGCCGCGCCGCGCGTCGATCACGGCGAGCGCGTGCTGCCAGGGCCCGTGCGCGAACGCCTCCGCGGCGAGCGCCGCGAGGCTCGAGACGCCCGCCGCGTCGACGTCGAGCGAGAGAGCGACGCCGCGCGCGGTCGCGACGCCGACGCGCAGCCCCGTGAACCCGCCCGGTCCCGTGCCGACCACGACGCGCTCGACGTCCCGCCAGCGTGCGCCAGATTGCGCGAGCAGGCCGTCGGCGAGCTCGAGCAGGCGCGTCGCGTGGCCGGGATGCGCCCCCGGAGCCGGGTCGTCGCGCGCTTCGAACTCGCGCCCCGCGCCGCCGCGCAGCGCGACGGCGGTCGCCGCGGTCGCGGTGTCGAAGCCGAGGATCACGACGCCTCGCCGTCTTCCACGGTGATCACCCTGCGGTCGGCGCCGGCGTGGACGATCGTGACGCGCGCGCGCGGCGCCACGAGCTCGTGCTCCGCGTCCGCGGGCCACTCGATGAACGAGATCCGCCCGTCGCCGACGTAGTCGCCGAGCAGGTCGGGCTCCTCCCCGTCGAGCAGCCCGACGCGGTACAGGTCGACGTGGCCGACGGCGACGCCGTCGGCGGCGTAGCGGTGGCCGATGCTGAACGTCGGGCTCGTGACGGGGACGCTGACGCCGAGCGCGCGGGCCGCTCCGCGCACGAACGTCGTCTTGCCCGCGCCGAGCTCGCCGCGGACGAGCACGAGGTCGCCGTCACGCAGGCGCGCCGCGAGGCGCGCCCCGACCGCTTCCGTCTCCTCGGGGCCGGACGTTTCGATGGAGGTGTCCCGCACCGGGGAGACTGTAGAGCCTGCCCGGCGCGAAACGGCCGCGAAAAAAAGCCGACCCGCGGGAGAATGTACGCGGGTCGGCTAGCGCTTCTGGAGGGATGGAGACAACCTCCTCATCGTCCGGCCGGCAGCCGCCCTTTAGCCGTTGGGCAGCGCCTTGCACGAAAGCCCGGATTACTGCGCTTTGCTGGGCCTATGGCGTGGTACGAACGTCCAGCGTCCGGCGCGCCGGGGGCCTAGAAGAGGCCGAGTTGACCCTCCGCGTCGAGCTCGACGCGCTCCTCCGGCGGCTGCTCCTCGGCGGGCTCCAGCGGCGCCCGGGGCGAGGCGAGGGCCAGCAGCTCGGGCAGCCCCGCGAAGTCGGCGCGCAACGTGTCGAGCATGCTCGGCGTGTAGAGCGCGGCCGCGGGGTGGAAGAGCGGGTACAGGCGCACCGTGCGGGCGCCGACGGCGACGGTCTCCGCTTTGCCGTGCAGGCGCGTTATGCCCGTCGGGTCGCCGCGCAGCAACTTCGTCGAGAAGTTGCCGAGCGTGCAGATCACCTTCGGCTCGATCAGCTCGACCTGTTCGAGCAGGTACTGCTGGCAGGCCTCGATCTCCGGCGGCTCGGGGTCGCGGTTGCCCGGTGGCCGGCACTTCAGGACGTTCGCGATGAAGACGTCGGCGCGGGCCAGCCCGATCTCGCCGAGGAGCGTGTCCAGGAGCTTGCCGGCGCGCCCCACGAACGGCAGGCCCTGCTCGTCCTCGCTCGCGCCGGGGGCCTCGCCGACGAACATCAGGTCCGCGTCCGCGTTCCCGGCACCGAAAACGACGGTCTTTCGTGTCGCGGCGAGCTCGGCGCAGCGCTGGCAGCCCATCGCGCGCGCGTAGACGTCCTTGAGCCGCTCGCGCCGCTCCTGGGGCGTGAGCGCGGGGGGCGTTTGCGCCATGCGGCGATGCTACGCGCTCGCGCGGGCGCGCTGCGCCCGATCGGCGCCTGCGCGATGATCCGCGCGTGACGCCCCCCGAGAACATCGAGATCCTCGCTCCGTTCACGGGCCTCGTCGTCTCGCTGCCACGGGCCACCGGCGAGACCGTCGCGGCTGGCGACGTAGTCGTGGTGCTCGAGGCGATGAAGATGGAGCACGAGGTGCCCGCCGGCGCGGCGGGCACCGTCGCGGCGGTCGCGGTGACGGTCGGCGAGAGCGTCGACGAGGGACAGCTGCTCGCGACGCTCGCGCCGGGCGCCCACGACGCCGCTGGCCGTGCGGCGGCGCCCGCCGGCGCCGAGGGCGCGGGCGAGCGCGAGGACCTTCACGTCGTCCACGAACGCCACCGCATCGGCCTGGACCAGGCGCGGCCGCAGGCCGTCGCGAGGCGCCACGAAAGCGGCCGGCGCACGGCGCGCGAGAACCTCGCGGAACTCCTCGACGAGGGCAGCTTCGTGGAGTACGGGCCGCTCGTCTTCGCCGCCCAGGAGCGACGGCGCCCGCGCGAGGAGCTGATCGCACGCACCCCAGCCGACGGCCTCGTCGGGGGGCTCGGCACGATCGCGGGCGAGCCGTGCGTCGCGCTCTCCTACGACTACATGGTCCTCGCGGGAACCCAGGGGGCGCGCGGCCACGCGAAGAAGGACCGGCTGTTCGAGATCGCCCGGCGCCGGCGGCTGCCGGTCGTGCTCTTCGCCGAGGGCGGCGGCGGCCGGCCCGGCGACGTCGACGTGCCGCTCGTCGCGGGCCTTGACTGCCGCGCCTTCGAGTACTTCGCCGGCCTGTCCGGCAACGCGCCGCTCGTCGGCATCGCCGCGGGCTACTGCTTCGCCGGCAACGCCGCCCTGCTCGGCTGCTGCGACGTCGTGATCGCGACCGAGGACTCCTCGATCGGCATGGGCGGGCCGGCGATGATCGAGGGCGGCGGGCTCGGCGCGTTCGAGCCCTGGGAGGTCGGGCCGATCGACGTGCAGTACGCGAACGGCGTCGTGGACCTGCGCGTCGCCGACGAGCGCGCCGCGGTCGCGGCGGCAAAGCGCTATCTGTCCTACTTCCGCGGACCCCGCGAGCCCGGCGGGGCCGGCTCGCCGGAGGCCCTGCGCGAGCTCGTCCCCGAGCAGCGCAAGCGCGCGTACGACGTGCGCGCGGTCATCGACGCGCTCTGTGACGAAGCCTCGGTGCTCGAGCTGCGGGGCGGCTTCGGCGCGGGCATGGTGACGGTGCTCGCGCGCGTCGGCGGCTGCCCGCTCGGGGTGCTCGCCAACGACCCGCGGCACCTCGGCGGCGCGATCGACGCCGACGGCGCCGACAAGGCGGCGCGCTTCATGCAGCTCTGCGACGCGTTCGCGTTGCCGCTGCTGATGCTCTGCGACACGCCGGGCTTCATGGTCGGCCCGCAGGCCGAGCAGAGCGCCACGGTGCGTCACTTCGCCCGCATGTTCGTGACCGGGGCGAACATCGCCGTGCCCACCGGCACGATCGTGCTGCGCAAGGGTTACGGCCTCGGCGCCCAGGCGATGGCGGCCGGGGGCTTCAAGGCGCCCCTCTTCACCGTCGCCTGGCCGACGGCGGAGTTCGGCGGCATGGGGCTCGAGGGCGCCGTCCAGCTGGGCATGAGACGCGAGCTCGAAGCGGTCGCGGATGAGGAGGAGCGCCAGCGGCTCTATGAGCAGGCGGTCGCCGCCGCATACGAGCACGGGCGGGCGGTGAACATGGCGGCGTACGGTGAGATCGACGACGTGATCGACCCCGCCGACTCGCGGCGCTGGATCATGACGCTCTTCGACGGGCACGACTGGCGCCCGCGGGAGCCGCGGCGGCCCAACGTGGACGCCTGGTAGCGGCTTCCCTGCCGCGGGGACGGGCGGTATCATCGCGGTTGGGTGTGATCACCGCGACGCGGGATGCACCAGGACGACAGGCCGCAGGATTGCAGGACGCCGGTATCCGCTTGGCGGAACTGGACGCGAACGATGAACCCTCACCACAATCCCGACGGCGGCGTGAGCGTTTTGCGCTCAGTCGCGGCGCTCCGCTCGTACGTGGCGGCCGCCCGCGCCGGCGGGCGCCTCGTCGGCCTCGTTCCGACGATGGGTGCGCTGCACGCCGGCCACCTCGCGCTGCTCGACGCCGCGCGCGCCGAGTGCGACGTCGTCGTCGCCTCGATCTTCGTGAACCCGACGCAGTTCGACCGCGCGGACGACCTCGAGCGCTACCCCCGCGACGAGGCCCGCGACATCGAGCGGCTCGCCGGCGCGGGCTGCGACGCGCTCTTCGCGCCGGCGCGCGAGGAGATGTACCCGCCAGGCTTCGCGACGACGGTCCACGTCGGTGAGGTCACGGGGCGCTTCGAGGGCGCCGTGCGCGGCGCCGAGCACTTCAACGGCGTGGCGACGGTCGTCACGAAGCTGCTCTGCGCCTGCCTTCCCGACGTCGCCTACTTCGGCCGCAAGGATGCCCAGCAGCTGCACGTCATCCGCCGACTCGTCAGCGACCTGAACATCCCCGTGCGCGTCGCCAGCGTGGCGACGGTGCGCGACAGCGACGGCCTCGCGCTCTCCTCCCGCAACGAGCTCCTGACGGACGCGGAACGCCTGCGGGCACGCGCGATGCCGGACGGTCTCGCGGCGGCCGCCGCGGCGCTGCGCTCCGGCGAGCGTGACGCCGCGGCCATCGCCGCGGCCGCCCGCGCGGCAATGACCGCGCGGGGCGCCGACGTCGAGTACGTCGCGGTCGTCGACCCCGGCACGTTCACCCCCGTCGAGCACGCCGACGGCGACGTGCTCGTCGCGGTCGCGGCGCGCGTCGGCGCCGTGCGCCTCATCGACAACGAAACCTTCGCGCCCGCAGCCGCGGACGCGACACGAACCACCGACACCAGCGAGGTGGCGACCGCGGCCTGAGCGCCGGGCGTCAACCGAACGGAGAGGAAGCAGGATGTCAAGCCACCCCACCGTCCAGTCGCCGATCGATCCGACGCGGCTGCCGATGACGCTGCCGCTGCTGCAGGAACGCCGCGACCTGCACGAACCGATCGTGATGATCACGGCCTACGACTACCCGAGCGCGCGCGCCGCGCAGGCGGCGGGCGTCGACGTCGTCCTCGTCGGCGACTCGGCGGCGACGACCGTGCTCGGTCACAGCGCCACGACGCCCGTATCGCTCGAGGACATGCTCGTGCTGGCGCGCGCCGTGCGCAGGGGCCTGACGACGCCGCTCATGATCGGCGACCTGCCCTTCGGCTCCTACGAGATCTCGGACGAGCAGGCGATCGCGACCGCCCTGAGGATGGTCAAGGAGGCGGGCTGCGACGCCGTGAAGCTCGAGGGCGGCGGTGCCGCGCCGGCGTCGCGCGCCCGCGCGATCATCGGCGCCGGTATCCCGGTGATGGGCCACGTCGGCCTGACCCCCCAGACATCGACCGCGCTGGGCGGCTGGAAGGCCCAGGGGCGCACCGCCGCGGCGGCGGAGCGCATCGCCCGCGAGGCGCTCGCGCTGCAAGAGGCCGGCTGCTTCGCGATCGTGTTCGAGGCGATCCCGGCCGCGGTGACCGCCGAGCTGATGGAGCTGATGCGCGTACCGGTGATCGGCATCGGGGCGGGCCCGGCGACGGACGGCCAGGTGCTCGTCTTCCACGACCTGCTCGGCATCCGCGAGGGCCTCGGGCCGCGTTTCGTCAAGCGCTACGCGAACCTGCAGGAGGAGATGGACGCCGGCGTAGCCGCCTTCGCGCAGGACGTCAGGACGCGCAGCTACCCGGGCCCCGAGCACGGCTACTCGATCCCCGACGAGGAGCTCGCGACGCTGCGCGGGCTGCTCGGGCCGCTGCGCTAGACACCCGCCGACGCGCCGTACTCGATCCGCCGCAGCGGCCGCGCGGGCACGCCCGCCGCGATCGTGAACGGCTCGATGTCGCGGGTCACGACGCTGTTGGCGCCGATCACGCACCGCTCGCCGATCGTCACGCCGCCCGTCACGACGACGTGGGCGCCGAGCCAGCAGTTGTCGCCGATGCGTGTTGCGCCGCGGCCGCGAAAGCCCTGCCACGGCACCGGCACGCCGGGGTCGTCGAAGCGGTGGTCGGCGTCGGAGACGAAGCAGCCGTTCGCGAGCATGCAGTAGCTGCCGATGCTGACGAGCTCCTGCGCGGCGACCATCACGCCGCGGTTCAGGAACGACCCCTCCCCCACCTCGATCCGCCCGGGCGCTGGCGCCGTGAGCCACACGCCGGGCTCGAAGAGGACGTGCGGGCCGACTCGGAGGCGGTCCTCGCGCAGCATCTCGAGCACGTTGCCCTCGATCGGCCAGCGCACGAATGCTTCGCGGCGCATCATCTCCCAGTGGATCCGCGCGCGGTTCCACGGCAGGCTCGAGCGCTCGTACCAGCGCCAGCGCCGCTCCCAGAGGACGAGCCGGCCGCCGAGCGACCTCACGCGGCGACCCGGGCGCGCGGCGGGCGCCGCTGCCGGCCGCGCGCGGCGCGGACGGGCAACAGCTCCGCGAGGAAGCGTCCCGTGTGCGACGCCTCGACTGCCGCGACCTGCTCGGGGGTGCCGCTCGCGATGATCTCGCCGCCGTCCTCGCCGCCCTCGGGGCCGAGGTCGATGATGCGATCCGCGGACTTGATCACGTCGAGGTTGTGCTCGATCACGACGACGCTGTTGCCGGCGTCGACGAGCCGTTCCAGGACCGCTAGCAGGCGTTGCACGTCGGCGAAGTGGAGCCCCGTGGTCGGCTCGTCGAGGACGTACAGCGTGCGGCCCGTCGCGATCTTCGAGAGCTCGGTCGCGAGCTTCACGCGCTGCGCCTCGCCGCCCGACAGCGTCGTGGCGGGCTGCCCGAGGCGGATGTAGCCGAGGCCCACCGCGTCGAGCGTCTCGAGCCGGCGGCGGATCTTGGGGATGTTGGCGAAGAACTCGAGCGCCTCCTCGACGGGCATGTCGAGGACGTCCGCGATCGTCTTGCCTTTGAAGCGGACCTCGAGCGTCTCGCGGTTGTAGCGGCGGCCGTGGCACTGCTCGCACGGCACGTAGACGTCGGGCAGGAAGTGCATCTCGATCTTGATCTGGCCGTCGCCGCGGCAGACCTCGCAGCGACCGCCCTTGACGTTGAACGAGAAGCGCCCCGGCTTGTAACCGCGCGCCCGCGCCTCCTGCGTCTTCGCGAAGAGCTCGCGGATGACGTCGAAGAGCCCCGTGTACGTCGCCGGGTTCGAGCGCGGCGTGCGGCCGATCGGCGACTGGTCGACGGCGATGATCTTGTCGAGCTGGTCGAGCCCTTCGATCGTCCCGTGGGAGCCGGCGCGGCCCCGCGCGCGGTGCAGCCGCGCGCTCACCGCCTTGTACAGGATGTCGTTCACGAGCGTCGACTTTCCCGAGCCCGAGACGCCCGTGACGCACGTCAGAACGCCGAGCGGGAAGGCGACGTCGACGTCGCGCAGGTTGTGCTCGCTCGCGCCGCTGATCTTCACCTCGCCTGTGGGGACACGGCGCCGCTCGGGCACGGCGATCGAGCGCACCCCCGCGAGGTACTGCCCGGTCAGCGACTCCCCCACGGCGGTCACCTCCTCCGCGGTGCCTTGCGCGACGATCCTGCCGCCGTGCTCGCCCGCTCCCGGCCCGAGGTCCACGAGGTGGTCCGCGGCGCGCATCGTCTGCTCGTCGTGCTCGACGACGATCACGGTGTTGCCGAGGTCGCGCAGCCGTTCGAGCGTCCCGATCAGCTTGGAGTTGTCGCGCTGGTGCAGGCCGATCGACGGCTCGTCGAGGATGTAGAGCACGCCGACGAGCGACGAGCCGATCTGCGTGGCGAGGCGTATTCGTTGCGCCTCGCCGCCGGAGAGCGTCGCGGCCGCGCGGTCCATCGAGAGGTAGCCGATGCCGACGTTCTCGAGGAACCGCAGCCGTTCCGCGAGCTCGCGCAGGACGAGCCGCGCGACGTGGCGGTCGGTCTCGCTGAGCTCGATGGTCTCGAGCCAGTGCAGCGCGCGGCGAGCCGAAAGGCCACAGAACTCGTCGATCGAGGTCCCCGCGACGAGCACCGCCCGCGACTCGGGCCGCAGGCGCGTTCCTTCGCAGGCCGGGCAGTCGCGCAGCGACATGAACTGCTCGATCCGCTCGCGCATCAGCTGCGAGCTGGTCTCGCGGTGCCGGCGTTCGAGGCCCGCGATGACACCTTCGAAGCGTGAGCGGTACGAGCGGTGACGGCCGAAGCGGTTGCGGTACGTGACGTCGATCGGCCCGTCGGTGCCGCAGAGGAACGCGTCCTGCTGCTCGCGCGTCAGCTCCTGCCAGGGCGCGTCGAGGTCTATGTCGTAGCGGTCCGCGAGGGCGCGCGTCATCTGCTCGAAGTAGTTCGAGGAGCTCATCGCCCACGGGGCGATCGCGCCCGCGGCGATCGAAAGCGCCGGGTCCGGGACGACGAGGTCGGGGTCGACCTCGAGCTGCGCGCCGAGGCCGGTGCAGCGCTCGCACGCGCCGTGGGGCGAGTTGAAGGAGAAGATGCGGGGCTCGAGCTCGACGAGCGACGGTCCGTGCTCGGGACACGCGAAGCGCTCGGAGAACGTGTAGACCGTGCCGGGCTCGGGGGTCGTGCCGGGCGTGATCTGCCCGGCGGCGGCGCGCGGTGCAGTGGCACCGCGCACGCCCGCCACGTCGCCCTCGCCGTCGTCGCCTTGCCCCGCGTCGCGGGCGCCCACGATCTCGATCTCGACGAGGCCGTCGGCGCGCGCGACCGCCGTCTCGATCGAGTCGGCGAGCCGCTTGCGGATGTCGTGGCGCATGACGAGGCGGTCGACGACCACGGCGACGTCGTGCTTGTAGCGCTTGTCGAGCACGATCGACTCCTCGAGCAGGCGCACGCGCCCGTCGATCTTCACGCGCGTGAAACCTTCGCTGCGCAGCTCCTCGAGGAGCTTGCCGTACTCGCCCTTGCGGCCGCGCACGATCGGCGCGAGGACCATGAAGCGCGAGCCGTCGGCGAGCTCCATGACCTGGTCGATGATCTGCTCGGCTGACTGGCCGCTGATCTGGCGGCCGCAGATCGGGCAGTGCGGCACGCCGACGCGCGCCCACAGCAGCCGCAGGTAGTCGTAGATCTCGGTCACGGTGCCGACGGTCGAGCGCGGGTTGCGCGACGTCGTCTTCTGGTCGATCGAGATCGCCGGCGAGAGCCCCTCGATCGAGTCGACGTCGGGCTTGTCCATCTGGCCGAGGAACTGCCGCGCGTACGCCGACAGCGACTCGACGTAGCGGCGCTGGCCCTCGGCGTAGATCGTGTCGAATGCGAGGCTCGACTTGCCCGACCCAGACAGCCCCGTTATCACGACCAGGGCGTCGCGCGGCAGCGCGAGCGTCACGTCCTTGAGGTTGTGCTCCCGGGCTCCGCTTACGACTATCTGATCTCCGGCCATCGGCGCACCATTCTAGGTGCGCGCCGGCGCGCCAAAGTGGCGCTCAGCCGTCGATCGCGGCGTAGACGTCCGCAACGAGGCCGTCCGCGTCGCCGACGCCGTACACGTCCGCGAGGTGCCGCGCCGTCTCCTCGGGGCTCGCCCCGCCGAGCGCCATGTTGACCGCGACGAGGCGCGCTTTGTCGATGTCCGCGCCACCCGAGGCGCCCACCGACGCGGCTTCGGAGGGCGCGGGCTCGCTCGCCGCCGGCTCGGCGGCGACGGGCGCCTCGGGCGGGCGCGGTTCCGCCGGCGCGGGGGCGGGCTGCGCCGCCGGCGCGATCGCGGGAGCGGCCGCAGCGGGGATGGCGGGCGCGATCTGCGGCGGCGCCGGCGCGGGCAGCGCCGCCGCGGGAGCCGCGGCGATCAGCGAGCCGTGCAGCTCGCCGACCGACCCGGTGGCGCGTTCGAGCTGGGCGGAGATCCGCTGCGCGCCGCCGCGCAGCTGGCCGAGCAGCGCGCCGATCTCGCCGTCCATCGTGTCGACGCTCGTGAGGAGCGCCTCCGCCGCGCGCGACACCGCCCCGACCTGTTCGCGGACCTGGTCGACGGCGGCTTCCCGCGTGCGCGCCGCGTCGGCCTCGGCGGTGGCGCGCGTCGTCTGCGCCGCCTCGGCGGCCTGGCGCTCCATCACCGCGGCGGCCTGCTCGGCCGCCTGGATGATGCCCTGGACCTGGACGCCGGCGTTCGTGGCGAGGGACACGACGCCGCCGGCGCCGGCCTCACGGCGCAGCCGTTCGACTTCGTCCGCGAGGGCGCGCAGGTGGGCGTCGACGGCCGCCGGGTCGTAGCCGCGGCGCGTGAGCGGGAAGTCGCGCCGCTCGATGGCGTGCCGGTCCAGGTCCACGCGGCAATGCTAGGCGAACACGCGGCGCGCGATCGCGCAACGGCGGCCCGCGAAAGCGGCCTACGTGGGCGCCTCGGTCTGGACCTGGGCGAGGTCGCGGCGCAGTTCCCGCAGCTCGTCGCGCAGCTGCGCCGCGTACTCGAAGCGCAGATCGTCGGCGGCGGCGAGCATCTCCTCCTCGATCTCGACGGCGAGGCGCTCGAGCTCGTGCTGGGGCAGCTCCTGCCGGTCGGCGCTGCGCCGCCGGCTGCGGCGCCGCGGCACCTTCGACTCGCCGTGCAGGAACTCGGCGATGTCCGAGACCCCCTTGACCACGGTCGCGGCGGTGATGCCGTGCTCCTCGTTGTAGGCGAGCTGGATCTCGCGGCGCCGGTCGGTCTCGGCGATCGCGGCGCGCATCGCCGCGGTCTGCTGGTCGGCGTACATGAGGACGGTCCCGCCGACGTTGCGCGCCGCCCGGCCGATGGTCTGAATCAGCGAGGTCTCGCCGCGCAGGAATCCCTCCTTGTCGGCGTCGAGGATCGCGACGAGCGCCACCTCCGGCAGGTCGAGCCCCTCGCGCAGGAGGTTCACGCCGACGAGCACGTCGTACTCGCCGAGTCGCAGGTCGCGGATGATCTGGATCCGCTCGAGGGTGTCGATCTCGCTGTGCAGATACCGGGTCCTGAAGCCCATCTCGACGAGGTACTTGGAGAGGTCCTCGCTCATCTTCTTGGTGAGCGTCGTCACGAGCACGCGCTCGTCGCGTTCGGTGCGCGTGCGGATCTCGCTCATCAGGTCGTCGACCTGGTTGCGCGTCGCGCGCACCTCGACGTGCGGGTCGACGATGCCCGTCGGGCGGACGATCTGCTCGACGACGCGCCGCGCGCTGACGCGCTCGAATTCGCCGGGCGTCGCGGAGACGAAAAGCAGCTGCGGCGTTATCGAGAGGAACTCCTCGAACGTCTGGGGCCGGTTGTCGAGCGCGCTCGGCAGGCGGAAGCCGTAGTCGACGAGCGTCTGCTTGCGCGAACGATCGCCGTGGTACATCGCGCCGAGCTGCGGGACCGTCTGGTGCGACTCGTCGAGGAAGCAGACGAAGTCCTTCGGCAGGTAGTCGATCAGGCAGTACGGCCGCGAGCCGGGGGCGCGCCCGTCGAGGATGCGCGAGTAGTTCTCGATCCCCGAGCAGAAGCCGACCTCGCGCAGCATCTCCATGTCGTACTGGGTGCGCTGGCGCAGCCGGTGCGACTCGAGCTGCTTGCCTTCGGCCTCGAGCTCGGCGCAGCGGGCCTCCAGTTCACGGCCGATCTCCTCGACCCCCGCCTCGATGAGCCCCTCGCGCACGTTGTAGTGCGTCGCCGGCCAGACGGCGACGTGCTCGAGGTCGTCGGCGAGGAGCTCGCCGGTGAGCGGGTCGAACTCCTGCAGGCGTTCGACCTCGTCGCCGAACATGATCGCGCGCAGCGCGTTCTCGGCGTACGCGGGGAACACCTCGAGCGTGTCGCCGCGCACGCGGAACGTGCCGCGCGAGAGCACCGTGTCGTTGCGCGAATACTGGATCGAGACGAGTTTCCCGAGCAGCGCGTCGCGGTCGATCATCTCGCCGCGGCGCAGGATCTGCATGTTCATCTCGTAGGTTTCGGGCGAACCGAGGCCGTAGATGCAGGAGACGGACGCGACGATGATCACGTCGCGCCGCGCGAACACCGCCGCCGTCGCGGCGTGGCGCAGGCGGTCGACCTCCTGGTTGATCGCCGAGTCCTTCTCGATGTAGAGGTCGCGGCTCGGCACGTACGCCTCGGGCTGGTAGTAGTCGTAGTAGGAGACGAAGTACTCGACCGCGTTGTCGGGGAAGAAGGTGCGGAACTCGTTGCACAGCTGCGCCGCGAGCGTCTTGTTGTGGGCGATCACGAGCGAGGGGCGCTGGACGGCCTCGATCACGCCGGCCATCGTCATCGTCTTGCCCGTGCCGGTGGCGCCGAGCAGCGTCTGGAAGCGCTCGCCGCCGTCGATGCCTTCCGCGAGCGCGGCGATCGCCGCCGGCTGGTCGGCCGTCGGGGTGAACGCCGCGTCGAGCTTGAAGTTTGCCACCGCACGCAAGGCTAGCCACGGCGCGGGGGAGCAGCGGCGGCGCGGCGCTCGTCGCCCGCCGGCGCCGCGCTAGCTGCCGAGCACGTCGCCGTAGCGCGAGCGGTATTCCTGCTGGCGCGCCATGACCGTCCGCACGTATTCGCGCGTCTGCGGGAAGGGGATGTCTTCGACGGTCAGCGTTTCGCCGCGGCTGCGGGCGCGCCCGAGCCAGCGTTCGACGTTCGCGACGCCGCCGTTGTAGGCCGCGAGGGCGAGTTCCTCGTTGCCGCCGAAGAGGTCGAGCAGGTAGCGCAGGTAGTAGCTGCCGTACGCGATGTTGACGGCCGGCGCGGCGAGGTCGCTCGCGTTGAACGTCGTTCCGCCGGAGAGCTGAGCGAGGTAGTACGCGGTGCTCGGCAGCAGCTGCATCAGCCCCTGCGCGCCCGCCGTCGACGGGCGCGGTTCGAAGTGCGTCTCGGCGTCGATGACGGCCGCGATCAGCGCCGGGTCGAGGTGCTTCGCCGCGGCCTGCGTGCGGATGATCGCGGTGTCGGCGAGCGGCAGCGCGGCTTCGCGCTCGTGGCGGAGGTCGAGCGAGAGGACGAGAGCCACCGCGCCGGCGGCGACGGCCGCGAGCGCGGCCTTCGCGAGCCCGCGTTTCACGCCGTCAGCTTGGCAAGGACGTCCGACAGGCCCCGTTCGAGGTCCGTGACGGTCCCGTCGTTCTCGACGACGTACGTCGCGCGGGCGGCCTTCTCGTCCTGGGTCAGCTGGCGCGCCGCGCGCTCGTCGACGGCGACGTGGCCGCGCGCGGCTGCGCGCCGGGCGCGGAGCGGCTCGGAAGCGATGACCGCGATCGTCGCGTCGTAGATGCCCTCGTGGCCCGCCTCGAAGAGGAGCGGCACCTCGACGACGGTCGCGGGCGGCGGCGGCCGGCGTTGCTCGGCGGCGGCGCGCCAGGCCGCGATGCGCTGCCCGACCTGCGGCCAGATCAGCTCCTCGAGCCAGCGTCGTCCGTCGTCGGACGCGAACGCGGCGCGGGCGAGCTCGGCGCGGTCGACGGTGCCGCCGGGCGCGACCTGCTCGCCGAAGCGCCCGACGACGGCGTCGCGGACCGCGGGCTCCTCGTAGAGGTCGTGTACCACCTGGTCGCTGGAGATGACCTCGGCGCCGAGTCGTTCGAGCGCGGCGAGGGCGGTCGACTTGCCGGCGCCGAGGCCGCCCGTCAGACCGACGAACGGGACGCTGCCCGCCATGCGCGCGGGCGCGCTCTAACCCTCGGCGGGCTCTTCGGCCACGCCGGCCTGCGCGCCCTCGTCGGCGCCCGGGTCGGCGGCAGCCTCGCCCTCGCCCTCGGCGCCGTCGGCCTGCGCCTCGGGCGCCGGCTCGGCGGGAGCTTCAGCCTGCGCCGCGGTGCCCTCATCGGGGGCGGACTCCTCGACGGCCACCTCGACGGGGGCCGCCTCGGCGCCGGTCTCGTCGTCGACGGCGAGGCCGCTGGGCGCCTGCGCCTCGGCGCCGGCCTCGCCGTCGTCGGCGAGATCGCCGGGCGCCGGGCCGCGCAGGACCTGGCCCTCGACGCGCTTCGCCGAGAGCGACAGGCGGCGGCGGTCGCTGTCGATCTCGAGGATCTTGACGCGGATCTCGTCGCCCGGGTGCACGACCTCGCGCGGGCTCTCGACGTGGTGGGCGGCGAGCTCTGAGATGTGGACGAGCCCCTCGACTCCGTCGAGGATCTCGACGAAGGCGCCGAACTGGACGACCTTGGTGACCTTGCCCGAGAGCTCGTCGCCGATGCCGTACGTGTCGATCACGCGCTGCCAGGGGTCCTCCTGGGTCTGCTTGAGACCGAGCGAGATGCGCTGGCGGTCGCGGTCGATGTCGAGCACCTTGACCTTCACCGTCTGGCCGATCGTGAGCACCTCGCTCGGGTGGTTCACGTGCGACCAGGAGAGCTCGGAGATGTGGATCAGCCCGTCGATCCCGTCGAGGTCGACGAAGGCGCCGAAGTCGACGATGTTCGAGATCTGGCCTTCGACGACGAGGCCGGGCTGCAGACGGTCGAGGATCTGCTGGCGGACCTCCTTGCGCTCCTCCTCGAGCACGGCGCGGCGCGAGAGCACGACGTTGTTGCGCGCCCGGTTGAGCTCGATGACCTTCGTCTCGATCTGGGTGCCCATGTACTCGTCGAGGTTCGGGACGCGGCGGATGTCGACGAGCGACGCGGGCAGGAAGCCGCGCACGCCGAGGTCGATGATCAGGCCGCCCTTGACGACCTCGATCACGGTGCCGGTGACGGGCTCACCCGACTCCACGGCGGCCTCGACGCGCCGCCACGCCTTCTCGAAGCGGGCGCGCTTCTTGGACATGATCAGGCGCCCGTCCTGGTCCTCCTTGGTGAGGACGATCGCGTCGACCTCCTCGCCGAGCGCGACCTCGTCGTTGGGGTCGACCGACTTGCGGATCGAGAGCTCGCTCGCCGGGATGACGCCCTCGGACTTGTAACCGATGTCGACGAGGACCTCGTCCTTGTCGATCCGCACGACGTGGCCGGTTACGACCTCGCCCTCCTGGATGTCACGGAGGGTCGCGTCATAGTTCGGGACGAGCTTGCCGTCGATTTCCAGGACGAGCGCACTCGTCCCGCCCGCGGCATCTGTCGCGCCGCCGTCAGCCATAGTTTGCACCGGCGAACCTTAGCGCAGCCGTATCATCTCGGCCACATGCCGGTGCGAGCGACCAAGCGCGGAGCCGAGCGCACGGCGCTCGCGCGGGACTGCGACGTTCTGATCTGCGGCGCTAGCTTCGCGGGCCTCGCCGTCGCGCGCGAACTCGCGGGCTCGGGGGCGCGCGTGATGGTGATCGACCGTTACGAGATCGGCGAGCGCCAAACCTCGGCCTGCGCCGCGCCGACGGACTGGCTGCGCGCGATGGAGCTGACGTGCTCGCTGCGCCAGGAGTTCGAGGAGATCGTCGTCCACACGCCGTACACGACGGCGCGCTGGCGGCTGCCGTGGTCGTTCGCGACGTTCGACTACCGCGAGCTCTGCGCCGCGCTCGCGGCGCAGGGCGGCGCGGACGTCGAGTTCGATACCGCCAAGGTCGACGGGCGCAGCGGCAACACCGTCCACACCGACCGCGGTGACCTCTCGGCGCCCCTCATCGTCGACGCGCTCGGATGGCGCCGCGTGCTCTCCAACGGCCCCACGATCCAGCCGCCCAACGCGCGCCTCTCGCGCGGCCTCGAGGTCCACCCCGCGGGCGCCGGCGCCGAGATGGAGCTCTGGATCGACCCGCGCTACGCGCGCGCCGGCTACGGCTGGAGCTTCCCGGCCCGCGACGAGGTGCGCGTCGGCGTCGGCTCCTTCTGGCCCGAGCGCCACGTCAAGGAGCCGACGGTCCGCCTCGCCGCCGAGCTCGGCCTGCCGCCCGACGGCTACCAGGGCAACTGGATCCCGCACCAGCTCCGGCGCGCCGCGGAGGACGGCGTGTTCTTCGCCGGCGACTCCGCCGGGCACTGCCTGCCGGTCACCGCCGAGGGCATCCGCACTGCGTTCTACTTCGGGCTGGCGTGCGGCCGCGAGCTACGCGACGCGCACCAGGGACGCAAGAGCGCCGCGCAGGCGCTCGCCGACTACGCCGCGTTCTCGGACGCCCACGAGTGGAAGTACCGCTGGCTGCTGCGCGCGCAGCAGGCCATCGGCCGGCTCACGCCGAGCCGCGCGACGTCGCTGCTCGTCGCCGCGTTCGCCAACGAGCGCCTCGCGGACTGGGCGTTCCGGCATTACCTGGCGATCGCGCCGCCGACGTTCGTGCGGCCGCAGCCGCTTCCGGTGGCGCGCGCCGGCAGCCCGGCGGCGGCCTGAGGTCCCGTTCGAAGCCCGCGCCGCCGCGGGAGCGTCCCGTCGCTCGCGGCGGCTCCATCCCCTCAAGGGAGGTCAGGGACGGATGACGAGCACGGTCCCGGCCATCAGGAGCACGACACCGGCCAGCTGGAGCGGTGTCGGGTGGCGCTGCGTCAAGCCGAAGAGGCCCAAGCGGTCCAGCAGCAGCGCCGTGACGAGCTGCGATGAGACGACGAGCGCCGTGAGCACCGTGGCGCCGAGCGTGCGCACCGTCAGCAGCGCGACGGCGACGTAGAACGCCCCGAGCAGGCCGCCGATCAGCGCCCACCACGGCGCGCGGTGCGCCCCGGAGATCGCGCCGATGCCGCCGTCGCCGAACGCCGCGGTGATCGCGACCAGCGCGGCGGTGCCGACGAGGAAGGAGACGGTCGCCGCCTGCAGCGTCCCGATCTGCCGGCCGAGGCGGCCGTTGACCGGTGCCTGCATCGCGATCACGACGCCCGCGGCCACGACGAGGGCGATCGCGGCCGTCCTGTTCACTTCGCGCCCAGCCAGTCGTGGCCCGCGCCGACATCGACCGCGAGCGCCGGCTCGCGGTCGCCCCAGACGGCGCACATCTGCTCGCGCGCGAGCGCGACGGCGGCGTCCTGCTCGGCCTGCGGCGCTTCGAACAGGAGCTCGTCGTGGATCGTGAGCAGCAGCTTCGTCGCGAGGCCGCTCGCGGCGAGCGCCTCGTGGCAGCGGATCATCGCGAGCTTGATGACGTCGGCAGCGGTGCCCTGGACGACAGTGTTCACGGCGAGGCGCTCGCCGAGCATCCGCACCTGGGCGTTGCGCGCCGAGAGCTCGGGGATCGGCCGGCGGCGGCCCCACAGCGTCGCGACGTAGCCGTCCCGCGTCGCCTGCTCGACGACCTCCTGCATGAACGCGGCCACGCGCGGGAAGCGCTCGAGGTAGGCGTCGATGAACTCCTTGGCCTCCGCGCGCGGGATGTTCAGACGGTCCGCGAGACCGAAATCCGACAACCCGTAGACGATGCCGTAGTTGATCATCTTCGCCTTGGAGCGCATCCCGGCGTCGGGGGCGTCCCCGTCGAGGCCGAAGACGCGCGACGCGGTGGCGGTGTGCACGTCTTCGCCGCGCGCGAATATCTCCATCAGCGCGGGCTCCTCGGCGATGTGAGCGAGCACGCGCAGCTCGATCTGCGAATAGTCGGAGGAGACCAGCACGCGGCCCTCCTGCGCCGTGAAGCAGCCGCGGATCTCGCGGCCGAGCTCGGTGCGTATGGGGACGTTCTGAAGGTTCGGGTTCGTCGAGGAGAGACGCCCCGTCTGCGCGACCGCCTGCAGGAACGTCGTGTGGATGCGTGAGTTCTCGTCCGCGAGCCCGGGAAGAACGTCAAGGTACGTCTTGATCAGCGTCGACAGTTCGCGCCAGCGCTCGACGGCGGGCACGATCTCGTGCTCGTCGCGGATCGCCTGCAGCACGCGGGCGTCGGTCGAGTAGCCCGTCTTGCCGCGCCTGCCGCGCGTCAGGCCGAGCCGCGCGAACAGCACCTCGCTCAGCTGCTGCGGCGAGCCGATCGTGAACGGTTCGCCGGCGAGCTCGTGGATCCGCGCTTCCAGCTGCGCGGTCTCCTCGCGCACGCGCGCGGTGATCTCCTGTAGGCGAGGGATGTCGAGGTGGATCCCGTCGAGCTCCATCTCGCGCAGGACCGGGACGAGCGGAAGCTCGATGTCGTCCATCACGGGCGCGAGGTCGAGCTCGTCGATCCGCGCGCGCTGCGCCGCCGCGAGCGCGGCGAGCATCGCGGCCTCCGCCGCCAGCGGATCGTCCGCCTCGACGGCGATCCCCGCCTCCTCGCAGAGTTCGGCGAGCGGATAGCCGCGGCGGGCGGGGTCCAGCAGGTAGGCGCCGAGCATCGTGTCGAAGGCGAGCGTCGCGGGGACGGTGCCGAGGGACTTCGCGTCGTGCGCGACGACCGGCCGCCGCGCGAGCGCCTCAACGACTTCGCCCGGCCCGTCGCAGTCGCCCGCGATGACGGCGCCGGCGCACTCGGCGGCGAAGCGCCAGCCGGCGTCCTGCGCGAACAGCTGCCCCTCCTCCGGCTCGCCTGCGCGCACCACGATCGCGATCTCACCCTCGCCGAACGCCGCGAGATCCGCGACGCTCCCCGCGCGGAACGCGACGCTCGTCGCGGCGGCGCCCGCGCCGTCCGGCGCGAGCAGGGGCTCCATGCGCCGCAGCGGGTCCCGCAGCTCCCAGCGGCGCAGCGTCTCGCGCAGCTGCGAGCGGTCGACGTCGCGCGCGAACTCCTCGCTCACGTCCACGCCGACGTCGAGGTCGCGGTGCATCGTCGCGAGCTGCTTGGAGATACGCGCGAGCTCCGCGTTCTCGCGCAGGTTCTCTTTGCGCTTCGCCCCTTTGATCTCGTCGACCGAGTCGAGCACGCCCTCGAGCGAGCCGTACCGCGCGATCAGTTCGGCTGCGGTCTTCTCCCCCACCCCGGGCACGCCGGGGATGTTGTCCGACGTGTCGCCCTTCAGCCCGTAGTAGTCGGGAATCAGCTCCGGCGGGATCCCGTATCGCTCGATCACCGCGTCGCGGTCGTAGAGCTTGGTGTCGGTGATGCCGCGCGCCGTCGCGAGCACCTCGACGACGCCGTCGCCGTCGATCAGCTGGAACGCGTCGCGGTCGCCCGTGACGATCGTGACCGGCACGGGCGGGTCGGCGGCGAGCGCGCGCTCGACGATCGACGCGATCACGTCGTCGGCCTCGCAGCCCTCGACGCTCACGTTGCGATAACCGAACGCCTCGACGAGCGGCGCCATCGCGGGCCACTGCTCGCGCAGCAGGTCGGGCCGGCTCTGGCGCTGCGCCTTGTACTGCGGGTAGACGTCGGTGCGGCCCGACGTGCCGGCGTCCCACGCGACGATCGTCGGCGAGGTGCCGTAGTCCGTCGCGATCTTCACGAGCATCGACGCGAAGCCGAAGATCGCGTTCGTCGGCTCGCCGGCGGCCGTGGCGATCGCCTCGGGCAGCGCGAAGAAGGCGCGGTAGACGAGGCTCGGCCCGTCGATCAGGAACAGTCGCCGCTGGCCCCCGTCGCTCATCTGTACGGCCACTGTACGGGGCGGCGGCCCCGCCGGCGGCCGTGCGCGCGCCGGATCGCCATAAGATCACGGACAGGCAGCACTCTCGAAGGGCCGCAAATCGTGAGCGAGACACCGAGCGCGCAGTACCGCATCCGCATCACCGTCGAGGTCGACGGCGCCGACACCGTGCGCGCCGCCGCCGACGCGATCGCGGCGGTGGGCGGCCTGGTCCAGGGCGCCGCCGGGTCCGGAACGCAGGGCGGGCGCGAACTGCGCGACTTCACCGTCGACGCCGCGAGCGAGGCGCACTGGCAGCTGATCACCGACGCGGTCGACGCGATCGAAGGCGCGCGCGTGCTCGGCACGGTCGACTGCACGTTCGAGATCCACGAGGGCGGCAAGATCGAACAGCGCAACAAGCCCGAGCTGGCGACGCGCGACGACCTTTCGATGGCGTACACGCCGGGCGTCGCGCGGGTCTGCATGGCGATCGCCGAGGACGAGCGGCTCGCCTACGACTACACGATCAAGCGCAACACCGTCGCCGTCGTCACGGACGGCTCGGCGGTGCTCGGGCTCGGCAACATCGGCCCGCGCGCGGCGATGCCGGTGATGGAGGGCAAGTGTTGCCTTTTCAAGGAGTTCGCGGACGTCGACGCCTTCCCCGTCGCGATCGACAGCCACGACCCCGACGAGATCGTCCAGGCGGTGAGGCTCATCGCGCCGGGCCTCGGCGGCATAAACCTCGAGGACATCGCGGCGCCGCGCTGCTTCGCGATCGAGGCGCAGCTCAAGCGCGAACTCGAAATCCCCGTCTTCCACGACGACCAGCACGGCACCGCCGTCGTTGTGCTCGCGGCGCTGTTGAACGCCGCGAAGCTCACGGGGCGCACGCTCGAGTCGCTCGGCGTGCTCGTGATCGGCGTCGGCGCGGCCGGCATGGCGGTCACCGACATCCTGCTCGCCTGCGGCGTCACGAACATCATCGGCTGCGACTCCACCGGCGTGCTGCACACGGGCCGCGACGACTACGCCGACGGCACGATGAACGACGCCAAGCGGCGCTACTGCGAGCGCACGAACCCGGAGCGGCGCAGCGGGCGCCCCGTCGACGCGATCGAGGGCCTGGACCTCGTGGTCGGCCTCTCGGGCGCACGGGTCCTCGACCCCGACGCGCTGGCGCGCATGAACCGCGACGCGATGATCTTCGCGATGGCCAACCCGACGCCGGAGGTCGACCCGCAGGAGGCCGCGCGCTACGCGCGCATCATCGCGACGGGCCGCTCGGACTACCCGAACCAGATCAACAACGTGCTCTGCTTCCCCGGCATCTTCCGCGGCGCGCTCGACGCGCGTGCGAGCGAAATCACGGATGACATGAAGTTCGCGGCGGCGCAGGCGATCGCGTCGATCGTGCCCGACGCCGAGCTGCGCGACGACTACATCATCCCGTCCGTGTTCAACCGCGCCGTCGCTCCCGCGGTCGCGGCCGCGGTCGTCGAGCGCGCCCGGCCGGTGCCGACGGCGCAGCCGGACGGCACGCCCGCGTGAGCGTCGCGCGGGCGACCGTGACGGGCGCGAGCGGCCTGATCGGCCGGCGCCTGCTGGCCGCGCTGAAAGCCGCCGGCGCGGACGTGACGGCGCTCACGCGCGATCCCTCGCGCGCGGGCCCGCTGCTCGGCGGCGCCCGCGCGGTGCAATGGGACCCTTTGGCCGGGCCGGCGCCCGCGCAGGCGCTCGAGGGAGCGGACGTCGTCTTCAACCTCGCGGGCGAGACGATCGCGCAGCGCTGGAGCGAGCGGGCACGGCGCGCGATCCGCGAGAGCCGCGCCGTCGGCACCGCGAACCTCGTCGGCGGCATCGAGCGCGCCGGGGCCCGCCCGCCGGTGCTCGTCTCGTCCTCGGCGATCGGCTACTACGGCGCCCACGGCGACGAGCCGCTCGACGAGGAGACGCCGCCCGGCACCGGCTTCCTCGCCGGCGTCTGCGTGGAGTGGGAGCAGGCCGCGCGCGGCGCCGAGCGGCACGGGGTCCGCGTGACGCTGGTGCGCACCGGTGTCGTCCTCGACGCGGCGGGCGGCGCGCTCGCCGAGATGCTGCCGCCGTTCCGGCTCGGGCTCGGCGGGCCGATCGCGGGCGGGCACCAGTACATCTCCTGGGTGCACGTCGACGACGTGGTGGGGCTCATGCTCGCGGCCGCGCAGGAAGAGCGCTGGGCGGGCGCCGTCAACGCGACCGCGCCGGATCCCGTCACGAACGGCACCTTCGCGAAACGCCTCGCCGCGCGCCTGCACCGCCCCGCGCTGGTACCGGTGCCGGCGCTCGCGCTGCGCGCGCGGTACGGCGAGATGGCGTCGCTGCTGACCACCGGCGCGCGCGTCCTGCCGGCGCGCGCTCTCGTGCTCGGCTACCGCTTCGCGCAGCCCGACCTCGACGGGGCGCTCGCCGCCGCGCTGCCCGCCTGACGCTCAGACGGGAACGGGCGCCGCCTGGCGTGGCGGGCGGCCGCGGTTCTCGCTCTCGATGATCACGCGGCACGGCCTGTGCGCGAGCAGGTACGACGCCGTCGGGCCGATGCCCTGCTCGTCGCTCGGGGCGTGGATCGTGGACCAGTAGATGACGTCGCAGCCGACTTTTTCGGCCTCCTCGACGAGCGCCTGGCCGGCGCTGCGGGTGCGGATCAGCCCCGTCTCGATCTTGATGCCGCGCCGTTTCGCCTGGATACGCGCGCTCTCCAGCACGCGCCTTCCCGCGGCCTCCTCCTCCTCGAGCCCGATTTCGAGCGAGAGCTGCTGCGGCACGACGAGGACGTAGACGGCGTAGACGACGCCTTCCTCGCCGATCAGGCGCGCGGCGTCGCTGAGCGCGTCGGCGCTGATGTCGGCGCCGAAGATCGGCACCAGCGCGGTGCGGTAGTCGAGCTGCTCGAAGTCCGCGGGGCGCGCGGGCGGCCGCAGGCGGTAGTCGGCCCTGACCGACATGCCTTTGCTGCGCCGGTAGAGGACGTAGCCGACGCAGCCCACGATCATCCACGGGATGCCGACGACGCGCGCCTCGGAGTGCAGAACGGTGACCGCGACCCACGCCAGGAAGGTGCCGACGGCGCCGACGACCGCCGCCAGCGGAATTTCCGCGCCTTTGAACCTCACGTTCCAGGGGCTGCGGTAGGGACGCTCCTGGTCGGGCTCGGTCTGGCGCAGGCGGATGATCGAGACGTGCGCGATCGTGAACGAGAGCATCGCGCCGAACGAGTACACGTTGCCGAGCACTTCGGTGTTGCCGTAGATGATCAGGGCGCTCGCGAACAGCGAGAAGAAGATGAGCGTGAACCACGGGGTGCGGTAACGCGGGTGCAGCGACGCGAAGACGCTCGGCAGCTGGCGGTGCTCGGAAAGCGACCACGAGAGCCGCGAGATGCCGATCATGCCCGCGTTCGTCGCGATCAGGAGGATCGTCGCGGCGAGGAAGCCGACGTAATATCGCGCGCCGTTCAGCACCGCGCCGTGCAGGCCGAGGTGTTCGATCACGCCGAGCACGGGGTCGTTTTCGAAGAAGTGGCCGAGCGCGGTCGCGTAACCCGGATGGGAGAAGCTCTGTTTCAGCGGCTCGCTGTAGCCGACACCGTGGTGCACTACCGGCAGCGCCGAGAGCGCGACGACCGAGATGCCGGCGTAGACGGCGAGCACGGCGAGCACCACCAGGTTCGCGGCTTTGGGCACCTGGCGGCCCGGGTCGCGCGCCTCCTCCGCCATGTTCGCGACTGTCTCGATGCCCGTGTACGCGAGCATCGCGAGCGAGAGCGCGAAGATCAGTTCCTTCCAGCTCGGCGCGACACCGATGTGCACCTGGTGCACGAGCAGCGACGGGTTGAGCACGAGGAACGTGCCGACGAACACGAGCAGCAGCTGCGTGCAGAGGTCGAGGCACGCGAGGCCGAGGTTCAGGCGCGCGGACTCGCCGAGGCCGCGGATGTTGAGCGCGACGAGCACGACGAGCACGACCAGGCCGCCGAAGATGTCGTCGGGGTTGTGCTTGAGGGCACCCAGGCCCGGGAACGCGCTCAGGTAGTGGGGCACGAAGAACGCGGAGATCGCGATCGTGAGGATGTAGTCGAGGCTGAGCGCCCAGCCCGCGAAGAACGACACGGCGTCGTTGAAGGCGTGGCGCGCGAACGAGGACGAGCCACCCGCTTCGGGGAACATCGAGGCGCCCTCGGCGTAGCTTTTCGCGGTCAGCGCGAAGAGGCCGCCGGCGAAGAGGAACACGAGCGGCGTGAGGCCGAGCGCGTGTGCGGCGACGAGCCCCAGCGCGTAGTAGATCGACGAGCCCACGTTTCCGTAGGCGGTGGCGAACATCCCGGCCGTGCCGACCGACTTGCGCAGTCCCCGCTGGGAGAGTTTTGCCATCGCCGCAGGCTACAAAGGCGTCACGGCGGCCGCCTTGCAACGGCGCTTTCATGACGTCCGGCGGAGAAGGAGCCGGGCATATGATCTCGACGCAAGGGGAGGGAGCCCTGCGGAGACGATGGAAGCGACCAGGCGGGAAAACTACGACTCCGGCGAGCACTTCGTGCTCGAATACGGCGAGCTGCGCTTCACCTTCAACGAGGTGGACTTCACCGAGCGCTGCGAGCAGGCGGCGCTGCAGCTCGGCTTCGTCGGCGGCCGTTTGAGCGGCGAGGAGCTCGAGGATCTCGTGAACCTCGCCGTCAACGGCGAGATCGCCGAGCCCGCCTCAGCGCTCGGCGAGCACGTCAACGACTGCTGGCCGGAGCTGATCGGCCCCGCGGAGCGCTCGCTCGTGCACTGGCTGCGGCGGCTCGTGTTCCGCGGCGCGTGGCTCGACCAGCGCGTCAAAGAGGGCGAGCTCGACGTCAGCTTCGACGCCCGCGACGGCGGCTTCTCCTACATCCAGCGCGGCGACGCGGGCGAGGACGGTGGCGAGGCGATACGCCTCGCGCCCGAGCCGTCGTGGGGCCGCGTCGCCTACCGCCGCTGAGCGCGCGCGCTAGCGGCTCTCCTCGAGCGCTTTGGCGCGCGCCCGGGCGATCTCCTGCGCCCCCGTCTCGCCCACGAGCAGGTCGGCGCGGAGCGTTCCGCTCGCGACGAGGTTGACGAGCGGCCGGCCGGCCGTGGCGGTCAGGGCGGCGTCCAGCGCGATCACCGTCGTCTCGCCGCCGAGCGGCTCGCTGGCCGTCGCGACGATCGTCAGCGAGCCCGCGTCGCGCAGGTTGCGCGCCGCCGCGAGTGCGCGGCGGGCCGCCTGCGGCGTGAGAGCGTCGAGCGTGTCGATCAGGACGAGCACATCGGCGCCGCGCGCCGCCGCGCGGCGCGCGCCGTCGAGCAGACGCTCGAGGGCCTGCGCCTGCGCCTCGGCGGGCGCGGAGAACGCCAGCGCGACCGCCGGCTCGACGCCGGCGTCGTGCCAGTCGGCGATCTCCTCGGGGCGCACCCCGAGCAACGCCAGCGAGACCTCGACCCCGTCGTTGTCCGCGAGTGCCCGGTGGAGCCGTCTCAGCGTGTCGCTCTTGCCGGTGTGGCGGCCGCCCACGATCACGACGCGCGAACCCTTGCCGAACGGCGTGAGCCACTCGATCGCCTCCATCGTGGCGTCGTCGCTCGCGCCGAACGCGAAGCGCTCGCTCGGCCACGCGACCGGGAGCTCGTCGTAGCGGGCGCCGTCGGCGACCTCGTCGGCGGGCGCGCCGTTGATCTGCTCGACGCGCACGAGCGACGGATAGCGCTCGGAGCGGCGCGGCGCGCGCGCCGGTCCCGCGACGCGGTCGCCGGATACGAGCTCGCAGCGCCTCACCTGCGCGGCCGAGATGTACACGTCGCCGTCGGAGGCCTCGGGGCCCGCGACGCGCAGGAACGCGGAGCCGTTGCCGAGCACCTCGACTACGCCCTCGACGGTGTCGGCGCCCGCGTCGCGGTCCGCTCCCGCGCCGCCGTCGTCCGCGGCGCGCGCGCGGCGCGGCGCGCGGCGCCGCCGGGAGGCCGGGCGCGCCGACGGCTCGGTGTCGTCTTCGGCGGCGTCTGCCGGCGCCGGCGCGGCGGGGCTCTCCTCACCGAGGATCGCGTCGATGAGATCCGCCTTGCGCAGGCGGCGGTAACCGTCGAGCCCCATCTCGCGTGCGATTGCGTGCAGGTCGGCGAGCGGGCTCGCTTCCAGCTCGGAGCGCTCGAGTACAGCCATGTGTTCGTTCCCTTCGTGTCGTGGTGGGCGGCATGCGTCCCCGGCGTCTGCGGCCGCGGGCACCCGCTGCGGGCAACCCTAGCGCGGACGGCCGTCGCGTCCTGTCAACCCGATGCCGGCTCGTGGCGCAGCTCGTCGGCGAGCCGCAGCGCCGCGTCGCCGCCGCCGGCGCCGGCGAGCGCGCCGCGGACCTTGAGGAAGTCGGCGGCGGCGGCCACGTCGTGCAGGCGGAAGATCTGCGCGCCGTGCTCGATGCCGTGTGCGAGGGCCGCGAGCGTGCCGGCGTCGCGGCCGCGCGGCGCGCGCTCGGTCAGCGCGCCGATGAAGTCCTTGCGCGAGACCGCCATCAGGACGGGGCGTCCGAGTTCGTGCAGCCGGTCGACGGCGGCGAGCAGCGCGATCGTCTGCGCCGGCGTCTTCGCGAAGTCCGGGCCCGGGTCGACGATCAGCGCGTCGCGGGACACGCCGTGTGCGGCGGCGATCTCGATGCGCCCGCGCAGGAACTCGATGACCTCCGCGACGACGTCGTCGTAGAGGTCGTCGTCCTGGACGCGCACGCGCGGCGCGGCGGCGGTGTGCATGAGCACGAGCGCGGCGCCCGTGGCGGCGCAGACCTCGGCGAGCGACGGGTCGCGCAGGCCGCTCACGTCGTTGACGATGTGCGCGCCCGCCTCGAGCGCGGCGGCGGCGACGGGCGCCTTGTACGTGTCGACCGAGATCAGGACGTCGAGCTCGGCGGCGACGCGCTCGACGAGCGGCACGACGAGTTCGATCTCGCGCCCGGGGTCGACGACGGGGCGCCCCGTCGTCGCGGACTCGCCGCCGATGTCGAGGATCGCGGCGCCGTCCGCGACGAGCCGGTGCGCGAGCGCGACGCGCTCGTCGAGCGTCGCGTGCACGCCGCCGTCGCTGAAGGAGTCGGGTGACGCGTTGACGATCCCCATCAGCAGGGGGCGCGTAATGTCCACCGTCATGCCGCGCGTCGTGAACGAGGCGGGCCTGACGCTCATGCCGCCGCTCCGGCGCGCAGCGGCAGACCCTCCGCGCGGGCCTCCGCCGCGAAAAGGTCGATCTCGGCCTCGCGGCGCCGCTCGTCCCAGCCGAGCTCGTCGCCGACGGCGCGCGCGACGCGCGCGACGGCGCCCTGGGCGTCGCTCGCCAGCGCCGGCGCCGCGAGCAGCGCGACGCGCGTGCGGCGCAGCAGCACGTCGCCGATCGACCGTGCCTGCTCGCGTCGCGCCGCGTGCGCCGCCTCGGCGAGCAGGTCGGGGAGCCCGTCGACGATCGGTGCGGCGAGCGCCGGGTTCGCCGCGGCGAGCTCGAGGACCTCGCGCGCGGCCTGCCCGTAGCGCGACGCGAGCGCGCCGTACGAGGCACCCGCAACGCCCGCGACACGGGGTAGCTCGTCGGTCTCCACGGGCCTGCCGAGCGGGATCTCCTGCGTGCGGCAGGGCACGTCGCGCCCTTCCCGCAGCACGATCCGGTCGACCGCCATCTTCGCCATGCGCCGCCATGTCGTGAGCTTGCCGCCGGTTATCGTGATCAGCCCCGACGAGGTCTCGTACAGCTCCGCCTTGCGTGAGATGTCGACCGACTTGCGCGGGTCGCCCGTCGCGATCAGCGGCCGCACGCCCGCGAATGCGCCGGCCAGGTTCGAGGCCTCGAGCGCTGTGCCGAAGAAGCCGTTGACGGCGTCGAGCAGGTACGCGATGTCGTCCGGCGCCGGCATGACGTGGTCCAGCGGGCCGTCGTAGTCGTTGTCGGTCGTGCCGACGAGCGCGTGCCCGAGCCACGGCAGCGCGAAGATCGAGCGGCCCTCGCCCGCGGGCACGATCGCTCCGGCGTGCAGCGGCAGATCCGCCGCGCCGAAGACCAGGTGGGTGCCGCGGCTCGGCCGGATCGACGGCAGCTCGGCCTCGTCGTGCAGCTCCTGCGGTCGCAGCTCGTCCGCCCAGACCCCCGTGGCGTTGACCACGTGGGCGGCGCGCACCTCGAAATCGCGGCCGCTCTCGCGGTCCCGCGCGAGGACGCCCGCGGCGTTCCCCTCTCCTTCGCGCAGCGCAGTCACCTCCGCGCGGTTCGCGATCACGGCGCCGAAACGCTCGGCCTCGCCGAGCACCGTCAGCACGAGGCGCACGTCGTCCGTCTGGCAGTCGTAGAAGAGGTAGCCCCCCGTCGGCTCGCGGCCGCCGAGCGCCGGCAGCAGCTCGACCGCCTCGGCGCCCGTGATGGTGCGGTGGCGCGCGGGACTCCACGCGGCCTGCTGTCCGTCCTCGTCGGCGCTGCGCCGCGCACGCCGGCCCCGCAGGCGCCCCGAGTCGACCGACATGACGTCGTAAAGGTTCAGCCCGACGCCCATCATGCGGTCGGGGCGCGCGCCCTCGAACGACGCGACGACGAACGGCAGCGGACGCACGAGGTGCGGCGCGAGCTTGACCATCAGGCTGCGCTCGAGCAGGGCCTCGCGGACGAGGCCGAGGTCGAAGTTCTGCAGGTAGCGCAGGCCGCCGTGGACGAGCTTGCTCGAGCGGCTCGAGGTGCCCGCCGCGAAGTCGTTGCGCTCCAGCAGCGCGACGCGGTAGCCGCGCGAGGCCGCGTCGAGGGCGACGCCGGCGCCTGTGATCCCGCCGCCGACGACGACGACGTCGAACTCGCGCCCGGCTAGCTCGTCGACTGCCCGGCCGCGCTCGATCACGGCCGCAGTTTCGCAGAGCCCAGCGTCAGAGCTGCTGCAGCTCGGCGGTGATTTCGCTCACCGCCGCTTTCGCGTCGCCGAACAGCATCGAGGTCTTCGGGTCGTAGTAGAGCTCGTTTTCGATGCCCGCGAAACCGGGGTTCATCGAACGCTTGATGACGATCACCGAGTGGCTGTCGGCCACTTCGAGGATCGGCATGCCGTAGATCGGCGAGGAGGGCGTGTTCTTCGCCGCCGGGTTTGTCACGTCGTTGGCGCCGATCACGAGCGAGACGTCAGTGCGCTGGAACTCCGGGTTCGCCTCGTCCATCTCCTTCAGCTGGTCGTACGGCACGTCCGCCTCCGCCAGCAGGACGTTCATGTGGCCGGGCATGCGGCCCGCGACCGGGTGGATCGCGTAGCTGACTTCGACGCCGCGCGTTTCGAGCTCTTTGGTGAGCTCGCGCACGGCGTGCTGCGCCTGCGCGACGGCCATCCCGTAGCCGGGCACGATGACCACGCGGTTCGCGTACGCGAGCTGGATGGCCGCGTCCGCGGCGCTCGTGGAGCGCACCGTGCCGCCGTGCGCCGCCTCGCCGCCGGGTGCCGCGACTTCGGCGCCGCCGCCGAAGCCGCCCGCGACGATCGACGGGATCGAGCGGTTCATCACGGTCGCCATCAGGTTCGTCAGGATCGAGCCGGACGCGCCGACGATCATGCCGGCGACGATCAGCGCCGTGTTGTCGAGCGCCATCCCCGTCGCCGCCGCCGAGAGCCCGGTGAAGGCGTTCAGGAGGCTGATGACCACCGGCATGTCGGCGCCGCCGATCGGCAGCACGACGGCGTTGCCGAGCAGCGCGGCGGCGATCAGCATGACGATGAAGAGCAGTTCGGAGTGGGCGCCCGCGACAAGGTCGATGCCGCAGGCGACGGCGATCGCGAGCAGCAGGAGGTTCACGAACTGCTGGGCGCGTCCGAGCGTGATCGGCCGCCCCGGCAGGATTTCCTGCAGCTTGCCGAACGCGATGTTCGAGCCCCAGAAGGAGATCGACCCGATGATCGCCGCGAAGACGGAGAAGATCGCGACGTACGTCGGCGGCCCGGGGAGCGTGACGTGGTGCAGGAACACTCCTTCCGAGCCGCCGGGGAGCGTGATGTGCGAGCCGACCGTGTACGAGTGGCCGCCGTACGTCGAGCCGAAGCGCCGGAACTCGGCCCAGGCGATCAGGAAGACCGCGCCGCCGCCGACGCCGTTGAACAGCGCGACCATCTGCGGCATCGCGGTCATCTTCACGTTGCGCGCCGCGGGCACGCCGACGGCCGCGCCGATCGCGACGCCGAGCACGATCAGGCCCCAGTCGCCCTCGCTGGGCTGCAGCAGCGTCGCGACGACCGCGATCGCCATGCCGACCGCGGCGATGCGGTTCCCGCGCACCGCGGTCGTGGGACCGGACAGGCCCCGCAGACCCTGGATGAACAGGGCGAACGCGATGATGTAGAGGACGTCGAGGAAGCTCTCGCTCTGGATGAACGAGACCGCGAGCGGCGTGCTCACGTGGCCCCCTTGTCCTCGTCGTCGGCCTTCGCCCGCGGCTTGGACTTGAACATCTCGAGCATGCGGTCGGTGACGAGGAAGCCGCCGACGACGTTGATCGTGCCGAACGCGATCGCGACCACGAGGATGATGTGGTTGAAGGTGTCGTTCCCGGCGAGGCCGATGAGCAGCAGGCCGCCGAGCACGACGATGCCGTGGATCGCGTTCGTGCCGCTCATCAGCGGCGTGTGGAGCGTGTTCGGCACCTTGCTGATGACGACGAAGCCGACGAAGCCGGCGAGCACGAGGATCGCGAGGTTGGTGGTGAGGGTCGACGCGAGGATCACAGCCACGTCGCCGCCTTCGCACCGGCGTGGACGATCTCGCCGTCGCGCACGACGCACGAGCCGTCGATGATCTCGTCGTCGAAGTCCAGCTTCATCTCGCCCTCCTCGTCGATCATCAATTCGAGCAGTGCCAGCACGTTGCGCGCGAAGAGCTGCGACGCGTGCTCGGGCATCGTCGCGGGCAGGTTCAGCGGCGCGACGATCTTCACGCCGTCGCGGACGACGGTCTTGCCCGGCTCGGTGAGCTCACAGTTGCCGCCCGTCTCGCCCGCCATGTCGACGATCACCGACCCGTGCCCCATGCCGTGCACCGCCTCGGCCGTGACGAGCTTCGGCGCGGGCCTGCCCGGCACCAGCGCCGTCGTGATCACAACGTCGAATCCCTTGATCGCGTCGGTCAGCGCCTGCTGCTGCCTGGCGCGCTCCTCGTCGCTCAGCTCGCGCGCATAGCCGCCCTCGCCGCTGGCCTCGAGACCGAGGTCGAGCCACTGGGCGCCGAGCGAGGTGACCTGCTCGGCGACCTCGGGTCGGACGTCGTAGCCGGTGGCCCGCGCGCCGAGGCGTTTCGCGGTCGCGAGCGCCTGCAGGCCCGCGACGCCGACCCCGAGCACGAGCACCTTCGCGGGCGGGATCGTTCCCGCGGCGGTCATCAGCATCGGGTAGAAACGGCCGAGTTCCTCGGCTCCGAGCAGCGCCGCCCGGTACCCCGCGACGTTGCTCTGGCTGGAGAGCGCGTCCATCGACTGTGCGCGCGAGATGCGCGGGATCAGCTCCATCGCGAAGGCCGTCGCGCCGGCCGCCGAGAGCGCGCGCGTCGTCTCGGGGCTCGAGAGCGGCGCGAGGAAGCCGACGAGCACCGACGACTTGGCGAGACCCTCGATGTGTTCGGCCGACGGCGGCGCGACGACGACGACGATGTCGGCGCCCCAGGCGGCCTCGGCGTCGCCGATCTCGGCGCCCGCGTCGGTGTACGCCGCGTCGTCGAGCATCGCGCGCTCGCCTGCGCCGGACTCCACGACCACGTCGAGCCCGCGCGTCTTTAGCTTCGCCACCACATCCGGGACGAGCGCGACGCGCTGCTCCCCCTCGGCAGTCTCCTTCGGCACGCCGATCCTCATCGCAGGACGGTGAACCTATCCGATCGCGTCGCCGAAGGCCGCACAGCTACTTGTGCGAGACTCGTCGTGTGACGGTCAACCTGACGCGCATCTACACGCGTCTCGGCGACGACGGCAAGACACATCTGGGCGACGGCAGCCGTGTCTCCAAGCTCGATCCGCGCGTCGAGGCGTACGGCACGGTCGACGAGCTGAACGCGGCGCTCGGCGTCGCGCTGTGCGCCGCGGACATGCCCGCGACGTTCCGCCCCTGGCTGCAACGGATCCAGAACGACCTGCTCGACGTCGGCGCCGACCTGTGCGTCCCGCCACAGGCCGACGGCGCCCGCGCACGACTGCGCGTGGGCGCCGATTACACACGCTGGCTCGAGGAGTCGATCGACGAGGTCAACGCGCGCCTTGCGCCCCTGCACTCATTCGTCATCCCGGGCGGCACGCCCGCCGCGGCGCAGCTCCACGTCTGCCGCACGGTCTGCCGCCGGGCGGAGCGGCGCGCGCTCGCGCTCGCCGACGAAGGGGCCGGCGAGGTCGTGCGCTATCTGAACCGGCTCTCGGACCTGCTGTTCGTCCTCAGCCGCGCCGCGAACGAGCCGGACGAGCACCCCGAGCCGCTCTGGCAGCCGGGCGCGCACGGCACGAGCTGACAGCCCTTCACCACACGCGCCGTTCGGGCCGCCGGTTGTTGGCCGCGCGCAGCGCAGCGACCGCGAGGGCCGTCCATACGCCGGCGAGCAGCCAGCCGCCGAGGACGTCGCTCGGCATGTGCCACGCGAGCAGCAGCAGCGCGGCGGCGACGGCCAGCACGTAGATCGAGCCGGCGGCGAGAACCGCGGGCCGCGCGCCGCGCGGCACCGCGAGCGCGAGAGCGCAGACGAGCGCCATCGACGCCGTCGCGTGCCCGCTCGGCCAGGAAGCCGCGCCGACGCGCGTCGCGCCGGCGCGGTCGTGCGCGTGCGCGAGGATCGGCTTGATCAGGTCCGCCGTGACGGGCGAGAGGATCATGATCGCCGCGGCGGCGACCGCGAGCCGCGGCCGGCCGCGCGTGAGCGCCACCGCGACTATCGCGGCGCCCCAGAGCAACGCGTAGGGGACTTCGAGCGTGCTCAGGAGGCCGCGCGCGAGCGATCCGGTGCGTTCGTCCTGCAGCGACGTCGCGCGCGCCAATAGCAGCGCGTCGTGGGCGCGGACGTACGGCACGAGCTCCGCGAGGATCCAGAGCACCGCCATGGCCAGCACGAGCACCGCCGCGAGGAGCAGCGGGCCGCGCGCGCCGCGCGCCGTCCTCGCGCCGGCCGCCGGCAGCTCCGCGGAGGCGTGTGTGTCGACCGCCATCGAGTAGAGGTTACGGCGGCCGCTAAAGACCTTCGGCAACGCCCGCGGCGACGGGCGCGACGTCGTGCATGACGAGCCCTTCGACCGCGTCGCTGAGCTGCCTCACGGTCGGCCGGCGCGACGCGGCGTGCGGCGCAGCGCGGGGGATCGGGGGCACCGGCGCGACCGGCAGCGCGCGGCCGGCGAGGGCCCCCAGCGCCTCCCCCGTCACCCACACCGGTGTCTGCGTGTCGCCGCGCGAGTAAGCGACCGCCCCGCTCGACGACGTCAGACGTTCGAGGTAGACGAGCGGGTTCGCGCGCCCACGGCGTACCGAGCGCGGCGCGATGCGCGCGGCGATGAGCCCCTGCACCGCCCACGCCGTCGACTGCGCGTTGGATGTTTCGCCGGGGACCTCCGGCATGCCGCCGTCGCGGTTCTCGGCGCGCTCGAGGAAGCGCGCGGCGCGGCGGATCACGCGGCGCGGCCCGTCGCCGGCTGCGAGAGCCTCGATCACGGACGCCGTGTCGTCGACGTCGCCCTGCGTGCCACGCCCGCCGGCGTAGCCGAAGGCGCCGGCGGCGTCCTGCTGCGCGGCGAGCCAGCGGACGGCCGCCGCGACCGGCCGCGCGCCGGGCCCGACACGGGCCGCGCGCATGGCGAGGACGCCGAACGCCGTGAGGTTCACGAGCCCGCCGATCGATCCGTCGCGGTCCTGGTCGGCGCGCAGTTCGCGCAGCAGGTGCCGGCCGCCGGCGGTCGGCGGGGCGCCGGCGGCGCGCAGGGCGATGATGGTGCGCTCGATGTCGCCCGCGCCGTGGAGTGACCTGGCGCCGGCGTCGATCGAAGCGACGACGGAGTGCCCGTCGCGCACGACGGAGCCCGGCGGCTCTCCCGCCGCGGCGAGCCCGATCGCGGCCCACGCGGTGAAGAGCTCGCTGCTCGGCAGCCCCGGCGACGAGCCGTAACCGCCGTCGCGGTTCTGCGCGCGGATGAGGTACGCGCGTGCGCGCCCGAGCGCCGACGTGCCGGCGCGCGCCCCAGGTACCGGTGCGACCGTCGACGCCACGACGGCGGCCGCGATGAGCGCCGCCACCGTGCCGGCACCGGCGCGTACGGGCGCCTGCTTCGCCGCTTCGCCCCAGCGCACCGCCATCCGCGCCCGGGCGCGCATCAGGATGCGAAGGAGCGGCGCGCCGAACGCGAGGCCGAACACGAAACTCGCGACGACGTGGGTGGCGTCGAAGGGCGCCGCGGTGGCGAGTACGACCCCGAACGCGGCGAGCGAGTGGTTGCCCGTCGTGCTGAGCGTGAAAAGGTCGACGACGAGGTTGAAGAGCTCGGCTGCGACGGCGCAAGCGAGGGCGATCGTGAGCGGGCCGGCGTCGCGCTTGGTCAGGCGGCCGACAAGCGCGCCGAACAGGCCGACGAGCCCCCAGCCGAGCATCTGCCATGGCGTCCAGGGCCCCTGGCCGAGCAGCATGTTCGAGAGCAGCGCCGCGAGCGCGCCGACGGCGAAGCCCGGACCGGCGCCGAACGCCATGCCGCAGACGACGACGATCGCGGTCGTCGGCTTGACGTCCGGAATCGCCGCGAACGCGTCGCGCCCGAGCGCGGCGAGCGCGCCGAGGCAGGCGACGATCGCGACGAGGCGGGCGGAGGGCCGCGCCAGCTCGATCCACGCGACCGCGGCACCGAGGGCCGCGCAGACGATCACGAGCGACGCGAGCTGCCAGCTCACGCCGGGGCCTCCGACGCCGCGCTGACAGCATCAGCGCGGCGGATCACGCGCGCGCCGTCCTCCGGCAGCAGCGCGTCGCGGGCGCCGCCGAGGATGCGCGCCGTTTCCGTCGTGAACCACCGTCCGCGCGCGAGCGTCGCGCCCGTCGGACCGTCGGCGATGACGCGGCCGCGCGCGAGCAGCACGGTCCGCGCCGCGAACCGCGCGGCGAACTCGGTGTCGTGCGTCGCGACGAGCACCGCGCAGCCCGCGGAGCACCGCGCCAGCAGCCATGCGGCGAGGGCGTCCTTGGCCGCCGCGTCCATGCCGCGCGTCGGCTCGTCGAGCGCGATCACCGCCGGCGCCTCGCCGCCGGCGAGGACGATCGCGAGGGCGAGACGCTGGCGCTCGCCGCCCGAGAGGTCGCGCGGGTTGCGATCCGCGAGGCCGGCGAGGCTGACCAGCTCGAGCGCGGCGTGTGGCGCCTCGTCGGCGACGCGTTCGTGCAGCAGGTAGTCCGACGGGTTCTGCATCAGTAGCGCCACGCGCCCGCCGCTGCGGACGGCGCCGCGTGTCGGCTCCTCGAGGCCCGCGCAGTGGCGGAGCAGCGTCGACTTGCCGGCTCCGTTGCGGCCCATCAATGCCACCGCTTCGCCCGGCGCGACCTTCAGGTCGACGTTGCGCAGCAGCACGGGACCGTCGCGCAGCTCGTGCCAGACGCCCTTCAGTTCGAGCGCGCACGGCCCGGCCGGACGGGGCGCCGGGCTCCCCTCGGCCGTCGCGGCGGCCGGCGAGAGACCCTCGCGCCGGAGCGTCGCGCGCGCCTGCTTGACGCCGGCGGGCAGCGGTTCGATTCCCGCCGCGGCGAAGAGGCGCGCGCCCGGGGTCATGAGGCGCGGCGCGGCCTTCGCCGCCCAGCGCAGGAAGCCCTGCGGGTCGGCGTCGCATACGAGCTCGCCGTCGTCCAGCGCCACGACGCGGTCCGCCGCGGCGAGGCATCGCTCGAGCCGGTGCTCGACGAGCAGCACGGCGGTATCGGACTCCTGGTTCAGGCGCCGTAGCTGCCAGATCAGCTCGTCGCCGGCGACGGGGTCGAGCTGTGAGGTCGGCTCGTCCAGGAGCACGAGCGCCGGGCGTGGCGCGAGCGCCGCGGCGAGCGCGACGCGCTGCAGCTCCCCGCCGGACAGCTCGGCTGTGGAGCGGTCGAGCAGGTCCGCGACGCCCACGGCGAGCGCCGTCTCCTCGACCGCCCGCGCCACTTCGGCGCGCGGCAGTCCGCGGTTCTCGAGCGCCAGCGCGATCTCGGCGCGGACGGTCGCCATCACGACCTGCGTCTCGGGATCCTGGAGGACTGTGCCCGCGTGCTGGCCGATCTGCGCCACGCTCGCGTCTCTCGTGTCGACGCCGTTGACGCGTACGCGCCCGTCGATCTCGCCGCCGAAGAACCGCGGCGCGAGCCCGGCGGCGGCCCGCAGCAGGGTTGACTTGCCGCAGCCCGAGAGGCCGGCGACGACGCAGAACTCGCCCGGCTCGATCGACAGCGACACGGAGCGCAGCGCCGGGCGCGCCGCGCCCGGGTACTTGTACGTCACCGCGTCGAACTCGACGGCGGTCAACGTTCCACCCCGCGCTGGTCGAGGAACGGGAGCAGCGCCGCGCAGACCGTCGCCGCGCCGAGCGCCAGCGCGGTGAATCCGAAGTGCGCCCGGATCAGCGGGTAGACGGAAAACGACGCCGAGGCGAGCGCGGTGGACGCGAGCGCGAGGGCGACGATCGCAGCCGCGGCCGCCGCGAACGCGATGTCGTGGCGCGAGAGCGGCTCGTGCTCGCGTCGTGTGCGTCTGCCGGCGCCGTAGCCGCGCATCTCGAGCACAGCCGCGACGTCGAGCGACCGGTCGAGCGCTCCCTGTACCGTCGCACGCAGGATCGCGAGCCTCGCCCGCGCCCCGGTGGCGCCGCCGTCGGCGCGGCAACGCTGCGCCTGCGACAGCCGCGCGGCGTCGGCTGCGAGCACGGGCAGCATGCGCGTCCCGAGAACGGCGGCAAGCCCTGAATGCGGGAGCCAGCGCCGGCTCGCCGCGAGGAGCTCGTCGGGGTCGGCGGTGCAGTAGGCCAGAACGCAGGCGAGGACGACGATCACGATCCGGAGGGCCGTCACGAGCCCGTAGACGAGCGCCTCGAGCGTGAGGTTCACCTGGCCGAGCACGGCCCAGTCGCCGAGCCGGGCGAAGACGGTCAGACCTTCGCGGCTGACGAGGAGGTTCACGATCACGGTCATCGCGACGAGCGGGACCAGGGTCCACGCCGCGGCGGTGCGTACCTCGCGCGCCACGGACGCGAGCGAAGCAGCGCCGCAGACCGCGACGAGGAGCGCGGCGAGCACGACGGGGTTCGCCGCGATCAGGGCGGCGAGCACGATCGAGGCGCCGAACGACGCGGCGACCGTCGCACGGCAGGCGTGCAGCGCCGTTGGCCGGTGGCGGTACGCGATCGCCGCGCGCATACCTCAGCCCGCGACCGGCAGGGCCTGCGAACCCGCCGGCGTGACGGCCAGCGCGAAGTGGTCGCGCAGAGCCTTTTCGTTGAAGTCGGCGGCGGCGCGCTCGGTGCCGGCGGCGTCGGTTCCCGCGACGATCCAGACGGGTGGTTCGCCGTCCTGGACGGTCGCGGCGATGACGCCACTGCCCGGCCCGTAACGCGCCACCGCCTTGCCCGCTTCGTCGAGCGTCGTCAGGGACGTGGCGGTGAGCCACGCGTAGACGCCGCTGACGCGAGGACCGGATTCGAGCGAGCGCACCGTGCCTTCGTAGTCGAGTTCGCGGACCGCGCCGACGATTATCCGCAGCGTGTCCGGTTGTGAGCCGCCGGTGGCGCCGGCAACGGCGGCGGGGATCGCGTAGCGCTGCAGGCTCGTCGCGACGGTCTGGCAGGCCTGCTGCGCGCCGGGCGCGCATTCGACGCGGACCGGGTAGCGCTTGCCGGCGATCCCGTTGCGGAACGGCTCCGGGAACGAGCCGACGACCGCGGGCGTTCCTTCTGCAGCACCCCACTGGTGCAGGTCCCACCAGATGCTGTCGCCGCTCACGACGTTGGTCGCGGACGCGCCCTTCGGCGCCTCGACGCCGTTGACGTAGTAGAACCACGCGACGGGGGGCGAGGCCTGGGGCGCGCCGGCATGGCCGTCGATGCTCTGGACGAAGCCGCCGGCGTATTCGGTGTGCACGTCGTAGTTGCGCATCAAGAGGCTCATGACGGTCTCCTGGCCCTTCACCTGCAGCGGCGATCTCGGCTTGATCGCCGTGGCGCCGAAGTTCCGCGTGACCGTGAGCGTCACGGCGGCGGGCGTCGCCCCGGGACCGAGGCCGCAGCCGGCGAGTAGGACGGCTGCGGCACAGACGGCCCCGAGCGCGGCCCAGCGGCGCATCGGTCTGCGCCTAGCCTCCGCTCGCCGTGACGACGATCGTCCGCTGGAACGCGGTGACGAGCCCGCGCTTGTGAGCCGAGAGCAGGTAGCGGCCGGCGCGGGCCGGCACCGTGATCTGCACGCGGCCGGTGGCTCCCGCGGTCGCGGATTGCGACCCGAGCGTCACGGTCGCGCCGTCGGCCGGCGTTCCTTTGCCGCTTTCGTCGTAGGCGTCGACCTTGACGTCCAGCTTGCCGCCCGCGCGGGCGGTGGTGTGCGCAGGCGAAACGCCGAGCGTCGGCTGGCAGAGCGAGCCTTTGTAGACGCACCAGAACCAGAGGACGTCCTGCCCCGTCGACAGTTTGCGGCCGTTGCCGAACGGCCCCTTCTCGCTGCCCGCGCCAGCCGTGGCGCCGCGGTTCCCGACCTTGTACGCCCAGCCGTTGTACGTGCCCTTTTCGGCCGCGTCGCGGTGGATGCCGTCGATCGTTTCGACGAAGAGCCCTTCCGCGCTCGCGGGGTTCGTGTCGCACGGCTCGTATGCCATGAGACCGAGCGGCAGGTGCACGTGGGCGCGCGCGAGGTCGGCGAGAGCGGCGAGCGCGGTGCCGGCCGCGACGGCGCAGCGGTGGCCTTCCACCTTCAGTGTCGCCGGCGCGTCCGTGATGCTCCGAGCGGGCAGGATCACGCGGCCGTTCTTGCCGACGATCATGATGCGGATGGTCGGGTAGTGGGCTCTCGCGGTTATCGCCCGGGCGCCGGCGGTGGCGGCGAGTACGACGAGCAGAAGCACGGCGAGCGGGAGCGCGAAACGCCGCCGCGCGCGCGATGGTTCATGTGCTGCATTTGGCATCGGCCAACCCCTTTCCACGAGGGTCTATGTGGGCTTACCGTCGGGGCAGGTCTCCTGGCTTCCGGGTCCGGCCCGCCGCGCCTTCCCGAACCTGTGCGGTTCAGTGGCTGCGCTCATCGGCGCGAGCGACGGGTTCGCCCGGTCACAGTGGCGGGTCCGCGCCGGAGTTGCACCGGCTTCCCTTAGCGACCGACGTGTCTATTCAGCGCCGCGGAGTCTATCCGAACGACTACCGGCCGACGAGCGCAAGGTCGCTGTCGAGGTCGCGAAGCTGCTCGCGAGCGGCATCGGACAGCGGTTCGCCCTGCTCGATGAGTCGCCGCGCATGGTCGAGGTCGTCGGGCCGTCCCCACGTGAGCGCAGCCGCGACGACGTTGTCCTTCAGGTACCACGTCGTGAAGTTGCCGTCGTCGTAGGAGCCGCGCACTATCTCCTGGTCCCACGAGCCGATCGGCCCGACGGATTCGAGTTCGCCCCAGTCCGAGAGGACCGAGTAGAAGTACGGGACAGTCGCGTATGCGTCGCCGCCGCCGAGCATGTTCAATGCGGCGGCACGACCCTGGTTGAACGCGACATCCCAGTGCTCGAGTCGCAGCATCGAACCGCGGTGGAGTACCGACTTGTATTCGCACGCATCACCGGCGGCGAATATCCCGGGCACGGACGTCTCGAGCTGCGCTGTACAGCGCATGCCGCCCCGCTCGCCGATCTCGATCCCGGCGCGCTTGGCGATCGTGACGTCGGGGGCGACGCCGACCCCGACGACGACGGTCTGGGCTGGCAGGTCCACGCCGCGGTTGCTCACGACCTTCGCGACACGACCGTCTCCCTCGTAGCGCTCGAGCCCGTCCTCGCCGTGAAGAACGATGCCGTGCGATTCCAGAAGCGAGTGCACGAACTGACCGGCTTGCTCGCCGACGCGCGCTTCGAGCGCCACGCGCTCCTGCATCACGAGCGTGCACTTCTTGCCGAGCGCGGTGAGTGACGCGGCGACCTCGCACGCAATGAACGAACCGCCGATGAGCACGACCTCGTCGGCGTCGGAGACGCTCGCGCGGATGGAATCGGCGTTGCCGAGCGTGCGCAGGTAGTAGATGTCGTCAAGCTCGCAGCCGTCGACGTTCAAGCGTCGCACGTTGGCTCCCGTGGCGATCAGCGCCTTGCCGAACGTGAGGACGTCGCCCGTCGAGAGCTTCGCGGTGCGAGCAGTCGCGTCAAGCGCCGTGACGCTCGTGGACGTGAGGACCTCGATGTTCTGCTCATCCCACCAGCTCTCCGGCCGGAACATGGGTTCCTCGCGGGACTCTTCGCCCCTCAGGTAACCCTTCGAACACTCTGGTCGGTTGTAAGGGCGGTCGGGCTCGCGGCCCACGACGACGACGGCGCCATCGGCGCCCGACTCGCGCAGCCACCTTGCACAGTTCGCGCTCGCGAGGCCCCCACCGACGAGCAGGTAGTCGATCGAGCGGTCCGGCACGCGGACAGTCTTTCAGGTTGCAGAGCGCGCACGCCGCTTGACGTCGAGCCGCGGGATTCGACGGGCGCTCACAACCCCGGCGGATGCCTGACCGACCAGTGGGCCCAGCTGGGTATCGAGCCGTAGATTCGCCAACGCGGGCCGTTTTCGAACCGGTTCGGCCCGGTGTCGGTGCCAGCGTGGCTCGTGTCGAGACGCAACCCCGCGATAACCATGAAGACGTGCGGCGTCGGAGTGTCGGCCGCGTAAATCGATACCCACTTCCCGGGGCCCCGGTCGCCCCACGCGACGTAGCTTTGGGCGAGCGGGTTGAGGCGCTCGATTTCTGACAATGGCCTAATTCCGGCTCTGTAGAGAACGTAATTGACCGTACTGGAGCAGTCCTCTGCGGTCGCGCCGAGCGGATCCGGGTGGCCCTCGGGACCGTATGGCAGGTCCTGCAGTTCGTTGCCGGCGACGATCATCGCTTTCACGACAAACGGCGCGTCGGCGGGGATCAGCGCGAGGTGCCCGTCACCGGGCGCGAGCTCAGCGCGAGCGCCGTCGATGAAACGCACAGGCGTGCTCGTCTGGGCCTGCAGGAGTCCTGCGCCAGCTGCATCGAAGTCCTCTTCGAGCTGATCGGCGGGCCCGCCACGGTACCGACGCGCCCAGGCGAGGACGTCGCGGACATACCACCACGCGTGGTTGTACGCGTAGACCGCGCGGCGATAGTCCTGCGGGGCCCCCGATGCTGCGAGCAGGCGCGCTGCGGCATAGATCGCGTCTGCTGGATCCCATCGATCCTTGCGTCCATCTCCGTCCGCGTCGACACCGTACTCGGCCCAGGTAGTCGCGAGGAACTGCATCGGCCCTCCCGCACCGGCCGAATTCACTGCGCCTTCCCGCCGGCAGGCCGGTGCTCGGTCGCGACCGTTGTCGCACTCCATCGTTCCGACACCCGCGAGGACTTCCCACGCGATGCCGTAGCGGCGCGCGGCACTTCGGTACAGCGTCAGAAAGCGGGCGGGGATTGTGCTGACCGCGAGTGCCGAGGGGAGACTTTCGCCCCGCGATTCCTCGGCGTCCGCGCCGCCCGAGGTCAAGCCCAGCGCGGCCACGGCGACGATGACACACGTCGCGAGTGTCGCGGCGCCCGCGCCTGCCGCGATTCTGAACACGGTAAGGCCGCGTGAGGTTCCCCCGTCCACATTCTCTATTCCGACGGCGGGTGCAGCACGCGGCGGGCCCGCGAAGCACCTGAGTCTCAGCCTTCCGGCGGGCGGATTGCGAACGCTTGCTCGTCTGCTTCCAGTCGTGCGAGCCGGCCCCGCAGGCTGACCTCCCGGCGCCGGTCGCCACTTGCGCGCGCTTCGTCCGTCGCAGCGTGAAGTCGCCGACGCCTGCGTTCGAACTCTGTTTCGACGAGCGGAGTGTTCCGGCGCACGTCCGTTCGCGCCGCCGGCAGAGGCGGCGACGCGATGCGTGCTGTGGTGTCGGCCCTCGCGGGAGGCTTCGGGTTCGGGTCGCGGTCGAGTCGGTGCTCGAAGATCCAGGCAAGACCCGCCGCCTGCGAGGCGCGTCTCAGGAACGTCGAACTCCCGCCGGACTTAGCGGTCCGTGGCCAGAAGGAGTTCCGCTTCAGGAACATGCCCCACGAGAGTCCGGCGGTCAGCAGCCAGTCCGCGAGCCAGCGGTGGGGCGCGAGTTCGGCCGTCACCGACAGAACTGCGAAGACGCCGCCGAGGACAAAGGCATAAATGAGCTTCGCGACCGACGCCGCGGCGAGTCGCTCGATCCAGGTCCAGAAGACGCCGCGACCACGCTCGCCGAACGCCGGGGCGACGGCGACGAAGGGGGCCGCGATCAGCAGGATGATCGTCAGCGCCGTGGCGACGAGGAGTCGGAGTGCGATGACGCCGATCAACGCGAGGACGCCGGCGACGCCGACGGCAATTAGCAGGAGTCCGCCGACACGCGGCCACGTACCCGACGCCGTGCGAAACTCGGCCTGCTGCGCAGTGGGACCCGAGCAGGCGTCGGGGTCTTCACTCCCGCACAGCGTGTTGAGCAGCGACGGGCTGCGTTCCGCGTCGTTTCTGGCGCTGCCGTTGGCGGGGAAGGCGAGGAAGAGTTCGCCGATGGTTCGTGCGCGCTCGACGTCGTCCACGACCACAAGCGGTCCGTCGCCTGAGCGGCACGTAGTCCTGCGAGGCCCTCGCCGGCATTCGCCGAGAAGCACCGCTTCGGCGGCGACGGCGAGGGCGGCACGGTCAAGAGGCCGATCCGCGCTTCGGGGCGACATGCACCACGAGACGTCACCGAACTCCAGGTAGCACCACGGTCGCTGCAGGAGCCTTGCGTCAAGATCGTCGAGGGCGGCGCCCAATGACGTGGGATCGCCAACCGCCCCGGAGGCGGCCGCCATGGCACCGGCTGCGAGCCGGTTACTCTCGTTCACCGCCTCGCCGACCGTTCCCAGAGGTTGGCCCACGATCGAAAGTGTCACGACGATCATCAGCGCCGCCGAGGCCGCTCCCGCGACTGCCTGGGCCGCCCTGCGCCGCATGATCCCGTGGTGGACAGCGAGGACCGCGGCACACGCGAGCGCGACACCGAGCGCCGGATAGGTCACGGCGCCCTCGACTGTTCGCAGACCGCCCGTGAGGCGAGCCCCTACGCCACGCGAGAACGGATCGAGAGAAAAGCACCATTCGAGGACGACGCTCGCGGACCGCACGGACCAGACCAGCAGCATCCAGATCGGCTGAACCACGAGGTCCTGCACGGTCGCGAGTAGCCCGCCTTCGCTCAGTCCGAACAGGCCCGTATCGACGTTCACGTCGATTCCGTAGGAGTCCGGCGGTTCCGCCGGCGCGTTGCAGCCGGCGGCGGCGCCTTTGGCCGCGAGATCTCGACACTGCGGTCCGACGAGACCATTCGCCCGCAGCGGTTCAGACGACTCGGTGGGTTCGCTGCGGGCCGTTGTGCCTGGCGTCCTCTTGGAGGGTTGCGAGTCGGTGATCGGCGGTCGCGAACTCGATCGTTTTGCGTTATCCGCCCCGAGCGCCGGGGCAGAGTGGATCGCGACTGCGCCCACGCACGCGACCATCGCCGCGCAGCACCGCGCGCGTCTGATCAAGCCGAGCTCGACTCGCGCGGCGGCGTCGTCGAGAGGGCTCTGCGCAGCTGGTCGGGCACGACGTCGACCTGGATCGACGTGACGCGCCCGCGATGGTCGCGGAAGAGGCAGCGACCGGCGCGCATGCCCAGCAGGCGCTCGACTGATCGCTCGTCCGCGTCGAGTCCGAGCATCCTTAGCGCGCGCCCTGCCTCGCGGTCGGCTCGCATGCCGAATACGAACGCGGGGCCGACGAGGTTCTCGGCGGACTCGTTTCCGAAGTGGGCGTCGCTGATGAGTTGCGTGCTAATGATCGGCACGGCGAGCTCCGAGCGGCCCATGCGTTGCAGCCCGGTGAGAAGCGTTCGCCCGATTGGATCGCTCAGCAGCCGCCAGCCCTCGTCGAATGCGTAGACCTTCAGTCGGGCACGGTCGCTGGAAAGCAAGTGCATCGAGAGCAGCGCAACGAGCCGGACGATCTGCTCGCCGACGTTCTCCGAATGCGAATACTGGGCCCGTGGCGTGCCGATCGGGGGACCCGGCAGATCGCGAATGGCGATGTACGTGAACGGGCGCTCGCCGACGGCGGGCAGCCGGGTATCGGCGTCGGCGAACGCCAGCTGGGTCAGGCCCGATCGCGCGTGGACCTCGAGCATCTCGGCGAGAGTGGTCTGCCCCGCATCCCGGACCGCGCGGATCACCTCGGTGCAGGTCGGTAGCTCGCAAGTCGAGATGACCCGGTCTACCGCGGCGAGCACCGCAGATCCCCACGCGCGGCGGTGCTCCATCGGCAGGATCGCCCGCAGAAACTCGACGGTCGCATCGTGACGCAGGTGCGGCGGGGTGACGCGGAGCGGGTCGAGAAGCCCGCGCAGCGAGCGCTCCGGGCGGACAGTTAGGAGTTCCGCGTGCGGAGCGATCTCGTCGAGCAGGTGGAGTCGGTGGTCGCCCTTCGGATCGCAGTCCACGACCCTCGCCCCTTGAAGCAGCGCCTCGTAGCAGAGCTTCTGGGCGAGCGTCGTCTTCCCGGTTCCGAGGGCGCCGACACAGAGGATCGCGGTGTTCTGGTCCCCGTCCGAGCCGTCCCTCAGGTTGAAGCGAACGACGCGCCGGCTGTTGGTGAGCGTGTGGCCGAGATAGAACCCCGACTCGGACCCAGTCTCTTCCGCTGCGGTTGGCATGAGGGCCGCGATCTGGTGCGCTGTCACAACCTGGTCGTAGCCGGGTACGCGACCCCGCTGCGCCGGGATGTGGTGTGAGAGGGCGCGGAGCTGGTCGGCGACGGGTCGGTGCAAACGGACCGGGGCGAACGAGCGACGGCACGCGTCGACGCGCTCGTCAAGCTCGTCCCGGTCCCTCGCTGCGACCGCCACGGCGACGCTGACGCGAAACAGGGGCGGGACGCGCCCGGATTGCAGTTCGGCGAGCAGGGCGCGAGCAAGGTCAGAGCGGCGCAGACCAGCGTCGGAGGCCCCCTGTTCGCCTTCTGCCTCCGCGTGGACGATCTGATTCGCGTCCTGCAGGCGTCGACGCACGAGTCGCACCGCAGCCGCGTTGGAGAGGTAGCGAGCGTTAAGCGACACGTCGACGGGGAACGCGAGCCTCTCCATGGGTCTGAACATCAACTCGGTCTCGGCTCCGGGAAAGTCGATCGCTTCCGGCAACGCGCCAAACATCAGCGTCGCCTGGTGCGCGCTGCCGAACTCCGAGTGGACGACCACTTCTCTCAGCCGCGGGGTGACGTGGCAGGCGCTCCACGTGCGATGGACCCCATCGAGCGGGGAGATCACCGCCTCGCCGTTCATTTCGAATGCGAGTGGGGCCGCCCCGCCTGCCGCATCGAGCTCCGGCTCAACCACGGCGCGCGAGTAGGACCGGCGGAGGACCCATTGCACCTCGGCGCTCGTCGCCGGCCGGAGTTCAAGGTGCTCACCGATGCGGCGTTGGACGCGCTCCGCCTGCAGCCGGGCATCTTCGAGGCGTCGCGCACTGATCACGCGACCACGCTTTCCCACCGCGACAGACCGGAGCGACGTCGGGCTCACTCCTAGTGCCGTCCGCCTTAGAGCGCTCGCAGCGCTCTCGCGGAGGCTGACGAACATGAAGAGCCGCGGTTTACCTGCCCGCGGTGACTCCGTGCGGGCGAGCTGCGCGGCGACATACGCATCCCGAACCGTCGCGAGATCGGTGTCCGCGCCGACCGCAGTCTCGCGTCGATCCTCGCCACGCGCGTCGGCGATCCGCAGGAGCTGGAACTCGCTTTGTGTGGCCTCGAGCGCTGCCGAGAGGGCGTGAAGGCGCGCGATCTTCTGATCGTCACGCAGCAGGTCGTAGCTTGCGACCGGTAATGCAAATGCGGCCCAGGGGTCGCGCAGGCTCGTCCCGAAGACGCAGTTTCCGACGACTGCCGCGAGCGAGTGTTTCACGACCTCACCGAGCGGCGACGGCTGTCGTTACGCGCAGGGAGGCGCGCCGTGGTACCCAAAGGGAGCATGGCTCGCCGCGCGCGGGCAGGCACTGCAGTTCGGCCTGGGTTGAGCGCCTTGAGCGGCGTCGCTCGCCCGCTATCGGCGGAGGGCCGGCCAGGAGGCGGTACGAACATGCGATCCGTATCCAGCCGGGGCCCGTATAACGCACATTGCGCCCGGGAGCGACGAACGTTCGTCGCGGATCCACGCGAACTGGTCGCTCGTCTGGCCGTGACCGGCGCGCCAGCGCGCAGGCGAAGGCGTGCAGCACGAGCGGTTCAGCGAGAAGATGCATGGCGCGTCCGTCCAAGCGCATCGCTGTGAAGACCGCGCTGAGCAGAGCCGGCGCGATGACGCCCCAAAAAGGCCACGGAACCGCGGCGAACAGCGCCCGCGCGCCGGGGGCGCGGCTTGACGCGAGGGCCGCGAGCGCCAGAACCAGGAAGTAGCCAATGGCGCGGACCGGCACTCCCGCGGCTGGGAGCTGCAGCCGGTCTATCCGGTAGATGCGCCGCTCGGGGGCGAAGACCTTGTGGTAGCCCGTGATCTCCATTGTCCCTAACCGAAAAGCGACGTGACAGTGGTGCGAAGAAGCGCGACGCCTGCGGGCGTGGCGAAGAGAACGGCGACAACACCGACGGCGAAGGCCGCCACCGCGTCACGGAAATCCCGGCGAAACGCCAGCACGACCGCGGCGGCGGCGAAGGCGATGCCGATCACGCTCATCGCGACCGACCTCGCTATCGACCCCGCCTTGGTGGCTGCCGATTCGAGGCTCGCCGCCGCGACGATATGCGGCCGGACCGGGATCTTCTCCGTCGCCGCGCGAGCAGCCGCCGGTGTCATGACGACCCCGCAGAGCGCGAGACATGCAAGCAACGTGGCGATGCGCGACATGAGTTCCTTTCGGTTGGGTTGATGAGAGGGGCGAATCACCGCCCGCAGCGCTCGAAGCCGAACTCGGCCGTCGCGCCGCACGGTTCGACGTCGACCGGCGTTTCTCTGGGCCGGTTACCGCTCCCGTCAGGCAGCACTTCGTGGGCACCGGCGGGGCGAGTCCGGTCCAGTCGACGTCGGCGTCGCGGGACGGGATGTCGGCGCCGGCGCGCCTGGCGTATGTGAACGCGGCGCGGCAGCGCGCTGCGGGCAGGTCGCCGCGCCTCTGGGCGGCGGTCACGGTCGCCGTGTCCGCCAGCGACGAACGCGACGGCGGCCAGGACCGCGAGGAGCGCGAGGATTGCTCGGAACCGCGGCCGGCTCGCGCGCGGCGAGCTCGTCGAGGCGTCGTCGCCCCGCCCCTCGAAGGCCGGCCGCTCGACGCCGCCAGTTCGAACGGTGAAAAGGTCGGCCTCGGCCGGTCGACGCGCGTGGTAGCCCGCCTTGGGGTTCGGCTCCCCGGCGTCATCATCTGCGCCCGGGCGGCCGGGCTCACTCCTGTTCAACGTCGATCACCAGCCCGCCTTACGCTGCGGATCCGTCGAGGCCGAAGGTCCGCAGGCGGTCTCGCCCGCGCTGGGCAAGCTTGCGGTACCTCTCGCGCGACCAGCCACGAGCCGCACATACCTCTTCGGAGTCGCCTCCGAGTCCCAGGCGCGAGCCGAGGACGACTCGCTCATCTTTCGTGAGCGCCCGGGCGGCCCGCAGCACGGAGCGCAGTTCGTCGCGGGCGAACACGATCCGCTCGACGTCGTCTTCGTCGCCAGCGATCTCTCGCTCGATCTCCGATTCCGCGTTTGCCGCTAGCGCACGAGCGAACTGGGCGCGGCCGAGGCTGCGACCCCCGAGCGCCCGATGCTGGTCCGCGACACGCGAAAGGAAGCGCTGGTCGAACGCGTTAGCAATGTGGACATCGCAGTCGAACTGGCGACCGCGCCGACACGCGCAGATCAGCTCGAGCGCCGCCTGGCTCAGACATTCTTCAAGGTCGGCTCGCCTCAGTCGCCTCGCGTGCGTCCGCAACAAGACCGCCGACCGCGCCCGCACCACGTACGCGATGCGCAACTCGAGTGCCGACTCTCGGCGTCCGGCGGGTACCGGCCTGCTGGAGTCGACGATTCGCGTTCCGCTTTCACATCGGGTACACACATCGTTATGTCGACGGCTTCGCGGTGCGACCCCCCCGCCGATCGCGCGCTCGGACGGCCGGGGCGCGGATCCGCGGGCGCCGACCGATGAGCGAGCGTCTGCGCGCGTTCGACCGTCGCCAGCAGCACAGCCGGCTCCTCGCGTTCCCGGTCGCGGTGATCAAGAAGTTCACCGAAGACCAGGCCGGTCAGCTCGGCGCTCTGATCGCGTACTACGCGTTCATTTCGCTCTTTCCCCTGCTGTTGATACTCGTCACGGTCCTCGGCTTCGTGCTGCAGGACCACCCGTCAGAGCGCCAGACCATCCTCGATGGGACGCTCGGAAAAATCCCGCTGATCTCCGATTCGATCACGATCCAGGGGCTTCACGGCAGTGTTGCGGCCCTGGTCGTCGGCGTCGTCCTCGCGCTGCTCGCGGGGATGGGGATCACGAACGCCACGCAGAGCGCCTTCAACCGGATCTGGGGTGTCCCCTTCAAGTCGCGTCCCAACGCGATCGTGAGGCGTCTGCATAGCCTCGGGGCGCTCCTTCTGCTCGGTTCGCTAAGCGTCGTGTCGGCGGTTGTCGCGGGCGCCGTCGGTGCTGGCGGCGAGTCGTTCATCGCTGGTGTGATTGCGACCCTCGTGGCCCTTGCCTTCAACCTTCTCCTGTTCTTCCTCGCCTTCAAACTGCTGACAGCGAAGAGCCTTGAGTGGCGCGACGTGATCATCGGCGTGATCGTCGCGACCGTGTTCTGGCAGCTCCTTGAGCACCTCGGTGGGATCTACGTCGACCACACGCTGAAGCGGACGACGCCGCTCTACGGCGTGTTCGCGATCGTGCTGGGCCTGCTCGCGTGGCTGTTCCTCGCCGGCCAGCTTGTCCTGGTTGCGGCGGAGGTGAACGTCGTTCGTTACTACCGACTGTGGCCACGCACGCTGTTCACCGAAGACGTTCTCGATGCCGACCGTCGCGCGATGACGATGTCTGCGGAAGTCGAGGAGCGGCTCGAGATCCAGAACGTCGAGGTCGACTTCGACGGCAACTGAGGCTGCTCCAATGACGCTATACTAACTACACTTTCATTAGCAGCTATGGAGGCATCACCTATGCCCGACTCAATAGAGACACCGGACTTCCAGGCGGCCGCGGACCCCACGCCCCGTCTTCGCCTGGTCCCCCTCGACGACACCGTCGTGTTCCCGAACATGGGGATCACCCTCACCGTCGACGTCGGCAGCGACGAGCGCGTCGTCCTCGTTCCGCGCCACGAAGGCGAGTACCTCGATGTCGGGACGATCGTCTCGGTCTCGGAGAAGGTGCGCCTCCCCGGCGGCGGCCGCGCCGTCGCGCTCTCCGGTGAGCACCGCGCGCTGATCGGCAAGGCCGAGGCCGGGCCGGAAGGCGAGCTGCGCGTCGAGGTCGACGAGCGCCCCGACGAGGTGCCCGCCGACAAACGCACCCGTGAGCTTGAGACCGAGTACCGCGCCACCGTCGAGGAGATCCTCGAGCTGCGCGGAGACGACGGCCGCATCTCTGCCTTCCTGCGGGCAATCAGCGAGCCGGGCACGCTCGCGGACTCCGCGGGTTACTCACCCACGCTCAGCTACGAGCAGAAGGTCGAGCTGCTGCGGACGCTCGACGTCACCGAGCGCCTCGCGCTCGCCGTCAAGCTGCAGCGCGAAAGCCTCGCCGAGCTGCAGGTGCGCCGGCGCATCCGCGAGGACGTGCAAGAGGGCGCCGAGAAGCAGCAGCGCGATTACTTCCTGCGCCGGCAGATGGACTCGATCCGCAAGGAGCTCGGCGAGGACGAGGCTTCCGTCGCCGAGGAGTACCGCGCGAAGATCGAGGAGTCGGCGATGCCCGATGAAGTGCGCGCGCAGGCCGAGAAGGAGGTCGCCCGCCTCGAGCGCATGGGCGAGCAGACGGGCGAGTCGTCGATGATTCGCACGTACCTCGACTGGCTGATCGCCGTGCCGTGGGGCAAGAATTCCGAGGAGCGCCTGGACCCGGTCGCCGCCCGCGAGGTGCTCGACGCCGACCACGCCGGGCTCGAGGACGTGAAGGACCGCGTCACCGAGTACCTGGCCGTCCGCAAGCTGCGGGCCGACCGCAAAATCGAGGCCGACCCGCGGGCGGGAGCGATCCTGACGCTGATCGGACCGCCGGGAACGGGCAAGACGTCGATCGGCGAGTCGATCGCGCGGGCGACGGGACGCGAGTTCGTGCGCATGTCGCTCGGCGGCGTGCGCGACGAGGCCGAGATCCGCGGTCACCGCCGGACGTACATCGGCGCCCTTCCGGGCCGCCTGGTCCGCGCGCTGCGCGACGCCGGCACGATGAACCCGGTGATCCTCCTCGACGAGGTCGACAAGGTCGGCGCCGACTGGCGCGGCGACCCCTCGGCGGCGCTGCTGGAGGTCCTCGACCCGGCGCAGAACCACTCGTTCCGCGACCACTACCTCGACGTCGAGCTCGACCTCAGCCAGGTGATGTTCATCGCCACGGCGAACGTCGCCGACACGATCCCCAGTCCGCTGCTCGACCGTATGGAGGTCATCAGCTTCGACGGCTACACCGCCGACGAGAAGCTCGCGATCGCGAAGGGCTACCTGTGGCCGCGCCAGGTTGAGCGCAACGGGCTGCGCGAGAACGAGGTCGAGATCTCGGACGACGTGCTGCGTCTGATCATCGCCGAGTACACGCGCGAGGCCGGCGTCCGCACGCTCGAGCGTCAGCTCGGCACGGTGCTGCGCAAGACCGCGACGAAAATCGCGTCCGAACAGGTCGCGGCGACAGCGGCCGAGCCCGAGCAGTCCGCCGACGGCGCGGCGCCCGCGAAGCGGCGCAAACGGCGCCGCCCGGTGACGATCGACATCGACGCGGTCCGTGACGCGCTGGGACGCCAGAAGTTCTTCCAGGAGTCCGCTGCACGCACCGCCACACCCGGCGTCGCCACGGGCCTCGCGGTCACGGGCGCGGGCGGTGACGTCCTCTTCATCGAGGCGACCGCCATGAAGACCGGCGGCTCGGGGAACGGGTCGCTCGTCCTCACGGGCCAGCTCGGCGACGTGATGAAGGAGTCGGCGCAGATCGCGCTCTCGTACGTGCGCGCGCACGCCGACGAACTGGGAATCGACGAGCGTGCGTTCGAGGGTCGTGACTTCCACGTCCACGTCCCCGCGGGCGCGGTGCCGAAGGACGGCCCGAGCGCCGGCGTAGCGCTCGTCACGGCACTCGCGTCGCTGCTGACCGGCCGCCCCGTCAAGCACACTGTCGGCATGACGGGCGAGGTCACGCTGCAGGGGCGCGTGCTCCCGATCGGCGGCCTGAAGCAGAAGGTGCTCGCGGCTCACGCCGCGGGACTGACCGACGTGATCATGCCCGAGCGCAACCGCGGCGACCTCGACGACATCCCGGAGGAGGTCCGCGAGCAGATGACGTTCCACCCGGTGATGACCGTCCACGAGGCCCTCGAGCAGGCTCTGGAGCCGGCGGTCGATGTCACACGCGTCTAAGCGCTGCGAGTCCGTTCCCGTGGAGGTCCGCCGTGCGGCGGACCTCCTGGAGCGGCGCTGGCAGATCTCGATCATCTACGCCGCGATGAGCGGCGTCCGCCGCTTCAACGAATTCTCCCAGGCCGTCGAAGGCATCTCGCCGCGGATGCTCTCCGAGCGCCTCAGGGACCTCGAGGCCGCGGGCCTGCTGGAGCGCACCGTGCTGCCGACGAGCCCGCCGAGCGTCGAATACCGGCTCACGGCGAAGGGCGAGCGGCTCGCGCCGCTGATCGAAGCGATGCGCGAGTACGCGCGGTACGGGACCTAACGGCCGGACGCCGGCGCGCAGCGGGCCGCGACCGCGCGTCACGGTCGGCCGCTAGGAGTAGACGAGCTCGGCAATCGTGCGGAGCGTGGCGACGTCGCCGGAGACGAGCAGCGTCGTGACGATCGACTCGCGCCACGCCTCGAGGTCCGCGCGGATCTTCGCGGGCGGGCCGATGAGCGACATCTGTTCGATCAGTTCGCGCGGCACCTTCGCCGCCGCCTCCTGCTTCTTGCCCGCGAGGTAGAGGTCGCAGATCGCTTCGACCTCGGCCTCGTAGCCCATTTTGATCGCGACGTTCGCGTGGAAGTTCGTGCCCTTCGCCCCCATGCCGCCGAAGTAGAGGGCGTAGTAGTGGCGCAGCGAGTCGGCGGCCGCCTCGATGTCGTCGGAGATGACGAGCGGGACGGTCGCGGCGATCTCGAAGTCCTCCTGGCTGCGCCGCGCGCCCTCGCGCGCGAAGCCCTCGGCGAGCGAGCCGGTGTAGAGGTCCTGGTGTTCGGGCGCGAAGAAGAGCGCGAGCCAGCCGTCGCAGATCTCGGCGCTGAGGGCGATGTTCCTGGGGCCCTCGGCGCCGAGGTAGATCGGGATATCGCCGCGCAGCGGGTGGATCGAGCTCTTGAGCGGCTTGCCGAGCCCGGTGCCGTCGGGCAGCGGCAGCGGGTAGTGGGGGCCGGGCGCGGTCACGGGGCCTTCGCGCGCCCAGATGCCGCGCAGGATCGCGACGTACTCCCGCGTCCGGGCGAGCGGCTTTTCGAAGGGCATGCCGTACCAGCCCTCGACGACCTGCGGCCCGGAGACGCCGAGGCCGAGGATGAACCTGCCGTTCGACAGGTGGTCGAGCGTCATCGCGGCCATCGCGGTGGCCGCGGGCTGGCGCGCGGACATCTGGACGATCGCCGTGCCGAGCTTGATGCGCTCGGTCGCGGCGCCCCACCACGCGAGCGGCGTCAGGCAGTCCGAGCCGTACGCCTCCGCGGTCCAGAACGAGTCGAACCCGAGGCGCTCGGCCTCGAGCACGGACTCTGCCGCGGCGGGCGGAGGGCCGCCCGCCCAGTAGCCCGTGTTCAGGCCGAGCTTCAGCTCCCGCGCCATCGCGCCTACGCCCCGTCCCCGGGCGGGGTGTCGAGGAGGGCGAGCGTGAAGCCGTCGTAGCCCTTGTCGCCCACCGTCTGGATCGTCGTGGCGCTGACGCGCGGCTCGGCGGCGAGCAGTTCGTGGGTGCGCCGCATGCCGAGCGCGCCGGCGTCGTCGCTGTCGGCGTTCGCGACCTCGCCGCCGCGCACCGTGTTGTCGAAGACCATCAGGCCGCCTTCGCGCATGAGCGCGAGCACGGCGGTGAAGTACTGGGGGGTCGTCTGCTTGTCGGCGTCGAGGAAGGCGAGGTCGTAGGGGCCTTCGCCGCGCTCCGCGATGTCGCGTAGCGAGTCGAGCGCGCGCCCGACGCGGATCTCGACCTTCGCGCCGACCCCGGCGCGGTCGATGTTCGCGCGCGCGACGCGTGCAAAGTCCTCTTCCAGCTCGAGGCTGACGATCGAGCCGTCGGGCGGCAGGGCGCGCGCGATCCAGATCGTGCTGTAGCCGCCGAGCGTGCCGAGCTCGAGGACGCGCCGCGCGCCCGTGATGCGCGTCAGCAGGAAGAGGAGCTTGCCCTGCGCCGGCGTCACCGCGATCCAGGGCAGGCCGGCGTCGGTGGCGGCCGTCGCGGCAGCGCGCATCGCCTCATCCTCGCCGACGATCTGCTCGTTCACGAACGCGTCGACCGCCGACCAGCGCTGTTGCGGGTCGCTCACGTCTCCTCCCGCGGGGTGATCAGCGCGACGGGCGCGCAGAGGCCGGCGGAGCGCTTCACGGTCGCGATTTTGCGGCCGGGCTGGACGGCGGCGTGGGGCTCGCCGAGGGCGTCGCCGAAGAACGGGGCCGCGAGCGCGATGTCCGGCACGGAGAGCGCGAGGCCCCAGAAGAACGCGTCGCGGTCGCGTCCGCCGTGCGCCTGCGCGACCGCCTCGGGCTCGGCGACGACCTCGAGGATCACCTCGCCGAGGCGGAAGAAGGCCTGGCGCGGTGCGCCCGCCGGCGTCGGCTCCTCGCGCACGCGCCGCAGGTCGAGCCCGGCGTCCTCGAGCGCCGTGACGGTGCGGTCGAGGTCGGGTGAGACGGCGACGATGTGATCGATGTGCGTGACGCCATTGGCGTGCTGGGCGCCGGCGGCTGGATGGCGCTCGGGCGCGAGCTCGGTCGGCAGGCCGTCGAGCTCGCCCGAGAGCGGCCCGGCGAGGGTCCAGCCGGTGATCGCGCGGCCGTCGTGCCTTCCCTGCAGGCGCACGTCGACCGCGCCGATGCGGAGCGAGTCGCCGCTCGTGCTGAAGCCGAGCGCCCGCCAGCGCTCAGGGTCGTCCGCGAGGCGCAGCTCCTGCAGTTCAGCGTGCGCGGCGGTATCGCCCACGGCGCGAACCGTATACTGCGCGCGCGCGGCGCGTCGCTCGCCAGCGGCAGCGGGCGCGGTGCGCGGCTGCGCCTATCCTTGCGCGGGTGAGCCAGGGCCCGTTCATGTTCACCGTCCGCTACCTGCTGCCCGTCGTCGTGGTGATCGGCGGCATCCTCGTGATGACGGGCGGCGGCGAAATCAACCTCGAGGGTGGCGCGGGGATCGTGAGCGCCGGACTTGCGATCTACTTCATCAACTGGCTGATCCGCCTCGGCGCGAGCGGCGACCGCGAGCGCCAGCGCGAGCAGCGCGCGCGGGAATACTTCGACGAGCATGGCCGCTGGCCGGACGCCCGGCAGCTGCGCGAGCGCGGCGAGCGCGGCGATCAGCCGCGGTAGCCCGCGAGAAGGCGCGTGAACTGCAGCGGGGCCTGCGCGATGCCGCTGCATTCGCGCGCCGGGTGGCATTCACGGTCGCGGTTCACGGACCAGAACGTCATCCGCGCGAGATGGTGTGCCGTCGCGAAGGCGAGCATCGTTTCGAAGTTCGCGGGCGTCACCGTCTCGCTCTTTTCGTCCGTTTTGCCGTTCATCGTCGAGATCCCGGCCTCTTCGTACGCTTCCCGTTCGCCGATGCCGTAGCTCGACGCGATGTCGCGTGCGAGCCCTTCGGTGGCGCGGATCGACGCGGTCGCCATGTCGCTCGCGGGCGGCCCGAAGTCGAAGGGCATGATCGTCCACGCGTACGGCACGAGATGGTCGGCGGCGCCGTCAGCGATGAGGCTCGCGCTGGCCGCTTCGGGCCCTTCTTCGTCGGCGGGCATCGTCAGCGAGATCTCGAGCGACGGGTACGCGAGCTGCACGAGGCGCAGCGCCGTGGCGACGCGTGCGCGCGCCTTCGCCGACGAGAGCTCGGTGTGCTCGATGTCGATGTCGATCGCGTGCAGGCCGTAGGCGGTGATGACGTCTTCGTAGGCGGCGGCGAGCGCCGCTGCCGACTTGCACGCACTGCCGAGCTTTTTGCCGCTCCAGCCGCCGATCGAGACGACGACTTCCGCGCCGGCGGCGCGGATCGCTTCGATCGCGGCCTGGTCCTTGCCGCCGAGCAGCGGTTCGCTGCCTTCCCACTCGGGGTTGCAGCCGTCGTGCGCGAGCACGAACGCGAGCGTGATCGCTTGGACGCCCGTTTCCTGGATCACCTGCGCCGGCGGCTGCGGTTCGCCCCAGCCGAGGTACTCGTACGGGGCGGCGAGCTCGGGCGGCTGCGCAGCGGCGGACGCGGCCGTCGCGAGCACCGCGGCTGCCGCCGCGAGCAGTGCGGGTACAGCCGCCCGGCCCCTCACGCCGCTAGCGTAAATCGTCCTCGCGGCGAACGCCAGCCGGCTGGACGCGCAGCGTGTAGTTCTGCCACGACTCGCGTTTGGCGCCGACGCGGTCGTAGACGGCCTGCGCGCGCAGATTGTCGGCGGCGGTGACCCAGTCAAGGCGCGGCACGCCTCGCTCGCGGCAGAGGCAGGCGCAGCGCGCGATCAGCTCGTCCGCGAGGCCGCTGCCGCGGGCCGCCGGTGCGACGTACAGGTCGTTCATCACGCCGATGCGGCACGCGGTCGAGGTGTCGTAGCTCCAGAAGACGGTCGCGAAGCCGGCGCCGGAGCCGGCCGCGTCGCGGGCGAGGAGCTGGATCCCCTCGCGCTCGGGGTCGTCGATCAGGGTCCGCGCGAGCCACAGCAGGTCCTCGTCGGGCGGGTCCGTCTCATAGAAGTCGCAGTAGCCGCGCAGCAGCGGCAGCAGGTCGGCGAGGTCGTCCGCGCCCGCCGGCGCGATCGAGTAGCCGCTCACGAGGGCTTGCCGCCCGCCGCGGGCGGCGCACCCGGCGACCCGGGCAGCGCGTAGATCGCTTCGAGCACCTCGCGCAGGCCGCCCTGGGTGTGGACGTCCAGGCGGTCGAGGATCGTCTCGGCGTCGCTGAACGTCTTTTCGCCGCGCGCTTCGGAGGCGAAGCTCTGCACGCGCTGGCCGACCATGATGATCGAGAGCAGCACGAGCTGGATGAAGGTCTGCGCGACCCACGCGACGATCAGGATCAGACCCGGTTTCGTGAAGAACGCGGGCACGTCGCTCTTGTGCAGCACGCCGGCGGAGATCAGGATCGCCGGCAGCGAGATGAGCGCGATGATGGTGAAGATGTAGGCGCAGGCCATCGTGCCGACGGCGGACGTGATCAGCACCGCGAGCTTCGCGTTGAAGCCCTCGACGTCTTTCAGCGCACCGCGGACGTAGCTCGGGCGCAGGTTCGCGGCGCGGTGGTACATGGAATGGTTGATGCTCTGGTGCCCCTGGGTGCTCATGAACCCTCCTGTGGCTGGCGGCTGTGTGCCGCAGGGAGGCTACGCGCCGCGGCGGGCGCATCGCTCGGCGTGCGCGGGCGCTCGAAAGCCCCGCGCCGCGGGGCGGCGGATGGGGGGCGGGGCGGGCGCCCCAGCTTCTCTCCTGAGGGCTTCCCGGGCCCTCAGGCGGCGGGGGCGAGCGCGGCTTCGTCGCTGTAGATCTCGCCCGCCTCGGCCTTCGCGACGAGCGACGCCGGCGGCTCGAGGCGGTCGCCGTAGCGCTCGGCGAGCTCGCGCGCACGCTCCACGAAGCCGGCGACGCCGCCTTCGTAGCCGTTGATGTACTGCAGCACGCCGCCGGTCCAGCCGGGGAAGCCGATGCCGAGGATCGAGCCGATGTTCGCGTCGGCGACCGACTCGATGACGCCCTCGTCCATGCAGCGCACGCTCTCGATCGCCTCGATGAAGAGCATGCGCTCCTCGAGGTCCTTGAGCGAGATCGTCGAGGGGTCGGCGAGCGGCGGGAACGCCTCCGTCAGACCGGGCCAAAGGCCCGTGCGCTTGCCGTCCTCGTAGTCGTAGAAGCCGGCGCCGGCGAGGCGCCCGCCGCGGTCGAAGTTGTCGAGCATGCGGTCGATGATCCCGTTCACGGCGTGCTCGGGCGGCGTGCCGCCTTCGGCTGTGATCGCGTCTTCGGCGGCCTTGCGGATCTTGCGCATCAGGTTGAGGTTCAGCTCGTCCGAGAGCTGCAGCACGGGTGCGGGGTAGCCGGCCTGCGAGGAGGCCTGCTCGATCGTCGGCGCCGGGACGCCCTCGGCGAGCATCGAGATGCCCTCGTTGATGAACGTGCCGATGACGCGGCTGGTGAAGAAGCCGCGGCTGTCGTTGACGACGATCGGGGTCTTGCGGATCAGCCTGGCGAGGTCTAGCGAGCGGTGCAGCGTCTCGTCGCTCGTGCGCTCGCCGCGGATGATCTCGAGCAGGGGCATCTTGTCGACGGGGCTGAAGAAGTGCAGGCCGATGAAGTCATCGGGCCGCGAGACGCCCTCGGCGAGGCCGGTTATCGGCAGCGTCGACGTGTTCGAGCCGAGCAGCGCGTCGGGCGCGAGGTGCGGCTCGATCTCGGCGAAGACCTGGGCCTTGATGGCGGGGTCCTCGAAGACCGCCTCGATCACGATTTCGGCGCCGGCGGCGTCGGCGGGGTCGGCCGTCGGCGTGATGCGGCCGAGCAGCTCGTCGGCCTTCTCCTGCGTCGTGCGGCCGCGCTCGAGCGCCTTCGCGAGGAGCCGCTCGGAGTACTGCTTGCCTTTTTCGGCGGCCTCGAGCGAGATGTCCTTGAGGACGACGTCGATGCCGGCTTTGGCGCTCACGTAGGCGATCGCGGCGCCCATCATGCCGGCGCCGAGGACCACCATCTTCTTTGGCGCGAACGGCTCGAGGCCCTCGGGGCGCGTCCGGTCGCCGGCTCCGGCGCGCTGCATGTCGAAGAAGAACGCCTGGATCATGTTCTTCGCCACCTGGCCGGTCGCGAGGTCGACGAAGTAGCGGCCCTCGATCTCGATGGCGTTGTCGAAGTCGACCTGCGCGCCCTCGACCGCGGCCGACATGATGTGGTGCGGCGCCGGGTAGTTGGCGCCCTTGAGCTGCTTGCGCAGGTTCGCGGGGAACGCCGGCAGGTTCTGCGCGAGCGCGGGGGTCGAGGGCGTGCCGCCCGGGATCTTGTAGCCCTTGACGTCCCACGGCTGTACGCCGCCGTCGGGGTGCTCTTTGATCCAGCGCTTGGCGGCGGGGACGAGGTCCTCGCGCGTCGCGACGACCTCGTCGAGGATGCCGACCTCTTTGGCCTTGGCGGGCCGCAGGCGCTGCCCCTGGAGCAGCACCTGCATGAGCGCTTCGACGATGCCGAGCATGCGCACGGTGCGCACGACGCCGCCGGCGCCGGGCAGCAGGCCGAGCGTGACCTCGGGGAAGCCGAGCTGGACCGAGGGGTCGTCGACGGCGACGCGGTGGTGGGTGGCGAGCGCGATCTCCAGGCCGCCGCCGAGCGCGGCGCCGTTGATGGCGGCGACGACGGGCACCCCGAGCGTCTCCAGGCGGCGCAGCTGGGCCTTGACCTCGCGGATCCCGGCGGCGAACTCGGCCGACTGCTCGCGGGTGACGGCGCGCAGGTCGTGCAGGTCGCCGCCGGCGAAGAAGGTCTTCTTGGCCGACGTGATGACGACGCCGCTGATGTTCTCCTTCTCCGCCTCGAGGCGGTCGATCGTCGCCGCCATCGACGTGATGTACGCGGCGTTCATCGTGTTCGCGGACTGGCTCGGGTCGTCGAGTGTCAGCGTGACGATGCCGTCGTCGTCCTGCTCCCAGCCGATCGTGGTGCTCTCGCTCATCTCTCGCTCTCTGTCTGTTCGGGGGGTTGCGGGGGCGCTAGACGCGCTCGACGACGGTGGCGATGCCCATGCCGCCGCCGACGCAGAGCGTGGCGAGGCCATAGCGGCCGCCGGTGCGGTGCAGCTCGTCGATCAGCGTGCCGAGGATCATGCCGCCGGTCGCGCCGAGCGGGTGGCCCATGGCGATCGCGCCGCCGTTGACGTTCACCTTCTCCATGTCCAGCCCCATGTCGCGCACGAAACGCAGCACGACGGCCGCGAACGCCTCGTTGATCTCGACGAGGTCGAGGTCGTCGACGGTCAGCCCGGCCTTCTCGAGCGCCTTGCGGCTCGCGGGCGCCGGGCCGGTCAGCATGATCGTCGGGTCGGCGCCGGAGAGGGCCGTCGCGAGAATGCGCGCGCGCGGCGTCATCGAGAGCTCGTCGCCCACGCGCTCGTTGCCGATCGTCAGCAGCGAGGCGCCGTCGACGATGCCGGACGAGTTGCCGGGCGTGTGGACGTGGCCGATCTTCTCGACCCAGTGGTAGCGCTGCAGCGCGACGGCGTCGAAGCCGCCCATCTCCCCGATCGCCTCGAACGAGGGCTTCAGGCCGGACAGCGTCTCGACGGTCGTGCCGCGGCGAATGAACTCGTCGTGGTCGAGGACGACGTTGTCGTTGATGTCCGCGACCGGGATGACCGACTCGCCGAAGCGGCCCTCGTCCCACGCGTGCGCTGCCTTCTCCTGCGAGCGCGCGGCGTACGCGTCGACATCGTCGCGCGAGAAGCCCTCGATCGTCGCGATCAAGTCCGCGCTGACGCCCTGGGGGATGAAGTAGGTGTCGTAGTTCGTCTCGGGGTCCATCGCCCACGCCCCGCCATCCGATCCCATCGGCACGCGCGACATCGACTCGACGCCGCCCGCGAAGACGAGGTCCTCCCAGCCGGACGCGACCTTCTGCGACGCGATGTTCACGGCCTCGAGCCCCGAGGCGCAGAAGCGGTTGACCTGGAGACCGGCGACGGTGTCGGGCAGGCCGGCCTTGATCGCAGCGGTCTTCGCGACGTCGGCGCCCTGGTCGCCGACGGGCGAGACGCAGCCGAGCACCACGTCGTCGACGCGCTTGGGGTCCAGGCCGGAGTTGCGCGAGAGCGTCTCGTGCATCAGACCCACGACGAGGTCGACCGGCTTGATCGTGTGGAGCGAGCCGTTGACCTTCCCCTTGCCGCGGGGCGTGCGGATCGCGTCATAGACGTAGGCGTCGGTGGCTGGCATGCCGTCTCCTTAGGAAGTGGTCGCGAACGCGGGCGCGGCGCTCGCCGGACCGCCGGCGATTCCGCGCGACAACTAGAGGTTAGCGGAGCATAACCGCGTTTGACTGGCCAATCAACCAGTCATTGCGGGGCGCGCAGACGGCTGCCGGCCGGGGCTTTCCGGCCGGCAGCGGGGCGCTCCGCGACGGGCGCTAGTCCTGCGGCTGCGGGACGAGCCGGATGTAGGGCCTCGGCTCCTCCCACCCGTCCGGGTACTTCTCTTTGGCCTCCTCGTTGGAGACCGAGCCCGCGATCACGACCTTCTCGCCGGGCTGCCAGTTGACGGGCGTCGCGACCTTGTGGTTCGCGGTGAGCTGGAGCGAGTCGACGACGCGCAGCACCTCGTCGAAGTTCCGGCCCGTGGTCATCGGGTAGACGAGGATCAGCTTGATCTTCTTGTCGGGGCCGATCACGAACACGTTGCGCACCGTCTGGTTGTCGGCCGGCGTCCGCGTCGCGGCGTCGCCCTCCGTCGCCGCCGGCAGCATGCCGTAGGCCTTGGAGACCGCGAAGTCGGTGTCGCTGATGATCGGGTAGTTCGGCGCCGCGCCCTGCGTCTCCTCGATGTCCTTCGCCCAGCCCTCGTGGTTATCCAGGCTGTCGACCGAGAGGCCGATGATCTTCACGTTGCGCCGGTCGAACTCGGGCTTGATCTTCGCCATGTAGCCGAGCTCGGTCGTGCAGATCGGGGTGAAGTCCTTCGGGTGGCTGAAGAGGACGGCCCACGAGTCGCCGATCCAGTCATGGAATTTGATCCGGCCCTCGGTGGTGTCGGCCTCGAAGTCGGGGGCCTCGTCGCCAAGCTGCAGCGTCATCTGGACTCTCTCCTTTTGTTCATCAGGCAGGTGAGGTATCGACTATAGAAGCTCAACCCCGGCCCTACTCTAATCCCGCCGCGCAAATCTTCGCCGCTAAGAGCGGACCGTAGACTGTCGGGAACCGACGGTTCCGCTCATCGCCTCTGTAAATATGCACCGCCGATGGCTGTAGAGAGCCCGCTACATCACGCGCCGCCGCGCAGGCGCACAGAGCCGCCGTCGACGTTCACCCTCCCCGGTCCGCGCTGGGCCTGGCTGTGGGCGCTGGGGATCGTCGGCGGCGTGATCGCGTTCTACCTGCACAAGGGGAACGTCACCGACGACAGCTACGCGTTCCTCGACTGGGGCCGCGACCTGCGCCACCACTACCTGCCGCTGCTCGGCGGACGGGCCTTCCAGCCGCTGCCGATAGCCGCCGGCGCGGGGCTGTCGCTCTTCGGCGGCTCCTCGCCGGACATCACGATGATGTTCACGCTCGGCACGCTCGTGATCATGGCCGCCGGCGCCTGGCGGATCATGGAACTGCTCGACATCCCGCAGCCCGCGCCGCTCGTCGCCGCCTTCCTCGCGGGCTTCGTGATGCCGTCGTTCTACGTCGCGGACGTCGCCTACAACAACGGGCCCTACGCGACGCTGATGATCTGGGCGCTCGTCCTCGACATGGAGAAGAAGTACCGCGGCGCGTGGCTGCTGTTGATGATCGACGGGCTCATGCGCCCGGAGGCCTGGCCGTTCCTGTGCGCGTACGGGGTCCTTACGTGGTGGCGCGAGGGCCACACGCTGGACCTGCGCAAACTGCTGCGCATCGCCGTGCTCGTCGCGGCGCCGATCGTGGCGTGGCTCGTCATGGAATGGATCGTCGCGGGCAAACCGCTCTACTCGGAGGAGTCGGCGTCGGGCTCGGCGGTGAGCCAGACGGGCACCGGCACGTACGCGGGGATATTCGACACGATCCACCTGCAGCTCTCGTGGGAGATCGTCTTCGGAGCGTTCGTCGGCGCGGGCTCGGCGTTCTTCTTCCCGCGCCGCAATCGCGTGCTGCTGCTCGTCGCGACGACGCTCCTCACGCTGATCGGGCTGCTCATCCTCGCCCACTCGCACTTCAACGTGCCCGGCCGTGACTACTCGCTCCTCAGCCCGCTGATGGCGCTGCTCGCGGTCGTCGGCTTCTCGATCCCGGCGCGCCTCGTGCGTCGTCACAAACAGCCCTTCGCGGCGGTCTTCGCAGTCGGCGCGCTCTGTCTCTTCCCGCTCGTCTACTTCACGGTCCCGCACACCATGAACCGCCTCGGCCCGACGATGAAATACGTCGCGTTCGGGCGCTACATCGAACAGAGCTTCAACCACGAAATCGGGTCCGTCGCGCACGACGTCGACATCAAGGGCGCGAAGTGGCACTCGGTGGCGATGGTCGGCGCCGTCGACGACTCCGAGCTTGCGTGGGTCCTCGGCGTGCCGTACACGACCGTCATCGACCAGATCGAAGGGTCGCGCACGCACCTGATCGTCGAGCCGACCGAGCTCACGATCCGTGAACTGGACGCGCACAAGCTCGACAACCGCACGCGCGAGCGGATCCCCGCCGGCTGGCGTCTACTGCTGAACGGCAAGCACTGGCAGGTCTACGCGCCGCCGGAACCGCTGCCGATCAAGCTGTACTGACGCCCGTCACGCGGCGGGCGCCGCGGCCGCCGGGTTCCAGCGCGTGCGCGGCTCGATCGTCTCGGGGATCACGCGGTCCTTGTAGCGCTCGACCGTCTGCAGCACCGATTTGACCAGCTCGTCGCCGAGCAGGTGCGGCTGCAGGCCGAGGTCGAGCAGCTTCTGGTGCACGGCGTTGTAGTAGTGGTGCTCGGCCTCGACGCGCGGGTTCTCCAGCGAGTCGATCTCGACCTCGAGCCCGAGGGCTTCGCCGGCCTGACGGACCTGCTCGGCGAGTTCGGCGATCGAGAACTGCTCGGTGAACTGGTTGAAGACGCGGAACTCGCCCCGGTCGGCCGGGTTCGTGACCGCGAGGTCGACACACTGGATCGTGTCGCGGATGTTCAGGAAGCCGCGCGTCTGGGTGCCCGAGCCGTACACGGTCAGCGGCCTGCCGATCACGGCCTGCACGCAGAAACGGTTCAGGGCGGTGCCGAAGTACTCGTCGTAGTCGAAGCGGTTGATGAGCCGCGGGTCCATGGCGGTCTCGTCGGTCTCGATGCCGTAGACGACGCCCTGGTTGAGGTCCGTGGCGCGCGCGCCCCACATGCGGCAGGCGAAGTGGATGTTCGTCGAGTCGTGGACCTTTGAGCAGTGGTAGAGCGACGCGGGCAGCTTCGGGAAGGGAAGCGTGTCGCGCCTGCCGTTGTGCTCGATCTCGATGTACCCCTCCTCGATGTCGATGTTGGGGGTCCCGTACTCGCCCATCGTGCCGAGCTTGACCAGGTGCGAGTCGGGCGCGTGTTCACGCATCGCGAACAGCACGTTGAGCGTCCCGATGACGTTCAGCTGCTGCGTTTCCGTCGCCCGCGCGAGGTTCATCATCGAGAAGGGTGCCGAGGCCTGCTCGGCGTAGTGGACGATCGCGTCGGGCTGGAACTCGGCGATCGTGCCGACCATGAACTCCGGGTCGGCAACGTTGCCGCCGTAGAGGGTGAGGTCGTTGCCGCTAACCTCGCGCCAGGCGCGAAGTCGCTGGGGCAGGTCGCAGATCGGCGTCAGCGAGTCGCTTCCGAGTTCGCCGTGCCAGCGGCGGCGGGCGAAGTTGTCGACGAGCGCAACCTCGTGGCCGCCACGGGAAAAGTGCAGAGATGTGGGCCAGCCGAGATAGCCGTCGCCACCGAGAATAAGAATTCGCATGGGCGCATAGTATGGCGCCCGACCGATGGACGCCTCCGTACCAAAAGCGACATGAGCGCATCGACCAGTGAAATGACAGAGACGGGCCCGCCCGCCGACCTGATGGCCGAGGCCGAGGGCGTCCCGGTCACGTTCGGCGGCGAAGCCGTCCCGCCCGAGCGCCTCGGCGAGCTCTTCGCGGGCACCGTCGCGATCGTCGTCCCGGCCTACGAAGAGGCCGAGAACCTCGTCGAGCTGCTGCCCACGATCCCGGACACCGTGTGCGGCGTCGCGGCGCGGGTGCTCGTCGTCGACGACGGCTCGCCGGACGACACGACCGGCGTCGCGCTCGCGCAGGGCGCCGTCGTCGCGACCTTCCCGGCGAACCGCGGCGGCGGTGCCGCGCTGCGCTGCGGTTATGCGCTGATGATCCAGGCCGGCGCGCGCTGCGTCGTCACGATGGACGCCGACGGCCAGCACCTGCCGGAGGATCTCGAGCTGCTCGCGGCGCCGGTGCTGGAGGGCCGCGTGCAGCTCACGCAGGGCTCACGCGTGCTCGGCCACCGTGAGCCGGGCGTGTTCGCGCGCGAACTGGGGATCGCCCTCTTCAACCGCCTCGTCACGTTCCTCACGCGCACGAAGATCACCGACTGCTCGAACGGCTATCGCGGCATGGCCCCCGCGATGCTGCCCCACCTCGACCTGCGCCAACGCCAGTTCCACACCTCCGAGTTTCTGATCGAGGCGCTCACCAGGGGGTTCGTCGTCGAAGAGGTCCCCGTGACCGTCGTCCACCGCCTGCACGGCAAAACGAAGAAGCCGCCGACGATCCGCTACGGCTACGGCTTCTCGAAGGCGATCTTCCAGTCATGGCGGCGCTCGGTGCGCCGCCGCGCGCTCGCCAAGATCTCCTCGTCCGACGGCAAGCAGCCGGCCGGCGCGCCGCGCGGCTGAAACCTCAGAGCGCCGCTGGCGGGGGCCGGTGGATCCGCGCGATCACTGGCACGCTGCCGGGGCGGATCACGACGGCCTGCCCCACCGCGAGGTTCGCGATCTCCTCGGGCTCGATCCGCGGCACGAGCTCGCTGCGGCGCGCGCGGCGCCGCACGATCCGTGAGCGCAGCGGCCCCGCGCCCGTGTGGTATGTCGTCGTCCACTGCGCGTGCCGGCCGGCCAGGCGCGACACGAGCGCCGCGGAGTCCGGCACGAGCTGGCGGTGGGCGATGACCGTGCCGACGTTGCCGAGCACCTGGTCGCGGATCGAGAATCCCGCGGCGCCGCGCAGGTCGGCGAACTCCTGCGCGCCGAGGACGAGCGTTATGCCCGCTGAACGGGCGCGGCCGAAAAGACGCGCGACGGCCGCAGCGGCGACGGCGGCGAACTCGTCGACCACGACGACGGCGTCGAGGGGGTCGCGCTGTGCTCGCGCGCTGATCGCGACGAGGTCGCAGATCAGCGCCGTGCCGAGCATCCGCGCGAGAAGCGGGCGCCGGTCGGCGTCGAGGCGGACGTAAACGACCGCGCGTTCGCGCAGCGCCGTCTCGAGTTCCAGCGCGCCCGCCCCGGATGGCTCGAGCCACTCGCCGAGCTCTGACTCGACGAGCACGGCGAGCCGGTCGCGCACCCCGGCGAGCTCGCGCAGCTGCCGTTCGGTGAGTCCGTCCAGGTAGGCGTGAGTGACCGTCGCCTGCGGCTCGGCGAGCGAGCGCACCGTCTCCTCCAGGCGGCGCGGGTCCATATGCTCGAGCAGGGACGCGGGCGTTATCACGACGCCCGCGCCGCGCATAGCGCGCGCCGCATGGCCCAAGTAGCGCTGTGCCTGGCGCAGGTAGTGCGGCTCGGTGAAGTCCTCGGCCGCGAGCGCCTTGTCGGCGACTTCGGCGGCCGAGCCGACGGCGTACGGGTTATAGGCGAGCGGGCCTTCCGGAGTCCACTCGGCGAAGCGAGCGCCCCGGCGGCGGGCGGCGTCCGCGAGCGCGGCGCGCAGATCGGCGTCTCCCTTCGGGTCGATGGCGACTGCGGCGCGGCCGGCGGCGACGAGGTTGGAGCAGATCCAGGCCTCGCTCACGGTCTTGCCCGAGCCGGTGGCGCCGACGACGAGCACGTGCGATCCGGCCTTGGCGCCCACGCCGATGGGCACGGGCCGCCCGTCGTGCGAGACGCCCGCGACGAGCTCGCCGCCCCCGGCGACCTCGCCGAGCAGCTGGCGCGCGGGCGCGCCGCGGCGCTCCATCCGCGCTCCCGCGTACGCCGCGACGCAGGCAGCCAGCCACAACGGCAGGGTCACGCCGGTTCCGCGCAGCAGGAGCCCCGCCGGAAACGCCGCGAGCGCCCAGATCCAGCGCATGCCGAGCGCGCGCAAGAGCCACGCCGCGCACCAGCCCGCGCCGCCGACGACGCACGCGGCGGGCAGCATCGCTTCGACGAGCGCGGCGATCACCGCTCTGCGCGCAGCGCGGCGTGCACGGCCGCCGTCTCGTGCAGCGCCACGACGCGCACGCGGGCACCGGCACGCGAACCGGCGACGGCGCGCCGGAGCGCCCGCGCCGCGCCGGGCGCGGCGAGGTAGATGACGCCGTCGAGGTGCCGCGCGCGGGCGTAGGCGGTGCAGATCCGCTCGAGGCGCCGCGGCGACTTGACGGTCAGCTCGACCTCGAGCGCGACGCGCCGGCGACCCGCGAGCGCGAGCAGGTCGGGGCGGTGCAGCGCCGCACCGCTGCCGAGCGGCACGCTGCCGAGCAGCCTCTCCTCGCGGCGCTCGCGCAGACGGAACTCGCGCTCGCCGAGCAGCTCGAGGCCGCCGCGGCCGAGGGCGGCGGCGACGCGCGAGACCGCGCCCTGGTGCACGAAGTTCGCGGGCCCGAGGCGCTGCACGGCGGCGCCGCCGAACCCGCACCAGCGCAGCCCTTCGGGGGTCGCCGCGTAGAGACCCGGCTGGCGGTGGAGGACCCGGTGCACCGACAGCAGACGCTCCCCGACCAGCGTCCTCATGCGCCGGTAGACGGAGCGCTCGTCGACGCCGAAGCGCACCGCGACGTCGAGCGCGCTCGCGGCCCCGAGCCCGGAGATCCAGGCCACTATCTCGCGGTCACGCGCGCTCAGCACGGTCCTATCCCGCGGTCCTGTCGGTCCATCTACGTCGATGTCGTCACGAGCGCTCCCTCGACCCCCCCGCCCGCCGGCGCGCGTAGGCTGACTGCGTGGACGACGACGAGCTCCTCGCGGCCTTCGACGAACTGCGCCGGCACCCGCGCGCGGACGAGGCCGGCGGCCGGATCGAACGGACCGACCACGTGCTGCGCGAGATCCACGCCGACTGGCGCGGTGTGACGTGGAGCGATCTCGCGGGCGCCGACGTCGACACCGTGATCGCGGAGCAGATCGCGGCGTTCGCCGCCGTCGGCGGCGCGTGGGAGTGGAAGCTCTACTCCTACGATTTGCCGGCCGACCTGCCGCACCGGTTGCTCGCCGCCGGCTTCAGGGCCGAAGAGGAGGAGACGGTGATGGTCGGCGACCTCGAGCGGCTCCCGTTCCGGTTCGACCCGCCGGCGGGCGTCGAAGTCGTGCGCGTCGCCGACGAGGCCGGCATCGCAAAGATGACCGCCGTCCAGGCGGACGTGTTCGGCGCCGCCCACGCCGAGACCGGGGCGGCGACGCTCGCGGCGATCCGCGAAGAGCCCCCGGGGGCCGCGGCGCTCGTGGCGATCGTGGACGGCGCGCCGGTCGCGGCGGGCCGTATCGCGCTGCACCCCGGCACGGGCTTCGTATCGATGTGGGGAGGCGGGGTCGTCGCCGACCAGCGCCGCCGCGGCGTGTTCCGCGCCCTGCTCAGCCGCGCACGCGCGATCGCGCTGGACGCCGGCTACCGCTACGCGTACGCGGACGCGGGTCCGCAGAGTGAGCCGATTTTCAGGCGCCTGGGGTTCGTTGCGCTGTGTAAGACGACGCCGTACGTGATGCGGCCCGCCGGCGAGGACGGCTAGCGCCCCGCGGGCGGGTCAGTGCGTACGCGAGCTCTCGGGGTACCGCGGGAGCCCGTCGTCGGGGAGCGGCTCCCAGCTCGCCGCGTAGGCGACGAACTGGTGCAGCTGCGGGCGCACCCCGGGGTCTCCGTCGACGGCGCCGAGCCGCACGGCGATGCGATCCGGGTCCTCGGGGTCCGAGCTGTAGAGCGCCGAGCCGCACTCGCCGCAGAACCACTTCGCCCAGCCCCCCTCGGGCCGCCACGCCCGCAGGCTCTCCTCGCCCGCGAGGATCCGGAAGCTGCCCGGCTCGGCCCGCGCGTTCGCGGACGACCCCGTGCCGGTGCGCCGCTGGCAGCGCGTGCAGTGGCAGTACAGCGCCCCGCCCAGCGGGGCGCTCACCTCGAAGCGCACGGCGCCGCAGCCACATCCGCCGGTGATCCGCTCGGGGGCGGCCATCGCGCCGATCGTAGCCGCGCGGCGGCGAGCCGTCCCCCGCCGCGTCGCACGCGTCCATCCGGGCGCCGCCGCGAGCGCGCAAAACAGCCGAAATGCTGGGGTTTCTTGTGACAGCTCTCACCCGCGCGCACCTCCGCTGCTGGTAGAAACTGGGGACACGCCCACGCGCCGGCACGCGATGGAGACGGGACGGAGAAGCGCGCAGCCGGGGCGCCGTGTCGGACGGATCACGACACACGGATGACGCTCCCCGCCCCAGGGGAGAGCAAGGAGACTGGAGAATGCGCCGTACCCCCTACCTTCCGGCAGCAGTGCTGGCCGCCATCGGATCGCTCTGCCTTTTCAGCGCAAGCGCGTCGGCGGCCCCCGACCACGGCGCCGGGCACACCAAGACCGCGAAGCTCCACTACGAAAAGCAGACCACTACGCACTTCGAAGTGGAATACGAAAACGAAGAGTTCTACGGCCGCGGCATGGTGCGCTGCGTCGGGCGGCACCAGACGAGCGAAAGGAAGGGCTTCCCGGGCGATGAAACCGGCGGCGGACGCGACATCGAGCGCTGCCACACGGTCAACGGCGAGAAGTTCGAAAAGCTCGTCGGCGGCGAGGAAGGGGTGCGCGAATTCCCGGGCCCCGAGAACGTCTGGGAATCGGACTACTTCCTGTTCGTCAAGCACGAGAGCGGCGTGCGGACGTACAACATGACCTACAGGGTCGCGAGGAACGACAAATCGTTCAAGGTGATCGCCACCTACAACGAATAGGCGGCGAGACCCCGCTGGTCGGATCGAGGGGCGCCCGCGTTTCGCGGGCGCCTTTTTTCTGCGCCCGCGGCCCCGCGCACGGTCGCGGATCGGGGCGAAACGGCGGCTAGACTCCGGCCGCGATGATGGGCTCGAGGACCGGCGGACGGCGCGTTGGCCACTGACGCTTCGACGCAGCGCGCGGCGCCGGTCGTGCGGCACCGGGGCTGGCAGGTGATCGTCGCCTACAGCCTCGTCTGCGCCGGCACACAGTTGCTCTGGCTCACGTTCGCGCCAATAACGACGGAGTCCGCGCGCCACTACGGCGTCTCGGTGACCGCGATCGGCTGGCTCGCCGAGATCTTCCCCCTCCTCTACGTCGTCCTCGCCATCCCCGCCGGGCTCCTGTTGGACCGCGCGTTCCGGCCCACGCTCGCCGCCGGAGCGGCGCTCGTCACCGCCGGGGGCCTGATCAGGCTCGGCGGCCCGGCCTTCGCGTGGGCGCTCGCGGGCCAGTTCGTCGTGGCCGTCGCGCAGCCGATCGTGCTGAGCGCGGTGAGCAAGCTCGCCGGCGAGTATCTGCCGCGCGAGGAACGCGCCGCGGGCATCGCGGTCGGCTCCGCCGGCTCCTTCGCCGGCATGGTGGTCGCGCTCGTCCTCGGCCCGACCGTCGGCGGCCACGGCCAGATCGAACGTCTGCTCCTCGTCGAGGCGATCCTCGCGCTGCTGCCCGCGCTGTGGCTCATGGTGCTGCTGCGCCGCGCCGGGCAGGAGAGCGACGAGCACGCCGCGATCGAGGGCAACGCAGCGAGGGCCCTGTGGGCGCTGCCGGCGATGCGCACGTACTGCGGGCTCGCCTTCGTCGGCTTCGGCATCTTCGTGGCGCTCGCGACATGGCTGCAGCAGCTGCTGCAGCCAGCCGGCGTCAGCGAACAGCAGGCCGGGGCGATGCTCGTCGGCATGGTCGTCGCCGGCATCGTCGCGTGCGCCGTGCTGCCCGCGCTCGTCGCCCGCCGCGGCGCCGAGCGGCCGTTCATGCTCACCGCGGTCTTCGTCGCCTGCGGCGGCTGCGCCGTCCTCGCCGTCGGCTCGCACATCGCCGTGTGGGCGACGGCGCTGGCGGTGATGGGCGTCCTTCTTTTGCCGGCGCTGCCGGTGATCCTCACGAGCGCGGAGCAGATGGCGGGGCCGGCCGCCGGCACCGCCGGCGCGATCGTCTGGCTCGCCGGCAACCTCGGCGGGATCGTCATCGCGCTCGTCGCGCAGGCGCTCGTCCATCACCCCGACGCCGCGTTCCTCGCGCTGGCCGTCGTCGCGCTCGGCGGCCTGCCGCTCGCGCGGCGCGTGAGGCCGGTCGTCGTCGCGGACGCGTCGCCGCTCACGCTCACGCGCTAGGGCCCGTCCCGCGCAGGCGTCGGTAAGCTCGTGCGGTGGCCGAGCGCTCGCTGATCGAGGGGCCCGGGGGCCGTGCGCTCGAAGTCGAGACCGCGGGGCCCACCGACGGCGCCGTCGTGCTGCTGCAGCTCGGGACGCCGTGCGCGGGGCGCCTGTCGCGGGCGATCGTCGCTGCGGGCGAGGAACGCGGACTGCGCCACGTCACCTACTCGCGTCCGGGCTACGCGCGCTCGACGCGCGTGGCGGGCCGCGGCGTCTCTGACTGTGTCGCCGACGTCGCCGCCGTCGCCGACGCGCTCGGGGTGCGCAAGTTCTACACGGTGGGCCTCTCGGGCGGCGGGCCGCACGCTCTCGCGACGACGGCGCACCTCGGCGACCGCGTGCTCGCGGGCGCCGTGATGGGCAGCGTCGCGCCGCAGGACGCGGAGGGGCTCGACTGGTCTGCCGGCATGGCGCCCGAGAACCTCGCCGAGTTCGGCGCCGCGCGCGAGGGGGAAGACGCGCTGCTCGCGTTCCTGGAACGCGAGGCGCAGGGCATGCGCGGCGCGACGGCGGATCAGCTGCGCGACGCGCTCGGCGAGCTGATCTCGCCGCCCGACCGTGACGCGATGACCGGCGAGGGCGCGGCGTTCCTGGTCGACTGCATGCAGGGCGCGCTGTCGACAGGCGTGTGGGGATGGTTCGACGACGACGTCGCGTTCGAACGCGACTGGGGCTTCTCGGTGAGCGTGATCGACAGGCCGTTCACGGTCTGGCACGGCGAACAGGACACTTTCGTGCCGCCGTCACACGGGCGCTGGCTCGCCGAACGGATACCCGGGGCAAGGCTCCAGCTCGAGGAAGACGACGGCCACCTGTCGCTGCTGCTGGGGCGTTACGGCGACGTCCTCGACAGCCTCTTGCCCGAGGAGACCGAGCGGGGCGCCTACTTCTAGTCGCGGCGGCGCCGGCCGTGGCGGCTGAGCGCGACCGAGCTCGTCGCGAGCGCCCGCGCGAGGACGTTGCGCGTCATCCGCACGATCGCCGGGCTCGCGTGCGCCGGCATGTTCGCGGTGGCGCCCTCGATCGGGTTGAGCCCGTAGAGCCAGCCGAGCATTCCCGCGGCGAACACGAGGGCCCCGGACGGCGCGGTGAAGAGCGTCGTTTCGCCGATGTTGCCGGTGTGGGCGATGCGCCGGCACGTCGCGTCGACGCTTTCGCCGACCGTCTCGACGTTGGGCGGCGTGAAGGAGTCGCGCTGGTCGAGCTCGTAGCCGGCGATCCCCGGCACGGTGCTGCGGGCGGTGAGGCCGGTGCCCTGGAAGAGCCAGCGCGGCGTCAGCGTCGGGTCCGGGCGCCAGCGGAAGTACCTGTAGTCAGGCGGCCCCGTCGGCTTGGAGCGCGGCGTGATGCAGCCGTCGTACGCGCTGCCGGTGAGCGGCGCGCCGCCGAACGGGAAGAGTCCGGTCGGTTCGACTTTGTCCGGGTCGACGTTTTCGTTCTGCTTGTAGCTCGTGATCGTCCGGAAGGGCGCGCCCGGATCGCTTGAGTTGCTGCCCGCGGACTCGTAGCGCACGCGCCATGCCGCCGTGTCCGAGCTCAGGAAGAGCAGGCTCGTGCCGCGTTCCCGCGCTTCCATGAACGCTTCGTACTGGGACGTGGACCAGTACTCGGAGTGACCGGAATCGATCACGACGCTCGCGCCGCGCAGCTGACTGGGTTCTTCGGCGATCGAGAAGTCGGTCGTGTAGCCGACGGGGTAGCCGTAGCGCTCGAGGAACCGCACGAGCGCCACGTCGCGCATCAGGAATTCGCCGGCGCCGGTGTCGCTCTCGGGCGCGGCGTCGTCCTCGTACGGCCGGTCGAACGACACTTCGTACCCCTGCGTCGTGCCGCCGAACGCCGTCAGCGGCAGGCCGTCCGGGTAAAGGCTGTCTCCGCCCCAGAAGTTGTACGCCTGGTAGGTCGACATCGGGATCTGCACGAGGATCCGCGGCGGCGTGGAGGGGCGCAGCACGAACATGCAGTCGGCCTCTTCGCCCGTGTCGGTGCTCATCTTCACGATGTAGACGCCGCTCGTCAGGTCGCTCGGGATCTGGAACGTGAACGTCGGCTGCCAGTCGCATTCGGTGATCCCGCTGAGCGTGTCGTGGATGCACGGCGCCTGCGCGACCGCGGGCAGAAGCCCCGTCGCCATCACGAGCCGGCCGCCGGTGCCGTCATACCAGCCGACGCGGTAGAGGTTGAGCGAGACGAACTTGGCGTCGGGCGCGTTGACGTAGACCGTCTCGGTTTCGCCCGCCCGCGGCGCCTGGTTGGAGACGTAGCCTTCGACGTCGCCGACCACCTCGCCGCCGAACGTCGAGTCGCCTGCAAGACGCCAGCTCGACGTGCCGACGAGCTGGTTTTCTTCGAGCACGCTCGCGGCGTGGGCCCGCGGCGCCGCGTACCAGCGCGAGCCTCCCGGCGGGATCGGCGGCGCGATCGAGGCGAGCGGGCCGCGGTGCACGATCCGCCGCGCGTCGCGGTGACGCGCCGCCGCGCTGTGGGATGCGGCTTCGGCCGCGGCGGGTATCGAGCAGACGCTCGCCACCGCGGCCGCAACCCCAAGAAGGAGGGCTGGGGTGCGCCGAAGCACGCAGCCGAGGCTAGCGCTGGCCGGCGAGGGGCGTCAAACGGCAACCGCCGGGGGACCGCGGGGGTGCGCTCAGGGCTGCGGCGCGGCGGGCACCGCGGGCGCTGGCGCGGCGGCGATGACCTTCAGTTCGGCGAGCGGCGCCGCGCCGCGGCGCTCGATCGCGGCGCACAGCTCGCGCGCGCGACCGCGCATCCGTTCGACGTTCGCGAGCTTTATCGCCTCGTAGCCCCGCACGAGCTCCGGCAGCTCGGCGACGGCGACGACGAGCGCCGCGTTGCGCCGCTCGAGTGCGCCGATCGCGCCGTCGACGAGCGCGCGGTACTCGCCTACGAGCGCGCGCTCGGTGCGCCGGACGGTCGTGTGGCCGAACGGGTCCAGCCTGCTTCCACGCAGCCGGCGCAGCGAGCGCAGCAGCTTGAAGAGCGGTTTCGCGGTGCGCTTCAGGCGCAGCTTTCGCTTCATGCCGAGCGCGCGCAGAAGCGGCGGGTGAAGGAGGACCGCGATGTTCGCGCCGGCGCCGAACTCGTGCTCGAGCTTGGCGCGCTCGAACGCGTCGAGGTGAAGGCGCGCAACCTCGTACTCGTCCTTGTAGGCCATGAGCTTGAAGAGGCCGCGGGCGTATGCCGTCGCGACTGGCGCGCGGGCGTCGCCGGTGCGCTCGGCCTCGGCGGCAGCGACGCGCGCGACGTCGCGCGCGTACGCCCGCGCGTACGCGCCGTCCTGGTAGGCGAAGAGTTCGGGGACGAGCCGCTCGAGCTCGGCCCGGACGGGCGCCGGCACGTCGACCTCCGCGAGAATCCGCTCGACGGCCGCGGGCCGCGCCGCGTCGGGCCTCGCCGGCGCGGAGGCTGACAGCGCCGCGTCGAGGGCGGCGGGGTCCGCGACGGCGGCGCGGCCCCAGCGGAACGCGGCGAGGTTCGCGTCGACGGCGGCGCCGTTCATCTCGATCGCCTCCTCGATCGCGGCGGCGTCGAGCGGCAGGCAGCCGTGCTGGAACGCCGCCCCGACGAGCAGCATGTTCGCGGGCATGTGGTCGCCGAAGAGCCGCTCGCTGATCGCCTCGGCGTCGAGCGTGACAGCGTCCTCGCCGCGCGACGCGCGGCGCACGCGCTCGATGAGGCGGCCGCCGTCGGCGGCCGGTGAAGCCGGGTCGGTCACCATCGACGCCGTCGGGGTGACGCCCGTGTTCAGCACCGCGACCGAGCGCGCGCAGTCGAGCGTCGCGAGCGTCTCGGCTGTCGCGGCGCCGAGCAGGTCGAAGCCGAGGAGCACGTCGACGGCGCCGGCGCTCGCTCGCACCTGGCCCTTCGGGGGCGCCGGCGCGAGGCGCAGGTCGGAGATGACCGGTCCGCCCTTCTGCGCGAGTCCGGTCTGCTCGATGCCCGCGGCGTGGCGCCCCTGCAGGTGCGACGCCATCTGCAGCACCGCGGAGACGGTCACAACGCCGGTGCCGCCTACGCCGGCCATGCGGATCAGCACCTCGTCGGGCGTGCGCCGCGTCGGCTGCGGCAGCGCCGCGGGTGGCTCTGGGATCTCGCGCGGGCGGCGCCGCGGGTCGGGCGTGACGAGCATGAAGGACGGGCAGTCACCAGCCAGGCACGTCATGTCCTGGTTGCAGGAGCTCTGGTGGATCCGCGTCTTGCGCCCGAACTCGGTCTGGACGGGGATCACGGAGACGCAGCTCGACTTTTCGCCGCAGTCGCCGCACCCCTCGCAGACCCGCTCGTTGATCCAGGCCCGCTCGACGGGCGCCGGCAGCCTGCCGCGCTTTCGCATGCGGCGCTTCTCGGTCGCGCAGAGGTCGTCGTGCAGGAGCACGGTGACGCCTTCGATCGCGGCGAGTTCGCGCTGCGCGTCCTGGAGCTCGTCGCGGTGGCGGACCTCGGCGACGGGGTCGAGCTCGACGCCGTCGTAGGCGTCGGGGTCGGGCGTGGTGACGACGACGCGCTTCACGCCCTCCAGGGCGAGCTCGCGGACGAGATCGGGCACGGAGAGGTTGCCGGGCGGTCGCTGCCCGCCGGTCATCGCCACCGCCCCGTTGTAGAGCAGTCGGTAGGTGATGTTGACGTTCGCCGCGACGGCGGCGCGGATCGCGAGCGAGCCGGAGTGGTGGAAGGTGCCGTCGCCTAGGTTCTGGATGAAGTGCGGCTCCGAGGTGAAGGGCGAGAGGCCGATCCACTGGGCGCCCTCGCCGCCCATCTGCGGCATCCCCACGAGCTGTCCGCGCCGCTCGGGCGTCTCGAGCGCGATCATCGTGTGACAGCCGATGCCCGCGCCGACGATCTGGTCGGCGTCGGCGCGCGTCGAGACGTTGTGCGGGCAGCCCGAGCAGAAGGTGGGGACGCGCCGGATCACGTCCAGCTCGGCGGGCCCCGGGCGCGCCGCGGCGTGCGCCCGCTCCGGAACGATGCCGGCGGGCAGCACGCGCGCGAGCGCCGACGCGACGTCGTCGGCGCCGACCGCGCCGCGGACCGGCAGGAGCGGCCTGCCCTCGGCGTCCTCTTTGCCGATCACGAGCGGCTGCGCCGGCTTGCGGTAGAGCGCCTCCTTCACCTGCGTCTCGATGAACGCCAGCTTGTCCTCGACGACGAAGACCGTCTCGACGCCGGCGGCGAATTCGGCGACGGCGTCGCCGGCGAGCGGCCATGGCATGCGCAGCTGAACGACCCGTACGCCCGCCCGCTCGAGCGCGTCCTCGCCGATGCCGAGGTCCTCGAGGGCGCGCACCAATGCCTGGTACGCGAGGCCGGCGGCGATCAGCGCGACGCGCGGCCGCGACGGCTCGAACGTGACGCGGTTCAGGGCGGCGGCGCGCGCGTACTCCCGCGCCCGCGTGAGGCGCGCGGTGAGCAGGTCCTGCTCGGCGTCGAGGTTCGTCGGCGGGAGCAGGACGGCGGGGCGCGTCGCCGCGCGACGCGGCAGGTCGGGGATCTCGCCGAGCGCCTCGCCGGCGAGGATCGTGGCCGAGGCGTCGGCGACGTCGGCGACGATCTTCAGGCCGCTCCAGAGGCCCGCGTGGCGGGAGAGCTCGACGGCGTGCAGCCCGAGCGCGACGATTTCGGCGACCGAGCCGGGCGCGAGGAGCGGCATGGTCAGGCTGCGGCACATCGGCTCGCAGGAGCTCGGCACCGTCGACGACTTGCTCGTCGGGTCGTCTCCGATCAGCGCGACGGCCCCGCCGAGGGGTGCGGTGCCGCTGAGCGTGCTGTGGCGGATCGCGTCGGCGGCACGGTCGAAGCCGGGGCTCTTACCGAACCAGAAGCCGGTCACGCCGTCCCTGGTGCGCCCGTCGAGCTCGCCGAGCAGCTGCGTGCCGCCGACCGCGGTCGCGGCGAGCTCCTCGTTGATCGCGGGCTGGAAGACGATGCCGGCGGGGCCCGCGATGTCTCGGGCGTGCACGAGCTCGCGGTCAAGGCCCCCCAGCGGGGAGCCGGGGTAGCCGCTCACGAAGACGGCGGTGTTCAGCCCCCGGTCACGGTCGCGGCGGCGCAGGTCCAGCATCGCCCGGACGAGCGCCTGGATGCCGCTGATCATGATCGCGCCGCACTCGGCGGTGTAGCGATCGTCGAGCGACACGGCGCGCCGGGCAGGCGCGTCGCTGATCACGCGCCGACCCCCGTGAACTCGCCGGCGCGGGCGTTCTCGACCGTTGCGCGCGCGATGTGTTCGGCGAGCGCACAGGGCGTGATGCCCACGCGGTCAGAATCGGCGAGCAGGCAGTGCACGCGGTCCCCGATGCGTTCGACCTCGGCGCGCAGCCTCTCTTCGTCGTAGGCGGAGCGCACCGCGTGGATGTGGATCACGCCGCCGGCATTGACGACGAAGTCCGGCACGTATGTGATCCCGCGGGCCGCGAGCCCGTCCGCGTCGGCGGGATCCGCGAGCGTGTCGTTGGCGGCGCCAGCGATGATGCGGCACTGCAGGCGGGGGATCGACGTCTGCGACACGACGCGCGCGACGGCGCACGGTGCGAACACGTCGCAGGGGGCGATCAGGGCGTCCTCGGCGTGGACCACGCGTCCGCCGACGGCTTCGGCGACGGCGGCGGCGCGGTCGCCGTCGACGTCCGCGAGCGAGACGTGCGCCCCTGCCGATGAGAGGTCGCGCGCGAGGGCTGCGCCGACGTGGCCCGCCCCCTGGATCACGACGCTGATGCCTTCGATGCCGCTGCGGCGGTCGACCTGTTCGACGGCGGCTTTCACGGCGCAGGCCACGCCGAGGGCGGTCCAGGGCGAGGGGTCCTCGTCCGAGCAGGAGACCTCGGTGCCCGTGTCGGCGATCAGCGCAAGGTCGGCGGGGCTCGTACCCATGTCGACGCCGGGCAGATAGGCGCCGCCGGTGCGGCCGATGAACTCGCCGAAGCGGCGCATCAGCTCGCTGCGGTCGACCCCCGGGTCGGGCGCGAGGATCACGGACTTCGCGCCGCCGAACGGCAGCTCCGCGAACGCGTTCTTGAGCGTCATCGCGGCCGCGAGGCGCTGCGCCTCGACGATCGCGTCCCCGTCGCTCGGGTAGGCGCGCATGCGGATGCCGCCAAGCCCCGGACCACGCGTGGTGTCATCGACCGCGATCGCGGCGCGCAAGCCGACTCCTTCGTCCCGACAGATCACCAGCTGCTCGGACTTCCAAAAGTCGACCATCTTCGGCCCCTCTCCCAGTAGACGGTATGTTCCAATCGACACAAGCACAGCGGAGGGACGGTAAGCACCTCAACTTCAGTCATCGTGCGCGCAAAGGAGGATTTGTTGCGCGTATCGAGCGTTTCGCGCACGTTACGTGCGGCGGCCGCTATCTTGAAGCCATGACGCAACCAGTCTTGCTCGACGAGACTGACCACCGGATCCTCGAGCTCCTGAGCGAGGACGCAAGGCGCACCGTGGCCGACATCGCCGCGCGCGTCGCACTCTCCCCCGCCCCGGTCAAGCGGCGAATCGACCGGCTCGCCCGCCTCGGGGTCATCAAGGGCTACACCGTCGTGCTGGACCACGCCAAGATCGGCGAGTCGATCGAGGCCTTCACCGAGCTGCGTTTCGCCGGCTCGGGCGACGTGGACGAGATCGTCGCAACAGTCGCCGCGCTTCCCGAGGTGCAGGAGGTCTACACGCTCGCGGGCGACACCGACGCGATCGTGCGCACGCGCGTCGACGACGTCGAGCACCTCAAGCGCGTCGTCAACGTCCTGCGACGCAGCGGGAAGATCACCGGCACGAGGACGCTCATCGTGCTCGACCGCTGGGCCCGCGACGCCGGCAGCGACTTCGCGGCGCCTTCGCGCTAGGCGATGAACCTCGGCGTGCCGGTCGCCGAGACATCTTGACGTTCGGCGGGCACGAACGCGACCCGAGCCGTCGGCTCGACGCGGCTCGCGTGCTCGAGAAGGCGGCCCGGGCCGGGGGCGCGACACCGACCCTCGCGCGCCCGGCCCGGAAGCTCACCCGCCCTGCGCGAGGAGCGCGGGACGCGACGAGGCGCGCGTCGCCTCCTCCGTCGAGATCGGCGCCACTCACGCCCGGCAGGACGGCCGCTCAATGGGCATCGTCATCCCGCTCGCCCCGGCGGACGATCTCGGCAATCTCGCGTCCGATGCCGATCCTGGGCCCGCCGATCAGCTCCCACGCACGCGCGATTCCAATCAGGAAACAGACGACGACGAGCGCGGCGATCGTACGGACCGTGCCGCCGTCGCCGGGGTGGGCGACGACGTCGAGCCCGGCAAGGAGCTGAAAGACGAACGTCGACGCGAGGCCTACCAGAAACGCGGCGTCGCGCGCTGTGCGCCAGCTCGGTCCGTTCGGTCGGAGCATCTCAATCGACGACGCGGCAACAAACGACAATCCGATCAGCGCGACAACGACAGCTGCCCATCCGATCTTCTCCCCGGGGATGAGCGCGAACAGCGAAATAGCCAAGGCGTTGACGAACGATGTGAGGGCGGTTGACGCGCGGACGCGGAAGATCGGTGAATCGACGGTGTCGGCGAGATGCTCGCGCGAGACCGAGATCGCCACGAAAAGGAGCCCGATAAGCGCACCCGCGACACCCGCCGAAGCCAGAAAGAAGTCATGAAGGCCAGCCGGCGTCACTGAGAACGGTCCCTCTCGCTCCAGTCGTAGCAGGGATCGGCGGGGGTGCGTCGCGGCCCGGCCGGCGCTGTCGGCCGGGACGTTAGCCACCACGTTCTACTCCAACGCGAACGGCGGCTCTTCGAAGTTTTCGACGGCGGTGGGCTCCTAGTGCGCCCAACCACGGGCGCGGGCGGGCGCCGACCGAGTCGGGAGTGCACCTCGGGGGAGGAAGAGCTCGAGGCGTTTACTGAGCGGCCCATCGCTCGGGCTCGCCGCACGGCAGCTGTCCTCGTTTGGAGCTGCCCACCGAGGGGCCAAGGTACCGTCCCGGTCCGTCTAATCGCGGACCGGGACGGTGTTCCCTGGCGCAACGGATCTCTCTATTTCTGCAGCCAGAACGAGTCGATGAAATTGCCTTCCAGGATGACTTCGCCCGGTTCACCCGACGTTCCGTAGCCGGTCCCGTCTTTGATCGCGTACCAGTTGAACGCGCTGTAGGCGCATCTCGAGTCGTCGAAGTCGGTGACTTTGGGCTTCGTCTTTGGAACGGTCTTGTACGTGCCGCCGTCGCAGTGATCGACCTGGTGATTTTCTGGGAGAACATGGACTGATCCTTCTTGTGCGATGTTGATCGTGGGGTTAGCGGCTTGTTCCACGATGCGCGACCGCCCTGTGGGCCGCATGAGGCTCACCGAAGGTTTGTGTATGAGCTCACGACCGCCGCCGAGCTCCCGCGTGCAGTGCCCATTCGACGGACGTTTACGCTTGATGCGATGGATCAGATCCCTTCGATCGGCGATCTGCTGGAAACCCGCGCGAGCGAGGCGATGGCGCTCAACGACCGCTATCTGAACCCTCAGGTCGGCCGCATCGTGCGCACCCTGGGCCTGGACAGGACGTGGTCTGGCGGCGAGGGCCCGTACCTCATCGATTCCGACGGCCGGCGCTACCTCGACCTGATCGGCGGCTACGGAGTGTTCGCGCTCGGCCGCAGCCACCCCGACGTGATCGAGGCAGTCAACGAAGTGCTCACCGCGCGCACGGCCAACCTCCCGCAGCTCGGGGTGACACTGCTGAGCGGCGTGCTCGCGGAGCAGCTGCTGGGACGCGCTCCCGCCAGCGTCGCCGCGATGGTTCCCGCGAACACCGGCACCGAGGCCGTCGAGGCGGCGATCAAGATCGCGCGCGCGGCCACCGGCCGCCAGCGCGTGCTCTATGCCGACCACGCCTTTCACGGGCTCACGCTGGGGGCGCTGTCGCTCAACGGCAACGGGGAGTTCCGCGAGGGGTTCGGGCCACTGCTGCCGGGATGCGAGAGCGTCCCGTTCGGTGACACCACGGCGCTCGAGCGCGAGCTCGAGCGCGGCGACGTTGCCGCGCTGATCCTCGAGCCGATTCAGGGCAAGGGAGTGAACATCCCGCCCGACGGCTACCTGGCGGACGCTCAGCGCCTGTGCCGACAGTCCGGCGCGTTGTTCGTCTGCGACGAGGTGCAGACCGGCGTGGGCCGCACCGGACGCTTCCTGGCGCTCGAGCACTGGGACCTGGCCCCGGACATGATCTGCCTCGCGAAGGCGCTGTCGGGCGGACTGGTCCCGATCGGCGCGCTGCTGGTCTCCCGCGAGGCTTTCGACCGCGTATTCGACGGCATGGAGCGCGCCGTGCGACACGGCTCCACGTTTGGCGGCAACGACCTCGCGGCCGCCGCCGCGATCGCGACCCTGCGGGTGATCGATCGCGACCGCGTGATCGCGCACACGCAGAGGATGGGCGAGCTGCTGCTCGAGCTGACGCGCCCGCTCGCCCAGCGCTACGAGACGGTGCGCGACGTGCGCGGCATGGGCTTGATGTGGGCGATCGAGTTCGGCCCTCCGGCCGGGGCAAGCGGGCGCTCGCTCTTCCGTGCGCTGGAGCGCGCACAGCCCGGCCTGTTCGCGCAATTGATCACCGTGCCGCTCTTCCACGAGCACCAGATCCTCTGCCAGGTTGCCGGGCACCGAATGAACGTCGTCAAGGCGCTGCCGGCGCTGGTGATCGAGGAGGACGAGGCGCGCCGTTTCGCCGCGGCCCTGGAGCAGGTGATCGCGGACGCCGAACGTATGCCGCTCGCGATGGCGCGCCTGGCGCGCACCCTGGCGAGCGGGACAGCGCGATCATGGCTCACGCCGCGCAGGGCCGGCGCACGGTGAGGGCGCTCGTGACCGGCGCGGCCGGATTTATCGGCGGGCACGTGGTCAGCGTCCTCGCCGCGCAGGGGGCCACGGTCCGGGCCTTCGATCGACACCCACCCCCCGCCGCGCTCGACTCCAGCGAGGTGGAGTTCGTGCGAGGCGACGTGCTCGACGCGGACTCCGTACGCCGAGCCGTAGAGGGATGCGACGCGGTCTTTCACCTCGCGGCCGTGTACAGCTACGCGCGAGCCGACGCGTCGCTCATGCAGGCCGTGAACGTCCGCGGCACCCAGACCGTGCTCGACGCGGCGCTGCGCGGACAGCGCCGGCGCGTCGTGCACACGAGCTCCTGCGCCACCTGCGGCCCCGTAAGGGGGCGCCACGCCACCGAGCGGGACTTCCCACCCGGCGCAGAGCTCGTCGTTCCGTACAAGCGCACCAAGCTCGAAGGTGAGCGCCTTGCGCTACGCGCGGCGCGCGAGGGCGGGGACGTCGTGATCGTCAACCCGACCGTCCCGGTCGGCCCCGGCGACCTGCGTCCAACGCCCACCGGGAAGATGGTCGCCGACGTCGCTGCCGGCCGCGCCCGGGGATACCTGGCCCGCAGCGCGCTCAACGTCGTCGCCGTCGAGGACGTAGCCCGCGGGCACTCGCTCGCGTTCGAACTGGGGCTCTCAGGCGAGCGCTACCTCCTGGGTGGCGAGGACATGACAATGCACGAGATCTTCGCCGCAGTCGCACGCGCGGCCGGTCGCCCCGCGCCTCGCATCCCCGTCCCCTGGAGAGCGGCATACGCCACAGCGCTCGTGCTCAGCACTGCCATCCGGGTCGCCGGTCGCGAACCAGAGCTTTTAGTGCTCGACGAGGTAAGGGCCGGACGCCTGCCACACCTGTTCGACGACAGCAAGGCCCGCCTGCAGCTTGGCTACGAGTCGCGCCCCGCCCGCGAGGCACTCGCCCAGGCAGCCCGCACCTATCTGGTGCAACCCGAGGGGCCTCCGCGCGACCTGGCCGCGAGCTCGAACGCCTCGCGCGCGTGATTGCGGCCAAGCGCTGACGCTAACTGAACGCCGAGCGGGCGGAGCGCCCGCCCTCGCGACTGAGCCGAGCGTGAGCAGTCCAGACGCACACTCCGGTCCGCACATCGTCGCGGGCGTCGTATGGCCTGAAAGTCGAGCCGCGCTGCAGGGCGCCGGCGCGCGCCACCGCGTGGCGCGCGTGATCGCTCTCTTGTGCTCCTCCACGCGGCATGTCGCCACGCCGCTGCCGGTATCGGTACCCCCTGTCGCCCAGCCAGCGATGCCTCGACAGCAAAGTTAGGCCGGCCGGAGGCGCTGAAGCCGGGAGTCAGTGCCCGAACGTCGGCGGGCACGGTCCGGCTTAGCCGGCGGTGCAGGGCGGCTTGACGGTGAGCTCTTCTGCCAGACCCCAGACCGGGGTCAGTTCTGGGTCTTCGTAGAACACGTCGAACTGAACCCGGAGGATCAGTCCCCGCGAGCCGCGGCAGACCGGCCTCTTGACGCCAACGACAAATCCGAACCTTCGCGGGCCGACGTCAACACTTTCATCCCCTTCGAGATACATAACGTGCCAGAGACTGCTGTGCCTCGGTGGTCGGCAGCCCCAACTGTGCACGCCGTGGCGCCCGCCGCGGCAGAGAAGGACGTGGCCGGGGATGCCCATCTCCCCGGTCGGGTCGGACACGAACAAGATCGGCTGGTTCGCCTCGATCTGCGGCGTTGCAAAGCTGCCAGGCCACCCCTTCTCGATTCCCAAGGCGGGGAAAGGTTCAATTTGCCGACCCGGGGCGCATTGAGCGATTTGACGTTCGGAACACGGTGGTCCTTCGTAGGCGCCGTAGCACGAGATCTGAACACCCACGCGACCGGAGCCATAGTTCCATGAGACGGCCTTACACGGGGCAGGAGCTGCCAGCGCCACGGCCGGCGTGCACGCCGCTCCCAATACACACGCCAACGTCAACCCTGCCGCGAACGAGCCGGCCCCGCGCAGAACGCGCACCCCGGAGTCCATCACGGCGGTGACCAACCTCATCGCACGACGCCTATCCCGGAATCACCGGAGATCCCGTCTCGCCAGCCAAGGACTCTACATGAGTGTGCGCAGCGCGAATCACGGGACCGCGCGCCTAACCACACCGTCTCCTGCGTCACACGGATGGCGCGAAGGACCGGCTGTCTTGCGGTCGCTCACCCCGGAGCGATCTACTGCCTAGTCGGCAGGAGGTCAGCATAACTGCGATTGTCGACAGTGTGGCACGGCCTAAACGCGCGCGGCGACTACCGACGATGTCGGTAGTCGCCGCGCCGGTCACTTAGATGAAGCCGTGACCGTCAGACGCTCAGCAGAATTCGTCCGTAAGGCCCTTGCCCCATTCGGCATCGGTGAGCAACTCGCCCGACGGGTAGGCAAAAGCGCCGCCCACGAAGCGTTTCGTTTTTCCTTGTTTATAGCCTTCGTAGTAGTAGTTGTTCTCGGCTATCTCATTGAGGATCTCAAGGCCATGTTTGCCTTTTTCCACGATCCCTTCGTCGTCGTACGGCGGAATCTTGAACGTTTTAGCTTTCGTCGCTTTGTTGGTGTAGATGAGCAGTTCGCCGACAGCGCCCTCGGTGTTGCAGAGTTGTTCTTTCTTGGGCTTCCCAGGGAATTCCAGGGCTGGCCTCACCCGAGACTGCGAGCGGGACTTGGTGCCTACTGACGAACGCGCCTGGGCCGATGCAACTACAGCCAGGCTGCCAAACGCGCACGCGAGTGCGATGAGAACAATACGACGCATAACTCCTCCTAATAATGCTGTTGTGCGCAACGCGTCGGCACTCTACTCGGTTCGGCGCCTGCCGTGTTGCCATTTTGCGATTTCAACGCAGATTCGCGCCCACCCAAGGAGTTGCAGCGCCTAAATACTAGGCCAAGCCGGTGCGCGTGAGGATTTGCGCGTAAATGGTTAGCTCAGCCGATGCGAGGCGCGGCTTGCGTCGCGTAACCGATGGTGGCTCCCAACGCGGATGTAAAGGCGATTGATCTCCCGTTACGCACACAGGAGGTCACGTTGCGACCCTCACGTATCCGGGTCATCGGGATAGGTCCCCCCACGTCGCCAAGTGGCAACGGTTCGCATTGCCCCGGAATACGCCGCGCAAAGCCGCACCAACGGACGGAGCTGGCGCGCCGATCGTCGAGCCCGACGGCTCCGTCGCCGTGCTCGGCTAGAGGGCTTGTGACGCCCGTAGCCGACGGATCGAAATCTCGATCGTCCCCGTGCCGGCCTCGCTGGAGGTGTTCGCTCCCGCAAATGATTCGGTGTGGCGGTCGGTGCAGCTGATGTGAGTACTGGAGCCGGTGCAGTGCTGCGACCACCCCTCTGCACTCGACATCTTGACTTCAAGGGTGCGTTCGGCCGCGGCGCTCCCGCTTTCAGACGTAGGTTCGGCGCCGCCGCCCGCGCTGTATCCGCTGGTCAACTCCGTACCGCCAAAATTCACGTCAACCTCGGAGCGATAACTACCGTGGGCACGAGCGAAAGCCACTTCGGTTCTGAGTGCATCTCCCGACTGGAATTCCTCGGTTTGCTCGGTCGTCAGGATCGGCTCATAGGTCGTTCGGGTGTTGGTCGTCTTCCCTTCCGAGAAACTACCGGTAACGGTCTGCGCGAGTAGTCGATAGTGCACGCACCCGTCGCACGATCTCCGCCCCAACGGGTCGCCACGCACCACCTCGGTGACGCGGGCCGTCCCGGTTTCGAACCAGTGGACCGTTTCGATCTGGAGCGGTTCGTGTTCGGTCGTGTGGGAGTTGCCCTGCTGATTCCAGTTGACAGTTGCTTCAACGACGTACATGTCAGTCAAAGGATCGTCGACGTCGACGAGAGCCTCACCTTGCGCGCGGTTCGGACGGTGGGTTGCCGTCGTATACGGGTTGTAATCGGCAATGATCCTTGCGGAGCCGCGCAAGTGGGCGTGGAAGGTCACGGTCGCCTCGCCGCGGCCGTTGGTCTTGACCTTCGACGCTGAGATACGGCCGTGATTTGCGCGCAGCGCAATCGAGCGGCCCTTCAAGGGTTGACCGTCGCAGTCGAGCGCCTCGACCGTGACACGGGTGGATTCGCCGACCTTGATGCGCTTGCGCTCCGGTCTGACGAGAACTTCCGCCAGAATCGCTATCTCGTCGTTGCTGTTGCGGAGCTGTCTCTGGTAGAAGCGAATCTTGTCGAGAGCGGGCGTAAGCTGACTCGCGGCGCGTTCTGCCGCCGCGAGCCCTTCTTCAGCTTCTGCGAACGTGGCGCTTCCGGTCGCTATCACGTCGCGTGTGACGGCGTCTTCGAGCGTCACCGTGACCGTGAATGAGCCCTCCTGCCCAGTTATCGAACCGGATACGAGGTAATCGACCCCTGAGAGCGCGCCGGCGGGAGGGAGATTCGCGGAGCCGACTTTCTCTTTTTCGTTGATCACCTCGTAATCCAACAGCTGGATGTGCGAGTGCGATGGGTCCTTTTCCGCGAGCTCGGTCCACACGCCACCGGCAGACGAAAGCAGCGTGAGTCGTTCCACGCCTTTGGCCGTCGCCGGTACCGCGAGGTCGAAGATCGCAAGGCTCGGCGTAGGGCACTTTTCAGGCGTGGACGCGCTCGCGGCGGTGCCCGACGACGTCAGCAACGCCGTCGCAATGCAGACTGCCGAAACGGCCCTCGGCCCCATCCCCATCACCGCGACATGCTACCGCTTGCCACTCACGCTGCGATCTCAGACGGCTGGCGTGGGGCGCACTACCAGGTGCCGTTCTGGCAGGCGCCGCCCAGCTTCCCCGTCACATGCGTGGGGGTGCACCTACGTTCGACCGTACCGTTAGCGCGCCTTACGACGCTGAATTGATGACCCGAGACCGCCGTGGTGCCGACTTCGAACCCTTCACCGTCTTCGATCGCGATGGCAGAGCTCAGGTAAGCCTTTCGGGACCCAGGTCCAATTTTGAGCGCGAGGTCGTGCCGGTGTAGGACAAGTGGAGTGAGACCTTCGTACGTGCGGTGGTGCACCTTGGCGTACGACTCAGCGTCCACAAGAGCAGCTTCTGCCAGTTTCGCCGCTTCGCCATCCTTCAACGCAAATTCTGAAACTCTCGCTGGTTCGCCATCACTGTTGGGCCCAGCCCCTGCGTCAGGACAGAGGCCTTCGCGCCCTCCCTGGGCGCTGAAGCCGGCTTCTTCACAGTCGCGGTGTGGCCCGTCGGCGCTTGCTCGCGTGTAGAGCCGCGCAAGCAGGTGATGCTCCTCTTTCGGCGAGATCGGCAGCGGATACGACTCGACGATGAGAACGACGATGGCCTTCCCGGATCGAAATCCCAGGACGTCAACGTATACGCGGGTTGACGCGGAGGTTGCCCTAGGCTTGCGGCGATTCGCAGCGTCCATCTCCGACGGAGCGCTACGAATGGCAATTGCCACGCGATAGCCGAAGCTGTCCGGAAGTGCTTGCAGTGGGTTGGTAAGCGCGGTGGCCGCTATGTGACCTACGCGATCGGCGGCTTTCTCACCGGAGAGACTCGACCTGAAATCTCGTGCGAGGCAATGCCGCATTACCGCGACCCGGTGCCATACCGCCGACACGCGGGCGGCATCGGAGGAGCTCGAAGTGACCGTGACGGCGGACTCGAACAGAGCGTAGGCCGTGTCCGTCTGCACGGTAAACGCAGGGGACTCACGGGCCCCGACAATGCCGTGGGCGCTATGTGTGCCGACGCATCTCGCAAACTCGCGCGACTGCTTCGAGCGCCGAGAGCGTAATCCCGACGGTGCACGGCGTGCCGATGCTGGGAGATCGGACGCTCTCAGGTTCACGATCCTTGCATAAGCGACCGCGGCGCTGAGTCTCGGGGCGCTCGTGACCGGATCAACGGAGCCCGAAGGCGTCGCGGCCTTAGGTGGAGGGCGCAGGCTTGTGCCACAGCCGGCGCCCGCAAGTGACGTGAGCGCGACCGTTATGGCGCCGATGACTCGCGCGCTGCGCACACGTCCAGAATCGGCAGTGCGAAAGCACGACTAAAGCTCCGCCGGAGTTCGATGAACACCGGTGTGGCGGTGCACCCCGGCTCATCGTCGTCCGACGCCGCCGCAATGCCACGCCGCCAAGCGGGGTCCCGCGATCGCCTGACTACGCAACAGGAGCTCGGACGCACCCACTCCCGCGGTTCGGCGGTCGCCGTTGCTTCGCCTTTCAGTGAAGGGTGTAGCCTTTGTCGTGCCGGTGGGGCACCGGCTGCCCGGCCGGGGAGGTGAGCACGGATGGCGACGCGGGCCGAAGACGTCGGTGGGAAATGCCAGTCGCGTCGCGGCGCAAGTGCTGCGTGCCGGCGCCGCCCCGTTAGAAAGCAGCTCGCGCTCTTTGCGCTGCTCGCTGCTGTTGCCGTCGTCTCGGTGGCGTCTGCTCGCCCGGCTCCGCGCCAGGCGACGCGTACCGCCCCCCCGTACGGCGCACACCGCTTGCCCGGAGGCTCCTTTGAAGCCTCGAATCGGCTTCAGCACTTGGACGAGCGCTTCTCGGCCAACGGCGTGACAGTATCGACGGGCGGGAGCGGCGTCAGCCTCCGTTTGGCCGCCATCAGTATGGGCGCCGCGCGTTCCAGCGTGACCCCGACGACCCCGACCGAGTCCGCCAACTCGGTCCTCTACACACGCCCGGGCCTCGACGAGTGGTATCGCAACGGGCCCTCGGGGCTCGAGCAAGGCTTCACGGTGACGCGCGCGCCGGCGGTTGGTGCATCGGGAACGCTCACGATCGCGATGGCGCTTCACACCGGCCTGCGGCCCGTGCTATCGCGCCGCGCAACCAGCATCTTCTTCACTCGCGGCAGCAGCACCGTCATGACCTACGGACCGGTTCACACCACGGACGCACGCGGCCGCGTGCTCGCGTCGCGGCTCGCGGTAGCAGGCGGCCGTCTGAGCGTGATCGTCAACGCGCGCGGTGCTGTGTACCCGCTTCGCGTCGACCCTTACTTCCAGAGCAGCACTGAGGTTCGTCAGTCGATCGGTTTCTTCGGCACCAGCGTCGCCGTATCGGCGAACGGGAAGACGGTGCTCGCCGGCGGGACCAGCAACGGCTACCAGCGAGGGGAAATTGGTTTTTACACGCGGGACGACGAAACGCTGAAACTACAAGCGGCGATAAAACGTGGCACCTCGCTCGAATTCGGCAAGACCGTGTCGCTCTCGGCGAACGGATCGTCCGCGCTCGTCGGTAGCCAGTCCGGTGTCTGGGTGTTTCTGCGCGAAGGCGAATCCTGGAACCAGGAAGGCGAAGGGTTCACGGGCTCGATCGAAGGTTGCAGGGTTTTCGGCGAAGTCCTGGCTCTCTCCGGCGACGGCAACACCGCAATCTTCGGGTGCCCCGAACAGGACGACGCCGCCATTTTCGTTCGATCTCCCTCGGGATGGGTTCAACAAGGACCGATCTTGAGGGAGCCGGGCGTCGAGTTCTTCGGCTCAAGCGTCGCCCTGTCGTACAACGGCGACACGGCGCTCGTCGGCAGCGGCTACCGGGGCGTTTGGGCGTACACGAGGGAAGGCGAAAGCTGGTCGAGTGGCGAAGAGCTCGTCACATCTAGCGAAGGAACGCCGTACGGCTCAGTCGTCGCACTCTCCGGCGACGGAGATACGGCCGCGGTCGGCAACCCCGAGTACGGCGAAGACTCCGGTGCGGCGTGGGTCTTCGCCCGGTCCGGCTCGACGTGGACCCAGCAGGGGGAACGGCTGGGCAGCTTGGAACCGTTCAACGCCCGCTTTGGGACGAGCCTCGCTCTTTCCGAAGACGGAAATGTGCTCATGGTGGGGGCGCCCGGATCGAACTGCGACGCTGGCTGCATCGGTTACGCGTCGCTCTACCTGCGGTCCGGCACCTCTTGGAGTTTGCGTGAAACGCTGACGCCGCCGTCACACATCGGTGACGTAGTGCTGTTCGGCTCCAGCGTGGCGCTCTCAGCAGAAGGTACAACAGCCGTCATCGGTGCTCCGGACGACTTCGAATACAGGGGCGCGGTGTGGGCATTCTTCCCGGCGACGGGGCCCGCGGTCGCATCGACAGGTGCCGCATCGGACGTGACGACGAGGTCGGCGACACTCTCGGGATCAGTGAATCCCGAAGGGGAGCCGCTCTACTCGTGCCGGTTCGAATTCGGGACCACGACGCTGTACGGCGAAAGTGTGCCGTGCACGCCGTCACCCGGCGAGGGCGAAACCCCGGAACCAACGGGCGCAACCCTGTATTCACTGATGCCGCTGACGGAATACCACTACCGCATCGCGGTGACGAACGCCGCGGGAACGAGCTACGGGGAAGATCAGCAATTCACGACGCTCCCGACTCCTCCGACGATAGAAGTCCCCTACCAGCCCGCGTCGATCACGTCGACATCCGCGACGCTGGACGCCACGGTCGACCCCGAAGGACAGCCGCTCACGGAATGCGAGTTCGAATACGGACAGACCCCGAGCCTCGGATCGACCGCCCCGTGCTCCGAACTGCCCGGATCGGGCCGCAGCCTCGTGCCTGTTTCGGCCGAGATCAGTGGGCTGAGGCCAAACACCACCTATCGCTATAGGTTCGTAGCGGCGAACGCGACGGGCCGCACGCAAAGCGGCGAAGAGGTGTTCCAGACGCTACCCATCCCGCCGGTGCTCGGACGCTGCGTACGGGTCGCCGAGCCGACGGGCGCATTTGGAAACGCCAACTGCACCGAGCCGGGCGGCAAGCGGAACTACGAATGGCAACCCGGCGCCCTGCGGAACCATTTCCGCGTCTCGCTGAAAAGCGGCTCACTGACGCTTGAGACGAAGTCGCGCGAGACGATCACCTGCCGCGAAGTCCGCGGAGGCGGCGAATACGTCGGCACGGACGAAGTGTCGAACCTCGCACTTTCGTTCGCGGGGTGCGAACACTCGGGGGAGATGTGCTCGACAGCCGGACAGGCGGCGGGCGAAATCGCAGTGAGTCCACTGAGCGGCGAATTCGGCGCAACGACGGCCGAACCGTCACCGGCGAAGGACGGGGTCGGCCTCCTCGTGACACCGTCGGGTGAAACCTTCGCCGCCTTTGACTGCGGCGACGTGCCGGGGTCGATTGTTTATAACGTGATCGGCGCGGTGAAGGCGGACGCGATGAAGCTCGCCACGTCTGTCGTGTTCGCCCAGTCCGGGGGGAAACAGCACCTCGAACGGTTCGTCGGAGGCGGACGCAGCGTCCTGGCGGGCGGGTTCGAACCGGGCTACTTCAACTTCGTCGGTCTGGGCGCATCACTCCTGCTGACGGACGAAGAAAAGCTCGAGCTCAACGCGTCCGCCTAGCCGCGCCGGCGCGCGCCTGGGAGACAGAGCGACGGTCACGCGCGACCTCCCGCTATGCACACAGAGAATGAGATCCGCTGCGGACGAAGGAAAACGTCAAAGTGGGCGAGCGCGAGCTGAGCCGATCGCCTCGGAGATCGTGGTGACGGCGCCACCACGACGACGGGACGTCGTCTGATCTCTTGCTCATCCAACAGAAGGTCACCACGGGGAGATATGGGGACCGTCGCCTGGTTCCTGACGGCGAGCGTCAACTGTTGCAGGGCATTCCCCGTCGCCCCCAACTCACGTCCCCCTCGGTGCGCCGGCGCTAACGGGCCCGAGAGCGAGTAACTTATTGGGAAAGGTCGTTCTCGCCGCAGTGCTCGAACGTCTCGCGCGGTTCCTCGCCGGGCAAATTCTGCCGCTTGGTGACCTCACTAGCCGTTTTCGCCCAAGGCGACGGAACGTCATCGGCAGTGAGCCAGCAGCGTGGGCATGGGCAAACCCCGAGCCCGTCGGAACGAACGAACCGAATACCGAGGAGATTGGACATGAGAAAGAAGCGGCTGTGGATCAGCGCGGCGGGCGCCGCCGTGACGCTCGCGATCACGGTAGGTGTAGCGGTCGCGCTGTGGACGGTGTCCGGATCCGGCTCCGGGGCGGGAGCAGCGACCGAGGTCAACGGATTGGTAGTGACTCCTGTTACGCCGAGTGGCCCGGGGGCCTCGTTGTACCCAGGTGGGCCCGCAGGCCCTGTCTTCGTCACGATTCAGAACACGAACCCCTTTCCAGTCAAAGTTACGGGATTGACCTGGGGCACTCCGACCTCGACAAACGCTTCCGCGTGCGCCAGCCTGAACATCAGCCTGGCCTCAGGCGCTCCAACGACGGCGAGTATCGCTATATCCGCAAACAGCACGAGCAGCACGATCGAATTCCCCGCCGTGCTTAAGCTCGCAGAAACCGCCCCGTCGGGATGCCAGGCCGTCGCTTTCGACATCGGGCTCACGGTTACGGGGACCCAGGAATAGCCGACGGGGCGACGCGCCCAGCGAGTCGCGAATGAAGCCAACAGAGCAGCAGCTCGGTAAATCTCGGCCGCGCCCCCGCCGAGGCGCGCTCGGCGTCGCGGCCGTGGTCGTCGTTCTCTCTGCGCTGGCCGCAGGTGCGCTCGCGCATCGAGGCGAACAACCCAGCCTGCGAGGCGTTGGCGCGTCGTGGCGCGCGTCGGCAGCAGCCGCGTCCCGCGGCTTCGAGATCTCCGGATCGGTTCGCGGCTTGTATCCCGGCGCTTCACGAAAACTCCGGCTCGTAGTGACCAACCGTCACAAATTCGCGATTATCGTTAGATCGATCTCGACGGCCGTCGGGAGCCGTGCCGCGGGCTGTCGTGGTTCGAACCTAACGGTGACGAGGTTTGCAGGTCGACTGAAGGTTAGGGCGCACTCGTCGGCTCACACCTCTGTCCGGGTCACGCTCAAGAGCACGGCACCCGACCCGTGCCAGGGCGTGGTGTTCCGCCTCAAGTACAGCGGACTCGCGCGAAAGGCGTAAACGTGCACGTAGCCCCGCGCCCAAGGAAGCTAGTGACGCTACTGATTGCGACCGTCGGGTTAGTGTCGGTCCTGTCGGCCACCGCCGTTGCGGCCTGGTCGGTGTCCGGCTCCGGAGACGCGGCCGCCGCCGCCGCATCCGTGCCCGCCGGCAACACGCCGAGCGCCGTCGCTTCGGGAAGCAGCGTGACTGTTACCTGGCCCGCCGCGACGCTCTCCAGCGGCGGCTCACTGGAAGGATATGTCCTCGCACGCGAGAACGTGGCGACCAAAGCTGTTGTGTCCGCCGAAGCGAACTGCAGCGGAACGATTACCAAAACCACCTGCACCGAACTAAACGTTCCAGCAGGCACGTGGACCTATACCGATACGCCGGTTCAGCTGAAATGGAAAGGCACTGCGAGTCCTGCGAGTAATTCCGTCACGGTGGAATAGACCTTCCGCTGCGAGAGGACGGCTATCGGCACGTGGGAGCGAGCGCCTCGCCGACGTGTTGTTGGGTCGCCCGACCGAGAGATAGCCAAGTGCCGCGACAAGCGAGGGGGGACTTAACGCCAGCGCTCGCGGCGGGCCTCGACGCCAGGGTGCGCACGGGGCGCAAGCGCGGCGTGTTCGTGGTCGGGTTCGTCGGCTGGTTCGCGACAGCCGTTTCAGCGCTGATTTCCGCGACGACGCTGGCAAACCGTGACCCCCTGCCTACCCGGCAGGAGATCAGTTGCCTTGGTCCGCACCAAGGAGATCGCGCTCGGTCCACGATCCGACGCGCGTATACGGCGAGTGCCATCGTCGCGTTCAACCGGGCGACAGCATCACCCCGCGCGATCCGACGACCGTCGCCGCGAAGCGACGACGGGAGGCGGCGCGGTCCTTTTCAAGTTCGCCACGGCGCGCTCCCAGATCGCTCGACCATCGCTCGCAGCCGGTGTGTGAAATTGCAAATACATCCGCTGCCGAACTCGACACTTATGAGCGACGATCGGCGAACGCACGGCGCGGCGATACGGCGGGACGTCACACGCCCACTCGCTGGCGCCCGTTGGCGCCGGCTTCGCCGGCATCGCCTTCCCCGCAACGAATGATGTAGTTCCACAACTGTTCGAAGACGTGGACGGCGCGCTGGTGTAGGTGCGGACGGGCGGACGGCGTGCGGCCGAAGGCCTGCGGCCGCCCGCACGGGCGCCCGCACGGTCGCCCCACCCTTACCCCCGGTTATGTAGCGTCCAATGCGTCTGCGAAATTGGCTGCCGTGCAGAGCGTGGATGGGGTCGCAGCCGGCGTTACGGAGGCTTGGTGGATCACCGCAGTGGTGGCCGTGGCCGCTGCACTCCTCGGCAGCTTTGCGGGTGCGGCGGCTTCGTACTTCGCGAGCGTGGAGCTCGAATCTCGGCGGCGCAAGGCCCTGTCCGAAATCCGGCGGAAGGCGAAGGTCTACACGCCAATCCGCGAAGAGCTAACCGCGTTGCAGCGCGTAATCGCCGCCGGTCAGCACGTCCAACACTCAGGCATACTTTTGGAGCGTCCGGGCTATGAGTCGGCGTGGCCTGCGCCGCAGCTTGTGATTTGGCGCGAGTATGTCCGCGACGGCCGAGCAAACACGATGGCAGGACCGGCCGTTCGGACCGTGCTCGATGCCGTTGACGAGGACGTGGAGCTTTTCAACGAGGCGCTTTCCATGGCGCGGGAGACGTTCGCGGAAAGAGCGCCGCTTCTGGCGCAGGAGGTCGGGCTCGAGGGGGGGTACCCGAGATGGTACGAGTCGGCCTTTCCGAGTCTGCTGCGAAGTGGGCTCGAGGGTGCTGCCACAAACCGGCTCCCACCGCACCGTGACGACCCCCCGGCCGATGAGGAGCGAGAGTTCGCGGCGCAGTGGGACGGCGACGCCGCCGTGATCGCAACGCGAAAACGGCTCGCAGAAGCTGGGCAGGCACTCGCACTAGCAATAGCAGCGGCGATCTCTGAGCTCGACGCCGCGATGAAGCGAATCGCCGAGAAGTACGAGCACGAGCCCGACTAGTGCGCGACTACGGGTTCACAGAGGCTGAAACGCGCGACTTCCTCGCGAAAGAACTACGGCGACGTGCGGCTTCAACGAGTTTCTACTGGGAGTCGGAAGAATCCGAAGAAGTGCTTGATCTCGTGGTCGACGTCGTCTCGGCCCTTATCGAGGCCAACAATAAGAAGATGGCACGTGATTGGGCGGACCATGGAGCGAAGGACCTAAAAGTGCCGCGGATCTGACCCGGCGCCCCGTGGTTTTGTAAAGCAGTGAGGGCACGCGACGCGCTCGCGCGGGATGATGCGGTCTTGTGACCGAGCAGGGGAGCAGTTCGGCTGAGGCGCTCGCGGTCCGCGTCCGAGAGCGGGACCGCTCCATACCACGATGGGCCACCCTCGGCATGCCCTCGGCGCGATCATGGTCGCGTTCGCGTACAGTCCTCTGCAGGGGAACCGGGATCGTCCGTCGTCGGCACCGGCCTCGCCTTCAACCCGGCGGCGGCGAGTTCGTCAACAACCTCAACGGCGCGTGAAGTGTGGCGCAAAGAACATTTTGAGATCGACCATACGCGTCGGCCGTGTTCAGGCAGCGATGACGGGTCGGCGGCGGTAACGTGTTGCGAGTGAGGTGGATGCTGGGGACCCTGCTTGTCGTGTTTGCGAGCGGAGCATTCGTCGGCTGCGGGGAGAGCGAACACGCCGAACTCGGAGAACACTTCAAGTCGTTTTTACACGCGGAATCGATCCAACGGTACAGCTGCAATTCGGGCGGGAGCACAGGCAGTGGCGAACCGATCAAGACCTGCGACGTCACGTTCGTGGCGAAGTCGACGAGCGAAGGTACGACGGGTCAATCCTGTCAGTTCGAAACCGAACTCGAAGTCCACGGAACGCAGCCGGTGTTTGGCGACGGCTACAGTGTGAGCGCTCCAGAAGACTGCCACTAGCCGGGTGGATCATCGCCGCGCGCGATGAGCGTCGGCTTGCGGAAGCACCCGCGGTGGCGGAGTCGAGAACGCGCGGTGAGCGCGCGATGGTTCTCCGGTACATTGCCAGGGCTGTGGGCCGTCCTAGCGAATGACCGTACACGTAACAATCGAGAACTGCGGGCCGGTCGCTCGGGCGAACGTGCATCTGCACCCCCTGACGATCTTCGTGGGGCCGAACAACGCCGGCAGGTCGGTGATCGCGACAGCCATACACGCCACCGCGGTGGCCGCGCGCGAACGTCCGTACTGGAGGCCGGGGGTCCTGCACCGCTGAAGGAGAAAGCACTCGCCGAATCCCCGAAAGCACGAGACCAGGGGGAACCAGTACCGCGGAACGTGATTTCCCGCCTAACCGGCAGGGGGCAACCGCCCCGCTACGCACGCAGGAGGTCAGGTGTCGCCCAGGGTGTCGCCACAGAGGCTGGTCGAGGGCTCAAACGTCCGCGACGCCGCCTGACGGTGACGTAGCGCTGCGGGAGCGCGGCTCGGTCGATTGTCACTCGTGCCCCGCTCAGATGGGCCCAGCTCCCTTGCCAAAGTCTCCTGCGCAACAAATTGCGCGTGTCAAGATCGTTGAGTCGGCGACGAGGTTCCGCCGCTCTAAAAACGGCGGGTTCTCAACGCGATGTAACGATCGACAATGTCTCTCTTTTCGGATAGGTACCGGACCACCGCCGAATCGGTCGTCCTGGCAAATGAGTCGGCGAACAGTGAAACGGACTCAAGTGACTTCGTCGTCACCCCAAAGTCGAGGAGTTGGTACTTGACTGAGTCGAGGGAGTCATAGCCTCGGATGGGTGTCTCGAGCGACACCGAAAATTGCGAGCAAACATCCGCGAACACGTTGAGTGCGGCGGTCGATTGCTCTTGATATTCATCGGCCTGATACGCCGAGGCCCCACTGATCAGGCGGTCGGACCCGAGCTCGCGGCAGAGCACGATGCCTTCCGCAAGCACCGCAAAGTGGTGACCTATCAGGATCAGATTCTTCTTATAGCGCGCAAAGTCTTGCTCGATGTCGACGATTGCAACCCGGCGAAACAGCCCGTGGCATTGGCGCTGCCGCCATTCGAGTCCCACATCGGGAAACGCGGCACGGATCTCGCGGACGCGCGCCGCGACCACGTCGCTGTCGATGGTGGCGCCAGTTCGAGCGGTCATTAGACATACTGGACGCCCCTCATTGATCTCGAGACACGCCGCGAGGGAAGAGTCTCTCCCGCCCGAAAACATAACTACCGCTGGAGCCGTCATTGATAGGCCGAACAACACGTCATCAGGTCAGCTAGGCAATGGACTGGTCGACTGACCTGAATGCCTGGGTCGCGCGTGACCCAGCTGACGTGGAGGAAGGCCTGCGCTCGGAATCGCTGTCGGCCGAACGGGGCTCGCGTCTGAGGCGCATCTCGTCTCCCGAGGCCATATCCGCCTCGGCGCTCGACGCGTTCCTGTCGCGGTGGCCAATGCTGAGCGAGGGGCCTCAACATCGCGCGACCAGGCGGGTTGTCCGAGAGGCCTTCAAGCGGCTCGATTCGAAGGAGGTACGCAGTCGCGTGTCGGACTTCATCGTAGAGACGGCGATCCGGGCTGGCTCGGTGGAACGGTTCGACGCGATCCAAGAGATTACTCGCCCCATAAGCCTTGTAGCCATCCGAGAGTTGTTTGACATTCCTCCAGCAACCTTTGCTGAAGTTGATGCCGCCGGCAGAGACGTCGTGGGCCTCATCGGTGTGTCGACTCCGACCGCCGCCGACGTCCGACGAGGTTCCGCAGCGCTCGACGTGTTGATCAACGCCTTGCCGGTTCTGGCCCGCGAAGGATGTCGGGGATTGTCGGTCATTCGCAGCGCTGCCGCGGCTGCGGGCCTCGAGGATGAGACGGCGGATGCCGTAGCAATCAACCTCTTCATCGACGGCCAGCAGCCCCTCGAGAGTATTATCGCGACAGGGCTCGTCCGGATATGCCGGCAGCTTCCGCGAGATACCGAGACAGTGATTTCCGACGCCGCCCCATTCGAACACTGTTCGCGGGTAGCCGTCGCCGAGTTGAGTCTCGGTGGTGCGACGATCCGGACCGGAGAGAAAGTCCGACTCGAGATTGGTCAAGCCGCGCGCGTTGATGAATCGCACCGAAGGCAGCTGGCATTCGGTGCTGGGCGCCACTTTTGCCCGGCTGCTGGCTACGTGCGTTTTGTCGTCGCGCGAAGTTTGCGCGAGCTTGACCGAATGGGGGGGCTCGCGTTGGATCCAGAAGAGTCGGTGCTGCCACGAGCATCAAGTGGCTATCGAGGCATATTGCGGTTGCCCCTGGTGCGCTCAGCACTCTGACGAAGATTTCCCCGGCGCTCGGCCGTCAGGCGGCGGTGGCGTTGCAAGAACGCACGCCGCGCTTCAGCCGGCGCCATCGGCTCGGGGCAATCTCGGAGCATAAGCTCGGCAACGTAATCGTCTCGATCCGCGATCGCCTGATCGCCGCCGCTCGCGAGAAGCCGAGTAGCCTCGAGAGCAAACGCCACAGAGTCGGCTCGCTTAACCAAATGTCGATCCGCCGCCGAAAGGCGGCGCCGAAGCCCAAGAGCCTGGCGGATGGCATTATCGAAGTTTCTGCTTAACGCTTCGTACGCGGCGAAATCGCCACCAGCCGCGAGCAGCCTCTTCAGTGGCGACGGCAGGTCGCACGTAAAAGCCTCGTGCGAGTCGTGATGCAGAGCCTCGAGCGCGAGATCGCCCCGGCCCCAGCTCGTAACTAGCTCCTCCACCAGAAGGGAGTGCTGTGCCACCGAAAAATATTCGCGGGAGTGTCCCCCAAACCGACATATCTGCGCAAGCGCCGCGGCTATGTCCTCCGCGCAGATGTCCGAGGGCTTAGGTCGAGCGAGGTTGACACGTCGACCGGACGCTGTGTCGAGCCAGAAGCGATCTATGTCCGTGACGGCGTCGAGTGGGTCCACGACCTCCTACCTCCTGCGGAGCGACGAAAGCCGGACCATACAGCGCTCACCTCTCCTGTAGCAACGGGTCGCGCTGGACGGTGCAGATACCCGGGCAGATAATAGGCTTTCGTCGTGGACGACTCTAATTCGGGACTTCATCGTCGCGCCGTCTTTCTGCATTTCGTCGATGACGAGTTGGTAGTTCGACTGCCCGGGACCCGTCGAGCAAACCTGGAAGCGCTCGCGCGACTCACGACCATCCTGGCCTTTGCTGGCCCGGAGCCACCGATCTTTCCGTTGTCGGCGCGTCACGAGCTGCGTGACCTGGCCGCGCTCCTACGAAACCTGGCGCCACTTGTGGACGGTGGATACCTACGATTGACTGGCGCCGGGGCGACCCCGGCGGCTTACCTCGACGCGCGGCGAAGCCAGTACGACGCGGCCGGGAGACGAGACGAGGCGCTCTTTGATCCGAGCGAGGATCTCATTGTCCAAGGCTACGATTCCGCCTGGATCGCCAAGCGGGGAAGCACCACATCAGCCATTCGGGCGGAGTGGGGGGAGAATGTTCGCGCCGGCGCCGGCGGGCTACGAGAGCTTATTCGCAAGCAGCGCCACGCCCCCACGGACCGAGATGTAGCGCGACTGTATAGCCTGCCCGACGAGATCCCGGGTCAGCCGCTTATCCCAGCAGTCGTGATTGAGGAGCTCACCCGGCAACACCTGATCACGAGCCAAGTGTCTCAGGGCGCCCGGGACTCGCTGACTGCGTTCCTGTGTTCGGAGTGGGGTTGCAATTACGCCGACGCTCTCGATGCGTTCGTGCTTTGTGACCTTGGAGCCGACCTGCCGGCCATGAACGGATTCATGCCGCTCACCCACCGCCTCCTCAGCGGTACTCGGTTGGAAGCGATGCTCAAGCGGCTCGAACTCTATGACCCGGTGGTCCAGTTGCCCCTGAGCGCCACGGTCCGTGTCTGGGGACGCATCGGTGTGGCGAGGATGGCGCTCGCTGAAGATCTCTGGTCCCGTGCTGCGAGTCTTGGAACACCGCTTTGGAGCGTAGGTGAGCGCGCCGTTCTTAGGCGCTTTGATGCCGAGATCTCACGTTCAAGAGGCACGATTCGACGTGGCAGGGCCTCGACGCGTCAGGAGCGTTCGGAACTTGCCGTCGCGCGGCGAGTTTCAGTGTACGCTCAGCTGTGTAGCGATGTGGCGCAAACTGCACCGCAGCTAGTTGTGGTTGATAGGTCAATCAACATAGGATCCATTTCTGGGACCGCACAGATAAGCACCGGCGACGACTCGACTCTGCGTCAGGCGAGCTTCGGGAACGCTGGCGTCGTCAAGGCTTTGAGGCGTGCGCTCGAGTCAGACGATGCTGCTGAGGAATTCGTGACATGGCTTCGTGACGCCGAGGATCGAAGCGTCGATGCGAGCGACCTAGCGCGCGCGCTGGCGACCGAAATGGGCGACTCGGTTTCGAGTGACCAAGTCAAGCGACGCGCCACGCGCATCGCCGGATTGCTTACTACAAGCGCGGCCGGATCGCTGCTCGGCGCCGGTGTCCTCGCGGCGCTGAAGCTGCTCGGCCTGTAGCACGTCGGCGGGCACGCGTAATCCAGGATCCGGCGCTCGAGCCGGGGGCGCGCCTCCGCGGCCGCGCCTCCCGCACTGGGTCGGAGAGAGCTTCGGAGCCGGGCTGAAGTGGTGGAGGCGGGCAAGGCGCCCGAACGCACGTTACGCCGCCCGAGTGGGCGAGCCGTTGTAGCTTGCCAAAATGGCTCTTCGGTTGATTTGCGAGAACATGCTCGGCCGCCAACGCCTCACGAACGCTTTGCTCGCCCTTCCCAGTCGGGCTCATAGCCAGACCATATGGTTTCACCCATCCACCCGGCACAGGCGTTCCCGCCGTCGCCGAAGCGCATGCGACCGCCCTCGTCCACGCTCAGCCACCTGTTCATCCAGGGACTCAACAGTGCGGATCGTCTGCTCGCGGACGACGAACTCCGCGAGCAGGCGCGCGACGTGATCGAAGGTGAGGATCACACTTCGTCGATCTCATCCCGGTCGCGCGCCCAGATCCGGCCAATTACGACGTCGGGTTCGTCGTCATCACGCGCAGGGAACGAACGACGCCGCTCACATTGCCGTTCTTCAGTGTCCTGAGCCTACACCGCCGCGATCGAAACCCGATAGCTGAATTCGCGTAACGTCGTTGCGGCGGCACGGCGCGCGGCGTTCCGCCGCGGTCCGCACGACGACGCGTCGCACGGCACCACGGCCGATACGGGACCGGTCACGTGGGCAGATGCTGCCCGCGGGTGTGATGGTAGGCGCGCCGACCCCGGTGCGCCGTGCGCACCTTCGCGCCGGGCCTTGAGCAGCCCGGTCGCCCCCGACCAATGCGAGTCGCTGATCGACTCCCTGTCTGGCACACAGGAGGTCAACAGGGGCGCCACGCTGAGGGGCCCGAGGCGCCTTACTCGCCGGCGAACCTCTCTCGAGCGTCGTTGGCGGGGCGGACGAATGCCGGGCTAGCGCCGAGCCATCAGCGTTCGCTGGCTTCGTTGTCTTCGCGCCCCTTTTCGGCCGCCCACTTACAGATGGGCGGCCCAGATTCGGCCTGGTGACGGCGTCCATCGACGCGTTTGACGACTTCTTCGCACGTGACTGCCGAGCCCGTCCGTTCGGCGAGTTGTTTAGCTTCGGAGATCTCTTGTTCGTCCGTTTCCTCGGCTTGCTTGTGTTTCTTTTCGGCCCGCTGTTCGGCCGCGTCCGGCTCGTGTTCGCACACGTTGGACGCGTTGCGCGGGTCGAAGTGACCTCCGTGTTCGGGGAAGTACCACTCGATCGCCTTGTAGGCGCGTCGGCCGTTACACTCGCCGACTCGGAACGCCACGATGTTCGCGGCTTCGGATATCCCTTCGGCGTTGCTATGGCCGGGCGGGGAGTAGTGCCCTTCTCCCCAGCCGAGCGCTCGCTTGCCGCCCCAGGAGTACCAGTGGATGTTACGCACTAAGCCCGACCCGCTGCCGCCGAGGTAGACCTCTCTCGGCTTGACCTTGCCGAATCCGATCGCCGTCGGGTCGAACGGATTGTGACGGCCAAGCACGATCGGGTCGACATGACTCGATCGGGCCGTGAGGTCGACTTTCACGCTGACGCCGCCACAGCCAGCCACGGTCGTCGCGAGGGCCACCAGGACGCCCGCTCGTGCGGCCCTATACCGCCGATGTAGCGTGTGTGCCGGTGTCTTTCGCTCGGGTGTGGCAAGCCATCTTCGTGTGTGATGTTCCACGGCGATTCAAGCCATCCTGACATATTCCCTATTGAGCTATCGGTCAGGGCCCCCAAGTGTTCCGGGGCGTGTCCCCACCCGACGCCAACGACCCGCGCACAACTCTCGGCTCCAACCTGCGGGTGCCGCGAGAGCACGCCGAACTCACGCAAGAAGCCCTCGGACACCGCGCGGTATCCACCCCACCGAGGTCAACCGAATCGAGCGAGCCCGACGTAACCCCGGCCTGCTCACGATCGTGAAGCTGGCGACCGCGCTCGACGTCCCCGCGGGCCAGCTGCTCGCAGGTCTCTAACCTCCTCCGATGACGCTGTCCCGGATCCGGAAGCGCGCGTCGCGTCCGGTCACCCGCACCGATCTGACCGAAGCCGCATCCTCTTATTCCGGCATGCATCGGAACGCCTCCTTCCGACCCTCGGCGAGCGCATCAAGTCCGCGGCGCTGATTGCCTTGGAGTCGTAGGCGACTCCGACGCGTCGTACGAAGTAATGTTGCCGCCATCGATCTTGTGCGTGCAGCCGAGGTCAAGATCGCCCGCAGCGCTTGTCGATACCCACCTCGCCGAGCAGCGACTAGATACCAAGATGAGACTTCGGAGGAGCACCGCCGCCGCGACTGTTACGGGGATTGCGCTACTTGCAGCGGTCGGCTGCGGATCATCGGGCCAGTACACAGCTAGTTCGCAGGGCTACACGGCGTTCGATGGCAAAGCGAGCAATGCTGTTGCGTTCGTTCAATGGACGCGGAAGGAAGACTCAGTTAGCGGCTCGATTCAGATCACGATGCTCAGGAATCCCGTGGGTTCCGGTGTCGAATCGACCCAGACCGGCTTCTCGGGAACCGTCAATGGCAACGGCGTGTCCCTCACAACTGATCAGCCGGTGCTCGGCGGATCGCAAAACCTGACTGGACGCATCGAAGGCTCAGGTTTCGGGTTGACCGTCCAAGGCGTCAACCATCAGCTTTTGACGATCCAGTTCGCTCCGGCGCAGGCAAGCGACTACAACTCTGCCGTCGCTGCGCTTGAGCTGTCACCCTACGAAGATCCGTGCACTCTGCGAGCCGAAGGCCACGAAGCAGAATTCACAGCCAAAGGCCCAGAAGCGCGCAAGCTCTGTGCGGACCTTGCCGACCACCGAACCGCCAATCAAACCTGGGAGATACCTGGCGAAGGCAACACCGCACCGAGCGCTGTGTGCGGCCTTGAAAGCAACAGCACCGTCGTGGTAGTTAGCGACGGTGGCGGGCAGGACATTGGAACCGAATTGTGCGGCGTGTTCGAACGAGCCGGCTGGACGACGACGAAAGCGTTTGAAGACGAACGATCCCGCGAACGATCCGAACAGCATCAGCAACAAGAAGCCGAAACCCACAAGGAAGCGAGCGAACAACACGAACACGAAGAAGAATTGAACCAACAACAGCACGAAGAGGCAAGCGAACAACGCAAAACCGAAGAAGAACAAGCCAAACAGCAGCGCGAAAACGAACAAGAACAAAGCAAAAATGAAGCAGAACAGCGCAAACAGGAACATGAACAAGAAGAACACTGAGCGATCCGACGGCGGGAGAAGGGGCGGCACATGAGCAGGTCAGGCTATTTTGCGCAAGCAGCTCGGGAAGCCGAACGACGGCGAAGGGCGCAAGCACGCGGAGCCCGCGAACGCGAAAAAGCAGAAGCGCTCCAACTTAAAGAACGCGAAAAACAGCGCGCCGTGAACGAAAAAGAGCGCGCCCGCCTGCATGACAGCCACCGGACCGACGAAGCCGAACGAAAAACGCACGACGTTGAGGCCCAAATCAACTCGCTCGAGCGGCTGTTGCAGAGCGTTCTGGGGATGAGCATCGAGCTCGAGTTTGACTCTCTGAAGCAGCCGCTTGAGCCAACACCGTACGAACCGGGGAAGCTGGCGACACCAATCCCGCCGCCAGCGTTCACACCACCGCCGGAACCGAACGGGCTCGCCAAGATGTTCGGCGGAAAGCGCCGATACGAAGTAGCCCTCCAGAAGGCACAGCAGGAGCACGCTGATGCCGCAGCCATCGCCAAGGCCGAAGACGCGAAGCGCGTCGAGAAGCTCCAGGTCTTCAAAGCTAGGAACGACGAGGAAGCGGCCGCGGCAAGAGCGCAGGCCGAGGCGCAACACCGCGAAGTGGACGAGTTCGAGCAGCGGTACGCGGAAGCCCAGCCGGACGCCGTCCGCGAATACTGCATGATCGTCCTGGCCCGCAGCTCGTACCCCGAGGGGTTTCCACAAGAGCGCAAGATCGCCTACGAACCAGAGTCAAAGCAGCTCGTCGTCGAGCTGGACTTCCCGACGCTCGACGTCATCCCTACGACCATCGAGTTCAAATACGTCAAAGCGAAAGACCAGATCACGACAAAAGCGTGGCCCGAAGCCAAACGGAAGGGCCTCTACGCGAGCGTCATCGCACAGATGACGCTCCGCACAATCTTCGAGTTCTTCGGCGCCGACAAGGCAGGGCACATAGAGACGATCGTTTTCAACGGACACGTCGACACCAGAGACCCGCGGACAGGCCAACAGATCCACCCCTGTCTCGTGACCGTTCGCGTCACGCGCGACGCGTTCGACGCACTCGAGCTCGCCGAGGTCGACCCCGCGGCTTGCCTGAAGGGCCTGAGTGCGTCCATCTCGAGAAGCCCGACCGAGCTCGAACCGGTCCGGCCGATCCTGGAATTCAGCATGGTCGACCCACGGTTCGTCGAGACGGCAGACCTCCTCGCGGAACTCGACGAGCGCCCGAACTTGATGAACCTCTCGCCGACCGAGTTCGAGGCGCTGATCACCAACCTCTTCGAGAAAATGGGCCTCGAGACGCGCAGGACACAGGCTTCTCGAGACGGTGGCGTCGACTGCGTCGCCTACGACAGTCGTCCCATCCTAGGAGGCAAGGTCGTGATCCAAGCCAAGCGCTACAAGAACACCGTGGGAGTCAGCGCTGTGCGCGACCTGTTTGGCACGCTCCAAAACGAAGGAGCAAGCAAGGGGATCCTGGTCACGACGAGCGGCTACGGGCAGGCCTCATTCCAGTTCGCCGAGAACAAGCCGATCGAGCTCATCAGCGGCGCCAACCTCCTCTACTTGCTCTCCGAGCATGCGGGGATTGAGGCCAAGATCGAGCCGCCCGAAGATTGGCTAGATCCCGCCGCCGATGTCACCACAGAAGCCCAGGTCGACAGTGCGGCGTCATCCGGATGATGATCACGAACCAACTCAGGCCCGCCTCGAGAGCCATAGGTTGTCATCTTATCGTCGGCTACGACGGTGCCGATGCACACGCGTCGGCCCGACCTAAGGGTCCGAGCCGATGACCCGAAGCGCGCCTAGAGACATTGAGCGGCTACGCGCGCTTCGCTCGTAGCGGCGGCGCTCCTCTTGCACCGCGACGTCGATTTCAACGACCTTGTCGAGCGCGCCGCGGACTTCCTCTAGCCGCTCGGCTGGGAAGCTGACTTGCTCAATTGCCGCCAACGCGTCGTCGTCTCGAGACACGTCGAGCCGGATACGCCAATTTTTGGTGTCAACACGGAACAGCTTGCCGGTAAGCGTCAGCTCCCCGGTGCCGCTCTCGATCGGCTCCTCAAGCCAATCGGATCGGGCGCGTGCGAGTTGGGCGTCAATTTGCACGCGGCGGGTAGGCTCATGGTCGCGAACAACTTCAAGGTCCATGCCAACGTCACCCGAGCTCAGCGTCAACAGCAGGGATAGCAACTCGTCTCCCGTTCGCTCTGGGTAGTCGAACAGCGTGCGAGCAAGACCCTCAGATGCTCCTCGAACGGCAGTCAGGATCTCTACGAGAGCCCCGAGGGCGTCGTCGTCATTGCCGACAAGCTCGCCGTCCGGGTTGTCGAGGCGCAGCGGGAGGGCAAAACTTCCCGTCACTGCGGGAAGGACCTTGAGACGCTTAGCGTGGCTGACCCCCACAAGCCGACCGGTTCGGCTCACGTCGAGACCAGCCCGGTCCGCTTGGACGATGCGAAATAGTCGGTCGGTGTGCACCAGAACCTCCGACAGCACGGGCATCGCGATCGCCGAATCGTGCACGCCTGCGCCATTGAGCAGAAGAAGCGCACCGTCAGTGATCTGCTCCCTTATCCGCTTGGGCAGGTCGTTGAAGTTGCTGATCTCTTCTATTTCGGGCTCGGGGAGCCCGTCGTCTTCCTCAGAGTCACTCACTGTGCAGCAGCGGCAATAAATGCAAGAATAAGCTCAATCCCTGTCATAAAAGTCGCGACAAAACACCAGAGTTCTGCACGTTCAAGCTCTTTAGCGCGAAGCTCGTTGTTTTGGCGTCGGCCCTTCGCAATCTTCACGTAAGCCTCGACTAGTTTAACGCCGACCGCGGGATTTCCGGCACGCGCGGCCGACAGGTAGGCCTCGATAGTCCCAGGGCCGAGTGCGGGGTCCTTCCGCAGTCGCCACGCTTTCACGCTAAAGACGATCGCGACAACGAGGATGGCACAGGCGATGGCGCCCGCTACCCCGAGCCATAACACGAATGACGATCGGGCGTGATGTTCCGTCGCCGCAAGGGAGCCGTTGATTAGACCGATTACGACCGCCTGGGCGACCGCGAAGAACGCCCCGACAACCGCGATCAAGTTCCTCGACTTCGCATCGAGGCGTTCGCTGCGCTTGAACTCCTCTTCGATCGTCGACGTTGCGGACGCCAGGAGTATGCTCAGCTGGGTTGCAGGTTCGCCGCTCGACGGAGGCACTGTCCTAGCAGGCAGTTCGGATGGCCCGACCATGGCTTGACCCATGTTCGCAGGTCCTCCGGCCGCCGTCGACCGGGGGGGCGCGGCATTAACCTGGGGCGTAGGGTTCCTCCGCAGGGCGCGCCTCAATGTCACGATATACGCCTCGTCAGGCCGATATCTTGGCGGCCAACTCACCCGGGTGGATGCTAACCGTAAGCGCGGGTTCTGGATCTGCTCATAGCCGTGCACCACTAGCCGACCCCGCCCTTCATCGATCCGGCGGTCGTGCTTGCCGTTGGTCATTAGCCCGTTCCGGACTAAATTCACCGCCGCGGCGCGGTCTTGTAGCTCGCGCCAGGTCGAGCTCTTCGGTGCTTGGCGGACGTGGAGCGCGTGGACCAGAGGCGCAGGGAGTCTGACGCTTGTGCAAGATCGTCCCCGCGCGCAGGCACCGCGACGCGCCCGACGGGGTCCACCACGTGCGGGCACGCGGCGTCGTCGGGGATTCCGCGGTCGGACTCGATGCGGGATTGGCCGAATCGAACGCTCCGTTCTCTGACGTGGCTTCAGTCAGGCGTACGACGTCCTTCCAACACGGCGGGATGTCGCGAGGTCGGGCAGTCTAAGGCTGGATGAGCAGCGCTCCGATAAACGTCCCATGCGAGACGCGCTCTACCTGCGCCGCTGCGGCGCCGGCGGGTCGGCTGAGCGCCGGTTCAACGAGATGCGGGCTCGCTGGTGGAAGCGCGTTCGATTCCGGGCGACTACCCCGTTGGCGGTAGTCGGAGCGGCCCTACTCATCGGCGCGCTCATCTTCCGCTCGGTGCTGCCGGAGTTCCTTATCGGAGTCGCGCTCGGCGCAGTCTTCGCGATGTATATCTGGGTGACCGAAGCGCCACCTCCGCGCATCGAGCAATGGCGTACCGGGTACGAAGGCGAGCAAAAAACGGCTCGTCGTTTGGCGCAGCTGCGCCGCGAGGGCTACGAGCTGTTCCACGACCTCAGCGATCGTTTGGACGACCAACCTTCCGCAAGCAATGTCGACCACGTCGTGGTCGGACCGACCGGTGTTTGGCTGATCGACACGAAGTGGCTATCTGGAACAGTGCACCTCGACGGCGACATCGTTGAGGTGACAAACGTCGACTGGCCGGAGGACATGTGCCGACTTGAGCGCCTGCTTCCAGCGATGCGCGGGCGCGCCGCCCGGCTGTGCGAAGACATCGGTCCCGTCAATGGCCGTCGTCCGTTCGTCAACTCGGTGCTGGTCTTCTGGAACGACGTCGTGGGAGCGCCGATCGAAGCGGACAGAGTCGTACTACTAAGAGCCGACGAACTCGCGTCGCGGATCCTCGAAAGCGGCGACGTTCGACTTAGCGCCGACGCGGTCGCCGAGATTGCGAGCCGAATTCGTGCGACAAGACATCCTCGCACCGACGTTGGCCTCGCGAGCAAGCCGCCAACCGCAACGGTCTAGCGTCGGGGCGTGGCCGAGGCCCAAGACGGGCATTATCGTGTCCGCATTGATGAGCGTGTCGATGTCACAGAGGCCGCCGGCTAAGGGGCTGACTCACATGCTGAATGTTGCGTGTACTTAGGGACGCGGGAGAGGTTTGGGCTAGCGAGGACGGCGTGGGGCGGGATACGGGCGTGGAACTTGCAGCGTGTGCGTAGGAACCGGGCGCGCAGCGCGGCGCGGCGCGGCGCGGCGCGGCGGCTGAGACAAGCGGAGGGGCGCGACGACTAGCGTGGGCGTAAAGTTGAGGCCGGACTCGTCAGTTTCTTCGTGGGTGGTCGGAACGCGTGAATCGACACGGCGCAGCCGGGGGGTTTGGCCCTGATCTGTGGGAATATGCGCGCGGATGTTCGAGCTAGGCAAGGTCTACCGGCGCCGCGACCTACATGATGAGTACGGCGGTCAGCGACAGGGCGGGATCGTCACTCCCGCCGACGAGCCATTCATCCTGCTCGTCACGGGCGAGGCAGGCCGTGATTACGGCTACGAGGACAGCGAGCTCAGCGACGGTACGTTCATCTACTTCGGCGAGGGGCAAGTCGGAGACATGGAGTTCAAGCGCGGAAACCGCGCTGTCCGCGACCACGCCCGGGATGGGCGAGACCTTTACCTCTTCGAGAAGGTGCCGACCGCGCACCTGCGGTACCGCGGGCAGTATTTCTGCGCCGGGTACGAGACTGTCAAGCACGTGCCCGACGCCGACGGCGGTCGACGCAACGCAATCGCGTTTCGACTGCTGCCAATCGAGGCCGATGATGCAGATGACCGGGCAGTCGAGGATGACCTCGCGGATCTCACGCTTGCGCAGCTGAGGATTGCGGCGCTCGAAGCGCCCGGTGAAGGCGTGGCACCGTCGAAAGTCAAGGTGACCGCGTACCGGCGATCAGCTGCGGTCCGCGAGTACGTGCTTGCACGAGCCGCAGGGACGTGCGAGGGCTGCGCGCGGCCTGCACCGTTCACGACCATGGCCGGGCGGCCGTACTTAGAGCCGCACCACACGCGCCGAATCTCGGACGGCGGACCGGACCACCGGGCACACGTGATCGGCCTATGCCCGACGTGTCACCGGCGCGTCCACCACGCAAACGACGGCGCGGCATACAACGAGTCGCTCATGCAAAAGCTCGCGGACCTCGAGAACGCGGATCTGTAGGGCTGAGCGGTCGCCTGGCAGCTCACGCCGAGTGCCTAGAAGCCGCCGCGCGCGTCTCACCAGTCACCGGGTCTTCCCTGTAGTCCACGGTCGGGAAAGCTGTCAATCCATGCGACGGCCGCGGCCACAAGCGCACCGTCGAAACGGCACCTGTGTCCGCGGTTGTGGCAGCAGAGGTCTTCATGTGCCTCGCCGAAGGATCGCAGACGTTCGGGGACGGTGGGGCCGCTTCGGCCCCAGTAGATGAATTCCTGCGAGGCGAGTACTCGATCGACTCTTGTGTCGGTCCCGACGTTCAACGGGTTCGCGCTGCCGTCGTGCAAGCTGTGGTGGGAGTCAAGCTGATGCCACCCGCCGTCGTCATCCGGACGGTAGATGTTGTCCCCAAATGCGATCTTGTGGCTGGCTCTCAGGTTGGGGTGCTTCCGGTTGAAACGGGGATCTGCCCAGTACTGGGCGAACGTCATCGTCTCCTGCACGCACATCGCGTAGATCGCCTGGCCGGAGCGTCGCTTGTCCGCCGAGCCGGTACCGAGAATCCAGTCCCCGCGCTTGGCAGTACGTCGGATTTCGGGCTTGCACGTTGCGAGCGTGCACCAGCCGAAGAAGGGGTTGGGCGCGAAGCCGAAGTCACGCGCGACGACATAGGAGTACACCCGGGACGGGCTAGCAGTTGTGGCGGGCGATGTCTTTGCGTGCACGCGGCGCGCCCGAACTGTCTTGCCAGACGTCACCGCCTTGGATGGCGTCGAGTATGCGGTCTCCGTTCCACCCCACGATTCCGTCGGCGTAGTCCGTCAGGCCATCGGGCAGGTCGGAATCGGACGCGCCGGGGGCGAACACCCCCACGACCCTGGTGTCGGTGTTCACGGCGTATTGGATCTCCCAGTCGACGTAGACGCTGTCCTTTGTGTCGGGCGAGATCAGGACGATCATGGTGCCGGCCCAACGGATTTTCGGCGCCAAGATCTGGTGCTTTATGTAGTCCGGATCCTTGGCATCGTTCGGCGTCGACGCGTTGACGGAAGAGTCGCGGATGTCGAGTCCGCGGTCCGCGAGCAGCTCCTTAAGCCGCCCGAGGTGGCGGTCATCCTCGTGGACATGGCTGATGAACACATTGCGCGTCTCGGACATTGACGCTGAGGTCCTTCCTTCGGCGTGGTGTTCCGAATATGTTACGAAACCTGATGGTCCCGCCGATTCTAGACGTGTTCGTGGTGTGGCATCCGGAGGACGCAGCCGGCGAGCTCGTCGCGGCACAGTTCCTCGAGCACTTCCACGGGTCGGCGTTCTCTGGGTTGATTGGGGGTGCGATCGAGGTCTATGTGCGCTCGCAAGGCTGGCGCGACGCACGGGACGCCCCGAGGCCGCTATCGCCGGGGGCATACGAGATCAACGGGGCGGGGATGACGGCGATCGTCCCGGTGCTCGGCGTCGGCTTCGCCGATGCTGTGGAGAGCGGTGAGGGGCCGTGGCTTGAGTACGCGCGCCAGGTAGCCGAGCTGCGCCATGCAGATCCCAATAGCGTCGGCGTATTCCCAGTACGACTTTCAGAGGGCGCTACCAATGGAACGAAGCTAGGTGAGCTCTTCGGTTCGATCCAGAGCATCGGCCCTCAGGCAGGAGCCCCGACAGCCGAGACTGCGGCGGCGCGCTGTCGGGATCTTGCGCAGGGCATCGCGCAGCTTGCGAACGGCCAGTCTCGCCTGAAAGTGTTCATCAGCCACACGAAGCGCGGGGCTGCAGGCGAGGTCGAGCAGTTAGCGCGCTTGATCACACAAGTGCGCAGCGCCATCGACGGCACGCGGCTTGCAGAGTACTTCGACGCGAGCGATCTCCAGCCCGGCGCCGACTGGATCGCGGACCTGGACGCGAACGCACGCGCGAGCGCTCTGCTCGCGGTCCGGACTGACTTGTACGCCAGCCGGGAGTGGTGCCAACGCGAGGTCGCGAGCGCGAAGCTCGCCGGTATGCCGGTCGTCATCCTCGACGCTCTGAGCGATGGCGAGGAAAGAGGCTCCTTTCTGATGGACCATGTTGCCCGAGTCCCAGCTGCCTCAGCGCGGGATGAGCTAAACGACGCGGCGATCGTCGTGGCTCTTAACCGGCTCGTCGACGAATCGCTCAAGCGCGAGCTGTGGGAGCGGCAGCGCCAAGTGACCGCGGGGGGCGCCGAGTGGAGTATCGCGTGGTGGGCCCCACACGCGCCCGAGCCCCTGACTCTCGCCTCTTGGCTGACCGATGAGATCGCCGAACTTCCGAGGGACGCGGACGTGCGGGTGCTCCATCCCGACCCGCCACTCGGTCCCGTCGAGCGCGACGCCCTAGAGCAGATCGCGGATCTGACGGGCCTCGCGAAACGCCTTGACGTCATGACTCCGCGTGGACTCGCGGCCCGGGGCGGATAGCGATGTCCGGACAGCGAGAGCTTCTGGAGCCCGGAAGCCTGAGAGGGCTTTGCCTCGGGATCTCTGTCTCGGAGAGCGCTGATCTCGGGCGGCTCGGGCTCGTCGAGACGCATTTACGGCTCGCTCTCGCCGAGGCTTCGCGCGCGATGATGATTTCCGGCGCGCGCATCCTCTACGGGGGGCGCCTCGATCCAGCCGGATATACCTCATTTCTAAGGGCCGAGATGGAGAAGTACAGTCGCCGCGACCGACCGTTGACGCTGTGTCTCGCCTGGCAGGAACACCGGCGGATCCCGATCGCGGATTTGGCCGGGGCCGAGGACGACCTCGGCTTGTACGGCAACATTATTTATCTGAGCGCCGACGGCCAAGAGGTCGCCCGTGACTTCGAGCGCACTGAGCTCGGGGAACTGATCGAGGACCCCCGGGTGCGGGAGCAGGCCCTCACGGCGCTGCGTGAATACATGACCACCAAGAGCCACGCGCGACTGCTCGTCGGGGGAAAGTGCGCCGGCTACGACGGTCGCTACCCCGGTGTTGTCGAGGAGGCCATGATCTCGATAGAGACCGGACGTCCGCTGTTCCTGGCAGGCGGCTTCGGCGGCGCGACCCTGGAGGTCGCGCGGGTGCTTGGGCTCGATCCGCAGCACTATCTCGGCGTGATTGGGGCGGACAAGGTGCGCGACCCGGGCCTTTCGGAGGGGCTTGCCAGGATCGAGGCGGCGGCTCAGGAGGTTGGGTGGCGAGCCCAGTCGAACGGGCTCAGCGGCGAGGAGAATCGCCGGCTAGCGGCAACCCATCGTCCAAGCGAAGTTGCTTCTTTGGTCGCCTTGGGTCTGGGACGTTCCAACCTCAACGAAAGGCCCGCACAGTGATCGACAGCACGAGGCCTCGGAGCCTCACGCTCGAGGCCTACCAACGCGAATCAGCGCTCACAGACCTTGAGGGTTCCGACGACGATCCGATTACAGCGCTGCTTGGCCTCGCTGGAGAGGTTGGCTCGCTGATCGCCGAGTACAAGAAGAAGCGGCGGGCCGACGGGGTCGCCTACACCGGCTTCGAGGAGGTGGTGAAGGTCGAGCTTGGAGACATTCTCTGGTACTTAGCGTCACTCGCTCGGCGGGTAGACGTCAGCCTCAACGAGGTCGCGCTCCTGAACCTCCAGAAGACCCGTCAACGGTGGCTGCCGCCCGACCCGACGCGACAGGTCACGCTTGACGCGGACTTTCCCGAGACTCAGCGGCTACCTCGGCAGTTTACGGCCAGTTTCAGCACCTACGAGGACCCGTCGGGAACACTCAAGGCGCGCATGCAGATCGACGGCCAGGACGTCGGCGACGCGATCGACGACAATGCCCGCGACTCCGACGCCTATCGCTTCCACGATGCTTTCCATCTCAGCTACCTCGCAGTGCTCGGCTGGTCGCCGGTTCTGCGCGCACTCCTTAGGCGCAAGCGAAAGGATGACCCCGTTGTCGACAACTCTGACGACGGCGCGAGGGCGTGTGCCACCGAGGAGGCAATATCGGCGATGGTGTTCGCGTTGTCGCGCGGCTACAACCATTTCGAGGGCGCTGAGCGGATCGACGACAGGATCCTTGTTGCCGTGCGCGCGATGACCAGCGGGCTGGAGGTCGCGCACCGAACTGATGCGGAGTGGGAGTGCGCGATCCTCGCCGGTTTCACGATTTGGAGGGCACTCCGCGCGGCGGGTGGCGGAGTGGTGCGCGTCGATATGGACAATGCTTTGATCGAGATGGTCGGCTAAGTCCGCGGTGGCAGCGGCGGCGCGTCGGGTACGCTGTTCACGCCTTGCAACTCCCAGCTGGGGGGAAACACGGCGATCAGGGGGTCGGGGCTTGGGCGAAACCGCTGCTTGATTCGACTTCGCCCAGAGATACCGGTTGCGTTGGGGTGAGCGACGCGCGAGTACTTGTCCACCTCACAAAAAAGGTTCTGGCAATCGATGAGGTGCAGAGGGCGCCCGAAAAGCCCCCCGAACTCGAGCCCCAAGCGCCCAAAGTACTCGTCCTGACGGTCGACGATGTGCTCGATGATCTCGGCCTCGATGCCCGCTGACCGCGGTCCGAAACACTTGCGGATACCGTCACACGCTCCCGGGCCTGCGACCACGAACTCATTCTCGCTACCAACCATCAGCGGTGTGTAGTTCAGGTCGATTGTGTACTGAAGTCCGAGGAAACGACCGATTGTCGGGTAGCTCACGAGCCGCTCATAGACGCTGGCCAGAGTCCCAGGCGACGCGACGGTGCGGGCGATCCCGTCCCGCATCATGTGCTCGAGCAGCCGCAGGTGGTTGCGGTGCTTGCCCCGCTCGCCCAGTCGCGGCGGTGGCATCAGGTACGCCGCTGAGTAGATCGGGCCATCGTTTGCCGCTTCGTCGAGGACGCGGGCGTAGTGTGCGTAGTCGTATGTCCGCCACTCGATTGATCCGAGCGCGTACTCGAGACGCCGCCAGGTAGAAATCCGATTGAAGATCTTGTACAGCAGCACCCGGAATACGACACTGTCCGAGTCTGTGGGCGCGTCGGCAGCGTAGATTACGTTCTGGATAAGGAACTGGGACACGCGGTCGGCGGCCCTGTAGACGTTGGTGAAGCGGAAGTCCCGTAGAATCTGGTCCTCGCTCCACGGCCCCGCGGCGCCCGCCAGCCGCGCGAGGTAGATCGCCTGTCGCGCAGCCGCGAACCGCCAGTACGTGTCAAAGACTTCCGTCGGCTCGAGCATACGGCCGGCGATCTCGATGGACCGCCTGGTAGCTATTGCGTGCTCCCGCTGCCGTGGACGGGACCGTAGTTCAGTCGCCAGCTGGCAATTCCCCGACAAGGCCTCGCCACGGCGCGATTATATGGGCAGCGCCGGCCGAGTTTGAGCAATAAGGTTGCCAAGTCGGCGAATCGAGCCCGGCTACCAGGCCTTGTGAGTGTGGGAACGCCGACGATCGAGCCGGTTCGGCTGGCGCTGCGTCCCGCTAGAGCACCCTCAGGCGCTCGAGTTCGGCGTCGATCGCGCCGCGGTCGGTGACGTCGAGCACCGTGTGCGGTACTCGCCAGTCCGAGAGGGCGGTCAAGATGGCCGCATCCGTCGAGCGCTGGAACTCCTCGTCTGTTGGGCGAACGCCATCGCCCTGTAGTGCGATGCGCGGCGGAATGTAGAGCAGCTCGTCGTACCGCTCCAACGCCGCGAGCGGCGTCGCTCGGTGGAGCTCCTCCAGGAGAGCGGTCTCAAGTGCGCTGAGCTCTCGGCGTTCGGCAGCCTGCACCGCGTAGGCCCAAACGTCGATGAGCGTTCGCGGTGCCACCCAGCTGTTACGTTCACGCTCGAAGGCGAACTGCAACAGCCACGCTAGTGTCTGGCTCGTCACCGACGCTTGATCATTGATGGGCAATCCTCGCGCGGCGAGGGTGCGACCCGGCGTCGGCAGCACCGGGACGTCGAGCGTGCCGGCCAACTCCTCGGCTAAAGTGCTCTTGCCCACCCCGTGGGCGCCTGTCAGGGCAACACGCATCGCCACCCGCCCCCGCTCCGAAATGCGGCAGACGAACGCAGCGCCGTCGTGAGACCGGCGGTCACACTGGGCCAGGTCACGCAGCCCCTAAGCGGCTGCCGGCTACACAGTCGTTGCCGCGACCGCAGATCCTCTTTCCGTGACGTTCTCGCTGACAGTTCCTGAGTCAAGCAAATTCTTGTGACCGCCGCATGATTGTGAGCCAGCGCCCGATGATAAGGCACAGCGACCGCCGCAGGATCGAATCGCCCAGTTGAGCCCGTCCGAGGTTCAGGCACGCGATGGCCTGGTTGGCAGTGGATGGCGCGGCCGGGGACGGTGCAGGCTGCGCCCCGCCGCCCAATCTCTTCGAACAATGTGATGTGCATCGAGCTCGTCACTCTTAGTGATGTGGCCGGTCAACCACTCGCGGGCACCGCCGAGCGCGAACAATTGAAGCCGCCCTTGTGCGAGGCGCTGATCTCTTGTCCACCCAACAAGAGGTCAACGTGGCGCTCCGATGAGCTTCGTAGTTCGTGAATCTACTCACTGACGCTCCCTGAACAGTGGCGATGGGATGCGCCCCAGGCGCAAGCAACGACCAAGAGCTTCGGTGTATTCTGCTTAGTCCCACGTGCGCTCGCGCGCAGCGCGTGGGCGGCAGACACCGATACGCTCGCTTGACGATGGACAAAAGTCGGTCAATCAATGCGCTTGATCCGTTGCCCGAGGGAGTGTTCATGTCGATGGTTGAAGCCCTCGGCGTTGCCCTCGGCAAACGAAGAGCGCGGCTGACGCTAGCGACCGCCGAAAGTGTGCGGCAGCTGCTGACCGCTAGCGAGGTGCTCCACGTGTGGCTACAAGCGAATGTCTTATTGCGTGACTCGGAAGGGCGCACGGCTCGGGGCGCAGGTCTAATTGTGTGGACGAGTGCTCGCGTCCTCTTGCTTCCGTTGACCACGGCGGTGCCCAGATGCGAATGGATTCGATCAGACTTCAACTTCAAGGAAGCCAAGGCCTCTCGGCGCAAAGGGATATCCGCCGCGTTCGTCTTCGAAGGTGGAGAGCTCGAGTTTTTCCAGGCTGCGCCTGCATACGAACTCCGTAGATGTGACGCTCTGTTGGCTGGCGAAATGATGGATCCGCCCTCCGACGGGTGGTCGGGTTACCCGTACGAACACAAGCACCCGATAATTCCCCCGCTAGGAAGCATTGGAAACATGCAGGTGTACTTTGACCGCCTGAAGCCCGATCAGGGTCAGAAAATCGTTCCGATTACCAGCGACGTTGTCGCGGCGGTCGAGAACACCGGGAGTGTCGCTGTAACGGCAACGCGGGGTCGAAATATGGCCAACAAGGCCATTGGTACTGCAGTGCTTGGCCCGGTTGGCCTATTCGGAGTCGGCAACGCAAAGGTCAAGGAACACGCGCGCGACGGGCGAGAGACGTTTCTGTCGATCGCGGGCGCCGACTGGCAGCTCACGCGTAAGTACGGCCCCGGACTCGACCTGTACGCGCACGCCTTCGCGCAAGCAGTAAATCTCGCAGCTCGACTTGCCCGGAGGGCGCCCGGAGAGGAAGCCGCTAACGGCGACGATCCCATCGACCGGATCCGCAAGCTTGGACAGTTGCGCGATCAAGGCCTCCTGACTGACGCGGAGTTCGACCACCAGAAGCGAAAGCTTCTGGATGCGATCTAGCCTTCAACTGCAGCGACATTCGGCCCCGGACACGCCGGCCGTCGGAAGGTCCCGAGTGCAAGCCGCCAATCATATCCCTGCCTAGGCAGCAGGAGGTCACTCGTCTAGGTCTACGCCCGCGGGGCCGCCGCCTGCATGCTTGAGCCGCTCCGGACGAATCATCCGAGAGCCCCCGACCGGACACCCCTGTCCGCCGATGACTACGCTTCCCGATGATGGCCGACGCCGTACAAGCCAAGACCGACATCCACGAGATCGCTGATCGCCTGTGGGAAACCGCGGACGAGCTGCGCGCCAACTCGCACCTCAAGGCTGCTGAGTACTCCATCCCTGTTCTGGGGCTGATCTTTCTAAAGTTCGCAGACAGCCGCTTCACCCAGCTCGAGATGGAGCTCGCGGGCAAGGCGACGGGCCGCCGCCAGATCGGCAAGGACGATTATCAGGCCAACGGTGTCCTCTACCTACCCGAGCAATCCCGTTTCGCAAACCTCCTCCAGCTGAAGGAGGGCGAGAATCTCGGCCGGGCCATCAACGATGCGATGGCCGCCATCGAGGACGAGAACCCGGCACTCACGGGCATTCTGCCACGGACCTACCAGGCGCTGAGCAACGACACGCTGGTCAGTCTCTTGCGGTCGGTCAACGCGATGCTTGGCGACATCGAAGGCGACGCCTTCGGCAAGGTCTACGAGTACTTCCTGGGTAAGTTCGCGATCGCCGAGGGGGCGAAAGGCGGCGAGTACTTCACACCGACGTCGATCGTCAGGTTGATCGTAGAGATCATCGAACCGTTCAACGGCAAGATCCTCGACCCCGCGTGTGGGTCCGGTGGCATGTTCGTCCAGAGCGACCGCTTCATCAAAGAGCATCGCAACGGGAGGGCTGGCCGGCTGTCGATTTACGGGCAGGAGCGTGTCGAGGAGACTCTGCGGCTGTGCAAGATGAACCTCGCCGTCCACGGCCTCGAGGGCCAGATCAGCCAGTCAAACACCTACTACGAAGACCCGTTCAACGCCACTGGCCAGTTCGACTACGTGATGGCCAATCCCCCTTTCAACGTCAACAAGGTCGACAAGGCGAAGCTCGAGGCGGACACACGCTTCCCGCTCGGCCTACCCAAGGCTGACAATGCTAACTACATCTGGATTCAGGCGTTCTACTCGGCGCTGAACGACATGGGCCGCGCCGGCTTCGTGATGGCTAACTCAGCCGCGGATGCGGGTGGTTCAGAGCTTGAGATCCGCCGGAAGCTGATCGAGGAGAAGGCGGTCGACGTCATCGTGGCCGTGGGCTCGAACTTCTTTTACACGGTCACGTTGCCCGTTACGCTCTGGTTCCTGGATCGGGGTAAGCGCGGTGGCAAGCGTGAGGACGAGGTGCTCTTCATCGATGCGCGCAACATTTTCAACCAGATCGATCGCGCGCACCGCGACTGGCGTCCGGACCAGCTCGAGTTTCTCGCGAACCTCGCCCGACTCTATCGAGACGAGGAGATCGACGTTGCGATGGGGTCCGAGCACATGCTCGCGGAGTCCTTTCCAGACGGCGTCTACGTCGACGTGCCAGGGCTGTGCGCTATCGCGACGCTCGCGCAAGTCGAGCAGCAGGGCTGGAGCCTCAATCCCGGCCGCTACGTCGGCGTGGCTGCCGCAGAGGATGACGGCGTCGACTTTCGCGTGCGACTCGAGGACCTCAACGAGGAGCTGGAGGCGCTCAACACCGAGGCCGCGCGCCTGCAGGAGCGGATCGCGGTGAACGTCGCGGAGCTCCTGGATTGACAACCTGGCCGCTAGTCAAGGTGGCTGACGCGTGCGAGCTCGTAGTCGATTGCGTGAACAGGACCGCGCCTCTTGCTGCGGAGCCAACGCCGTACAAGATGATCCGAACGACCAACGTCCGTGACGGGTTTATTGACACTGACAACGTCCGCTATGTCGACGAGACTACCTTCGGACGCTGGACGCGCCGTGCCGTGCCACTGCCGGGCGACGTAGTGCTAACCCGAGAGGCCCCTCTCGGTGAAGTAGGAATCATTCGGAAGGCGGAGCCAGTGTTTCTCGGCCAGCGCCTGATCATGTATCGCGCCGCGCCGGAGAAGTTGGACCCGTATTTCTTGATGTATTCGATGCTCGGCGACTTCGTCCAGGGACAGATTCGCGGCTACGGCTCAGGCGCGACGGTCGAGCACATGCGTCTTCCCGACTGCCTCAGTCTCCAGCTGCGACTCCCGCCATTGGGAACTCAACGCAAGATTGCCGCGATCCTCTCCGCGTATGACGATCTGATTGAGAGCAACAACCGCCGAATAAAGATCCTCGAGGAGATGGCCCAGCGGATCTACCGCGAGTGGTTCGTCGACTTCCGCTTTCCAGGGCATCGCGATATGCCGATGGCTGAGTCGGAGCTTGGGATGGTTCCGAGAGACTGGCGCGTTGGTCGTATTGACGAGCTCTGTTCCGTACACAAGAGGCCCTTTGAAGCAAAGGGTGACGCTGAGCTCCCATTACTTGACATGGCTAGGATGAGGCAAGGCTCGCTGGCTGCGACCGCGTTTGGGGACCCTAGCGAGCTCACCACCTCTCGGATCGTTTTTGAGGCCGGCGACCTGCTTTTTGGTGCGATCCGGCCGAACCTCCGGAAGGTGACCCTAGCCCCAGTGCGTGGTGTGACAAACACATCCGTTCTGGTGATCCGACCAGACTCGCCAAGGTGGCACGCCTTTGTCGTGGCGCTCCTCTCGTCGGAGCCGGTCAACCGCTGGGCAACCCAGCGCGCCACGGGCACCAAGATGCCCGTGATTTCGTGGAAGGAATTGAGCGCGATGGCTACGCTCTTGCCCACGGAGGCGTTGGCGGATGCCTTCTCCGACATAGCGGCGCCGTTACTCGAGGAGGTGCAGGTCCTCTCAACGCTGATCACTCGACTGAAGGCCACCCGCGACCTTCTCCTGCCGCAGCTCATATCGGGACAAGTAGACGTCGCCGGCCTCGAGATTTCCGTGCCGGAGGTCGCCGCGTGACGGCGCCAGCGCGTACAGGCCGATACAGCGAGAATGAGCTTGTTGAGCAGCCCGCCATCGCGCTGTTCGAGGCCCTTGGCTGGGAGCACGCTGACGCCTATAACGAGACGCTCGGAACGAGCGGCACGCTCGGACGCGACAACAGATCCGAGGTCTTCCTCACCGGGCGTCTCAGGCAGGCAGTTGAGCGTCTCAACCCGGGGATGCCCAGCGAGGCGATCCAGGACGCGGTCAACGAGGTCACGAAGCCACGGTTTGCGATGCACTACGCGCGGGCCAACGCGGAGATTCACGCCCTGCTCCGCGAACGCGTGGAGGTGTCTGTCCGCCAGTCTGACGGAACCGCTCTTCCAGAGAGGCTCGCCGTCATCGACTGGGAGCAACCGGAGAACAACGAGTTCCTTCTTGTCTCGCAGCTCTGGGTTCACTCGGATCTCTACAGGCGCCGCGCCGACCTGGTCGGATTCGTCAACGGCATCCCGCTGGTTTTCATCGAGCTGAAGGCCTCGCACCGGAACCTCAAGCACGCCTATGACGACAACCTGAGCGACTACCGCGACGCGATCCCACACCTATTCGCCCCGAACGGCTTCATCGTGCTGTCCAATGGTGCAGAGTCGAAGGTGGGGACGATCACGTCGGGGTGGGAGTTCTTTTCGGAGTGGAAGAAGATCAACTCGGAGGGTGAGGAGGGCGTCGTCTCACTGGAGACGGTGATTCGCGGTATGTGCACGAAGGAACGCGTCCTCGATCTGATCGAGAACTTCGTTGCGTTCCAGGACCGCCCCGGCGGTTTCGTCAAGCTGCTGGCTCGCAACCACCAGTTCCTTGGCGTGAACAACGCGCTCGCGCGCATGCAGGATTTGAGAGACGCTCCGCCTGAGGAGCGTGGGAAGCTCGGGGTGTTCTGGCACACGCAGGGGTCCGGCAAGACGCTTTCGATGCTGTTCTTCTCGCAGAAGGTGCTGCGTAAGGTGCCCGGCAACTGGTCATTCGTGATCGTGACCGACCGCAACGAACTGGACGACCAGGCGCACAAGGAGTTTCTGTGGGCGGGCGTCGCGACCGAGGAGCACGTGCGTGCCACGGGCTCATCGCATCTGCGGCAACTCCTCAGCGAGGATCACCGCTACGTCTTCACGCTGATCCAGAAGTTCCGGACCGAAAAAGGCGAGGTCCACCCGGTCATCTCAGAGCGCGATGACGTGATCGTGATCAGCGACGAGGCGCACCGCACCCAGTACGACATCCTCGCGCTCAACATGCGAAACGCGCTGCCGAACGCAAGCTTCATTGGGTTCACCGGCACCCCGCTGATCGCCGGTGAGGAGCGCACTCGCGAGGTGTTCGGGGATTACGTCTCGGTCTACAACTTCGCTACTTCCACCGCCGACCACGCCACCGTGCCGCTGTACTACGAGAACCGCATCCCACAGGTCGAGATCGCCAACCCAAACTTCGGCGATGACCTCACGGCGATCGTCGAGGAGGCCGACCTCGACGAGGCGCAGGAGCGCCAGCTCGCAAGGACACTCGGCAAGCAGTACGAGCTGATCACACGCGACGACCGTCTCGAGGCCGTCGCGAAAGACATCGTCGATCACTTCCTCGGGCGCGGCTTCCCCGGCAAGGGGCTCGTCGTGTCGATCGACAAGCTCACCGCGGTGCGGACGTTCGAGAAGGTCCAGCGCTTCTGGGCGCAGCGGCTCGCCGCCGACGAGGAGCGACTGGCGACCCAGAACCTGGGCCCTGAAGAGCAGGATCTGGTGACGCAGGAGATCGCGTTCATGCGCTCAACCGACATGGCCGTCGTGATCTCCCAGTCCCAGAATGAGGTGGCCGAGATGGCCGATCGAGGGATTGACATCAAGCCCTACCGGAAGCGGATCGTGGAGGAGAACCTCGAGGAGAAGTTCAAGGACTCCCAGGACCCGCTGCGGCTCGCGTTCGTCTGCTCGATGTGGACCACGGGGTTCGACGTGCCGTCGCTCTCCACCGTCTACCTCGATAAGCCGCTGCGCAACCACACCCTGATGCAGACGATCACGCGAGCCAACCGCGTCTTCCCCGAGAAGAACAGCGGCCTGATCGTCGCCTACGTAGACGTCTTTCGCAATCTGCAGAAGGCGCTTGCGATCTATGCGATCGGTGGCAAGCCCGGCGAGGTACCTGTTGAGGAGAAGGGCGCTCTCTTCGACGCTCTTCGCACCGCCGTGGACGAGCTCCGCGCGTTCTGCGCGCGCCGTGAAGTCGACCTCGACGCCCTCGGGAAGCTCAAGGGCTTCGAGCTGGTCGCCGCCGGCAAGCAGACCGTAGAGATGCTGATGGTCGACGACGAGGAAAAGGTGGCGTTCCTATCAAGGGCGTCCCTCGTGAACCGGCTCTACAAGGCCATCCTGCCTGACGCACGGGCCAACGAGTTCAGCCGCATCAGGGCCGTCACGAAGTTCGTTGCCGACGCGATCGCCGAGTACAGCGAGCGGCCCGACATCACCGGAGTGATGGGCCACGTGGAGCAACTACTCGACGAGTCGGTCGCCGCCAACGAGTACCTGATCCCCGACATCGACGCCGACGCACTGTTCGACCTCGCCGCCGTCGACTGGTACGGCCTCGAAGAAGCCTTCAAACACGGGCGCCCTCGCACCGCCGCGCAACGACTCCGATCGCTCCTCTCAGCACAGATCGCAGCGCTGGTCCGTCTCAACCCGATGCGCGTCGACCTCGTCGAGCGGTTCGAGAAGCTGGTCGCCGACTACAACGCCGGCAGCATGAACGTCGAGACGTTCTTCCAGGAACTGCTCGCGTTCAAGAAGACGCTCAGCGAGGAGGAGGCTCGCGCACTCTCCGAGGGCTTGGACGAGGAGCACCTCGCGGTGTTCGACCTCCTCATGCGACCCGCTCCGGAGCTCTCAGAGGCCGAGAAGACGCAAGTCAAGAACGTCGCCGACGCGGTCCTCTCGACCCTCAAGCAGGGCAAGCTTGTGCTCGACTGGCGCAAGCAACAGGCGACCCGTGCCGCCGTGCGCGTAGCAGTCGAGGAAACGCTTGACCGGCTGCCCGAGGCGTTTACGCGCCAGATCTACGCGCAGAAGTGCGACGCGATCTACCAGCATGTGTTCGACTCCTACTGGGATGATGGCCACTCGGTGTACGAGATGGCGGCATAGGCACTCGCACGACTGCCGAAGCGTGAGTCCAGGGCCATGCGCGTTGATCGCTTCCTAAGACAGCAGGAGGTCCCCTAGCCAGCCAGCTCGATCGAGTTGGCGACCATGTGTCGCGCTGGGGTACCTTGAAGATACGCTCTTCGTCGCTACGCGCCGGAGGCTCGCTGCCAGTCGACTGCGAGCCTGGCGCCGTCGAGGCAATGAAGGACCATCGAACAGCGGGCGGCCATTAGTAATTGACGATTTTGTAGGCGGTTTCTGGAACCGACGCTACGGCCGCCGGCTCTAACATCGGGTAACGGTGACGCACGAGGCCGAGCAGCCTGATCCAGTCGAGGTCCGAGGGCCGCACGCCTGGATGAATTGGAACGCGGAGCGTCAGGGGTGTCCCCGCAGGAGCGATCGGCACCCGGACGCGGTCGTCATCGAGCCGCGCTGGGCCGAGTACGTACTGTGTTCCGACGCAGACATCGGTGGGGCGTGGTTGGAACTCGGTCCGTTCGTGATTCAAAGCGTGATGAACGGAGCGCCTAGCCGGATGGGCATCGTCCGGCGGCCCCTCCTCCTTCGCTACTGGGACCACTTGTGCGACGCTCCGAGCGGAAGCGTTCCGCTGAAGACGGATGTGGAGGATTACGTCGGCGGAGACATTGGGGACGAGATGGCCGCGCTCCTTGGCCTTGCGCTAAGCCGTCGAATTCGCTCCGGAGGAATGACGCGAAGGGACGTGGGCGACTCTCACCCGCTCGGGATCGCATTCGAAGACGATTCGCCGTACCTGGAGCCGCCACGGCGCGATCCCATGATTTGGTGGATCGCGCAGCCAGCGGACCTATCCGATGCGCGCGGTCTCCTCGCGAGATACCCGACCCTCGCCCGGGAGGACGCCGTGGCACTGGTTCGAGCTGCTCGGCAGTACGTTGAAGGTCTTTGGTACGCAGACCTAGACCCGCGCATCGCTTGGGTGAAGCTGATCGGCGCGCTGGAGACGGCGGCAGCTCGCGAAGACGACAGTCGCCGTGAGACAAACCGGGAGCGATTGAAGCGACACAACCCTGCGCTCCATGCCTTGCTCGATGGGCTCGATCCGCTTCTCGCCGATGGCATCGCCGGCCAGGTCGCAGGTCTGTTCAAGGCACAGCAGAAGGTGATGGATTTCGTGGAGAAGTACAAGGCCGATGAGCCGCCGGTGCGGCCTGACGCGCAGGCGCTGCAGGTCGATTGGAGCAGCGTTGACGAAACCTTCAAGACGATCTATGGCCACCGCTCGCGGGAACTACACCAAGGCCTCGCATTTCCGTGGCCTCTCTCGAGGCCGCCGTTTCCCGATGCCGGCACGCCAGTTCCGCCCGAGAGATTCGCCGCTATCGCCATGGCGACTCACGGAGCTCAGTGGTCGGCTGACGATTTGCCGATGTACCTCCACGTGTTTGCTCATTTGGTTGGGGGGACCCTGAGAAACTGGTGGGCGTCAAAAGGTGACCCCGAACCGTCGTAGCTACCTCGCCGTCATCAACCTGACAGGATCTCGGACGTTCGGCGCCACCCCGACGTCACGCGACGCCGCCGGCGAACGAGGTGACGGCTGCCGCGCGCGTCAAGTGTGGCGCCTGCTCGACGCACGCCCGTCCGCGAGCAGGTCGCCTCGCCGAGGCCACCTAGGCGATCGGCCTCACGCGCGGGTAGTCATACCTCGTCCGGTTGATCGGGTGTCAGACTTCCTTCCCTGACGGCAGAAGATCAGAGCCCGCCTAATCCCGACGAGCGATCCCCTGAACTGCGAACAGGAGATCACGCGATAAGGGCGGGCCGGCGGCACCGGCTGATGCTATTATGCGCGTATGAAGCGCACCACAATCTCCTTGCCGGACGATCTCGCGTCTGCGCTTGATCGCGAGGCCCGCAGACAACACGCGTCGGTCTCTCACGTTGCTCGAACTGCAATCTCCGACCACCTAGGGCTCAACCGGACGACGCCTAGGGAGCTTCCCTTCGCAGGGCTGGGTCGCAGCGGGCGCAAGTCAACTGGCAAAGACATGGAGCGCGAGCTGGACACGGAGTGGAATGACATCGGTCGCGATCGTTGACGCAGGTCCGCTCTATGCCGCTGCGGACGAAGACGACGAAGACCACCAGGCATCGATAGCGGTCCTATCGCGCGCTGACTTGCAGTTCGTCGTACCGGCGCTTGTGATCACCGAGGCAACGTACTTCGTGGGTCGTCGGCTCGGAGCAGCAGCCGAGAGCGCGTTTGTCCGAGGTCTCGCCGAGCTGGATGTGGAGGCCCCAACCCGTGAGGACCTGATCCGCATGTCCGAGCTCGTTCGCCAGTACGCCGGCTTTCCACTCGGCGCCGCCGACGCGTCGGTCGTCGCACTCGCTGAGCGACTCAACGCGTCGCTAGTCGTAACGTTGGACCGGAAGCACTTCGCGGCAATCGTTCCCCAAAATGTTCACGCGCTCACGCTGTTGCCGTGAGCGCTGCGGCTCGTCGTGTGTCAACCAAGTTGACCTCCCGCGACGTGAATAGGGAGTCACACCGCGTTGATGGGGCGACTGCTGGCACGGCCCCGTAGCACGATCGCAAGAGGCGCGCACCCCAACGTTCGCAAAAGTGGCTTTTGCAGGCCTCTTCTGCGATCGGGACGGCCGGATTTGAACCGGCGACCCCCTGCTCCCAAAGCAGGTGCGCTACCAGGCTGCGCCACGTCCCGCCGCGGTCAGCTTAGAGGGCCTCGAGGCGTGGGCGGAATTGCGAGTGCTAGCGTGCGCGCGCGATGACTGACGTCGAGCCGCTCACCGCGATCCATTACAACACGGCCGTTGCCGGGCCGCTCGCGGATGTCGTCGCACCGCCCTATGACGTGATCGACGAGAGCGAGCGCGCAGCCCTGCTCGACCAGTCGCCGAACAACATCGTCGAGATTGACCTTCCGCGCGCCGACGGTGACCCGTACGAGCACGCGCGGGTCGTCCTTGCGCGCTGGCTCGACGAGGGCGTCCTCGTGCGCGACTCGGCGCCCGCGGTATGGGCGCTCGAGCAGGTCTACACCGGGCCGGACGGCGTCGAGCGCACACGCCGCGGCTTCTTCTGCCGCGTCCGCCTTGAGGAGTACGGTCCGGGTCGCGTCCGGCCCCATGAGCGCACGCACCCCGGGCCGAAGGAGGACCGCCTGCGCCTCACGCGCGCGACGCAGGTCAACGTCTCCCCCATCTTCTCCCTCTATTCGGACCCGCAGCAGGCGGCATGGTCCGCCCTGGAGCCGTTCGTGCGGGACGCGCCGTGGGGCGAGGTCACCGTCGGCGACACCGTGCACCGTCTGTGGCGCGTCGGCGACAGCAGCACGATCGCCGCGGTTCAGGCCGCGACCGCGGGCAGCGAGCTGCTGATCGCGGACGGGCATCACCGTTACGAGACGATGCTGACGTATGCGAAGGAGGTCGGCGGCGAGGGGCCGCACAACTACATCCTGATGTGCCTCGTGGCTCTCGAGGACCCGGGGCTCACGATCTTCCCGACGCACCGCCTCGTGGGCGGCCTCGACTCCGAGCGGCGCACGGCGCTGCGCACGGCCGTCGAAAGGGATTTCGTCGTCGAGGAGGTCGCGCTCGGCGATCTCGCGCCCGCCGCGGGGCGTGGTCCGCTCACGATGGGCTATTACGACGGCGGTCACCGTCGCCCGCTGCGTCTCACGCTTCGCGACCAGGCGATCGCCGATGCAGCGCTCGACGGCTTCTCCCCTGCGTACCGCGAACTTGACACAGGGGTGCTCGAGGCGCTGATCCTCAAGGGCGCCCTCGGCATGAGCGAGGACGACATCGCCCACTTCAACGGGATGTTCTACGCGCGGACCGTCGAGGAGGCCGTGTCGATGGTCGAGGACGGCGTCTTCGAAGCCGCGTTCATCATGCGCCCGACGCCGGTGGAGCAGGTCCGCGAGATCGCGCAGGCCGGGGAGAACATGCCGCCAAAGTCGACGTTCTTCTACCCGAAGCTGCTGACGGGGCTGCTCCTGAACCCGCTCGGCTGATCCGGGCCACAGGTATCATCTAGTCAACCGACTCACTACAGGGGGATGCAGTGTCCGCTAGCGATGGGCAGTCAAGGATGAAGGCCGTGGTCAGGCGCGAAGGAACGACGTACCGACACTCCGTGCAGGTGCGCGATCACCTGCTGACGGTCGACGAGCCGCTCTGCGACGGGGGCGAAGACGCCGGCCCGGATCCGCAGGAGCTGCTCGCCGTGAGCCTCGCGAGCTGCACGGCGATAACGATGGAGATGTACGCGGCACGCAAGGGCTGGGACATCGGCGGCGTCGAGGTCGACGTCGAGTTCCAGCCGGCGGAGCGCGGCGCGCCGACGAGGTTCGACCTGATCCTCCACCTGCCGGACGACCTGCCGGACGAGCAGGTCGAAAAGCTGCGTGTCATCGCAGCGAAGTGCCCCGTGCACCGCGTCCTCGACGGCGAGGTGATGTTCCAGGAGCGCGTTGAGCGCGTCCACCTGGCCGCCTGACGCGTCGGGCGTCGCGGGTCGGGGTCCCGCGCGGGAGGTACCGGCGGCCGTCCTCGTGCCGCTGTTCGAGCGGTCCGGCGAGCCGTACGTGGTGCTGACGCTGCGCAGGGCCGATCTGCGCCGCCACGCGGGCGAGATCGCGTTCCCCGGCGGGCGCCGCGACGCCGAGGACCGCACCCTCACCGACACGGCGCTGCGCGAGGCGCACGAGGAGATCGGCCTCGATCCGGCGGCCGTGACGCTCATCGGCGAGCTTCCCTCCGTGTCGACGTTCGCGACGGGTTACGTGATCAGCCCGGTGCTCGGCGCGATCGGGGAGCGGACCGAATGGCGGCCCGCGGAGGCCGAGGTGGCCGCGGTCCTCGAGCTGCCACTCGCAACGATCCGCGCGGGCCTCGGGCCGGTCGAGATCGAGCGCCGCGGGATGCGCTTCAGGACCGACGCGTTCACCGTCGACGGTCAGATCATCTGGGGCGCTACCGCGCGGATCCTCGGCTACCTCTTCGAGCGCATCGACGAGGACGGCCCGCTCGACCTGAGCGTCGGCCCCGCCGCGGCTAGCTGATCCGCACGGGCGTGCCGATCGGCACGTGCGCCGCGATCCAGTCGATCGCCGTGTTCGCGAGGCGCACGCAGCCGTGCGAGAGCGCGGTGCCGAGGGGGTCGAGCAGGCTTACGCCACCGCGGCCGTGCAGGGCGACCTGACCGTCGCCGCCGTCGAAACGGTGCAGGACGTCGGAGTGCGCCGTCAGCGGCATCACCCATGAGCCGACGAAGCCGGCGGGGTCACGCTGGCGGATCTCGGCGGCGATCGCATAGAGCCCGGACGGCGTCGGGGTCGATGGCTTGCCGACGACCGCCCTGAACAGCCGGCGGCGCCGGCCGCGGTAGTAGACGGCGACGCTGCGGTGCGCTCGGCTCACATGCACCGACCACGGGTCGACGGTGAGCGTCGCGAAGCGCGCTTCGATCCAGAGCGCCGTTCCGTTCGGGCGACGGTCGAGGTCGACGCGCAGCCAGCGCTGTGGGCCGGCGCCTGCGGTGGCGACAACGAGCAGTTCGGTGGGCGTGCCCCATTCGGTCGTCGGGTCGATGTCGAGCTTGACGCGCGCCGTCCGTGCGGGCGCGACGCGCGCGGGCGCGCGGTAGATGACGTTCGCCACCCAGTAGCTGTGCGGCGCCGGCTCGGCGCGGACGCGCAGGCCCTGTGCGGCGGCCGGCACGGCGGCGCAGAGCCCTGCTATCGCGCCGGCGGCCGCGAGGAGGGTCCGCGCTCTAGCCGGTGACGGCATGGAAGCCTGCCGCCGCGGATTCGTGCGGGACGACCTTGACGCTGGCGCGTGCGCTGCTCTTGCGGAAGTTCAGCCCCGTGACGGCGGCGTGGTTGACGACGGTGCCGGTCGCGTTGGAGTCGAGGCGCAGGACGAGCCTGTACGTGTGGCTCGCGCGCGGCGAGAGGCGCGCGAGGCGCCAGCAGACCGCTCCGTTTTCGACGCTCCCGCCACCGGCGGAGGCGATCGTGGTGTGGCGCGGGATCGTGTCGCACGTGCGCAGCGCGTACGCGACTCCGGGCCCTGGGTTGTGCACCTTGAGGCTGTAGCGGACGCGTTCTCCCGGCATCGCGTTGGTGCGGTCGGGGCTCTTCGTGATCTTCACGTGCGGGTCTTCGAGGACTTTCGTGTGCGCCGTCCCTTCGCTGCTCGCGGCGTGCTCGTTCGCTTCGATCGTCGCGGTGTTGGTGAGGGTGCCGGGGCCGCGGAGCACGCGCGCGACGATCGTCGCGTGGACCGTCTCGCCCGGTTCGAGCGTGCCGACGTGGCAGGTGAGCGTCGGCGCGCTGTATTCGCAGCTGCCCTTGGAGATGGTGGAACGGATGTAGTGGACGCCGTGCGGCAGCGGGTCTGCGAGTTTCACTTCTGTCGCGGTGCCCGGCCCGTGGTTGCCGCCTTCGATCTGCCATGTGATCTCGGCGCCCGGCGCGACGGTCGCGGGGCCGGACTTCACGACGAAGAGGTTCACGACGTCGTCGACTTCTGTGGTCACGGTCGACGTGTTGTTGGCTTCTTCGGGGTCCGGCGTTTCGCTTTTGACTGTCGCGGTGTTTTCGAGCTTGCCGGAGAACGTCGACGGGATGTGGACGACGATTTCGAGCGTCTGTTCGTCGCCTGCGGGGAGGGTGCCGAGGTTGCAGGTCACGGTCGGGGCGGCGTAGGTGCAGGGCGACGTCGCGGAGACGAAGGCGACGCCCGCGGGCAGTTCGTCGGTCACGACGGTGGCCTGCGCGTGCGAGGGGCCGGCGTTCTTGACGAGCAGCGTGTAGGTCAGGTTCGTGCCGGCCTGCGCTTCGGCGGGGGCGCTCTTCTTGATCGACACGTCGGCGCTGGTGTTGAGCGGCGTTTTGACGGTGGAGTGGTTGTTGGCTTCTTCGGGGTCGGGCGTTTCGCTCGTCACCGTCGCGGTGTTTTCGACGTCGACGGTCGCGCTCGGCTTGACCTGGACCTTCACTTCGTACGTCAGTTCGTGTCCGACGGCGAGCGACGGCGCTTCGCAGGTGACGGTCCCCGCCGTTTCTTTGCAGGCGGCGCTCGACGAGACGTAGCTCGCGTTTGCGGGCAGGTGGTCGCTGACTTTCACGGCGATTGCGTCGGAGGGCCCGGCGTTTTTCACCACGAGCGTGTACGTGAGGTCTTCACCGGCGACTGCGACTTCGGGGCTCGCCGTCTTGACGATCGAGAGGTCGGCGCTGCCTTCGACGGGCGTTTTGAGCGTCGATTTGTTGTTTTCTTCGTGCGGGTCGGGCGTTTCGCTTTCGACGCGGGCGGTGTTTTCGAGCGTCCCGGTCTTTTCGGGGTCGACGAGCGCCGTGACTTCGAAGGTCGTTTTCGCGCCCGCGGCGAGGCTCGCGGTCGTGCACGTGAGGGTCCGTGTTCCTTCGGTGTACGAGCATCCTGCGCTGCTCGATTCGTACGTGAGGCCTTCGGGCAGGACGTCGGTCACCTTGACGTTCGTCGCGTCCGAGGGCCCTTTGTTCGTGACGGCGAGTTTGTAGGTCAGGGGTTCGCCGGCGATCGCGGGCGAGCGGCTGGCGGTCTTTTCGATTTCGAGGTCCGCTTCGCCGACGACGTTGGTTTTGTCCGTCGATTTGTTGTTCGCCGGGTCGGGGTCAGGCGTTTCGGAGGTGACGGTCGCGGTGTTTTCAATCGTTCCGCTCGCTTCGTGCGACACGGTGACTTCGACTTCGAACGTCTTTTCGCCGTGGACGGCCAAGCTTGCCGCTTCGCACGTGACCGTTTTCGTGCCGGCGTTGTAGGAGCAGCCCGCCGCACCCGAGTCGTACGTCACGGTCGCCGGCAGCGGGTCGGTGACCTTGACGCCTTTCGCTTCCGACGGTCCGGCGTTAGTCACGGCGAGCGTGTATTTGAGCTTGTTGCCGGCGACGACGGGCTTGGGGCTGGCGGTCTTGACGATGGCGAGATCGGCGCTGCCTGTCACTTTGATCGTGGCTTCCGCGGTGAGCGGTTTCGCCACTTCTTCGAAGTGGAGCCCAGCGAGGTTCGTGAGTTCGGTTCCGGGCGCGACGGTGGGCGCGATTTTCGACGGGACGGTGATCGTCACGCTCGCGCCGGGGTTGATGAGCGCGATCTTCCAGGTCGCCGACGACGAGGTCGCCGCGACCTCGGAGAAGCCGGCCGAGGGGACCGCGGTCGCTGTCCCCGCGGCGTACGTCATGCCTGCCGGCATGGAGTCTTCGACGTAGACGTTGTTGGCCGGCGCTTTGTTGGTGTCCTTGACGGTGATGGCGTACGAGGCTTCTTCGCCGGCGGCGTACGTCGTTTTCGCGGGCACCTTGGTCAGTTCGAGTGCGGGAAGTTCAACGTTGCCGGTCACGCTCGCTTTGGGGCCCGTGTATTCCCTGTATTCGAGCATTTCTTTTTTGAAGTTCGTGTGGCCCGCGTCGCGTTCGGTTTCGGAGGCGCCCCAGTAGGAGCTGATCGATGCGGTGTTAGTGATCGCTTCGCCCTGTTCGGGTTTTGCGGGCAACGTGAGGGTTCCGGTGTATTCGAGCGTGATGCTCCCTTTCGGCGCGATCGGGGCGCTGTCTTCGACCTGCCATTCGATTTCGGGTTTGGCTTCGCTCCAGGCTTTGGTGATCGTCACGCCCGGCGGCGGGGTGGCGGCGACGACGGCGCTGAGCTGTTTGGGCACCGCGTCCACGATCGTCGCGTCGTAGGCGGGCGATTTGCCGGTGTTGGTGACAAGGATCCGGTAGTGGACTTTCTGCCCGACCTGCAGCTTGAAGGTTTCGGTCGAGAATTTGCCGCCTTCGACGGCCGCTTCCTTGACGATCGAGAGCGCGGGCTCGATGATTTCGACTTTGGCTTCGCCCGGCGCCGATTCGTGTTCGAATTCGGTGGGGATGTTGCCTTCTTCGAATTTCTTCTTCGGCGACTTGTCGTACTTGACGCTTGCCGTGTTCGTGAGTTTTTCGCCTCCGACGACGGCTTCTTCTTTGCCGCCGTGGCGCTTGCTGCGGATCGCGGCGACGAACGTGAGCTTGAGGACGCGGGCTTCGCTCGTCGCGGGCAGGTTGCCGATCCACCACGCGACCTTGGTCGTCCCTTCGGCGGTGAGTTTCGGCGTGTACGTCGCGAGTTCTTCGAGGTTCGGCGGGCAGCCGCTCGTGCATGTCTCGGTGCCGTATTCGACGAAGTCGATCGAGCTCGGGAGCTGGTCGATGACGGTCGTGTCGTAGCTCACGACGTTCGCCGGGAGCGTCACTTCGAGCGTGTACGTGAGCAGGTTGCCGATCGTCGCTTTCGTGGGCGTGACGGTCTTGATGACGGTGGGGCCGGCGACTTCGAGTTCGCCGGATGCTTTCGCTTCGTAGGAGCCTTTGATCGCTTTGCTGGGCGAGGTTGAGGCGTTGCGCGAGCCTTCTTCGCCTTTGGGCTGGCTTTCCGTCGTCGCGACGGCGCTGTCCTTCAGTTCGGAGCCGGAGACCGGTTTTTCGTCGACCTTGGCGAAGTACGTGAGTTTTTCGCTGGCGCCGGGAGCGAGTTTCGCGATCGTCCACGTGATCGTGCGCGCGGTTTCGTTCCATGTGCCGCCGCTTTCAGTCGTTTCGCCGTTTTTGAGCGCTTCGCCCGCTTTGTTGGTCGGCGTGACGCCCGTGGCGACTTCGGCTACGAGCGTCGTGTTGAACGCGGCGCTGACGTTCGCTTCGCTCGAGTTCGCGACCGTGAGTTTGTATTCGACGATGTCGCCGCCTTTGACGGGTTCTTTCTTTTCCTTGCTGGAGTTCGTGTCGGTGAGCGAGATCTTCGGCTCGACGACCGGCGTGTTGTCGACTTTGGAGGTCTTTTCGCGGGCCGCTTTTTCGATCGGGTCGGTCCAGGCGAGCTTGGCCGTGTTGGGGATCGACGCGCCGCGGAGGTTTTCGGCGGAGTTGGTGACGCGTGCTTCGAAGCGCATGATGGCCGTGACCGGCGTCGCGGCCGGCGTTTTGTAGTTCGCCGGGAATTCGAGGATTGGAGCGTTGCCGTGCACTCCCACTTCTTCACCGACGAAGAAGCCGGTCGCGGGGACTTCCGTTTTGCCTTCGAAGAGCTTCAGCGTTGTGCTGCCTTTGATGAGCGCCCAGCGGCCCGTCGACCCGATCGTCTTGTCGGTCAGTTCTGCTTTGCCGCCGAGCGTGATCCCGGCCGGGACGGTGACGGGGACTTCGAACGTCGCGATCTCGCCGATCGTCGCGGATTCGGCGTTGTTGCCGGGTTCGACGCGCGAGGTCGTGTGCGACTTGGAGATTTCGACTTCTTTGGTGTAGACGAGCGCTGTGGGCTTGTTGATTTCGGGGGAGTTCGCTTCCGCGTCGAGTGTCGGGTCGATGTTTTCCGACGGGACGTAGGTGAAGGTCCCGCCGGTGTTGGTCGCCGAGGAGAACTCGCGGACGCCGGCCTTGTCTTCGAATTCGGTCGCCGGTCCGGCGTTTTCGGGGACGCGCATCACGACCTGCAGCGGCGTTTCGCCTTTGGCGGGCACGGAGATCTGTTTCTGCGTCGTTTCGCCCCAGTGGACGAATTCGGGGGACGGCGTCGTGCATTCCCCGCCCTGGGTTGCGCTGATGAAGTCGGCGCAGGTCATGGCGGCCGGGAGCAGATCGCGCAGCTGGACTCCCTCCGCTTCGACCGAGCCGGTGTTCTTGAGCTTCAGTTCGTACGTGACTTCCGATCCCGCTTCGACCTGCAGTTTCGACGTCGGGGTCACGGCTTTGCCGTCCACCGCGACGATCTGCTTCGTGACGGAGAGGGCGGGGTATTCGAGTTTGAAGTTCGCGCTCGAGCGCAGCGAGAACACGTGGCCCGGCGTGTTTTCGACCGCGAAGGTCATCAGGTTGCCCTGCAGTTCGCCGAGCTTGGCGGCAGGGGTGATCGTCGCTTCGGTCGCGATGACGCGCTGGAAGATCGCCTTGCCCGGCTGGAAGCCCGATTTGGAGAGGGTCCAGTTGACCTCGCCGCCGGTTTCCTTGTTGCCGGCTTCCGAGTGGTCGAAACTCGCTTCGGGGAGCGTGTCGGCTTTGGTCGCGGCTTCGCCCTTGCCGCCGTTGAATTCTTCGTCGAAGATGCCGTGGACCGGGATGAAGTCGGTGAGCACGCTGCCCTTCGTTTCGACGTGCTGCGGGAATTCCACGGTGAGCAGCCAGCAGACGAGGTCGCCGGGCCTGTACGTCGGTTCCGCGGTGGTGTATTTGGCGGTCTGGCATTCGGGCCCCGATTCGGCGACTTCCTTGCGCGCCGTCGGGGGCGCGGCTTTCTGGCCGGCGGCGGATTCGTCGCTGATTTTTTCGCTCAGCGGCCGTTCGTGGTCGATCGGAGTTCCGCTCGTGCAGTTGTTCGGCGGGCCGGCGCAGATCACGTTCGTCGTCGCGTTGACGGCCGCGGTGTTGTTCACGGAGTCCTCGGAGAGGATCGGGGTGCCGGCGCCGTGCGAGGGCGGTCCGAGCTGGTAGTTGGCGCGCGTCTTGCTCGCGAACGTGATGACCGAGCTTTCGTTGCGACCGATTTTTTCGAGGTGCCATACGAGCTTCCACGTGCCGCCGGGCTCTTCTTCGGCTGAGGAGAACGCCGGCGACGGGTTGTCTTCGGCGAGGCCCGTCGGTTCGCATTCGGGGCTTTTCGTCGGCGAGAGGTTCGTTTCCGCGAGCGCGCAAAGGCCGCTCGGGAGCGTGTCGAGGACTTCGAGTTCGGTGTTGTAGCGGTACTCGGAGGAGTGCAGGTGCAGCGTCCAGAGCGTCACCTCGCCCGGCTCCAGCACGCCGCTGCTCGCTTCCTTTTCGATGATCAGGTCCTTCGCGATCCGCGTGAGGTGGTTTTCGCTCGTGGATTCGGTGACGCCTTCGTACTTGCCGCTCGCGCGTGCGTACGTCGTGAGGCTCTGGTTGTGCCGCGTTTCCTTGCCGGAGTTGTTGTCGAGGTTCGCGGATTGGCCGCGGCTCGCTGGTGTCGGTTCGCCGTGCGGCCAGCTGAGGGTGTTTTCGCGCAGCGGTATCGCGGCGCGGAAGGAGAAGCTCTTTTCGGCTTCCTTTTCGAGCGTGCCGACGTGCCAGACCAGGCGCGTGTAGACGGCCTTGGGGAGCGGCCCCGCGCCGTCCGGGTCGACTTCTTCGGTGATCACTTCGGCCGGTTCTTCGCAGCCGCTGACGGGCTGCACTTCGATCAGCCCGGAGCCGGGGTACTCTTCCTTGCTACCCGGGTTCGTCGGCGCTTCGGTGGTGTGGTCCGTGTTCGTGGCGCAGCCGAGGTACTCGAGACCCGCGGGCAGGAACTCTTCGACGACGGCTCCCGTCGTGGGGCCTGTCTGGTTGTTCTTGACGTGCACCGTGTAGACGACCTGGTGGTCGTGCACGCCGCGCAGGATCTTGCCTTCGGGCGAGTTCTCGCTCTGCGTGACTTCGAGCGCCGCGATCTCCGTCGTCGTGGTGCCGGTCGCGAAGCCGGTGAAGGAGGCTTTCGAGGGCCCGATCGGTTCGCCCTTGGCGGTGAATTTCGGCACGATGCGGGGGAATTCGGAGACGTACGCGCCGCCCGCGACTTTGAACGTCGAGCCGACCGGGTACGGCGTGGGGCAGCTCGCTTCGGCGACGGTGCACGCGAGCGCGCGGAACGAGAGCTGCGATTCGGACTTCGCGGGCAGGTCTCCGACGTTCACCCACAGGAGCGTCGTTTCGCCTGCCGCGGGGGCGTTTTCGATCACCTGGGGCGCGACCGGTTCGCCTTCCACTTCGGCGTGCCCGGCGTAGTGCACGCCGACCGGCAGCACCGCGCGGTAGCTGACGTTGTATCCGGTCGGCTGACCTTCGGGGTTCGACGCGGTGAGCGTGATCGTCGCGGGCGCGCCGCGCAGCACTTCGGCCGGCGCGCTCGCGCTCAGCGCGATGTTCGGGTTGCCGGCGGCCGCGGCAAGCGACGGCGCGAGCAGCGGCGCCGCGAGCGCGCAGGCGAAGACCATCGCGAGCAGCAGTCGGGTGCGGCAGTTCGAGAGCCGGGCGGTGCTTGACGCGCCGCCCGCCCATTCAAGGTCGGCCGTGACCAAATCGGCGGATTGTTACATGGCCCTCCTCGGTAGACGCCGGGAAAAGGCGACTGCTGTCAGGATTCTTAGGCTGCCACGAGCAGCGTCCGGATCGCCGTGAGAGCATGCCCCGCCCAGGCCTCAGCGTCGCCGGCGTCGCCGTGCAGCAGGGCGAACGGGATCGCGTTGGCGTCGCACAGCTGGCGCGCGACCGCCTCTCCCGCGCCAGCGGCACCGCCGTTGGTCTCGTAGAGGAAGCCGCGGACCGTCGAGTCGATGGCCTGCATGAGGAACGCGTGCAGGCGGTCGCCGTGCAGCGCGTCGAGCTCGCCTTGCGGCCCGGTCGCGCCCGCGAGCGCCCAGACGGCCACGGTGACGCTGTCGAGCACGCCGCGCATCGTGGCGAGCCGGTCGGGCGCGCCGGTCCAGGCCTCGGCGCCCGCGGCCTCGATCGCGCCGCGCTTTGCTGCGTCGCGCGTCGTGACGCGGACCGCGTAGCCGTCCCGCGTGAGCCGCGCCGCGAGGTGGAGCCCGCGGCAGCCGCCCGCGACGATCAGGATCCGCGCCACGGCGGCGATTCTATGGTCGCCGCTCTCGGTCGCTGCTCTAGCATCCCTGCCCTATGGCAGGCGCTCTGACCCCGCCGGACGGCGGCGACGTCGTGACGATGGACAAGATCGTCGCGCTGTGCAAGCGGCGCGGCTTCGTCTTCCCTTCCTCCGAGATCTACGGCGGCGTCGGTTCGACCTACGACTTCGGGCACTACGGCGTGCTCCTGAAGAACAACGTGAAGGCGGAGTGGTGGCGCGCGATGCTCCAGCAGCGCGACGACATCGTCGCCCTGGACTCGGCGATCCTGCAGCACCCGCGCGTGTGGGAGGCCTCCGGCCACCTGCAGGGCTTCACCGATCCGCTCGTCGACTGCCGCGCGTGCGGCCAGCGTTTCCGCGCCGACCATCTCGCCGAGCTCGCGTGCGGGCGCAAACCGTCGAAGCACCCGGGCGAGAGCGAGGAGTGCGACCTGACCGAGGCGCGCGACTTCAACCTGATGTTCGAGACCACGATCGGCCCCGTGAAGGAGTCGGGCGCGACCGCGTACCTGCGGCCCGAGACGGCGCAGGGCATCTTCATCAACTTCAAGAACGTGCTGCAGTTCTCGCGCAAGAAGCCGCCGTTCGGCATCGCCCAGGTCGGCAAGAGCTTCCGCAACGAGATCACGCCCGGCAACTTCATCTTCCGCACGCGCGAGTTCGAGCAGATGGAGATGGAGTTCTTCGTCCCGCCCACAGAGGCCGACCGCTGGCACCGCCACTGGCTCGGTGAGCGCGAGCGCTGGTACGTCGAGCTCGGCATCCGGCCCGACCATCTTCGCCTGCGCGCCCACGAGCAGGACGAGCTGTCGCACTACAGCTCGGCGACCAGCGACGTCGAGTACCTCTTCCCCATCGGCTGGTCCGAGCTCGAGGGGATCGCGAACCGCGGCGACTTCGACCTCTCGCGCCACGCCGAATACTCGGGTGAGAAGCTCGAGTACTTCGACCAGGCGACCGGCGAACGGTATGTCCCATACGTGATCGAGCCGGCCGCCGGCGCGGACCGCGCGACGCTCGCCTTCATGGTCGACGCGTACGACGAGGAAGCCGTCGGCCGCGAGGGAGCGGGCGCTGGCGAGGTGCGCACGGTCCTGCGCCTTCACCCGCGTATCGCGCCGGTGAAGGTCGCCGTGCTGCCGCTCGTCTCAAAGGACGGCCAGCCCGAGCTCGCGCGCGAGATCTACGAGCGCCTGCGCGAGGGCCTGCAGTGCGAGTACGACGACGGCGGCGCGATCGGCAGGCGCTACCGCCGCCAGGACGAGATCGGCACGCCGTTCTGCGTGACCGTGGACCACGAGAGCCTCGCCGAGCGGACGGTTACCGTGCGTGACCGCGACTCGCTCGAGCAGGAGCGCCTGCCGATCGACGCGCTCGCCGACGAGCTCGCCGCGCGTGTCGCGGCGCCGTGGACGACGCCGAAGCTCGCCGCCGGCCAGGCGGCTTGAAACCGAAGGAGAGCGATGGACTTCGAACTGACCGACGAGCAGAAGCTGATCCGCAGCACGGCCCGTGAGTTCACGGACAACGAGATCGTGGAGCGGGCGAAGATCAACGCGCGCAACCACCACTTCGACCTCGAGCTCGTGCAGATGCTCGCCGCGCAGGGCTACCTCGGCGCGATCGTGCCGCAGGAGTACGGCGGCGCGGGTCTTGACTACCTGAGCTACGGGCTGATCGTCGAGGAGATCGGGCGCGGCTGCTCCTCCGTGCGCACCGTCGTCTCGGTCCAGACCTCGCTTGTCTGCTCGGCGTTCCTGCGCTGGGGCAGCGAGGAGCAGAAGCGCCACTACCTGCCGAAGCTCTGCTCGGGCGAGTGGCTCGGCTGCTTCGGCCTCACGGAGCCCGACACCGGCTCGGACGCCGCCAACCAGCGCACGCGGGCGACGAAGGTCGACGGCGGCTGGCGCATCAACGGCGCGAAGATGTGGATCTCGATGGGCGACTACGCAAAGGTGGCGCTGATCTTCGCCCAGACCGACCCCGCGCTGGGTCACAAGGGCATCGCATGTTTCCTCGTCGACACCGAGCAGGAGGGCTACAAACCCCAGCCGATCGAGCACAAGATGGGGCTCCACGCGTCGGATACCGCGGCGATCTCGCTCGACGACGTCGAGGTCGGCGACGACCAGATGCTCGGCGACGTCGGGGACGGCTTCAAGATCGCGATGTCCTCGCTCGACTCCGGCCGCTACTCCGTCGCGGCCGGCTGCGTCGGCATCTGCCAGGGCTGTGTCGAGGAGTCCGTGCGCTACGCCAAGGAGCGCGAACAGTTCGGCCGGCCGATCGCGAGCTTCCAGCTCGTCCAGGCGATGATCGCCGACATGGTCGTGCGGACCGAGGCGGCGCGCCTTCTCGTCTGGCACGCCGGCTGGCTGAAGGACGAGCAGCGGCCGAACACGACCGAGACGTCGATCGCGAAGCTGAACGCGACCGAGTCCGCCGTGTGGTGCGCCAACACGGCGATCCAGGTGCACGGCGGCGCCGGCTACGTCGACGATCACCCCGTCGAGCGCTACTTCCGCGACGTGCGCGTCACGACCCTGTACGAGGGCACCTCGCAGATCCAGAAACTGATCATCGGGCGGGCCGCAACCGGCATCAACGCGCTCGTGCCCTCCTGACGCGATGGAGCGGCCGGCCGCGAGCGTCGCAGTCGTCGGCGCGGGCACGATGGGGTCCGGCATCGCGCAGCTCGCCGCGCGCTCCGGCGCCGCGACGCTCCTGTTCGACCCGCTCGACGCGGCGCTCGAGACGGGCCTTGAGCGGGCCCGCGACGGCCTCGAGCGCGAAGCGCGCCGCGGCAGGATAACGGCGGAGCAGGCGGCCGCCGCGGCCGGCCGTCTGGCGCCCGCCGCCGCCCTGGAGGACTTCAAGGACTGCGAGCTCGTGATCGAGGCGATCCCCGAGCGCCTGGAGCTCAAGCACGAGCTCTTCGCCGCCCTTTCGCCGATCGTCGGCGCCGGCTGCGTGCTCGCGACGAACACCTCGTCGCTGCCCGTGACGGCGGTCGCGGCGGGAGCGCAGCGGCCCGAGCGTGTCGTCGGCATGCACTTCTTCAACCCGGCACCCGTGATGGCGCTCGTCGAGGTGATCGCGGGGGTGCTGTCCGCGCCGGCCGCGCTCGAACTGGTGGACGCCACGGGCCGCGCGATGGGCAAGACGGTGATCCGCGCGGCGGACGGCCCCGGCTTCCTCGTGAACCGCTGCAACCGTCCGTTCGGCCTCGAGGGCCTGCGGCTGCTCGCCGAACGCGTCGCCGACGTGGAGACGATCGACCGCGTCTGCCGGCTCGGCGGCGGCTTCCCGATGGGGCCGTTCGAGCTGATGGATCTCGTCGGCGTCGACACGGGCCTCGCGGTATCCGAAAGCTTCTACGAGCTCAGCTTCGGCGAGCCGCGCTGGCGCCCGTCGCCGATCACCGCGCGGCAGGTCGCCGCGGGCCTCCTCGGCCGCAAGAGCGGCCGCGGCTACTACACCTACACGAAGGGCGACGACGGCAAGCTGCGCTACCGCGACGAGGACACCGAGTCGGCCCCGGCGCCGAGCACGCCCGAGGGGGACGTCGTCATCGCCGGCGAGACGCCGCTGGCGCGCGAACTCGCGCAGGCGGCGCGGGCGGCGGGCTACGAGGTGCACGGCGCCGACGAGGTCGCGAGCGCCGGCGTGCTGCCGGCGCTCTCGATCGACTGCCGGCCGGTGCGCACGCCGGGGCCGGCGCCCGCCGGCGGCGCGCGCCTCATGCTCTGCGCGGGGGCGCCGCTCGCGATGCTCGACCGCGGCGGCGCCGTCGGCTTTCACGCGCTGCCGCCCTTCGACGGCGTCCGCGTCGTCGAGATGACCCGCCGCGCCGACTCGTCACCGCTCGCGGCGGCGCGCGCCGAACGGTTCTTCGCGTCCCTCGGCCGGCGCGTGCAATGGGTCGGCGACGCTCCGGGCCTGGTGCTCGGGCGGATCGTATGCCAGCTGATCAACGAGGCCGCGTTCGCGCTCGGCGAAGGCGTCGGCAGCGCCGCGGACATCGACCTCGGCATGCGCCTCGGGCTGGCGCACCCCCGCGGCCCGTTCGAATGGGCGCAGGCGATCGGGCTGGAGCACGTCCTCGCCGTGCTCGACGGGTTGTGGGCCCTCAGCCGGGAGGAGCGCTACCGCGCCGCGCCCTTGCTGCGTACCGCAGCCGAATCGGGGGTACCGCTGCACGACTGACGCCAACCAACGCCAACAGGGAACGGGGTTCCTAAAGTGGATCTGATGCCATCGGCTAAGCCGTATGTCGTGGCAGCCACAGTGATTGCCGCAGTCTCAATGGCCACGGATCCGGCCAGCGGGGACCGCGCCGCGCACAAGGACCCCCATCCGCGTCACGTCTGGCACGCGCGCATCGCCCCCGCGGCGCTCCCCGGCGACGGCGGCACGGCGACGCTGAGCGCCCGCCTGCGCCGCGGGCAGACGTGCAGCGTGAGCTCCACGCCGGCGCTCGCCGGCGCGCCGCGCAGGGTGCGCTGCACCTCGCGCCTTCGCCTGCGGCTCCGCGCCGCCGCGAACCCGACGCCGGGCCGCGAGCGCTACCGCATAACCCTAAGGGTGCGCGGGCGCCGCTGGCACCAGAACCTGACCCTCTACCTGAACGTCAGCGCGTCGCACGGCTGCGCGCCCGCGCCGGGCGCCGACCTCGAATACTGCGACCTCGCGGGCGCGAACCTGAAAGGGGCCGACCTCGCCGGCGCGCGACTCGGCCACGCCGACCTCGCCGGCGCCGACCTCGCCGACGCGGAGCTGCGGCGCGCCGCGCTCCAGGACACCGACCTCTCCGGCGCGACGCTCACCGGCGCGGCCTCGGGCGCCATCGGCGGCACGCCGTCCGCGCTCCCGGCGCACTGGATCCTCGTGCGCGGCTACCTCGCGGGCCCCGGCGCCGATCTCGCGGGCGCGAATCTCGCCGGCGCGTCGCTGCTGGAAGCGGACCTGCGCGGCGCCGACCTCGCCGGCGCCGATCTGGCGGGCACGACGCTCAGCGGCATCACGCTCGCGGGGGCCGACCTCGAAGGGTGCGACCTGGAAGACGCGGAAGCGGCGGCGGTGAACTTCGAAGGGGCGAACATCGAGCAGGCGCAGCTCGGCGGCGCCGACCTCGCGGGCGCGAACCTCGCCGACACACGCCTCGCCCGCGCGCGCCTCGCCGGGTCGCGCCTCAGCCACGCGGCCCTCGACGGCGCGAGCTCGGGAGCGATCAGCGGCGAAGCGGCGAGCCTGCCGAGCGGCTGGGGCCTGGCCGACGGCTACCTCGTCGGCCCCGGCGCGGACCTCGAAGGCGCCAAACTGGACGGTGCGCCGCTCGCGCATTTCGAACTCACGAACACGGACCTGCGCGCGGCGCAGCTCGTGGGCGCGGACCTCGAAGGCGCCTCGCTCGCGGGGGCGTCGCTCGCCGGCGCGGACCTCGAAGGCGCCGACGTCGCCGGTGCCGGCGCCGACCTCACGGACCTCGAACGCGCGAACCTCAAGGACGCCGACGCGAGCGGCGCGCAGATCGTCTACAGCAGCCTGCAGGAAGCCCAGTTCGCGGGCGCGGACCTCGCCGGCGCAGCGCTGACCGGTGACCGCATCGCCGGGGCCGGACTCGCGGCCCGCCTGGAAGGCGTCCAGTCGGGCCTCTTGGTCGGTAGCCCCGCGGCGCTGCCGGCAGCCTGGCGGGTCCTCGCCGGGTACCTCGTCGGGCCCCGCGCCGACCTGCGCGGCGCGAAGCTCCACGACGCGAAACTCGAAGGGCTCGACCTCGAAGCCGCCGACCTCGAAGCAGCCGGCCTGGAAGACGCGCTGCTGCAACACGCCGTGCTGACGGGCGCGAACCTCGCGGGCGCGCAGCTCGAAGAAGCACACCTTGCGGGCGCGCAGAGCGGGTCCATCGTCGGCGACCCCGCGGGCTTCCCGGCGCGCTGGTACCTGGTCGCGGGCTACCTGATCGGCCCCGAAGCGGACCTCGCGGGCGCGCAGCTGCCCGCCGCCTCGCTCGCCGGCGTCGACCTCGAAGCCGCCGACCTCCAGGGCGCGGATCTCGCCGGCGCGGCCCTCGCGGACGCGAACCTCGCCCGCGCGCACCTGCAGACCGCGAACCTCGCCGACGCGGAAATGAAGTACGCGGAACTCGCCGGCGCGAGCGTCGCCGGCGCGACGCTCGAAGACGCCGTCCTCGAACACGGCGAACTGCGCGACGCGAACTTCCGCGGCGACGACCTCATCGACGCCGACCTGCGCGGCGCGAAGATGGAAAACACAGTCCTCTCGGGGGCCGACCTGCAGACCGCCGACCTCAAGCACGCCTACCTCGTCGGCGCGTACCTCGTCGGCAGCGACGGCCAGCACGCGGACTTCGAAGACGCCGCGCTGAAGGTCTCGAGCTTCGAAGCAGCCGACCTCGCGCACGCCACACTGCTGGGGGCGAGGGGCGCCGTCGCGACGACGTTCACCGGGGCGACGTGGCTGCAGACGACGTGCCCCGACGGTTCGCTGAGCAGCGAAGACGAAGAAAGCTGCGCCGGTCACCTGAAGCCGTGAGCGCCGCGTAGGCGGCCGCCGTCGGAAACGCGCAAAGTGCGCGTTCAGGACGGGCAACTGTCACGCCGTTCGCCCGCCATGTGGTTCATTTGGCGCGCATGTCGGCGACCGCGCACGCAGCGATCCGCATCGGCGCGCTCCAGTCGCCGATCGGCGAGCTGCTGGTCGCGTGCACCGACCGCGGCGTCGTGCGGGTCGCCTACCCCGACGAGCCGCGCGAGGACGTGATCGTCGAGGTCGGCGAGCGCATCTCGCCCGAGATCGAGGAGGCTCCCGTCCCCGAGGAGGTGCGGCGGCAGCTCAGCTCGTACTTCTCGGGGTCGCTGCGCCGCTTCTCGCTGCCGCTCGACCGCACGCTGATCGACGGCGCCTTCACGCGCGAGGTGCTGCGTGAGACGGAGGCGATCCCGTACGGGCGCACGACGAGCTACGCCGACATCGCCGCCGCCGCCGGCAGCCCGCGGGGCTCGCGCGCCGCCGGGAACGCGCTCGGCACGAACCCGCTGCCCGTCCTCATCCCCTGCCATCGCGTCGTACGCGCGTGCGGGGCGCTCGGCGGCTACGGCGGCGGGCTGCACATCAAGCGGGCGCTGCTCGCCCTCGAGGGAGCGATCTAGGCTACGGCGACGTCGGCGATCGCCGGCGTGTCGCGCAAGTACCACTCGGCGTCGAGCGCGGCCTGGCAGCCGCTGCCGGCCGCGGTGATCGCCTGCCGGTAGGTGTGGTCGACGAGATCGCCGGCGGCGAAGACGCCGGGGATGCTGGTGCGCGTGGAGCGCCCGTCGGTCACGACGTAGCCGTTCTCGTCGGTGTCGACCTGGCCGCGGACCAGCTCGGACTGCGGCTCGTGGCCGATCGCGATGAACGCGCCGCGGATCTCAAGCTCACGCGGCGAGCCGTCGGCGACGTTCTCGAGCACGGCGTGGCCGAGCGCGCCGGCGTCGCCGGGAGCGAGCTCGCGCACGACATAGGGCGTGATGAACTCGATGTTCTCGCGCTCGCGTGCGCGGTCGAGCATGATCGGCGAGGCCCTGAACTCCTCGCGGCGGTGGATGATCGCGACGCGGCTCGCGAACTTCGAGAGGAAGATCGCCTCCTCCATCGCCGAGTCGCCGCCGCCGACGATGATCGTCGGCACGTCGCGGAAGAAGGCGGCGTCGCAGGTCGCGCAGTAGCTCACGCCGCGGCCGGCGAGCTCGTCCTCGCCGGGCACGCCGAGCTTCTTGTGCTCCGCGCCCATCGACAGGACGACCGTTCGCGCCTGGTGCTCGCCGTCGGAGGTCCAGACGCGGTGGGGCGCGCGCGGGTCGGGTGAGAGCTCGACGCGCTCGACCTGCTCGGCCAGCAGGCGCGCGCCGAAGCGCTCGGCCTGCTCGCGCATCTGCGTCATCAGCTCGGGCCCCATGATCCCGTCGGGGAAGCCGGGGAAGTTCTCGACGTCGGTCGTCTGCTGCAGCAGGCCGCCCCACGCGTAGCCCTCGACGAGGAGCGGTTTGAGGTTCGCGCGCGCCGTGTAAAGGCCGGCGGTGTAGCCCGCCGGGCCGCTGCCGATGATGATCACGTTCTCGACGTCAGCCATCCCTGCTCCATTTCACGCCGCGGAGCGAACCGGCGGCGTCTCCGGGACCGAGCGGGCCCCCACGGGACCCGCTTCACTTTGTAAAGCGTAGCACGGCGCGGGCCTGCGAAAGCGCCCCGTCGGCTCCATTCCCTGCTCCGCGCGCCAGCGCGCGACGGTCCGTCGCAGGGCAAAGTACGCGAACAGGCCGGGGATCGTCGGCAGCCAGAACGAGATGGCGCGGTAGCCGAGGACCGCGACGAGCGCGATGTTGAGCTCCACGCCGAACGCCGCGAGCGCCGCGATCATCCCGCCCTCCACCCCGCCGAGCCCGCCCGGCAGCGGCAGAAGGTTGCCGAGCAGACCGACGAAGTAGGCCATCACGAGCACCGCGACGGGCGGCGCGGCGGCGCCGAAGGCGTGGAACATCGCCCACAGCACCGCGATGTCGAAGCCCCACCACGCCGGCGCGCCGAGCAGGCCGACCTCGCGCCGGCGGGCGAGCGCGAGCGCCTGGTGCACGCCGGCGGCGGCGAGCCCCGGCACCGCGACAGCGTGCGCCGTCCAGCGGGCCACGCGCCCGTCGCCGGCCGAGCGGTGGGCGAGCCGGCGCTCGAGGTCGCCGGGCACGAGCGCCGCCGCGATCGTGAGAGCGAAGAGGCCCGCCGCAGCGAGCGCGGGCACCACGGTCAGCATGAACGGGCCGCCGCCCGGCACGACGCCCGTGGCGAGCGCGACACCGCACGCGAGCAGCGCCGCGGCGAAGACGAAGTAGAGCAGCACGAGGAAGGTCAAGAGGCGCGAGGCGACGATCCGCCGCCCCACCCCGGCGCAGCGCAGCGACCACGCCGTCAACGCGACTCCGCCGGCGCCGGCGGTCGCGAAGAGCCGCGTGGCAACGAGCGAGGCCATCGTGATCCGGTAGCTCGCGGCGAGGTCGACGCGCGGCGACTCGCGCGCGAAGACGGTGCGGAAGAGGAACACGTAGCCCGCGTAGGAGGCGACCTCGAAGAGGAGCGCGGCGGCGATCCACGACGCGTCGCCCCCCTGCAGCGAGTGCAGGGCCTGCCCGACGCCCGCGACGCGCGGCAGCACGAGATAGAGAAACGCGCCGGCGAGCGCTATGAACAGGCAGAAGAGGACGAGCCCGCGCCGCGTAAGCGGCACGCTCGGCATTTGGTCTGCGGCGCCCGGCAGAGGGCGGCCGAGCTCTGCTTCCAGCTGATCAGCCAGCTCCATGGGCGTACCGCCCGACATTCGCCACGGCGCGCCCGATGCCTGCCACGGTCTGCGCGAGGCGCGGCTCCGAACGCCGTACCGCGGCGGCCAGCGCCGCCCCCGCGATGAGGTCGATCACGTAGTGCTCGCCGAGGTAGACGAGCGAGAGACCGAGCGTCGCCGTGTAGGCGCCGGCGGCGGCGCCGGCGAGCGGGTCGACGTCGGCGAGCAGCCACGTCGCCATCAGCGACGTCGCGAAGTGCAGCGAGGGCATCGCGGCGAGCGGGTTGCCGCCGAAGACGCTGTACAGCGAGTCCCAGCCCTCGCCCCAGAAGTCCTCGCCGTACTCGACCATCATGCGCCGCACGCCGCTCGCCCCGGCGCGACGCGATGCCGCGTACCACGGCGGCGCGGTCGGGGCGACCCAGTAGAAGACCGAGCCCGTGTCGAAGACGGCGTACGTCAGCGTCGCGGCGCGCGCGAAGCGCTCGGGGCGACGCCACATCACGTACAGCACCGCGCCGTGCGGGACCATGAACCAGCTCCAGTGTGCCCACGCCAGCACGCGGTCGAGCGTGTGCCAGCGCGGCCCGTCGCGGTCGCTGCGCGAAAGCCAGCGCTGCAGGCGCCGCGAGGGGAGCTCGCCGAGGCCGAGCGCGCGGTCGATCGCGATCGGGTAGTCGATGTGCACGCGCCCCTCCTGCTCGGCTTCGTCGTCGTGCGGTGTCTTGTACGCGGCGACGTAGGCCCACATCTGCAGCGCGCAGATCGCGAGGTCGCGCCGCCGCGAGCGCGGCAGCGCGACGGCGAGGCCGAGCGGCGCGCCGAACGCGACGGCCTGCGTCACGAGCGGCGGCGCCGGCGCGCGCTTGCGCAGCAGCGGCGCCGCGATGCCGGCCGCGACCATCGTCCACGCGGCCACCCTGATCGCCTTGCGCACGGGCGAGCAGTATATGGCCGCGGGTTCTGCGTCTAGGCGGCCGACGGCGCCGCGGCGTAACGCGACGCGGCCTGCACGAGGGCCGCCACGACGGGGCTGCCGGCGTCCGCCTCGGGGTGCCACTGGACGCCGAGCACGAAGGCGCGGTCGGGGACCTCGATCGCCTCGGGCAGACCGTCGATCACCGAGCTGCCGCTGACGACGAGGCCCGTGCCGAGGCAGTCGACGCCCTGGTGGTGGTGCGAGAGCGTGCTGTGCACCCTCTCGCCCGTCGTCGTGGCGGCGAGCGAGCCCTCGACGAGCTCGACGTCGTGGTCGGCGCCGTCGAACGAGCCGAGCACGCGGCGGTGGTCTTCGTGGCCGACGCTCTCCGGCAGGTGCTGTAGCAGCGACCCCCCGAGCGCGACGTTGATCAGCTGCATGCCGCGGCAGATACCGAGCACCGGCATGTCCCGCTCGATCGCGCCGCGCGCGAGCGCCACCTCGAACGCGTCGCGCTCGGGAACGACGTCCACCGTCTTCGGGTGCGGCTCGCGGCCGTACGACGCGGGGTCAAGGTCGGCGCCCCCCGCGAGCATCAACCCGTCGATGAGGTCGAGGACCTGCGCCGGGTCGGCGGCGACGTCGGCGTCGGGCACGAGCAGGAGCGCGAGGCCGCCGGCGCGCTGCACCGCCTCGAAATAGTCGGCGCCGAGGAGCGCCGCGCGCTGCTCCCAGACGCTCCAGCGCGCGGGCTCGAGCGCCGTGCAGATGCCGATCACGGGCCGTTTCATGCGTACACCTTAGGATCTTGCGCGGCCGCGCCGCGCGGGCGCGGGCCAACGACCGCGAAGGAGGCAGCATGGGAGAGTCGACGGTGAGGCGGGAGACGGTCGATCTGAGCGTCGAGGCCGGGGCGGCCACGATCGTCCTCAACCGGCCGCAGACGCTGAACGCGTGGAACGGCCAGTTCGGGACCGACCTGCTCGCCGCCGTCCGCGAAGCGCAGGACCGCGACGACGTCCGCGCCGTGCTGATCACCGGCGCCGGGCGCGGCTTCTCGTCGGGTGCCGACCTGAAGGAGCGCGGCTTCTCGGGCGAGGACGGGCGGCCCGACGTCTACAGCGTGCTGACCGAGCTCTACCACCCCATCATGACCACGATCCGCACGATGCCCAAGCCCGTCGTCGCCGCCGTGAACGGACCGGCGGTCGGCATCGGTTGCTCGCTCGCGCTGTGCTGCGACCTGATCCTCGCCGCCGAGAGCGCCTATTTCCTGCTGGCGTTCGTGAACATCGGGCTGGTGCCCGACGGCGGCTCGTCGCTTTTCGTCCCCACGCGCGTCGGGCTCGCGCGCGCGGCCGAGCTCGCGATGCTCGGCGAGCGCCTGCCGGCGCGTACGGCGCTGGAGTGGGGGCTCATCAACCGTGTCGTGAGCGACGACGAGCTCGCGGGCGCCGCCGACGGGCTCTGCGCGCGGCTCGCCGCCGGACCGACGCTCTCCTACGCCGGCGCCAAGCGCGAGCTGAACAACTGGCTCTACGCGCGCATGGACGAGCAGCTGGACCTCGAGGCGCGCCTGCAACAGGAGATGATGGGCAGCGCGGACGCCGTCGAGGGAGCCGTCGCGTTCGTCGAGAGACGGCCGCCGCGCTTCCAGGGACGCTGAGTGTTCGTTGCAATTGTGACCAAGCACGTCGCGAGCGCGCGCGAATAGAATCCGGCCCCGTGCTGCTGACGCCGATCCTCTCGTTCTTCACGCCGCAGTCCGGCGGCTCGCCCAACGCGAACGAGATAGCGACCCTCTACGAAGTCACGCTGGTCATCGCGCTGATCATCTTCTTCACGGTCGAGGGAGCGCTGATCTACGCGCTCATCAAGTTCCGCAAGAAAAAGGGTGCCGTCGCCTCGCAGATCCACGGCAACACGCAGCTTGAGACGGCGTGGACGCTCGGCGCGGCGGTGATCCTCGTCGCGCTCGCGGTGTTCACACTGATCAAGCTGCCGTCGATCCAGAACCCGCCGAACTCCGGCTCGGGCGGCCTCTCGCTGTCGTCGATCAACGGCGAAGCGGAACCCGTCGCGAGCACCGAACGGCGCCTGCCGCCGAACGGCAAAGCGCTCAAGATCACCGTCGTCGGCCGCCAGTACATCTGGCAGTACGTCTACCCCGGCGCGACGTTCAAAGACGGGCTCGGCGCGCCGTACTCGTACGAGGAAATGGTCGTGCCGACCGAAACGACGGTCTCGCTCGACATCGTCTCGCTCGACGTGGTCCACGCCTGGTGGGTCCCGCAGCTCGGCGGCAAGTTCCAGGCCGTCCCCGGCTACAACAACTACACCTGGTTCAAGATCTCCAAACCGGGCGTCTTCCACGGCCAGTGCGCGTTCCTCTGCGGCCGCGAGCACGCCCGCATGATCGCGACAGTGCGCGCGGTCCCGCCGGCCCAGTTCGAAGCCTGGCTGGCCGAAAAGCGGGCGCAGCTCAAGGAAGCGGACATCGCGGCCGCGGTCGCGCGTAAACACCTAGAATCGGCGACCGGCGCCGCGCGGGTGGAGAGCCCATAGGCCGTTAGGAGAGGCAGCGAGAGCGATGGCAGCAGAAGCGGTATCCCCGCGCACACTCCCCCAGGTAACCGCGCACTCGGTGAAGGCCGAGGCGACCGGCTGGACGAGCTGGCTGACCACAACCGATCACAAGAAGATCGGGATCATGTACATCGTCTCGACGTTCGTCTTCTTCTGCCTCGGCGGCGTCGAGGCCCTGATGATCCGCCTGCAGCTCGGCGTCCCGGACAATACGCTCGTCACGCCGCAGGTCTACAACCAGCTCTTCACGCTGCACGGCACGACGATGGTCTTCCTCTTCATCGTGCCGATGATGGCGGGGCTCGGGAACTACTTCGTGCCGCTCATGATCGGCGCGCGCGACATGGCGTTCCCGCGCCTGAACGCGCTCTCGCTCTGGCTCTTCCTCGCGGGCGGCATCGTCTTCTACGCCTCGATCTTCTGGACGCCGCCCGAAGACGGCTGGACGAGCGTGGTGCCGCTCGCGAACTCGGTGTTCTCGCCGACGGGCGGCCAGGACGCGTGGATCTACCTCATCCACCTGACCGGCATCTCGTCGCTGATCGGCGCGATCAACTTCTACGTGACGATCGTCAACATGCGCGCGAAGGGCATGACGTGGGGCCGGATCCCCCTCTTCTGCTGGGCGATCCTGACGTACGCGGTGCTGCTGATCCTGGCGCTCCCCGTCGTCGCGGCGGCCGTGACGATGCTGCTCTTCGACCGCCACTTCGGCACCCACTTCTTCGAGGCCGCCGAAGGCGGCTCGGCGCTGCTGTGGCAGAACCTCTTCTGGTTCTTCGGCCACCCGGAGGTCTACATCATGGTGCTGCCGGGCTTCGGCATCATCTCGGAGATCCTGCCCGTGTTCGCGCGCAAGCCGATCTTCGGCTACAAGGCGATCGCGGCGTCGACGGTCGCGATCGCGTTCCTCGGCTTCCTCACGTGGGCGCACCACATGTTCGCGGCGCCGATACCCGAGGCGATCCTGATCTTCGTGATGCTGAGCTCGTTCCTTATCGCGGTGCCGACGGGGGTCAAGATCCTCAACTGGATCGCGACGCTCTGGCAGGGGACGATCGAATTCCGCGTGCCGCTGATGTTCGCGGCGGGCGCCGTCGGGGTCTTCCTCATCGGCGGCATCTCGGGGGTCTTCCTCGCCGTCTTCCCGATCGACTGGCAGGTCAACGAAACCTACTTCGTCGTCGCGCACCTGCACTTCGTCCTGCTCGGCGGCGCCGTGCTGCCGATCTTCGGCGCGATCTACTACTGGTTCCCCAAGATGACGGGGCGGATGCTGCACGAAGGGCTCGGCAAGATCAGCTTCTGGCTGATGACCGTCGGCATCCTGTGCACCTTCCTGATCCAGCACGTGATCGGCCTCGACGGCATGCCGCGACGGATCTTCGAGTACGACGACGTCGGTCACCTCGCGCTCTACAACCTGATCTCCACGATCGGCGCCTTCATCCTCGCGTCCGGCGTGATCGTGACGATCTTCAACGTGTGGCGCAGCCTGAAAAACGGGGTCGTCGCCGGCCCCGACCCGTGGAAGGCGAACAGCCTCGAGTGGTTCACGACGTCGCCGCCGCCGGCGAACAACTTCGACCAGGTCCCGCGGATACGATCGGGCGAGCCGATGAAGGACATCCGCAGCGAAATCGAACATGGTGCGCCTGTCGTCCGGCGCGCCGCGGCAGGCCAGGGGGCCTGAGTGGCAAGCGAACGGCGTGGCACCCTGACCGCGCCGGCAGCGGCGGCGCCTTCGCGCGCGCGCCAGCTCGCGGCAGACTACTTCACGCTCACCAAGCCGAAGGTGCAGACGCTCCTTCTGCTCACGACTATCGCGTCGATGTACGTCGCGGGCGACCCGGCCGTGACGCTCGTGCTCCTCACGTGCCTCGGCGGCTACCTCTCCGCCGGCGGCGCGAGCGCGATCAACCACTGGTACGACCGCGACATCGACGCGAGGATGCGGCGCACCCGCGACCGCCCGGTGCCCTCCGGGCGCATCGCGCCGCGCGCCGCGCTCGCCTTCGGCTGCACGCTGGCGGCGCTGTCCGTGCTCGAGCTGTCGCTGCTCGTCAACCCGCTCGCGGCGGCGCTCTCGTTCGCGGGTTTCCTCGGCTACGTCTTCGTGTACACGGTGTGGCTGAAGCGCCGCTCGCCGCAGAACATCGTGATCGGCGGGGCCGCCGGCGCCGTCCCGCCGCTCGTCGGCTGGGCCGCCGTGACGGGCCAGGTCGGCGGCCTGGCAGTGATGATGTTCTTCATCGTCTTCTTCTGGACGCCGCCCCACTTCTGGTCGCTGTCGCTGCTGATGAAGCAGGACTACGCCGACGTGAACGTGCCGATGCTGCCCGTCGTCCACGGCGAGCAGGAGACGCGCCGCCAGATCCTCCTCTACGCCGTCCTGCTGTTCGCCGTGACGCAGCTCCCGTACTGCGCGGGCGGCCTCGGCCCGGTCTACCTCGTCGCGTCGATGCTGCTCGGTTTCGCCTTCATCGGCGGGGCACTGCGCCTCTACAGGCGCAAGGACCGCCGCTCCGCGCTGCAGCTCTACCTCTTCTCGCTCGCGTACCTCGCGCTGCTTTTCTGCTCGATGGTCGTGGACGTTCACGTATAGAATCGCCTCGATCGTGGACCGCAAGCTCGCCAGCAAGAACCTGCGCCTCGCCGTCGTCGTCGGCGGCGTGTCGCTGATCCTCTTCGCGCTCAGCTTCGTCGTCGCGGCCGCGTACATCTCGTGAGCCCGATCGAGCCGGAGCTGCCGCCCGTCGGCGAGGAGATCCACCTCCCCGGGCCAAGCAAGCTGCCGATCATCACGGCCGTCGGCATCACCCTGCTGCTGATCGGCGTGACGACGATCCACTTCTTCTCCGTCGTCGGCGCGGTCGTCACCGTCGTCTGCCTCGTGCGCTGGATCAAAGACACGCGGCGCGAAACGGCGGAACTGCCGCTCGAGCACGGCGACCACTAGCGATGAGCGAGGCGGTCCGTTACAGGATGCGCAACCCGGTCACGGGACGCGAAATCATCATCCCCGCCGAGCCGGGCGAGATCTACAAAGACCGCGACACCGGCGAGCGGCTCGAGGTCGTCGGCAAGGTGCTGCCGCTGCCGCCGTCCGAGTCGCGCCTGCCGTGGGGCGTGGAGTACCTGCGCATGTGCCCGTGGTGCGACCAGCACTGCCAGCGCGATTTGAACGAGTGCCCGACGTGCGGCCGGCGCATGGGCCCCGTCGCGAAGGCCTGAGGCCGCGATGAGGCGCAACCTCAGGCGTGCGCTGCCTTGGGCGACGCTCGTCGCGCTCGCGGCACTAGTCGCCGGCTGCGGCGGCGCGTCGGTGAGCGAAACGCCGCCGAAGAACACGCCGAACATCACCCCGCCGTCGGACACGAGCGCCGAAAAGGCAGCCTCGCAGACGACCGCCACGACGACGACGCCGAGCAAATCGACGGCGCCAAAGGAAGAAGCGAGCAGCGGCGCCTCCGAAGAAGCGAGCTCCGGCAGCAGCGAACCCTCGGCGGCGCCGGAATCCTCCGAAACGGGCGGCGCGAGCGAAAAAGCGGCCGAAAAACCGAGCAACGGCAATTCCGGCGGCTCGCCGACCGGCGGCGCGAGCGCCCCCTAACGGCGCCCGCAGGTTCCTAGCCGAGGCCGCGCAGAACGGTCGCGCTGTACGTCAGGCGCACGCCGTGGTACAGGCATTCGTAGTAGCCGAGCGACCCGACCAGCGTCTGGTTGGTCGGCGTGCTCGTGTTCAGGCAGGCCGCTTTCGAGCGGCTCGCGCGCCACGACCACGGGCCCGACGCCTTGCAGACCGTGCGCGTCTTGCGCGTTTCTTTGCCGTTGACCGTTTCCGTCACCGTCACGCGTTCGGTGTTCTCGCACGCGAGGACCGGCGCCCACGTCGGCACGTTGAGCGCGATCACGTCGCCGCGCGAGACGCGGATCGTCGTTTCGAGCGTGAACGTCGCCGTTCTGCCGAAGAAGCCGCCGATGCGCTCGACGGGCCCGGCGCCGACGAGCTTGTAGCCGTACGTCGTCGTCGTGTGGGGAGCTTTCCTGACGGGGGCCAGCACCTCGATGCCGGCCTCGGCGGGGCCTCCCTCGCGGCTGCGGAAGTACGCGACCTGGCTCGCGTTCGGGTGCCCGAGCGAGACCGTCCAGGCGACGAGCCGGCCTCCGCGCGGCACGGCGAAAAGGCCCGTGGCGACCACTTTCGACTGGTAGCCGGTGGTGCGCGTCAGGACCTCGCAGGGTTCGTGCGGGCACATCGGGCCGCCCGGTTTGGTGACCACGCCGATTTCGTTGATTTCGACGAGGGCTGCCGGCGCCAGCGCCGGCACCGCGAGGGCCAGCGCGAGCGAGCCCAGGCTGATGGCGGCTGCGCGTTTCATCGGACGTAAAGACACCTGCATACCGGCGAAGTTGCGGCGCGAGGGATTATCTCCTAAGCGGCCAGCTCACGCGCCGCCTGGGCGATCTCTTGCTCATCGCCCGCCCCCGGCGTCCACGGCAGACGCAGCGGGTCGCCCGCGTAGCGCGGGATCACGTGGATGTGGAAGTGGAAGACGGTCTGCCACGCCGCGGCGCCGCAGGAGTTCAGCAGGTTGACGCCTTCCGCGCCGAGGCGCTCGCCCATCCGCGTCGCGAGCCGCTGCGCGGCCGCGGCGGTCGCGGAGAGGTCCTCGGCGTCGACGTCGCGCAGGTCGCGCGAATGGCGGCGCGGGATCACGAGGGCGTGGCCGCGGCTCGCGGGCGCGATGTCCATGAAGGCGATCGTCCGCTCGTCTTCGTCGACGATCGTCGCGGGCAGCTCGCCGGCGACGATGCGGCAGAAGATGCAGTCCTCGTCGCTCATGGCCCGACAGACTAGAGGCTCGCGAGCAGTTCGCGGGCCATCGCGAGCGCGTCGTCGCGGTCGGCCAGCTCGCCCGCCCAGTCCGCCTCGACGAGCATCTCGAGCAGCCTGCCCACGTCCGGTCCCGGCGCGATGCCGAGCTCGAGCGTGAGCTCGTTGCCGTTCAGCGGCGGGCGCGGCGGCCCCGCCGCGCGCCATGCGAGCGCCCGCGCGAGCATCGGCCGCGCGAGCTCGACGTGGCGGCCGATCGCGCGCTCGGCGCCCTCGCCGCGCGTCGCAAGGCGGTCGCAGACCGACAGCAGCGTGACGTCGACCTCGACGGGCGCGGTCGCGCGCAGGTAGCGGTAGACGGTGCGCGGCGCGAGCGGCTGCGGCTCGTGGACGAGGAAGCCGAGGCGCAGGTGGTGGCGGACGAGCGCCGCGACGTGGCCGCGCAGGCGCTCGCTCGAGCGCAGCCGCGTGAGGATGCGCCGCGCGACCTGGGCGCCCTGCTCGTCGTGGCCGATGAACGTGACGCGCCCGGCGACCGCTTCACCGGCGGTCTGGGGCTTGGCGATGTCGTGCAGCAGCGCGCCCCAGCGCAGAGCGGCGCCGCGCGTCATCGAGTCCGCGAGCGGCTCGGCGAGGACCGCGTCGACGGCCGCGGCGCGGTCGCCGACCACGCCTTCGAGCCGCGGCCCGCCCGCGCCGAGCGCGACTACCTCGTCGAGCACGGCGAGCGTGTGGTCGTAGACATCGAGGTGGTGGTAGCTGCTCTGCTCGACGCCGCGCAGCTCTTCGAGCTCGGGGAGCACGATGGCGAGCGCGCCGATGTCGGCGAGCATGCGGATGCCCGCGACGGCGCGGTCGGATTCGACGATCCGCCGCAGCTCGGCGAAGATGCGCTCCGGCGACACCGACAGCAGACGCGGCGCGGCGGCGCGTGCGGCGGCGAGCGTGGCGCCGTCCGCGACGAGGTCGAGTTCGCAGGCGATCCGCACGAGGCGAAGGACGCGCAGCGGGTCGGCCTCGAAGGCGAGCGGCGAGGCGAGCCGCAGGCGCCCGGCGCGCAGGTCCGCGACACCGCCGAGCGGGTCGATCGGCGCGCCGCCGGCGAGCGGCTCGGCGATCGCGTTCACGGTGAGGTCGCGGAGCTCGAGGTCGGCCTCGATCGTGCCGCCGTGGAGCGGCTCGATGTCGACCTGCCACGCGCCGTCGCGCGCGCTCACGCGCCATGCGCCGAACTCCTGCGAGAGCTGGAACGCCGCCGCGGCGCCGCTCTCGCGGGCGATGGCGCGCGCGGCGCGTTCCACGTCGCCGTCGAGGACGATGTCGAGGTCGACGATGTCGCGGCCGAGCAGGTCGTCGCGGACGGCGCCGCCCACGAGCCAGGCCCGTTTGCCCGCGAGCGCGCGGCGGCTCACCGCGAGCGCCGGCGAGCCGCTCACTCCGGCTCCCCGTAGTGGATGCGCGGCACGCGCGCGGTGAGCGCGCACGTCACCTCGTAGCCGATCGTTCCCAGGCGCGCGGCGATCTCCTCCGCGGTCGGGCCGCCGGCGCCGATCAGCGCGACCGTGGCGCCGACGAGCTCCTCGCCCGCGTCGGGGCCGACGTCGACCGTGAAGCTGTCCATGCTGATCGTGCCCGCGATCGGGCAGGGGCGGCCTGCGATCGACACCGTGCCGTTGTTGGTGAGCCCGCGCCGCCAGCCGTCGCCGTAACCGACGGGCACCACGGCGATGTTGGTGTCGCGTTCGGCGGTGAAGCGCCGCCCGTAGCCGGCGCTCTCGCCGGCGCGGCACGCCTTCACCTGGGCGACGTAGGACGTCAGCTCGAGCGCTGGCTCGAGCCCCGCGGCGCGTCCGTCGACGCCGAACGGGTCGATGCCGTAAACGGCGATGCCGCAGCGCACCATGTCCAGGTGCGTCGCGTCGTCGCGCAGCACGGCGGCGCTGTTCGCGGCGTGCAGGATCAGCGCGGGGTGCTCGCTCTTGATCGGCGCCGCCCACTCGTTGAATGCGGCGAGCTGGCGGTCCATGAAGCCGCCGTCGTCGCGTTCGTCGGCTGTCGCGAAGTGCGTCATCAGGCCGGCGAGCTCGATTTCGGGCGCGTCGAGTGCCGCGCGGACCGTTGCCGTCGCCGTGGGGGCGTCGCGTGTGCCGAGGCGTCCCATGCCGCTGTCCAGCTTTACATGCACGGTCCCGCCGCCGAGGGCGCGCACGGCGTCCAGGCCCCGCACGTCCCAGACCACGACCTCGGCGTGCGCGGCGAGCGCGCGCCGCAGGCCATCTTCGGTGAGCGCGCCCATCACGAGCAGCGGGCCGTCGACGCCGCCGGCGCGCAGCTGCTCGGCCTCGACGCCGTCGACGACGGCGAGCCTGCGCGCGCCGCCGTCGCGCGCGGCGCGCGCGACCGCGAGCGCCCCGTGGCCGTAGGCGTCGGCCTTCACGACGGCGCAGAGCTCGCTGCGCGGCGCGGCGCGCACGAGCAGCTCGCAGTTGCGCCGGATCGCGGCGAGGTCGACGCGCGCCTGTACGCGCAGCCCGGGCTCGCTCATCGGCCGTCCGCGGCCGCGCGGGCGCGCGGCAGGGCCGCGATCACGTCGCTCGCGACGACGCCCTCGGCGGCGCCGTGCTCGCGCGCCGCGACGCGGCCCGCCTCCGCGTGAAGCCAGACGGCGGCGCAGGCGGCGCGCACCGGCTCGCAGCCCTCCGCGAGCAGCGCGCCGATCACGCCCGAGAGGACGTCGCCGGTCCCGGCGGTCGCGAGCGCCGGGCTGTCGCCGGGGGAGATCGCGACGCGCCCGTCGGGCAGGGCGACGATCGTGTCGTCGCCCTTCAGGACCGTGATGGCGCTGCAGCGCGCGGCTGCGGCTCTCGCGTGCGCGAGGCGCCGCGCCTGGACCTCCTCGCTGCTGACGCCGAGCAGGCGCCCCAGCTCGCCGGCGTGCGGCGTTATGACGGCCGCCGCCGCGCGCTCCGCGAGCGCCGCGGCGTCGCCGTCGAAGGCCGCGATGCCGTCCGCGTCGAGCACGAACGGGACCGGCGACGCCGACGCGAGCTCGCGCGTCAGCTCGCGCGCACCGCCGCTGCGACCGAGTCCGGGGCCGACGACCAGCGCGCCGGCGCGCGCCGCGAGTTCGAGCGTCTCGTCGGCGCCGACTGGGCTGAGAGCCCCCTGCTCTTCGGGCAGGGCGTGTCCCATGAGCTCGACCATGCCGGCCGCTATCGAAGGCTGGATGGCGGCCGGCACGCAGACGGAGACGTACCCCGCTCCCGCGCGCATCGCCGCGGCCGCGGCCATCCGCGGCGCCCCCGCGAGCTCGCGGCTGCCGCCGACGACGACGACGTGGCCGGACGTGAACTTGCTCGATTCGGCGCCGCGTCGCGGAAGGCCTGCGGCGACCGCCGCCGTGGCGAGACCCGCAGACGTGTCGACGTGCACGCTCGCCGGGATCCCGATGTCGACGACCTGCACCGTGCCGGCGTGCCCCTTGCCGGGGTGCACCCACAGCCCGACCTTCGCGGCGTGGAAGGTGACTGTCACGTCGGCGCGCACCGCGACGCCGGGCACCGTGCCGTCGTCCGCGTCGATCCCGCTCGGGACGTCCACGGCGACGACGGGCGCGCCGTGCCCGTTGATCAGCTCGATCGCTCGTGCGGCTTCGTCGCGCGGCGAGCCCTGAAAGCCCGTGCCGAGCAGCGCGTCCACGAGCACCGTGGCCCCGGCGAGCGGGTCGCCCGCCGCGCCGAAACCCTGCCACGGCGTGCCGTCGAGCCGGCGTGGCCCCTCGCCCGCGAGGCGCGTCATGTTGACGGCCGCATCGCCCCGGTAGCCCGCGGGGTCGCCGACGCAGACGACCGTCACCTCGCGTCCCGCGGCGCGCAGCACGCGCGCCGCGACGAGGCCGTCGCCGCCGTTGTTGCCGGTGCCGCAGAGGACCGCGACGCGCCCGTCGCGCGCCGCGCGCTCGACGGCGCGCGCCACGTGCGTGCCGGCGCGCTCCATCAGGTCGACGCCCGGGATCGCGTACTGCTCGATGGCGGCCCTGTCCACCGCGCGCATCTGCTCCGCGTCGGGGAGCGGGAGCAGCCAGTCAGTAACGTCCTGCACGAGCAGCGATCCTAAATGCTCGGCTGGCGGCCGTCAGGCCGCGCTACTCGACGGTTACGGTCTTCGCGAGGTTGCGCGGCTGGTCGACGTCCAGGCCGCGCCGGCGCGCGATCTTGTACGCCAGCACCTGGAGGGGCACGACGGCGAGCAGCGGCTGCAGCATCCAGTCGACGTCGGGCACGGCGATCACGGCGTCGGCGACCCGGCCGATCCGTGCGTCGGCCGCCGCGACGGCGATCACGCGGGCGCCGCGCGCCTTGACCTCTTCGAGGTTCGAGATGACCTTGCCCAGCACCGGCGAGTCGGTCGCGACGGCGACGACGGGGGTCGACTCGTCGAGCAGCGCGATCGGCCCGTGCTTCATCTCGCCCGCCGCGTACGCGTCGGTCGCGATGTACGAGATCTCCTTCAGCTTCAGCGCGCCCTCGAGCGCCGCCGGCAGGCCGATGTGACGGCCGATGTAAAGGAAGAAGTCGCTCTGCCAGCAGCTCTCCGCGACGGGCTCGACAGCGTCCTGCACGCCCTGCAGCAGCTCGTGCAGGACGTGGGGCAGGTGCTTCAGTTCGCCGACGAGTTCGGCGCGCCGCTCGTCCGAGAGCGCTCCGGTCTCGTCCGCGAGGCGCAGCGCGAGCAGGTACATCACGGCGACCTGACAGAGGAACGTCTTCGTCGCGGCGACGCCGATCTCGAGCCCCGCGCGGGTGAAAAGGACGCCGACGGCGTCGCGCGTGGCCTGCGAGCCCATCACGTTCGTCACAGCGACGACGCGCGCGCCGCGCTCTGCGGCCAGGCGCATCGCCGCGAGCGTGTCGGCGGTCTCGCCGGACTGTGTGATGCCGAGCACGAGGTCGCCGGGGCCGACGACGGGGTCGCGGTAGCGGTACTCGGAGGCGATGTCGACCTCGACAGGGATCCGCGCCCACCCTTCGATCGCGTAGCGGCCGACCAAGCCGGCGTGGTAGGAGGTGCCGCAGGCGACGATCACGACGCGCTCGACGCCGCTGAGGAGCCGCTCGTCGAACGCCCCCTCCTCGCCAAGCGTGACGCGGTCACCGAGCGCCGTGCGGTCGGCGATCGCGTCGGAGAGCGCGTCGGCCTGTTCGTTGATCTCCTTCAGCATGAACGTCTCGTAACCGGCCTTTTCGGCCCGTTCGGCGTCCCAGTCGACGGTGACGGGCGCGCGCTCGACCGCGGTGCCGTCGACCTTCGTGAGCTCGACGCCGTCGCGGCGCAGCGCGACGATCTCGCCGTCCTCGAGGTAGAGGACGCGGCGCGTGTAGGAGAGGAACGCCGGGACGTCCGACGCGATGATGTTCTCGTCCTCGCCGAGGCCGACGACGAGCGGGCACTGCCGTCGCGCCCCGACGAGCAGGTCGGGCTCGTCGGCGCTCATCGCGACGAACGCGAAGTGGCCATCGAGCCGGGCGAACGCCGCGCGCACCGCCGCGACGAGGTCGCCGTCGTTGAGGCGGCCGATGAGGTGCGCGATCACCTCGGCGTCGGTCTCGGAGGTGAAGGGGCAGCCCGCGGCGGTCAGCTCGTCCTTGAGCTCGATGTAGTTCTCGACGATGCCGTTCACGACGACGTGGACGCGGTTCTCGCCGTCGAAGTGGGGATGCGCGTTCTCCTCGCTGACGCGCCCGTGCGTGGCCCAACGGGTGTGACCGATGCCCGTCGTGGCGGGCCGCTCCGCGAGCGCGACGGCGCCGCCGGCCTCCTGGCCCGCCTGGACCTTCGCGCGCAGCGCCTCGACCTTGCCGACGGTGCGCGACGCGTCGATCCGGTCGCCGGCGAGGACGGAGATGCCGGCCGAGTCGTAGCCGCGGTATTCCAGCCGCGCGAGCCCGTCAAGCAGGACGTCGCGGACGGGGCGCCCGCCGACGTAGCCAACGATTCCGCACACCCCTGCGAGTGTACCGATGCCCTTTCCCGGATCTAGGCGAGCTCCTGCGAGACGACGGTGACGAGCTCGCCGCAGACGCGCTCGGCCTCCTCCTCGGTCGGCGCCTCGACCATGACGCGGACGAGCTGCTCGGTGCCGCTGGCGCGCACGAGCACGCGGCCGCGCCCCGCGAGCGCGTGCTCGGCGCTCTCGACGGCGCTCGTCACGGCCTGCGCGCCCGGGAGCGCCGTGCGGTCGCGGACCGTCACGTTGACGAGCCTCTGCGGCAGGCGCGCGAACGGGTGGTGTGTCGTGAGGTCCTCACCGCCGAGCGCCTGCAGGGCGAGCAGCGCGCTCGCGATGCCGTCGCCCGTGGTGTTGAAGGCCATGTCGATGATGTGGCCCGACTGCTCGCCGCCGATCCGCCAGCCGCGCGCGCGCAGCTCGGCGAGCACGTACCGGTCGCCGACCTGCGTGACGTCGACCTCGATGCCGGCGTCGCGCATCGCTACGTGGAAGCCGTAGTTGGTCATCACGGTCACGACGACGCCGCCGCGGAGCTCGCCCTGGCGCTGCAGGTGAACCGCGGCGAGCGCGATCAGCTCGTCCCCGTCGACGACGCGCCCGGCCCCGTCGACGGCGAGCACGCGGTCGCCGTCGCCGTCGAAGGCGAAGCCGACGGCGTGGCCGCCCGCCTTGACCGCGGCGGCGAGCGCGTCGACGTGCGTGGAGCCGCAGCCGGAGTTGATGTTGCGCCCGTCCGGCTCGGCGTGGACGACCGTCACGTCGGCGCCGAGTCGTCGGAAGATCTCCGGCGCGACCGAGTACGTCGCCCCGTTCGCGCAGTCGAGCAGCACGTCGAGCCCGGCGAGGTCAAGGCCCGCGAAGTGCTCGCCGAGCTCGCGCAGGTAGTCCTCGTCGGCGGCGCGCAGGTCGCGTATCTCGCCGCCGGTCGGCACGGCGACGTCGGCGCCCTCTTCGAGCTCGCGCTCGATTTCAAGCTCGGTCTCGTCCGAGAGCTTGAAGCCGTCGCCGGCGAAGAACTTGATGCCGTTGTCGGTGTAGGGGTTGTGGGAGGCCGAGACGACCGCGGCGAGGTCCAGGCCGTAGCGGCGGATGAGCAGCGGCGCGGCCGGCGTCGGCAGCACGCCGCCGAGCAGCACTTCGCCGCCGGCGGCGCGGATGCCGTCGGCGAGGGCGCCCTCGAGCAGCCAACCCGACTCGCGGGTGTCACGGATGATCAGGACGCGGGGGCGTTCGGCGGGTGCGTGCGCGGCCGCGGCGCGGCCGAGGCGGCGCGCGAGGTCCGCCGTGAGCAGGTCGCCTACGGCGCCGCGGACGCCATCTGTGCCGAACAGCTTGCGGGCCATGCCCGGATCGTCAGCGCTTGGAGAACTGCGGGCGCTTGCGCGCCTTCTTCAGACCGGCCTTCTTGCGCTCCTTGGCGCGCGAGTCGCGCGTCAGGAAGCCGCGGCGCTTGAGCTCGCCGCGCAGGTTCTGGTCGGCCTCCAGCAGCGCGCGCGAAACGCCGTGGCGAAGCGCCCCCGCCTGGGCCGAGATGCCGCCGCCGTGCAAGCGTGCCACGACGTCCATGCGGTCCTCGTAGCCGACGGCCTCGAGCGGCTGGCGGACGTTGCGCTGCAGGGTGAGGCGCGGGAAGTGCTCCTCGAGGGCGCGGCCGTTGACGAGGTAGACGCCGGTGCCGGGCCGCAGCATGACGCGCGCGATCGCGGTCTTGCGCTTGCCGGTGGCGCGGTACGTGGCGCCCGCGGCGAGGTCGATGGCGACCGCCGCGATCGGCTTGGCGACCGCCGCGTCGTCCTCGGCCTGCTCGGCTTCCTCGGCCTGGGCCTCCTCGGCGGCCTCCTCGATCGCGTAGGGGTCCGCGTAGAGGTCCTCCTGGGCGCCCGCGCCGAGCGGGTCGGCGCCCTCGGGGACGATGTCGACCTCCAGGTGCGCGCCCGGTACGGCGGGCTTCTCGCGCGCCGGCTCTTTCACGGCGACGACGTCGGCCTCGACCTCGCCGTCGTGCTCGTCGACGGCGACTATGTCGATCTCGACGGTGGCGCCGTCGCCGGCCGGCGCCTCGGGCTCGACGGGCGCCTCCTGGGGCTGCTCGGCCGCGGGGGCGTCGGAGGCCTGGTCTTTCTGCGTCTCGTCCTGCTCGTCGCTCATCTGCTCTCCAGCTCTATCTTCCTCGGGCTCTGCGCCGCGTGCGGGTGGTCGGGGCCGGCGTAGATCTTCAGCTTGGTGATCTGGCGGCGCGCGAGGCGGTTACGCGGCAGCATGCCTTTCACGGCGATGCGGATGATCTCCTCGGGGCGGCGCGCGAGCATCTCCTCGAAGCTCCGCGAGCGAAGGCCGCCGGGGTAGCCGGTGTGACGGTAGTAGCGCTTGTCGGTGCGCTTGTTGCCGGTGACGTGGATCTTCTCGGCGTTCACGACGACCACGAAGTCGCCGGTGTCGACGTGCGGCGTGTACTCGGGCTTGCGCTTGCCGCGCAGCATGTCGGCTATCTGCGTGGCCAGGCGGCCGAGCGTCTGGCCGTTCGCGTCGACGAGCACCCAGTCGCGCTGGCGCTCGGCGGGCGAGGCAACGTATGTTCTCGTGGTCGGCGCCATGGCGTCAAAAAACCACGCGTTGGCCGCGCGGCTCCGGTGCATGATAGGCGATTGCGGGCACCGCGCGAACGCGCGGCGGGCGCGGACCTTTCGATCCGCGCCCGCGGGCCCTGCGGCGCCGGGGTCGGGGCGCCGCTGCCGGTTGGGTTCAGTTGTCGTAGTAATAGTTCACGGAGGCCGTCACCTGCGTGTGGTCCGGGCCTTCGACTCGCAGGTCGCCCACGAGGTACTCGGTGTAGTAGAGGTCCACCACGTTGAGCTCGTCCCAGTACTCGTCTTCGAAGAGCCAGGAGCGCGCCGTGATGAGCGGAGCAACGTCGCCTTCGAGCTGTTCGACGCCGTTGATGACGTGGTGGGGACCGCCGTAGACGGCTTCCAACCCGATGTCGTCAAGCTCGTTGTACGTCCCGTATTCGATGTGGCCGGCCCACGGCAGGTCCTTGGCGTAGAGGTGGACGTCGCGGTCGTACGGCGTGCCGTATTCGCCGACGCACTCCGAGAAGTTGAGTTCGGTGATCTTGTCGACGCCGCCGCTGAAGTATTCGGCTCCGCCTTCCTGCACTTCGCCTTCGTTCTCGGCCACGCCGACGCCCTTCGCCCGGCACGTGAGACGGTAGTTGCCGTATTCCTCGATCGCGATCTTGCCGCGCACCCGGATCGGAATTTCCTTGCCGATCGGGTATAGGCCGTGCTTGCCTGACCAGACGCCGTTCGCGTGGGCCGCAACCGGTGCGACAGCGAGGCCGGCGGCTGCGAGGATTGGCGCGAACGCGTAGATGAGCTTCCTCATGGTGCTCCTTTCGGTTGCGGCCCGGTCGCTCGGCGGCCGGGGTGATGTGGTTCCTGCTGGCGCCAAAACTGCCGCAAGCGGACGGCGCGCGCCATGCGGCGTGCCCTAGTCGGCGGGTAGGGTTTTCCCTAGTCCCGCGCGGAGCTCGGTTGCGCCGGCACGGACGCGGCGGGCCCGGCGCCGCGGGCGGCGGTCACTCCCACTCGATGGTGCCGGGCGGCTTTGAGGTGATGTCGAGCGCGACGCGGTTCACGTCGCGCAGCTCGTTGATCATGCGCGACGCGATCGCCTCGAGCAGGTCATACGGCAGGCGCGCCCAGTCGGCGGTCATCGCGTCGTCGCTCGTGACGGCCCTGATCACCACGAGGCTGCCGTACGTGCGCTCGTCGCCCTGCACGCCGACGGTGCGCACGTCGGGCAGCACGCAGAACGACTGCCACAGCTCGCGGTAGAGACCCGCGCCGCGGATCTCCTCCTGCAGGATGTGGTCGGCCTCGCGCAGGAGGTCGAGCCGCTCTTTGGTCGCTTCGCCGCCGATGATGCGGATCGCGAGACCGGGCCCGGGGAACGGCTGGCGCCAGACGAGGCGTTCGGGCAGCCCCAGCTCCGCGCCGACGGCGCGGACCTCGTCCTTGAACAGGGCGCGCAGCGGCTCGACGAGCTCGAACGTGAGATCGTCGGGCAGGCCGCCGACGTTGTGGTGCGACTTGATCGTCGCCGCGCCGGTGCCGCCGCCGGACTCGATCACGTCGGAGTAGAGCGTCCCCTGGACCAGGAAGCGCGCCCCCTCGCCGCCGCCCGCCAGGCGCGCCGCCTCCTCCTCGAAGACGCGGATGAACTCCGCGCCGATCGCCTTGCGCTTGGCCTCGGGGTCCGTCACCCCACGCAGGCGGTCGAGAAACCGCTGCTCGGCGTCGACGGCGACGAGCGGCACGTGGAACGTGTCGCGGAACGTCTGCACGACCTGTTCGCCCTCGTCCTTGCGCATCAGGCCGTGGTCGACGAAGACGCATGTCAGCTGGTCGCCGATGGCGCGGTGCACGAGCAGGGCCGCGACGGAGGAGTCGACGCCGCCCGAGAGGCCGCAGATCACCTGCCCGTCGCCGACCTGCTCGCGGATGCGCCGTACCTGTTCGTCGACGATCGACGCCGCCGACCACGTCGCCTCGCAGCCGCAGATCTCGGTCAGGAAGCGCGTGAGGATCTCGTTCCCGTACGGCGTGTGGACGACCTCGGGGTGGAACTGGATGCCGTAGATCGCGCGCTCGGTGTCCTCGATCGCGGCGACCGGCGAGGCCGTCGAGGATGCGAGCGCCGTGAAGCCGGCCGGCGCCGCGAAGACCGTGTCGCGGTGGCTCATCCAGCACGTCTGTTCGCGCGGCAGGCCCGCGAGCAGCGTGCCGTTCTCGGCCACGCGCAGGGCGGAGCGGCCGAACTCGCCGACCTCGGCCTCCTCGACGGTGCCGCCGAGTTCGCGCACGAGCAGCTGCATGCCGTAGCAGATGCCGAGCACGGGGACGCCGAGCTCGAGCAGGCCGCGCTCGAGCCGCGGCGCGCCGGGCGCGTAGACCGACGCCGGCCCGCCGGAGAGGACGATGCCGCGGGGTTTGCGCTCGCGGATCCGCTCGAGCGGCGTGTCGTGCGGCAGGAGCTCGCTGAAGACGCCGCATTCGCGCAGCCGCCGCGCGATGAGCTGCGAGTACTGGCCGCCGAAGTCGAGCACGAGCACGTCCTCAAGCGGACGGTCGAGCGGTCGCTCGCGTTGGACCGCCGCAGCCGCGGCGGCCTCAGTCATCGACGAGAGCCGGGACCTTCCCGCCGGTGGCACCCATGCCGACCTGCTGGTCGCGCTGCAGCGACTTGCCCTCAGTCTGCAGCGCGGGCGCGACGACGACCTCGGCGCGGTTGAACTCGGCGAGGTTCATGTGGCCGCACGTCGCCATCGAGGTCCGCAGGCCACCGAAGAGGTTGAACGTGCCGTCGTTCTCGTGCGCGGGGCCGACGAGGATCTCCTCGAGCGAACCGTTCTGCACCGTTGCGACGCGGGCGCCGCGCGGCAGCGTCGGGTGGAACGTCGCCATGCCCCAGTGGTAGCCGTGGCCGGGCGCTTCGTAGGCGCGGGCGAGCGGCGAGCCGATCATGACTGCGTCCGCTCCGAGCGCGATCGCCTTGGCGACGTCGCCGCCGTTGCGCATGCCGCCGTCGGCGATCACCTGCGAGTACTCGCCGGTCTCAAGCATGTGCGTGGAGCGCGCGTGGGCGACGTCCGCGATCGCGGTCGCCTGCGGCACACCGATGCCGAGGACGCCCCGCGTCGTGCACGCCGCGCCCGGCCCGACGCCGACGAGGACCCCGGCGGCGCCGGTGCGCATCAGGTGCAGGCCCGTGTGGTAGGAGGCGCAGCCGCCGACGACGACGGGAACCTCGAGCGAGGGGATGAACTCCTTCAGGTTGAGCGGCTCGGAGACGGTCGAGACGTGCTCGCCGGAGACGACGGTGCCCTGGATGACGAGCACGTCGAGGCCCGCGTCGAGCGCGATCTCGTGGTAGCGGCGCACGCGCTGCGGCGTCAGCGAGGCGGCTACGACGACTTTCTGCTCCTTGATTTCGGCGATGCGCTGGGCGATCAGCTCGGGCTTGATCGGCTCGGCGTAGATGTCCTGCATCTCGCGCGTCGCGAGCTCCTTGGGCAGCGTCGCGATGCGCTCGAGCTGTTCGTCGGCGTCCTCGTAGCGCGTGAAGATCCCCTCGAGGTTCAGCACGGCGAGCCCGCCGAGGCGGCCGATGATGCCCGCCGTCGTGGGTGAGACGACGCCGTCCATGGCGGACGCGAGGAGCGGCAGCTCGAACTGGTACGGCCCGAGCTTCCAGGTGATGTCGATGTCGTCCGGGTCGCGCGTGCGGCGCGAGGGCACGATCGCGATGTCGTCGAAGCCGTAGGCGCGGCGGCCCTTCTTCCCGCGCCCGATCTCGATCTCCATCAGCGGATACTCCCAGGGCGGGCGGACGCCCGCACGGCGCCCGCAGCCCGCCCTGCCCGCGTTCGGGCGACGTCAGAGCGGTGCTTTACCGACGGTGGGGCCAAGTGGGCTGAGCATATCAACGGCGGCTTTGGCCAGATCGCTGTCGGTATCCTCGATTTCGCATGAACGACCAGACGCTGCCCCGCTACGAGCCACTACAGGTCGAGGCTCGCCGTCAGCAGCGCTGGCGCGAGCGCGACGTCTTCCGCACGCCCGCCGTCGACGGCGATCGCGGGCACCTCTACATCAAGCCCTCCGCGCCTTTCACGTCGGGAAACATCCACATCGGTCACGTCCGCAGCTACTCGATCGGCGACGCTTATGCGCGCTTCCGGCGCGCGCGCGGAGACGACGTTCTCTTCGCGTTCGGCTTCGACGCCTTCGGGCTGCCCGCCGAGCTCGGCGCGATCGCAGCGGGAATCCCGCCCCAGGAGTGGGTGTCGCGCTGTGCCGAGCACATGACCGGCCAGCTGCTGCGGCTCGGATTCTCGCTCGACTGGGAGCGCACGTTCATGAGCTCGGACGCCCTCATGTACCGCTGGTCGCAGTGGCTCTTTCTGACGCTGCTCGAGCGCGGGCTGATCTACCGCGGCACGAGCAGCGTCGACTGGTGCGAGAACTGCCAGACGACGCTCGCCTCGATCCAGGTCGAGGCGGGCGGGACGTGCTGGCGCTGCCACGGCCCCGTGCGCCTCGTCGAGATGCCGCAGTGGTACCTGCGGATCAGCGAGTACGTGGCCGAGAACGACGCCCGCCTGGCCGAGCTGCGCGACAGCGCCATCTGGGACGACGTCGCGCTCTCCTCGCAGGAGTTCGTGCTCGGTCGCGCCGACGGCGTCGAGTTCGGACTGACCGGCGACGGCGGCCCGCTGCTCGTGTTCACGCCGCACGTCGACGCGCTCGGCGCCGCCGCGTTCGTCATGCTCTCGCCGCGCCACCCCGACGCCGAGGCGTGGGCGAAAGACGCCGCTGTCGTCGAGCAGCTCGAGACGGTGCGCGCCGGCGGCTGGGAGCGCAGCGAGCGCGAGGCCGAGACGGTCCCCGTGATCGACACGCGCAGCACGATCGTCGGGCCCGCCGGCACCCCGCTGCCGGTCCTCATCTCCCCCATCGTCGACTCGCGCTTCGGCGTCACCGCCGTGCTCGGCGTGCCCGCGGCCGACCGCAGCGACGAGGTGATCGCCGGCCGGATGGGGCTCGCCGCGCCCGCCGAGAGCGCGGCGGTCCAGATCGACACCCGCGCGGCGCAGCGCTACAAGGCTTTCGACTTCACGATCTCGCGCCAGCGCTCGTGGGGCACGCCGATCCCGATCGTGTACTGCGAGAGCTGCGGCACCGTGCCGCTCGCGAAGAGCGATTTGCCGGTGGAGCTGCCGCTGGACCTGATACCGACGGGCGAGGGCAACCCGCTCGCCGAGCGCGAGAATTTCGTGAACGCCGCCTGCCCGGCGTGCGGCGGCCCGGCGCGGCGCGAGACCGACACTCTCGACTGCCACTTCGACGCGCTCTGGCTGTGGCTGCCGGCGTGCGTCCCGGGCGGCGAGCGGGAGCGCTCGCTGGAGGAGATCCTCGCGCTCGAGGACCTTCGCCACTGGCTGCCGTCCGAGCGCCTGGTCGCGGGCTCGGACTCGGGCAACTTCGTGTTCGACCAGCGCATCGTCACGAAGGCGCTGCGCGACATCGGACCGCTCGCGTTCATGCAGGACGGCGAGCCGTTCGCTGGCTGCCTGTTCCACGAGATGGTGATCCGCGACGGGCGCAAGATGTCAAAGCACCTCGGCAACGTCGTCGACCCGGACGAGCTCGTCGACCGCTACGGCGCGGACACCGTGCGCCTTGCGCTGCTCTTCGCCGCCAAGCCGCAGCGAACGCTGAACTGGTCCGACTCGGCCGTGCTGCGCTGCCACCGCTTCCTGAACCAGGTGTGGGATTACGTGCAGTCCCGCGCCGCGCTCGAGGCCGCGCCGGCGGACGACGGCGAGCGCGACATGACCGAGCATCTGCGGGTGCGCCTCATCAAGTGGTGCGAGGCGGGTGTCGAGAAGATCACGGAGGACATGGTCGAGCTCGAGATGCACAGCGCGACGCGCAACGTGATGCGCCTCTTCGACCGCATCCGCGACTTCGAGAAGCGGGTGCTCGCCAAGGAAAGCGCGCTCTCGCAAGCCAACCTGACCGCTCTTATCCAGGCCCTCACCGTGTTCGTACAGACGCTGGCTCCGCTCGCGCCGCACATCGCCGAGGAGCTCTTCGAGCTCTTGGGCGGCGACGCGAACGTTGATTTCACACCTTGGCCGTCCGTATCCTTCACATTGAGCGCATGACGCAGACAGCGATAGACACCCGTTCGCGCACGCGCTCGTGCGCCCTCGATCTCACCTGCCACCGCTGCGGCATCTCCTATCCGCTCGCGCGATCGGTGTTCGTCTGCCCCGAGTGCGGCAAGGGCCTTGACATCACGTACGACTACGAGCAGGCGGCCGAGTACTTCAAGGAGATCCCGTCGGCGGAGCGTCCGCGGAACATCTGGCACTTCGAGGAGCTACTGCCGATCGTCAGCGCGAGCGCCCAGGCGCGTGTCGGGCGCTACGCGGGTTACACGCCGCTGCTCAAAGCCGAGCGCCTGGGCGCCGAGCTCGGCATCGCGAACCTCTACATCAAGGACGAATCGACCGCGCGGCCGTCGTTCTCCTACAAGGACCGCGTCTGCGCGATGGCCGTCGCGCGCCTGCTCGAGCTCGGACACACCGAGCTCGGGTGCGTGTCGACGGGCAACGTCGGCTCGTCGATCGCCTCGTACTGCTCGGCGGCCGGCGTCGACGCCTTCGTCTGCTACCCGAACCGCCTGGAGCAGACCAAGGCGAGGATCTGTCGCGCGCTCGGCGCGCGCGTCTTCCAGGTCGAGGGCAACTACGACGAAGCGAACCGGCGCTGCCGCGAAGTCGCCGAGGAGACCGGCATCGAGTTCGCGAACATCACGCTGCGCCCGTTCTACGCGGAGGGCGCCAAGACGGCCGCCTTCGAGATCGTGGAGCAGCTCGGCATGACGCCGCCGGACCACGTGGTCATCCCCGCGGCGGGCGGCACGCTCTCCTCGCGCGTGCACAAGGGGCTGAACGAGGTGAAGCTCCTCGGCCTCGCGGACACCGACCTGACGCGCATCCACATCGCCCAGCCCGCCGGCTGCAACCCGATCGCCGCAGCGATCGTCGACGGCCGGCCCGAGATCGAGGCCGTCGTCCCCGAGACGACGGCGCACTCGCTCGCGATCGGCGCGCCCAACGACGGCTACCTGGTGATCGACGCTGCGCTCACGCGCGGCGGCACCGCCGACGTCGCGAGCGACCCCGAGATCTTCGACGGAATCGACCTGCTCGCCCGCACCGAGGGCATCCTCACCGAGCCGGCCGGGGGCACGACGGTCGCCGTGCTCGGCAAGCTCGCCGCCGCCGGGCGGTTCGCGGCCGACGAGACCGTCGTCGCGATGATCACGGGCAACGGGCTGAAGACGCTCGACGACCACCCGCCGAAGAGCTGGCCGATGGGAATCGCCTGCGAGCCCGAGGCGATGATCGGCGCGCTGCGGGACCTCAAAGCGCGCCCCGTCTTCGACTGAGCAGCACGACGCGCGGAGCTCGGCGATGCGCGCCATGGTCCTCGAGCGGCAGCGCGCATCGCTCGTGGCCGCCGACGTCGCGGAGCCCGAGCCCGGCCCGCACGAGCTCCTGATCGACGTCGCCGCATGCGGCGTCTGCCGCACGGACCGCCACATCATCGACGGCGACCTCACGCGGCCCAAGCTCCCGCTCGTCCTCGGCCACCAGATCGTCGGCACGGTGCGCGCGTGCGGCGCGCAGGCGGACGAGTTCGCCGTCGGCGACCGCGTCGGGGTGCCGTGGCTCGGCTGGACCTGCGGCGAGTGTCGCTACTGCACGAGCGGCCGCGAGAACCTCTGCCTGCGCGCGCGCTTCACCGGCTACGACGTCGACGGTGGCTACGCGCCGCGGGCCGCCGCCGACGCGCGCTACTGCCTCGCGCTGCCGGACAACTACAGCGACGCGCAGACGGCGCCGCTGCTGTGCGCCGGGCTGATCGGCTACCGCGCGCTGCGTCTCGTCGGCGACGCCGAGGCGCTCGGCTTCTACGGCTTCGGCTCCTCGGCGCACATCCTTTGCCAGCTCGCGGCGCACGAAGGCCGGCGCGTCTACGCGTTCACGCGCCCCGGCGACAGCGCCGGCCAGGACTTCGCGCGCTCGCTCGGCGCCGCATGGGCGGGCGCGTCGGGCGACACGCCGCCCGAGGAGCTCGAAGGCGCGATCGTGTTCGCGGCCGACGGTGCCCTCATGGTCGAGGCGCTGCGTGTCTGCGCGCGCGGCGCGCGGGTGATCAGCGCCGGCATCCACATGTCAGCGATACCCGCGTTCGACTACGAGCTGCTGTGGGAGGAGCGCGCGCTCGGGTCGGTCGCGAACCTGACGCGCGCCGACGGGCGCGAGTTCCTGTGCACGGTCGAGGAGGCACCCGTCGACGTCGAGGTCACGACGTACGCGCTCGAGGACGCCAACCGCGCGCTCGGCGACCTGCGCGAGGGGCGCCTGCGCGGCTCCGCGGTGCTGCTGCCGTGAGGCGACAGCGCCCGGCGTAGGAGCGAGGTGCGATGGCCTGCCTGCCCTTCCGGACGGGCCCCCAGTCGGCCTATCGCACCTCTCGCCCCTTGTCCCTGACGCGGCCCCCCAGCCGCGCCTTGTATCGAGAGTAGCAAGGATCAGAGCGGCGCGTAAAGCCCGCACGGCGGGGCCCTGAATGGAGAACCCCGCCGAGGGCGGGGTTCTCGTTAGCGGGCCTGTAAGCCGGATTCTGTCGTTGAGCAGCCATCCATCTGAGCGACCTACCTGGACCTCGGCGGGCAGCCTGCAAACGGTCCTGTTTGGTCTTGCATCGGGTGGGGTTTACCCGGCCGCCGCGTCACCGCGGCGCCGGTGCGCTCTTACCGCACCATTTCACCCTTGCCGGCCCGCCGTTCACGTGGGACGGCGGACGTAGGCGGTTTGTTTCTGTGGCACTTTCCCTCGGGTTTCCCCGGGTCGCAGTACGACCACCCTGCCCTTTGATGTCCGGACTTTCCTCGAGGGCTGAGCCCCCGCGGCTGCTTGACCCGCGAGTTCAAGTTAGCGCCGATCCCCGGCGCGCGGCGGACGGGTCTTCTCAGACGCGGCGCATGAGGCCGACTACGCGTCCGAGCACGCGCACCTCGCGGCTGCGTATCGGCTCCATCGCCTCGTTCTCGGGCTGCAGGCGGACGTGATCCTTCTCGCGGAAGAAGCGCTTGACCGTCGCCTCCTCGCCGAGCAGCGCGACGACGACGTCGCCGTCGCGGGCGCTGTCCTGCGGCTGCACGACGACGAGGTCGCCCTCGAGGATGCCCGCGTTCTTCATCGAGTCGCCGCGGACCCGCAGCAGGTACTCGCCGTCCTTGCCGCCGACCGCGTCGGGCACGGCGATGTACTCCTCGATGTTCTCCTCGGCGAGGACGGGCGCGCCGGCGGCGACGGTGCCAACCAGCGGCAGTCCGGTCGGCGCGACGATGCCGCGGACACTGTCGACGGCACCGCCGACGGCGCCGCCCAGCAGCTCGATCGCGCGTGGCTTGGAGGGGTCTCGGCGGAGCAGCCCGATGCGCTCGAGGTTTGCGAGGTGCGCGTGCACCGTCGACGAGGACGCGAGGCCGACCGCTTTGCCGATGTCGCGGACGGTCGGCGGATAGCCGTTGCTCGCCGAGTAGCGGCGGATGAAGTCGAAGATCTCCTGCTGGCGCTTCGTCAGATCCACGGTGCCTCCCTGTCCGAGGATATTACCGAACGTGTGTTCGCACCATATACCGCCGTGACGACGGACGCCGGTGCTTGCGGCGCGCGACCCATGCGGGTCTATACTCCGCGTCCGCGCGCGCTCGTGGCGGAATTGGTAGACGCGCAAGGTTGAGGGCCTTGTGGGCTTTACGGCCCGTGGTGGTTCGAGTCCACTCGAGCGCATCGTTGTCAAACCGGCGGCGAACCCCCGCAAAATCGGGGGATCGTGCGTCGATCGCTCAGGTTGGGCGCGACCGGCAGTCGACCGTCCCTCGGACCCGGCGGGCTGTGCCGATTACTCGCCCCTGAGCGTCCCCTCCGGCTCGCCCTCGCGGTTGCTCATCGTGGCCGAGTGCATTGACGGTTCTCGGCTCGAAGCGTGCGGCGCTAGTCGAGATCGAACGCGGCCCGGATCGCCGCGCTGAGCACGGGCTCCTGTTCGTCGAGCAGAACGCCGATTTGAGCACCGATGGCCTGCTTGGGGATCGTCGTGACGTTGTCGCAGCTCACCACCGAGGGACCATCGAGCCCGTTGGCTGCACCGACGGGCACCTCGGACGACAGTCCCCGGACCGTCGTGGTTATCGGGGCGACCGTGAGCGCCGAGAGGTGAGGGCGAACGAGCTCACGGGTGAGAATTAGAACGGGCCTCGACTTGTCCAGCGAGGCGACGTGAATCGGCCGCATCAGTCGAGCTTGCGTTTCAGGCCGGCGACATGCTCGGCAAGACCCGCGAGGTTGGGGTCCGGCGGAGACGCGCCAAGAATCGCGGCGTCGCGCGCGGCGACGGCACGTCGCCTGTCGCGCTCGAGAGCGCGGGCTACCACCGCAGCCCGGCTGCGTCCCGCTCCAGAACCGACCTGCTCATCGACGAAGTCGACGAGCTCCTCGGGAAGGCGCACCGCGATCTGCTTGCTCATCCCAACATGGTAGCAAAACGGTACCGGGCGGGGATCCTGCCGCCAAGCCTGATTGCGGAGTGGTTTTAGCCTGTCTCGGTCCGTCGGCCGGTCAGCGTGATCCCGCGCGAACGTTTGCGTCGAGGAAGTCGGCGATTAGCCCGGGCAGCTCGTGGAGCCCGCTCAGGTCGCGTCGCCCCTGATGACGCAGCGAAAGCCGATGTGGCTCGTCGAGGTGTCCGTCGTCTCGGGCTGGCGTGCGGCAGGGCGGTATCGCAAGCAGTAGTTGGGCGCGCAGAGGTGCGAACCGCCCTTGACGACGCGGCGGTCAGCCGCGGCTCCGCGGCTGTTCGCGGCGTTGCCCGGCTCGGGCACCTCGCCGCGCGAGTCCGGCCCGGGGCCGCAACACGGTCGTTCCATCTGCTGGCGCTGCCCCTCGCGGAGGGCGAAAACGTCGGCGGTCCACTCCCACACGTTCCCCGTGATGTCGTAAAGGCCAAAGTCGTTCGGGGGGAACAGGCCGACCGGCGACGTCCCGCGCCAGCCCTTCGCGCCAGTGTTGAGCCATGGAAACTCGCCCTGCCAGTGGTTGGCCATCAGTTCGCCGCGGGGGCGCTGCTCGTCCCCCCAGGCGAAGACCGACGCTCGCAGGCCGCCCCGGGCCGCGTACTCCCACTCGGCCTCTGTCGGCAGTTGCTTGCCGGCCCACGCCGCGTATGCCCCGGCGTCCTCGTAGGCGACGTGGGTGACCGGGTGATCCTGGCGGTCGGCGTTGTCGCTGCGCGGCCCCCACGGATGCCGCCAGCTCGCCCCGGGAACGTATGCCCACCATCGCATCGGGTTGTCGAGCGGGACGGGGCCGGGGGTGGGCCGAAAGACCGCGGAACCGGGGACCAGCAGCTCGGGATCCGCGTCGGGATAGTCGGCGGCATCGGGCGGTAGCTCGGCGAGCGTGACGTACCCGGTCTGCTCCACGAAATCAGCGAACTGGCTGACCGTCACAGGTGCGCGATCGATCGCGAAAGCTCCTACCTCGACCTCCTGCACCGGCCGCTCCTCGGGATAGAAGTCCTCGCACCCCATCAAGAAGGAGCCGCCGGGGAGCTCAACCATGCCGGCTGCGAGCGGCGTGCTGTGAGAACAAGGCACGGTCAGCCGCACCCCTGCCTGATCGAGCTCGTGGGGCCTTTGACGATCTCGCCGCACCCCACGAGACGTCGCGTTGGCGCGGCACCGCTAGCTCGCGGTCTCGGCGACGCTCTCTCTCCCCTGCATCATGCTCCACCACGCTCCGATCCGCTCCAGCCCCTCCACGATCTCGGGTGCCTTTTCCTGGCAGTTGGCGATTTGCGGCGCCAGCCAGAGATCTGCGAGCGTCAGCGCCTCACCGACGAGGAACGGCCCGCCGACGCCGACTGATTCGGCGCGCTCAAGCGCCGTTCGCGCCGCCTGCGACTGCTCATCTGTCGGGTTCTCCCCGCGCGGCAGACCCCTCACGACGTCGCGAAAGAGGTAGTCGGCGCAGATGCCCATCCACGTCCGCATCCTCGCGCGCCCGTCGATGTCGTCCGGCTGCAGCGACGGGCCCGGAAACGCTTCATCCAGATAGCCCGTGATGGCGAGACTCTCGATCAGTACCAGCCCGTTCGCCTCGACTATCGGCATCCGTCGGAAGGGATGGAGCTCTCCATGCGCCTCCGTTCGGTAGGCGACGGGGACCAGCTCGTACGCGATCTCCTTCTCCACGCACGTCATCCTCGCCGTACGCGTCCAGGTGGAGATCGGATAGCCGTGGATTCGGACGCTCGCCATATGACATCTCCCCTCCCGCTTGCGGCAAGGAGCGCCGCAGGGACGCGAAGGGAGCGGGTGGCAAGCGTAGCGGCGCCGACGGAGGCGCAGCCGTGCCGGGCCGCGTGCGTCGGAGCGGCGTCGCCGGGGTCGTGTTCCGACCGCACAACGAGCCGCCGGGCGCAACTGGCCTCGCGCTCAGCGTTTGCGTGACGGACGGGCCGGGATCGAATCCACGCCGATGGCCCCGGACGATTCCGCGGTGATCACCATCTCCCATTCATTGGGGCAGGCGCGTCGAGGGAGCGGCCCGGCCCCGTTGCGGGCCGCTCCCCGCGCCCCCCCTTACTTCAGCGGCAGGTGAAGCGTCGGCGTGATGGCGTCTTCGGCGACCGAAGCCGGCGTCCACGGCAGCGTGATCCATTCGTTTTTGGAGAACCGCTGCGTCTGGTCTTCGTAGTAGGGAGACGTCGGGTCTTCCGACTGCGAGTAGGCCAGGAGCGCTTTGGAGATCGGTTCGTGCCCGGGTTGCAGTTCCGTGAACATCACGATGCTGGTGCCGCCCGTCACTTCGGCCTGTTTCGCGGTCGGCGACGGGAACGACGAGCCGATGGCCGCGTAGCAGCCGTCGCCCTCGAGGCACCCGGGCAGCGGGGCCGCGCCGGGCTGCGGCGCGCGCTGCACTTCGCCGATGCTGGCGTCGAGGGGGATGCCGCGTTCCTGCATCGCGTTCACCGCCGCCGCGAGCGCTTCCTTGCTCGCCTGCAGCGACGTGTTGAGAGTGTTCGGCGTGTACACGGGTTCACTCGCCGTCCAGGGGTGCAGCCAGAAGTCCGCCGCTCCGTTCGGCGCGCGTTCGAACCATTCCTGGAACAGCCAGCCGCCCTTGTCTTCGAGCGTCGCCGTCGCACCGTAGGCGTCGAGTACCGGGCACGCTTCGCTGACGTTGACCCCGTCGATCACGCCGCCTTCTTCGGCCACCGCGTTGTTGCAGATTTCGCGCAGGCCCGGCAGCGCGCGTTCGGCCGGCAGCGAACGGAACTTCGTCCAGTCTTCCTGCATCGTCTCGGCAGTGAACCCGGGCGTCGGCGAGAGACCGTCGGTCGGGACGCCGCCGTTGTTCGTGCCCATGCGCTGCGCGACCATGTCAATCGCCGTCTGGGCGCGCATGCCCGGGTCTTCTTCTTCGTTGCCGAGCGCGGGCGAGAACCCGGTCAGCGGGCTGTTCGCGTTCGCCAGCCAGAACGAGTTGTTGGAGTTCTCGACGTAGTCCTTGCGGACCAGCGCCGGCTCTTCGTCGCCGGCGAGGATGCCGGGCACGATCGCACCGGGGCTTTCCGGCAGTTCGCAGTCACCGTCGCCGACGAACGGCCCCTCGACCGACCCCGTCGCCCGCTCGACGTTGCAGTACGAGTCGACGTAGGCCTTCGTCAGGCTCGAGGCGACCGCGATCTCCGAATAGAACGCGTTGCCTTCCTCGTCGGCCCCGATCGTGTTCACCCAAGGCACGCCCTGGATGGTGCGCTCGGATTCGATGAGCTGCGACGCGTTTTCGGCTTTGCTGATCGCGAGCCACTGGTTGACGCCGCGCAGGTTGTTGGCGTTGGCGTCGTCGACCGCGACGGCGTGTCCTGCCTCCCAGATCACGGGCCCGTAGTGGCTGTAATAGAGCGTGTCCGAGCGCGGCACCAGTTCGCCGTGTTCAAGCGCCTCGACGGTGATGGTGCGGGCTTTCATCCGCAGCGTTTTGTTGTCGTAGATGTACGAGGTCGGGCTCGACAGCGCCGGGATGAGCGCCCAGAACGTGACCGTCGTGTTCGTCGAGACCGTGTGCGTCCACGCGACATGCTGGTTGTGGCCGATGTTGATGCCGGGAAGCCCCCAGATGCCGGCGCCGATCGCGTGGTATTTGCCGGGGATTTCGACGTTCATCTCCCAGAAGCGTTCCGAGCCGTGCCACGGGAAGTGCGGGTTTGCGAGCACGACGCCGCCGCCGTTGGTTGCATCTTCGCTGCCGACCGCGAGGCCGTTAGAGCCCATCAGGTTGCTGTGGCCGACGTGCGCGAGCTTTTCGATCGAGGCTCCCAGCGAGGCGGCTCTCACGCCCTGTCGGCGCGCCAGCGCGGCGGCCGCGTCCGACGGCGGGCCGAACGCCGGGTTCGCCTCTGCGTAGGGCCCGAGCGCCGAATTGCCCGCGAGATCGTCGACCTGGTAGATGCGGCGCCAGACTTCGGTCGCATCGATCGGCCTGACCCACGCGGCGCCTTTGCAGGCGGGGTTCGTGACGCCTGCCGCCCCGCCGATGTGCTTGAGGTAGGCGTCGTAGCCGGCTGCGTAGCCGCGCACCGCTTCGGTCGCTTCCGTCGCCGGCCCCTGCGGGTAGGGAAGTTTGAGGAGTTTCTGGATCGCGTGGTCCTCGTCGATCGACGTCCAGTAGACGTCCGAGTTGAGGTTCGTGAACACGAGCCCGCCCTCGGCTTCGTTCTTGAACGTCCCTTCCGGGCCGAGGAACTTGGATCGTTCGCCGTCCACCGTCAGGAAGGATTCGGCGAGCAGGCAGATTCCGTCCTGCGCCTGGGCGTAGCCGATGCCGTAACCGAGGTCGGCGAAGTTTTCGCCGGCGACGTTCGCGACACCGCCGGTTGTCCGGGTCAGCGACACGTGATACGACGCTGCGGCCGAAGCCGGGAAGCACATCGCGACGGCAGCCACCGCGAGGAGCGCGAGCACGCGGCCCCTCGTGAAGCGCCTGCCCCCGTTGCGCCCTTTCTGCCCGCAAGGCGCGGAATCCGTCCCCATGTTCCTCTCCCTCTCTGAATGAGCCCTACGATGGTGAGCGCCGCAATGGCGGACTGCTCAGTACTTCAATATCTCGAGTAAGGTACCAGGGTGTCCACTGCTGCACAAGCGAGTACCGGTCGGCTCCCGCGCGGACCCCACCGGCTCTCCCGCGAGGAGGTCGAGAGCCATCAGCGCGAACGCATCCTCGCGGCGGTCGTCGCGATGGTCGGCACGAAGGGTTACGGCTCGACGACGATCGGCGACATCAGCCGCCGGGCGCGCGTTTCGCGTGACACGTTCTACGAGCAGTTCCCGAACAAGGAAGAGTGCTTCCTCGCCGCCTATGACGCGATCACGCACGAACTGCTGGCCGAAATCGTAGCCGTCGGCACGAGCCAGGCAAGCTACGTCGACGCGGTGCGCGACGGCGTGCGCACCTACCTGAACTTCTGGAGCGAGCGCCCCGACGCGGCGCGCGCCTGCACGCTGGAGGTGATGGCGGCGGGCGAGAAGGCCCTCGAGCACCGCGAACGCACGCTCGGCAACTTCGCGCGCCTCTTCCGGACGATCGCCGAGCAGGCCGCGGCAGAGCACCCGGGGCTGCCGAAGGTCCCCGACATCGTTCCGCGCGCCAGCATCCTCGCCGTGCTCGATCTCGCCACCGAGTACGTGCGCCAGGGCCGCACCAGCTCGCTGCCCGAGATCGAGAACGAAATCGTCTACCTCTGGCTGCTGGGCCTCGCGGGCCACGAGGTCGCCGCGCGCGCCACCGAAAGCACGCAGCGCGCCCGCGACTGAAGTCGCCTTCGCGCGGGGCTCGCCGGCGCGAGCCGCTGTGGCAAGATCGGCGCGTGGCGCAAGCGCCGACCGTCGCGCCCCTCCTCGTGGCCGAGCTACTCGCTGAGGGCGAGCGCCTCCCGGTCTGCGTGCACGTCATCGACCACCCCGACGCGCGCGTGCTCGTCGACACCGGCATGACCGAGCTGCACCCGGCGGTCGCCGACCTCGATCCCCGTCTCGTGCCGCTGAGCGAGCAGGATTTCGACATCGAGAGCGTCGACATCGTCGTCAACACGCACCTGCACTTCGACCACTGCGGTGGTAACCACCTCTTCGCCGGCAGGCCGATCTACGTCCAGCGCCGCGAGCTCGACGACGCGCTCGGCGAGGACGAGTACACGATCCGCGAGTGGGTGACGGCGCCTGGCGTGCAGTACGAGCCGGTCGACGGCGAACTCGAATTGCTGCCGGGACTGCGCCTTGTCCCGGCACCGGGCCACACGCGCGGCATGCAGGTCGTGGTCGTGGAGACCGGCGGGCGCCCGCTCGTCGTCGGCGGCGATGTGGCCGTCTGCTTCGCGGAGCTCGACGACCCGCAGACGGAGGGCCAGCGCCTGGTGCGCGAACTGGAGCCGGAGCTCGTCTGGCTCACGCACGAGCGCGAGCCGTGGCGGCCCGCGGCCGCGTAGGCTGCGCGCTCTGCGCCCTGCCGCCGGATGTGCCCCGGCGTTTTTTCTCGCCGCGTCAGGTCGTCGCGTTCGCCGTCCGGCCCTACTGCCCGGGGAGGACGCCTCGGACCTGGGGCGTCGCCGCGCACGCGGCGACGCCTTGCGGCCCGGTCAGCTCGCCGGAGTCCAGCCGAGCTGCCCTTCGCACTTGCCGCTCGGGCCGCCGGTGACGACGTAGCTTTCGGAGTAGATGATGTTCTGACTCGAGTTCTCGCCGCTGTATTGGGTACTCGACGTCTGGTCGTCTTCCGCTTCCAGTTCTTCCCAGAAGGCCGGTTCGCTCGCCGCACCGTCCGTGAACGACTCGTTGCCGACCTCCTCTTTGGCCGTTTCGCCGTTGTGGATGGTGACGTATGACTGGCTGAACGACATGGGGTTCGGCGACGTGTACGTCATGATGAGGCGCGCCGCGTGCGTGGTTTCGTTTTGTGCGCACTCCGCTTCAAGAGCGATTCCGTCATAGCTGCCGACCTTAGTGAAGGTCGGGCTCGTCGACGCGGGAAGGTCAACGCTGAAAAGCACGGCGCCCGGCCCCGGCGGTCCGGCCGGGCCTTCTCTGCCGGTGGCGCCTTGTTTGCCTGCCGCCCCGGTCCGCCCTCTGAGCTTCTTGAGCACGCTGGGGCTGATCTGGTTTGTGGACCTGATGAGGTAGTGCTGCGCGGCGACCGCCGCTCCGCTCATCGCAAAGATGAGCGCGAGCGTGGCGACGACGTTCGCGTAGCTTAGGTGGCGTCGTATCGCTTTGAACATGCGTGGTGTGCGGGAGGCGCCGCCATCAGGCAGCGGCCTTGCGCGGGCGGGCGCTCTCCCGGCCCCCCTTTCCTTTTGAAGTTGTGCTCTGGTCCCGCGCGAGCGAGACGAGTGAGCGTACTTCGCGGCGCCCTACGCCGGGGTACCTCCGCGAGAAGCGAGCCGTGTGTGCTCGTCAGCTTCGGTGCTCGGGGTTGGGGTGGTCCGGGTGGCCGAGGTCCCAGTCCCGCGTCGAGTTGCCGTAGGCGGGGATGCCGCCGGCGTCGGTTATCAAACGCGCCATGTGCAGCGCGTTCCACGCGAGGAAGACCGTGTTGCGCGTCGCCCACGCGTTCCTCTCGCCGCCGTACTGCGGGTCCAGGTAGGACGGCCCGGGACCCGCCTCGCCGGTCCAGTAGGTGTCGGCCTGGGGCGGGATCACGAGGCCGATGTGCTGCAGCGCGTAGAGAACCTGGGCGCTCACGTGCTTGCCACCGTCGTCGTTGCCGGTCGTGACCGCGGCCCCGACTTTTCCGTAGTAGGACCACTGCCCCGCGGCGTTGACGTCAGAGGAGTAGGCGTAGAGGCGCTCGATGACCTTGCGTGTCAGAGAGCTCTGGTCGCCGAGCCAGACGGGGCCGGCGATGATGAGGATGTGCGCGGGGACGACGAGGCTCTCGTAGATCCCGGGGAACTCGTCGCGATCGTACCCGTGCTCGCGCATATCGGGCCAGAGCCCCGGTGGGATCTCGTGGTCGGCCGTGCGGATCTCGTCGAATTTCACTCCCACGCGCTCGAACACGGTGCGCACGATGGCGAGCAGTCCGTCGGTGTTGCTCGGCTCCGGTGAGCGCTTGGTCGTGCCGTTGAAGGCGACGGCGCGCAGGTCCGCGTAGCTCGTCGGCGCGGCGTCGGCCTGCTGCTCGATGAAGGCCTGGATGTTCGATGGGATCGCCACTGTTCTCCTCTCGGCGGGCGTTTTCAGGATTATCGGCTACGCCGGCGACTGGGGCCGACGGCTCGCCTCGTCGGGCCGCAGGGGCGCGCGGGCGACGGGCGCGTCTATGCCCCGGCGCGCCCGGCTTCGCGGGTGCGTGAGATACAACCTCGTTCCGTGCACGCGGCGAACAGCGGTACGGGATGGGCGCTCGCGATCGTCGGGCTCAGCGTCGTGCTCGTTGCGGCCTTCTCGCGTCGCCTGTCCGGCACGCCGCTTACGCCGGCGATCGTCGTCGTCGCGCTGGGGCTGCTCGCCGGGCCGCTCGTGCTCGACAAGCTGACGGCCGCACCGACGAGCTCGCTGGTGCGCACCCTCGCCGAAGCGACGCTCGCCGTGGTCCTCTTCTCCGACGCCTCGCGCATCGACCTGCACGCTCTGCGCCGCGATGCCGCCATCCCGGCGCGCCTGCTCGGCATCGGGCTGCCGCTCACGATCGCCGGCGGCGCGCTCGCGGCCGCGGCCCTGTTCCCGTCACTGTCGCTGAGCGAGGTCGCGATGCTCGGCGTGATCCTCGCGCCTACCGATGCCGGGCTTGGCAGCGCCGTCGTCACGGACGAGCGCCTGCCGCAGCGCGTGCGGCAGTCGCTCAACGTCGAGAGCGGGCTGAACGACGGCCTGTGCGTGCCGTTGCTGCTGCTCGCGATCGCGACCGCCGCGGGGCCCGCCGAGTCGGCGCACCCGGCTCAGCTGCTGGCTGAAGAGGTCGGCTACGGAGCGCTCGCGGGTGGCGCGGTCGGCCTTCTCACCGGCGGCGTGGTCGTGGCCGCCGAGCGCTTGAAGCTGATCGACACGCCGTGGCTCCAGCTCGTGCCGATCGCGGCGGCCGCGTCGTCGTTCGGCGTCGCGCTCGCTCTCGGCGGGTCGGGTTTCATCGCGGCCTTCGTGGCGGGGCTGGTCTACGGCCTGACGACGCGCGGCGAGAAGGCCGAGGAGATGCGCTTCACGGAGGAGGCCGGGCTGCTTCTCGACGCCGTGACGTTCCTGGTCTTCGGCGCCGTCCTGCTGAGCCCGGCGCTCGAAGAGATCTCGTGGCGCTTCGCTCTCTATGCGGTCCTCAGCCTCACCGTCGTCCGCATGGTGCCGGTGGCGCTTGCGATGCTCCGCAGCGGCGCGCGCTGGCAGACCGTCTCGTTCATCGGCTGGTTCGGGCCGCGCGGCCTCGCCTCGATCGTGTTCGCCGTCATCGTCGAGGACGCCGATCCCGCGCACGCGCCGACGATCCTGACCGCCGCCTACCTCACCGTCGGCCTGTCGGTACTCGTCCACGGCCTCTCGGCCGCCCCGCTCGTCGACCGTTACTCCTCCTGGTACGCGCGGCATGGGCGCGTGCGCGCGAAGATGGAGAGCGAATCCTCACCGGAGCACAGGCCGCGCCGTTCGTGGCTTGCGCGCTACGGGCAGGCGAGCGCCGAGCGCCCGCGCTGAGCGGCCGGTACCACTCGCGCGCGCGCCCGCACCGCCGCTCGCGCGTCAGTCGAGCTGGATCGCGCGCATCACGTGCTCGTCGGGGAGCTTCTCGAGCACGCCGCGCAGGACGTCGCGCTCGTCGGCCTCGGCGCGTCCGAGGTCGTTGACGAGAAGCCGCACGGCGGAGTGCGTGATCTTCATCTGTGGCGGCGTGAGCTCGATCGTGAGCCGCCCGCTGTCGTCGGGCTCGCCGTCGAGCTCGCCGAGCACGTCGCGCGCGAGCGCGCGGATGTCGGGCTCGTGCGCCTCGTCGCCGATCAGCAGGCGCAGCGAGCTCGCCGTCGCCGAGACCTCGGCCGCGTTCAGGATCAGGTGGTACGGGGGCTCGGGGGTTTCGTCCGGCGTCATCGCCCCCAGCCTAACGGTGCGCCGGCCGGCGCGGCCTCCACGCCGCGTCGATCGGGTCGCGCGAGCGCAGCTGAATGACGTTGCAACACGCAACCGATGGTTGCTATATAGTGGCGGCGAAGGCAACCGGTGGTTGCAGATCGGCGAGGAGGGACCATGGCCGCAGACAGCGTCGAACGGGAGATCCTGATCTCAGCGGACGCCACCGTCGTGTGGGACGTCATCACGGACCCCGACAAGATCAGCCTCTGGTTCACCGACGAGGCGCGCGTGGAAGCGCTCCCCGGTGCCGACGGCGAGCTCACCTGGCGTCGGGGCGGGCGCAACGGCGAGAAACAGGCCGACGTGTCCGTCCCGATCCGCGTCGTCGATGCCGAACCGTTCCGCCGCTTCTCGTTCCGCTGGAACCATGCGCCCGGGGAGGCTCCGGACGAGACGAACTCGGCGCTGGTCGAGTTCACGCTCAGCGAAGAGGCGGGCGGAACGCGGCTGAAGGTCGTCGAGAGCGGGATCGGGGCCGTCGCGCGCGAGGAACAGGCGCGGAGCAAGTACGTGGACGAGCACGGCGCGGGCTGGAGCAGGCACTTCGGCGAACTTGCGGCCTACGTGCGAACCGCCCAGAGCGAAGCGCCGCGGCCGTGAGCGCGGCGCCGGCGCAAGAGGACCTGCTCTGGTCCGCGGTCGCGGAGCCGATGCGACGCCGCGTGCTCGATGTGCTGCTCGAGCGCGGCGAGGCGACGGGCGCGGCCGTCGCGCGCGAGCTGCCCGTCACGCGCCAGGCGGTCGCCAAGCACCTGGCTGTGCTCGACCGCGCCGGGCTCGTGGCCGGTACGCGCCGCGGGCGCGAGGTGCGCTACGTCGTGCTGCCGGAACGGCTCGACGATGCCGCCGCCGCGATGGCGCGCGTCGCCGCGCAGTGGGACCGGCGCCTGGCGCGGATCAAGCGGCTGGCGGAGGCTGCGCAGGCCGACGTCTAAGGGGACCGGTGAAAACGAGAGAGAGGCTGAGATGACCAGGCAAAGGACAGGGACCCACGAGGAATGGCTCGCGGCGCGCATGGAGCTGCTCGACGCCGAGAAGGAGCTGACGCGCCGCGGCGACGAGCTCGCACAACGCCGCCGGGAGCTCCCCTGGGTCGCCGTCGAGAAGGAGTACGCGTTCGACACGGACGACGGGCCGGCGACGCTCAGCGACCTCTTCGGGGGGCGATCGCAGCTGCTCGTCTACCACTTCATGTTCGGCCCCGACTTCGCGGCCGGCTGCCCGTCCTGCTCGGCGATCGCCGACGGGTTCTCAGGGTCGGTCGTCCACCTGCAGAACCACGACGTCGCCTTCTGGGCCGTGTCGCGCGCCCCGCTCGCGCAGCTGCAGCGTTACAAGCGGCGGATGGGCTGGACGTTCCCGTGGGCGTCGTCGTCCGACGGCGAGTTCAACCGCGACTTCCACGTCTGGCACACCGACCGCGAGTGGCAGTCGGGGACCGTCGACTACAACTTCCGCGCCTGCGACGTCGGCTCCTCGGACCCGAGCCCCGGCCTGATCGCGATCGCGTCGGGCGCCGGCACCGACCCCGTGACGTTCAGCAAAGAGCGGCCCGGAATGAGCGCGTTCGCCCTCGAGGACGGGATCGTCTACCACACCTACTCGGCCTACGGGCGCGGCGTCGACGCTGTGTGGGGGATGTACGCGTGGCTCGACCGGGCACCGCTCGGCCGCAACGAGCCCGACGTCTGGTGGCGGCGGCACGACGAATACGGCGCCGAACCCGCGCCGACGGGCGGCACCTAGGACCGCGGGACCATGGCCTCCACGTCGGCCGGCGGCTCGCGCTCGAGCGGAACGCGCGTCGACTCGAGCACGCGGCTGACCATGTTGTAGTAGCTGACGAGCAGGATCACCTCCGCCGCTTCGCGGGCGCCGTAGCGCTCGACGAGCTCCTGCAGGGCCTCGTCCGAAAGGCGCACGTCGCGGCTGATCTCGTCGGCGACGCGGCAGAGGAAGTTCGCCTCCTCGTCGAGGGCGACGACGGTCGCATCGGCGGCGATCGCGGTGATCTCGGCGTCGTTCACGCCGGACGCGCGCGCGAGGCGCTCGTGCTGGTGGCGCTCGTATTCGGCGCCGGTCGCGTGGGCGACACGCAGCACCACGATCTCGCGTCGCCGCGCGTCCAGGGCGCTGGTGAGGACTGCGCGGCCGAGCTGCAGGAAGGGCTTCAGCCCCCAGCGCGTGCCCGCGAGCATGCGGAACACGTTGAGCGGCGGCACCGCGGCGAGCACCTCACGCTGGCGCTCGCCGAGCTCCTCGTCGGTCGGCAGCGGAATGCGGGCCCCCTGCGCCATCTCCGCGTGAGACTACATCCGCGCCGAAGCGGATCGCCGCTGCTCAGGCTGCCACCGCGCGCAGCTCCGCGAGCGAGTCGCGCAACACTGCGGCCAGGTCGCCGCCCGGCTCGCTCACCCAACGTTCGAACGAGACGCGGAAGACGGCCATGCCGGCCTCGGCCGTCAGCGTCGCGGCACGGGCGTCGACGCCGCGGGCGCGCAGCGCCGCGTCGACCGCCGCGCCGAGCGCGGCGAGCTTGATCAGCTCCCGCTCCCGCAGCTCCGGGCTCGCGCTGATGATGCGCTGCCGGCGCGCCGCGAAGTCGCGCCGCTCCTCGAAGATCCCGGCCACCGCGAAGAGCGCCGCTTCCACGGCCGCGAGCGCCGCGGCATCCGCGGGCGCGTCGCGGACGGACTCTTCGAAGCTCTCCTGAAGCAGCGCCGAACCGCCGAAGAGCACCTCGCGCTTGTCCGTGAAGTAGCGGAAGAACGTGCGCTTGGTCAGGCCGGCGCGCTCGGCGATCTCGGCGACCGTCGTCTCCTCGAAACCCTTCTCTTCGAACAGCTCAAGCGCCGCCTGCTCGAGGCGCGCGCGGGCTTCCGGTTGCCAGCGGCCCATCGGCACAGCGTACCTGATGACACTCGGTGACAACGATGTGCTACGTTCATGGCACCTTGTGACATCGCGGCGGCGTCCTCGCGACGCCGCCGCACACCCCCCCGGAGGTTTGGCAATGCGAGTTTTCATCACAGGAGCATCGGGTCACATCGGATCCGCCGTGGTCCCGGAGCTGGCGGCGGCGGGGCACGAAGTCGTCGGGCTCGCGCGCTCCGACGACAGCGCCGCAAAGATCGAGGCGGCGGGCGCCGAGGCGGTGCGCGGCGACCTCGACGACCTCGACGGCCTGCGCGAGGCGGCACGCGAGGCGGACGGCGTGATCCACCTCGCCTTCAAGCACGAGTCGATGATGACCGGCGACTACGTCACCGCGCTCGAGAGCGACATGGCCGCGATCCGCGCCCTCGGTGACTCGCTCGCCGGCAGCGACAAGCCTTTCGTCGGCACGTCTGGCTCGCTGCTATTGGCCGCGAGCGGCGTCAGTGGACGCCCGGGGACCGAGCGCGACACCGCAGAGGGCGGGCGCGCCGACGCGGAGAACCTCGTTATCTCGTACGCCGACGCGGGCGTCCGCTCTTCTGTGGTGCGCCTCGCACCGATCGTGCACAGCACGCTCGACAAGCACGGCTTCGCGCCGATCCTGATCGAGACCGCACGCCGCACGGGCTTCTCCGGCTATCTGGGAGACGGCGCGAACCGCTGGCCGGCGCTGCATACGCTCGACGCGGCACGCCTCTACCGCCTCGCGCTCGAGAGCGCACCCGCGGGCTCGCGGCTGCACGGCGTGGAGAGCGTCGGCATCCCGTTCGCCGACATCGCGGGCGCGATCGGACGCGGCCTGGACGTGCCGGTGCAAAGCGTCGCGGACGACGACGCCGCCGGGCACTTCGGTTTCCTCGCCGGCCTCGTCGCGATCGACAACCCGACGTCCAACGAGATCACGCGGGAGCTGCTCGGCTGGGAGCCGACGCACCCGGGCCTGCTGGCGGACCTGGCGGAGGGGCACTACTTCGCCCCGGTGCTCACGAGCTGACGTCCGCCGCGCGCGGCGGCCGGCCGGCGGCGACGATCGTCGCCGAGCTCCGGCGCGCAGCGCGGCAGCTCGGTGACGTAGCCGGAAGGTAACCGGCGCGCACGAGGCGATGGACTAGGGTCTCGATGGCCGCGCCGGATCGCCGGCGCGGGCCGAAAAAGACAACCCGGGAGGGCGGCCATGAAGCTCGGTATCCACTTCGTCAACTTCACGCTTCCGGGTGCGCCCGAGTCGCTGGCGCCGGCGCTGGCGGGGACGGCCCAGGCGGCCGAGGCCGGCGGCTGCGCGAAGTTCACGCTCATGGATCACTGGTTCCAGATGGAGCGCTTCGCCACCGCCCAGGACCCCATGCTCGAGTGCTACACGGGGCTGGGCTTCGTCGCCGGCAAGACGGAGACGATCACGCTCAGCGCTCTGGTCACCGGCGTCACCTACCGGCATCCGGGGCTACTCGCGAAGATCGTCACGACGCTCGACGTCCTCTCGGAGGGGCGTGCCCAGCTCGGCATCGGCGCGGCGTGGTACGAACGCGAGCACCTCGGGCTCGGCGTGCCGTTCCCGCCGATCAGCGAGCGCTTCGAGCGCCTCGAGGAGACGCTGCAGATCTGCCTGCAGATGTGGAGCGACGACGACGGCCCCTACGACGGCCGCTACTACCAGCTCGCGGAGACGATCTGCTCCCCGCCCCCGGTGCAGCGCCCGCGCCCGCGGATCATGATCGGCGGCAGCGGCGAGAAAAAGACGCTGCGCCTGGTCGCGCGCTACGCCGACGTCTGCAACCTCTTCGGCGCCGACCCGGCGGAAGTCGCGCACAAGCTCGACGTGCTCGCGGCGCACTGCGCCGACGCCGGGCGCGATCCGGGCGAGATCGAAAAGACGATCATCTCGACCGGCGCCGACCCGCTCGACGACGTCGACGCCTTCCTCTCGGCGATGGAGCAGTACGCGGCGCTCGGCGTCGAGCTCGTCGAGGTCGTGCCGCGCAGCGGCGACCCCGTCGCCTGGACGACGCGCGTCTGCGAGGAGGTCGTGCCGCGGCTCGCGCAGATCGGGGACGCCTGACCCGACCGCGCCGCTACGCGCGGGCCGTGAACGTCACGTCCATCCGCTTCACGCCGTGGATGAACGCGCTGCGCAGGAGCTCCGGTTCGCCCGCTTCGATGTCCGGCACGAGCCGCAGGAGCTCGGCGAAGATCGACCGTAGCTGCGTGCGCGCCAGGGACGCGCCCAGGCAGTAGTGGGGACCGCCGCCGCCGAAGCCGAGATGGCGGTTGGGCTCACGCGAGATGTCGAACTCCCAGGGGCGCTCGAAGGCGCGCTCGTCCCGGTTCCCGGAGTGGTAGAAGAGCACGAGCCGTTCGCCGGCGGCAAGGTGCTCGCCGTGGAGGCCGACCGCGCGCGTCGTCGTGCGGCGGAAGGTCAGGACCGGCGTCGCCCAGCGCACGAACTCCTCGACGGCGGCTCCCATCCGCGCGTCGGGGTCGGCGGCGAGCAGCGCGCGCTGCTCCGGGTTGAGCGTCAGCGCGCGCATGGCGTGCGAGGTCGTGTGGCGCGTCGTGTCGTTGCCGGCGACGGAGAGGAGAACGAAGAACGCGGCGATCTCGGCGTGCGTCAGGCGCTCGCCGTCGACTTCGGCGTGCACCAGTGCGCTCATCAGGTCGTCGGCGGGGTTCCGCTCGCGGTGCTCGGCCAACGCCGTCGCGAACTCGGTCAGCGTCCAGAGCGCCTGACCGAGCATTTCCAGCGGCGAGCTGTCGCCGAAGAACTCGGGGTCGGCGACCGAGACGAGCACGTCGGCGGCCCGCACGACGCGCTCGCGGTCCCCCTCGGGAACGCCGATCATGTCCGAGATCGTCACGAGCGGCAGCCGCTTGGCGATCAGCTCGACGAAGTCGCCGCCGCCGGTGGGAGCCGCGTCCTCGACGATGCGTCGCGCGTTGACGCGGATGTTGTCCTCGATGCGCGCGACCTGCCGCGGCGTGAACGCGGCGGAGACGAGGCCGCGCAGCTTGGTGTGGCGCGGCGTGTCCATCGCGAGGAACGACTGCGAGGCCTCGAGCAGCTCGCGTGGCGCGTCACCGAACTGGACGCCGTCGCCGGAGCGGAACGTCGCGGGGTCGCGCGAGATCGCGCGGATGTCCTCGTAGCGCACCACGGCCCAGTAGTGCGGCCGGCTGGACTCGGGCAGGCCGAGAATGTCCTCCGGCGGGTCGTGGCGCGAGAGCGGCTCATCGCGGCGGAGCGCCGCGAACAGCTCGTCGCGCTCGGGCGCCGGCAGGCCCCAGAACGCGAGCGAGCCGAGGGCGTCCGGTGAGCCGGTGACGTCGGATGCGGCCACGTGCGGCGACTCTATCCCGCGCCGCGCGGCCTGCGATGTTCCTAGTCGCCTTCCAACGCGACGTCCGCGGCCGTCGCCGTGCCCGCCGTGCGGCCCGGCGCGGTCTGGTAGGTCCAGTAGAGGTTGGTGTGCGTGATGACCTTCTCGGGCGGCGGTGCCCCCCAGTCCGTCGAGTCCTCGGTCGTGTGCGCGTCGCTCACGAGGATCGTGTCGTAGCCGCGCGCGAGCGCGCCGTGCAGCGTCGAGCGGATACACGCGTCGGTCTGCGCGCCCGCGACGACCAGGCGCCCGACCTCGAGGTCGGCGAGCAGCGCCTCGAGCTCGGTGTCCTCGAAGGCGTCGCCGTATTCCTTCTCGACGATCGGCTCGCCCTCGCCGGGCGAGAGCTCGGACACGATCTGCCATTTGTCGCTGCCGGGGACGAGGTCGTCGCTCGCGTGGCGCACCCAGACGATGGCGGTGTCGGCGTCGCGCGCGCGGTCGACGACCGCCGCGACGTTCGCGACGACGAAGTCTCTTTCGTGGGCGTCCGCCACGACGCCGTTCTGGACGTCGATCACGAGCAGCGCAGTGTTGGGACGGTTCTCGAGGGTCGTCATCGTTGCTCCTCTCTCGCTTGCGGTGCCGCTTCGAGCGTACCCCCATCTGCGCCGCGCGATACGCCCCACGGCGATCGCCGTTAGTCTCGGCTGACTGGACTCGGAAGGAGGAGGGCGATGGATCCGGTGGTGCACTTCGAGCTCCCCGCGGCGGACCGGGAGCGGATGGTCGCGTTCTACGAGCGGGCGTTCGGCTGGCAGACCGAACAGCTCGGGGCGGAGATGGGCAACTACACGGTCGTCAGGACGACCGAGACGGCCGACGGGCGGCCGACGACGCCCGGCGCGATCAACGGCGGCTTCTTCGAACGAACCGACGACGCCGCCTCGCAGGCGCCGCGCGTCGTGATCGGCGTCGCCGACGCCGAGGCGACGCTCGCCGCGGTCACCGAAGCCGGCGGGACCGTTGACAGCGTGCCGACGATGATCCCCGGCGTCGGCCTCTACGCGTCGTTCCGCGACACCGAGGGCAACCACCTCAGCATCCTGCAGCCGGGCGCCGGATAGCGACGCGTGGCGTACGACGAGCAGCTCGCGGAGCGGATCCGGGCGCTCACCGCAGAGGACGCCGACGTCGCCGAGAAGCCGATGTTCGGCGGCCTCGCGTTCCTCGTTAACGGCAACATGGCGCTCGCCGCGCGGTCCGGCGGCGGCGTCCTCGTGCGGGTCGATCCGGCCGACAGCGCCGCGCTCGAGCGCGCGGCGCACGTCAGCCCGATGCTCATGCGCGGCCGCCCGACGGACGGCTGGCTGACGGTGGATGAGGGCGGCGTGCGCCGCGCCGCGGATCTTGCGACGTGGGTGGAGCGCGGCGTGTCGTACGCGCGCGGACTGCCGCCGAAGTAGCAGGGTCAGCGCGGCGCGCCGTCGACCGCGGCCAGGCGCTCGTGCACATGGCTCACGACCGTCGCGCCCTCCGCCACCGCCGTCGTGCAGCGCTTCACCGAGCCGGCGCGGACGTCACCGGCGGCGTAGACGCCGGGGACGCTCGTCTCGAGCATGTTCTCGGCGCCGGCGGCGGCACCGGTGAGGACAAAGCCGTGCTCGTCGCGCGCGACGACCTCGCCGAGCCACTCGGTGCAGGGTTCCGCGCCGAGGAAGAGGAAGAGGTAGGAGAGATCGAGCTCGGCGCCGTCGGTGAGCTCGACGCCCTCCAGGCGCCCCTCCGTTCCCTGGAGCGCGCTTACTTCGCTGCGGTCGCGGACGGCCACGCCGAACTTCTGGACCTCATCGACGAGGTACTGCGACATCGTCTCGCGCAGGTCGCCCCGGCGGTGCAGGAGCGTGACGAGCGCGCCGCCGCGCGCCAGCCACACGGCGGCCTGGCCCGCCGAGTTCCCGCCGCCGACGACGCCCACGCGCTTGGCCGCGCACAGCTGTCCCTCGAGCGGTCCCGCGGCGTAGAACACGGACTGCCCCTCAAAGCTTTCGAGGTCCTCGACGGGTAGCCGGCGGTACGCCGCGCCCGTCGCGAGCAGCACGGCCTTGGCCTGCACCTCGGTTCCGTCGTCGAGCGTCACGAGGTGGCAGGTGCCGTCGGGCGCGAGGCTGCGCGCCTTGAACGGGGACGCGACGCGCGCGCCGAACTTGCGCGCCTGCGTGATCGCGCGGCTGGACAGTTCGGTGCCCGTTATGCCGGCCGGGAAGCCGAGATAGTTCTCGATGCGGCGCGAGCTCCCCGCCTGCCCCCCGAGCACCGTGCTCTCGACGACGAGCGTCGAGAGCCCCTCGGACGCCCCGTAGACGGCGGCGCCGAGCCCGGCCGGGCCGCCGCCGACGACGAGCAGGTCGACGATCTCGCGCCCGGCGAGCACGGTGCCGACGCCGATGGCGCGCAGGAGCTCGCCGTTGCTCGGCGCGTGCAGCTCGTCGCCCCCGGGGAGGCGGACGAGCGGCAGCGAGCCGGCCGCGCCGTCGACGCCGGCGTCCCGCGGGTCGACCCACGTGTGCGGCAGGCGCTGGGCGCGCGCGAAGTCGAGCAGGCGCCTCGTGTCGGCGTCCTCGCGATGGCCGACGACCTCGAAACCGACGCCGTGGACCTGCTGCAGCGACTCGCGGCGCTCGACGAACGCGCTGAGCAGCAGATCCGACAGGGCCGCGTCTTCGAAGAGGAGCTCGCGCAGCACTGGCCGCTCGACGGCGATGTAGCGCATCGGCTCCGTCACGACCGCCGTCAGAAAGACCGTCTGCCCGGAGAGCAGGTTCACCTCGCCGAGGAAGCCCGAGGGCCCGTGGCGCACGATCTCCTCGCCGGCCCCGTCGCGCACGGCGACCTCGCCCTCGATGATCGCGATGAACGGGTAGCTCTCGTCGCCGATGCTGAACAGCACGTCGCCGACGGCGGCGGTGCGCACCTCGCCGGCCTCTTCGAGCTGCCTGAGCTGGGAGGGCGAAAGGACGCGCGTCGTGATCGGCGACACGTTCTCAGCCGAGCGGCGACGGCGGGATGCGCGTGCTGCCGTGGACCGACGGGATCAGCATGCCGACCTCGTCGATGAAGCACCACGACCACCGTTCGCCCGGCTCGAGCGAGCGGATCAGCGGGTGGCCCGTCGTGCCGGCGTGCGCGCGCGCGTGTTTGTTCGGGGAGTCGTCGCAGCAGCCCACTTCGCCGCACTCGAGGCAGATCCGCAGGTGCAGCCACTTGCCGCCGGTGCGAAGACATTCGGCGCAGCCGTCGACCGATGCGGGAAGCTCGGTAACGCGGACCGTGTCCAGGTGCGTGCACTGGGGCATCGGGCGTCTAGCGTAGTCCACCGCCGCCCGCGCCGGGCACCAACGCCCGTCACGCCGGGCGTTGCGCGTGGGCGCCCGCCGGACGCCCACGCGGCCGCGTTCTCGTCAGAAGCCGTGCTGCTTGACCCATTCTCCCGCCGTGAGGTACTGCGTCCCGTCGATCCGCGTCGAGTTTCGTCCCGCCGGCGAGGGCAGGCCCGACTGCTCGTCGATCGCCGCGTCGACTTCTTCGCTCCAGGCGGGGTCGCTGGCGCAGCCTTCGACGCCCGGCGCGGCGAAGTTGTTGCTGACGATCGAGTCTTCGACGAGCGCCAGGATCGCGTGGCCTTCGCTGCGGCCGATTTCGTTCAGATGGCCGACCTGGCCGCTGATCGGTTCGGCCGGCGGCGGCGGCGCCGTCGTGCCGCTCGTCAGTTCGATCTCGATCGGTGCGGCGTCGGACCCCGAGTAGCAGTGTTCGCCGAGGAACGGGTTGTTGAAGCGGACCTTGACGGGAAGCGTCAGGAACGGGCCGCTGCCCGTCAGGAGGGCGAGATTGTTGACGGTTATCGCGGCGTGTTCGGGCGCGGCTTCGATCGTCACCGTCGCGGCGTTTTCGTGCTTCACAGCCGCGCGGAAGGCGGCGAGCGCTTCACCGCTGAGGAGCGCCGGGTCGACCATCGACCTCAGTCCGCCCGGGACCGTCTGGTCGACGGGCACGAGCTCGGGCGCACCGTCTTCCGGGCGGATCAGTTCCTGGCCTTCTTCGGGACCGAGCAGCTCTTTCAGGCCGCCCTGCAGGACGAGCGAGCGTTTCAGGCGGATCGTGACGTTGCCGGCCGTGAACTGGGACGGCGGCTCGGGCCCTTCCCACTGCGCCGGCTGGTTGTAGAGCGACTGCGCGTATACGCAGATTTCGTACTGTTCTTCGAACATCCCGCTGACGGGGCAGTTCGCGAACCTTTCCCATCCCTTGGCCGCGGCGGCGGCGACCGGGCTCGTCAGCGCGACGGCCGCGACAAGCACGGCTGCGCCCGCGACGCCGGTGAGGCGACGCGCCGTGACGGTCCTCTTCCCCATGACTCCTCCCTTGCCCTTGGGAGGCGGACCACCGCTGAACCTGCGGCACAGTCCAGGCCGCGGTCGCGTCCCCGACGTTTTCCTGGCCACCCGCCCGCGCTATGGCCACGGTCGGGCCGGCTGGCGCCAACGTAGACCGCGCGGCACGCCGCCGTCAAGAGGCGCCCGCCGGCGTCGTTGGTGAGAACGAGACGCCGTCCTGTTCGTCGTCGCGCTCCTCGTCCGTCCGCTGCTGGCTCGCGTCGGTGGTGGCCGGCGGCTCGCGCCACCGGCCACCGGTTGCCGCGCCCCGCTTTACAGCGGCGCGCCGTAGTTGGTGCAGGTCGCTTTGAACGACGGGTTCGGGCTCGAGCTGAGCTGGTTGAGCACGTTCTGCAGCGACGGCGAGTCCTCGAACATGCCGATGTGTCCCACCGGGTCGTTCGCGCATTGGCTCTGCACGAGGATGTTGACGACGCCGGAATCGTTGAGGAACGCGTTGGTGTAGGGCGTCACGACCTCGTCGTGTTCGGACTCGATGACGACGTATCGCACGCCGGCGACGACGGGGTCTCCGGAGCCGAACAGCTTCTTCATGAACGCCGAGCCGACCTCCTGTTCGGGCAGCGCCGGCGCGCCGAGGAATTCGAGCAGGCCGCCGATGATTTCGCCCGCGAACGGGAAGTTGTCGACGAGGCTGGTGAGGCCGTCGAGCGTGGTCCCGTGGTTGCTCGGCGCGAGGCCGATCAACTCGTTGACCTTGGCCGCTCCCCCGAGGTACTTGATGTAGTAGTTCGGCATCATGCCGCCCTGCGAGTGACCGACGATGTCCACCTTGCTCGCTTTGGTTTTCGAGAGGACCTTGTTCACGAACGACGACAGTTCTTCCGCCGAGTGTTCTATGCGCCCGAGGCCGTCGATGCGGCCGGGTGTCACGAACGGGATCAGCGGCAGCGACGCCGCCGTTTCGCCGTAGTTGAAGGCGTACACGCAGTAGCCTTCGTTGGCGAGCAGCGGCGAAAGCGTCACCCAGTTCGACCCCTCGTCGGCGAGCGTGCCGTGGACCAGCACCACCGGGTACGGGTGGGCGGAACTCGGTTTGCAGCTGCTCTTGTTGCCACCTACCAGCGTTTCCGGCGCCCACGCCTCGTTCCACGCGCCCTGCGCCAGGGCTTCGGCGCCGTACGGCACCGCGTAGCTTGCGCTCGCGCTCGCCGGCGCGAGCGCGCCAACCGCGAGCGTCGCGGCTGCGAGCGCCGCGACGAGTGTCCCTCCGGTCCTACTCACAGAAACCCCTCCTCGAATTGCCGTTGTCGGTCCGGCGCAACGGTCGCTGCGGCATCAGCGACCCTCGCTGCCGGCGCGAGCCTAGGCGGCGCGGCGGTGGCGTGTCAACGACGTCTTCAGGCGCCCGCGACGCGGTCCGTGAGCGCGTCGATGCCGGCCAGGCGCGCCGCCAGCTCGTCCGTGAGGCCGTAGCGCGCGGCGAAGGCGGCGGGCGCGAGATAGCTCATCTTCGTCTGCTCGTGGTCACGCCAGACGAGCACCTTCAGCGGCAGGTCGAGCGCGGCGAGCGGCACGGCCTGCATCACCGGCGTCCCCGCGTCGGGGCTGCCGAAGATGACGACCTTCGTGTCACGCAGCTGCAGGCCGTGGGCCTTGGCTTCGCCGGCGTGATCGATGACCGCGAACACGGTCAGGCCGGCACCTTCGGCGGCGGCGGTGAGTCGGCGCGTGACCTCGTCGACGCTGCCGGCTGCGTCCTTCGTCTCGATGCCGGTGCCCGAGCCGCTCATGCCTGCCGATCCTAACGGCGCGCCGTGCCCGCGACGAGCGCCCCGGCGTCACGCCAGGCAAAGCGCAGCTTGGACGGCGTTCCGGCAAGGCGCCCGGCGACGCCGCCCGGCGGCTCGACCGCGGCACGCTCGGTGCAGACGCCGCCGAGCGCACCGTAGAACTGCTGCGCGGCGCTGTTCTGCTCGAGCACCCACAGGTACAGCCCTTCCCGTGGCGCCCTCGCGGCGAGCGCCGCCGCCGTGCGTTCCATCAGCTCCCGGCCGATGCCGCCGCGGCGATGCCCCTCCCTGACGTGGAGGTTCTCGAGGAGCGCTCCCCATTCGGGGTCCCTCGCGCGATACGCGTTCGCGAACCCGACGAGCAGACCGTCGCCCTCCGCGAGGATCGTGACGCGATCGACGTCCTCGACGGCGAGCCGGTCGCTCCACACGGCGACGCGGTCCGCGACGACGTCGCCGTCGAGGAACGAGTCCGCGTACGCGCCGCGGTAGCTCCGGCGCCAGCTGTCGGCGTGCAGCTCGGCGACCGCCTGGGCGTCGGCGGCTCGCGCGTCGCGGAAGCTGATGTTCGCCGGCTGCGGCTGTGCGCCCATCGGCGCGGACTTTAGGTCGGGCGCATGAGAAGAGTCACACAAGACTGCGGCGCGCGGCCTTTTCCGGCAGTGTTCGCGGGATTTGCCGCTGGCCCTGACGGCACTTGCTTGACAGACGAAGCACAGCGACGTGAGCATCCCGATTGAAACGAGCAGTACGGACAGCAGATTTGCCGCCCCGTCCAGACACGCCACAGGGGTGCCCCACGGCACCCTCGACAGCCTCGCCACAGCCCTCGCCGCGCGGGGCGCGTGTGGCCGGCGCGGGGGGCACGCGCCGGCGTCACGCCGCCCGTGCGGCGTGCGCCCTGCTGCTCGCTCTTCTGCTGCTCCCGGTGCAGGCCGGGGCAGCGGGCGGCGAAGGAGCGAGCGGCGGTGAATCGCCCAACAAAAGCCCGACCGGCGTGCTGACGAACGTGTTGACGTCCCGCACGCTGGACCGCCGTGGCGGAACCCTTCACGCGCACCTGCGCCGCATCTCGCTGACGGTGCGGGTGCGCCGCCGCACCATCAGACGCGGCCGCGTCCAGGTCGTGATCACCGACCAGAGCCTCGTCGAACTCGGCACCTCGCTCGCGCGGCTGCGCGTCCACCACGGACGTCTGCGCGTGGCCGTCGGCATCTCGCTGCTGCTCGTCGACGGCCACGTCGCGCCGCGAAACACCCTGCGCCGCCCCGAGCTCGTGACCTTCACCGGATACGGACTCACGCGACGTGACCGCGTCCTCGCGCTCCGCGGACTGCGCGCGACGCGCCGCCTGCGTTCCCGCTACCGCCCAGGGCGGCCGCCCTCGATCACCGTCCCCGTCGCCGGCGCAGCCGAGCTGCTGGTCGTCTCGTGAGCGCGACGACGGAAACGATCACGCGGCCGGACCTCGACGTCGCAACGCGACGCCCCTCCGCTGGCGCGCCCGACGAGCCGGACGAGCGGCTCACGCCACACCGCGTCGTCTCGCTGATCGCCACGCTGAGCCTCTTCGGGCTCGCGCTCGCATCGTGGGATTCGGCCGTCGAGCTCCCCGCCGTCGGGCTGATGGCGGCGCTGACGTTCGGCGGCGGCCTCGTTCTCGCGGGCGCGATCCTCGTCGTGCGCAGCGAGCGTGCGCTCGAGCGCGTCGACGTCGCCGTGCTCGCGCTCGGCCTCGCGGTCCTCGTCGCGCGCGCCGTCGAGGCGCTGTACCACAACCCCGGCTACGGCACGGACGAGGCGGCCTTCGAGCAGGCCGCAGCGACGCTTCTGCTCCACGGGCACGACCCCTACGGAGCGAACCTGCTTTCGGCGCTCAGCCGTTTCCATGTCCCGATCCAGTACGCGACGTACAAGCTGAACGGCGGCGTCGTGTCGACGTACGGATACCCCGCCGCGCCGCTGCTGCTCGTCGCCGCATTCGTGCGGATCACCGGCGGCGCTCAGGCCGTGCCGATCGCGAACGTCGCCGTGCTGATGGTCTCGGCGGTGACGATGTTCAAACTGTTGCCGCGGCGCTACCGGGCCCTCGCGGTCCTCGTGCCGATCGGGTTGCCTCTCCTCTTCGGCTACGCGATCAGCGGCGTCAACGCGATCATCTGCATGGCGGCGCTGCTGCCCGTCGCGTGGCGCTGGACCGCCGTCGGCCGCGGCGGCGTGCTCGACAGCGCGAATCGCTGGCAGGGGGCGTGCCTCGGGCTGGCCGTCTGCACCCAGCCGCTCGCGTGGTTCGTCGCGCCGTTCGTGCTCGCCGGCGTCTTCCTCGTCCGCAGCGCCGAACTCGGGCGTCGCGGCGCGGCGCGCGTCGCGCTCGCCTACGGCGCCATCGCCGCCGCCGTGTTCGCCGTCCTCAACCTTCCCTTCATCCTCTGGAACCCGGGCGCCTGGCTCGCCGGTGTCGCCTCGCCCCTGACCCAGCACGCCATCCCCTACGGGCAGGGCCTGATCGACCTCACGCTGTTCGCGCACGTCGGGGGCGGCGCGATCGCGAGCTACACGTACGCCGCCGCGGCGTTCTACGTGGCGCTGCTCGCGCTCTACGTGCTCCGCTTCCGGCTCCTCGGCCGGGCGTGTTTCGTGCTCCCGCTGCTGCCGTTCTTCTTCTCGAGCCGCTCGCTCGCCGAGTACTTCATGACGGGCGCGGCCGTCGTCGCGGTCAGCGTGGCGACGGACGAACCGGCGGCGGTGCGCGGCGCGTCCGAGCTCTCCCGGGGCTGGTCCGCGCGGCGCAGGAACGCGATCGCGGCGGCGTGCCTCCTGCTCCCGTTCGCGTTCACGGCGAACGCGCTTGCGACGCCGCAGCCGCTCACGCTGAAGATCGAGGAAGCGAGCACGACCGGGGAGCTGCAGACCGTCTGGCGGCTGCGCGTGCTCGTCCACAACCGTTCGGACGAAGCGCTCGTGCCGCACTTCGCGACGAACGAGGTCGGCCAGGCGACGACGTTCTGGAACGTGCTGAGCGGCCCCGCGCGCCTTGCGCCGCACGCCACGGCCACCTACTCCCTCGCGGCGCCGAACGTCGGCTCGATGTCCTACATCACCTCGCCGTTCCTGCTCCAGGCCTTCACCGCGACGCCGCAGACCGTCAGCTCGAGCGCGCTGTTCACGCCGCAGCACTTCGTCACGACGCTGCTGCCGAGTTACGTCAACGGCGTCATCCCGGCCGGCGGCACCACGCACCTGACGGTCCAGCTCGAGTCGCCGCTCGGCGCGGCCGTGCAGCGCGCCGGCGTCCGCGTCGGCCTCGCGCAGCTCATCTACGGCCAGCAGGCACTGATCCCGGCCGAGGCTCGCATCGACGGCGCCCCCGAAGGCGCCACGCCCGTCTACGCGCTGACGGATGCGCAGGGCCGCGCGACGTTCGCGCTCACGGACAGCTCGCCGCAGGGCCACCCCGTCTTCTTCCAGTCGTGGGTGCAGCCCACGGGGCGCTACCCGTTCGGCTTCTCCGAGATCGTGTCGGTGCTATGGCGCTGACACCCGCAACGCGCATCGCCGCGTCGTGGAGCTGCGCGCGGGGGGCGCGCCTCGCGCTCGCGCTCGCCGCGGCGTTCGCGGCCTGCGCGCTCGCGCCGCAGGCGGCTCTCGCCAAGGCCGGCGCGCCGGAAGAGACCTCGCCGCCGACCATCACCGGAGCGGCGGTGCAGGAAGGAACTGCGCTCCACGGCGCGCCGGGGACCTGGAGCGGTCACAAGCCGATCCGCTTCGCGTTCCGCTGGCTGCGTTGCGCCGCCGGCGGTGGCGCATGCTCGGAACTGGAAGCCACGGCGAGGAAGTACACCCCCACCCTCGCTGACGTGGGGCACACGCTGCGCCTCCAGGTCACCGCGACGAACGGCGTCGCGAGCCTTACCGTGCAGTCGGCGCCCACGGCGCCCGTCACGGGGCTGCCGCCGTCAAACCACGGCCTTCCGGTCATCTCCGGCCAAGCCCGCGGCGGCGCGCAGCTCACCGTCAGCAGCGGCGTCTGGCGCAGCACCACAGCGCTCTCGCTCGCCTACCAGTGGCTCGCGTGCAACGCGGCGGGAGAATCCTGTGCGCCGATCGCGCAGGCGACGGGCACCTCCTTCGCGCCGACGGCCTCGCAGGTCGGCAAGACGCTGCGCGTCGCGGTGACGGCAACCAACAGCGCCGGTGAAGCTGGGGCGACCTCGAAGCCGACGAAGGTCGTCGCGGCGGGCGAACCGCCCGCGAACGTCAGCCTCCCTGAAATCACCGGCATCGCGCAGCAGGACCTAACGCTCACAGCTTCCGCGGGCACGTGGACGGGCGAGGGGCCGCTCTCGTACGCCTACCAGTGGCAGCGCTGCACCGGCCCCGGCGAATGCGAGGCGATCGCCGAAGCGCACTCGGGTAGCTACACGCCCGTCGCGGCCGACGTCGGCGACAGCCTGCGCGTGCAGGTGACGGCAACCGGCCCCCTCGGCAGCGCGTCCGCCTACTCGCTGCAGACCGCCACCGTCATCGGACAGGCCAGCGACCGCGGCGAACGCCTCGCCGCGGGCGAAGAACTTGAGCCCGGGTGGTACCTGCAGTCCGGCGACGGGCACTTCACGCTCACGATGCGCGGCGACGGCGACCTCGTCGAGACCGTTGCGACGGGGCGCGAACTGTGGTCGAGCGGCACCGCCGGCAACGCCGGCGCCCACCTCGCCATGCAGGGCGACGGCAACCTCGTCGTCTACTCCGCGGGCGGGGAGCCGCTGTGGAGCTCGGGGACCTCGGGCCACCCGGGCGACCACTTGCTGCTGCAGGACGACGCGCAGCTCGTGCTGTACAGCTCCGCGGCAGGCCCGGAATGCAACAACGCGCTCGGCACCCCGGTCTGGACCAACCACGCCGGTGATCCGACGCTCCAGGCCGGCGAAGAACTGCGGCCCGGGTGGTACGTGGAGTCGGCCGACGGTCACTACAGCCTTCAGATGGAAGCCGGCGGCAACCTCGTCGAGTTCGTCCAGGGCGCGCACGCGATCTGGAACAGCGGCACGGCGGGCAACGACGGCGCGCGCCTGGTCGCAGAAGAAGACGGCAACTTCGTGATCCGCTCCAGCGACGGTGAACTGCTCTGGCGCGCCGGGACCGCCGGCGCCGGGGACTCGCTCACGATCCAGAACGACGCGAACGTCGTCGTCTACTCGGCGACGGGGACGCCGCTGTGGGCCAACGGATCGACGACGCAGCAGACGCTGACGGCCGGCCAGACGCTCGAAGCGTGCCGTTACCTTCAATCCGGCGACGGGCGTTTCACGCTCGTCATGCAGGGCGACGGCAACCTCGTCGAGTACTCGCCGGCCGACGTCGCACTCTGGTCAAGCGGAACGTCGGGCAACCCCGGCGCCTACCTCGAACTCGCGGCCGGCGGACAGCTCGCCGTGCGCAGCGCCGCCGGCGAAACCTTGTGGAGCGTCGCGGGCGCGGCGGGCGACCACCTCGTCGTCCAGGACGACGGGAACGTCGTCCTGTACGAATCCGGCGGCGGCGCCCTCTGGGCCAGCGGTAGCGCGGAAGGCGGCTGACAGGCACCCGCTCGCGGCGCGCGCCGAAGCGAGGCCGCGCGCCCCTAGCCGCAGGCGAGAGCGCGCGCGACGAGCAGCTCGCGCTCACGCTCGTTGCCGCAGAGGGCGGCTGCACGCTCGAACTCCTCGCGCGCCTGCTCCGGGCGCCCGAGCCGCAGCAGGATGTCGGCGCGCACGCCGGGAAGCAGGTGGTAACCGCTCAACGCCGGCTCGTCGGCGAGCTGGTCGACGAGTTCCAGGCCCGCCTCGGGACCGTAGGCCATCGTCACCGCCACCGCGCGGTTGAGCTCCACGACCGGCGAGCCGGTGAGCGCCGCGAGAGCGTCGTACAGCGCGACGATCCTTGGCCAGTCGGTGTCCTCGACGCTCGGCGCCCGCGCGTGGCACGCGGCGATCTCAGCCTCCAGCGCGTACGCGCCCAGCGCGCCGCTCAGCTCCTCGGCGCGGCGCAGGCCAGCGAGCCCGCGCTGCACGAGCAGGTGGTCCCAGCGCGCTCTGTCCTGGTCGGCGAGCAGCACCGGCTCCCCCTGCGCGCCGACCCGCGCCCGCAGCCGCGATGCCTGCAGCTCCATCAAGGCGAGCAGTGCATGTACCTCGCCCTCGTCGGGCATCAGAGCCGCGAGGATCCGTCCCAGGCGCAGCGCGTCCGCGCACAGCGCGGGCCGGACCCACTCCCGGCCGGACGTCGCCGCGTAACCCTCGTTGAACACCAGGTAGATCACCTCGAGCACCGCCGACAGACGCTCGGCCAGTTCGTCGCGCGCGGGGACCTCGAAGGGGACGTGCGCCTCGCCGAGCGTGCGCTTGGCGCGCACGATTCGCTGCGCGACGGTTCCCTCGGAGACGAGAAACGCCCGCGCGATCTCCGGCGTCGACAGCCCACCGACCACGCGCAGCGTGAGCGCGACGCGTGCCTCCCTGGAGAGCAGCGGGTGGCACGTCATGAAGATCAGCCGCAGCACGTCGTCCTGCACCTCGTCGGCGAGCGCGGCGGCGTCGGTCTGGTCGAGCCGCTGCATCGTTTCCAGCTCTCGCGCGAGCAGCTCGTGCTTGCGTTGCAGTGCGACGCGCCGGCGTATCGCGTCGACACCACGGCGCCGGGCGGTGACCATCAGCCAGGCGCCGGGGTTCTCCGGGATGCCCGTGCGGGGCCACTGCTCGAGCGCGGCGACGAACGCGTCCGGGGCGAGGTCCTCGGCCGTCGCCAGGTCGCGCACGACTCGAGTCAGCCCGGCGATCAGCCGGGCCGACTCGATGCGCCAGACGGCGTCGATCGCGCGGTGCGCCGGCGGCGGCGTCCGCACGCGGCTAGCCCCGTGCGGCGCGCTCGCGCAGGCGCTCGTTCGCCTCACGCAGCTCGGGTGTCAGCTGCTCGCCGAAGTCGTCGGCCTCGAAGATCTCGCGCAGCTCGATCTCGATGCCGCCGCCGAAGGGCGCGCGCTTGAGCCACTCGATGGCCTCCTCGCGCGACCCGCACTCCCAGATCCAGTAGCCGGCGACGATCTCCTTCGCCTCGGTGAACGGGCCGTCGGTGACGGTTCGCTCGCTGCCGTCGAAGCGGACCTTCGCGCCGCTCGACGTCGGGCGAAGGCCGTCGGCGGCGAGCATGACGCCCGCCTTGACGAGCTCTTCGTTGTACCTCGTCATCTCCGCGAGGGCCTCGGTGCTGGGCATTTCGCCCGCCTCCGACTCGGGGCCGCCGGGGACCAGAATCATGAAACGCATTGCTCTCTCCTTGCGGTCGATGGTGCCTTACTACCCCCACGTCGAACGAGCGGGGCCGGAATCGACAACGCCGGCGGGTTCTTCTCGCGCGAGTTTGCCGCGGGCCGCGACGCGCGATCCCCGACCAGCCTGGCGAGGCCGCGATTTTTGGGCACGTCAGACGGTCCGCGTCACCTTCGTCAGCCCGAACGGAGCGTCGGCGGCGACGCCGCGCGCGCGGGCCAGACGCGCGGCGATCGCCTGCAGCGGGAGGATGGCGACGAGCGGGCTGAGCCATTCGGCGACCGGCGCGAGGCGGATCTCCTCGCACCCCGGCGGCGCTGCGGGCGGAACGTCGGCGAGTACGAGACAGGGCGCGGAGCGCTCACGCGCGGCGCGCACCGCGGCGAGGACGCTGTCGAGCGCCGGTCCCGCGACGGCGACGGCGAGCAGCGGCGTCGCCGGTTCGAGCACCGCGAGCGGGCCGTGCATCAGGTCGGCGGGCGAGAACGGCTCGGCCGCGACCCCGGTCAGCTCCTTGAGCTTCAGCGCGCCCTCGAACGCGGTGGCGTAGTTCGGGCCCCTGCCCGCGACGACGCAGCGGTCGACCCCGTCAAGGACGCGCGCGCCGCCGGCGACGTCGCGCGCGACCTGCTCGGCCATCGCGGCCGGCACGGCGGCGAGATCCTCGCCGAGGGCGTCGTCGTCCGCCAGCGCCGCGGCGAGGAGCGCGACCGCCGCGAGCGACGCGGTGTAGGTCTTTGTCGCGGCGACCGAGCGCTCGACGCCCGCGCCGATGTCGATCACGTGCTCCGCGGCGGACGCGAGCGGCGACCGGGGTGCGTTGGTGACCGCGATCGTGGGCTGCCCCTGCGCGCGCGCATCGGCGACGACCGCGCCGACGTCGGGGGACTCGCCGGACTGTGAGATGCCGATCACGAGCGTGCGCTCAAGGCGCGGGCTCGCGCCGTAGAGCGTCGTCAGCGAAGGCGTCGCGAGCGCGACCGGCAGCCGCAGCAGCCGCCCGAATATGTGCTGTGCGTAACGCGCGACGTTGTCGGAGGTGCCGCGGGCCGCGACCAGAACGGAGCTGACGCGCGCGGCGCGCGCCGCGGCGGCGGCGTTCGCCACCGGCTCGGCCGCGCCGGCGATGAGGTCGGCGACGACGGCGGGCTGCTCCGCGATCTCCTCTGCGAGGTACTCGCGAGTCACCATCGGTGGAGTGGCACCTGCGCGGTTGACATTCCGCTGGACACGAGGTTACAGTCCATCTGGTAAGGGAGTCTAACCAGATTCGGGGGATGAGAATGCGGGGACGAGGCGTAATGGCGGCGGCGCTTGTCGCGACGGCGCTCGGGGTGGCGGGCTGCGGCAGCAGTAGCAGCGAAACGTCGAACACGGCCAATCAGATTCCGGCCTTCAACCCGTCGCAGAAAGTCACGATCACCTACTGGGTCCCCTTCACCGGGCGCGAACTCGAATACGTCCGCGACGTCATCAAGGGCTTCGAAAAGGCGTACCCGAACGTGAAAGTGAACACGGTCGGGAACATCAACGACGAAAAGATCATCGCCGCCGTCCGCTCCGGCAACGTTCCCGACGCCGCCCTCTCCTTCACCACCGACAACACGGGCGTCTTCTGCCGCAGCGGCACGTTCGTGACCCTGGGCCCGCAGATCGACAAGGAACACATCGACGTCAACGACTTCCCGCCGGCCCAGCGGGAGTACACCGAATACAAAGGCACCCGCTGCGTGCTGCCGGCCATGGCCGACGCGTACGGGCTCTACTACAACAAGCGCATGTTCGCCAAGGCCGGCATCTCCAGCCCGCCGAAGACGATGAGCGAACTGACGGAAGACGCGAAGAAGCTGACCGTCAAATCCGGCTCGACGATCACGACCGTCGGCTACACGCCCTACTTCGGCTTCTACGAGAACGCCGCGGCGCACTACGGCCCGCTCTACGACGCCAACTGGGTGCTGTCGAACGGCAAGTCGGCGATCGGCACCGACCCCGGCTGGAAGGAACTCGCCGAATGGAACAAGAACCTGATCGACTACTACGGCCTCAGTCCGCTGGTGCGCTTCCAGACCGGCGCCGGCGGTGAGTTCACCTCCTCCAACGCCTTCCAGACCGAAAAGGTCGCGATGGAAATCGACGGCGAGTGGCGCACGGCGCTGATCCGCCAGGAAGCGCCGAAGCTCGAATACGGCACCGCGCCGATGCCCACGTCCGATAACCACACGAACGTCTACGGCGGCGGCTACACGACAGGCAACATCACGGGCATCCCGAAGGGCTCGCCGCATCCCGCCGCGGCGTGGGAGCTCATCAAGTACCTCGCGACGAACGACAAAGCGCAGGACGAACTCGCCAAGGACCTCGGCAACCTGCCGACGTGGATTCCCGCTCTGCCGCAAGCCAAGGCCGAAGCGAGCCCGCAGTTCCTCACGTTCCTGAAGATCGCCTCGAACGCGAACACGACGACGACGCCGATCGTGCCGAGCGGGGAAACCAACCAGCAGCTGCTCGAACGCTACCTCGAGAAGTACCAGGCCGGCCAGGGGGGCAACCTCGAACAAGGGCTGAAGCAGGTCGCCGCCGAGATCGACGCCGCGGAAGCCCAGGCGACGGCCGGCTCGACTCCGTGAGCAGCGAAGCCGTAGCCACGGCGCGGCGGAGGGCGCGGCGGCGCAGCCACTGGCGCCGCCGCCGCACCGTCGCGCTGCTGCTGGCGCCGTGGGCGATCGGCTTCGCCGCGTTCTTCGTCTACCCGCTGATCGGCAGCGCGTACTACTCGATGACGCACTACGACCTGCTTTCGCCGCCGCAGTGGGTCGGCTTCGCCAACTACAAGTTCATGTTCACCGAGGACCCGCAGATCTGGACCGCGGTCAAGAACACGCTCTGGCTGATCGTGTTCATGGTGCCGGCGCAGGTGTTCTTCGCGCTCGGCGTGGCGATGCTCATCGCGCGCGCCCGCCGCGGCGTCGGCGTGATGCGCACGATCTTCTACCTGCCGGCGCTCGCGCCGATCGTCGCCTCGACGCTGGCGTTCGTGTACCTGTTCAACCCCGCCAACGGCCCCGTCAACACGATCCTCTCCGCGCTCGGGATCGAAGGGCCGCTGTGGTTCAACTCGCCGGCGCTCGCCAAGCCGACGCTGACCCTGCTCGCCGTCTGGAGCGTCGGCAACACGCTCATCATCTTCCTCGCCGCCGTCCTGGACGTGCCGGCGCACCTGCTCGAGTCCGCCGAGCTCGACGGCGCCGGTCGCTGGCGGCGCTTCTGGCACGTCACGCTGCCGACGATCAGCCCGGTGCTGCTGTTCGCGGTCGTGATCGGCGTGATCGACGCGATGCAGTACTTCACGCAGGCCTACGTCGCGGCGAGCGTCGCACAGGGCGGCCAGGCCGGCGAATCGCTCGGCGCGCTCGGCTATCCGCTCGACTCGACGCTCTTCTACCCGATCTACCTCTACGAACAGGGCTTCACGCGCTTCAACATGGGCTACGCCTCGGCGATGTCGATGGTGATGCTCGTCGTCGCGCTGAGCGTGACGCTCCTGATCCTGCGTAACTCGCGCCGCTGGGTCCACTACCAGGGGGACTCGCGCTGATGGCGACCACCGCGGCGAGCCAGGCCGTCCCCGCCCCGCGGCCCGCGGCCGTGCGCCGGCGGCCGCCGCGCCGGCGCCGGCGCGAGCTGCTGATGTCGATCGCCGAGAACAGCCTGCTGATCGCGCTCGCGATCTGCTTCCTGTCGCCGTTCGTCTTCATCCTGCTGACCTCGCTGATGACCAACCACCAGGCGCTCTCGACCGACCTCTGGCCCTCGCCGATCGAGCCCGGCAACTTCATCCAGGTCTTCCGCGAGGAGCCGATCGCGCACTACGCGCTGAACAGCTTCATGTACGCGTCGCTCGCGACGATCGGCCTGTTGATCTCCAGCATCCCCGCCGGCTACGCGCTCTCCGTCATGCGCTGGCGCGGGCGCAACCTGGTGCTGGTGCTCGTCCTCGTCGCGATGATGCTCCCCGAACAGGTGACCGTGATCCCGGTCTACGTCCTCTTCTCGCACCTGCACCTGATCGGCACGCTGTGGCCGCTGATCATCCCCAACTGGCTCGGCGACGCGTTCTCGATCTTCCTGCTGCGCCAGTTCTTCATGACGATCCCGAGCGAGTACGCCGACGCCGCGCGCGTCGACGGCTGCGGCGAGCTGCGGATCCTCACGAGCGTCTACCTGCGCCTCGCCAAGCCCGCTATCGCCGCGGTCGCGCTCTTCAGCTTCTTCTACTGCTGGAACGACTTCTTCGGCCCGCTCATCTACACGGGCGAAACGCCGGCGCACTGGACGCTCTCCGTCGGCCTCGCACAGTTCCGCACGCTGCACCAGGTGCAGTGGAACCTCACGATGGCCGCGACGCTGCTCTTCATGCTGCCCGTGATCCTGATCTTCTTCGCCGCCCAGAAAGTCTTCATCGAGGGCGTGACGCTGACGGGGGTGAAGGGATGAGCATCAAGGTGGCCGTCGTCGGCGGGGGCTCCACTTACACGCCGGAGCTCGTCTCGGGCATCTCCTCCGAACGCGACCGGCTCGACGTCGGCGAGCTGTGGCTCGTCGACATCGACGCCGAACGGCGCGAGGTCGTCGGCGGCCTGGCACGGCGGATGCTCGACGCGCAGGGCTACCGTGGCCGGCTCGAGGTCACCGAAGACCTGGACCGCTCGCTCGACGGCGCCGACATCGTCCTCTTGCAGCTGCGCGTCGGCGGCCAGGACGCGCGCCTGCGCGACGAAACGGTGCCGCTCCCGTGCGGCTGCATCGGCCAGGAGACGACCGGCGCGGGCGGCTTCGCGAAGGCGCTGAGGACCGTCCCGGTCGTGCTCGAGATCGCCGCGCGCGTGCGCGAGCTGGCCGCGGACGACGCCTGGATCGTCGACTTCACAAACCCCGTCGGCATCGTCGTGCGAGCGCTGCTCGACGCAGGCCATCGCGCGATCGGCCTTTGCAACGTCGCGATCGGCTTCCAGCGCGCCATCGCCGGACTCTACGGCGTCGCGCCGGAGCGCGTGTTCGTCGACCAGGTCGGCCTGAACCACCTGACGTGGATCCGGCGCGCGCTCGTCGACGGCGACGACGTGCTGGCCGAGCTGATCGACGGGCACGGCGATTTGCTCGAAGAGCACACGGGGCTGCCGGCCGAGCTGATCCGCCTGCTCGGCGTGCTGCCGTCGTACTACCTGCGCTACTACTACATGCACGACCACGTGCTCGCGGAAGAGCTCGACCAGCCCGCGCGGGCAGAGATCGTGGCGGAGATCGAGCGCGAGCTGCTCGAGCTCTACCGCGACCCGGCGCTGATCAGCAAGCCCGCGGCGCTGGAGCGCCGCGGCGGCGCGTACTACAGCGAGGCCGCCGCCCAGCTCGTCGGCGCCCTCGTCGCGGACAGCGGCGAGGTGCAGGTCGTCGACGTGCGCGCGGGGAGCTCGTTGCCGGGCCTGGCCGCCGACGATGTCGTGGAGCTCCCGGCCCGCGTCACGGCCCAGGGCGCGCTGCCGCTGGATCAGCCCCCGCTCGCGCCGGAGCTGCTCGGCCTGACGCGCCACGTCGCGGCGTACGAGCGCCTCACCGCCGAGGCCGCCGTCAGCCGCGACCGCGACACGATGCGCCGCGCGCTGCTCGCGCACCCCCTGATCGGGCAGTTCCCGCTGTCCGACGCGCTGCTCGTGCTGCTCGAGCAGGCCGAGGGGGTGCGCGCGTGAGCGAGCCCGTGGTGATCGCCGTCGACGGCGGCAACTCCAAGACCGAACTCGCGCTCGTGCGTCCCGACGGCTCGATCGCTGCGCTCGTGCGCGGCGCCGGCTGCTCGCCCCACCAGATCGGCGCGGACGGCTGCCTCGAGCTGATCGGCGGTCTCCTTGAGCGCGCGCGCGAGCAGGCGGCGGACGGCCACCGCGCCGCCGCGGCGGTGCTGCTCGTGGCGGGCGCCGACCTCGATGAGGAGGAGGCCGAGCTCGAACGACGCGCCCGCGAGCGGGGCTGGGCCGACGACTTGACGGTCGGCAACGACACGCTCGCCGTGCTCCGCGCCGGCAGCGAGAACGGCCGCGGCATCGCGATCGTGTGCGGCGCCGGCATCAACGCCCTCGCCGTCGCGCCGGACGGCAGCGAAGCGCGCTTCCCCGCGCTCGGCGCGATCACCGGCGACTGGGGCGGCGGCGTCGACGTCGGCGTCGCGGCGCTCGGCGCCGCCGTGCGCGCCGAAGACGGGCGCGGCGAGCAGACCGCGCTCGCGCGGCGCGTCCCCGCACACTTCGCGCTCGCGTCCGCCGAGGAGGTCGCGTTCGCGGTCCACCGCGGCGAGCTCGCATACGCCGAGCTCGGCGACCTCGCGCCGCTCGTGTTCGCCGCCGCCGAGGACGGCGACGCCGTCTGCGGCCGGCTGCGCGAGCGGCTCGCGGACGAGATCGTCGCCTTCGCGCGCGCGGCCGCGCGCCGCGTGCTGCAGGACGTCGACGGCTACGACGTCGTGCTCGGCGGGAGCCTGCTCACGCACTCGCCGGCGCTCGTGGCGAGCATCGCCGCGCGGCTGCGCCACGAGCTGCCGGCGGCGCGCCCGCTCGTCTGCGACGTCCCCCCGGTGACGGGCTCGGCGCTGATCGGCCTCGAGCGCATCGGCGCGGGCGCCGGGGCGCGGGCGCGCCTGCAGAGCGAGATCCAGGCGCTCTCAGGGGACGGCGGAGCGAACGGGGCGGCGCCGTGACGGAGATCCGCTTCGAAGACGCGAGCCGCGTCTACGCCGGCAACCCGGTGCCCGCCGTCGACGCCCTGGACCTGCTCGTCGAATCGGGCGAGTTCATGGTGCTCGTCGGGCCCTCCGGCTCGGGGAAGTCGACGGCGCTGCGCATGATCGCGGGACTCGAGCAGGTCGACACCGGCGGTATCTGGATCGGCGGACGCGACGTCACCTGGGAGCGCCCGCAGGACCGCGACGTCGCGATGGTCTTCCAGAACTACGCGCTCTACCCGTTCCTGAACGTAGAGGACAACATCGCCTTTCCGCTCAAGATGGCGAAGGTCCCGAAGGCCGACCGCCACAAGCGCGTCGTCGCCGCCGCCGAGCTCCTCGAGCTCTCGGACCTGCTCGCGCGCAAGCCCTCGCAGCTCTCCGGCGGTCAGCGCCAGCGCGTCGCGATGGGGCGCGCGATCGTGCGCGAACCCTCGGCGTTCCTGATGGACGAGCCGCTCTCGAACCTCGACGCGCTGCTGCGCGTCCAGATGCGCTCCGAGATCGCCTCGCTGCAAAGGCGCCTCGGCGTCACGACCGTGTACGTGACGCACGACCAGGTCGAGGCGATGACGATGGGAACCCGCGTCGCGGTGCTGCGCGACGGTCGCCTGCAGCAGTGCGCGCGCCCGCGCGAGCTCTACGACAGCCCCGCGAACGCCTTCGTCGCCGGTTTCATCGGCTCGCCGCCGATGAACCTCCTGACGCTGCCCCTCGCCGACGGCGCCGTCACGCTCGGCGGCCTTCGCATCGAGCTCGGGCCGGACGCTGCGCGCGACGCTGGCGCCCAGGGGCTCACCGAGGTGACGCTCGGCGTGCGCCCCGAGAGCATGAAGCCGGGCGCCGCGTTCGGCGTTGCGGGGCGCGTCGAGAACGTCGAGCATCTCGGCGCCGATTCGCACGTCTCGCTCGCGACGCCGTCGGACGCGGGCGAGGCGACGCTCGTCGTGCGCATCGAGGGCACGCACCCGCCGGACGCCGGCGAAAAGCTCACGCTCGCGCTCGAGGACGGCGCGGCACACTGGTTCTCGCCGGCGACGGGCGACCGTCTCGGCGACCGCGAATGAGCGCCGGCGGCGCGACGGCCGGTTCGGCGCGCCCGCTTCTGCTGCGCCGCCTGAACGAGCAGTCGGTGCTGGAGACGATCCGCAGCGACGGGCCGGTGTCGCGCGCGGAGATCGCCCGCGTCGCCGGGATCTCCAAGCCGACCGTGTCGCTCGCGCTCAAGGCGCTGCTCGACGCGGGGCTCGTGCGCGAGTCCGCTGACGGCGTCGACGGCCCGACGTACGGCGCGATCTTCTTCGAGGAGGACCCCGAAGCGGCCGCCGCCCTCGGCATCGACATCGGCGCCCGCTACGTGCGCATGGCGCTCGCCGACGTCACGGGGGCGGTGCGCGCGCGCGAGGACGTGGAGGTCAAGCCGGGTGCGCGCGGGCTGCTCGGGCGAATCCCGCGGCTCGCCGAGCGCCTCGTGCAAGAGGCCGGCGTGCGCCGCGAGCGCGTCGCGTGTGCCACCGTCGGCGTGCCGGGCGTCGTGGAGGCGGCGAGCGGCCGCGTCGGCCTCGCGGAGAATGTGCCGGGCCTCGAAGGCAAGGCGGTGGCTTCGATCCTGCGGGAGCGCCTCGAGCTGCCGGTGGAGGTCTTCAACGACGTGAACCTCGCCGCTCTCGGCGAGCGCGACAGCGGCGCCGGGCGCGGCGTCGAGAGCTTCGTGTTCGTCTCCGTCGGGACGGGCCTCGGCGCCGGCGTCGTGATCGGCGGCGAGCTGGTCGCGGGCAGCCACGGCGCCGCCGGCGAGCTCGACCTGATGCGCCCCGCCGGATCGGGCGACGACCCCTCGGCGCACGCGATCCTCGAGTACGCGGGCTCGCTCGCGGGTGCGCGCCGCGGCCGTGCGCCGTGGCACGACACGGTCGACATCTTCGCGCGCGCGCGCGAGGGCGACGGGCGCGCGCTGCGCGTCGTCGACGAGGTCGCGCGGCGCATCGCCGCGCACGTGATCCCGATCGCCGCGGTCGTCGACCCCGGGCTCGTGATCCTCGGCGGCGGCATCGGCTCGAACGGCGACCTGCTGCTCGACCCGCTGCGCGCGATCCTTGCGCGCGCGCTCCCCTACCCCCCGGCCCTGACGACCTCCGAGCTCGGCCGCGACGCGGTCCTCGGCGGCGCGCTCGCCCTCGGGCTCGTCCAGGCGCGCGACTGGTCCTTCGCGAAGCGGCCGTGACGGCGTCGCGCGCCCACGCCGCGCTGGCGCTCTCGCCCCACCCCGACGACGAGCTCCTCGGCTGCCCCGCGCACCTCTTCGCGCTGCGCGACGCCGGCTGGCGGGTCGTCAACGTAGCCCTCACGCTCGGCTCCGAGCGCGAGTCGCGCCCGCGCCGGCGCGCGGAGCTGGAAGCCGCCTGCCGCGACGCCGGATTCGAGCTCGTGCTCGCGCCCGAGGGCCTCATGGACGGGGCATCCGCGGCGCCGTTCGTGCGGCGCCTCGCCGCCGGCACCGACGCGAGCGTGCTCGTCGCGCCGAGCCCGCACGACGACCACCCGCGCCACGAACAAGCCGGCCGCCTCGCGCTCGCGTGCCTGGCGGCCGGCGTCACCAGGCGCCTTTGGCTCTGGGGGCTATGGGCGGACGTCGCGCTGCCGACATCGCTCTGCCTCTTCGACGAGCGACGGCTCGCCCAGATCGAAGCGGCCCTCGCGCACCACGGCGGCGAGCTCGAACGCAACGACTACCGCCGCCTGCTGCGCGCCCGCGCCCACGCGACGGCCGTGCTCGCGCCCGAGCGCGTCTTCCGCTACGGCGCGCCGGGGCTCGCGGCCGACGAGTACGCCGAGGCCCTCTGCGAGCTCGGACTGCGCGACGACGGCGAGGTCGCGCTCTGTGCGCCGGCGCTCTTCGACGCCGCGGCCTACGATCCGGAGCCCGCCGCATCCGGGCAGGGCGCCGCGTGGCTCGCGCTGCCCTCGCCGCGCCGGCAAGCCGAAGGCGAACGGCCGCCGCACAACTAGGGCGCCGGCGCGGCTCTAGACTGCGCCCGGATGGCTCGAACTCCCGCGCGGTCGCGATGAGCACGCCGCCGATCAGGCTCGTGCTGAGCGACGTCGACGGGACCCTCGTGACGAGCGCGAAGGAGCTGACGGACGCTTCGGTGCGCGCCGTCGCCGCGCTGCACGACGCCGGGATCGCCTTCGCGATCACGAGCGGGCGCCCGCCGCGGGGCATGGCGATGCTCGTCGAGCCACTCTCGATCAGCACGCCGATCGCGGCCTTCAACGGAGGCATGTACGTGGACGGCACCATGAAGGTCCTGTCTGCACGCACGATCCCCGACGCGGCCGTCGCGCCGATCGTCGAGCTGTTCGACGGCCGCGGCCTGGACACGTGGCTCTACCGCGGCGCGCAGTGGCTCGTGCGCGACGGCGCGGCGCCGCACGTCGACCGCGAGAGCGCGACGGTGCGCTTCGAGCCGACGGTCGTGAGCGACTTCGGCGACGTGCTCGACGCCGCGGCCCGCGGCGAGGGCGCCCTCGCGAAGATCGTCGGCGTGAGCGACGACCACGAGCTCGTCGCCGACGTCGAGGGCGCCGCGAGGGACCTCGTCGGCGACGAGGTATCGGCCTCGCGCTCGCAGCCCTACTACCTCGACGTCACGAACCCGCTCGCGAACAAGGGCGAGGTCGTCGACCATCTGCGGGCCCAGTTCGGCCTCGACGCGTCGCAGATCTGCACGCTCGGCGACATGCCCAACGATGTCCTCATGTTCGCGCGCTCCGCGATGAGCATCGCGATGGGCAACGCGGACCGCGAGGTGCAGCGCGCCGCGCGCCACGTGACGGCATCCAACGACGAGGACGGTTTCGCGCAGGCGATCGAGCGCTACGTGCTGCCGGGCGGCAGCTGAGGGGGCTCGTGGCCGCGGACTGGAACGACGGCATCGCTCCGCTCGCCGAACGACCCGCGTGGCGCGCGCTCGCGGCGCACCGCGACGAGATCGCCGGCAGGACGCTGCGCGAGCTTTTCGCCGCGGAACCGTCGCGCGGCGATCGGATGGTGGCCGAGGACGTGGGCCTCTACCTCGATTACTCCAAGCACCTCGCCGACGCGCGGACGCTGCCGCTGCTGATCGAACTCGCCGAACAGTCGGGCCTGCGCGCCCACATCGACGCGATGTTCCGCGGCGAGCGCATCAACGTCTCCGAGCAGCGTCCCGTGCTGCACGTCGCGCTGCGGATGCCGCGCGGGCGGCGCCTCGAGGTCGACGGCGTCGATGTCGTCGCCGAGGTCCACGAGGTCCTCGACCGCATGGCGGCGTTCGCCGACGCGCTGCGCGGCGGCGAGTGGCGCGGGCACACCGGCAAGCCGATCCGCAACGTGGTCAACATCGGCATCGGCGGCTCGGATCTCGGCCCCGTGATGGCGTACGAGGCGCTGCGCCATTACTCGGCGCGCGAGCTGACCGTCCGCTTCGTGTCGAACGTCGACTCCACCGACTTCGTCGAGGCGACGCGCGACCTGGACCCCGCCGAGACGCTCTTCGTGGTCTGCTCGAAGACGTTCACGACGCTCGAGACGATGACCAACGCCCGCTCGGCGCGCGCGTGGGCGCTCGCGGCGCTCGGCGACGAGTCGGCGATCGCGCGCCACTTCGTCGCGGTCTCGACTAACGCACGCGGCGTCGCCGAGTTCGGCATCGACGTGTCGCACATGTTCGGCTTCTGGGAGTGGGTCGGCGGGCGCTACTCGATGGATTCCGCGATCGGCCTGACGACGATGCTCGCCGTCGGGCCCGACCGGTTCGGCGAGATGCTCGCCGGCTTCCACGACATGGACGAGCACTTCCGCAGCGCCCCGTTCGAGCGCAACCTGCCGGTCCTGATGGGCCTCTTCGCCGTCTGGTACCGCGACTTCTTCGGCGCGCAGACGGTCGGCGTGATGCCGTACGAGCAGTACCTGAAGCGCTTCCCCGCCTACCTGCAGCAGTTGACGATGGAGTCCAACGGCAAGCACGTCACGCTCGACGGAGCGCACGTCGACGCCGACACGGGCGCCGTCTACTGGGGCGAGCCGGGAACGAACGGCCAGCACTCCTTCTACCAGCTGATCCACCAGGGCACGACGATGATTCCGCTCGACCTGATCGGCTTCGGCCGCACGCCGAACCCGCTCGGCGAGCACCACGACCTGCTCACGGCGAACGTCTTCGCGCAGGCGCAGGCGCTCGCGTTCGGCAAGTCCGCGCAGGAGCTCGCGGCCGAAGGCGTGCCCGCACCCGAGATACCGCACCGCGTGATGGAGGGCAACCGGCCGACGAGCGTGATCCTCACGGACGTCATCTCGCCCTACCGGCTCGGCACCCTCGTCGCGCTCTACGAGCACAGCGTGTTCACGCAGGGGACGATCTGGTCGATCGACTCCTTCGACCAGTGGGGCGTCGAGCTCGGCAAGGTCCTCGCGCGCCAGATCGCCCCGCAGCTCGCGGCGCGCACCCAGCCGGCGCTCGCGCACGACTCCTCCACGAACGCCCTCATCCTCAAGTACCGCAAGCTCAAGCGAACATAGGAGACGACACGCGATGCCCACCGACAAGCCAATGCAGCTCGGGATGATCGGCCTCGGCCGCATGGGCGCGAACATCGTGCGCCGCCTGATGCGCGACGGCCACAGCTGCGTCGTCTACGACGTCGACGCGAAAGCCACCGCGCAGCTGGCGGGCGAGGGCGCGCTCGGCGCCGAGTCGCTCGCCGACCTGGTCGCGAGGCTCGACGCGCCGCGCGCGGTGTGGCTGATGGTGCCCGCCGGCTACGTGCAGGAGACCCTCGACGAGCTCGCGCCGCTGCTCGCGAAGGGCGACATCGTGATCGACGGCGGCAACTCCTACTACCGCGATGACATCGACCGCGCCGCGAAGCTCGCGCCAGCGGGCATCCACTACGTCGACTGCGGCACGAGCGGCGGCGTCTGGGGCCTTGACCGCGGCTACTGCCTGATGATCGGCGGCGAGGAGGAGCCCGTGCGTCACCTGGACCCGATCTGGCGCACGATCGCGCCGGGCGTCGGCAGCGCAGAGGCGACGCCGGGCCGCACGCGCGAGGGCACGGCGCCGGAAGGCTACCTGCACTGCGGCCCCAGCGGCGCGGGCCACTTCGTGAAGATGGTCCACAACGGCATCGAGTACGGCATGATGGCCGCGATCGCCGAGGGCCTTTCGATCATCAAGCACGCCGACGCGGGCCTCGGGCAACAGGAGGTGGACGCGGAGACGACGCCGCTGCGCGACCCCCAGTACTACCGCTACGAGATCGACGTGGCCGAAGTCGCCGAGGTCTGGCGGCGCGGCTCCGTCGTCGGCTCCTGGCTCGTGGACCTCACCGCCGCGGCGCTCGCGCGCTCACCGGACCTCGCCGAATTCGGGGGCCGCGTCTCGGACTCGGGCGAGGGCCGCTGGACCGTCATCGCGTCCGTCGAGGAGGGCGTGCCCGCGCCCGTGATCGACGCCGCGCTCAGCGAGCGCTTCGCCTCGCGGGGCCTCGGGACGTTTACCGGGCAGCTGCTCTCGGCGATGCGCAGCGAGTTCGGCGGCCACGCGGAGAAGAAGGACTGATGGAGCGCACGGAGGACCGCGCCGCGAGCGAGCTGCGCGAGTCCGGCAAGGGCGAGGCGGCGCGCGCGGCCGCGGAGATCGTCGCCGACGGGATGCTCGTGGGCCTCGGGACCGGGACGACGGTCGCCCACCTGCTGCCGGCGCTCGCCGCACGCGAGCTCGACATCCGCTGCGTGGCGACCTCGCCGCAGACGGAGAGTCAGGCGCGCGCCCTCGGCCTGCGCGTCGAACCGTTCGCCGAGCTGCCGCATCTCGACATCGCGATCGACGGGGCCGACCAGGTCTCGGCGGATCTCTGGTTGACGAAGGGCGGCGGCGGCGCGCACACGCGCGAGAAGCTCGTCGCCTGCGCCGCCGACCGCTTCGTCGTGATCGTCGACGAGAGCAAGCTCGTCGACGCGCTGACGCCGCCGGTGGCGCTCGAGCTCGTGCCGTTCGGCGTCGCGGGAACGCTCGCGCGGCTCGGCTCCGCCCGCCTGCGCGACGTTCCGCCGAGCCCCGACGGCGGGCTGATAGCGGATTACCTCGACGACTTCGCGGACCCGGCGGCGCTCGCCGAGCGGCTCTCGTGCACGCCCGGCGTCGTCGAGCACGGCCTCTTTCCCGCGGCGATGGTGAGCGCCGTCGCCGTCGGCGGCGCCGGCGGCGCGCGGTGGCTCGAGCGCGGCCGCTGAGGCGGGCGCCTCAGGCGCGCGCTAGCAGCGCGCCCTCGTGCTCGACCAGCCAGACCTTGTTCTCTATCCCGCCGCCGTAGCCGACGAGCCGGCCGTCGGCACCGACGACGCGGTGACAGGGCACGACGATCGCGAGCGGGTTGCGCGCGCAGGCCACGCCGACGGCGCGCGCCGCGTCGGGCCGCCCGACGGCCGCGGCGACCTCGCCGTACGTGCGCGTCTCGCCGAACGGGATGCGGGCGAGCTCGCCCCAGACGGCGAGCTCGAACGGCGTCCCCTCGGCGTGCAGCGGGATCTCGAAGCGCTCGCGTTCGCCCGCGAAGTACTCCTCGAGCTGGCTGCGCGCGGCGGCGAGCGGAGCGCTCGCGTCGCCCGGCGCGGCGCGCGGCGCCCGCCGCGCGAACGAGACCGTGCGAAGCGCCGTCTCGTCGCCGGCGAGCTCCAGCCGCCCGACGGGCGTCTCCAGGGAGCCCCGCGTGACGCGGCGGCGGAGCGTCGCGCTCATGCGGCCACCGCCTCACGGGAGCGGCGGCGCAGCCCCGCGCCGGTGTGGCGGGCGGCCAGCGGCATCGCCCAGAGGTGCATCACGGCGTAGGCGCGGTACGGGCGCCACGCCTCGGCGAGCTGGAGCTGGACGCGCGGGCCACCGTCGTGTCCAAGCGCGGCGAGCGCGCGGCGCACGCCGAGGTCGCCGGCGATGAACGCGTCGGGGTCGCGCAGCGCGCGCATCGCGACGTAGGCCGCGGTCCACTCGCCGACCCCGGGGAGCGCGCAGAGCGCCTCCCGCGCCGCGACGCGGTCGGCGCCGCAGTCGAGCGCGAGTTCGCCGGCCGCGGCGCCGCGCGCAAGGCACACGAGCGCACGCGCGCGGGCCGCGGGCAGTGCGAGCTCCTCGGGGCGGATCGCCGCGAGCGCGTCGGCGGACGGGAACAGGTGCGTGACGCGCCCGACCGGTGCCGCGAGCGGCTCGCCGTGCGCCGCGACCAGGCGCGCGGCGTGCGTGCGCGCCGCGGCGAGCGACACCTGCTGGCCGAGCAGTGCGCGTGTCGCAGTCTCATGGCCGTCGCCGCCGCCGGGGACGCGCAGCCCCGGCCGGGCGCGCACGGCCGCGCCGATGAGCGGGTCAGCGCCGAGCCGTTCGCCGATCGCCGCGGGGTCGGCGTCGAGGTCGAAGAGCTGGCGGCAGCGGTCCAGTGCGGGAGCGAAGTCGCGCATGTCCGCGAGCCAGAACGTCGCGCGGACGTTCCCGTCGCGCGGCTCGAGCTCGACGACGCCGGGGCCGTGCGGCAGCCGGAGGCTGCGGCGGTAGCAGCCGCCCTCGACCTCTTCGACGCCCGGGACGGCGCGCGCGGCGAAGAACGCGAGCAGCCGTCCGGCGTCGAAGGGCGCACGGTACGGCAGCGACACGGTGACGCCGGGCTCCCCGCCCAGCGCGGCCGGGCGTCGCCGGGCGCGCAGCTCGCTCGGCGTCGCGGCGAAGATCTCGCGGATCGACGTGTTGAACTGGCGTACGCTCCGGAAGCCGGCGCTGAGCGCGACCTGCGCCGCCGTGAGGTCCGTCCGTTCGAGCAGCAGCCGCGCCGTCTGTGCGCGCCGCGCGCGGGCCAGCGCCAGCGGACCGGCGCCGACCGCGTCGACCAGACACCGGTGCAGGTGGCGCTCCGTGAAGCCGACGCGCCGCGCGAGGCCCGCGACGCCCTCGCGGTCGACGACGCCGTCGGCGATCAGTCGCATCGACCGCCCGACGAGATCGCCGCGGCTGTCCCACTCGGGCGAGCCCGGCGCGGCCTCCGGACGGCAGCGCTTGCAGGCGCGAAAACCAGCCTGCTGCGCCGCCGCGGCCGTCGCGTAGAAGGCGACGTTGCGTTGGAGCGGCGTGCGCGCCGGGCAGCTCGGCCGGCAGTAGACGCCCGTCGAGGTGACCGCGGTGTAGAACCAGCCGTCGAAACGCGCGTCCTTCGCGCGAATCGCGGCGTAGCAGTTGTCGAAGTCGAGCACGGCTGAGAGCATCGCACGCGCGCTGGCGCGTGTCTGGCGGAAATCGGACTTCACGGCGGGGGACTATCTTGGTCGCGTGCCTGACCGCGACTTCGACCTCGTCTGCGTCGTCGAGATACCGAAGGGGACGCGCAACAAGTACGAGTACGACGAGGAACTCGGCGGTTTCAAGTTCGACCGTCTGCTCTCGAGCGCGGCGACCTACCCGGCCGACTACGGGTACCTGCGGGGAACGATCGGCCTCGACGGCGACCCCCTCGACGCCCTCGTCTGCCTGCAGGAGCCGACGTTCCCTGGCTGCCTGATCCCGGTCCACGCGATCGGCATGTTCCGCATGACGGACGAGAAGGGCAGCGACGACAAGGTGATCTGCGTGCCGCACCACGACCCGTACTGGAACCACTACTCGAACGTCGAGGAACTGCCGCTGCTCCTGCGCCAGGAGATCGACCAGTTCTTCTCGATCTACAAGGTGCTCGAGAACAAGGAGGTCGCGGTCGAAGGCTGGGCCTCGCGCGAGGAGGCGCTCGCCGAGATCGCGGCGGCCCGAGAACGCTCCCGCTGAGAGGGTCGCGTAGGTAGCTGGCATGAGCGCCGAGAGCCAGGTCCTCGAGCAAGGCGGCCACACCGCCTGGGGCCGTAACCTCGCGGCGCCGGTCCGCGACTTCTTGAGCAACGAGACGGGCGGCGCCGCGGTGATGCTCGCGGCCGCCGCGGTGGCGCTGGTCTGGGCGAACGCGACGCCCGGCGCCTACGAGCAGACGTGGACGACGGTGCTCGGCGTCCACCTCGGCGGCGCCGGCATCTCGATGGATCTGCGGCACTGGATCAACGAGGGCCTGATGACGCTGTTCTTCCTCGTCGTCGGGCTCGAGGCCAAGCGCGAGCTCGACGTGGGCGAGCTGCGCGAGCGCCGGCGCGTGCTCGGCCCCGCCCTCGCGGCGGTCGGCGGCCTCGCGGTTCCCGTCGTCATCTACCTGCTGATCAACGGCGGCGGCAGCGGCGCCCACGGCTGGGGAACCGCGATGTCCACCGACACGGCGTTCGCGCTCGGGATCCTCGCGCTGCTGACTCCGCGCGCCGCCACCCGCATGCGCGTCTTCCTGCTGACGCTCTCGGTCTTCGACGACCTCGGCGCGCTCGTCGTGATCGCGCTCGCGTACTCCGGCTCGATCTCCCTCGTGGCCCTCGCCGTCGCGGTGGCGCTCTTCATCGCGCTGCTGCTGCTGCGCTATCTGCCGGCCGGACGCACCGCCGCCTCGGTGCTGCTGGCGACCGCGCTTTGGGTCGCGATGTACAAGTCGGGCGTCGACCCGGTCGTGAGCGGGCTCTTGATCGGCCTCGTCACGGGAGCCTACCCGCCCGCACGGAACGACCTGGAGCGCGCCAGCTCGCTGGCGCAGGCCTTCCGCGAACAGCCGACCGCGGACCTCGCGCGCTCGGTCCAGCGGGGTGTCACCGCGGCGATCTCGCCCAACGAGCGCCTGCAGTACCAGCTCCACCCGATCGTCAGCTACGCCGTGCTGCCGCTCTTCGCGCTGGCCAACGCCGGCGTGCGCATAACGGGAGCGACGCTCTCCAGCGCGCTCTCCTCGCCGATCTTCCTCGGCATCGTGGTCGGCTACACCGTGGGCAAGCCGATCGGCGTCCTCGGCGGCTCCTGGCTCGGCTCGCGTCGTTTCCTGCACGGCGCCCGGCCGCTGATCAGCGGCCCGACGCTGACGGCCGTCGGCACCTGCGCGGGCGTCGGCTTCACCGTCTCGCTGCTGATCGCCTCGCTCGCCTTCTCCGGCCAGCACCTGATCGACGCGCAGCTCGGCGCCCTCGCGACGCTCGTGGTGGCGCCCATCACGACGGCGATCGCGATGGCGGTCGTCAGGCGCCTGCCGCAGTCGCTGCGGGCACGCCAGATCGCGCGTTCGGCGGGCGACATCCCGGACCTCGTCGACGACGTGGACCCCGAGCGCGACCACATCCGCGGCGACAACGACGCGCCCGTGACGCTGCTCGAGTACGGCGACTTCGAGTGCTCGTACTGCGGCCAGGCCGAGCCGGTGATCCGCGAGCTGATGGAGACGCAGGGCAGCGACGTGCGCTACGTGTGGCGCCATCTGCCGCTCAACGACGTGCATCCCTATGCGCAGCTCGCAGCGGAAGCCGCCGAGGCGGCCGGCGCGCAGGGCCGTTTCTGGGAGATGTACGACAAGCTGCTCGCACACCAGGATGCGCTGACGCCGCGCGACCTCTCCGGGTACGCGACGGAGCTCGGCCTGGACGTCGAGCGCTTCCGCGAGGACCTGCGCCGGCACGAGTACGCCGGGCGCGTGCTGGCCGACGTCGCGACCGCCGACGAGAGCGGCGTCTCGGGCACGCCGACCTTCTTCATCAACGGCAAACGCCACTACGGCGTCTACGACATCGAGGCGCTCACGACGGCCGTTGCCGCCGCCAAACGCCGCGCGCTGCTGCCGGCTCTCGCGGCGTCCTGAGCGGCCGGCGATCAGCGCGGGGCGGCGCGGCGCGTCGCCCGCCGCGCGGCGAGCGCGGCGAGCGCGACGCTCCCCTCGAAGAGCAGGTACAGCGGCACGATCTCGAGCGCCAGGGTCACGGCGTCGCCGGGCAGGAAGGCCGCGACAGCCGCGCACGCGACGAACGCGTAGCGGCGGTTGCGGCGCAGCTGCGCGGGCGTCACCAGGCCCCCGTTGACGGCCGCGATCACGACCACCGGCACCTGGAAAAGGATCCCCATCGCGAGCAGGACGGTCGCCGCGAAGCGGTAGTACTGGCCGGCCTGCACGAGCACGTCGAACTGGCCGGCGTTGAAGTTGACGAGGAAGTGGATCGCGGCCGGCAGGACGACGAGGTAGCCGAACGCGACGCCCGCCGCGAAGAGCGCGGGCACCGCGAACAAGAGTCGCCGCGTGGCTCGCCTGAGCGCGTCGTCGAGCGCCGGCTCGACGAAGCCGAAGAGCTGCCAGACGAGGACCGGTAGCGAGAGCAGGAAGGCGAAGAGCAGCGCGACGCCGACGCTCGCACTGAAGGGTTCGCCGATCGAGAGCGTGACCGGCCTCCCGGGAGCCGCCGACGAGGCCTCGCTGCGGGCCCGCGCAAGGCGCGCGGAAGTCCGCGCGAGCGTCCGTCGCGCCGGCCCGCTGAGCCCGCTCCCGCGCGAGCGGAGCGTGGCGAGGAGGCTGCCGAGATCGCCGGCGACGGCCCCGAGCGCGGCGCGTTCGCCGGCCGGCTCCGCGGCGCTGCCGACGTGCGCGCGCTGCTCGCCCGCGAGCGGCGCGTTGACGAATTCGAGCAGCGCCGGGCTCTGCCACACGCAGACGGCGAAGGCGGCCGCGAGGACCGCCACCGAGACGATCAGCCGGGCGCGCAGCTCTTCCAGGTGGCCGACGTTGCTCAGCCGCTCCTCGCCGCGCGCCCTGCCGATCGCGATCGCCACCGCCGTCGACCTCAGCCGAGGAACGGTTTGAGCTTCTTGACGGTCGCCGGGATCGTCGCGCTTTTCGGCAGCGCCGGCAGCACGCCGTGACCGCCCGCCTCAGCATCGAAGAAGCTGAAGTGAGTCGCCTCGTTGGCGGCGATTTTGGCCGCGACGGTCCGGAGTTCCTGTGAACTGAACGTTTCCGACGCGCCGAGGTAGGCCTCGACGAACGCCGTCTCGAGAGCCACGCCGGTGTTCAGCAGCGACTGCCCGGTGCGGGTCACGGCCGCCGGGATGTGGAAGCGAAGGCCGGTCGGCGTTTTGGAACCGAGCACGCTCGCGAGCAGCGCCTTGTGGTCACGCTCGTCGCCCAGGGCGTGTTCGAAGTAGTCGCGGTTTTCCAGGCGCGGGTGCCTGAACTTGTGGAAGTCGGCGAGGATCGCCGTGTAGACGTACACCGCGAGGCTCTCCGCCGTGTACGCGGCCTGCAGCGTTTCGATGTCGCTGCCCGTCGGGCCGCTCGCGAAGGCCGAGCTCGTCACCGACGCGAGCAGCCCGCCGCTCGCCGCGAGGACGAGGCCTCCCTGACCGGCGTTGCGCAGGAACTGGCTCCTGCTGACCGCATTTTTCTCGACGTCTTGCATTGCCGTCTCCTTGTCGCTGTGTCGCCCGCCGCGGGGCGCGTCGAGAGGTGATTCGCGCGGGGGCGGCGATCGGATCACCGCGGCGCGGCCGATCAGGACAGCGGCGCGTCTACGACCGGCGCGGCCGTCGGGCGCGTGGTGCCGCCGTCCGGCTCTTCGGTCACGAGAACGGCGCGGGCGCCGCTTCCGTGTTGCACGGCGACGGTCGCCACGCCGTGCGAGGTCGGGCTGAAGAGGCTCGTCGTCGGCGCCGGGAGCCGGCGGCCCGGATAGGTGACCCAGACCTCGTACACGTGGCCGGGGGCCGGCGCCGGCATGCCGGTCAGCGAAAGCCACGCGGTGCCGCCGTGCTCGTGCACGACGGCCGTCGCGCCGCGGACCGTGACGCGCCCGGTCAGCGTTCGCGTCGAGTTTCCCCCGCCCGCGAGGAGCACGGCGAGGACGGCGAGCGCCGCGACCGCCGCCGCCGCCGCGAAGGCCGGCGCGGTGCGGCGCGCGGAGCGTCTGCTCGCGCGAGCGCCTTGCGAGCGCTCCCTGGCGTCGGCGCGCACCTCCGCCATCACCGCGCGCTTGATCTCCTGGGGCACGGGGCGCTGCGGCACCCCCGCGGCGAGGCGGTCGACCGCGGGCGCGAGCGACGCGAGCTCGTCGGCGCAGATCGAGCAGTGCGCGGCGTGCACTCTGAAGCGCTCCGCCGCGTCGTCGTCGAGCAGGCCGAGCAGGTAGAGGGGCGCGTCGCCGCACATCTCCCGGGCGGAGTGATCGCTCATCAGCCTGTCTCCTCGTAGGCGTCCAGCGAGAGCCTCAGCTTGGCCAGCGCGAGCCGCATGCGGCCCTTCACCGTACCGACCGGCATGTCGAGCATGCGCGCGATCTCGGTGTGCGTGAAACCGCCGAAGTAGGCGAGCTCGACGACCCGGCCCTGCTCGCTCGGGAGGGCGCTGAGCGCGTCGCCGACATCGCGGGCACGCGCCGCGTCGAGGACCTCGCGCTGCGTATCGCCCGGGCCGGCGATCCCGGCGATGATCTCGTCGGCGTCGCCGGAGCCCTGTTCGCGCAGCGCCGCCCGGCGCACCGCGTCGATCGCTCGGTTGTGCACGATGCGAAGGATCCAGCTGCGGACGCTGCCGCGCTGCGGCTCGTATCGCTCGGCGGTCCGCCAGACGGCCAGAAAGGCGTCCTGCAGCACCTCGTCGGTGATCGCGGCGCGCCCGCAGATGCGGTACGCGAGCGAGTACGCGACGCCGCTGTGGCGGTCGTATACGAGCTCGAACGCGTCGGCGTCACCGCGGGCGGCGAGCGACATGAGCTCCTCGTCGGCGAGCCGCTCGTGCCGCGACCGGCCGCGGACGACGTCTCCGGCGCGGCGAAAAGAGGCCCTCATCTCGCGCCGCGGGCCCTACGCGGCCGGCGTGCCGCCGCCGTGCGGGATCTCCTCGACGGGCACGGCCGGCGTCGCGTCAGCGGTCCGCTCGACGAGCGCAGCGGGGGTCTCCGTGGAGAGCGCCGTCTTGAAGCCGCGCAGACCCTCGCCGAGCGAGCGGCCCATCTCGGGCAGGCGCTTCGCGCCGAAGACCAGCAACAGCAGCATGAGCAGAAACGCGATGTGGATTGGGTTCTCGAGTCCCACGGTCGAACCTCCTGATCGGATGACACGCTAGTCCGGCCGGCCGCGGCGCGGCGACCGTGTTGGTTGATACGCGTGCGCGCGCCGCCCGGATCACTGCCCCCGCGCTTGACGCTGCGACGCGCGCGCGACTAGGTTTCTGCCCCGACGGCCAGGCCCAGGCGCGCGCCGGGGTCGCGAGGCCTCCATCGCAGAGGGAGAGGGGACACATGGGGAGATCGATCCGCGCCGTGGCGGTCACGGCGTTTCTTGCCGCAGTTCTGGTGCCGGCGGCGAGCGCCTCGGCGCAGCAGTACGTCGCGCTCGGTGACTCGTACTCGTCGGGAGTCGGGACGCGCGTCTTCTACGAAGAATCGGGCGAATGCGACCGCAGCCCCGACGCGTACGGTCCGAAGGTCGCCGCGGCGAAGGGGTACACGCTCAGCTTCCAGGCGTGCAGCGGCGCCAAGACGACGGAAGTCGACGAAAAACAGCTCGGCACGCTGAGCTCCAGCACTTCGCTCGTGACGATCACGATCGGCGGCAACGACGCCGGCTTCAGCAACGTGATCATCAACTGCGCGCTCTACTACTTCACGTGCGGCTCGGCGATCAGCGAAGCGGACGAATTCATCGCGAAAAAGCTGCCGGCGCTGCTCGAAACGACGTACAAAGACATCCGCTCGAAGGCGCCGAACGCGACCGTCATCGTGCTCGGCTACCCGAAGCTGTTCACGAAGGAAGGCAAGACGTGCAACGTCAACTTCCTCACCTCGGGCAACGAGAAGAAAATGAACGAAGGCGCCGAAAAACTCGACGCCGTGATCAAGGGGCGCGCCGAAGCCGCGGGCTTCAAATTCGTCAACCCGACGAGCGCATTCGAAGCGCACGAGGTGTGCGCCGCCGAAGAATGGCTCAACGGTCAGTCACTGCCGCTGTCGGAAAGCTACCACCCGAACGTCAAAGGCCAGGAAGAGTTCACGAAGCTCGTCGAGGCCGCCATCTGAGGATGCGGGCGTGGTCCGCGGGGTTCGCCCCGCGGACTACGGCGCGCCGAGCGCCGCGACGCTCATCGCGTGCAGGAACTCGCTGCTGCTGGGCCATTCGAAGTCGGGCATCACCTGGCGCAGAGAGACGTAGCCGTGCATTGCGGTCCATAGCTGGAGCGCGGCGGCGCGCGGGTCGTGGCCCGGCGGCAGGCACTTCGCGGCGGCGGCGATGAGAGCGTCGAGCGCCTGTATCCCGGGGTCCTTCTCGTTGGGGCCGGGCGTCATGCCGAAGCGGCCGGGAGTGGCGAAGAGGATGCGGTAGACGCCGGGACGCTGCTGCGCGAAGGCGACGTATGCCTCGCCCATCGCGAGGATCTGCTCGCGCGGGTCGGCGGCGTGTGCGGCGGCGGCGGCGTTGATGTAGCCACCGAATTCTTCGAAGGCCTCGTCGCAGACCGCGCCCAGGAGCTCTTCCTTGTCGGCGAAGTGAAGGTAGAGGGCCGTGGGCGAGACGCCGGCGCGGGCGGTGATGTTGCGGATCGAGAGCGCGTCGGCGTTGCCGTGTTCGAGCAGCAGCTCGCGGGCGGCGTCCATCAGCGCCGAGCGGAGTCTTTCCCCCTCGCCGCGCGGGTTGCGCTTGCGCGCCGTTCGGGCCGCGGTGCTCGCCATGTAAAGCGATCGTAACATGGGGGCTTGACAAGTGTGTATGTACGTCTGTATATATACGGACGCCAACTTTGTCTCGTGAGGGGAACCCCCATGCTCAACGCAATCTCCCGCCTTGCCAACGCACACCCCCGCCGACTGGCCGCGGCCGTCGGGATCCTCTTCATCGTCGCCGTCGCGCTCGGCGCGTCGGCCTCCAACGACCTGAACGCCCGCAACGACTTCGCGAACCCGGGCTCTCCCTCGGCCCACGCGCGCGAGCGGATCGAACGAGCGACGGGAGCCGCGCCCGACGCCGGCGTCGTCGCGCTCGTGACGGGCGGCGAACGCGAAGCCGCGAGCGTCGCGCGCGCCCTGCGCGGCGACTCGTTCATCGCTCGCGTCTCGCCGCCCGTCCGCTCGCGCGACGGCAGCAGCGCGGTCGTCGCGGCGACGCTCCGCGCCGGCGCCGAAGAACGCGCGGCCGGTGAAAGCCTGAAAAGCCAGTTCGAAGACCGTCATGACGTCGCGCTCGGCGGGCCGGTGATCGCGCAGCGCGAGGTGGGCGCGCAGGCGTCGGCCGACCTCGGCATGGCCGAGGCGCTCGCTTTCCCGCTTCTCGCCCTGCTCGCGTTCTTCATCTTCCGCGGCATCGCGTCGCTGTTGCCGATCGCCGTCGGCGCGACGAGCGTCTTCACCGCCTTCGCCGTGCTGCGCGCGGTCAACGTCGCGCTGCCGCTGTCGGTCTTCGCCCTCAACCTCGTGATCGGGCTCGGGCTCGGCCTCGCCGTCGACTACAGCCTCTTCATGGTCTCGCGCTTCCGCGAGGAGCTCGGCGCCGGACGCTCGGTGGCCGAAGCCGTCAGGGTGACGATGCGAAGCGCGGGACGGACGATCACGTACAGCGCCGTGACGGTCGCGGTCGCGATGAGCAGCCTCACCGTCTTCCCGTTGCGCTTTTTGCAGTCGATGGGCATCGGCGGCGCGATCGTCGCCGTGATCGCCGCGGGCGTCGCGCTGACGCTGCTCCCCGCGCTCTTCGTGCTCTTCGGCGCGCGCCTGGGCCGCGTCGTCCCGCCGGCGCCGCGCGAGGGTCGCTGGTACGCGCTCGCGCAGTGGGTGCTGCGCCGCCCCGGTCGCGTCGCCGCCCTCACCGCCGGCGCGCTCATCCTGCTCACGGTGCCGGCGCTGCGCACCCATTGGAGCGGCGTCGACGCACGCGTGCTGCCGGCAAGCGCGAGCGCCCACCGCGTCGAAAGCGCGCTCGAGCGCGAATACCCGACGATCCCCGCGGCCCCCGCGTACGTCGCCCTCCAGGCGCCCGCCGGCGACGGCCCGGCGGTGCAGGCGTACGCGCGCGAGCTGGGCGCCCTGCCGGGCGTGCAGTCGGTCTCGCCGGCCCGCTACCTCGGCTCATCGACGTGGCAGATCCAGGCCGTCACGACCGGCGAGGCGATCGCGCAGCCCGCACAGTCAGCCGTCGCCGCGATGCGCGCCGTGAGTTCGCCCTTCGACCCCGAGGTCGGCGGCAGCGGCGCCGAATTCGCCGACCAGCGCAGCGCGATCGCGGACTCCCTGCCGGTCGCCCTCGCGATCCTCGTCGTCGGCACGCTGATCGTGCTGTGGCTGATGACGGGCTCCGTCGTGCTGCCCGTCAAGGCCCTCGCGATGAACGCGCTCACGGTCGGTGCCGCCACGGGGCTGCTCGTCCTGATCTTCCAGGACGGGCGGCTGACCGGGCCGCTCGACTACGCCCCCCAGCGGGGCATCTCGCAGAGCAACTACCTGGTCCTCGCCGCGATCGCGTTCGCGCTCTCGACCGACTACGGCGTGTTCCTGCTGACGCGGATCAAGGAGGCGCGCGACAACGGCGCCGACAACCGCGAGTCGATCGCCCTCGGCCTGCAGCGCACCGGCCGCATCGTGACGGCGGCGGCGGTGCTGCTGGCCGTCGCGATCGGCGCCTTCGCGACGTCGAACGTGATCTTCCTGAAGGAGATCGGCGTCGGTGCGGTGTTCGCGGTCCTGATCGACGCGTTCATCGTCCGCACGCTGCTGGTACCCGCGCTGATGGGCCTGCTCGGGCCGTGGAACTGGTGGTCGCCCGCGCCGCTGCGGCGCCTGCACCGGCGCATCGGCCTGAGCGAGGACGACGCACAGGCGCCGTCGCTGCCCGCGGGCAGCGCCGGCTCGGCGGCGGCGGGCTGAGCTAGGAGCCGGCGGCCGGCGGGCCCGGCGGCTGCGCCGGCGCGTCGGCCGCGGGCTTCGGCGGAGCCGCTGTCGGAGCGGCCGGCGCGGCGTTCGCGGGCGGCGCGGGCTCCTTGACGGCCGCTGCGCCGGCGGCGACGGGCGCCGCGGTGAGCGCCGCCGCCGGCGGCGGCGCTGGTGACGGTCCGGCGCCGGCGCCGACCGGGACGCGCCGCGGCGGGATCCGTGCCGCCGCGATCAGCCGCTCTTCCGCGGCGAGCTGGCGCTCGCGCTCCTCGGTCGCCTTCGTGCGCTCGCGCAGGGAGCGAAGTTCGCGCTGGCGCGCGAGCACCAGCAGCGACAGGAGCGCGACGACGGCGACCGCGAGCGCGCCGAGGGCGGCCGCGATGCGCGCCGCTTTGCCGCTCGTCTTGACCGGCGGCGCGAGACGCACGCGGCGCGCCGAGCGCGCCGCGCTGCCCGGCGCACGCGTCGCGCGCTGCAGCACGGGGGTCGTTTCCTCGGCCATCGCGAGCATGCTCGCCGCCGGGATGCCGTTGGTGAGGGTGTTCTCGATCCAGTACACGGCGCCGTGTTCGCGCCACGCGATCGTCTTCAGCGCTTCGCCCGCGTAGAAGAGTTCGTACGTCCGGCCGGCCACGCTGACCCTGCCTTCGGGGTTTGCGAGCAGCGGCGGGTTGCTCCACGTCGTGCCCTGCACGTCGTAGTACTGACCGAGTTCGCCCCGGTCGATGACGACGACATACGTCGCGTGCGCGTGGCCGTGCTGGTCGCGCAGGTGGTAGAGGCGCAGCATGTCCGGTTCGGCGCCGCCGAGCTGGGCTCGCGCGCGGGGGTACTCGAGCGGGAACGGCAGGAAGGGCGTCTTCGCCTCCGCCGCGGCGAGCTCTTCGGCGCTCGTCGGCGCGAGCGTCGGCTGATGCACGGGCGCGGCGGGTCTCGTCGTGCGGCGGGTCCGGCGCCGCCGGCGTACGCGCGGAGCGGGCGCGCGGCGGATCGCGGCCGTGCCGCCGAGGAAGCTGCGCACGGCGTGTTCGACCTGCGCGCGGGTCGCGGTGTCATACACGGGATGGAGCGTCACGGGGAAGGTGACCTGGCGGACCGGCTTGCCGGCCGATTCGATCAGCAGGTCGAGGAGCTGAAGCACCTGTTCTTCGGTGTGCAGGTTCGCGGTCTGCACCGCCCGGCCGAAGATCCGCTCGAACTTTTCGCGGTTTTCGAAGAGCGTCGGCCCGTACTGGGACTTTACTTCCAGCAGGAAGCGCTGGTCGCGCGCATCGCGCAACAGCGAGGTGCTTTCGTGCCGGTTCGCGACGAATTCGAGGGCTTCCTTGCCGCACAGGCGCTGGTAGCCGGGCTGCAGGTTGATTTCGAAGTACTGTTCGCCGCCCGGTTCGTTGACGTGGTAGTAGCGCTTGTCGATCGTCATGTAGACGCACCCCATTTCATCGACGGCGCTGCGGAAGTGCTTGAAGTTCGTGATGAAGACGCGGTTGACGGCGAGCCCCGTCACGCCTTTGATCGTTTCGAGCATCAGCTTCACGCCGCCCGCGACGCCGCCGGCGAGGTAGCCGTACGTGTAGGCCGAGTTGATGCGGTTCTCTTCGACTTCGCCGTCGGGCTTGTGGATCGGCACCCAGAGCTCGCGCGGGATCGAGAGCATCGAGATGGTCGGCTTGCTCGGGTCGATGCGGACGAGCAGCATCTCGTTCGAGTGCGGCAGCACGGCCCCCGACGGGTTGTCCGCCGGCGGCGGGCGTTCGTCGTTGCCGACGAGCAGCAGCGTCTCCGGCGCGCCGCGGGAGGTCGGCGCGAGCAGGCCCGGCGCGACGTGGACCGCCTTGTTCTGGTCGAGCGCGGCGACCAGGCCGCTGACCTCGTTGTGCGCGATCGCGACCGTCGCTCCGGCGCTCACGAGCACTATCCCGAGCGCCGCGAGCAGGAAGCGCTTGCCCACCCACCACAGGCCCCTCGTGCCCGTGACGCGCGGGTTCGTCCTGTCTCTGCCTTGCCCGGAAGCGCTCATCGCGCGATGCGGCCGCGCCCCCGCGCGCGGCCCGAGATGCGGAAGCTCACCGCAGGCAGTCTAAGCGCAGCCCACGCGGATCGCCGCCGCTGGCGCCGGCGCGGCTCGCTTGACGGGCGCGGCGCGCGCCGTTAGACATCGGCGCTGTCGACCGGGCGGCGCGGGCCGCCCTTACGGAGGTGACAGATGGCCCGACCGCGAGAGCTGCCCGACCGCGCGCGCATCGTCGTGATCGGCGGCGGCGTCGGCGGGACGTCGGTCGCCTACCATCTCGCGGCGCTCGGCGAGCGCGACGTGGTGCTGCTGGAGCGCAGCGAGCTCACCAGCGGCTCGACCTTCCACTCCGCCGGGCTCGTCGGCCAGCTGCGGCCCTCGCTCCCGCTGACGCGGATGATGATGTACTCGGTCGAGCTCTACCGGCGCCTCGCCGACGAGACAGGCCTTGACCCCGGCTGGATCGAGTGCGGCGGCCTGCGTCTCGCGTGCACGTCCGAGCGCGAGGAAGAGCTGAAGCGCCAGGTCGCGTGGGCGCGCACCTTCGGCCTGCCGCTCGAGCAAATCTCGCCGGCGCAGGCGCGTGACCTCTTCCCCCTGATGGTCACCGACGGCGTGCGCGCGGCCTCGTTCCTGCCCACCGACGGCTACCTCGACCCGTCGCAGCTCACATTCGCGCTCGCCGCGGGCGCGCGCGAGGGCGGCGCGCGGATCTTCACGCACACCCGTGTCACCGGCGTCGACGTGGAGCGGGCGCGCGTGCGCGGCGTGCGCACCGAGTGGGGCGACATCGAAGCCGAGATCGTCGTCAACGCCGGCGGCATGTACGCCGCCGAGATCGGCCGGCTCGCTGGGGTGCGCGTGCCGATCGTGCCCTTCGCGCACGAGTACCTGGTGACGCAGCCATTCCGCGAGCGCGGCGCCACGCATCTGCCGACGCTGCGCGACCCCGACCACCTCATCTACTTCCGCGAGGAGGGAGCGGGCCTCGTGATGGGGGGATACGAGCGCAACAGCGCGCCGTGGTCGCTGGACGGCGACCTCGTGGACCGCATCTCGCCGAACTTCAACGGCCAGCTGCTGGAAGAGGACTGGGACCGCTTCAAGGAGATCGCGGACAACTCGAAGATCCGCGTCCCGGCGATGGAGGACGTGCGGGTGACCCGCCTCATCAACGGCCCGGAGGCGTTCACGCCCGACAACGAGTTCCTCCTCGGCGAGAGCCCGGTGCGGGGGTTCTTCATCGCCGCCGGGTTCTGCGCGCACGGCCTGGCTGGCGCCGGCGGCGTCGGGCGCGTGATCGCCGAGTGGATCAGCGCGGGCGAACCGACCGAGGACGTCTGGGAGATGGACATCAGGCGCTTCGGCCCGCAGTACCGCTCGCCCTCGTACACGCTCAAGCGCGCGAAAGAGGTTTACGAGACCTACTACGACATCCGCTACCCGGGGCACGAGCGCCGCGCGGGACGCCCGCTGCGCATCTCGAGCGCGTACGACTGGCACGGCGCCCACGAGGCCGCGTTCGGCGAGAAGTCTGGCTGGGAGCGCGTCAACTGGTACGAATCCAACGCCGGCGCCGGCGACGAGGCGCTGCGCCCGCGCGGCTGGGCGGGGATGCACTGGTCGCCCGCGATCGGCGCCGAGCACCGCGCGACGCGCGAGCGCGCCGGCCTCTTCGACGAGTCCTCGTTCGCGAAGCTAGAGATCCAGGGCGCGGGCGCCGCCGCGTTCCTCGAACGTCTCTGCGACAACCGCGTCGCGCGCGCCGTCGGCGAGATCACCTACACGCAGATGCTCAACTCGCGCGGCGGCATCGAATGCGACTTCACCGTCACGCGCCTCGCGGAGGACCTCTTCTCGATCGTCACCGGCACCGCGTTCGGCAACCACGACGCCGCGTGGATCGCCTCGCACCTGCCCGCCGACGGCTCCGTTCGCGTCGCCGACGTGACGGCCCGCTCGTGCTGCTTCGCCCTTTGGGGTCCCCGCGCGCGCGACATCCTCGCGCCGCTCACGCCGGACGACGTCAGCGACGAGGCGTTCCCCTACATGAGCGCCCGCGAGATCACGGTCGGCGACGTCCCGGTCCGCGCGCTGCGCGTGACGTTCGTCGGCGAGCTCGGCTGGGAGCTGTACGCGCCGACGGAGTACGGCGCCGGGCTGTGGCGGACGCTCTGGAACGAGGGCCGCGGCCACGGCCTCGTCGCGGGCGGCTACCGCGCGATCGACACGATGCGCCTCGAGAAGGGCTATCGCGTGTGGGCCGCGGACATCACGCCCGACGAGAACCCCTACCAGGCCGGGCTCGGCTTCTGCGTCAAGGCGGACAAGGACGGCGGCTTCATCGGCGCGGACGCGCTCGCGGGCCGCGGGCAGGACGAGCGCCGGCTGCGCTGCGTGACGCTCGCCGACCCGCGGTCGGTCGCGCTCGGCAACGAGCCGGTGGCGGTCGACGGCGAGGTCGTCGGCCGCGTCACGAGCGGCGGCTACGGCTACACCGTCGAACGGTCGATCGCCTACGCCTACCTGCCCGCGCAGATCGAGCTCGGCGCGGCGGTCGAGGTCGACATCTTCGGCCGCTGGGTCGCGGGCGAGGTCGCGCGGGAGCCGCTGCTCGACCCCAAGGGCGAGCGGGTCCGCGGCTGACGCGCGCTAGCGCGCCGCCACCGTCACGTCGACGACGAACGTCGCCCGGTCCGGGCGGTGAACGTCACGCGCGTGCTCGAGCGGCGCTCCGCTCGCGCCGTAACTCGTGTGCTCCACGAGCATCAGCGGCGCGCCGACGGCGACGCCGAGCGCACCCGCCATCACGGCGTCGGCGCCGATCGGTTCAAGGCGCTCGGCCGCGCGGACCGGCCGGCTCGCGAAGCGGTCGTCGAGCAGCGCGTAGATCGAGCCGCTCAAATCCAGCCTGTCGAGGTCCGCGAAGCGCTCCGCCGGGAGCCAGGACTCCTCGAAGGTGCACGGCCCGGCCGCGCCGACGCGCAGCCGCTGCAGATGCCAGACGGGGTCGCCGGCGCCGAGCGCAAGCGGCGCCGCGACGCGGGCGTCCGCCGGCATGCACGTGACGGAGAGCACCTGCGCCTCGGGCTCGATCCCGTCGCGGCGCGCGAGCCCCGTGAAACCGGAGAAGTCACCGCCGTCGCGCACCAGCGCGTTCGCGGCGACGCGCGTGCCGCGCCGGCCGATGCCGCGTTCGAGCATCCCCGAGCGCGCCAGCGAGCTGAGCGCCGCCCGCGCGGTGGGCCGGCTCACGCCCGTCCAGTCCGCGAGGTCCCGCTCGGAGGGCACGCGGGCGCCGATCTCGATCTGTCCCGAGCTGACGAGAAAGGCGATGCGGCTTTCCAGCTGCGCGTACGCCGGCTCGCCGCTGTCGCGGTCGAGCGTCCACCCGTCGGCGAACAGGTCCTGCATGCGCTTGGCGGCAAGGGCGTGCATGGTCTCAACTACCGGCGGCGCCCCTCAACGCCGGTTGTCGTACTTGTACCATCCATCCGGTAGGCGCTGCGCGACTCCCGTCACGCGCAGCGGTCCAACCAGGGGGAGCGAGACGATGGCAACTGACACTCCGGTCGAGATCGACAGCGGCCGCGTCGCGGAACTGACGGCGCGTGAGCTCGAGCGCCTCAGCGCGGCGACGCGCGGCTCAGAGCGCATGTACGAGCGCGCGAAGCGCTCCCTCAGCGGCGGTGTCGCATCGTCCTATCAGCTGCTCGAGCCGTGGCCGATCTACCTCGTCGACGGCGAGGGCCCGCGCGTCACCGACATCGACGGCAACACGTACTGGGACTTCCACAACGGCTTCGGCTCGATGGTGCAGGGGCACGGCAACCCGGCGATCAGCGCGGCGATCGCGCGGCGCGCACCGCTAGGGACGCACTTCGCCGCCGTGACCGAAGACACCGTCGTCGTCGCGGAGCTGCTCGCCGAGCGCTTCAAACTGCCGCAGTGGCGCTTCGTGAACTCCGGCTCGGAGGCGACGATGGACGCGATCCGTATCGCCCGCGCCCTCACCGGACGCGACACGGTCATGAAGATCTTCGGCTCCTACCACGGCCACCACGACGCCGTGATGGTGTCGATCGGCGTGCCGTACGAGGAGATCGGCGACCGCGAGGAATACGCTTCGCTCCCGTACGGCGAGGGCATCCCCAAGGCGGTCAGCGACCTCACGGTCGCGGTCCCCTTCAACGACGCCGGCGTGATGGAGCGACGCCTCGAGCGCCTGCAGGGCGAAGGCCGCCTGCCGGCCTGCGTGATCATGGAGGCGGCGATGATGAACCTCGGCGTCGTGCTCCCCGAGCCCGGCTACCTGGAGGCGGTGAGCGAGATCACCGAACGCTTCGGGGTCGTGCTGATCTTCGACGAGGTGAAGACGGGCCTGGCGATCGCCGCGGGCGGCGCGACCGAGCGTTTCGGGGTGCAGCCCGACATGGTCACGCTCGCCAAGACGCTCGGCGGCGGGCTGCCCTCCGGCGCGATCGGCGGCAGCGAGCGCACGATGAGCGTCGTCGAGGACGAGCGCGTGTACCAGGTCGGCACCTACAACGGCAACCCGCTGACGATGGCCGCGGCGCGGGCGAGCCTCGCCGAGGTCCTGACCCCGGCGGCGTACGCCCACCTCGACGCGCTCAACGAGCGCATCCTCGCGGGCTGCGAAGAGGTGATCGCGCGCTACGGGCTACCCGGCTACGCCGTCGGCATCGGCTCGAAGGGGTGCGTGACGTTCTCGCCCGTGCCGATCGTCGACTACGAATCGTTCAAGGCCAACCAGGACGCGGGTATCACCGAACTCGCGTGGCTCTGGAACATGAACCGCGGCATCTACATGACCCCCGGCCGCGAGGAGGAGTGGACGCTCTCGGTGACGCACACCGAGGAGTCGGTCGACGACTACGTCCGCGCGTTCGACGAGATGGCGGCGGCGCTCACGTCCTGAGCGGCGCCGGCGGCGCCGCGCACGAGCCCGTCGACGAGGCGCGCCGCGGCGTCGATCGTCTCCCAGCTGAGGTTCGCGGGCACGTCGCTCGGCCAGTGGTAGTTGGCGGGCGTCTTCAGGTCGGTGACGGCGGCCAGGCAAGCGGCGCGGTAACCGGCCTTCAGCGCGGGCAGCGCGTCGCTCGCGCCCGCCCCGAGACGAAGGCCCCGCCACACGGGCTCGCCGGCCGCGTCGGCGGCGGCCTGCAGCTCGTCGCGCAGCGCCGCGTCGTAGTCGCGCATCCGCAGCATCCCCTCGCCCTCGAGGATCGCGAGGTGCGGGGAACCGAGGCACTCGAGCGCGACGAACGTCGTCTGGGCGGGGTCGAGCTCCGCCCGGTGGCGCGCGACGAAGCCACGCATTCCCTCCATGAACGACTCCTCGCTGCCGGTCGACAGGAGCAGCACCCGCACCCCCGCCGGCGGCCGCTCGGCGAAGCCGCGCGCGAGCGCGAGCAGGACCGCGACCGAGCTCAGGTTGTCGTTCGCGCCCGGCACGAGCGGCGAGCGGGCGACGTCGGCGAGCAGGGCGGCGGTGACGGCGCTCCAGAAGACGCCAAAGCGCCGCAGGCGCCGCAGGCCGAGCGCGCTGCCCACCGCGACGAGGAGCGGGCCCGTGACGAGCAGCTTGCCGGTCTGGGTGGAGGTCGTCTGGCGCGCGTAGAACCCAGGCGCGGCGCGCGCCACGGCCGGCACGAGCCCGGGATGGAAAAGCAGCCCCGTGCGCGCGGCGTCGTGGTGCGCCGCGAGCACGATCGTGCGCGTGGCCGCCGGGTCGCCCGCCCAGGCGAGGACGTTCGCCGCGGTGCGTTTGGGGAGCAGCCGCCTGAAGGCGTGGCCGCCGCAGTCGACGTCGTCGGCGATCACGGCGGCGGCGGAGCCCGCGAGCGCCGTCGCCGCGAGGCGCGAGCGACGCGCGAGCAACCCGGCGCCGGCCGCGGCCGCCGCGGCGAAGCCGCTCGTGCGCCAGTAGTCGCCGACCGCCTGCTCATGCTCGATCTCGGCGGCCAGACCCCGCTCCGCGAACATCTCGACGAGCAGCGCCGCGGCCCGCGCCTCGCCGTCCGTCGCAGAGCCCCGCTCGAGCGCTGCCAGCTCGTCGACGGCCGAGCGGATCGAGGCGTCGATCATTCCCGTGACTGTACGCGGCGCGGCGCGGCGGCGGCGCCCCGCGACGGTTGACTGGCTGGCCAGCTAAGCTTTCTGCGGCCAATTCGCAACGGGGGAGGAGCACCATGTCGGCGACCGAGAGGGACATCAGGGACGTCAGCCTGGGAACGCGCGCGACCTGGTCCGAAGGGCCGCCGCTCGAGGAGTTCCGCGAGATGCGCAAGAGCTGCCCGATCCACTGGACGCCCGAGCTCGAACTGGCCCCCGAAGAGGACGGCTTCTGGTCCGCGACGACGCAGGACGACATCTTCACCGTCAGCCGCGACTGGGAGACCTACTCCTCCGAACTAGGCGGCATCCTCGCGGGGAACGGCCCGTTCCCGCTCGAGCTCTCACGGGCGATGTTCATCGGCATGGACCCGCCGAAGCACGATCGCCTGAAGGCGCTCTTCCAGCGCGGCTTCACCCCCAAGCGGATCGCCGAACACGAAGAGGAGATCCGGGCGATCACGCGCCGCGTGCTCGACCGCCTCGGCGACCGCGACTCCTGCGAACTCGTGAACGACGTCGCGCAGCCGGTCGTCTCGCGCGTCATCGGCAGCTTCATGGGCATCGACGAGAAGGAGGACGCGGCCTGGGCGCACGTCATGAACGCCGCTCTCGCCGCGAGCGACGAGAAGCTCAATCCCGAGGGCCTCGACGCCGCCGTGACGAACGCGATCGAGACCGTCTTCGAGCGGTGTCGGAGTTTGATTGCGGAGCGGCGGGAGCGTCCGACGGATGATTTGACGAGTGTTTTGGTGCACGCGGAGGTCGAAGGCGAGAAACTCGAGGAACACGAGATCGTGATGGGTTTCTTCCTCTTGATGGCCGCGGG